>OLPO01000001.1_pt1 | contig 640880 bp, 672 predicted proteins | sample 1672831 | NCBI WGS metagenome assembly OLPO01 (sample SAMEA3136728, study PRJEB25190) | human gut metagenome | reverse complement strand
CTTGCATCGACTGTTAATATAATACCACTAATAAAAGCCATTGTAAAGCCTTTTTAACAAAAAAAGAAAGTTTTTACACTTTCTTTTTTAATTTAAGCATGATGAATTATCATGATTATATGTTCCCCCTAAAAAATTAACATATGATTCTATTTTTGCCTCACTTACTTTTATATAATTTTTTTGATTCCAGTACCAATCATAATCATCTTTATTTGCTAAATAGCAGCCCTCATATATAATTGTTTTGGTAAAGTAAAAACTACTATAAAGATTTTATTCTTTATTAGTAGTTTTGTTTTGATTTTCATTTTCTACAAGTTTTATATATTTTTGGTGGTATGCTTCTATAGTTTTTTTATTGAATGGATCTTCTTTTGCTCTTACCATTTCTATTAAATTACCTAATTCATATTTTAATATAAAATCTAATCTACTTGAATAATGCATTTGTTTTTTATGATAACGATATTCCATTCTATCTAATATTTTAAAACTGCCATTTGGAAATACTCTTAAGTCCAAGTCATAGTCTATATATTTTATTACATTTTCATCTATTATAGCTGGTGTAGCTATATTACAATAGAAATATATTCCATATTCTTTTAACTGCCCTATTATATTAAACCATCTATTTTTGTAAAAATATAAAATAGCTGGTTCTTTTGTATTCCATACTCTGCCATCGGAGTCTACTACTGTTGTTTTGTTATTTCCAAATACAATGTAATCATCTTTGATATCTAGAACTACAGCTTCGTCCCATTGTCTATGTAATTTTCCATTATGTTTATAACAGTGTATTTCCAATTTATCTCCTACTTTTATATTATCCACTTTATACACCTTCGTCCTTTGGTGTTATTATACAATATTTTTTTTACAAATACAATAATATTATTATACCTTTTTGTTATTTTATGGTATACTTATATATATAAGGAATAAAGGAGGGCTTAATGAATTTTATTAAAATATTTTTTCTAGGTATTGTTACCATTATTAAACTTATTTATTCTTTTTTTAAGTACTTCTTTATTGGATTATTTAATACAATAATTATTATTCCTAAATATTTTGTTATTGGAATTATGTATATTTTTAAAAAGGATAAAAAGAAAAAGACTTCTAAAAATCAAAAAAGATTATCTTTGGCAATGGTTGCTCTTTCTTTTTCGGTTTATTTGATTTGTGTATTTCTTGTCAGTAAATGGTCTGTTCAAGGACTTAAAATTAAATACTTATCTAATGATATTATTAAATCGACTGAAGTAGTTGAGCAAGAAGAAAAAGAGGAACAAAACAATGATAATAGCAATAATGCCAACGAAGAACCCACTCAAGGAACTGATAATACCAACAATAATGTTTATTATCCTAATGACTACTGGGATTACATGTCTGTTCCTTTTATGGAAGTTGATTTTAATAACTTGTTGCAAAAGAATTCTGATACCGTTGGTTGGATTAAGGTTGATGGTACTAAGGTAAACTATCCAGTTGTGCAATCTAGTGATAATAGTTATTATTTGAATCATGCTTTTAATGGTTCAAGTAATATTGGTGGATGGATTTTTGCTGATTATCGTGATGACTTTAAAGAATTTGGAAAAAACACTATTATATATGGACACAACATGAATAATAAAACAATGTTTGGTTCTATTCCAAACATGCTATATAATGGTTATTTAAATAATAGTAGTAATTATTATATTAAAATATCAACACCTACTACAAATACGATATGGAAAGTCTTTTCAATTTATACTGTTGAGCCAGAAACATATTATATTAAAACGGGATTTTATAGTGAAAATTTTGGTGATTGGCTTAATACTATAAAAGGAAGAAGCATTTATGATTTTGGTATTTCTGTTGGTGAAGATGATAAGGTTCTTACTTTATCTACTTGTGATAATAGTGGTACTAAAAGAGTTGCTGTTCATGCTAAAATGATTAATATTGAATACAAATAGTATAGTTCTATTTGTATTTTTTTCTTTACAAATATTTTAATTTATGTTATTATTTATTTGTGGCAGATATAGGGGATTAGTTAAATGGTATAATAATGGTCTCCAAAACCACTGTTGGGAGTTCGATTCTCTCATCCCCTGCCATTTATGTTATTAAAAGAACTGATGATAGTTCTTTTTTTGTTTACACGCTTATAAATGAATGATATAATATTTCGACAAGGAGAGATAATATGGCAACTGAATATTTGGAATTACCTTTGAAAAATGGAAAACATTTGAAAATTAATTATGATAAATTTAATGATGTCAGAGAAGAATTGGAATCTTTTCTGGAAGATGAGGATTATATGAATAATAGAAGATTTGCTAAGAAGGTTTTATTTTCTCAAGAAATTAAATCTAATAATACTATTGAAGGAATTACAGATGACTTACTAATCATAGAAAAGGTTATTAGTGATGCTTCTTGTATTAAGGATGTTAAACAAAGGAAGAGAATTATTAATCTTTACAATGGCTATAAATATATATTAACACATAAAACAATTGATGAAAAACACTTAAAGGAATTATATGGTATTTTAAGTGATGGACTACTTGAAAAATGTGATATTGTTAAGATGGGAGATTTGTATAGAGAGGATATAGTATATATTCTTAAAAATGGAAGATTAGATATTGAGCCCGATCAAGGTTTACCTTTTGACTTAGTTCCAAAATATATGAAAATTTATTTTGATTATGTTAATAGCAATATGAATAGTGATAGTACGATGACTGATTACTTTATCAAATCTCAAGTTATGCATTTTTATTTTGTATATATTCATCCTTATTTTGATGTTAATGGACGAAGTAGTAGAACTATGGCTATGTGGTATTTGCTTAAAAATAATATTTATCCATGCATTATTTTTAATAGAGCTATTACATTTGAAGCTTCTAATTATGATAAAGCTATTATTGATACTAAAAAATTTTGTGATCTTACTTTTTTCATTAAATACATGATGGTTAATGTTAAAAGGGAGCTTGAAAAAGAAATGATTATGCATCAAATTAAGAAAAACACTACTAGAAAACTTGAGGCTATTGACTATCAAACGCTTATCTATATTCTTAGTATGAACGATGATATTAATGTTTTAAATTTTGCTACAACATATAAGAGGTTTAATGATTTTAAGAGTGTTCACCAAATTTATGATGAAATGATTCTTCCTCTTATTGATAAAAATGTTTTGGAGATTGTTAGAACTACTAATAAATATATGTTTAAAGATTTTCCTAATGAAGTTCTTAGAATTAATCCTATTAAATATGAAAAGAATAATCCGAAAATCAAAAGACTTAATTTGAATAATAAATAAAAATCTAATATTGATATTTACGAAAATAGTATTTATTCAATATTAGATTTTTTTGGGTACTGGATCATATTTATATTCTTTTTTTGTGAATGGATTGCATCTTAGTAATCTCTTTATTCCTAAATATAAGCCTTTTATAAGGCCATGAATTTCTAATGCTTCTAACATATAATTAGAACATGTTGGTATGAACCTGCAACTATCATGAGATTTGAATGGTATTTGTTGATATTTTTTTATTATTTTTATTAATATTTTTTTCATTTGAATCACGTATATATTTTATCATAATAATTATTACTTTACAACTTCTTCGGATAGTGATATTATTTTATTTATTCTTTTTAATGATACTATAAAACTTTGGTAGTCCGCTGTAATTGTTCCTAATACTTCAAAATTTGTTAGTATTTTATCATAATAACTATATATCAATAATATAGTTCCTATTTCTATATTGCCTATTTTTACTAAATATACTGCATAGAATATTATTATATATCTTGTTAATTCAATAATTCCTAAAACTAAATATATGATACCTTGAATTATAACGTTATAGTTGTAATTTGCTTTTAAATATGTTTTGTTATCTTTATTGAATAAGTTTTTAATACTTTCTATAGTACTTTTTTTTGCTGCTAAAGCGGTATATAATTTATGTAACATGATTGTTTTGTTATCAAGTGATGATTTTCTTTTGATATTTAGTGTTTGAACTGTTTTGCTTGCTTTAAAATAGATTATTAGCATTATTATTGATACTATTATTGTTACTATAAATATAATAAAGTTAAAACTAAGAAAGTAGGCATAAATTACAAAGAATTCTATTATTTGAAGAATTCTTGTTATTAAATTACCTAAAAAGTTACATATTATATCTATATCATTGTTTAATATATTGGTATATTCTCCTAAATTTATTTTATTTATATTTTTTATTTCGGATATGGTAATGTTTGTGTATTCTGTATATAATTTATTATAAAGCTTGAACCACGTTTTTTGATTTAGGTATGACCAAAAATAATAAAAGATGGATAAAAGTAAGGTTATAATTATTAAATAATAACCTATTTTATAATTTCCTTCGGTTACTTCGTTTATGGTATTGCTCCAAAATACCGGTATTATTAAAGCTAGAAGTTGAATAAAAAGAGAAGTAATTATTTTATAAGTTACTTCTCTTTTAGATCTTTTTATTATTTTTTTTGCTTCTATAAACATGTTAGTCCTCCTTAAATAAGGCTATATCTCCACTTTCTATATTGTTATTTTGTGCATCATCTTTATTTATATGTAAAGCTAAAGCAAAGTTGTCTGCTATTTTTATATGAACATTATTTATTATATTATTATTTATTTTTACTGATACTATTTGATCTTCATAAAAATCTTTTTTATCTCTAGTATTAATATGGATATGTCTATTGGCAATTATACATACACTTTTTTTATAAATTTTACCTTTAGGACCAATAATCCATATGTTTTCGCTATTTTCTAAATCGCCAGAATTACGAACTGGTGGATTAAGGCCAAAATATTCCTTATCTATATCTAATATTTCTACTTGAGTGTATTTTCTTGTTGGTCCGACAATTCTTACATTTTCTTTGATATTTTTATCTGTTTTTAATGTAACTGTTTCATTAGCGGCAAATTGTCCTGGTTGATCAATGTAGTTTCTTACTGTTAGTTCATAGTCCTTTCCAAATAATATTTCTAGATCTTCTTTTGTTAGATGTACATGTCTATTAGATACTCCTACTCTTATTTTCAAGTTATCACCTCATTATCATTATAATTTTATTTTTTTATTATGTAAAGATTGAGTAAATCATTTGACATTTTTTTAGTTATACTGTCAAAATGATTTCATATATTGTAATGAGGTGATTATATATGAATAATGGTTATTATCAAAATCCTGTTTTTCCAGGTGTAGGACTTAATAATAATACGGTTCCTAATCAACAATCTGTTCCAAGTTATGAGCAAACACAAACTTCTTATACTCCTATGAGTATGGAACAATCATACATTGAAAATATACTTAGACTTAATAAGGGTAAAAAAGCTAAGTTTCATGTTACTGTCCCTGGATCTCAAGAATGGCAAGATAGAGTTTTTGAAGGTATTATTGAGCAGGCCGGAAGAGATCATATTATTGTATCTAATCCAACTACTGGGGAATGGTATTTAATACTTATGATTTATTTGGATTTTGTTACTTTTGAAGAATCTATTAATTTTATAAAAGATTTTTCTTAAATTTATTTTAAAATGAATTTATAGTCCTTGAAAAAGATTGGCACTTTTGATATAATTTAATATAGGATGTGAGGATATGGAAATTTTATTGTTAATTATAATTGTTATAATCGTATTAATATGTGCTGCTGTTATTTTTTATGCCACCGTATATAATAAGTTTCAGGATTATATTATAAGAATTAATGAGGTTGAAGCTCTTATTGATACTAATTTAAGAAATAAATATGATTTAATTAATAGAGCTATACCTATAGTAAAAAGTAATATTGATAAAGATAGAAATGTATTTGAGGATATCGTTAAACTTAGAAGTAGAAAGATTGGTAATTTTGAATTATATAGAATACTAACACGCGCTTCTAATGAACTTAATGGTCTTAAAACTGAATTTCCTGATATTGAAAAAAGTGAGGAAGTTAAGAAGATACTTAAACAAATTGCTGATATTGATATTAAAGTGGATAATTGTATTGATTATTATAATGATAATATTTCTGTTTATAATACATTACTTAAAAAATTTCCATCAAATATTATTGCTACTTTTTGTAAATATGAAGAAAAATTATTCTTTGATAGAAAGAATATGAATGATGATGACTATGAAGACTTTAAATTATAAGTCTTCTTTTATTTTGTTAATATAGTTATTAAAAAGTCTAAAGCAAATATAAATGATATAAAATAGGTAAATTCTCTTGGAATTATTTTTATTATTTTATTTATGTATGGCTTTAATATATTTGTTATTATAATAGCAATTAATCCCCATATTGGTATATATTCTAAACAAGTGTATTTGCCGATATGATATTTTTGGGATTTATAATTCCACATATCAATACCAAATAATATATTGCATAGATATCCACATATATACTCTATTAATCCTAGTACTACTGAATAGATAATAAATGATATTATTAGTTTTATTATTTTGTTTGTTTTTATTCTAGGCATTAGGTATTTGTCTAATAGTATAATTGCTATGCCTCCTACGGCATATACCATTGTTATTGGTCCTTTTAGTATTCCACTAGTACGTCCTCTACTTGTATTTTTAAAGAGGGTACTTTCCATTATAAATCCTAATAGTGAATATAAGAAAAAAGAATTTAAATAGTACATATTATCACCAATAATATGTTAACCTAGTTAAATTCTTTTATACTATTTTACTGTAAAGTCTATTTCTTTTATATTATGTTCTTTTAGAAAATTGTTTGCCTTTGAAAATGGTCTACTTCCAAAGAAGCCATAATTACATGAAAATGGTGATGGATGGGATGATTCTATTACTAAGTGTTTGGGATTGGTAATAAGATTTTTTTTACTTTTGGCAAAATTTCCCCAAAGTATGAATACTACAGGCGTGTCTTTTTCATTTATTTTTCTTATTATAGCATCTGTGAACTCTTGCCATCCTAAATTTTTATGTGATGCAGGTTTGTCTTTTTCTACGGTTAGAACAGAGTTTAGAAGTAATACTCCTTCTTTGGCCCAACATGTTAAATCGCCATTATTTGATATTTTTATATTTAAATCATCATTTAATTCTTTATAGATGTTTTTTAATGATGGTGGTAATTTTATACCATTATTTACCGCGAAAGCCAGTCCATTGGCTTCGCCTGTTCCATGATATGGATCTTGTCCTAATATTACTACTTTAACATCTTTATAATCTGTTAAATATAGTGCTCTTAGAATATAGTTTTTTGGTGGATATATTTCTCTTTCCTTGTAGGCTTTATTTATATATAATACAATCTTTTTAAAATAATCTTTGTGATATTCGTCCTCTAGTATTTGATCCCAACTATTTCCTACTAATTGCATTAGTTTATGCTCCCATTTATGTATGAACAATTAGTACTTGTTATGTTATAAGTAACTTTGTAGTTAGTGTCTACTGTTTTAGTTATTGTTATGTTACATGAACTTATATCTGTATTATCTTTGGGATTTATTACTATCTTTTTATTTTTATCCTTTGAATCTACATCATTTACAGATAGCATACCGGTATTAGCTAGTGCTCCTAAGGTTGTTATTATAGTGTCTTCTTTTATTTGGCATGCATAACTTCCGTATTTATTACTGTCTGATAAATCTCCGTATTCACATTCTTCATAATATGTTTTGGAGGCTGATATTGTATTTTGTATTAATAGATTATAAGAGGTATTCTTGGCACTATTTACATATTCTATAACGCTCGGTGTTACTATAGTGGCAATTAGTGCTATTACGATTATTACCGCCAGTAATTCTATTAATGTAAATCCTTTTCTATTCATTATACCACCTATAATTATTATATAATAAATAGTTTTTTTTAACAAGAGTTATTCTTGATATTTATTTTTTACTAGGATAATATCATCACCTATCTTGGTTATTTGGTTCCAATCTAATTCATATTCTTCTCCTCTAGACATTCTTTTTATTCTTTTTTCTTCTAATATTAGGGACTTTATTGTACCCTCTGGTGTTACTATGACATCTACTATTACACCTAATCTTTTGCCGGTAGTCATATTTATTATTTCTTTTGTTTGTAAGTCTGATAACCTCATTTTATCACCTAATAAAGTATATGTTTTTTTATAATAAAGATTTCTATTTGATATATTTTTTTATATTATTTATAGCACTTTTTTCGATACGAGATATTTGAGCTTGTGATATTCCAAGCTCTTCTGCTATTTCCATTTGTGTTTTACCAACGATAAATCTTTCTTTTAAAATATTTATTTCTCTTTTTTTTAGACTGTGCATTGCTTTGTCTAGGGCAAGTTTATTATCTATACCGTACTCATCTTCTTTATTAGCAATTTGGTCATATAAATATATTGTATCGCCACCATCATTATATATTGGTTCGTACATACTTACTGGCTCTCTTAATGAATCTAGGGCTACTGTTATATCATATTCTCTTACTCCTAGAATATCCGCTATTTCTTTATTTGTTGGTTCTTTTTCTCCTACTGATAATTCTTCTTTTAATTTTAGTGTTTTGTATGCTAAATCTTTAATACTTCTTGATATTCTTATACTGTTATTATCTCTTAGATATCTTTTAATCTCTCCTTCAATCATCGGACAAGCATAAGTTGATAATTTTACTTCATATTTTGTATCAAAATTATCTATGGCTTTTACTAATCCTAGACATCCGATTTGGAATAAATCATCTAAATTATCTGTTTTTCCTGAAAATTTTTTTAGGATACTAAGTACTAATTTTAGATTGCCATTTATTAGTTCCTCTCTAGCTAAGGAATCTCCTTCTTGCATTTTTTTAAATAATTCTAATGTTTCTTCGCTGGTTAATACTTTTATATTCGCAGTATTCACACCACTTATTTCTACTTTATGGCGTGACATAATAAAAAATCTCCTTTCATATTCGTTATGAATACTTAGAGAGATTTTTATTCATTATTTTTCTTTATATATATTTAATATTTCCTGAAACCTTTTTGGTGGCTCAGCAGTAAATTCCATATATTCTTTTGTAGTTGGATGAACGAACCCTAGTTTTTCTGCATGTAACATTTGTCCAAAGTCTTTATCTATTAACTTTTTATGTCCGTATACTGGATCATTTACTACTGGATGGCCAATATAACTTAAATGTACTCTTATTTGATGAGTTCTTCCTGTTTCTAGTTTACATCTTATTAAAGTAGAATCTTTATATCTTTCTAAAACTCTAATATGGGTTACTGCATCTTTGGAATTTTCACTTGTTACAGTCATTTTTTTACGATCTTTTTTATCTCTTCCAATTGGAGCATCAATTGTAGCGGTATCTTCCATAATAATACCTTCTACTAAGGCTATATATTCTCTTACTACTTCTTTTTTTTGAATGGCTTCCGCTAATATATTATGAGACTTATCGTTTTTGGCTACTAGAAGTAATCCCGATGTATCAGCATCAATTCTATGAACAATTCCTGGTCTAATATTTGTATTTACTTTACTTAAATTATTCGTGTGATATATTAAAGCATTTACTAATGTTCCTGTATAGTTTCCAGGAGCGGGATGTACTACCATACCACTTGGTTTATTTACAACGATTAAATCGTCGTCTTCATAATATATATCTAATGGGATATTTTCTGGTAATATATCTGTTGTTTCTTCCAATGCTTCAATAGTTATATAGTCGTTTTCTTTTACTTTATAACTATCTTTTACTTTGACATCATTTACTAATATATTTCCATTTTCAATCATTTTTTGTATTTTACTTCTGGTATATTCAGTATTTTCATTTAGATATTTATCTATTCTTTTACCAGAATCATTTATTTCTACTATCAAGATTATTCTCCTTTCTTATTTCTTTTAATAATAATAGGAATACACCAATTACTATAAAAGTGTCTGCTAAATTAAATATTGGGAAATTATAATTAAATATCTTAAAATCTAAAAAGTCTATTACATATCCTCTTACTACTCTATCCATTAAATTTCCTAGTGAGCCTCCTATTATTAAAGATATCGATACTAATTCTAATTTATTTTGAATATTGTTTTTCTTTATATAACGAATTAGCATTACTGTGACTAATACTGCTATTAGTATTAAGAAAATTCTTTTTCCTACTAAAATACTGAAAGCAGCTCCATCATTATTTATATATGTTAAATAGAAAAAGTTTTTTATTATAGTTATACTGTCAGTTTTAGTTAATAAGTTTACTACTAATAGCTTAGATATTTGATCAATACATAAAAGTATTATAGATATTATTATTGTTGTTACCATATTACTTTTCCCATGTACACGTATCAACGATATAATCGCTATCTATGGTATTTTTATATTCATCAGTTAGGCAACCTAAGCTATCTTTTTTTATTTTATGGCAATATACATAATCTGAATCACGATATACTTCTATTTCGGCATTTACATTACATTCTACATTTTCATTACCTGGATTTTTATAATCTTTTCCTGTAATAATATTACTACTAATAATGGTATTCATAGTTATAGTTCCTTTATATACATTAACTGAATGGTCAGAACCACCATAATATTTTTGTGCTGTTCCATATTCAAAAAAATCAATGTAACTACTATTTAAGGTAACGTAACTATCAATTGATTGTGATATTCTTTCTACAAAAGCCTCTTCAGATTTTAACTTACTACTTTTAAATACATCTGTCATATTTGGAAATGTTATTACTAAAACTATTCCTAATACTACTATTACTGCAAGTAATTCTATCATGGTAAAACCTTTTCTATTCATTTTGTTTCCTCCACATATATATTATCATAATCTTATTTTTTTATCAAGATTGGCTATTGCTTTTTTGTTATTTTATCTATATAATTATGTTATGGTGAGTATATGAAATTATTGTATAAAAATAAAGATATTGATTTATATAACTGCAAAAGTTTTTTTTCTAGATTTAAGGGCTTTATGATGGAAAAAAATATTAACAGAGCGCTATTGTTTGATAAATGTAATAGTATTCATACTTTTTTTATGAAAGAGAATATTGATGTTATTATGTGTGATGAAGATAATAAAATTTTATTTTATTATAAAGATTTACCTAGAGGAAAAATTATATTACCCAAGTGCGGAGTTAAAAGAGTTTTTGAAACTCCTAGTGGATATTTTGATATTGAAATTGGAAAGAGGATGATTATAAATGAAAATTAGTATACTTGGTACGGGAGCATATGGCATGGCTATTGCTAGCGTACTTCACTACAATAAACATAGTATTAAAATGTGGACTAATAGTAATGAAGAAGCGAATTATCTTAATACTAATAAAAAGAGTCCTAAAGTTAATTATGATATTCCTAGTGATATTATTATTTCTACTAATATGAAGGATGTTGTCAGTGATAGTGATGTTATTATTTTTGCTACTCCTAGTGAATTTGTAAGTGGTGTTAGTAAAGAACTAAGTAACTATTATAATAATCAATATATTGGTATTACTTCGAAAGGTATTGATAATAAATCTTTATTGTGTTTATCTGATGTTGTAAAAATGAATATTAGTACTGATTTAATTGCTGTAATATCAGGATGTACTTTTGCTAGTGATATGGTGAGAAAGTCTGTACTTGGTATTAATGTAGCTAGTAAAAATTTAAATACTTTGAATGTTATCAGTAGTATTTTGGAAAATGACTATTTAAGCGTTTATAAAACTAGTGATGTTATTGGTACGGAAATTTGTGGGGCTATAAAAAATATTATGGCTATTGGTAATGGAATAATTAATGGTATGGGATTTCCAGAATCTTCTAGTGCAATGTTTATCACTTTGGCTACAAAGGAGATTACTGATTTAATAAAATGTTTAGGAGGAGAGGTTAATACAATATTTTCTTTTGCAGGAATTGGTGATTTAATTCTTACTTGTAATTCTAAAGAAAGTAGAAATTTTACACTTGGTAACATGATGGGTAAAAAGTTTGATACTAAAGATTATATAGAAAATACAACTATAGAGGGGCTTTATACTTTGCATGCTATTACAAATATTGTTAAAAATAACAATATTAATATGCCTATTATTACGATGATAGATGATATTGTTAATGGAAAGAAAAATCCTGATGATTTTATTAAACTATTGATTAAATTAAAATAGATAGCTATTTTTATAGCTATCTATTTTTTAATAATCATAATAGTATCTATTATATTCAGTTTGTTGTTGAGCTTTGTCTATAGTATCACTAACCGCTGAAAAACTTATTATACCCATAATTAGTGTTATAACCATTATTACACATGAAATTATTATTCCAGCAGTACTTAATCCTTTACCATTGTTTGTTTCTTTTGATCTTTTTAGTCCAATAATTGAGAATATTAATCCTAATAATGGAATAAAGAATGATAAAATGAAACCTGCTATTGCCATACCATTTGATGATGATCCATTGCTTGCATTAGTTGTCTGTGTTAAAGCAACACCACATTTTGGACACATAATTGCTCTATCATCTAATTCATTACCGCAATTAGTACAAAATTTTGCCATGTTTTCACCTCCTATTAATAACTCGCACTCCTTATGCTACTAATTAGATTATAACATATTTATTTTTATTTTAAAATAAAAAATGGATATTTTTGTAGTATTATGTCAAAGAAAAAGTAAGTTAGTTGTTTTTTATATAACTACTTACTTTTTCTATTGTATTATTAAAATTATTATAGTCTGTTTCAAACCATACTACATTTAATTGATGATTTAAAAATGTATATTGTCTTTTGGCATAATGTCTAGAATTTTGTTTTATTTTTTCTACAGCTTCTTCTTTACTACATAGTCCATCGAAGTAGTTATATAATTCTTTGTAGCCAATACCGTTTATTAATGGTTTTGCTTTGATATTTTTATCATAATAATATTTTACTTCTTCTAATAAGCCATTTTCTATCATATTATCTACTCTTTGATTTATTTTTTTATATAATATTTCTCTATCAGTAGTTAGTCCTATAAATATGGTATCGTATAATAATTTATTAGTTTTATTATTACTTATAGAAGTATTATTTTCTTTGTAATAATTTAATGCTCGTATTAATCTTCGACGATTATTTTTATCTATATTAATATCTTTATCTAATTTTAGTAATTCTTTATATATTTCTTCTGTCTTTAAATTATCATATGTATTATTTGTTTTTTCTTCAGATAATTTATAATCATAGAGTGCCGCTTTTATATATAGGCCTGTTCCTCCTACTAAAATTGGAGTTTTGTTTCTTCTTAATATATTGTCTATTACTTTTCGACAATCTTTTTGATAATTATAGATACTATATTCTTCCTCTACTTCTTTTATATCAAATAGGTGATGCGGAATGTTTTCTTTTTCTTTCTCAGTTACTTTAGCAGTACCTATATTTAGTCCTTTATATACTTGCATGGCATCAGCGTTTATTATTTCACCATTTAATTTTTTGGCTAGTTCTATACTTAGTTTTGTTTTTCCTACCGCAGTAGGGCCTGTAATTACTATTACTCTACTCATAATATCACTCTTTCATACTTCTTTAATTTAGAGACAATAGGCTCTAAATTATTATAGAAAGACCTTAGGCTTTCTATAACATCATGAGATATTAAGCTCATGATGACTTAAACTACTCTTTTGAACATTTTTTCTATTTCATAGGTTGTAAAGTTAATAATTGTAGGTCTTCCATGTGGACAATTGAATGGATTATTACACTTCCTTAACTCATTTATTATTTCTTCCTGTGCTTCTTTTGTTATTCTTGTATTGGCTTTGACACTCATTTTACAACTTATTAGAGCTGCTAGAGAATTATTAAATTTAGCTAAACTAAAGTCTTTACCTTTATTTACTATTTCTTCAATTATTCTTCTTACTATTTTTTCTTCATTTCCTTTAGGAAACCAAGTTGGATGAGATATGACTCTAAATGAGTTAATACCAAATTCTTCTATATCGATGTTATATGATTTTATTATATCTAACTTTTCTTTTGCAATAATGAATTCATTATTTGGAAGTTCTATTATCATTGGTATTAATGGAGAGATTACATCATTATTAGGATGTGCTAAAAGATAGGAGTTTTTTTCATAATTTATTCTTTCCTGAGCGGCATGTTGGTCAATTAAATATATTCCTCTTTCATTTTCACATACAATATATGTACCTAAGGCTAGTCCTATAGGATATAATTCTGGGAGTGTTTCTTTAGGTCTCTCTTCAATATATGATGGTTCTTCTTCATTGTCTAGTTCATTATTTGGTTCATAATTAAAGTTTACAAGATTAGTTAATTTCTGTTTATCTAAAAGAGATGGTTCTTCACTTATACTATTTCTTTCTAAATTTAAACTTAGATTTTCATAATTTACAGTGGGCTGTTCTTTTACTTCTATTTTAGGTATAAGTAATTTACTTCTTATAGTTTTATTTATTACTTCACTTATCATATTTTTTAAGTCTTCAAAATTACTGAATTTAATATCTTGTTTTGATGGATGAATATTTACATCTACTAAAATTGGATCTGCTGTTATTTTGATTACTACAATAGGATAACGTGTATCTTCTTTGAATGAGAAATAGGCGTCATTTATGATTCTATTTAGATATTGATTTTTTATTACTCTTCCATTTACTAAGACTGTCATATGATTTCTACTTGAACGGTTAACCTCAGGAAGAGAGATATATCCTGATACTTCATAGTCATCATTTGATATTTCGATTGGCAACATTTTCTTTGCTATGTCTAATCCATATATTGATTTTATTACTTTTAATAGATTACCACTACCATCAGTATTTAATAATTCTTTTTCATCGTTTGTTAAGATGAATTTTACTTTTGGATAAGAAAGTGCCATTTTATTTACATATTCAGTTACATTAGCTAGCTCGGCATAAGGACTAGAGAGATGTTTTAATCTGGCAGGAGTATTATAGAATAGATTGGTTACCGTTATTTGCGTTCCGATTCTTCCTTCAGAGGGTTTATTTTCTAATATTTTTCCTCCTTTTATATGAATCTGTGTTCCAACATCATCTTGGCAAGTTTTTAATACTACATCAGATACTGCCGCTATAGAGGGAAGAGCCTCTCCTCTAAAACCTAATGAATTTATGTTAAATAAATCATCATCTGTATATAATTTACTTGTTGCATGTCTTTGAAAGGCTAACTGAGCATCATTTTTATCCATACCTATACCATTATCGGTTACAGTTATTTCTCTTAAGCCTGCTTCTTTTAAATCTACTTTTATCATAGTGGCTTTGGCATCTATGGAATTTTCTACTAATTCTTTTACGATGGATACTACTTTTTCTACTACTTCTCCTGCTGCTATTTTATTGGACAAGAGTTCATCCATTACTTTTATTCTACTCATTTTACACCTCAATCATTTTATATGGTTTTACTTTTCCATTTCCTATGTCTTTATAGATAGCTATTTCTCTTCCGTCTTTATCTACTAAAAGAGAGATTTCTTCTTCAAAAAATTTATCTAATACCATACCATTCTTTACTTGTTTTAATGTTTTGTCATCTATTTTGGTTATTTTTATATTAGGTAGTGCTTCTTTGATACTCAATAATTTATAATTATCTTTTTGGATATCTTCTAAAGTGAATGCATCCTCTAGTAAAAATGAGCCTTGCTTTGTTCTTATTAGTTCTTTCATAGTACCATAAGTAGATAATTTATAAGCTATATCGCGTATTAGACTTCTTATATATGTTCCTTTACTTACTTCGCACTTCATAGTAAATTCTACCGTATTATCTTTATATATTGGTCCCTCCAATAGGGAGATAGAATATATTTCTACTATTTTACTAGGGGGCGTTATTTGGATATTACTTCTAGCATATTCATATAATTTACGGCCATTTACTTTGACCGCTGAATACATTGGTACTTCTTGATTATATTTTCCTATGAAGCTATTTAATACTTCTATTAATTTATCTTTATCTACATTTGGTATATTTCTTTTTATTTCTTTGCCAGTAATATCTAACATATCAGTTTCATAGCCTAATATTACTTTAGCTATATATTCTTTTTTTTCAGATGTTAATAGCTCAGATATTTTTAATGCTCTACCGATAGGAACTACTAATAAGCCTTCAGCGATTGGATCTAGAGTACCTGTATGGCCTACTTTTTTGGTATTTAATTTTTTTGATATTATATTTACGATATCTCTACTGGTATAACCTTTTGGTTTATTTACTATTAATATTCCATTCATATATTTTTCCTTCTAAAACTTCTAATAATTTTTTAATTAATTCTTCATATGGCATGTTAGTAGTTATTCCAGCGGCATTTTTGTGTCCAGCACCACCAAAGATACTAGCTACTTCATTTACATCAATGTTATTACTTCTTAGTGATATTCTTACTTTATCTTTAAATATTCTTGCTAATATTGATACTTCTACGGTATCTATTTCCATAGGTATATTTACTAGTATACCACAATCATTTTGGGTAACATTTGTATTTAGTATATCTTCTTCAGTTATATAAGAATAGGCTATACCACTAGAAGTTATCTTTAAATTATCCATGGCAATTTTCTTAATATTAAATTGATTTATACTTATACTTTTTAATACTTTTTTATATATTTTTGACATATCAATGATTTTGCTTAGTTCTCCCGCTAAAAAGAAGGTACTTGGAAGAACATCATTATGAGAGAATCCTCCAGTATCGGTAAGAAGTCCAGTAGCTATTGGGACTGCTATATCTTTATCTATAGTTATACCCATCTCTTTTATTAGATTATAGACTAATTCACAGCAAGCAGGATATTTTTCTACTAAGTTATAATTTCCATAATTGGTATTACTTATATGGTGATCTATTACAATGATTTTGGATACATTATCTAGAATATTACTAGAATCTGATACTCTTTCTCTACTAGCAGTATCTAATATGATAGCAACTTCATATTTTTTAGTACTACTCTTTTTTATACTAGTAAAATTTTTTATATAGTTAAATACTTCCGGGGGGTCTTCTATTAAGACATCGACATCTTTACCTAGTTTTTTTAAAGATTCATACATAGCTAGTGTGCTTCCAATGGCATCACCATCTGGATTTATATGACAAAGTAAAACAATATTATTGCTTACTTTAATCTCGTCAATAATATTGTTCATACTTACTCCTCCTTATTTATTTCATCTATTATTTTTTCTATTTTATTTCCATATTCTATTGATTCATCATAGACAAATGTTAATTCGGGCATTTTTCTTATTTCTACTTTATCAAATAGTTTCCCACGAATGAAACTACTGGCTCTATTTAGAGCTTTAGTTACTTTTTCTCTATCTTTATCAATTAGATTGGTAAAATATACTTTAGCATAAGATAGATCGCTTGATATATCTACCGCTGTGATAGTAACAAATTGTATATCATCATCTTTTACTTCTTCATTTATTACTTTAGATATTTCTTCAGTTAGAATGCTACCTAATCTATCTAATTTTATACTCATGATAATTCTCCTTATCTATGCTTTTTTGCTGGTTCTTCTTTATATCTTTCAGGAATATTACCTAATTTTAGCATTGCTGCTGCATAGCTATAACCTTTTTTGAAGGTATGTGTATCAAGCATTTCTTCTTTAGTAAATACTTGAAGAGCACTATTATAACCCTCTAAAAACGTATAATCTTGATTAATTGGCTCTATATTATGAAAATATTTCATAAAATAAGCATATCTTCCCATTTCAGATAATAATCTTCCGTATTTTTTTTCATTAGATGATAAATATATTTTATCTTTTTCTAATTCTAATTTTCTTTGTTCTAGTGCTACACTATTAACATTATTAAAGCGCATAAATTTACTCCCTTCTATCTTGTTTTATGTGAATTATATCCACGAAGATAATCTCTATTAGTTTGAACTATTTGTGGTAAGTCTTCTATATTGATATTTCCATCTTCAGCATCTCTTCTTCCAATATCAGAAAGTAAATCTTCTGGATATAGTTCTCCTACTAAAGACTTATCAATAGTTTTTTTATCAATTGCTATTGCTATAGCTCTATTTAATCTTTCAGGAATTTTTCCTTCACATAATATTGGTATTATTCTAACATTAGAAGCATCATAATAACCATAATTGTATGATATCATATCATATTTGTTTAATTCTGTTTCTGCTGATATAGTATTAATACCAAATACTCTACCTAGTATTCCATCTTCTGTATATTTGCCATTTCCATGTGTTTCTAAATTAATAGCTTTTTGTTCTTCAGCATTGCGCTCAGCTTTAATTTGATCTGCTTTGTTTGAAAAAATTGCTTTAGTATTTTTTCTTGCATTGGAAATTCCGTTTTTAAATTTATTTGAAAAATATAATAATTCACTTTCTTCTCTTGCCATAATATTTTTCCTTCTTTCTTTATTTTTTTATTTCTATTAGTTCATATGTTTCTAAAATATCGTTTTCTTTAATATCGTTAAAGTTTTCAATAGTTATACCACATTCTAAACCTTGTTTTACTTCTTTTGCTTGATCTTTTTCTCTAGCTAAAGATGCTATGATTGAATCATTTACAACAATACCATCTCTTATTACTCTGACTTTAGAGCCTCTTTTAATGATTCCTGATGTTACATATGATCCTGCTATAGTACCTACTTTAGAAAATTTGAATAGTTTTCTTACTTCTGCTGTACCTGTTACTTCTTCTTTATATTCTGGTTCTAGTTTTCCTTTAAGGGCGGCTTCCATTTCTTCAACGACTTTATAAATGATATTATATAGTCTTATATCTATTCCTTTATCTTTAGCTATTTCGACTATTTTATGTTCTGGCCTTATATTGAAACCAATTATGATAGCATCAGAAGCTTCCGCTAAAATAACATCACTTTCTGTTATGTTACCGATACCACTTCTAATAACATTTATTTTTATTCCTTCAACATCTAGTTTTAGTAATGAATTTTTTACTGCTTCCTCGCTACCTTTAACATCCGCTTTTAAAATGATATTTATTTCTTTTTCGCCAGCTTCTTTTCTGTTAAATAAGTCATCTAAAGATATTTTACTCTTTGGTTTGTTTTCTTTTTCTTTAGCGATTATTTTTCTTTCTTCCGCTACTTTCTTGGCTTTCTTTTCGTTTTCAAAAGCCATAAATTTATCTCCTGCTGAAGGACTTTCGGATAATCCTGTTATAGATACTGGCATAGAAGGTGATGCTTTTACTAAGTTTTCACCTCTATCATTTTTAAGAGTTCTTACTCTACCTGAGATAGTTCCTACAACAATTGGATCTCCTAATCTTAGAGTTCCATTTTCTATTAATAGGTTTGTTATTACTCCAGATGATTTATCTATTTTTGATTCAATAACAGTACCTGTTGCATATCTATCTGGATTGGCTTTTAACTGTTCTATCTCACTTATTAATAATATTCTCTCTAATAAGTCATCGATTCCTTCACCTGTTTTAGCGGAAATATTTACGAACATTACATCTCCACCCCATGCTTCTGGTTGAATTCCATTATTTGACATTTCTGTTAGAACTCTTTCAACATTGGCATCTGGTTTATCTATTTTATTTACCGCTACGATGATTGGTACTTTGGCAGCTTTGGCATGGTCTATTGCTTCTTTTGTTTGAGGCATTACGCCATCATCTGCTGCTACTATTATTATAACAATATCAGTAACTTTAGCTCCTCTAGCACGCATTTCAGTAAATGCTGCATGTCCCGGTGTATCGATAAAAGTTATTTTTTTACCTTTATAATCTATTTGATAAGCTCCTATAGCTTGGGTTATTCCTCCAGCTTCGCCTTCTGCAACACTAGTTTTTCTTATGGTATCTAATAATGTTGTCTTTCCATGATCAACATGTCCCATAATGGTTACTACTGGTGGTCTTTCCTTTAAATCTTCTTCTTTATCAGTTATTTCTAACTCTTCAAAGTTTACTTCATCCATTGTGCTTTCTTTTTTTAGAGTTTTATTGTAGTCTGATACTATTATTTCTGCTGTATCAAAATCAAGTGATGCATTTATTGCCATCATCATACCTAGAGTCATTAGCTTTTTAATTACTTGGGCTGCTGGAACGCCAAGAGAATCAGCTAATTGTGCTACTGTCATATTATCTTTATATAAAACGACATCATCTTCACTAGCTGCAATATTTGATTTTAATTTTTCTTTATGTTTATACATTTCTTTTCTTTTTTCTTTAAAATCATTCTTATTTGTAGGTTTAGCAGTCTTTTTCTTCTTAGCTTTATTCTCTTCTTTTATTTGTTCTTCATAAGATTCTTCTATATCTTCTAATTCATCTAGCTCTTCTAATTCTTCTGTACTTTCTTCGGATGGCTGGATACTTGCTAATTCGTTATCTAGGATTATGATATCATCATCAGATAACATGTCATCTTCTTTTGACACTTTGATATCTAATTTGTTACATAATTCTAATATTTCTTTTACTGTTACTCCTACATCACTTGCGTATTCGGATACATTCATCATATGTACCACCTCCTAATTATTTTTGATTATTTCTTCGATACTTTTATATACCTCTTCACTTATTTTGGCTTCTAGAACTCTTTCTAAGATTTTTTTATCTTTAGCTTTCTTTAATACTTCTATATCTTTTTTGATATAAGCTCCTCTACCAGAAGATTTTCCAGTTATATCAAATGATATATTTCCATATTTATCTTTTACTATTCTAAGAAGATCACTCTTTGGGAGCCTCTCATTAGTTACTACGCATCTTCTTAGAGGTGTTTTCTTCATATTATGCACTTTCTTCTTCGCTATCATCTTTAGTTGTATATACTACTTCGTCTTCTAACATAGCACTTTCACTTTTTACTTCAATCTTATAGTGAGTTAAACGAGAAGCTAATTTTACATTTTGTCCTTTTCTACCTATAGCTAGGGATAGATTGTCATCTGGTACTACCGCTAGGGCTTCTTTTTTAGATTCATCTTTAATTGTTACTTTAACATTTTTAGCAGGACTTAAGGCATTAGCTATAAATTTGGCAGGATCTTTGTCATATAAAACGACATCTATTTTTTCACCACCTAATTCTTTTAGAACGCTTGCTATTCTTCTTCCCTTTTCTCCTATTACTGCTCCTAGAGGCTCTACATTAGCATAATCTGTATATACTGCTATTTTTGTTCTACTACCAGCATCTCTAGCTACTGAATATAACATAACTGTTCCATCAGATAATTCTGGTATTTCAATTTCCAATAGTCTTTTTACAAAGCCATAGTGACTTCTAGAAAGCATGATAAATGGTCCTTTTGGTCCTATTTCTAGTTTTGATACATATACCTTAACTGATGAACCCATTACTAATTTTTCACCTGGTATTATTTGATCTTTTGGGAGAATACCACTACTTCTACCTAAATCTACAAAATAGTTATTTTGGTCTTCTCTTTGAAGAGTACCAACCATTAATTCTCCTTCTTTGTCTTTGAATTCTTCGGAAATACTTTGTTTTTCAGCCTCTTTGATTTTTTGAACAACGATTTGTTTAGCAGTACCCGCTGCTACTCTACCAAAATCTTTAAGTGGTAATTCGTTTCCTCTTATAGTTTCTCCTATTTCAATATCATCTACTATTTTTCTTGCGTCTTCCAATGATATTTCTGTTTCTTCATTTACTGGCTCTTCTACTACGGTTTTATAAGAATATAATTTTATATCACCTGTTACTTCATCTACTTTAGCTTCAACATTTGGAATTCCTTCGTTTTTCTTATAAGCTGCTGCCATAGCTTGTTCCATAGCGTCTACAACTATTTTTTTGTCTATTTTTTTCTCTTCAACAATTGCATCTAATGCTTTCATGAATTCTTTCATTTGTTTTGCATTCATTTTCTATCTTCCCTTCTCTTTTGTAGATACATCTAAAATGTATGATTCTTTAATTAAATCTGCTTCATCTAGTAATGGATTAATAATATTTGTTACTTCAACACATTTGTCAATATCAATTATTTCATCTCTATCTATTACTATTCTTAGAAATAAGTTATTATCTTCTTTTTCTAATTTTACAGAATCAATAAATACTCCTGATGCCTCTACATCTTTCTCTAATAATTTTCTTACTTTGCCTTCTATAGTCATTATTTCCTCCTACTTAATATATATAAAAGAGTGGATTTTTATGCCACTCTTTCTCAAGACAGTTATATTATATCATAAATTTATTAATAAATACAAGTGTTTTTATAATTATTTATCTTCTATTATCTTTTTTAATTTATTAATTCTACTGAAAAGTAAAGTACATATCTCTTTTATTCTTCTAAATCAATTAGATAATATTACCTTTATATCTTCTTTTTGATTATAAGCATTTTTTAAAATTATTGGCGCAAAATCGATATTATTAATCTCATATATATTAGTAAATACTCCTAATGATGGTTCATACTCAGCTGTTAAGATGCAAGTATTCTTATTCATAAGTGTGCATTTCATTCGTTTTCACATCTATATTTACTTTATCATATTTTTGTTTTTTTGACTACCTCTATATATGACTTATAATAAGTATCTTTTAATCATGGAGACAAATGGCTCTATGATTTATCTTTGAAGGCCTTGGCCTTCAAAGAGAAGGGGGAAACTTTAGGTTCACACTTCCTTTACAATAGTAAAATTATCCATTTGCTTTTTTTTACTTTTTGTTGTATAATTATTAGGCAGTGGTTATTCTTTATAATTCAATATATATTTTTTTATTTTTTAATTAACGATGAAAATATTATGAAAGGAGAAATTTAATGAATACAAAAATTATCCCTCTTGGGGGACTAGGTGAAGTCGGTAAGAACATGTATGTTGTTACGCATAATGACGAAATTATCATAGTTGATGCAGGTGTTATGTTTCCTGATGATGAACTACTTGGTATTGATTATGTTATACCTGACGTTACCTTTTTAAAAGAAAACGAAAGTAAAATTAAAGCTTTAGTTATTACACATGGACATGAAGATCATATTGGTGGTATTCCATTTTTACTTCAGATGGTTAATATTCCTAAGATATATGCCCCTAATAATGCTAAAGAACTTATTGAAAAGAAACTAGTTGAAAGAAATATTGTTTATAAGAATTTATTTGTTTATGATGAGAATACTGTAATAAAAACTAAATATTTTAATATTGAATTTTTTAGAACAACCCACTCAATACCTGATTCTCATGGTCTTGCTATAGATACTCCTGATGGTACTATTGTTATGACAGGTGACTTTAAGTTTGATATGACCCCTATTGGTCCGATGTCTAATTTACATAAAATGGCAAGAATTGGTGAAAAAGGTGTAGCAGTGCTTATGAGTGATTCTACTAATGCTCTTAGCCCTGGTGCTTCACTCAGTGAATCTGTAGTTGATGAAAACCTAGGTGAAATATTTACCGCTAATAAGAATAATAGAATTATTCTTGCCACTTTTGCTTCTAATGTATATAGAATTAAGCATATTATGGAAACATGTCGTAAGAATAATAGAAAGATTGCTCTATTTGGTAGAAGCATGGAAAATATGGTTGATATTGCTATTAAATGTGGTTACTTTAAAGATAAAAGTATTATTATTACTGCAGAAGAAGCTAATCATATGAAACCTAGTGAAGTATGTCTTTTGTGTACTGGTAGCCAAGGTGAACCTTTAGCGGCATTATCTAGAATTGCCTCAGGTAGTCATAGACAAATTACGCTTATGCCTGATGATGTTGTTATTTTTTCTTCATCACCAATTCCTGGTAATACTGCTTCAGTATCTAAAACTATTAATAAATTATATAAAAAAGGTGTTAAAGTGTTTACTAACTCTATGACAGACATTCATTCTTCAGGACATGCTAATCAAGAGGAACTTAAACTTATGATTAGGCTATTTAAACCTAAATACTTTGTTCCTTACCATGGTGAATATAGAATGCTTAAAATGCATGCTGATCTTGGAGTAATGTGCGGTGTAGAAAAAGGTAATACTTTTGTTCTTGAAAATGGTGATGTTTTATCGCTTAAGAATAATGAGTTATATAGAGATGGTAAAGTACAAGCTGGAGAAGTTTATGTTGATGGTTCTAGAATTGGAGATGTTGGAAATGCCGTTATTAAAGATAGAATTCTTATGAGTAATAATGGTATTTTGGTTATCATTGCTAATATTGATACACATAATAAGGTACTTATGGGTAGTCCCGCTATTACGACAAGAGGATATATTTTAGTTAATGAAAATATTGATTTGATTCGTGATATTCAACATAGCGCCGAGGAAATTATTAATAAAGAACTAAAGAAGAAGGTATTTAATTTTAATGATATGAAGAGTGAAATGATTAATGGTCTTATGCCTATTTTATCTGACAAGACTGGTAGAGTTCCTATTATTCTTCCTATTGTTATGGAAGTTAAATCTAATAAAACTAAAGAAGAGGTTAAATAAAAAAGCTATTACTTAAAGTAATAGCTTTTTATACTGTCTTTTTTTGATACTTGTATTTATTTTATTTATATCATCAGTTAGCATTGTTATTTTATCTTTTAAGGGATATAAATTTAATATATTTAGACATTCTTCATATGAATACTTGTTAATATTAGTATGCATTTGTTCTATTAGATTTAGATAGTCTTTATTTTGTTTATATTCTATATAAAGATGAACTCCTAATAAATAGCCTAGCATATGATATGTGGAATTTGTAAAGGTTTGAAATATATTAAATATATTGTTATATATTGCTTCTATATCTTTTTTATATGATTCATTAGGAAAATTATTTTGATATATTTTTGGAGATAGATTTTCATATTTTAAATAAAGTGTAAGTATACGATATGTTGGTATTAGTTTTTTTATATTATCATAAAAGCTATCATAGTTGATAGTATTTATTTTATAGAATTCATATTTATATCCTAATCTTAATAAATAGTCTAAATAAATTGTTTCTTCCGCAAAAGATAGTACTTCAGTAAGATTATCCCCTACTAAAGTCCAAGGATAGTTACGATAATGACTTAGTTCATGTACTAAAGTTACAGAGTCTGATAGAAGGCCATTATTGGGAATTAATATTTTTGGACTACCATTATTGGCTTTGGGAATGCAACTACCAAAGATTAATTTTTCTAATTCGATATCTTTATCTTTGCTGAATTTAGTTATATCGTGAGTATGGTAACTTATATTTTCTTTTTCTACTTCTTTATTTATATCAAAGTTTATATTTAGATTTCGATAGAATTTGTTTACTATATTTACATTTTCTTCTTTAGTACTTTTTGTAAAGAGTGTGTAATCTATGTTATTTACTTCATCTTTATTTGGTAATAAAATATGTTCTTCTAAGAAAGTGATAAGTGCTAAATAATCAGTAATATGAGTAAAGATAATATTATTTAAATGGTATGTATCACTAACAAATGAATCTAAAAAGTCCTCTAGAAAATGGGCTTTGTTTATAAGTTCTTTATTGTCTTCTATAAACATGATAATATCCCCCTTTAGTGATTTGTGGCTTATTATAGCACTTATTTTGTTTTGTGTAAATAGTAATTTGATACTAGTTTTTATTATAAAAAAAGAAAATATATGGTTATATACTTTCTATTTTATCTTACTATTAGTATTTGATATGTTAAACATAATTTTATTTCATTTCAAGTTTCTTTTTATCTATATATTCATAATTTAATTTGTTGGTTGGGGTTACAACTGATTCACCCAATTCATTTTCAAGATTATCTCTTGCTTGTTTAGCTATATTACCACCTTTATGGGCCACTGTAATATTTTCTTTTAAGCCTTGTGGCTTTTGTTTTTCCGCTATTCTCTTAGTTGCTTCTTCTGATAAATCTGTTAATATTAATTCGATATTATCCATATTATCTCTTAAATTTTCTTTTCTTAGCCCTTTAAATTGTTTGTATTCTTTTGCACTCATTCCTGACCATGTTTTATATATCTCATTTGTTAATATTGCATATTCTACATTTGATTTTATTCCATTATCTTGCCATACATCTGTTAATTGTTTTCTTTCTTGTAATGTCTTTATTCTTCGGGAAATCCAATTTTCTTCATAACCTTTGACTCTATATAAATCTATTGCTCTCTGTGCCGCTAATGAAGGATCAAATGTTTCATTTATTCTTTCACTTCCTAAACCTGCTAACCACTGTTTAATTGGTTCAGCATTTTTACTAGGTACTGATTCGATAATTCTAAACATTCCCTCAATGTCGACAACATCTGTCATACGATATTTTCCATCTTTAGCTTTTAGTTTCAAAACGTTACAATTTGTAACAGTTTCATTTCCTTCATCTTTAAGTCTTTTTTTTAACACTCTCCAATATGTTTGTGGATTATTACTTTCTGACACAGCTCTGATAATATCTACTACACTTATGTAATATTTTTCCTCCTCTTTATCCCAAACTGTTCTGATTGTCTCGTTATTAAATATTTTGTTTACTAAATGCATTTTATCTTGATTCATTTTTTATCACCACCCTTGTATTGTATTATATCAAACGATTATCGTTATGGCAATAAACAAAATATACTTTATTTATAATTTGGTCTTTTATCTTTTTTTAATTATAAATTATTATACCCTTAAAATTGTTCATTATGAAGACACTAGACTTCATAATGCCTCAAAAGACTGTATTATTATAGGCTTTTGGGGATTAAAAAAGAAAATATATGGTTATATACTTTCTATGTTATCTTACTATTAGTATTTGACCTATTGATAGTAGATTTGATGATAGATTATTTAACTGTTTTAATCTATCGACAGTAGTATCATATTTTTTAGCTATACTGTATAGGGAGTCTCCTTTTTTGACTGTGTAAGTCGTTTCAAGATTGGTATCTGTTGGTATTAGTAATACTTGACCTATGGATAGTAAATTAGTTGTTAGGTTATTTAGTTTCTTTATTCTATCAATAGTTGTATCATACTTTCTTGCTATACTATATAAAGAATCTCCTTTTTGAACTGTATAACTAATGGTATTTTCTTCCTTCTCTATATCGCTTACTTTATCACTTGGTAATTTTAGTACCTGACCAATACTTAGAATATTACTTGTTAAGTTATTGATTCTCTTTAGTTCATCAATGGTAGTATTATATTTATTGGCAATTGAATATAAGGAATCGCCTTTCTTTACAATGTATGTTGACTCTGGTAATAATGCACTTGGTATTTTTAGTAATTGTCCAGTTGATAGAATATTGGATGTTAGATTATTTGCTTTCTTTAATTCATCCACAGTAGTATTATTAGCCATGGCAATTGAGTATAAAGTATCGCCTTTTTTGACTATGTAGATATTTTCTTCTTCTTCATATATTTCTTTAGTCGGCACGCGAAGTACCTCTCCTATTTGTAATGTATTTGATGTTAAGTTATTCTCTTTTTTTAGTTCTGAAACAGTAGTACCTAATTTATTTGCTATGCTATATAGTGAATCGCCTTTTTGAACAACATAGGTATTGGTTGTTATTCCCTCTGGTGGTGTGTATGGTACTCCTATATAGTTTGCTACTGCTGATATGACGGCTTCTGCTAATTCTTTGTAGTTTTCTTTTAGAAATTCGACATCTTTGGTATTGTCAATAAAGCCATACTCGACAATTAGTGGTTCTAGATTGCCAGTATTTCGATGTATGAAATAGTAGTCTTTAGAGGTGTCACTTGGTAGTCTTCTTTGGTAGTATTTTCTTGTTTCTTGTCCAGCGGCTCCTATATTTTCTAATATTCTTCTGGCTAGGGTATCTCTATTTCTTAGGGCATAGATGACTTCGGCTCCTTCGCCGCCACCTGAATTGACATGGTTCGATATTAATATAACGTCAGAGGAATTACCAAACTTATTTAAAATAGTATTTACTCTATCAGTTGGAGATAATGTGGTATCTGATTCTCTAGTTATAGCTACTGGTACTCCTAACTCTTTAAATCTATCATACATGTATTTGGATATTAATAGATTATAGTCTTTTTCTAATAAATTATTGCCTGTAGCACCAGAATCCGTACCACCGTGACCTGGGTCAATTATTACTTTACGAACCGCTCTATCTTCATTATTATTCATAGTTATCACCTTCAAAGTAGTATATGTAAATAATGTTAATTTGGTTAACTTGACTAGTATAAAAAGATACTAATTTTACTTTTTAGTATCTTTTTGATATTTAATTTATAGCGGTGTTATTTACATATAATTTATAACCATTTTAATTCTTTACATACTAGTTCTACTTCTTCATTATTGTTAGTATTTTTTAGTGCTGATTTTGTTATATCTATTTCTATATCTTCATAAGATATTTTTTTCTTTTTACTAGTACTTGTTTTATTTAACTGAATATTTACTCTTGCTAATAACTCTTCAATATGAAATGGTTTTGTTAAGTAGTCATTCGCTCCATTTTCTAAACCATTTAGTTTATCTTCGAGCATTGATTTGGCTGTTAACATTATGACTTTACTTTCTATTTCTTCTTCTCTTAGTTTTTTTAATATTTCAAAACCATTCATACTTGGTAACATTACATCTAATATTATTAAATCATATAGTCCTGATAAGGTATTATAAATAACCTTCTTCACCATCTGTTTCTATATCTACGATGTAATCATCTTTAGTTAATTTTTCTTTTATTAGTTCTGCGAGTGTATATTCATCTTCAATTATTAAGATATGCATAGTTAATCACCTCTTTAAATATATAATTTATTTATTAAATGAATATTAAATATAGTTATATTATAACATTTTTTAATAAAAACAAAAAGAGACTAGTTTTTATTAATCTCCTAAGTTATAAGTATATATTATTACGTATCATATAATAATTTATTAATTAATCTGCCTTTTATGTTTGATTCTATTTTTTGATTTTATATAATCAAGAATGAATTTATTTTCTTTTTTGTTAAATGTTAACATATTAAACCAATCTGGATGACTATCCATTATATCGTCCATTAAATCGTGATATAAATCAAATTCTTTTTCCATTGCGTACTTATTTATCTCTCTTAACATTCTTTTCTTTTCAAAATTTGTAAAATCTATTTTCTCTAGTTCAATTTGTTTTTCTTTATATTTTCTATCTCCATAATACTTTTCGAAATCGGTAGCATTCATATAATTATCATCTTTCCTTTCTTCATTTCAATTTGATTATGTATCATTATTTTTTAAATTTATATTTAGTTGGATCTGATTGTTCAATCAAGTTTGAATCTAATAATAAGCCAATAACTTCTGATGCTCTAGATTTTTTTACTTTAAATATTTCCGCAACATCTTCCCATTTAAAATCATATTGATAACTAAATTTGTCAAATAATTTTTGAATTTTATCATGAGTATTTTTGGTTACATTCATTGGAAGATTTTTATGTAATTTAATAACAAAATAATCTTCATCGCTAACAATATTTCCGCTTGTAACCGGACTTTTTTATAAATGTTTGTATAAAAAGTCCACTTATAACCGGACCTTTTTATTTATAAAACCGGACTTTTTTAACTGATTAAAAATTATACTCAATTGTAAACAATAGTTATTTAAAATATTACTTTATTACTTATTGCAACTTTTACTTATATATAATACAACACAAATATTTTTAATTTAGAGACTATATAATAGGCTCTAAATTACCTCTTAAGACCTAGGCTTAAGAGGATAAAAATAATAACATAGACTATATTAATCTACATTATTTACTTTTATAGTACTTACATACTTTATATTTAATATTTTATCATATGGTAATTGCTTATTTTTTAATATTTTTATAAAACTATATATATAGAAAATTATAAATATTAAAAATGTATTTAATCCTATTATTACTGATAAATAGTTAGGTATATTTTTAGCTAATAGCATTTCTAAATCTACCACTAGTGAAAATATTCCATAGTAATATAAATATATAAAGATATTTCTTAAAGTTATTCTAAGTAATCTCTTATCTGGTACTTCCAATGATACATTTATTATTCTTCCAAAGATAGTTTGGTTATGGTTATAATATGGAATGATAATAAAGTAAAGAACCGCTAGTGAAAGATTTATATATTTATTATTTATTAAAATTGATACTAACATTATCATTAGTAGATAGATAAAGATATCTCCTAGAAAGAGAGTTATTCTTCTTAAGGAAGATACTTTTTGTCCTTCTTTTAATGATTTGGTATCGATATCTTCTCTTGTTGGTAAATGTTTTTGGATAGGACTTATTATTAAATATCCCAGAAGACCTCCCAGTGTGTTTATTAATAGGTCATCCACATCAAAATTACGATATGGTCTAGGATAGATATAATATAATCCTGTTAATTGAGTTAATTCAAAGAATAGTGATATTAAGAGGCTTATAATTATTGTTTTCTTTAATGAGCATTTATAGTAGTATCTTAAATATACTCCTAATGGCATAAACATTATTATATTAAAGATAACAGTATATATACTAGGTATAGTTATTATTTTTAGAATGTTTATTTGTTTTAATTCTATTAGGTCCTCTACTATATCTTTTATGAATGTTAATGGAATTAACTGGGGATTAATCACTTTCATTTTGATTACTTCTTCTTTGGTTGGAAGAGGTAATATTACTAAAAAGTAGATTGTTATTAGATATAAGATAAAGGAATATATTATTAAAGTTCTTAATTTGTTTACTGATCCATAATGATGATATTCATATATTATATATGGTAATGTTATTAATAAGGCTAAAAAAGGAAAGATTATTAAAGCTGCTTTTATTGGTACTAAATAGCTCATCTTATCTCTCCTTTATTATGGTTTTACTACAGTAGTATGTTACTAAGAAATATCCTCCATAGATTACTACTAGAAATACTGCTGTTAATATTATTGATGATAGTAATGATTCTGTTCCCATTGTTTTTAAGATATAGTTAGCAAATTCTATTCCAAATATTGAATGAATTATGGCTAGTAATAATGGGAATAGGAAGAATACTGCTATCTGATTAAATAAGGCTTTGTTAATCATTTTCTCATCAGTTCCTATTTTTCTTAACATATTAAATCTTTCTTTATTATCAGTACTTTCTGATAATTCTTTTAAGGCTAAGATGGCCGCACTTGATATTAAGAAAATTATTCCTAGATATAGTCCTACAAATGTTACCATGGCTCCTAGTCCTACGGATGATGCATAGATATCTATTTTAGTATTATATGATAATAAGGTATCTTTGTTAAAATGGTTATTTATTATAGTACTAACTATATCTTCAACATTTTCTTTTTCTTCTTTAGTGTCTGCTTGATAGTTAGCTGCTAAAATATTTTTATATGGATGAATACCTTCTAAGGCATTATCTGGTAATATTATTACTCCTGTATTAGTAGCACTTCCACTTAGTTCGATAAAACCATCTTGACATTCTTGATATTTTGGATAGTAGTCTTTACCATTTATAGTTAGTTTGGTATTATTTTTTAGGGATATATTTCGAATGCCCGCCATCATCTTATAATTGGCTATAATTACATATTCATTATCTTTCAGAGTTAATTCTTTTTTGTTATATAGTTTTGCTAGACGATTGTAGTCACTTAATTTTATTAGTGTTTCTTTATCTTGATATGCTAGTAATGGATAATCTTTTCTTATTTGTTCTATTTGGTCTCCAAAAGAATCTTTTAGGGTTATTTCTTCTAATCTATATATATTTATGTCTACTACTTCTTTTAGATACTTGTATACATCTAATCTTTGTAAGGTATCTTTGACAGTGGTGTTATAATCCTCTATTATCTCTTTTGAAAAGTTTTCTTTTTCTTCTTTAGATAATGATTCTTGTAATTTTGAAAACTGAATATCAACGGGAGCTAAATCTTTTAGATTACCTGATAAGGAGTTCTTTATAGATAATGCTGAGGAAAAGATACATATGGTAAAGAATAACATTAGGCATATTATTGTCATTGAAAAGACAGTGGTATTTATTTTACTACTTATTTGACGAATGGTAAAACTATTTAGTCCTTTGTAGTAGTATTTTTTTAGATGCATTACTATCTTTAGGATTAGACCTGATAGTGACCAAAAGATTAGAAATGTTGATATACATCCTAGGGCTATTGGTATTAATATCCAACTTATAGTATTCATAAGTGGTGAAGTACCAAATCCATCTGTTACTAGATAGTAAGCATATGATAGTGCTATGACCGCGATTATGAATACTATAGTGCAAATGATAGGATTTTTTAATTTTACTTTTTCGGATTTTTTATTACCATGTAATAGGTCTATTAGTTTACATTTGTTTACAATTATGGTGTTAAATATCATTACTATTAGATACATTATGCTAAAGTATAATAAGGTTTTTAGGGCTGCTGAAGATGAAAATGTAAACTGAAATTTTGTTAGGTCTGCTTCAAACATATTGGCTACTAAGATACTCATTAGTTGTGATAAAACTATTCCTAGGGCTAGGCCAACTCCTAAAGAGATAACTCCTATTATAAGAGTTTCAAAGAAAAGTATTAGTGATATTTTTCTTTTTGACATTCCTAGGGTTAAGTAGATTCCAAATTCTTTGTTTCTTCTTTTTATGAGAAAACGGCTGGCATAGATGATTAGAAATCCTAGAATGAATGAAACAAAGACACTTACTCCTCCTAGAATGGTGGTCATTAGTCTTATTATTTCACTTGTTGATGATGATACATTTAGCATTACTGTTTGACTATCTATAGCATTGAAAACATAGAAAATAGCTACTCCTAGTACTAGAGTAAAGAAATAGATGGCATAATCTTTGATACTTTTGGTTATGTTTTTTATAGACAATTTAAAAAGCATCATTTATGTCTCCTCCTAGTAATGTTACGACATCTATTATTTTATCAAAGAATTCTTTTCTGGTATCATTTCCTTTACGAATTTCGTTATATATTTTACCATCTTTTATGAAGATTATTCTAGTAGCGTAACTTGCGGCATAAGCGTCATGGGTTACCATTAGAATAGTGGCTCCTAGGTTATTATTTAGGTAGGTTAGTTTTTCTAGAAGCATTTTTGATGACTTAGAGTCTAGGGCTCCAGTTGGCTCGTCTGCTAGTATTAGGCATGGATCTGTTATTATGGCACGGGCTGCTGCTACTCTTTGTTTTTGTCCTCCACTCATTTGGTAGGGATATTTTTTTAGTACTGATTCGATATCTAGTTCTCTTGCTACTTTCTTTATTCTTTTATCTATTTCTTTGGGACTTACATTTTGAATTGATAAGGCTAGTGCTATATTTTCATAGGCTGTTAAGGTATCTAATAAATTGAAGTCTTGAAAGATGAAACCTAAGTCTTCTCTTCTAAACTTGTTTAAATCATTTCCTTTTAGTTTTGTTATGTCAGTTCCTCCTACAAAAATATGTCCGGCGGTTACTTTATCAATTGTGGATATGCAGTTTAGTAATGTTGTTTTACCTGAACCTGAAGAACCCATGATAGCGACAAACTCTCCTTTTTCTACTTCAAATGATATGTTATCTATGGCTTTAGTTAAACTTGATTTACTTCCATAGTATTTTTCAATATTTTCTATTTTTAGTATGTTTTCCATATTATTTTCCTTCCTTTCGTAATTAATAATACTAGATAATAGGATATTTGTCGTAATTTTAATATTACAGTATATTACTTTTTTGTAAGGTTAGTCTTCTGGGTGATAAAGTTTATTTTTACCAAAGGTTATTTTGACAATGGTATATTCTTTTTCTTCAGATTCTATCTCTATTTTATGACCTAGTTTGGTACATAATTTTTTGGCTATGTATAGACCCATGCCTGTTGATTTGATTTTATCTCTGCCATTAGTACCGGTAAAGGATTTTTTGAAAACATTAGGGATATCACTTTTTGGTATGCCAATACCGTTATCTTTGATAAATAAGGTTATTTGACTACTATCTTCTATAGCATTTATTTGGATATAGGAGTTTGGAATATCTTTTTTGTATTTGATACTGTTATTGATAATTTGATTTAAAATGAATTCTAACCATTTGGTATCGGTATAGACTTCAGTATTTTTTATATCGACGATTAGGTCAATTTTATTTTCTAAGAGGTCATCTTTATTTTTAAGGGCTACTGATGAGATTATTTTTTCTAGTTTTACTTTTTTGAAGATAAAGTCTTCACTGGTATAGTTACTTCTTACATAATAGAGGATTTGGTCGATGTAGTTATCTAGTCTTTTTATTTCTTCAATGTATTCTTTTGGTACTTGGTTTTTATGATTATGGGTCATAAGGATTAGACTTGATATTGGTATTTTTACTTCATGTATCCACATCTCAATATAATCTTTGAAGTCTTTGGTGCTATTTATGTAACTACTGACATTTTCAATCATTGATTTGTTGATGTCGTACATGATGTTATATATTAGTTCTTCTTCGTAAGTGGTTGGTTTGGGTATGGTTTCTAGGACTAGGTATTTTTTATCTAGATTTTTTGTATTGGTTATGATGGTGTTATAGAAGGTTCTTTTTTGGAAATATGATATTAAAAGGGCTATGATTAGTGTTAATAGTAGTAATACTATGGTTACTATTATTAGTTCCTTCGGTACTTTGAAGGCTATGTCTAATAGGGTTATTATAATTATTGATATGATAGTGATAATGATTATGCTTATTTTATCTTTTAGATAGTTTGTTAATTTCATAATAGTATATATCCTTGTCCTTTTCTTGTTTCTATGGCATCTGGATAACCAAAGCCCTCTAGTTTACTTCTTAATCTACTTATATTTACGGTTAGAGCATTATCATTTATGTATTCTTCATTATTCCAAAGAATGGTCATTAGTTCATCTCGTGATACAATTCTATTTTGGTTATTTAATAGGTGCTGAAAGATTAGCATTTCATTTTTGGTTAGTTCTAATTCTTTGTTACTACCAGATAAGGTACCACGTGATGGTGAGACTTCTAAATCTTTATATTTCAGTACTTCAGTACTATTATCTAATCTTTTAAAGATATTTTGTATTCTTAGTAATAGAATGGTTGGGCTATAAGGCTTGGTTATGTAATCGTCCGCTCCATAAGAGATTGATAATATTTCATCGGTTTCATTTGCTCTTGAAGTTACCATTATTACGGGAATATCTGATTCTTTTCTTATTTCTTTGAGTAACTGCTCACCATTTTGATATGGTATATTTATATCTAAGAGAATTAGGTCTATATTACTTTTTAATATTTCTTCTTTAGCATTTGAGAAGTCTTTTAGTATTAATGCTTCATAGCCAGCATTTACTAGTAATTCATATAATTCTTTAGATATTATGGTATCATCTTCAATTATCATTATCTTTTTCATATGTTATATTTCCTTCTTTCTATAGTTATATTATATCATTATATTAATGTATTTTATATTACAAGTTTGTAAGGTAGAAGAAAAAGACTTTTTTGTTAAGCCTTTCGTTCTTTTCAAATGGCAATTTATTTTCAAATTGACTAGTTTATAGATTTAATAAAATTTATTAGGTTTGTGTACCTGAAAGTGTAATTAAAATTTTATAGTTTGTTTATTAAAAAATATTCTTCTAGCAGTTAATAGTCCTATTGCCAATATAGCAAATACAATACATAATGCAATCCAAACTTTAAAAGGAATGTTATATAAAAATATTCCTACTTTTATAATAAATGATAAAACTGCAGTCAAAATAAACATTATTACTATTCTAATGGTCCAATGCAATACAGAACCAAAAAAGCCTCTAATTTCTGTATTATAAACTATATTCCATGATACCTTAAAAGATATTGATGCCAATATGGATAATAAAATTAAGTCAATCAATGGATTTTCTATTACTGTTAATGGATATATTAAAATTTCATATAATAATTTCACATTTCACCTCCAATGTATTTTATAATATAAAGGAGATAATAAATAATTATCCCCTATTTGCTGCTGGACAGCAATGTGCACAACCATCTATTTTAAATGTTGGATGCTTTATTCTTGCATACTTTACTGCCTCTATTTCATTATTAAATGCTCCCAATAATTCAAAATTATACCCTGCTCTGTACATATAGTAATAATAGCAATTTTCTTTATGAACCTCATGTTCACCATTTGACTGAGCATTTAAATTTAAATAATAATTTGACATAATTACACCTCTTTCTGAGATATTATTTTTACATTTTTTAAAACTTATGATATAATTGTTTTGGAGGCAAATATATCAATATTTGTTAATGGGATATGTAAATATCTCTTTTTTTGGACTTACGTTAACCAAACTGCCATAATTCATTTTTTCTAGAAACCGAACTGTCTTATTAAATCATTTTCATATTCTAACAACGGAACATTTCTTTTTTTCCAAGAAAAATATCTATTCATTGAGTTGTAAGCACATGAATTTGTAATATTAAACTTTGAAATTAATTCTTCATAATCGGTAATATTTAATTTATCAACTATTGGTGGAGGACATAAAGCATATGCGGCATACCAATTAGCTTCTGCTTCTGCCAATTCACTATACTGTTTGTGTTTCCTTATAATATGGGCTATTTCATGCATTATAGTAAATCTAACTCTTCCTTCAGGTTTTGAATCGTTATAATATATAACAACATCACTACCTTCCACTCTACTGAAACCATCTTCGTTAATTTGGGCAAGTTTGTTTGCTTTATTAATGCCTAATAGCGAATATGGCTTTAATATAAAACCCAAACGATTACACAAAATATAAACATCTATTGGAATTGTAGAAATGTCATTATCAATATACATTTTTACTATGTCCCTTTTTATATCTTCGTACCTGTTGTCACTTAATCTCATTTTGCACCTACTTATTATCCAATATTATACTAATTAATTCATTCTTTTCTTCTGGAGTTAATTCTTTAGTGCTTCTTGCTAATAACAATCTTAATTCAGAATTATTAATCATTGTTTTATTTTCATTATTTAAGCCAAGTAAATAATCAGTAGTAGTTTTTAATGCTGTAGCTAAATTTGATAAAGTTTCTCCGCCTGGAATTCTATCTCCCGATAAATATTTACTCATTGTGGATTCGGTAACTCCTACATCATTTGCCAAATCTCTTTGAGTTAAATTATTAATTTTTATCAGTTCTTTTACTCTTTCAACAAAAATACTTTTTTTCATATCTTTTCCTCCTATTGTAAGTTAAGTGCAATCACATTAACTTGACTTTATTATAACATTAAATTATATTTTTGTCAAGTTCTGATTCAAAAAATAGACAAACTTTATTTGTCTATTTCTACATTAATTTCATTTTTATTTTTAATTCTATATAAATGATTATCCAAACATTTATATAATATTTTTTTATTTGTCAGTTACATCCTATATTTGTTTTACAAACAAATAATAATTCTTGTAAGCCTGTTTGATCACTTGTCCATGCATTTGTTTTAAATCTTCTGTAATTGTAAGTATATATGGTTAAAGTTCCTTTTTGCTCAAATATTTTTTTTATTTCATTTACTGATAACAATCCTTCAGTACTATAACTCATAACAATATATTCTGCACTACAATTATCGATTAAATTATTGAATTCTTCCAATACTTTACTTTTTAAGCAATAATTAGATTTTTGAAGTTCATAACTTCTTAATCCTGTTTTTCCTTTTAATTCTTGTTTATCATAAACAACTATATTTTCTAATACATGAAAATTACTTGCATATTGTCTTTCATTATAAGGTGGATCTAAATATATTAAATATGAATTATTATTTTCTTTAACACATTCAAGAACATCCATTTGCTTTATAATTGCATTACCACTACTAATAAATATTGGTTTTTCTAAAACTAATGGCTTTAATGCCATGGACCTCCATATTTTTAAATATGCCCCATATGTACCAGATGTATTTGATACCTTATCAGCTGAACACATTAAAATACCTAATAGAAATAAGTATTTTTCTTCTGGAAGTATAGTTTTCCAAACTTCTATACATTTTCTTATTGAATCAATTTTCTTTGCATTTGAATCACTAAAATATTGTCTTTTAAAAACACCTGATGGAGCATAATTATTAAAGAAATATCCCTCTGTTTCAGTTAAATTATTTAAATAATCTAGTACTTCATCTAAAGTATATAAGTCATAGTCTTTTTTCAATTCTAAAAAAGTTGGTTCATTTCTAAAGTAATTAATTCTATATTGTTCAGCAATGCTATAAGTCATAATATCACATGAAATAACATTACAATTATTTTTTAAAAACATATTAGATACACTGCCAGTACCTGAAAATAAGTCTATTACTATTTTATTTTTTATATCAATATTGGAAGATTTTAAACTTTCTTGTATAAAATCTAACAATCTTGTTTTATTGCCTATGTATTTCATATTCTTTCAATAACCTCTAAAGTAACCACATCTGTGTCATCAACAGTTACCACAATATCAAATTCAGATTCTTCTAAAACTTTAAATGCTTCTTCTTTTGAGCCCTTAAATATAGCAAATAATTTTGCATCATATTCATAATTTAATTCTCTTAATATTATTTCTGATAGTTTTTTTGTTTTTTCATATTCTTTTTCAATGGTCGGTTTTAATGTTGAATAGTCCTTTTTACTTTCACCAATATAATATATATTATCATTTGAATTAAAGAAAGCAATATCACCTCGTTCATCATTTCTATTGTAGTAATAATACTCATCAGTTGGGTAAAGATGAATATCTGACCAACTACCGCAAGGTGGATTTAAAAAAGATGGTTTAATATTTTCGTTCAATAAAATTGTGCCAAAGAAAGATGTAACATCATCTTCAGTAGTAAATTCCTCTTCATATCTTGACATTGATTCAAGTCTTGAATTTTCGCTAACTCTACTAAACAAATTAAGATCTAAATCAATTACAATATCTGCATATTTATCTATTGATTTATAAATTTTTCTAGTTTTAGCTCTTTCTACATTATATTCATTATTATTAGTATGATCACATAATAGTAGTAATACATTTGCTTTTGGAAAGGATTGTAAATATATATTTGCAAATGCTGGTATTTCTCCATTATATGGGTCATCAGTTGGAATCAAAACGTTATTTTGTACTTTTGTTAATTTTATAGGAATCATAATTGTCGGTTGATTAATATTATTTGATATATAATCTTCTACATATCTTCTGTTTCTTTTTGACAATATATCAATTAATTTCTTTGTTTCAAAAGTAATGCCAGCTTTACAGTTTTTTGATAATTGATAAAATTTTATATTTGGAAATAATTGATGAACTTTTTCGGCAATTTTTTTAGGTGTCCACTCAATAAATAATTCTTCTTTATTAAAGAAGGGAACATTATTTTTATTTTTCATATCTTCGATTATTTGTTTTTCAAAATTAGCATCTTTTAAATATTTTAATGTTTTAGTACCAAATTCATCATATGTATGATTAATTTCATTATCATTAAGATAATATTTTTTCATATTTTCATAACATTTTTGTAATGCAACTTCATTATCGTTTTCAGTTATAATACCAAATAAATAATTAAAAATATTTTCTCGCCAGTCATCATTTGGGTTAATGGTATCAATATTTTGATTTTTATCTGGATGTTCAAAAAAGCCAGGTAATGCTGGTGTACTATATTTTAAAGACAACATACAAAACATAAGAACAAATAATGCACTAGGTTTTCTTGGCTTTTTATTGACATTATGATCTGATTTATCATTTTTACTAAAATATGCTAAAAAGCCAAAAGGAATTCCTTTTTCTAAAAAGTTTATAATTCTTCCTGTTCTTTGCCAAGTTGCATTTCCAGCAAGTGTAGTTGAAGTTGTTTCAAATCCCATTAAAACTTTTTGTTTATCATTTGAATATATTACAGCATCTGGCTTATCTAATTCCATGATAACATGTCTAACATCATAAGGAAGTCTTCCATTTCTATAATATGCTTTTGCTGTAAAATAATATTTTTCATTATTAATTTCAAATACATAAATAAATTCAGATAAAGAGTTATATTCAACTGATATAAAATTCATTTTATCTTTATTAAATTCATATAACCACTCAATGATTTGAGCAGATTCAGTGACATTATCACCATATACAGTGAAGGTGTTTTGTTTGCCACTCAAATCGAACTTTTTAAACGAGTATTTGTTTTTAGATAACATATTAATCCCTCCTAAAAATTAAAATATTTTGATGAATCATAGATGGTACAAAAGCTGCTGGATACCCAAAAACATGTAGTGATTTACTAGGATCTTCCCAAATAATATTCGCTTTCATTGTTATCCCTTTAATCTCGCTTAACTTCAGAGCAAGTTCACCAGACAAGCAATGATATTGACTATTTCTATACATATCACCAATAAAAATAGCCATATATTTCCCATGTTTCAATTTTTTTACAGATTTAGAAAGAATTTTTTTCATTAAATTTAACCATTCTTTTTTGGATTGTTCTTCTGTATTATTTTCAAAATTATTTAGTTTTGATTGCCTTACTGTTTTGTTTCTTGTTTTTTCTAATGCATCCATATTCCAATAAGGAACATCAGTTAATATAAAATCAAAAGTTTCATTTTTAAAACCATTTAATGCATATAAAGAATCAGCACAAATGGTTTCTTGTTCTTCCATCTCTTCTAATTTGCAAACTTCTTTATATATTTCAATCCATCTAGAATTCAAATCAATTCCTACTGCTTTTCTATTAACTAAACTTGCACCTAGTAATGTTCCACCAACTCCCATGAAAGGATCTAAAACAAGTTGATTTTCTTTTGTGAAAATTTTAATTAAATCCGCACATAATTCCGGCGGTTTTTGACCACCATGTTCAGATCTTAATTTATGTTGCATATTAATTGGATATACTTTATTTATAACTGACTTGGTACTAAACTTCCATTCAGAACCCGTTAAATTGTTTAATTTGTTTTTTTCACTATATATATTACTTCCCATAACTTCTCCTCACTCTTTGATGTGACACTATGATATTAACTTAAGGTATAACCTATGCTTATTTTTAATGCCATTATGTAATTATTTATAATCAACTATATCACTAACTGATATATTGTAATATTAAGCTAATTTCTTAACTACTTCATTACTTAATTCTCTACTACTTTTTTCATATTTATTGTAAATAGATAAATCACCGTCTAAATACTTTGCTATTTCTTTTTAAGACTTATTATTTTTTAACCTTAAATTCTTAATTCTAAGTCTTGCTCTTGCTTGTATTTTCTTTTCTAATCCTTTAGTATAATTTTTTAAATCTATAGCAATATATTTTTGTGTACTACTACTTACTTCATTTTTGTATTTAGATAATTCTATAGATTCTTTCATAGATAATTCTGGCATATTTTCAAAAAAGTAATTAGTAGATATTTTATAAAAACTTGATAAATCTTGTAATATACTAATATGTACCATTCTGTCTTCTAGTTCATAATGTTTGCGAGTTGAAGCATTTACTCCTACTACTAGACATACTTTTCTTTGAGTTAAATTAAATTATTTTCTTAATTTACTCATATTAGTTACTCATATTAGGTCCCATATTTATATCCATTAGTTTTCTTTTTTCCATAGACTTATCCTCCTAATATTTGATATATATCTAGTATAACATATAATTTTCATTTTAGAACAATTAGTATTAAAAATTTTTAAAATTTTTTTGAAAAAATAGACAAAATTATTTTAAGATAACAAAGTGACTAAATATACAGATAAAATAAATTTTCGCTCATTTTTAAATTTTTATCCAATGTATCAATTCGTATTTAATTTGTATATAATACAATAGCTGTCTATGATAAAGCGTAATAAATTCTTATAAACACTGTATAAAGCAAAAAAATACTAAGTCTATCGACCTAGTCTTTAAAAACATATTATAATTTTGCCAAGATTTATATCTTTAACTGTTAATGTTTTATTTTAATATTTAAAACCATTTATATATTAGATTCATCATTTTCTTCTTCAAAATCATTAATTCCTGTAACAATCTTTTCAATGACCTCAACTATATTATTGTATACAGCATTTGAAAGTTTATTTTTATCATCAAATGAAGTGTCCTTATTAATCTTAATATTATCCCCTTTTTCAAAATTTAAAAATAGCGCATCATATAATTTTTTTCCATCAATACTTAATGTATTTTTAGAAATTTCAAATATTTCTTCATTTCCTTTGTTAATTGTATATTTGTCACTTTTATTATACATCGTATATGTTTTTGTCATATCTTTTCCACCTTTCATTAATAGAATCTATTCCTCCTTCTATGTTATCAGCAACGATTCTTAAAATATCATAATCCTTATCATAATATTCCAGTGCTCCATTTTGAATATATATTTTATCATTTTCATCTTTTCCTATAAAAATAACATTATCGACATCTAAATTAACAATAAATTGGGGATTATGTGTAATTATAATAACCTGTCTGTTTTTACTCATATCATAAAAATCTCCAAGTATATTTTTCTTTATAGATGGTTGCGATACATCATCTTCAGGTTGATCAATTATATATATTCTATTATCATCAGTTTGGTTAGATATTAAATCAAAATAAATTTTAGAATTAAAACCTGATGATAATTCTTTTGTCACATCTTTATCACTAGCATCATTAATTGCTTTGTCAATCAAAAAATAATTATCTATTTCTTTATCTAATTCATTTTTTAAGTTTATTAATTTGTCATTATAAGAAGTATCTTTATTTTTATTACTAAATCTATCCGGAATAGTATTCAAATCAATTAAATTTATATCTTTCACACTTTTTCCTAAAACATTATTAATTAAACCCAGTAAATTTGTGTTTGATATTTCTTTGGTTTTAGTCTTTGCAACAAATCTATATTTTCCAACCTTATTAGATGACGTTGGTACTTTTTCTTCTTTTATACTTGGTTCATATTTAACTTTCTTCTTGTTCTTATAATAGTAATTTACAATATTTTCTGAAAAGGAATCCTTATTACTTTCATAATTTGCTATTTTTTCTGTTTCATCTGTTTTTGTCTTTTTTAGTTCTTTATCTTTAATTGTAAATTCATTGTTAATTATATTAATTTTAGAAATTTCAAATAAATTTTGTTTGATTTTATTCTTATATTTTGAAATCAATTTAATATTATAATTTATGTTATCATTAATATAATTTTCATCTTCTTTATCAAAAAAATCATTTTCTTGTATTTTTTCTAGTAAAGAATTAATTGATTCGAAATATTCAACTATTTTACTTATCTTTTTTATTTTTGAGTTAATACTAGTGATTGTTGCTTGATTTACATTTTTAAAATTTAAAGATTTTGAATTAGCTTCAATAACACATATATCAAAATTTGTTATTTTATTCAACGCATTTCTTTTTTCTTCTTTATTTTTTAATATAGAAATGTAATTTTCAATTTCGGATTTATAAATTTCAATATACTTTCTTATTAGTGGTTCTGGAGGAAAAAATCCATTTAAGAATTCATCACTATCAAAAGTTTTATTTTCAAACATTTTTCTAATAGAACCTTGTCCATTGAATTTAGAAATATTGGATTCGGGTATGGCTGAGTTAATTTTAATTTTATTGTTTTTTAAATATTCATCATAACTATCTTTAATTTTTTGTTCATTAAGATAATTATAATTAGTTAACTTATGAATAAGTAAAGATTTACCTATAGAATTGTCTCCAATTATAACATTAATACCTTTAGAAAGCTTTATGTCATATTTGTTGTTGTCTATCTCAATATTAATACTATCTAGATATTTATCAGTAGTAGAATAAAAATTATTAACATAATTAATTCTTTTTGTATTTGTTACTGCCATTGCTAATCCTCGAAATGTTGGCAAGCATTTTAAATAGGTAAATGAAAATTCATCATTTTCTTCTGGATATTCAGACCAAACATGACAATCAGATCCTGTTATAAATCTTAAAGTAGCATCTTTATACTTTTCTTTATTTTTTTCGATATAATTTTTATTAAATATTTCGTTTCTTTTTCTTTTAAATTCAAATGATTCAAAATAGTCCAAGAAAACCAACTCATCAAATTTTTCTTCTCCCAAACTCATAACATCATGATTTCTTGTTTTTTTACTTGATAAAGTCTCTTTTTGATGTGCTATCATTACAACATTTAAATTTATATTTTTTAAAATATTAAGATATTTACTTTCAGAAAATGAATTTAATCCAACATCATCATAAAATGGCTTGTTATTTTTAGTATCAAATATTTCTTTTTGTATTTTTTTTATTTGTTCTTCATCTTTATCATCAAAAATTGTAATTATATGTAAAACTTTTCCCTCATATGTTACTGAAAACTCAACTGCGGGGAACACTTTTTTAATACTACCTTTGTTTTCTTCTTGCTTTAATCTATTATATAGATTGAAATCAAAATTATCATGATCTGCGATGGAACACATGTTTATTTCTCTTTTATTTAATTTGTTTATTAATAAATCCATATTATCCAGAGTTGATAAATCTACACAATCATTGTTTTCTTTATGTTTTGAGGCAATAGAATGAATATGAAAATCAACTTTATTCCCTTTTTCAATAACTTTTTCAATCATAATATTCACTTCCTTTACTACTAAAAAACACCAGCACAAAAAATCTATTAAATAGACCTGTACTAGCGTCTTTCTTTAACTAAGTTAAGTATATCAAATTATTTTTATTTAATCAATAAATTTAGACAAATTTCTCTATACTAAAATAATATTAGTATATATCTATAGCTTATATATAATAGATGCAATAAGCATAATAAAATATATATATTTATTTATTACTAACTATCTCATCCAATTTACTTCTTATAATACTTTCTTCTCTACTGCCATTAGTAGTTAATCTTATTAATGGTATATTATATTTAGATAGAATATTATTCTTTAATATATCTCTTTCTTTTTGTTTATTATCTTTTTTATGATATTTATATCCATCTACTTCTATCACTAATAATGGTACTTTACTTATCTTATTATATATTAAGAAATCTATATGAGTATTATGGTGAGAAGCATATTTTCTTTCTTCTTCTGTTAATAATGTTTTATCTTTTATTAATACATTTACTGGATATCTAAAAGCAAATGTTAAGTCTTTATAATTGTTTAATATTTCTTTTAATAAGTTATATATTATATTTTCTGAATCATAGTTTGATATCTTTTTATGTTTTTTAAAATAATCTAATCTTTCTTTTTCATATTGTTTATATAATATATCAAATACTGAGTATATATTGCTTTCTTTTATTTCCATATTGATATACTCTGTATAATCTATGGCAGTGCATAAACCTATTCACACTGCCTTTTGAAATTTGGTAACAATTTATGATTAGTAAGCCTATTTCTACTAGATATAAAAATGGTGTTTATAAATATTTAAAAGCATTAATGAATTTTGGTACTAAATGGTACGATATTAACTTTGTAAAAGTATATAATAAAATGACTAATTTTACCAATCCTAACAAAAGAAAAAAAGAAATGGCATTTTACACCTTAGAAGAATTTCAAAGATTTTTATCTGTTGAAACTGATTTAAAGTTTAGATGTGCATTTCAAACTTTATTTTATTGTGGACTTAGAAATGGTGAACTTAGAGGACTTACTTGGAATGATATTAATTTTAACAGAAGTACACTAACTGTTAATAAAAATATTGTTAAAGTATCAGATCCTAAAACTGGTAAGCCATATACTGTTACTAGTCCTAAAATAAGTTCTAGTTATAGAACTATACCCATACCTAATTTTTTATTAAAAGATTTATCTGACTTATATAATGATGATGCTAATTATTATAGCTTTAGAGATTCTTGGTATGTGTTTGGTAATATTGGTCCATTAGCTGCTACTACTCTATTAGATAAAAAACAAAGAATGCTTTTATGGCTAGAGTTAAAGATATTAGAATTCATGACTTTAGACATAGTTATGCATCTTTATTAATTGATAGTGGCGCTAATATAACTTTAGTTGCTAAATATCTAGGGCATTCTAAAATAGATGAAACTTTAAATACATTTTCCCATATGTATCAAAATAGACTTGATACTATTGTTAATATTATTGAACTTCAAAATAATAAATTAAATAATATTATTGAAACTAAACCAACTATATTATTAGAACATAAAGAAACATTACCAACAGAAGAAAAATCGTATGATTATGAAGAATATGAAATAGTAAAACCTAAAGACAAAGATGACCTAGTCATTTAGTGGACTAAGTCTCTTTTTTTATTTATAATTACTATATCCTATATATTCGAGTTGTTTTCTCTTATAGTTGCTATATACATCATAATGTTCTGTTATAAAATTATTAACGTTCTCTCTTGTACAAGGATGTTCTTTTCTTATTTTTTTATAAAACGGTTTTATTGTTTTATCTTTAAGTATTCTTATTAAACCATATAATCGATTTTCAACAGCAATCTTTCCTAAAAAAGGAATCATTGCTTTACCATAAAATCTTACGTATGAATAAATTGTCTTTTTTTCCACAAATTTTTTAGGAACAAACACAATAGCCATTTTACTTTCTTCATCATATGGTAATTTTTTTGTAGTATTATGAACCCAAGTCTGTTTATCATATGACCAATATCTGTTTTTTATAAAAACATCTTGCATTGGTATTTCATATTTTAAGCATTCTCTTTGGGTAAATTCAATTAACTCTTCAAAAATTAAGCTTGTAATAAAGTCTGATATTTTATCAACTCCTAGTCCCTCTATCATAACACTAGCATCAAAAATATCTCCAATCATTTCAGTATATATAGCTTTCGATTCTTTAATCAAATTGTAAATTTCTATACCGAGGTTTTCTCCTCCTGATAAACCATTAGGATTTTTAACCGAATATCCCAGTCTTGTTTCATTCATTTCTACAAAGTATTTTGTATATTTATAGCCAGCAGTATCATCTTTGGCAATTGCTAATTCCAACAATCCAGAGAAATACTGTTGAACTATTTGGCAACATTTTATTCCCATCTGACTTTTGTCCATATGCATCATCATTGGATCTATCCATTTTTTATTATCAGTAGATAATTCCACATCTATAAAATCAACATTATCAGATAAGTTATATTTTTTATATAATCTCATATAATTCCTCCTTACTTTATTGTAAGCAAGAACTACAAAGCATAAAATTAAACTTTACTACTTTTCTTTTCTAACGCCTTTGAATTTTCCTCCGCTAGTCTTCACATCCATAAAACGTCCAGTAGTTGTGTCTCTTTTAATATATAAGTTGGTCTTATTATTAAACGTTTGCGAACGACCTTTAACAGCACCAATTCTTGCATTATCACCTTTTGGTTTATTTACTGCCATTAGTTACCTCCTTAATTAATACTCGGAGATTCCTTGTTCTGTAAATTTATCAAAACTTTGATCAAAAATATTGCATTTTTTTTCGATTACTGTTAAGATATTTATAGAACAAGGGTGTCTTTATTAAATCTCCTGTTCGTCATATAGTCTACTTGTGTATTCTATATCTTGTGTTGCTTTTGTAGTTCGTACCTACATTTGCTGTAGAGTATTTGTATTGCCTTGCAAATACTTTTTTTATTTGCTTAACACCCTACACAACTAAATATATCATACATTTGTTTTTAAATCAACGAAACTAAGCAAAAAATAGCTTAAAATCAGCTGTTTTTATTATATTCAATACATTTTTCTTCTAATAATTTAAAATTACAACATCTTTTAGCAATACTTTCATTTAAAGTACGATTTATATACTTGTCATATAGTTTTTTAGATCTACCATATAACTTATCATCATTACGATTTAACCAAAATATTTGTTCTTTTAACATCTTAGTATATTTTTCCTCTGTTTTAGTTAAACACTCTTTATCTAAGTCTAATTTGATTATATTTTTATCCGTTACTGGCAACATATCATTAAAGTTAATTGCTCCTAAATCACCATTTGCAATTTTCAAGAAGTCCAAAGTTGTTTTCATAGTTTTATGTTTTGGTTTAGAACTTGATAATGGTACAAAATACTTACAATTATTAATTTCAAATAAAACTCCAATAAATGTTCTTAATTCTTTTTTAGCATAATTATATGGCACTTTATCATCAAATTATCTTAAGTAGTCACAATATTTTGAATCTAATCTAACTAAAATTAATTTTTCCACGATATCACCTTCAAAGAATATTATATAATAAAATAGATAATAAAACTAGAGTTTTGCTCTCTAGTTTCTTTTTTTAGTTCCTGTTAAAGCCGGAATTGCTTCTTTTTTTAGTTCCTCTTATAGTGGGAATCACTAGTTTTTTTTACTACTAACAGTAGCATTATTATTATATGCAAAAATGCACAACATAATCACTTATGCACCAATAATATACCATAAATATGGTTAAATGTCTAGTATTTCAAGAAAAAATCTTTATACTTATTTATTATATTGATATATGGCTATGACTTATATATAATAGATACATAGGTATATTGTTATTAGACCTTAGGCTAATAACAACACTAATAAGACTTGCATAGTAAGGCTTATAGTGAACATTATAATATTAATTTACTATATTATTTAATTTATTTATAATTATAATTTTCTAGCCCCAACTCTACTCTAATGGTGCATTTATATTCTTCTAATCCTTTTGCTTTTGCTTGTTCAATATTATAAGCTAAAAAGGAAATTTCTTTGTCTTTTGAAATATAATTCATACAATTATATGAAAGATATTTTCCTTTAAATTCTTCAATTTCAAAAACTATATGTTCATCAAAAAAAGCAATTTTATCTAACAATTCATTTTTTGTTAATTGACAGGAACTATTGCCAGAAGCAAGTTCTTCTATTCTGTTTTCCTGTTCTTTTATTGTTGAATTTTGTTTGATTAATGAAAAAGTAAGAATAGAGATTACGACAATGAAAAATACGATAACAATAATCAGAAGTATTTTGTTTTTTTCTAAGCTTCTTTTTTTCTTTTTTTTAATAACTTTGGAATGCAAAGTATTTTTTTCTTCTTTTTCAATTTTTTCTTTCTTTTTAATCCATATTTCTTTATTTATATAATAATATAATAATGCAGGAGCAAAACTTATTACTGGGTTTTCAAAATCAAATATTATTCTAATTATTATAAATACTAATACAATAATAATTGAATTAAACAATATTAATTTTTTCTTTCTTTTCTCAGTATACTCTTTTTTTCTTATATGAAAAAGAATAAACGGCAAAAATAAATATGCAACTGCAGTTATAATAATATCTAATACTATACTTTCAGGATTATAATTCATAAATTCTCACTACTTTCTATAATTTACCATTTATAATATAATAAGGGGGTTATATGAAATACAATGATTTAATAAAGTTACTTAAATATTGACATTTACAATGTATATCAAATTATTTTTATTTATTCAATATATTTTGACAATTTTCTTATTCATCATCATCCTCTGAATAATAGTCATCATCTTCTAGTTCTTCCTCTTCAAAGTTAAATGAATCATACTTCTTTTCTTTTACTAATTCTTTTTGCCAATCTTCTAAATCATTATTATCTTTTTTATTATCATCTTGAGTATCTGCAAATGCTTTTATTAAGTTCCATATTATACACATAGTCTCACCACCTGAAATTATTATATCATATTTTTTTGTTATGTATGACTATAACAAATTTATTTAATATTGTAAAACATTTTTGACCATTATTTATTTATTATTCCATTCCAAAACTATCAATTATTTTTTGAAACATTTTTCTTAATAGTTTAGTTATTAAATTATTTTTACCATTCTTTTTCATAACTATCTTTTTCTTCTTTCTTGCTGTATTCATCTTCATCCAATTCTTTTTTCCATGATTCATCTATAATTGCTTCTTCACAAAATAAATAACTTGCTTTTGATATTGCTTTAAAAAGTTTGAATATACCTTTACAATTCTTTTTATAATTTGCTATATTAGAACTCTTAATCCCTATACTTTGCCCTTCACCATACGAATCGATATCTGCTCCTATATAGATAAACTCCCAATCTTTATGTCCTTCAATCATCTCTTTTATCTGACTCTTATTAAATTCATTAGAAGCATTTTCATATCCGTCGGTTGTAATAATAAATATTACCTTTTCAGCCTTTTCTTTTTCAATAAATTTAATGGTTTTTCCAATTGCATCTAATAGTGCAGTACTACCCCTTACAAAATATGTATTTCTTGTTAACTTTTGTACTTCATTTATATTTTGTCTTTTAGTTATCATTTCATATTCATCATCAAATAATATTGTTGTTATTTTAGCATCCTTTCCTTTAAAGTTTTTAATATAGTTATTATATCCTCTTATTGTATCCTTTTCTGTTCCTGACATAGAACCGCTTCTGTCAAGTATAAAAACTATATCTGTATTTTTTTGATTTTTTGTCATTATTTCATCTCCTTTTCTGAATTAATAATATAGTTTTTGTTCTACATATAGGTCACTTAATAAGTGACAATTAAAACCCAATATGATACAATAGAAATATAATTATTTAGGAGGAAAAATGGCAAACATAAAAAAAGAGTTAAAAATTTACCTTAATGAAAATTTATCAAAAAATAATTTAAGCAGAAATAATTTCTTTGCTAAACTTAAAAGTCTATATTCGGATATGTTTTGCGAAGAAGAAATATTCGAAGATAATGATTGTTCTTATAAGTCAAATGAAATAAGTAATACCGATAATTCTGATATTAATAACTTTATTAATAACCATGCAAAATATAATGATTTTCAAACTTTATTATTTAAATTTATCGACGATAGACATTTAAAAGATTCTGATGTCTACAATAAAGTTCATATTGATAGAAGATTATTTTCTAAAATAAGAAGTAATAAAAATTATCATCCTAGTAAAGAAACGGTAATATTGTTAGCTATTGCACTAGAACTAAGTGAAAAAGAACTCGATGAACTTTTAGAAAGTGCTTCTTATTCTTTACCAAAAAACAATAAATATGACTTAATAATAAGATTTTGTTTTATAAATAAAATATTTAAATTAATGGATATTAATGAACTATTACATGAATATAATTGTAAATTATTTAATTATTAATTACTGGTTATGTTGCCAATTGATATATGCTTATTTTTCTACTCTTATTTATATAATTACTTCTTTATACTAAAATAATATTAGTATATATCTACTGCTTATATATAATAAGTATCTTGGATACATTTAATTAAGATAAGTTTACTTAGCTTAATTAAACACTAATAAGACTTACATAGTAAGGCTTATAGTGGACATAATAGAAATAATATATAGGTATATTAAAACTAAGACTTGATATCTTAGTTTATTATTTAGTCAATGTTAATGTTTTTATTTTAAATTCTTTAGTATCATAACCCCATGGATTAGATACTAATCTTGTATTATTTATTATTATATCTTCTTCTTTATGATCATGACCATATATCCATACTGATGATTTATATTCTTTAACTTCTGTATAATAACAAGAGTTATTACCCCTACTATTACTTTTATTTCTAAATGGTGGTATATGTGTTATTATTAAATCTATATTATTTGGTAAGTTATTATACCAAGATATGCTATCGTTATGTAATTTTAATATTTTATCTCTCTTAGATAATTCTGATAAGATAAATCTTGAATCATTCTGCATAGGATAGTTATATAGTTTATCTACTAATGTTACTGGTTTATACCAAAGGGTATCTCCCGCTAATAAGAAGGTATTATAGGTATATAGTCCTTTAGTATTATTTGTTTTATCTAGTATGATTATATCGTTATTATCTTTAAATATTTCATTTAATCTATATACTTTATTCATACTATTATAGTTATATTCTTTAGCCATAAGATCAGTATAGATATATTTTATTACTGGTATATAGTATTCATGATTACCTAGGACGAATATTACTTTTTTATAATATTTTGAACATGAATATAATAGTTCACTCACTCTATTTATATCTTCATCGATATCTCCCGCTACTACAAGGATATCTCCTTTTACTTGCATACTTATTTTATCTTGGACTAATTTATCTATTTTGGTTATGCTTTCATTTTTACTTATGTAGTGAGTTAAGTGTAAATCAGATACGTAGTCAATGTTTAATTCCATGGTATTTTTCCTTTCTAGATGCTTATATTATATAGAAAGATGCAAATCATGTCAAATAAAAAACTATTGACGCTTTTGCCTGTCAACAGTTTCTGTGGATAAGTTATTTATTATTACATTTACTTATAAACTCTTCTTCATGTTCTTTTAAATAGTTATAACTTTCTTTAATAGCGGTCTCTATATTATTATTTTTATATATGCTTGTTATTTTGTCTAATAAATTTATATTATCTATTTCTACATTATAAAAGATATCATAGCATTTAAACTTATGTTTATATATTTTTTGTATGCCTTCACTATTTAGTATTGGGTCTATAACTATTTCACTTAAGTACCATAACAAACTTGGGCTATCAAAATCTTCATACTTCCAATTTGGATATATTTCTTTACATTTCTCAAAGAAAAGGAAATGACATAATTCATGCATACAGGTATCTATTAAATCTTCTTTATTTTTCTTATGAATATCAAAGGCTTTTTCTTTAATGTATCTAGGACATACTGGTATTAGTCCTATTCCTACTGATATTTCTTTATATTCTTTTGGCCACTTTATATTAAAGTAATTACTTATTTCTAACATATATTTATCATTATATTCATTCCAGATAGTGGTATATTCTTCTTGTAGTTTATTATTTTTTTTAATAAAGTTATTATATCTATCTTTTATTAGGTCTTTAATGCTATCTTCTTCTTTTATATTTTTTAATTCTGGATATAGGTATAGTGTTCCTTCTTTTATATTTAATATATTATCTTTGTCATTTAGTGTCCATGTTATGATTTCTTTTGTCTCTTCTAGAGATAGATATCTGAATTTTAGTTTGGGTATGTTATTCATGGTTCCTCCTTCTTTATAAAGATTATAACATACTTTTATTTTTTATGCACTACAAGCCTATGGTCTTGTTAGTGTTATTTGGAGCCTTTGTGTCTCCAAATAAATGCATTTATTTGTTTATATATTATTTTACTAAATATAGATTTCTGTACATTTTATTGATTTTATGCTATAATACTTAGTCTGTAAGGGGGATATTATGATTAATAATTATAATGAATTAATTGGTACTACTTATTATCTTTCTAATACTCCATATGCTATTATTGAAAATATTATGGCTATGAATAATGGATATTATAGATTATTTTTAAAAAGGGGAAGCTGTATTTCTAAATATATTGATTTAACTTCTAATGATATGATTCTTTTATATAATGAATATTTAACTAGACAAAAAAGACGAATTATATTAAAAGAAAGAGGCGTTGGGAAAATTGTTCACTTTACTAAGGTTGATAATTTAGAAAGTATATTTGAATATGGTATTCGTTCTGTAGAACAACTTGATCTTTTATCTATTGATTATTTGAATTCTGATTTATATAGACTTGATGGTAAACTTAATGGAATATCTACTAGTATAAGTTTTCCTAATTATAAGATGTTCTATAAGAAGAGAATGGAAAGTCCTAATACTAAATGGGCTGTTATTACTATTAAGCCTAAAATTATTATTGACAAACTTGATTCTGAGTTTTATGCATCTAATGCCGCTAATGGGATGTATTCTTTGATTGATGCACCTACTAGTAATGATGATTTGCTTGGTATGTTTTGTGAGGAAAACAGGGACCCACTTATTCCTAACTCTTATACTACTGATCCACAGGCTGAAGTTCTGATTAATAACTCAATTGCTAATAATTATTTTCTTTCGGTGGAAACTAAGGGGAATATTTCTAAAGTTAAGTCATTAACAAGAGATGCACATATTGATTATAATGCTAATTCACAATTGTTTAATGCTCGAAAGGATTATAAGAGGTGGTAAAATGGCTACTAGACCTATATATATATCTACTGGAGATGTTAATAATCCTTTTACTGAGGATAATATTAATTTTGAGTGGAAAGCTGGATATAGTTATGTTAATAAATGCAAGAGAAGGGATAACTTAAAAAAGGAAATAGCGAAAAAATATGATATTGATAAATGGCTTGAAGTTTCTTCTATTTCTGATAAAGATATCGGTAAAAAACTTAGTGCTCTTAATCTTATGATTACCTTAACTAATGATAATAAATACTCAGTAGAAACTATATATCAAAATTCTAAAATATATAAAGATAATGCTATTGTAGGATTTAAATTTCGTAATACTGAATTTGAAAATAATCCTTATGGTATGTATTATGATTATATTTATATGGTTGCTTTATATCAAAATAAAGAGTATCATGAATTAATTAAAGATTATTATTTCTTTACTGATTTATTCTTTAATCCTAATAAGTCTTTAAATACACAAGCTAGAGCTATTGCTATATTTAAAACTTTATATGACAATGATTATTTAAAATTATTAGAAGATGTAAGTGAATTTAAGAAATATTATAAAGAGAATGTTAAATTAAAAATCAAAAAATACTAACTATTACCTAATTAGTATTTTTTTATTCACTGTAAGCTTATAATCTTATAGTGTTATTGGAGCCATAGAGAGTCTCCAAATAAGTATAATTAATACTTATTATATATAAGTATGAAATATATACTTAAATTAGTTTATTATTGGTATTTTTTTTACTATTTTGAGTATAATAATAGTGCAATATACTTGACCTTTTGTAATAGTTATAGTATCATTGTATTACCGGAGAGGAATCTCGTCAAGTCGATAGCTCAATGTCGATTTTATTAAATTAAGTGTATGTTAAGTACACCGTTTGAGCTGGGGAGAGACTACTAGATAGTCTCTTTTCTTTTTAGTTATCAACAAATATTGTTGATAACTATTTTAAATCTATGTCAAAAGAATAATCATAACTTATTTTTTCACATTTATTAGTATCTATAAAGGCTTTTTCTTTATGGGAATAATCTACTATTTCTTTAGCATTATAGTTTTTAAAATATTTCTTTATCTTATCTAATACTTCTAATTCTTCTTTGGTAAATAAATCTTTATTAAACTTTTTCTTTGATGTTATTTCATAATATTCTTTAGATGGAGTTATTACTGGCTCATAGTCTATTATATCCTCTTGATACCCTTTCGATAATATCGTTTCAAAACGATCCGGAACTGGGCCAAATGGTAATTTACAATATTCTAGTCCGGTTATTGATTTACAATTTTCTTTGTAAAATAAGAAGTCAGCATAAAACATTTCTTTTAATAATTTTGTTTTTAATATTGTATTATCTGCAAGATAGATAATCATATTATATACCTTTTCTTTATTAAATTTAGTATAACCATTATACTCTGTTGGATTATATTCTTCACTTAGCAATAATTGTTTTTCATTATTTGCTAAAAATTCAGATATCTTATTATTAATTTTATTATATTCTTTATCGGTAAATTGTATTTTGTTGGCTTCAACTAGATTTGCTATTATTTCTGGATTAGCTATTAAAATTTTTATTAATATTAAATAACTATCATTTGGTATAGATACTCCTTTTTCATAACTTATTAATGTCTTTTTAGCACATCCTATTACTTTAGAAAATAATTCTTGTGATAAGTTATATTTTTTTCTTAAGGCTATTATTTCTTCTTTTGGTACTCCATATAATTTATTATATATTTCTATACCTTTTTCAGAGGCTATATTATCTAGCTTTTCATCATATACTAAATTATTACATTTTGAGCAAAATCTTCTATCTGAATTAAATTTTATTTCTTTTCCTTTTATTTGGTAGATATGTTCATGATTCTTAATATAAGTATCTGTACTACCACAATTATCACATCTCATAATATCCTCCTATTTATAATCTAAATGAAATGATAAACATACTGTCATTTCTTTTTTATTATATTCTTCTATCTTTAACTTAATATATACTCTATTTCCATTAATATCTTTTTTAAATACTAATGAATTTTCACTTTTTGAATAAAAAGGCTTATAATCTTGAACATAGTTATATGAAGATAATGTTAATATTTCTTGCCATGCTAAACTTTCAGTTATTCCAATTTCTAACAATTCTTCAAGATAATCTCTATCTTTTCTATTAGCAAATCTTTTATTTCCTTTAGTTATTAACTTTTTCATTTTTGTTAGTAGTTTGAGCTGCTCTCCAGTCATATAATTCCCCCTTATGTTTATTTTTTTATTACATAATATATCTTTTTCTCTCTGTATTAATGGTAACATATGTAACCTATTTTTGTCAATATGTATTTTATACTTTTATATATTTTTTTATCATTACCTGTGACATAATAAAAACTATAGACATAAATCTATATATAGCTTATATAAATACTTTTATTTTAGAGACATTTGGCCCAGTAAATATTTTTGAAAGACTTTTGGCTTTCAAAAACCTCGAACAATGTAGTGTGAGAGGCATATAATTTTTTTATTATATTTTTATAGATATTGGTAATAATACTTTTAGGAGGATATGATATGAAAGAAAATTATGAACTTATGGAGCATATTTATAAAGATGCTGAGATGGCTTCTTATACTTTAACTAAACTTATACGTGATTTAAAAGATAAGGATAACAAAATTAAGAAGACTCTTGAGGATATCATGAAAGAATATGAGTCTTGGAAGAAGAAGGCTATGAAGTATTTAAAGAAAGGAAAAACAGAAATTACTGATACTTCTTTCTTTGAAAAAATGATGGCTAATATGGGGATTAAAAAAGAAGTTAAATGTGATAATAGTGATTCCGCTATTGCTGAGATGATAATTAAAGGGGTATCTACTGGAAGTACTCAAATGGAAAAGAAGATTAAAGCTTATGATAAAGAAGTAGATAAAAGTGATATTGATGTTGCTCGTGAATTTCTTAAATTTCAAGAAAAGACTATAGATAAACTTAAAGAGTATCTATAGTCTTTGTTTTTGTTTTTGGTTTTTCTTCTTTTTCTTCTTCTTTGTCATCTAACTCTCCTATAAAGTATAGGTACTCTAGAAAGTCTTCAAAGTCAATACACATAACTAGTCTCCTTTTCCTTATATTATCATAAGCTTATGTTTTTTGCAATTTATTTATATACAAATTTTATTTTATGTTGTATAATTATAATAGGTGAAAAGAATATGTTAGGGAAGATTATTGGAATTACAGATAGTATTGTATCTGTTCATTTAGATATTAATATTTATGACTATGATAATTTAATTAGTAAGAATGTGGTATTTAGAGATAATAATATTATTAGTGTTGGTGAAGTTATTGGTATTGATAATGGTATTATGAATGCTGCTTTAGTTGGAGAAATTAAAGATAATAAATTTTTATATGGGGATATTTCTAAACCTTCTTTTAAAGCCGGCTGCTATTTAATTGATGATTCTATTCTTAATATTATTCTTAATAGTGATGCTGAAAATACTATTACGCTTGGTAAGTCCTATGTTTATCCTAATTATGATATTAAACTTGATATTGGTAATTTCTTTTCTAATCATTTTGCTATTTTGGGTAATTCTGGCAGTGGTAAATCTTACTCTGTTGCTAAAATACTTCAGAGTGTCTTCTATCAATGCAGAAGTTTACCTTTTTATTCGAATATATTTTTATTTGATGCTTATGGTGAATATCAAAGGGCTTTTTCAAGAATACATGAAGTTAATGAGAATATTAATTATAAAGTATATACTACTGATTTAAATAGTACTGAATTTGAGATTATTAGTTATCCTTTTTGGCTTTTAGGGGTAGATGATTTATGTTTACTTATGAATGTTACTTCTAAAGAACAGATTCCTACTGTAGAGAAGGCACTTAAACTTGTTTCTTATTTTTCTAGACGTGAAGAAGAGGTTATATCACAAAAGAATGATATTATTGCTAGGTGTTTACTTGATGTTTTATTCTCTGGTAAAGCTCCTAGTCTTATTAGAAATAAGTTTGTTTCTATTCTTACTAAGTTTAATACTAGTAATTTGAATTTGGATATTAAGCTTGAGAAAGGTGGATGGACAAGAACTATTAGACAATGTTTATTTGTAGAACAGGGGGGAGAATTTGCAGACGTTGAACTTGTTATTGAGTATTTAGAGAGTTTATGTCTTGATAATTTTGAACTTTCTTTGCCTAATGGGGAATTTATGTATACAATGAAGGATTTTTCTCTTGCTTTGGAGTTTGCTCTTTTATCAGAAGGTACTATGAATAGTGATAAGGCTTTTGAGCTTTCTAATGTTCTTAAAGTTAGATTTAATGCTTTAATGAATAGTAATTATGCTAGATATTTTGATTATAATGGTTATGTTAATAGAGAGGGATATATTAATTTACTTCTTACTTGTCCTAATGGTAGAAAAGCACAGATAGTTAATTTTAATATTAATTATGTTGATGATAGATTTGCTAAGACTTTAGTTAAGATTTATTCTAAGCTTTTATTTGATTATATTGTTTCTCTTAATCAAAGGGCTTCTATGCCATTTCATATTGTTTTAGAAGAGGCTCATAGATATGTACAGAATGATAGTGATATTGATATTCTTGGTTATAATATTTTTGAGAGGATTACTAAAGAAGGTAGAAAGTATGGTCTTCTTTTAGGAATTGTATCGCAAAGGCCTTCTGAACTTTCTGAAACTACTATATCTCAATGTAGTAATTTCTTAGTATTTAAGATGTTTCATCCTAAGGATCTTCAGTTTATTAAGGATATTATTTCTAGTGCTGATATTACTGTTACTAATAAGATTAAGACTTTACATCCTGGTTCTTGTATTATGTTTGGTACTGCTTTTAAATTACCTACTATTGCTATACTTGATAAACCTAATCCTGAACCTTTAAGTCAAAGTTGTGATATTAATAAGACTTGGTATATTCATAATAATTAGTATATTAAAAGATAATTCTTTTGGGAATTATCTTTTTTCTATTTATACCACTTCAGCCTATAGTCTTTCGTGGTAAATTAGAGCCTGTAGTCTCTAATTTAATATTTTCTTCTTTTTATTTTCTTTGATAAGACTATCTCTAAATATATTTATATTTTCTAATATTCTATTTAGTGATTCTTCATTTAAACTTATGTTAATTTTTTTTAATGCTTCTTCTAATGAGATGTCTGTCATTATTTCTTTATTTAATTTTTTTATTTTTTCTAGGAAATTTGGATCTTTTTTATATTCTATATAATTATAGAATGAAATTATTCCTACTGAATAATATAATGATAGAAAAATGATATTTTGATTTTTATTTTTTTCTTCATCAAATATTTTTAAAGCTTTATCATAATCTTTATCATTTTTATATAGTAATAAATAGCTTTCTTTTGATACTTTTCCTAGAAGATAATATAAAAGGGTTATTTTTATTACATAGTGGCTACAATTTATATAGTTATGAAGATTTTTATATTCCTCTATATTAAACATTGTGGCTTCCTTTTCATAACCTATTTGCTTTAAATAGTCGGTATATATTAGTTCTTCAGTAAAAGCTACTAATTCTGTTAGTATATCATTTACTTTATCTCTTTTTTCTGGAGGTTGATTTTTGTAGTGGGATATTTCATGTACCCATATTATTGAATCGGTTAGTAAGTCATTATTATAAACGTTTATGGTTTTGTGGAATGCTCTGTAAGTTATTATCTTTTCTTTTGTTTTTGGGTCGATATAAAATTCTTCAGTTATAACATAATTATTGTTGCCAAAATATATTTGATTATGAGTGGCTTCACTTGGAGTATTTGTATTTAAAATATTTAATGTTCCGTCTCTTTCTATATCATTCATCACAAAATTTATTCCTATATTTTTGTAGAAATCATTTATTAGCTTTGATTTTGCAACGTAGTCTTTTCTTGTACTAGTTCTTAAATCTTGAGTTTCTACATCGAGATATTGCATATTATTATATAAAAATGAAATTAGTGCATATATATTTTGCATATTATCAAATAGCATTTTGTTATCATTATATGTAGCAGCAAAGAAGCTTTTTAAAAATGTATTAGCTGATTCTTCAATCTTTTTCTCTTCGTCCATATAAATCTCCTTAATGGATATTATAACAGAATATTAAGAAAAAACAAGTTTATTTTGTTTCTATTTGATTATTAGTTGTGTATTCATAGTTTAAATGATTGTTTTGCGTTATTACTTGTTCTCCTAGATTCTTTTCTTAATCCTTTATATTCTTTGTATTCTGAGGCTGTCATTCCAGACCATTCTTTATATATTTCATTTGTTAGTATAGCATATTCCTTTCCTTCAGTTATACCATTTGCTTTCCATATATCCGTTAATTCTTTTCTATCTTGAATACCTTTTATTCTTTTAGCTATCCATTTTTCATCATAACCTTTAGTTCTATATGTGTCTATTGCTCTTTGAACTGTTAATGCCGGATCAAATATTTCATTGATTCTTTCTTTCCCCAAACCTGCTAGCCACATCTTTATTGGTTCAGCATTTTTACTTGGAATGGACTCTATTATTCTGAACATACCTTCAATGTCAACAACATCAGTCATACGATATTTTCCATCTTGAGCTTTCAATTTCAACTGGTGACATTTTGTCACCGTTTCATTTCCTACCTCTTTCAGTCTTTGCTTTAACTTATTCCAATATTTTCTTGGATTGTCACTATTTGTTAGTATTCTTACTATATCAACTACACTAATATAGTATTTTTCTTCTTCTTTACTCCAGATAGTTCTAATTGTTTCATTATTAAAGATTTTATTTATTAAATGCATTTTGCTTTCTTCCATATATCCTCCCTAAATATTATCAGCTTTTCTGTTTCAACCTAAATGTATCATACTATTATTTCTATGTCAATACATTTTTGTACATTTGTTCGCTTATAAATTAAACTTTTTATTTTAAAGACCTTAGGCTTTAAAATACTTTTTGAAGACCTTGGGCTTCAAAAAAAACCTCATTAAACTTTAGGTTAATGAGGTATATATTATAATACTTGTTTTAGATATTTACCTGTATATGAATTAGGATTATTTACTACTTCTTCAGGAGTACCTGTAGTAACAACAGTTCCTCCTTTGTTTCCTCCTTCTGGTCCTAAATCAATTATATAATCCGCTACTTTAATAACATCTAGATTATGTTCAATTATTATTACAGTATCGCCATTATCTACGATTTTTTCTAATATTACTAATAATTTTTTAATATCATCTTGATGAAGTCCAGTAGTAGGTTCATCTAGTATAAATACTGTTTTCCCAGTAGGCTTCTTTTGCAATTCTTTGGCTAATTTTACACGAGCGGCTTCTCCTCCTGATAGTGTTGGAGCACTTTGACCTAAGCGAACATAGCCTAATCCGACATCATGTAATACTTTTAGTTTATTTAATACTTTAGGATGATTTTCAAAGAATTCCATTGCTTCATCTACTCTTAGATTTAATACATCATAAATATTTTTATCTTTATATTTTATTTCTAGTGTTTCGCTATTATATCTAGTTCCATTACATACTTCACATGGTACATATACATCTGGTAAGAAATGCATTTCTATTTTCTTTACGCCATCTCCCCAACAGGCTTCACATCTTCCTCCTTTGACATTAAAACTAAATCTACCTTTATCATAGCCTCTTATTTTAGCTTCTTTTGTTTCTGAGAAAATGTCTCTTATGTCGTCAAATACTCCAGTATAAGTTGCAGGATTAGATCTTGGTGTTCTTCCTATTGGAGCTTGTGATATTTGAACTACTTTATCAACATTGTCTAGTCCTTTTATCTCTTTATACTTTCCTGGTTTATCTTTTGAACCATAAATATTTTGAGCTAGAGCTTTATATAATATTTCATTTATTAATGTTGATTTTCCACTTCCTGATACTCCTGTAATTAGAGTCATTGTTCCTAATGGTATTTTTACATTTATATTCTTTAAGTTATTTTCTTTTGCTCCTTTTATTTCTAAATATTTTTTATTGCCTTTTCTTCTTTTAGTAGGAACCTCTATTCTTTCGATTCCTTTTAGATATTTTCCTGTTAAACTATTTGGATTATCCATTACTTCTTTTGGGGTACCCGCTGCAACAACTGTTCCGCCATGTTCTCCTGCTCCTGGACCAATATCTATTAGATAATCTGCTTGTAACATTGTGTCTGTATCATGTTCTACAACTATTAATGAATTACCTAAGTCACGCATTTCTAATAAGGAATTTATTAATTTTTGGTTATCTCTTTGATGAAGTCCTATACTTGGTTCATCTAATACATAAAGTACTCCTGTTAATCTTGAACCTATTTGAGTCGCTAATCTTATCCTTTGACTTTCACCACCGGATAGTGTTCCTGCTTCTCTTGATAGTGATAAATATCCCAAACCAACATTATTTAAGAAATTTAGTCTTGATGATATTTCTTTTACTACCGATGATGATATTTCTTCTTGTTCGTTAGTTAACTTCAGATTACTTATGAATGTTTTTAATTCATCTATTGACATACATGTTACTTCATAGATATTTTTATTATTTATAAGAACGTTTAGTACTGATTCTTTTAGTCTTGAACCTTTACAAGTGGGACAAGTTAATTCAGTCATGTAACCTTCTATCCATTCTCTTATCCATGTACTTTTGGTTTCAATATATCTTCTTTCTAAATTAGTTATTATACCTTCATAATAACTAGTTGTTTTTCTAGTGTTTCCATTTTTTGATTTATAATTAAATGTTAGTGGTTCTTTTGTTCCATATAATATTATATCTAATTCTTCTTTAGTTAAATCTTTTATTTTTTTATTTAAATCGATATTATAATGTTTTGCTACAGTATCTAATTCTGTATACATAATACTTGATTCTTCATCTAGGTTTATTGGTTTGATTGCTCCTTCTAATATTGATTTGTTTTTATCTGGTATTACTAAGTCAACATCTATTTTGTATTTTACTCCTAAACCTTTACAATCAGGACAAGCCCCATAAGGAGCATTGAAAGAGAATATTCTTGGTTCTAATTCTTCTAAAGAATAATTACAGTATGGGCAAGCATAGTCTTCTGATAAAACTATTGGTTCTCCTCCTATTACATCTATAATTACTTTACCCTTGGCTAAATTAGCAGATGTTTCTAATGATGAATATAATCTACTTCTTATTCCTTCTTTTATTATTAGTCTATCTATTATTACTTCTATGTTATGTTTTTTATTTTTTTCTAATTCTATATCTTCAGATAAATCTTTTATCTCATTATCTACTTTTACTCTTATATAACCTTCTTTTCTTAATTTTTCGAACAAATCTTTAAAGGTTCCTTTTTCTCCTTTTACAATGGGAGATAATATCATTACTTTGGTATTTTCTTCTAATGATAGAACTCTATTTGTCATTTCTTCTATGGACTGTGATGTTATTGGAATATGATGGTTAGGACAATATGGAACACCTACTCTAGCAAATAATAATCTTAAATAATCATATATTTCTGTTACTGTTCCAACGGTACTACGGGGATTTTTATTAGTCGTTTTTTGATCTATTGATATACTTGGAGATAAGCCTTCAATTACATCTACATCTGGTTTAGTGCTATTTCCTAAAAATTGTCTTGCATAAGCGGATAGACTTTCTACATAACGTCTTTGTCCTTCAGCGTAAATGGTATCAAAAGCAAGAGATGATTTTCCACTTCCTGATACTCCTGTCATTACTACTAATTTATTTTTAGGTATTTCTATATCTATATTTTTTAGATTGTTTTCTCTTGCACCTTTTATTATTATTTTATCCATAGTATACCTCCATTTATTTTTATTTTTCTTTTTTTGTGCAATACTACTATATCACAGTGGGCATTGTAAGTCAATATTTTTTGCGTACATTTGTTTTTATTTTCTATCAAATAAAAAAATGCTAATTAGCACTTTAATTTAAATGTAATTCACCTGGTGATACTGTCTTTATTCCTTCAGCAGTAGACCAAGGATTGTTGACTAATTTCTTTACAGGACCAGTATATTCTTTTTTTTCTTCTTCAATTATTGGCTCATTAGAATAATTATTTATTGGTTCTAATGGATGATTAATTAAGTCTTGTTTTACTAGTGGTATTGCTTCTTTTCTATATATACTTGCTTCTTGTGGATTATTTATTGACTCTTTTTGGATATTCGTAAACTTCTCCTCTAAAGGTAATTCTTCCGCTACTTCTATTTTTTTATTAGGCATTAAACTCTGAAGATATTCATTTAATGCATATAAGCCATCATCATTAACTATTTTTTCTATTAATTTTAGTTTATCATTTTCTTGTAACTTTATATCTTCCATAGTACGCCTCCTAACAAGTATATTGTATATTAATTTTTATTAAATGTAAATATTTTAATTGGAATGTTTAGCTAATTTTACACAAATTTGATACTTTCTTTTTTATTCTATTAATTATATTATATACAGTTTTTATACAATTATCAGTTACTTGTGATATTTCTTCTATTGTAAAATTTTGTTCTCGCATTGTAAATACCAGTTCTTCTTTCCATGTTAATTCATTTATTATTTTTCTTTTTAAGTTATTATAACTTGATATTTCAAAAAATAATTGTTCTGGATTATATCTATTATCTTGAAAATCTTGATCATTATCTGTCTTGATTGATTCTTGATATACTTTATCTTTTTTATTGTTTATTTTTCTTAAGTGGTTTAATAGTGTTCTATCAATTGCTTTATTTAAATAAATTGGGAAAGTACCACTATCAGGATATTTTGATACTGCTTTATATATTGATAATGCTATTTCGTTTTTTAAATCATCCGCTGAAGAATTATTATAACCACTATAAAGGAATATTTTTTTATTTATTAGATAATTATATTTTTGATATATAGTTAATGTCTTTTCTATATTATTGTCTTGAACTGGTTGTAATAGTCTATCACTCATTAATTTCCTCTAGAACGAGATATCTCCGCTAAAAAGATACCACAAGCTACTGAAGCATTTAAACTATTTACTGTTCCTACCATTGGTATTTTGGCTAAATAGTCACAATTTTTACTTACTAAATCACTTATTCCTTTTCCTTCATTTCCTATAACAATTGCTATTTTTGTTTTATAATCGATAGTGGTATATGGCATACCTTCCATATCTGTACCTACTATCCAATAACCATATTTTTTTAATTTTTCGATGGCATTATTAATATTTGATACTTTAATTATTTTCATTTTTTCTATAGTTCCTACTGAAGTTTTTACTACAGTACTTGTTATATCTACTGATCTATCATTTGGAATTATTATGGCATCTACGCCAAAAGCTTCACTTGAACGTATTATAGCTCCAAAGTTATGAGGGTCCTCCAAATGATCTAATATTACAACAAGAGGGTACTCTTTATTTATATTTGGTATTATTTCATCTAGATTATATGTTTTTATATCTTGAACATCTAATATAATTCCTTGATGTAATCCTTTACACATTTTATCTAACTCATGGTTATCTAATAGTTTTATTTTTATATTTCTTTTTTCTATTAAGTCTAATATTTCTTTATCCTTAAATTTGTCACTTAAATATATTTTATTTATTTTATCTTGTGTTTTTAATTTTTCTACCGCTACATTTTTTCCATATATTAACATTATTTCACCTCTATTAAATTTAATATTTCTTCTAATCTTTCTTTATTATTTATATATAAATCTCCTAATAATGCTTCAAAACCTGTTGATAATTTATAAGTTATGATATCTGTGTTTTTGGGGTGATTATTATTTTTATAATTTCTTCCTCTTTTTATAATTTCTTGTTCTTCTTCGGTTAAATAGTTATTCTCTATTAAATAATTTAATGCTTTTACTTCTCCTTTAGCAGATACATACTCTATAATTAACTTTTGTAATTTATTAGAATCATTAATTCCTTCTTTAATTAGTTTTTCTCTAATATATAGTGAATAAACTGCATCTCCTAAAAGGGCTAAAACTTGAATATTTATTGTTTTTGTATTCATACAATTACCTCAATTCTTTCTTGTTATTATATATTATTTATTTGTTAAAGTCAACTAGGTAAAAATAAAAACAGCTATGCTGTTTTATTATAATTTTGTTCAAATTGTCCAAACATACTTGGTCCTTGTATATTTTGATTTGTTTGTACTTGCTGAGCACCAGTTATTGGTATTTGATTTGGTACTGATTCTCTCTGGGGACCAAAGAATTGTCCATTTGATACTGGTACTTCGAAGTTTTGGTTATTTGTTGGCATGTTATTGAAATTGTCGGTTGTAGCCATTAAATTATCCCCCATTGGTTCCCATAAATTACCAGTAAAATTAATTGGATTGTTATTTATGTTGTTTTGATTAATGTTATTTGTATTTGCCTGCTCTATCTTAGGTAATTCAAAACTTGGCACTTGTTGAATTGGTGTATTATTTGTAATACTTGGTTCCGCTACTAATGGTGTACCATTTGTTACTATAGGTTCTGATACTGGTGGTAATGGTGATACCACTTGTTCATTTACTGCTGATGGAATTGGTTCAACTTTTGATAATGTTGGTTCAGATACTGCTGGTCCACCTATATTATATTTACTTGCTAATTCGTTATCTAAGTTTTTTAATGTTTCATAACTTGGGTTTTCTATTAAACTGGCTGCTATATGATCTAATTCTTCTTTAGTAAGATACTTCATATACATACCCCTTTCTATTATAAATAAATTATAATATAATTTCTTTGAAAAGTAAATATCTTTTCTTTAAATTGTATTATTTGTGTGTTTTATTTCTTGCCATCCTAAATCTTTTTTTGTTATTGCTATATATAAACAATAAATATAGCTTAATAGATAGAATGGATTATAAAATATTAATAATATTTTTGATACTTTTATATCTAGTTTATTTTCTTCTTTCTTTATAATTATATAGGTAAATATCATTAAAGTTATATATATTAATATAAATATTATTAGAAGGCTGATAATAAAGTTTTTAAAACTAGTAATACTATCTATTAGTAATAGTAAAATACCAATAATAAGTGTTATTAATGGATTTACTCCTATTAAGGCTGTTATTTTTGAAGCATAATTTTTATCTTTTTTTGATATACTTTTTCTGATTTTATGTATATAATTTCTTCTGGCATCGAAGTAACCTTTTACCCAACGTGATCTTTGAATTATTGTTACGTCAAAGATTTCTGGCTGTTCATCATAGTATATAGCACTATCATTATATGTTGTTGTTAGATTATTTAAGATACTATATAGACTTAGTTCATAATCTTCTGTTAAGGAATTAAATGGAAATCCTTTCCATGATTCTATTATTGTTCCTTTAATATAATATCCTGTACCTGAAATGATAAGATTATTAGTATATTTTGATTTTCTTTTGTTTCCAATTGTATTTATCATAGAAAATGTTAAAGCTGATGCTGCTGATACTAGGTTTTTACTATTTTTAGTATTTCTATAGCCTATTCCTATATCATATCCTTCATCAAAGCTTTTAGTCATTTCTTTGATGTAATTTTTATCTAAAATATTATCAGCATCAAAGATAAAGTAAGCATCATATTTTTTATTACTTTTTAGTATTTCTTTGATAGCATCATCTAGAGCAAAGCCTTTTCTTTTTTTGTTTAAGTTTTTACGATATACGATTGTCATTTTATGTTTTTCTACAATTGATACTGTCTTATCTTTTTTTGTTTCTACTATTACATAAACGTCTTCAGGCTTTATTTTCTTAGTCTGATTTTCAATACTAATAAGTAATTTTTCAATAACTAATGATTCATTTCTAGCGGGGATTAATATTGCATAGTTATGGCCATTTTTTTCTTTTTGTGGATAATTGGTATTTTTTTTCATTATTAAATATTTATATAATAATGTTAAAATGGATATTGTTATTATTATTTCGCTTATTATTCTTATCATTTTATCACCATATTCGTATAACTTTTTTTCATTCTTTCATCTGTATATATTTTATCTAAAAATTCACCATAATGTGTTATTGGTTTATAACCATCATGTCTTAATCCCATTCTTATACATGCACTAAATGATAAAAACATGTCAATGGTTATTAGTACCAATAATATATAATATATTTTATTGCCTATATTATATGGTAACGACTCTATTTTATTTGAAATGAATGGATATATATATACCATTAATATGTAACATAGTAAGCCCCAGAAGAGCATATATGGTATAGTCGTCCTTCCATTTATATTTAATAAATATGTGCTGTAATCCCACGATGTTGTCCCTGTAAATGTTTCTTGAAGAAAACTTATTAAATATTCGAATGTACCCCCTATTAAAGAGCCAAATAAAAAGTATTGATATTTTTTGTACTCTTTTATAGATAAAAGATATACCATTATGCATGCTCCCCAACCATATATTGGTGATAATTCAAAATATAATAGACCTCTTTTGGTACTATAATTTATTATGCCTTCATTTATATATCCTTTACAAATAAATAATAAATCTTCATAGAGACAGCCTATGAAGCTAAATATTACAAATATTAAAAATATTTTCTTAAAACACAGTCCGTCAGCAAATTTTTTTTCATTTGTTACTACTTTTTCTTCCATAATTACTCCTATTTTTATTTAGATTAGATTATCTCTTATATATATTTTTACATTATATTTTGTATATATATTTACTTTACTTCTTTTGGTTAATTTTATAAAGCAAAAATCTTCTATTACTATATCTTTATTTTCTTCTATGTTGAATTCATGTTTAATATTATTTTTTAATGTATTGTTAGTTAGATGGGCTTTTACTATATTTATATTATTGGCTATATATATTGTTATATTGTTATCACCTAAAAAGTCTACTCTTAATTTATTATCTATTATTAATGAATTATTTCCTCTTAATTGATAACTTCTTGGTTTTATTTCTTTTTTAGGAGTTATCTTTTTTATTTCTTTTTGTGATAAATCATTTAATATTGAACCTTTACTTAGTAATCCGGGCGTGTCTATTATTTTTAAATTATTTATATTTAATTCTATTTTATTTAATGTTGTTGATGGATAAATACTTGTTGTTACCTCTATATTACTATCAGTGTAATTTTTTATTATTTTATTTATTAGTGTTGATTTTCCTGAGTTAGTCATTCCTACAAAATAGACTTCTTTATTATTACTATATTTTTTTATTTTACTCATTAAATTATCTAAATTATAATTTTTTATAGTGCTTATTACTTCTATATCTTTATAATTCGATGTCATCTTTGATACATAGTTTATTAATTTATAGTCTTTTACTGATTTTGGTAGCAAATCTTTTTTTGTTAAAACTATTATAACATTATTAAATTTTTCTATATATTCTAGATTTAAATTTAATACTGATGTTAGGTATACTACCAAAGAGTCACCAGGAATGTTATCTAATATGTTTTGATAGTCTTTATTATCTAACGTTACTTCCTTATATTCTCCATAGTATTTTAATTTAAAACATCTTTCACATATTTCTTTGTTTATATCTTCTACATAACCTTCAATATGTTTATATTTGGTCTGAAGTGGTATTCCACAACCAATGCATTTCTTAATCATAATATCTTCCTACCTTGAATATTCCTTTTTTAGTCATTTTTTTTATTTCTTTTTTTTCAATAAAGCGATATATTTTAGTTAGTGGCATATCAATATCAGACATTGGGTTTACTAAAATTGTAGTTATTCCTACTCTATTTCCTCCTAATATGTCAGTTACTAATTGGTCTCCTACGATAGCTACTTCTGATATATCATAATTATAGTTTTTTAATACTTTTAAAAATTTTGCTCTTCTTGGCTTTTGTGCGTTATAGCAGCAATCTACATTTAATTCTTTCTTAAATCTTTCTAATCTTGATTTTGGTGAATTAGAAAATATTATTACTTTGAAATTTTGTTCTTTTAAGGTATCAAATAACTTAGCTAACTTTTTTGTTGGTGTTTTATCTATATATGGAACACATGTATTGTCTAAATCAAATAAAATACATTTTATACCATTTTCTTTTAATTTATTATAATTTATCGTATAAATACTTTTTTGATATATATCTGGATAAAAATTATTCATGTTCCACCTCTTTTTAATTATACTTTATTTTTTTAGAAAAATAAAGTTATTTACACTTATTTATATTTTTATTATTATTTGTTTTGCATAAGTTTTATTAGGAGGTTTTTATGCTTATTAATTTATTTAATTTTATTATTCATAATTTTATGTTCTTTACGGGGGCTTATTCTAATAATGCTTTTCCGGAACCTTTAAGTAAAGAAGAGGAAGAAGAATATATTAATAAAATGTTACATGGAGATACAAATGCTAGAAGTAAACTTATCGAACATAATTTAAGGCTTGTTGCTCATATAGTTAAAAAGTTTGAGTCTAATACTAATGATGTTGATGATTTGATTGGTATTGGTACTGTTGGGCTGATAAAAGGTATCGATAGTTTTTCTCCTGATAAGAATGTTAGGCTTACTACTTATATTGCTAAATGCGCTGAAAATGAGATTCTGATGTATTTTAGAGCGGATAAGAAAAATTCTAAAAATATTAGTATTTATGATGGTATTAGTTATGATAAAGATGGTAATGAAATTACAATACTGGATGTTTTAAAAACCAATGATCCTGATTTTGCCGATGAAATTTATAGAAATGATAACATTAAATCACTTAAGAAATATATGAATATTCTTACTTCTAGAGAAAGAGATGTTCTTACTAAAAGATATGGTCTTAATAATAACGATGAAATTACACAAAAAGAAATTGCTAAAGAACTTGGTATTTCTAGAAGTTATGTATCAAGAATAGAAAAACGTGCTATAACTAAAATATTGCGTGAATTTATTAAAAAAGAGGGGCTAGACAAGTAAAATTTCAAATAATTATTGACTTAAATGGTTTTTTATGATAAAGTTAATATCGAACTGATGAGGAGGGAATACGATGAAGAAAGTAACAACTAAAAAAACTAGATCTGTAAATAATAGACCTAACTGTTTAAAAATTACAAAAAGTACTCAAAAGGTTAATTTTACTACAGTTATTGACAAAGATGGTAACAAGATTAAAACTAGTGTTAGAGAAGCTAGAACAATGAAAAAGAACAATAAAAAAGAAGATTAATTTAACTATAAATGAAACTAGATGTTTCATTTTTTTGTTATTTTGTTTTTCTTCTTTTTTTATTGTTTTCTCTTAATTCTTCATATATTTCTTTATATACTTTTGTTTTATCTTTATATTCACTATAGACTTTTCCTATAAATTTATAATTACCATCTAAAGTATATTTTGAATTTACTAATTCATATCTGTCTTTAATAAATGGATCATCTATTACTCTAATTAGGAATAAATCTTGCATAGCATATAATACTATATGTTTTTCTTCTTCTAGAAGAGGATTTATTTTCATAAAACTTCTATCAAACTTATTATCATATGTAACTATTGGTTTTGTTCTTACAAATTCCATTCCTACATATGTTGACTTTTTAAGAAATTCTGTTAGTTTTATGAAGTCTTTATTCATTTCCTCAACACTATTATAATCTTTTATTAATGGATGTTGTTCATTGCTCTTCATAGCTATATGTTTACCATCATTTGTATATAATTCCCAAAAACTATTTGTTCCTGAATAATTTGTGATACTTTTTTTGGAATCTAGAATATCTTTGTATGCCTGCAGGGGCTCAAGATATTCTGCTTTACTTAAATCAGGGTTTTCTTTTGATAGTTCGAATTCGATATCGGATATTGTATCTTCTAATTCTTGATATTCGATACTATTACGAGGATCTATTATTTCAGGTCCTCTTTTTAAATATATTTCGCCATTATATATTATATTCATAGTAGTTTACTGCTCCTTCGAATATATATTAACATAATTTGCTTTTAATGTCATTATTTTTTTTAATTTATCAACAGAATTGTTTATAAGTTGTTAATATACTATTTGTAATTTCATTAATATAAAAGAATATACCAATGTTGGTATATTCAATATTTAGATTTTATAATATTTATTGTTGCTTATATGGATAACTATTTTGTCCTTCACCAGCCATTGGTGTTGACTCTACACTTTTAAATTCAAATTTATTGTCATGTGATGATTTTTGTCCTATATATGTATATACTCTTTTATTGTTATATCCGTCATTTTCAACATAGAACTCAATAATTATATATTGTTGCTTAGTGTAATCATTATATTTTAAATAATATATATTAACTTTAACTGCATCATTTTCAAAGACATTTGTCGTTCCACTGCCTGTTGGCTCAGATACAGCAATATTTTCATTTGATAATTCTATATATGAATCTTTTGAATTGGTATTAACATATTTACCTGCTAATTCTTGAGGAATTTCATTTGATATTATTTTACCATTTTCTATTATTACTACATTTTTGTCTAGTGATGCGTTGACTGTAGAATTATTATCTTTGTTTTCTTTTTCTTCAGTTGAGTTGGTTTCTGTTTTATTGTCCTTTTTTAAATTAATCTTATCAGTTGCAAAAAACATGCAAGTTGCCATTAATATGATAATTACTATTGACAACACTATTATTACACTTTTTTGATTTTTATTTTCCATATTTACTCTCCTCTCTTATATATTAATTTTAACATTATTTTTTATTAATGGCAATAAATTTTTATAAATATACATTTTGCATTAAATTACTTTACTAATCATATTTTTGATTATTCTTTTTTGCTTCTTTTAGTAACTTAGAATAGTATTCTTTTCCTAGTCTGTATTCTTCTTCTAGTAATTCTTTGGTTATTAATTCTTTTTCTGGCATAATAAAAAACTCCTTTCTCTATTATTATAAAGAATGGAGTCTTTTTTATACTAATAAGTCATTTATTCTTTGGACTGGATTATCACTAGTAGTTATATATGATCCTACTACTGATATATCTACATCTTTTACTTTGTTTATAGTTTGATTATTTATTCCACCATCTACTTCTAGTTCGATATTTTTATCTTTGATTAGTTTTTTTATTTCTTTTATTCTATTTGGACTGTTCTCTAGAAATGGTTGACCTCCAAGTCCTGGTTCTACGGTCATAATAAGAATTCTATCTATAATATCTAAATATGGAACTAATAGATTTATATCGGTATTTGGCTTGATTGCTAAACTTCTTTTAAAACCATATTCTTTTATTTTATTTAGTATATTTTTTATATCTTTATTTATTTCTAGATGTATTGTTATATTGTCTATATTTGGTAATTCTTTAATTCTTTCTATATAATACATTGGATTTTCTACCATTAGATGAATGTCTAATGATTTGGAAGAAAATGGTGATATTTTTATTATTTCATCGCTAGGCAATGATTTTTGAGAGACAAACAATCCGTCCATTACATCCATATGAATATATGAGATTTTTGTATTATTTAATGTTTTTATCATATTTATTTTGTCTTTTGAATTTAATATTGATACTGATAATCTCATTATTTTCCTCCTAGAAATGATTTATAATTTTCATATCTTGATTTTAGTATTTTACCATTTTTTACTAATTCTTTGACATAACAATCATCTTCTTTAATATGCATACAATCTCTATATTTGCACTTTTCTAAATTATCATACATTTCTTTCATATTATCTCGGATATCTAATTTTGTCATACCTCGAAAGTCTATCATAGAAAATCCTGGAGTATCCGCTATTAAGGCACCATCTATATCATATAGAGTTACACACCTTGTAGTATGTTTTCCTCTTCCTAATGCTTTAGATATTTCATTTGTTTCTAATAATAATGACTTATCTAACTTATTTAATAATGTTGATTTGCCTGCTCCTGATTGACCTGCGAAAACTACAACTTTATTTTTTGTTAGCTTTTTTATTTCTTTTATTTCATTGTTTGTTATTACTTTATAGCCAGCTTTTTTATAGTATGACATTATGTTTTTTATTTCTTTTTCTTCGGTATTGTTTAATAGATCTGTTTTTGTTAAACATATTATTGGTTCGATACCGTTGTATGATATTATTGTTAGTAACTTGTCTAATAGATTATTATCAAAATTTGGTTCTTTTACCGATGTTATTATTAGTGCTATATCAACATTTGCTATATTTGGTCTTATTAAAAAGTTTTTTCTTGGTTTTATTTCTAATAAGTAGTTGTTTATATCATCTATTATAACATGGTCTCCTACTAAAGGAGTTATCTTTTCATTGCGAAATTTTCCCCTTGGCTTGCATATATTTATTCCTTTTGATGTTTTTACTGTATAATCATTACTTTGATTTTTTATTATTATGCCTTCCATACTTTTTCCTTTACTCATTATCACTTGGTGATACCGAATCTTTTTTATCTTCCAATTTTTTATCTTCTAATTTTTTTGATACTGTTATTTTTAATGTGTATCCTTCATATATTGGATCTCCCTTGGCACGACTTTGTGATAATATTATATTTTCATCAACATCTTTTGTTTCTTTATATGTTATATCTAATGTTAATTTGTATTCTTTTGCAAAATCTTGAGCTTGCTCTAAAGTCCATTTTTCTTCAACCATATCTGGATATACATCTACTTCTGGAATATATAGAATAACTGTATCATTTTTGTATAGTTTTTTCTCTTCATCTTTATTGTATTTGGGTTCTTGATCGATTATTAAATCTTCTTTATCTTTATACTCTGAAGCATTTTCAACAGTTTTTGTTTTCATTTCTGTTTTTATACCTTTTGCTTCTAATTTTCCTTTTATTTCATAATAGTTTTGACCAGTATAATCTTCAAGAACTAAAAACTCTTTGCCTGATGATTCTATTATTGTTACGGTACTGCCTTTTACTTTGGTAGAACCTTTTTTTGGTTCTGTTCTTATTACTTTTCCTTCTTCGATGTCTGTATTTTCTTCAGATTTTGTTGTATAGGCTAAACCATATTTTTTTAATTCTTTTATGGCTTCTTCAGTTGTTAGTCCTTCAACGTCTGGTACTTTTACTTCTTTTACATCATGATTACTTATAACTAAATATATAATGGCTAAAGCTATTAGAATAACTAGAAGTACCGCTGCTAAAATTATTGGCAATTTGTTCTTGTTTTTTTCTTCTGAGATTATTTCTTCCTCTTTTGGTTCTTCTGGTTTTTCTACTACTTTTTTAGGTTCTTTTATAGGAGCTATTACCTTTGTCTCTTCTAAATCGTTTTCTGGATATTCAAAGACAATTCTTTTTTCATTTGTTCTTTCCATTGCTGTTTGAAGATCAGAGTACATTTCTCTTACACTGTCATACCTATTTTTAGGATTTTTAGCAGTTGCTTTTATGACAATATTTTCTACTGATTGTGGTATTGTTGGGTTTTGTTTTCTGATACTTGGTATTTTCTCCTTCATATGTTTAAGTGCTATTTCTACCGCTGTATCGCCTTTAAATGGTACAGATCCTGTTAATAGTTCATACATTAATATTCCTAATGAATATATATCACTTTTTATAGTGGATCCTTTTCCATTTGCCTGCTCAGGAGGTAGGTAGTGAACTGATCCCATTACTGAATTTGTCTGGGTAAGTTGTGTTGAATTTAGGGCCATAGCGATTCCAAAGTCTGTTATTTTTATCATACCGTTATCTTCAATCATGATATTTTGCGGTTTGATATCACGATGGATTATATATGCTTCATGAGCATGTGCTAGGCCATCTGTTAGTTGACTCATTATATCTATTACTTCTGGAAGAGTTAACGCTCCTCTTTTTTGAAGTAATTGTTTTAATGTTTTGCCCTCAATATATTCCATTACAATATAGTAGTTACCATCTTCTTCTCCAACATCATATACTTCTACAATATTTGGATGAGAAAGGTTAGAAACTGATAAGGCTTCTCTTTTGAATCTTCTTATGAATTTTTCGTCATTTGATAAGTCACCACGTAATACTTTTATGGCAACTTTTCTATCTAATATTAAATCATTGGCTAAATATACATTAGCCATACCACCTTCGCCAATTGTTTTAATGATTTCATATCTGTCATTAATTTTTTGTCCCTTTGATAGCATTATAAATCACCACTCTCCTTTTTTAGATAAGCAATTGATATATTGTCTGTGCCACCGCGCATATTACTCTTTTTGATTAGTTTTTCTACTTGTTCTTCAATTGAAGATTTGTTGTTTAATACTTTTTCTATTTGTTCTTCTGTAACCATATTTGTTAGGCCATCGCTACATAGAAATAATCCCTGAACATTATTGTCAACATCAAAAATATCTATTTCTATTGGATCGTTAGCTCCTAAGGCTCTTGTTAGAAGATTTTTTCTTGGATGAAATTTTGCTTGTTCAGGTGTTAATTCTCCAGTAGATACTAGTAAATTTACTAATGTATGATCATGAGTTATTTTGTGTAATTTTTCATTTTTTATAGCATATCCTGATGAATCGCCAATATTTCCATATAATATATAGTCATCTGTTTTTACAGCAATTACTAGTGTTGTACCCATACCTTTACTTTCTGGATGTTCTCTAGTATATGCGAATATTTTGTTATTTATTTCTTTTACTATATTGCGAAGCCATTCGATAGCATCTTCTTTTTTTCCTAATGACTCTATACTTTCAAAACTCTCTGTTATATGTTCTATAGCTATATTTGAAGCCACTTCTCCTGCTTTATGTCCACCCATTCCATCTGCTACCGCCAGAATGAATTCATTATTATTGTTACTTATTATTGTCACATTATCTTCATTATGTGTTCTTACTTTTCCTGCATCAGTCATGTAAAATGTCTGCATTATTTCACTTCCTCTTTAATTATTAGCTCTTAATTGACCGCAAGCAGCATCTACTGCACCGCCAAACTCTTTTCTTATTGTTACATTTATATTATTTGACTTAAGTATATCATAAAAAGCTAAAATTTTCCACTTTTTTGTACGTTTAAAGCCAATATTTTCTGTTTCATTATATGGTATTAAATTTACATAACAGTTTATTCCTTTTAATAATTTTACTAATTCTTTGGCTTCTTTTTCACTATCATTTATATTCTCTAACATAATATATTCAAAAGTAACTCTTCTATTAGTCTTTGCTATATATTCTTTTATGGTATCCATTAATTCTTCTAAATGATAGGCTTTGTTTATAGGCATTAGTTTACTTCTTAATTCATCATTAGGGGCATGAAGGCTTATGGCTAAATTAACTTGCCCTTCCTCATTCATAAATTTTTTTATACCCGGAATAACACCACACGTAGATATAGTTATGTGTCTAGAACCAATATCAATGCCTTTACTACAATTTATTATTTTTACAAAACGCATAATATTATCGTAATTATCAAATGGTTCTCCTATTCCCATCATAACAACATGAGTTATTCTTTTCTTTATATCTTCTTCAATAAGAAGTATTTGCTCTACTATTTCATAGGCTAATAGGTTTCTTACTTTCTTTAATCTACCACTTTCACAGAAAGCACATGTCATATTACAACCTACTTGTGAGGATACACATATGCTAGTTCCATAATCATGAAACATTAAAACTGACTCTATTTTATTACCATCTTCTAACTCGAATAGGTATTTATTTACGTCTTTACCTGTTTGTTTTATTAATAATTTTATTTTAAATAAAGAAAAATCGTTAGTTAATTTTTCTCTTAGTTCTTTACTAATATTAGTCATTTCATCAAATGAATTTAGTCTCTTTTTATATAGTCCTTCATATACTTGAGTGGCTCTAAATGGTTTTTCACCAATTTGAATAAAGTATTCTTCTAATTCTTGTAATGTTAAATCATATATATTTCTCATTTGTTCACTTCCATGTTCTATTTATATTATAACAGAAAAAACATGTTATTAAAACATGTTTCTATCATTTTATTTATCTTCTTTATGTTCATGATGTGAATGGCCTCTTATTCCGTATCTTTTAGTAATTGGATCTTTGAATAAGAAATTTTTTATTGGTAATAATGTTAATACCATATAAAATCCAAATATGATGAATAAAACTACTACTGATATATAGGAATAAAAGAAATGTAATGGTTCTATATTTATTATATAACTAAATGTTAGATTGCTTATAATTATGGCTAAGTAGAATATTATTATATCCACTATTAAGATAGCTTTTTTTGTTATTAATTGATAAGCGTAAAATAGTAATGGTATTAAGATTATTATTACTAAGATACTTGATGTTTTAGCTATAAAATAATTTTCATTCATTCCATATACTGCGCCATCATAAAGAGTCCAAATAAATGTTGGTGTTAAGGCAATTTTAATGTGTTCCCAGGTGCTTTCATTAACTGCTGCAAAAAGTGATACTATTTTATTATGTCCTGAGAATTCATACATAAAGTGAAGCAGTGTTCCTATTATTGATATGAATATTATTCCAATTATTATGTCCATATTTTCCTCCTATTGTAATATCATTATATATTACTTTTTCTAATATTACAACTATTATTATTTTTTTAGTAAACGTAATGTATTTAATATACAAAGTACTGTTACACCAACATCTGCAAATACTGCTTCTAACATAGTGGATAATCCTATTAACGTTAATACTAATACTAGCAATTTTACTCCTAAAGCAAAAATTAGGTTTTCTTTAATTATTTTATTTGTTTTCTTAGATATATTTATTGCTGTTACTATCTTTTCTAGATTATCATTCATTATGACTACATCTGATGCTTCAATGGCTGAATCGGTTCCTAGACTACCCATAGATATTCCTAAATCTGATAATTTTAATACTGGAGCGTCATTTATCCCATCCCCTACGAATGATACTATACTTTTTTCTGTTTTCTTTTTTATTATTTCTTCTAAGTATGTATACTTATCACTAGGAAGCATACTATAGTTAATATTATCTATACCTACTTGCTGGGCTATTTCTGTTGCTTTTTCTTTTGTATCACCAGTAAACATATGAATATTTATATTCATTTTTTTTAGTTCTTGCATTGTGTTAACAACATCTTTTTTTATTTCGTCTTTTATTTCTAAATCTGCTACTATAGAGTTATTTATCATTAAATATATATTACTATTTTCTTCTTTAACTTTGCAGAATTTTGCATTTCCTATTCTTACTTTATCTTTTTTATATGTAAACTCAATTCCTTTTCCCGATACTTCTTTATAGTCTTTGATATCTTCGTGATTTATTTCTTTAGTATAATTTTTTAATACAGATTTAGCGATTGGATGATTTGATAGTGATTCTCCACCTGCGAATATTTCCATTATTTGATCTTCTGTGTATTTTTTATCGTGGATATTTATTTTTGATATGTAGAATTCTCCTGTAGTTATTGTTCCTGTTTTATCAAATACTATTTCTTTAATATCTTTAATACTATCTAAATAGTTACTTCCTTTTATTAGTATTCCTTCTTTTGATGCCGCTCCTATACCAGAAAAGTATGATAATGGTATAGATATTGCTATAGCACATGGGCATGATATTACTAGGATTGTTAATCCTTTATAAATACTATCTGTATATGTCATATTAGTAAATAGTGGTAGAAATAGTGCTGTTAATATGGCTATAATTATTACTCCTATGGTATATTTTGAAGAGTATTTTGATACTATTGTTTCTACTTTGGTTTTTCTTTCAGTAGCGTTTTCTACTAATTCTAGTATTTTATTTACAGTAGAGTCTTTATATATTGATGACACTTTTATTTCTAATATACCGCCTTTATTTATACTACCTGATAATACGTTATCACCAGTTGATACTGATACTGGAAGTGATTCTCCTGTTAAGGCACTAGTATCTAACATAGTTTCGCCTTTTACCACTATACCATCTAAAGGGACTCTTTCTCCTTCTTTTACTACTATAATATCACCTACTTTTATTTCAGTTGTAGGGACTACTTTTATTTTGTTATTGTCTTTTAAATTTGATGTTTCCTCTTTAATATTCATTAATTCTGCTACTGAATTACGACTTTTATTTACGGCTTTGCTTTCTAGCATTTTTCCTATTTCATATAAGAATATTACCATTAAGCCTTCATGTGTTTCTCCTAGCAAGTAAGCTCCTATTGTGGATATTGTTACTAAGAAGTTTTCATTTATAGTTTTATTTTTTAGTTGTTTAATAGCGGTAGTTAATGTCCTATATAGTAATATTATATAAGCTAAAAGTATCAATATCATGCTTAAGTATTTTGGAGTTTTTATTATTATTCCTAGCACTCCTAAAAATGCCCCTAATAGTATTCTATAAATATCTTTATTTTTAGTTTCTTTAATTTCTTCCTTACTTAATATAGCATCTGGTTCTATCTTTTCTACTATATCTTTAACATAGTTAAATGGGTCTGATATATTTGTTTCCACAGTAACTGTTTGTTTAGCAAAATTTACACTAGCACTTTTTATATTTTTATCTTTATTTAAAGTTTCTTCTATTTTTTTTGCACAATTAGCACAATCTAAATTCTTAATATTATACTTATATTTCATTTATATGTTCCTTTCCCATATTAAATAATGTTTTTACATGATCATCACTTAATTCATAATATACTGTTTTTCCTACTTTAGTATATTTTACTAGTTTGGCTGATTTTAATATTCTGAGTTGATGTGATACTGCCGATTGACTTGTATTAATTATAGTAGTTATATCTCCTACGCATAATTTTTCTAATAATAGAGCATTTATTATTTTTACTCTAGTTGAATCTGCAAATACTTTAAATAACTCTGCTATATCTATTATTGTATCTTCTTCTAACATACTTTTTTTTAATTTATTTATATCTATTTCTTCCGCCATAGTATTTCTCCTATATATGAATATATATTCATATATCTAAATATTACCACTTGTTTTTATATATGTCAACTAATTCTATTGCAAAATAATACTTAAGTTTAGAGACGAACGGCTCTAAACTTTTTTCTAATGACTACAGGCATTAGAAAACGGCGAACAACAAAGTGTGAGACGATAAAAAGAAAAGAAAACCTAAATAGATTTTCTCTCTTTATATTCTTCTAATGTTAAATTGTTATTATATATATATGATGCTATATCTCCTACAAATCTTAGATGCCATGGTTCATAACTATATTTAGTTATATCTTCTTTACCTTCCGGATATCTTAATATAAAACCATATTTATGACAATTCTGATGAACCCATTTTGTTTCTATTAAGTCTTCTATTTCATGTTCAATATAAGACTTCTCATTTTGATATACACAGAAATCAATAGCTAATCCAGTTTGATGTTCTGATGAACCAGGACGTGCTATTCTTGTTACTGTATAGTTAAATCCTTTTTCATCTAATAATTTATTATATAATTTTTCTTGATAGTCATAATCTCGATAACCACTTTCTATATCTATTAAATAATTATTTCTTTTTGCGGCTTCTTTTAATCTATCAAATGATTCTTTTACTTTTTTATCTATATATACATTTTTCTTATATTCACTTTCTGCATCTACTAATGTATTTGGAATATGTGCTCTTGGCAAAGGATTATCTTTATTTACTAAAATATTATAATCCATATATACCTCCAGTAGTATTATATGATATTAAAAAGAAATAGATACTTCTTTTGTTCTATTTCTTTAATCTAATTTTGTTATATTTGGATGACCTTTCATTAATTTTTTTATACCTATCGGATGTGGGAAGGCTACTGTTATTATTGATTTATCTACCGCTACAATGATGCCTTCACCAAAATCAGTATGCAATATATGTTCTCCGACTTCATAAGTAGCATTTTTATCTATAGTCTTTTTGACTTTTGATACTATATTGCTTACTCTTCCTTTGGTTTCGATATCTAAATATTTTTTATCTATTTCTTCGATGAACCTACTAGGCATATTTCTATTTGTATTTCCAAATAGCATTCTTGTCTCGGCACTAGTTATATATAATTCTTTTTTTGCTCTTGTTATAGCTACATAACAAAGTCTTCTTTCTTCTTCAATAGCAGAATTACTTCCATCATTTATAGCATTATAATGAGGGAATATTCCTTCTTCCATTCCTACTAAAAAGACATAATCAAACTCTAATCCTTTTACGGAATGAACAGTCATTAAACTTACTCTATTTGATCCATCTTGATGTTCACTCATATCACTTACTAGAGATATTTCATTTAGAAAATCTTCTAGAGTAGCAGAACCGTATTCTTCTTCATAACTTTTAGTTACACCTTTAAACTCATTTAGATTTTCTAATCTTATTTCGTCTTCTAGTAACTTAGATGATTGTAATTCTTTCTTTATACCACTTTTTTCTAGTATTAAATCTATTAGTTCTGTTAGGGTTATACTGCTACTAGCAAGTGTTAGTTCTTCTATTAGCTTTTTGAATTCTAGTTCCTTGCCACTATCTATAGCATCATAAATAGACGTGTTATTTTCTACAGCTTTAGTAGTTAAATTCTCTATTGTTTTTTCGCCTATTCCTCTTTTAGGAGTATTTATTATTCTAAGCAAACTTACATCATCTTTATGATTACTTATTAATCTTAAGTAGCATAATAAGTCTTTTATTTCTTTTCTATTATAGAAGTAGAAACTTCCTACAACACGATATTTGATGTTCTTTTTTAACATTTCTTCTTCTAGTACACGAGACTGAGCATTAGTACGATATAATATTGCTATGTCTTCTTCTTTGATGCCTTTTTCTAATAGTTTCTTAATTTCTTCTCCAACAAAGATAGCTTCTTCCTTTTCATTTGTTACTACTTTGTACTTTATTTTATCTCCTTCAATATTATTGCTCCATAAGTTTTTATCTTTTCTTTCTCTATTATGTTTAATAACACTATTGGCAGCATTTAATATTGTTTTAGTGGAACGATAATTTTCTTCTAGTAATATTGTTTTGGCTTCTGGATAGTCTTTTTCAAAGTTTAGTATGTTCTTATAGTTGGCTCCTCTAAAAGCATATATTGCTTGATCGTTATCTCCTACGACAAAGATATTACGATATTTGGCTGCTAATAACTTACTAAAAGTATATTGAGCTTCATTGGTGTCTTGATATTCATCTATTAGAATGTATTTATATCTATCTTGATAATCGTTTAAAACATTGGGATAGTTTTTGAATAATCTTATTGGAAGAATTAATAGGTCATCAAAGTCAACTGAATTACCAGTTTTTAGCTTCTTTTGATACCTTCGATATAGTTCTACTACATTATAGTCAAATTCTACTTTAGCAAAAGAATCTGTGGTCATCATAGCATTTTTAGCTGAACTTATTTTGTTTCTTAATTCTCGTGGATTATATTTATCCTTATTCATATTTAAATCTTTCATTAATTTTTTTATTATAGTTAAAACATCATCACTATCAATAATGGTAAAATTTTTATCATATCCTAAAAGTGAATAATTTTCTTTTAATATTTTTAAGCCTAAAGAGTGAAATGTAGATATCTGAATATTATAAGCTAGTGTTCCTATTAGTGATATTTCTCTATCTTTCATTTCTTTAGCAGCTTTATTGGTAAAAGTTATGGCTAATATATTGCTTGGGCTTATACCGTTTTGAATTAGATTCGCTATTCTATTTGTTAATACTTTGGTTTTTCCTGAACCTGCTCCTGCTAAAACAAGCATTGGTCCATCTATATGATTTACAGCTTTTTGCTGTTCGCTATTTAATAATTGTGTATTCATTATGTCACCATCTTTCTTTTTAATTTTATCATACTTTAATAAGATAGTGAAGTGTAGATGGTAATATTTTTTATTTATTTTTATGGAGAAATATAAAATTAAAAAGAGGAATATTATTTCCTCTTTCTGAATACTTGTTTTATGAATAATATTATTTTATCTACTAGCCAAAGTAAGGCATTTACTCTTTTATCTTGATTATCTAGTAGTTCTTCTGTCTCTTTATTTTCTTCTCTTGTTGTATCTTTATTTTCTTCTTGGACTTTGTTGTTATCATTTTTTCCTGTTTTATCATTTTTCATACTTGTTTCTTTATTTTCTTCTTGAACTCTGGGTTTTTCTTCTTCTGGGGCTTTTTTTGTAAACTTTTCAAATTCATTTGTCCAAGCGGCATCATAATATGAAGTTACGTCCCCTAATGCCATGTATAGACCATTGTTGTAATGGTATTTCTTTACTACCCCCTTAGTGCCTTCTTTTAATAGCATTGATTTGCCGCCGTAACCTGCTGTTTCATGTAAATATAAATCACTAGTATTATATATTATATCTCCTATTATAAATGGTCTTTCTCTAGTTTCGTTTAATTTTTCTTTTATCATATTTAGAAATCTATCCCATCCCATATCTAGTGTGCGATGTGGACAATATTTGTTAGTATAATCCTGATGTTTTGTTACTTTATCTATGTTCCAATTATATCTATTTAATATATCTACGATTAAGTCTACGGCATTTTTTTCTGCTTTAATGAATCTTTCGCCACCAGACAATGAGTAACAGATTTCAATAGCTATACCCTCTCTATTGCCTTTACCATTACCATCAGACGCATGCCAGCCATTTCTATTTTCTTCTATTCCTTGTACTATTTCTTTGTCATCAACAGCATAGTGGAAAGATGTTTCATAATCGTTATTTGTCATGTATGTTATTTCATTTCTAGCGGAAGCATCATTAGCGGTATTATGTACTACAATACGAGTAGGTGTCATTTCATAAGGGCATTTTAGATAGTATCTACTGCTAGGTACTATCATTTTCACTATTGGTACCATTATCACCCTCCTTAATCAATTTTTCTATATTATGAATAAGATTGTATCCTGTTTCTGCAAAAACACCACTTAACGATATTGCTAAGTTGAAATCTTTTGTTATTATGAAATATAATATTGAAACTAAGAGGCCTACTATTATATTTTGTATTATGATTAGATTATTGTTTATATAAGGGCATTTTTTAGCAATAAATCCTAATATCCAGCTAACGATCATTGTTAACAATGTAATCATTAATTCTGTATTATGATTTATAAATTCCATTTTTTTCACCTCTATTCATAATCACTTTATTTTATGATAGAAATGAATCTTTTGTAATAGTGAATGTCCAAAAAGAAAAAAGATTATAATTTTTTTATAATCTTTTTAAGTTCTATTTATTAAACTTCTTCTTTTTTATTCTTTTTAAACCAGTATATTGAATATCCTAAGCTACTCAATCCTACTACCCAAGCAACAAATATTAGGGCATTACCTGTTTTAGGGTTAACTGCTGGGCTTTCAGCTTTACAAGTATAGTAAACTGTTTTCTGGTAGTCTGTATTATCTATTGTATAATCTACTGTACTATCATTTTTATCAACTAATGTACATCCATCTACTTTTGGTGAATCTACACTATCTTTATCACCATTTGATAAATCATCTTTTTTGTATGGTTCATGTACTTCTTTATTGGTATCTTTATTTATATAATCTATTTCAGCTTTATATTGACACAATTCATATACAACTTTATATAATGCTGGTGCTAGTACAGTATCTGATTCTTCTGTACCATTAGACCAGGCATGCTTAAATGAGTTAGCGTTGCCATCTATAGTAGTAGTAGTAGTCCCGTCTGTAGTTATAATAGTAGTTATAATATGTGTTCTTGTTATCTGAAATTCATCCTCATCAGAGTTATCTACCTTAGCACGTTTTATTGTTGTTGTTGGCTGTATTGTTCCTTTAATTAAATCCTTTATATCATGTTTATTATAGTTTTGACCTTCTGTAATAGCATCTCCAGCCACACCATCTTTAATAGTGTACCAATCTGCGCCGCCAAAATACATTACATTACCTTTATCTTTTTGTAGACAACCATTTTCGCAATTATCGTCTTTAAGTCTTTCTTGTACTTCTTTATAGAAGTCTTCTAGTTTCCATTCTTCTTTAAATACATCACAGTCAGTTTTATCTTCCCCAAGGCATATTTTACCACCTTTTATATTCAAAGCCTTTTCTGGCAATGCTTTATATTTTACACCAGTTGTTACTATCTCTTTTGTTTTGTTTTCAAAATTACTTTTATGATTTATCTCGCTAAAGAAATAATAATTAGTATATTCTGTACAAGATTGTTCTGCTTTTGTTCCTGCTCTTACTGGAACTGCTAATGATAAAGCTGCTAATGCCGAAATACTTAGTAACCCTACTTTTTTATATATTTTTTTATTCATATTTGGTTATTCCTCCTATCCTATGATAATTACATTATATAATATTTTTATTTTTATTGCAATAGGTTAATTTAAAAATGTTATAAAGTTTAAAAAAAATAAGTGTTATCACTTATTTATAACACTTATTTATATTTATATAATGTATCTGTTGCCATTGCTGTTAAAGTTTGATCTGCTACTATACCTTTTTTATAAGCATAATATGCTGCTGCTCCTATCATAGCGGCATTATCAGTACAATAGCTCATGCGTGGTACTGAAAAATCTATATTTTCTTTTTTACATGCTTCTTCTAAGGAATCTCTTAATCCTTTATTAGCGGATACTCCTCCTGCTAATATTAGGTTTTTAACATTATATTCTTTTAAGGCACGCATAGTTTTCTTTGTTAATATAGTTACCACTCTATTTTGAAATGTTGTACATAAATCTTCTTTATTTATTTCATTTCCTCTTTGTTTCTCATTATGCACTAAATTTATTACTGCTGATTTGATACCACTAAAGCTAAAGTTATAGCTTTTATCATCTAATGGATATGGTAAATCATATGTATCTTTTCCTTCGTGAGCTAATTTATCTACTTTTGGTCCTCCGGGATATGGTACTCCTATTACTTTTCCAACTTTATCATAGCATTCTCCAACGGCATCATCTAGTGTTCCTCCTATTCTTTCAAATGAATAGTCTTCTTTCATATAAATTAATTCACTATGGCCACCTGATACTACTAAAGCTATTAATGGAAATTGTAATCTTTTTTCTAAATTATTAGCATATATATGTCCTGCTATATGATGTACTGGTATTAATGGTTTACCTGTTACTAGTGCTATTGTTTTAGCTGCTTGAACACCTATTAGTAGGCTTCCTATTAGTCCTGGACCATAGGTTACTCCAATGGCATCTATTTCATCAAGTGTCATATTGGATTTATTTAATATTTCATCTAATACTATAGTTATATTTTCTATATGATTTCTACTAGCTATTTCGGGTACTACACCGCCATAGTTTTTATGAATGTCTATTTGGCTTAATACTACTGTTGCTATTTCTTCTCTGCCATTTTTAATTATACTCATACTTGTTTCATCACAACTTGATTCAATTGCTAATATATATATATCTTTCATTTACATCACCTGTTTTTCCATTAGTATAGCATCTTCATCACCATAATAATATTTTCTTATGGCTACTTCGTTAAAATTAAATTTTTTATAAAGATTTCTTGCTATATCGTTACTTACTCTTACTTCTAAGGTTATATTATCCACTCTATTTTCTATGGCTACGGATATTAAATAACTCATTAATTTATTTCCTATACCTTTACCACGATGGGATGGTTCCACTAGAATATTATCTATCTCCATTCTATCATATATTAATGAATACTTTAAACTACCTAAAATTTTATTGTCTTCAATATATGTTATTTCATAAGCGAATGGACTTATATCTTCAAGTTTTTCTTCTTTTAACATTTCTTCTCCATTGCTTCTGGTAATTTTAAATATTCTGGATTTACTGCATGAGGATTTTCACTTGGTAATTTTTTAGTATATTTTACTATTTCCTCAATATGATATTCACTTTCTTCATCTACTTGTAATGGTTTATACTTTTTAACTAATTCTTCTATTTTAGTAATATTCATAAATTCTTCAGTTAATTTATTATAATCTTTATCATATAGGCCTACATAATAATTACCATGTTTGGCATCTATTTTGGATAAAATATATTCTCCATTATGGCCAATTGCTTTTGCTTTTAATGAGCTTATTGTTACTATTCTTATCTTTCTTATGTAAGCAAATATTTTAGCTATAGTTACACCAATTCTTATACCAGTAAATGATCCCGGTCCATTTACTACAATTATTTCATCAACATCTTTTGGGGATAAGTTATTATCTTTTAATATGTCCTCGATATATTTAGTTACATAAATTGAATGCTCTCCTGGTATATTGTTATGTATTTGAGATAATAATTTGTTTTCTTTTAGTAGGGCAATAGATACATCTGCTAAAGATGTATCTATAAATAAACTTATCATATTACAGCCTCACAAATATTTACATATTTTTCACCATGTGGTGTTAATACCATTACTCTTGAATTTTCTCCAACTATTTTGAAAGTTATATCCAATCTTTCTTCTGGAAGAATATCTTTTATAATATCAGCCCATTCTATTATGGTTACGCCGCCTTTATCAAAATATTCTTCTATACCTATATTTTCGTTTGAATCTTCTAAACGATATACATCCATATGATATAGTGGTAGTTCTCCTATATATTCTTTTATTATTGTAAATGTTGGTGATGTTACATCATCAATACCCATAGCTTGTGCAAAACCTTTTGAAAAAACTGTTTTACCGCTACCTAAATCACCATTCAAACATATTACCATGTTTGGAAATTTTTCTGATTCTATATTTTGAGCCACAGCAATAGTTTCTTTTTCACTGCGTACTGTTATTTTATATTCATCCATTTTATCACCTTTCTTTTTCTCTTTTATTATAACAAATATTACGGATAAAATACAATAGTTTTATAGTCTTTTTTACATTATTATTTTGTTTATAATTGGAAGATTGTTTGTCAAAAAGACAGATATATATGGCTTTTTGACACCACGAAAGACTTCTGTTTTAGAAGGCTCGAGTGGATAAAAGAAAAAATCTAGAATTAATCTAGATTATTTTGATTCTTCTAAGGTTACTTCAGCAGTATTTTCTTTTCCATCTCTATTATATGTTACTTTAATTGTATCTCCTGGATTATGTTTATATAATTCATATCTTAATTTAGCTACTGAAGATATCTTTTCATCTTCTATTTTTGTTATGATATCATTTTTTTGTAAACCTGCTTTTGCTGCTGGAGAAGATGATACTACTTCTAATACTGCTACTCCTTCGGTAACATTTTTTGGCACTTTTATACCTGCCTGCCATAAATAGTAACTATCTGTTATATCAAGCATACTTACTCCTAAATATGGTCTTGATACAGATTTACCTGACTCTATAATACCAGCATAGGATAATGCATCTTCTATAGGAATAGCAAAACCCATACCTTCTACACTATATTTACTTGTTGTTGTACTTTCTTGGGTTAATTTTAATGAATTTACACCAATTACTTCTCCATTAACGTTACATAATGGTCCTCCACTATTGCCTGGATTTAAAGCAGCATCTGTTTGTAATACTTTCATATAATAGTCTGAAGTTGTACCAGAAAATGATACTGCTACTAAACGATCTTTCCCTGAAAGTATTCCCTTTGTTACTGTACCACTATAGGTATCACCAAGTGGAGCTCCTACTGCAAAAGTTGTATCTCCTAATTTTATATTTTTAGTACTTCCTAATGTTGCAACTTGCTTAACACTAGCTGCTGATACAGTAAGTACAGCTATATCTGCATATGTTTCTCCGCCTAATATTTTTGTATCTGCTGATGTACCATCACTAAATACTACTTTAGCAGAATCTCCTCCTGATATAACATGATTATTAGTCATAATATAGGCTGTTGATCCTTCTTTTTTATATACGAATCCTGTACCTGTTGATACTGCCGAACCATTCTTATACGTTTGTACTGTTACAGTGGCATCATATATTTTATCTACTGCTCCTGAAATACTATTTTCATTTATAGTATAACTACCACCACTTCCACTAGTGGTTACTGTGCCTTTATTTAATTGATTTATTACTAGGTATGACCACGAAGCTCCTAATATAAATGCTAGAAAAACTAGTAATGGAATTATTATTTTATTATTTTTCTTTGTCATTATTATCACCTACCTATTATATTCATATAATCTTCTGGGAATCCCATTCGATCTAGTACTCTATCTATTTCAATAGTATCTATTTTACCATCTAATAATTCTATTTCATATTCTATTTCTTTCATCATTAATCTAAAGTTTTTTTCATTTAATAATATTTTGAATATTATTATTACTGCGAATAAATCATTCTTTCCATATATGTATTCTCCATCCATTTTAGGTATGTTTATTTCTTCATGATACTTGGTATCTGGTATTACTCTTTCTGTTCTATGTTCAAAGACTATATCTTCATGAGCACATAGATTACGATAGTTTGATAAAATTATTAATATATCTTGTAATACTTCTGGTGTTGTACCAAAGATGTCCGCTACTTCTATTTGATCATCTTTTTTTAATATGGTAAATAATTCACAAACAATACCAAAGGATAATACTTTTACTAATACCCATAATGGTATATATCCATAATTATTCATATAGTGAATAGTGGCATTATGACTTGATGCATTTATTCTTATTTGCCTTTTCATTTTATTTATTAAATCATGTACTCTTTTTATCTTATCATGGTCTTGAGTAAAGTTTTTGGGATTTAGATAATCTTTTTCACGATAACCATATTTCTTTGATAATTGATATGATATTACGGATTTTAATTGATTTTCTATAACTAAAGCATTTTTAAATATTATATTCCTAAAATTTCTATCAAATTCAAATAAAGCATATACCTCATTAAAGGTCGTTCCGGAAATGAATTTGCTTTTGTTGTTACGTGACATAAAAAGATGTCGATAACCCATAATAAAGAAATAGTTTTCTCTTAATAGTATTTCTTTTGCTTCTAGTTCATCTTCGATAATTAAACCTTTATCTTTTAATATTTCTACTTGTTCATTTATTGTTTTAAATATTTTTTCCATTAGTTCACACACCTATTATTCTTTTATATACTTCTATATTCACCTTGCTTTCTCATGTTCATTATATTACTTAATTATGGGATAATTAAGGTATAAATATAGAAAATAGTTAAATTATTGTAATTTAAAATATATTCCTTTTTTTATTAATAGTTCTGAAGAGTTATGATCCATTGGAATATAACCTTCTTTTAATAGTTCCTCTATTACTATCATATTATAGTTCCCTGCGAATAATATGTTAGTTAAAAGTAGCATTAGTATACATGTTATGATTGCCACTTTGAATGGTATAAAAGCCATTATTAATGATGATACTGCTACTTCGGTTAATAGCATGATATAAAACATTTTATAATTTCTTTTTTTTAGTGGATATAAAAAGCCTAAGTATATCATCTCTTTTATAAATCCATAATCACATTCAACCGGTGGATTATATTCATCATATATTAGATATATTTTTTGCATACCATCACCTATTATAAGTATATACTTTTTTTGGTTTTTTGAAAAGTATTTTTGTTACTTTTGATAATATTTTTCAATTGCGTCCGCTATTAAAGTGATTAACTTGTTTTGATATTCTTCTTGTCTTAATAAATAATTCTCATCAGGATTAGATATAAATCCTGCTTCTATTAGAACTCCTGGATATTTTATATATTTATACATATAGTATTTATTTTCTTCTTTGACTTCTCTAATGTTATTTATATTGTTCTTTAAATTATTTGTTATTGTTTCTGCAATAACTTTGTTTTCCTCGTTATTTTTATTATAAAATACTTGGAGACCTTTCCATGATGATGAAGTAGTAGCATTTAAATGAATTGATATGTACATATTGGGTTTTATGGTGTTTATATATTTGGCTCTATTATATAAGTCACTTCTTTTTCTCTCTGATGTTCTTGCTGATAGATCATTATCTTCTTCTCTAGTTAAATATACTGTAGCTCCACGTGATATTAATTCTTTTTCTAATTTTTTTACTAATAATAAATTTAATTCTTTTTCTACTATTTTACCATTTTTTGCTCCGGAATCATTACCACCATGACCTGCATCTAATACAATTATTTTGCCTAATAAATTTAAATTATTAATGGAGGCTGTTACATTAGGTAAAGATATTGTTAAAAGAAAAAAACATATTAGTATTAATAGTTTATATTTATTCATTATATACACCTATTAATATATATGTTTTTGTTTTTCTTATATACTCTTTGATTTATTTATTCAAAATAGCTTCCTCCAATAAACTCTCTTATTATTGATATTTGTGGTACTGATTCACTTGATATTGGTAGAACACATTTTAATAATTCTAATAACCTTCTGGCAGTTAAATATTCTGGATCATCTGCTTTTACTGTATATAGTAGTGGTTCTACATATGTTTTTAGAACTCCTAATTCATAGGCTAAACTAGTGTTAAACATAACATTAGCATTATCTTGATATGGGAATACGTATTTTTCTTCACCTTTTCTTACATCTTCCCAATTATTTAATGTAGTTGATGGAGAATATCCTCTAGTTCTATTATCTCGCACTATTCTTCTTAATAATCTTAAATCTGTCATACTTATTCTATTATCATCATCTATATTTAAATATGTTAATGGGCTTATATATACTTTAAATTTATTTTTTTTAGGAATATTTTTTAATATATTTTCGTTTAAAGCATGTAATCCCTCAATAATTAGAATATCATTTTTTTGCATTTGAATAGTTCTTTTATATTCTTTTTTTCCACTTATAAAGTTAAATGTTGGTACTATTACTTTTGTTCCTTTTAGTAGTTTGCTTATTTGACTATCAAATAGTTTAATATCTAAGGCATTTAATGATTCGAAATCTGGCTTACCATTTGGTCCTAATGGTGTTTCACCTCTTTCTAAAAAATAATCATCCATAGATAAATGAGTGGGGTTTAATCCTAAACTCTTTAAATATAAAGATAATTTCATTGAGGTTGTTGTTTTTCCTGAACTTGATGGTCCCGATAATAATATTACCTTGTAATCATCTTTATTTAATACTATTTCCTCCGCTATATTTAATAATTTATAGTCTTGCATTATTTCTGATAATTGAATTAAGTTACCACTATTACTATTTGATATGTAATCATTTAGTTCTCCTAAGTTGTTTATATTTAATTTATTACCCCACTCTGAATATTCTTCTAAACTATTAAAATAATTATCGTGATGAGTATACTTTAATACTTTTGAATTATCATATATTGATGGGAATCTTACTACTATTCCTTTTCCTTCTATTAATGATAAGTCAAAGTATTTTAATACAGAGGTGTTATTAGGTAAATCTCCTATTATATAATTATATGTATCTTCTAATTTATATAATGTTACAAACTCTGAAATATTATAAAATAAATTTCTTACTTTATCTTCTCTTTTTATACTTTTAAAATACTCTATGGCTTCATTTCTAGTTGTTTCTATTTTGGTAAACGGTAGAGAAGCTTTTACTTTATCTTTCATTATTTTTTTAATATTTGTTATATCAGTAGTGTTTATGTTTTTATCTATTTTACAAAATATTCCTTTGTCTAATGAGTATTTTACTATTATTTTTGTATCTTTTCCTAATACTTCTAAGGCAGACACTTCAAATAGATATAATAGTCCTCTTTCATATATTTTATTTCCTTGTTTTGTATTGATATCATATAGTGATAATGTTCCACTTTTATTGATTGTATCTTCATAGTTTATAATACTACTGTTATATTTAGCGGAGATAATATCATTAGGATATTCTTCTTTCAATAGATTTATTACTTCTTTTAGTTTTATGCCTTTTACGAATTCTTTCTTTTTTCCATTATCTAAGGTTAATATTATATTTTCCATATATTCCTCCTTATTCTTTATATAATATTATATCATAAAATGAGTTATTTTGTCATTCTTTTTTATGTATTAAATTGGTGTTAATATATTATACTATTTGTAGGTGATAAAAATGAATTTAATTCCTACTGTTATTGAAAAGAATGAAATGGGAGAAAGAGCTTATGATATTTATTCTAGACTATTAAAGGATAGAATTGTTATTCTTAATGGTGAGATTACGGATAATACCGCTAATACTGTAGTAGCAGAGCTTTTATATTTAGATAGTCTTAATCATGATGATATTAGTCTTTATATTAATTCTCCTGGAGGTAGTATTACTGCTGGTATGGCAATATATGATACTATGAATTTTATTAAAAGTGATGTATCAACAATTTGTGTTGGTATGGCTGCTTCGATGGCGGCTTTCTTATTGACAACAGGGCATCCTGGAAAAAGATGTATTCTTCCGAATGCTGAAGTTATGATTCATCAACCTTTAGGTGGTGTTCAAGGGCAAGCAACTGAAATTAAAATAGCCGCTGAAAGAATATTAAAGCTCAAGAAAAAACTTAATAATATTTTAGCGGATACTACCGGCAAAGATATAGAAATAATTAATAATGACACCGAAAGAGATTATTTTATGGATAGTGATGAAGCCTTAGAATATGGTATTGTTGATAAAATATTAAAATAAAAGAATTGCATTTATTTGCAATCCTTTTTATTATTCTGATTTAGTATTTCCAGTTTTTGTATATCCTTCTAGTGATGATTCTGTAGACCATTTTGTTTCTTTATTTTTTCCAACATATCTATAGTATGTTATTGTTTCATAATCACCACTTGGTTTGTTAGTTGTTATTTCATTTGAAGCGAATTTTATATCTAATTTAATTGGTAAATAATAAATATTTGTATTTAATTTACTATCTTTATATGATGAAACACCGGTTGTATTATTTACCACTATGGTTATATCTACATAATATGAGCCTTTTCTATAATATGGTGCTAATTTATATGTAAAGTTTGACTCTCCTAAAGAATATTTTGAAATGTTATTGTTATTATCATTTTTTCCTTTAACTAATGATACATTATTAGCAGTGGTATATTTACTTTCATCTGCTGCGGTATAGTATTTTGAATCTTCTATTGTTGTAAAATAGTATTTATTATTTGGTACTTTATCTAATTTAACTGTATAATTAATTGTTTTACCTATTTCACTTCCTTTAACATATCCTAATGTATAATATGTATCTTTAGCTATTCCATAATATTCATATTTATTTTCTATATTATCTCCTGTAACATTTCCTCTTGCCCAGCTTGAATATGTAGTCGTTTCTTTTACATATTCATAATATGTAGTTTTTGCCTTATTATCAGAAGTGGCTTTTGATTCATCTACTTTAGTATCGGATTGTGAATTAGTATTATCATTATTTTTATTGCTATTTGTATCTTTGCTACTATTATTGGAAGTATTTTGATTACAATTCTTACAATCTTTTAGAGAAAAGTCTCTTGTAATTGTATCTTTTTCTTTACCACACCTTAGTGTTGTTTCTAATTTATACTTGTCTTTTTGTCTTGTTATTTTTGAATAACTATTTTTGGTATCGCAAGTACTAGAACCATCCTTATTTATTGATAATATTAGATTTTTATCTATCATCTCTTGTAATGTTATTTTTTTACTTTGTCCTTTACTTAGTGGTAAATCTTCTCCTTTGAAGTATTCTACCGCTACAGACTCCATACTATTAATATTATTTTTAAATGTATCAGATAATTTATTTCTACCAATTATTTTTACTACTAACCATACGATGATTAAGGCGAATATAAATATGATTACTATTTTAATAAATAGGCCTAACCAATTTATTCTATTTTCATCTTCCATAATAAACCTCCCTATTGGTTATATGCTATCAATAAATATTATAGTGCATATGATTATTAATAGTACTATGATTATTATGCTTTTTATTAAATCATTTATATTATTAATTAAATCTACTATATCTTTACTTTTGTGCATATATACCTTCCAAAATTGCCCTTATTATAGCATACTAACTATTTGTTGTCAATAATTAAATATGCTATTGTGCAACCATTATTGAGGTTTAATGTATGGTATTCTGATACATATTTATTTTGTGATAAAACTTCATGTACTGCCTGTCTTACTAGGCCTGTACCTATACCATGTATTATTATTATTTTATCTTTTTTTAAAATTATATTATCACTTATAAAATCATTGGTAGCTACTTTTGCTGATGCTGTATCGTAGCCATGTAAATCTATAGTTGGTAGTCTGTTTATAAATATATCTTCCATAGTTAAACTCCTTCTATAAAATATTATAGCAGATATTATTTATAAATAAAAGAAGATTAGCCATTGTATGGTAATCTTATTGTTACTTTTGTTCCTTTATTTTTTTCCGATGTATATATTAATTCTCCATTATGGGCTTTTATTATTTCGTTTGATAGTGCTACTCCTAAACCACTACCGGTTGGTTTTGTTGTATAAAACATTTCTGTTACTTTTTCTAGTTCTTCTTTGGTCATTCCTATACCATTATCTTCCACTATTATATCTAAATGTTTTTTATATATATTAGAGGACAATTCTATTCTTCCTTTATCTTCAATTGATTCTAAACTGTTTTTTAATAAATTTATTATTACTTGTTTTAATCTTTCATAGTCTCCCTGAAAATATATTTCTTCTCCCTCTCTATCATTATATATAAGATTTGTATTTTTAGATTTTATTATTATTTTAAAACAATCATATATATCTTCTAATAAAAGGTTTAATTCTATTTGTTCTTTTACTACTTTAATTTTGTTGAAATCCATGAAATCGGACATTATATTTAAACTTCTGTTTATTTCTTGTTTCATAATAGATATATATTTATTACTTTTTTCTTTATTATCTAGATTTATCATATCTAAATATCCTTTACAAACCGCTAATGGATTCTTTATTTCGTGAGTTAATTTGAACAAACCATCTTTAATCATTTTATCTTTTTCTAATAATTTTACTGTCTTGTTTAATGACTCTACTTTTTGAGTAACTCTAAATATATAAACTATGGCAAATGTTACAAAGTAATATACAAATACTAATATTATTAATTCCATAAAATCGTTTATTGTTATATTTGTTGTTCTGAAGAAATATTCAAATGATAGAAAAAATCCTTGAATTACCGCTATAGACAGTATAAAACCATTGACACTGAGATTCTTTTTTCTGGCACATAAATATAGAATCAAGTAAGATATATACTTTATTATAATTATTATCATTAATGAATGAAACATATAATAGCAATATATTACATTTGCTAAAGATAGCATAATGGCTAATATTGGTTTCTTTTGCATATAGGCTATAACTATTGGTATATTGCAGAATAAAAGTACTTTTGTGTTTGGCTCTAAGGAGCCAAATCTTATACATAGATAAAGTGATGTTATTAAGGTTATAGTCATTAAATTACTATTATTTTTCTTACTTGTATTATCATTATATATTACTAAGACTAAGTATACTAAAAGTGGAAAAACCACTAATATTATATTTAAAATTATATTTTCTACTATTGTTATACTCATTTTTTCACCTTCAACAATATTATATATTTTTATTTTGTCAAATTTTGTCGAATGGTGTCGAAAAAAAGAACTTTTTGTAAGTTCTTCTGTTTTATTTCAAATCATCGATATATTTTTTTAATTTTTTAGCATTATTACCTAGAATTATTTTTAATTGATCATCTATTTCTACTACACCTTTGGCACCTAACTTGATAATTCCTTCTTTATTAGCTTTAGATATATCTTTTAGAGTCACTTTAAATCTAGACATTTCTACTTCTGTATCAAGGATATTATCTTTTCCTCCTAATAATTCTACTAATTTGTTTAATTCTAATTTTACATCCTTTTTATTCATTTTTACTATTGCAAAAGCGATTATTAATAATATAGCTAATATAATTATATATTGATATGTTTCCATTCCCATTGTTTCCACCTCTTATACATTATACTACATTTTTTTTGTTATAACAAGATATTATTTTTGTTACTCTGTTGTTAACATTTTTAATTATATGATATTTTTGTTTAATAATGGTATAATATGTAATTTTAATTTTTGCTTGGTGTTATACTCATATCGTGAGGTAGAAATGAAGGATAAAACATTAAAATGGTGTATGAATTCTGTTAAGAGTAAATATCCGGAATATAATCAAGATAAATTAGATGAAATAGAATATGGTCTTGAAGCTATTTATCTTACTTTTACTAAGTTGATTGTTATATTTAGTATAGCATATATTCTAGGAGTGCTGAAAGAGTTGATTATACTATTATTCTTCTATAACTTACTTAGAACAACAGCGTTTGGAATGCATGCTAAAAAAAGTTGGCACTGCTATTTAATATCTATCTCAGTATTTGTAGGTGGAGCACTTTTATGTAAATATGTTGATATTAATGTATATATTAAGATTGTGCTTTCTTTGATAGCTTTTGTTTGTATGATATTATATGCTCCGGCTGATACTTATAAAAGACCACTTATTAATGCTAAAAAAAGAAAAATTTATAAGATTTTCTCAATCATTATTAGTTTTATATATGTAATCATTATATTTACATTTGAAGATAAGATTATAAGCAATTATTTGTTTATGGGACTTTTGGCTGCTACTATGATGATTCATCCTTTAACATATAGGGTGTTTCAATTGCCATATGATAATTATAAGACATATGATGTTTCTAATTATTAATTTATATGGCTAATAAAATAAAAAGGAGGTAAAGAAATGTTTGCATCATTATTATCTTGGCTTGGTTCGCTTTCGGCTGCTACAGGTACTAAAGCTTGTGTTTTATTATTTATAGACGAGCCTAAAATGCCAAGAAGTTTACTAGAAAAATAAGAAATTTAAAAAATTAAAATCAAATCTAAAACAAAAATATTATAATTATATGTTGAATAAAAAAAGTCGGTTTCATAAGATGAACCGATTTTTAATTTTTATTTATAGTTAATTCTTGTATATATAAGTTTTGATCAACTTTTGTCTTCGCAATAAATCTATTATTATTATGAAGAATACTACTGACTAAAAGAAGTCCATGGCCATGATTTTTTCCTTTAGTTGTATATCTTTCTTTTCCAATTTTACTTAAATCAACATCATTTGAAAAGGTATTTGTTATAATTATTTTTATATTTTCTTTTATTAAATATATTTCTATACCAAGTTTTTTATCTTCTGATTTTTCACTTGCATCAATAGCATTATCTAAGTATACACCTATTAATCTAGCCAAATCTTTATATGTTTTTGTATCTAAATCTTTAAGAAAAGAATTTTCTATTTTTTTAGAAACATTTGCTGATACTTTTATTCCTCTTCTTTCAGCTTCCATAGACTTGTAATAAAAGAAACCTTTTAACCCATTTGATGGAAGATGTGTAAATTTAGAATATTTACTTATGCTAGTACTTACTTTATCGCCGATTACACTATCCATATATTCTATAAATTCTTTAGAAGCATTTTTATCTATTGCTTTACTTCTTATGGTCATTAATTCATTTCTATTTTCATGAATTAATGTTCTTTGATTTTCTATATCAATCTCATAGGTTTTCATAACATCTAGTAGTTCATCATATTTTTTAATAATACTCTCATTTTCTATTTTTTCTCTATACAGCGTTAATAATATGGTTATAAAAGCTATCATACACATCAAATATGTTATCACACTATTATTAACTTTATAACCAGCAATTAATTTGAAGAAGAAATAAACAGTAATGGTAATAGTTACGATAGATACAATTATAATTTTTTTATTTGTTGAAAAATTATAATTGAGTAGTTTCTTTAATGGCCTTCGCAATGTAAAAATAATTGATACTGTTAAAAAATTAGTACAAGCATTTCCTAAAACACTTCCAGCAAAGCTTGTATAAATTGTTTCTTTTGGAAGTTGCAATATTTTTGTTGTAAAAAATAGCATTAGTAATTCTGGTATCATTAATATAATTATTTGCATTATTAAAAACAAAATAGCCTTTGAAAAATTAATATTAAATATATATTTTAATACCAATGTTATGACTGCATACATTGAAATCGTTTTTAATATTCCATTCGTATTTATGAATATTATAGTTATTAATGTTGTACATACTAATATGGCCAATATATTTTTTAAAGTAGTATTTTTAGACTTGCCGAATATTATTGTGCCTGCTATATATAGAGTAATGGTAGTGATTAGACATGCTATTAATGCATTAAATATTTCTAGCATGTTCTCTCAACTCCTTTTTTGTGGCAACTGCAAAAAGATTTGTACTGTCACCATTTTGAAATGTTATTATACAGTTGGTATAATCTATATTTTTAATGTTTTTTAGATTTACAAGGCAAGATTTATGTGTTTGAAAAAATGTATTTCCTAATTGCTCTTTCATTTTGGTAATTGAAGTTATTACATCTTTTGTTTCTCCATCAACTAAATGAATTTTACATTTATTTTGCATTTGGCACTTTTCTATATAATTTATTTCTTTGTACAATATTTTACAATGAGTATGTTTTGATATAATATTTATGGATTTGTTTTTATATTTTTTATCTATTACGTATTCTATTGTATCTTGTAATCTTTCACAATACATTTTTTGTTTTGGAATGTAATCTATTGCACTTAATCTTGAGTAGAATATATCATCTCGGTAATCTGGATGTGCTGTTGCAAATATTATTATACTGTCATCGTCATCTTCACGAATTTCTGATGCGATTTCTAAACCACTAATACCTGGTAATTCTACATCTAATATATAAATTTTTACGTCTCCATTTTCATTTATTAATTTCTTTAATTCATTAGTATATTTTGGGAATTTATATACTTTGTATTCCATATCATATTTCATCATTGATTTTGTTACTGTTTGACTTGTTCTTTCTAATGTGTCTAAATTGTCTTCACATATTATAAATTTTATCATCTTTACCTCCAATTAATTTATTTTAAGGTACTGCTTCAAACTACTTTTCTTCTTTTTGTTTTTTGATTTCTTTGATAAAATCATAAGTTATTATATCATTTGATACTTCTATTAAATCTGATGATTTTTTTGCTCTTTCTTTGATGTATTCTTCTGTTATTGGTTCATTATTTATGGAATATATTTCGCCTTTTGGTGAATTATAATATACTTTTGATGTTAAAAATGAGCCATCGATAAATGTTACTGTGTTATCATCTCCTTTTAAATTCATTATATCTTTTCCTAATTGATAATCACTGTGAATACCTATCATATTACCAAGAGTTGGTAATACATCTATCATTCCCATTGGTGTATTTACATTTAAATTATAATTTTGATCTTTTGTCCATATTATGAATGGTACTTTTCGATCTAGTTCATAGTTATACTTTGTATATGGTATATAACCTTCATCATTTTCTGTTTTTATTGTATCTGTTATTGGATCGTAGTTATATAGTAAATTAAAATCTTCAAAATCTAGTCTGGCATCATGATCACCATATATTACTAATACTGTATTTTCTAATAATCCTTCTTTATCTAAATTATCTATAAATTCTCCAATAGCTGAATCTGCATAGTGTACTGATCTTAAATAGTTACCCATTGTTGTGTTGTTTAGATAATCTCTAGTTACTGTTTGGTTGTCTATTGTTACATCTATTGTAGTTTTATAATCTTCCATTAGTGTTAAATCGCTAAATGGTGTATGATTACTTAGCATTATTAGAAGGCTATAAAATGGTTTGTTTTCTTCTTCTTTTATTTGTTTCATTATGTCTACTGATTGTCTGAAGAATGATTTATCTGATAGACCTAAGCCTATTGTTTCATCTATTGTATATGAATCTTTATTATAAAACTTATCATATCCTAGACTTTTATGCATTGTATTACGATTCCAGAATTCTCCAGTATTGGCATGCATACTATATGTATAGTAGCCTTGTTCTTTTAATAGTTTTGGAATTGATATGTAGTCTCTATCAAAATAGTTTACAAATACTGTTCCTTTAGTAGATGGCATTAGTGATGTATTGAAAGTAAATTCTGCATCGCTTGATGTTCCTACGCCAACTTGAGAATAAAAATTGCTGAAAAATATTCCTTCATTAGCTAGCTTATTTAAATTTGGTGTTACTTCTTTGTTATTAAAGGTTAAATCCATAGCAAATTTTTGCATACTTTCTGCATGAATTACTATAATGTTTTTTCCTTTAAATATATTTGTGTATTCGTTATTACTAGGTGTATATTTATTTTCTTTATAATAGTCTGTTACTTTTTTTAATGCTTTATCATGTCCTAAAACACTTGTTATTTTTGGAGTTAGACTTTGAATAAAATCATCTAACTGATATACATATATTCCATGATTCATTACTACTGATTCTCTATTCCATAAATTATATAATCTACTCCAAGCATTTAATGGCATGAATAAAGCTGCTACTGCAAATAGAGATAATGACGTTATTAAACCTGTTTTAACTAATTTCTTTTTATTTTCTTTGTGCTTTATGTATTCTTTTTTGTTTGTTTTTTTATAAATAATAACTAAGGTTATTGTTTGCCATATGTATATTAAGTCAACTACTTTTAATACGTTTTCGACTATTGCATCGCTTACATCTGAAGCAAAAGTTATGTTAGCAATTAATGATATTGATGCAAAAGAACTATAGTAATGATAATAGATGCTATTGACTATGCATACTATATTAAATATTATTGATAGTGTAATAAAATATCTTATACGTTTTTCTTTTTTTATTAATAATGATAATAATGATACTAATATTAAAAAGCCTAAATCTACTAATAAAGGAGATATAAATAGGCCATTTTTTACAGTCACTATTCTTATTATTAACCCGTTAATTAAATTAGATATAATAAAGAATGTTTCTACCGGATAGTCTTTCTTTATTATCTTTAATAGTTTTTTTATTTTTTCTTTACCGTTCTTCATTTTTATCACTCGAGATAATTATAACATAAAAAAGAAAAAATGTGAATTAATCACATTATTTTTCAGTAGTAAAACCAAATTTTTTGTTGAACTTTTCAACTTGTCCTTTTTTAGATCCTAAATTTTGCTTTCCAGTATAAAATGGATGACATTCTGAACATACTTCTATAGGAAATGTATCTTCTTCTCTTGTTGAAACTGCTTCTATTACATTTCCACAAGCACATACAAATTTAGTCATTTTTTGTTTTGGATGTATATCTTTTTTCATATTTTTCTCTCCTTCCGCCATGACAAAAAGTCATAGTAATAAAATTACATGGTATATTATATCAGTTATTTTTTATTTTTTCAACTATTATTTGTGAAATTTTTTCATATCCTTTGATATTTGGGGTAAAATTGTTGCTTTTAGAGAAATATTTTGGATTATTATTGAAAATATCTGATAAATTTATATAAGTGAATTTATATTTATCGCATGTTTTTTTTAGATTGTAATTGGCATATTCAAAAATATCGTTATCTTGACCTGATGTATTATAATAGCCTAGTATGAATACTTCATTATGATGGAATTTATTTATATAATTTAATATTTTATCATACTCTATTAGCATATTGTCTATGTATGTGTATATTTTTTGATTGTTGTCTAATTTGTAATATAAATCGTTCATACCTAGTGATATGGTTATTATGTCTGCTTTTTTTATTAATCTATTTAGTGTTTCATTATTTTTTGATTCATTATATTCTAATATTCTTACGATATCTGAAATACGATAATCATTATCAGTAAATGTTTTGTTATATTCTTTTAGTTTCTTTGTTTTATATAAATAATCTTTGATGAAGTCGCTGTATCCATATGATGATATACCATATTCGTTTGTTCCTTTTGAAAGAAAGTCTCCTATTGTTAAATAATACATTTTATTATCCACTGTATTGTTATATATTATGTAACATGATAAAAAAAGAATTAATATTAAAAATACTTTTTTCATAATCCTCCTAATTAAGTATATTTATATTAATTCTATTTTAGCACCTACTTTAGTTAGCTTACCACAAATATCGTCATAGCCCCTTAGTATATATTTTACATTATCTATTGTGGTAGTACCATCGGCTATAAGACCGCATATTAGCATAGAAGCTCCACCTCTTAGATCTGTTGCTGTTACATTTTTTCCTTGAAGTGGTGTTATTCCTTTTACTTTGGCTATTTTATTATTTTTTACAATTATACTAGCTCCCATTCTGTTAGTATCATAAATGTTTTGAAATCTATTTTCATATATTGTTTCTTCAACAGTACTTGTACCGTGACATTGAGTTAAAAATGGTATTATTGGTTGTTGTAAATCTGTTGGAAAGCCTGGATATGGTAATGTTTTGATATTTATTGCTTTATATTTATTGCCACTGTTTACATATATATAATCTTCTCCTATTTTTAGATTTACTCCTGCTTCTATTAATTTAGAAGTTAATGATTCTATATGAGAAGGTATGATATTTTTAATTCTTAAATTTTCTCCTAAAAGTGAGCCTATTATGACAAAGGTTCCGGCTTCTATTCTGTCAGGAATTACCTCATGATATGACTTATGTAAATATTCTACTCCTGTTATTTTTATTTTGTTGGTACCAGCTCCAATTATTTTGGCTCCCATATTGTTTAAAAATGTTGCTACATTAACTATTTCTGGTTCTTTGGCTACATTTTCTATGATTGTTGTTCCTTTTGCTTTTGCAGCCACTAGCATTATATTTATGGTTGCTCCTACACTTGGCATATCTAGATATATATTGGCGGCTTTTAATTCCTTGGCGTCAATAACATATCTATTACCTTCTTCTACTACGGTTGCTCCTAGAGCACGATAGCCTTTTAGTGTTTGATCTATTGGTCTTTCACCAATGGAGCAGCCGCCAGGAAAATACATTTCTACATGTTTATATTTTCCTAATAGTGAGGACATAAAATAATATGATGCTCTTAGTTTTTGAGACATTTCTTCTGGTATTTCTTTATTTATTATATGAGAAGAATCGATTGTAACTTCGTTTTCTTCTCTTATTATTTTGGCATTTAAATAGTTTAATATTTCTTCTAATGAATTTACATCAGATATATTTGGAACATTGGTTATTTTTACTTCTTCATCACATAAGATAGCTGCAGGTATTAGAGCTACGGCACTATTTTTAGCTCCACTTACTTGTATTTCGCCTGTTAGTTTGTGACCACCCTCTATTTTTATTTTGGTCATAGTTACTCCTTCCTTAATAAAAGATATACTAGATAATCTATTTATATTTGTTTTGTTTCTCTTAAATTAATTTTAATATTTCTATAGTATTTAGTCAATTCTTTATATTTTTTTTGACAGTTTTTTTACAATATTATTTAAGTATATATGTTATTCCTATTGTTAATAATATTAAGCCTCCTATTAATGTTGATACTTTACCATATTTTTTGTTTAAAATATTTCCTAGATTTAAACCCAAGTATGTAAATATAAAACTTATTATAGAAAATATTGAAGCTGCTAATAGGGATTTATTTGTAATAGCAGGTAATCCTATACCTGTAGTCAAACTATCTATGCTTACTGATAATCCAAATATTAAGTCCCCTGGTATACTTATTAGAAATTTTTCTTCTTTTTCTTTAAAACTTGATATTATCATTTCAATGGCTATAAGTGATAGTATAATACCAACAACTATTGTTGAATTAAATATTATTCTATTTTCTATATATTTTCCTATTGTTAGTCCAATTAATGGCATTATTAAATGATATAAACCGACAATCGTGGCTAGTAATAATTTATGTTTTTTTGGTATTCCTTGAGTACCATAGATTAAAGCTAATGAAAAAGCATCCATTGATAGGCTTATGGCTATTAAAATAATTGTTATTATTTTCAATGTTATCACCTATTTAAATGTATGCTTTTTTTAATTAAATATTTTTTTTACTTTTTCCGCTACCCATAATTTATATTCATTTTCGTCATTACTTTCGTAATCTGCTAAACACAGATTAGGAAACAAGACACACCACCAATTGTCTCCTTTGGCATCTCCAATGCTTATTACAATTGATTCATAATATCCTTCGTTGTATTTTATACCTCGATATTGTTTCTCCGGAAAATAGTTATAACCATAATTTATATCATAAGGCATGGTATAATTATTTTCCTTAAATATTTTATTAACATTTTCTTTTATTGCTGGTATATTGTTTTTTATTTTACTTCTAGCTACATCTATGTTATCTTCATCTTTTATTAATTTATAAGTATTATCTTCTAAATACTCTTTTACTTTTCCTTTTATATATTGGTCTTGTGATGAATTACTATTTGGAATTACTCTTAATCTGATAGCAGTAGATGGTATGACAATAGTATCTTCTTTTATATTATTATATATTAAAAATGCTACTATTAATGTTAAAGCTATTATTATCTTTTTCATAAAAAATATCACTCTTTCTATTTAATTATGAGTGATATTTATTTTATTTATACATTATTTTTCTACTTTTATTATTATTTCGTAGTTATCATCTAAATCTTTTTCTTCCATTGTTACTTTGTAACCTGCTGTTTTTATATCTTCTACAGTGTCTTTTGCCAGTCTAATAGCGGTAGCTAATTTTACTTTAGACATGTTGTCTATTGGTTTTTCTTGTTTAGGAATGTTAATTTTTGGTGTTTCCTCTATACTTGAAGTGCTATCATTAAAAATAGTAGAAGTTTTATCTGTTACGTTTAAGTCATTTAAGGCATTCTTTACACTATTATCTTCATTTAAACTGCCTATGTTAACAAAATCTTTATTGTCTGTTTGGGTATATACATTAGGATTCTCGATAGTATTATTTTTTGTAACTTCTGGTTCTATATTGATATTACTAGCCTCTGGTGTTGGAGCTGGTTGTATTGGTTCTGCTACTGGTGTTACAAGTTCTTTAGGTAGCTCTACTCCATGAGTTTCTAGTTCTGGAGCCGGTGTATTATTTGGTATTCCTAACATGTTTTTTATATAGTTATCAGTATCTCTTACATTCATTCTTTCAGATATTATTTTATTTAATACTTCTTTTTGTTTATCTTCATCTTTTATTTGAAGTAAACATCTAGCATGTCTTTCAGATATTAAATTATTCATTAGAGCCACTTGAACTTCATTTGTTAGAGATAATAGTCTCATTTTATTAGCTATTGTTGATTGTGCTTTACCCATTCTTTTAGCTAATTCTTCTTGAGTAAAGTTACCCATATCTAATATTTTTTTGTATGACTTTGCTTCTTCAATAGCAGATAAGTCTTTTCTTTGAATATTTTCTATTAAAGCTAATTCAGCACTAGTTTGATCATCCATTGCTCCTACTATAGCGGGAACTTCTGTTAAGCCAGCTAACGTGGCAGCTTTATATCTTCTTTCTCCTGCTATTATTTCATATTTACTTCCTAAATCTCTCAATATTAGGGGTTGTATTATTCCATGTTCCCTAATTGAGTTTGCTAGTTCGTTTAAGGCTTCTTCATCAAATGTTAATCTAGGCTGAAATCTATTAGGAATTATATCTGTTAATCTAACCATTACGACTTCTTTATTCATCTTCATACTTATACCCTCTTTTCGTATTCTTTCCTACACTAATATAATAATACTATAATTTTTGTCTTTTTTCAAGATGTTTTAATTAATTTAATAAACAGAAAGAAATATAATTTTGATTTTTATATTTCTTTTTTTAATATTTCGTTATATTTTCTTGGATATTTTAAGTCTGTTTCTTTTTGCTTTTGATATTTTACTAATGTTCTTAAACTGTCTTCAAATGGGAGATTAAATACTATTCTATCTTTTTCTACAATATTTAATTTGGTTAAATAGTTATTTATGTTATATTCTTCTTTTTCGATATTTGATTTCATTGCTATAAAATAGCCATTTACTTTTACTAATGGAATGCCATATTCTAATAAGTGTTTTAATGGAGCCACCGCTCTAGCAGTTACTATACTATATTTTTCTCTGTTTATTTTGGCATATTCTTCTATTCTAGTATTTAAAACAGTAACATTTGATAAATTTAATTTTTCTTTTACTAAATTTAGAAAGTAACATTTTTTTCCATTTGACTCTATCAAAGTTATATTGGTAGATGGAAAGCATATAGCTAGAACTAGTCCTGGGAATCCCGCTCCAGAACCTAAATCACATATACTTTGATCTTTAATATTTATTATTTTTGTTATTGTTAGACTGTCATAGAAGTGTTTTAGATATACTTCTTCTTTAGTTATTATTCTAGTTAGATTATATTTTTTATTTTCTTCATTTAATATATTATAGTATTCATCTAATTTAGCTAGTGTATCGTTATTTAGTTCTATATTTAGTTTTTTTAATTCTTTTATAAATTCTTCTTTATTCATTATATTGTTTCCTTAAATATACTAATAGTATAGATATGTCAGATGGGTTTACACCACTTATTCTTATTGCTTGAGCTATGTTTAGTGGTCTTACTTCTTTTAATTTTTGTCTTGCTTCACTAGCTAGATTTGGAACTTTATCATAATCTATATCTTCAGGTATTTGTTTTTCGCTGTTCTTTAGCATTTTTTCTGCTTCACGTTCTACTTTCTTTATATATCCTTCGTATTTTATTTGTATTTCTACTTCTTCTATAACATCGTCATCGTAATTTAAATCTAGGTTATATGTTTCTATTATTGCTTTTAGATTTGACGTTGGATTTTTTAAGTAATCATATACTGATGTTGTTACTCTTCTTTTTTCGTTGTCTACTTTTATTTTTGTTTCTTTTAGTTTATTTTTTAACTCTTCGATATTATTTTTTTTATTTGTAAATTTATCATACTTTTCACCATTTATTAGTCCTACTTTATGACCATATTCTCTTAATCTTAAATCACTATTATCATGTCTTAGTAGTAATCTATATTCTGCTCGTGATGTTAACATACGATATGGTTCTTTGGTTCCTTTTGTTACTAAGTCGTCAATTAGTACTCCTATATATGCTTCATTTCTTTTTAGAATTAATGGTTCTTTATTTTCTAATTTTAATGAGGCATTTATTCCTGCTATTAAGCCTTGACAAGCTGCTTCTTCGTAACCACTGGTTCCATTTATTTGTCCTGCTGTAAATAAGCCATTTAACACTTTTGTTTCTAGATTTGGTTTTACTTGTGTTGGATAGATGGCATCATATTCTATAGCATAGGCATATCTTAATATTTTAGCGTTTTCTAATCCTGGTAATGAATGAACCATTTTTTCTTGAATTTCTTTTGGCATACTTGTAGAGAAACCTTGAAGATATATATCATCATAGTATAGGCTTTCGGGTTCTAAGAATAATTGGTGTTTATCTTTATCACTGAATCTTACCATTTTATCTTCTATGGATGGACAATATCTAGGCCCAACACCAGTTATATCGTCTAGTCCTCCGTACATGCTTGATTTGTTTAGATTATCATATATGATTTTTTTTGTTTCTTCTGTTGTATATATTAAGTAACATGGTTCTTGTGCATTTATATCATAGACTGGTTTATTAGTATGAGAAAATGTATAGTATTTTTTATCACCATCTTCTCTTTTAGTCTTTGTAAAATCTATGGTACTTCTATCTATTCGTGGTGGAGTTCCTGTTTTCAACCTTAATATTTTAAAGCCATACTTTTTTAAATTATCTGATAAATGCATTGATGGTTTTTCATTGTGTGGACCACTTCTTGTTCTAGTGTTTCCTATTAGAATATCTGATTTTAAATAAGTTCCTGTTGTTAATATAACTGCATTTGATGTTATATTTTCTCCTGTGGCTAATACTACTCCATATACGGTATTATCTTTTACTATTAAATCTTCAACCATGGCTTCTTTAATAGTTAAATTTTTTTCTTGTCTTAATAGTTTTAACATTTCTTTTGGATATGTTATTTTGTCTGCTTGAGCACGAAGTGATTTTACTGCTGGGCCCTTGGCATAATTTAACATTTTCATTTGAATTAATGTTTTATCTGCTACTTCACCCATCACTCCACCTAAAGCATCTATTTCTCTAACTATTATTCCTTTAGCGGAACCTCCTATAGATGGATTACATGGCATTGTTGCTATGTTATTTATATTTCCTGTTACTAATAGAGTTTTATTCCCTTTTCTTGCTGCTGCTACGGCTGCTTCACAACCGGCATGGCCTCCCCCTACTACTATTATTTCATAATTCATATACTTTCACCTACTTTCCTAAACAGAAACGACTAAAGAGTTCATCTAGTAACTCATCAGTATATGTTTCTCCTATTATTTCTCCTAAGTTATTCCATGCATCCTTAAGATGAAATTCTACAATATCTATTGGGCTATTATTATTTATTTCACTTATTGCATCATTTATATTATTTAAAGATTTTCCTAGAAGACTGATACTTCTAGCATTTGACATATATGTTAGATCACTTGCTTCTAATTCTCCGAGATTGAATAATCTTTTTATTTCGTCTTTTATTTTTTCTATACCGATATTCTCTTTAGCTGATATTTCTATATAGTTATCTAAAATACTTTTATCTAATTTGTTTTCTAGATCTATTTTATTTATTACTATTATTTTCTTTTTATCTTTTAGTTTTTCTAATAATTCTTTTTCTTCTGCTGTTATTTTTTCATTGTTATTTAAAATAAATATTACTAAGTCCGCTTCATTTATTATTGTTAGACTTTTTTCTATACCTATTTTCTCTACGATGTCATCAGACTCTCTAATACCAGCGGTATCTATAATATTTAAGATTACATTATCTAATATTATAGTTCCTTCTACTATGTCTCTTGTAGTGCCAGGAACGTTTGTAACTATTGCTTTTTCTTCTTCTAATAGTGAATTTAGGAGACTACTTTTTCCGACGTTTGGTTTACCTATGATACCTACTTTTATACCTTCTTTGATTACTTTACTGTCTTGGGATTTTTTTATTATTTTTTCTAATTTTTCTTTGAATTTTTGTATTTCTGGTAATATTTTTTCATTGGTAAGAACTTCGATATCTTCATACTCGGGATAATCTATGTTTACTTCAATATTACTTATGATACCTACTATATCACTACGAAGATCTTTTATTAAGTTAGAAGTTTCTCCTGTTAAAGTATTTAATGACATTTTTCTTGCTTTATCTGATTTTGATGATATTAAATCCATAGTAGCTTCTGCTTCTAATAGGTCTATTCTACCATTTAGGAATGCTCTTTTAGTGAATTCTCCAGGTTCTGCTAATCTTGCTCCGTTATTTAAAAGTATTTCTAATACTTTATTAGTTGTAGCTATTCCTCCGTGACAATTTATTTCTACAATATCTTCTTTAGTAAATGTTTTTGGGGCTTTCATTACACTTACTAATACTTCATCTATTTTTTCATTGTTATTTTTTATATATCCATAATGAATGGTATGTGTTTCTACTTTGGTTAAATCTTTAGTAAATACTTTGCTAGCTATTTCTAAAGATTCTGGACCACTTAATCTTATTATTGATATGGCTCCTATACCAGTAGTGGTTGATATGGCTGCTATGGTATCATTCATAATATACTCCTTCTTTCCTCCTTAGTATTTTAGCACAATTATAGAAAAAAGAAAAGAATTATTATTTATATAATTCTATTTCATTATTTTTATATGCTGTTAATATATTGTTCCATATAGTTGATTCAACAAATCTGGCTTTTTTGGGATGAACCAAATATCTTAATTGCAATGATATATGGTCATCTTCTACTTTGGTATATATTATTGGCTCATAATGGTTATAATATATACGATAATTATTGGTTACATTATTAATTTGTTTTTTTAACTTGGCTGGTACCTTTTTTAATATCTCGTTGGAATTAACTATTTTATAGATGGTGCTTTTTGCTTTTACTAGATCACAATCTAGTGGAACATTGATGGTTATTTCATCCCAAATATATTTAAAGGCTTTATTATAGTTTCTTAATGGATAATGAAATATTATTGAATTTGGTAAGTGGATAATTATGCCTGTACTTTGGCCTGATAAGGCATTATTATCTACTTCTAATATTTCAAAATTCATGGCTTTTATATTTACTACATCACCTTTATATTCATCTATTTCAATACGATCTTCAACTTCAAATGGTTTATTTATTTTAATGTATATACCACAGAAGAAATTAAATATTAAATCTCTTAGAGCTATTGTAAAAGCCGCTGATATGACACTTATAAATGTTAATGCATCTTTAATAAATCTACTCCAAATGATGATTATTATACTATACATTATTATTTTGATTATTAATTTGAATTTTTGAGTATAATTATATTCTTTTTTATCATCCTTGGTTTTCTTTAATAACTTTATGCCTATTTTTTCAATAATATATATTATTAGTATACATAAAATTGTTTTAAGCGTTAATTGGACATAAATATTATCTAACTTTAAAATTTCTTTTAGTTCATTTATATAATTCATTTATCCATCTCCTTTCGTTTATGGAAGAACAATTATAACACATACATTTATTATATGCAAGTAGTAAGAAAAATAAAAAGAAGATTACTCTTCCTTTAATTTTATTACTACTTTTCTATTTGGTTCTTCACCAATTGATTCTGTATATACATATTTATCATCCGCTAAAACTGAATGAACAATTCTTCTTTCATAAGAATTCATACTATCCATAGTTACTTCTGTTTTAGTTTTATGAGCTTCTCTAGCTAATCTTTTAGCTAATATTTCAATACTTTTAACTCTTTTCTCTTTATAGTTTCCAACATCTATAATTATTGATAAATGTTCTTTTAATTTTGAATTTACCATTTGTCTTATTATTAATTGTAGAGCTGCTACATTTTTTCCATTTTTTCCAATTAGAATTGAATTATTATCTGAGAAAATTGTGACTGAAATACTATTATCTCTTCTTCTTACTTCAAGATTTGATTCAGTTCCCATTAATTTTGTTATTTTACTTATTGTTTCTTTGATAAATGTTATTATTTCATTTATATTTAATACTTCTATTTCAACTGATTTCTTTAATAATCCTGATTTTTCTGTAATATTATTTATTATTAGGTCTTCTTCACTTATTTTTAATTCTTCTAATGCTAACTCTACAGCAGCTTCTTTTGTTTTTCCTTCAAACGTATATGTCTTCATTACTTCTTAGCCTTCTTTCCTTCAACTAGTTTATTTTGAACTACAGTAAACATTGATGAAGTTATCCAATATAATCCTAATGCTACTGGTAAACTGAATGTTGCTATGGCTATCATAGCTAACATAAAGTAAATGGTACCTTTCATTTGTCCTTGCATAGCTGTTTGATCTTTTAATGTTTTTCTAAATGATAGATATGATGTTCCTAGTATTAGTAGTAAGAATATTAAATATGCATACCAATTGCTAGAAAATAATCCATGTGACATAGTAGTTCCCATGTCTAAACTTAGAAATTTATTTTCAAATATTACTGGAGTTCTATTTATGGCTTCTAAGTATGCAAATAATAGTGGTATTTGAATAAATGATAGTAAGCAACTTGAAAATGGATTTATTTTATTTTTTTGATAAATCATCATCATTTCTTCTGCTTTTCTTTTTTGATCTTCTTCACTTGTTCTATTTTTATACTTAGCTTCTAATTTTGTTAACTGTGGTTGAATTTCTTTTAATTTTTCTGATTGCATAGCAGTTTTTTTAGTAAATGGTGCTAATATAAGTCTTATAGCTAAACCTGATAATATTATAGCTAATCCATTTGCTAATCCTTTACTTAGATTTATACTAGTTAACAATGCGCCAACCTTTATTAATAACCAAGCAAGTGGTTTTACAAATATGGTTGTCCATAGGCCTTCATAATTGTCAAATGGTTTGAAGTTTTCGCAAACTGGTAGTTTGTCTGTATCTACTCCATTTTCCTTATATAGTTCTATTACTTTTTCTTCGGTTGGTCTACATAAAACATTTTCTGTTAAAGTTTTTCCAGTATCCTCAAATTTTACTGCTTTTTTATTTTCGTCTGTTAATGTTTTAGTACATCCAGTAAGCATTATTAAACTTATTATTAATAGTAGTACTTTTGCATTTTTCTTTTTCAAATTAATCACCTATACTTTTTATTAGTTTTAACAATTCTTTTTCCATATCTTTATACGTTAATTCTAATATGCCTTTCCTAACAATTATAACATAGTCATAACCGTTTTGTATAGTGTTTTTATTGTTATCGATAATGTTTTTTGCCCTTCTTTTTATTTTATTTCTTCCAACAGCAGTATCTGTTTTCTTTGGTACTGTAATACCATATCTATTATCTTTGTTATTCTTTCGATAATAGATGCTGAAGTATTTACTTTTTTTAGAATTACCTAAATTTATTATCTCTGTGTATTCACGAGATGATTTTATTATATCTATTTTTTTCATATTAGATAAAAAGAAAAAAAGAAAACAAAATTATGCACATAATTTTTTTCTTTTTTTAGCTCTTCTTTTCTTTAAAACATTACCTTTAACTCTAGCAAAGAAACCATGTTTTTTTGCTTTTTTTCTATTATTTGGTTGATAAGTTCTTTTCATTATATAATACACCTCCAAGTCAAATGCTACTTTATTATATATTTTAATTTTAATTATGTCAAGTGATTTTTAGAACTTTTATATATAGACTTTGATTATGTTTTTAATGATATTATAAAATATTTAAAAACTACTTTCTTTTTTTGACTTTTTTTGATACAATTGTAATTGAGGAAAATAAGGTGACATTATGGGAAAAATTATTGCAATTGTAAACCAAAAGGGTGGTGTTGGTAAAACCACTACTAGTATAAATTTATCTGCCTCTTTAGGAGTTTTAAATAAAAAAGTTTTACTTGTGGATTTGGATCCGCAGGGAAATGCTACTACAGGAGTTGGAGTTGATAAAGGAGATATCTCTAGTAGTATTTATGAAGTTCTTACTATGAAAAGTGATATTAATGGCTCAATTATTAAAACTAAAAGTAAGAATTTATATTTATTGCCTGCTTATCTAAATCTAGCAGGTGTAGATATGGAACTTATCGAACTTGAGAGAAAAGCGAAAGAAACAGGAGTAAAATTTAATAGGGTAACTAGACTTAAGGATGAACTTAGTAAAGTTAAAGATGAATATGATTTTATTTTAATTGATTGTCCTCCTAGTCTTGGTATTCTTACTACTAATGCTTTGGCTGCTGCTGATTCAGTACTTATTCCGGTACAATGTGAATATTTTGCTTTAGAGGGTATTATGCAGCTTATTAATACTATTATGTTAGCACAAAGGAAAGTTAATCCGAACTTAGATATTGAAGGAGTACTTCTTACTATGTTCTCTAATACTAATTTGGGTGTTGAAGTTATTGAAAGTATCAAGGGATTCTTTAAAGAGAGGGTTTATGATACCATTATTCCTAGATTAGTAAGGCTAGCTGAAGCTCCTAGTCATGGTAAACCAATACTTGAATATGAACCTAGAAATAAAGGCACTATTGCTTATTTAAATTTAGCAAAGGAGGTTATTGATAGAAATGGAACAGAAAAAGAAAGCACTAGGTAAGGGGTTAGAAGAATTATTTTCTAGTGAAGTACTTGATTTTGATACTTTTGAAAGTAATATTATGGAAACTGCTGAAGAAAATGATATTAAGGAGATTCCTGTATCAGAAATAAGGCCTAATCCTTATCAACCTAGAAAAACTTTTAATGAGGAAGCTTTGAATGAACTTGCTGAATCTATTAAAAACTATGGCGTTTTTCAACCAATCATTGTAAAGAAGGGCCTTAGAGGATATGATCTTATAGCAGGTGAACGTAGACTTAGAGCTAGTAAAATTGCTGGATTAACAAAAATACCAGCTATAGTAAAAGAGTTTACTGATGATGAGATGCGTGAAATATCTTTACTTGAAAATATTCAAAGAGAAAATCTTACAGCTATTGAACTTGCTTGGGCTTATAAAGGTATTATTGATAATCTTGATATTAGGCAAGAGGACTTAGCACAAAAAATTGGTAAAAGTAGAAGTCATGTCACTAATACTTTAGGGCTTCTTAATTTACCTAAAAGCGTTCAAGAGATGATACTAAATGGTGATATTAGTATGGGACATGCTAGAGTACTTAGTAAAATGGATGATGATGATGAGGTTATAAAACTAGCCGATAGAATTGTTCATGAAAATATTAGTGTTCACGAATTAGAGGATATTAGTAAAAAAGATGATATTAAGAAAAGAATGCCTATAAATAAGAGAATAAATAATAACAACTATAACTATTCTCAAGTTGAGGATGAGCTTAAGGATATTCTTGGAACTAATGTTAAGATTAATGGTAAAAAAATTAGTATTTATTTTGAAAATGTAAATGATTTGAATAGAATATTGGACATTATGAATATTGATATTAAGTAGAAATTAAATGTTTCTACTTTTTTATTACTTTGTAGTTAACTTATTTGACTTTAAATTTCTTTTTTTATGTTATGGTGCGTTGAAATGTATTTTTTTAATAATGGTGATAAGATTAGTTTGCACGCGTTAAAGTTAGGCTTTATAATTTTTTATCGATATTTGTCTTACTTAATTAGTTGCATCAATATTCAACAATGAATTATAATATTCTTGAAGTAGAAATAGAAAAGTGAGGTGGCAAGAGTGCAAGGAAGAGTTAAATGGTTCAATAATGAAAAAGGTTATGGATTTATCGACTATCCTGGTGGAGAAGATATTTTTGTTCACTATTCTGCTATTAAACAGGATGGTTATAAAACTTTATCTGAAGGTCAAATAGTTGAATTTGATCTTATTGAGACTGCTAAAGGTTTACAGGCTATAAATGTTTTGGCAGAATCTAATGTTAAAGCTTAATATTTAATACATAAGACAGCTAGAAGTTTAGGCTATCTTATTTTTTATTGGAGGATATATGAATAATGTTAGAAATTTTCTCTTATCAATAAGGGAAGTAATTGTCTTACTTATTGTTCAGTATGCAATTTTGATTGGTATTATTTTAGTATTCGGTAAAAATAATGGTATTGTGATAGGGACATTAGCTATTATTTTTATTGAGATTTGTTATATTATATATAAATATAGAAAAGATATTTTTGACATAAACATTGGTAATAATCTTTACTTTCCATATGTACTTCTTGGTACTGGTATAGCGGTTATATACAATATGATTATTTTTAAATTGGGAATTATTAATGATGTTACTAATATTGATATTTTTATTAATATTATTGCCTCTGCAATTATAGGGCCAATATTTGAAGAAATATTGTTTAGATATAGTCTTATTAATAAGTTAGAGATTTATTTTTCTAGGAAATGGTCTATTTGGCTATCTACTATTATATTTGCACTATGTCATACTGGTATATATACAATGATTTTTGCTTTTATTATTGGTATTGTTAATGGATATTTATATTCTACTAAAAGGGATATTTTGATACCTATATTTGTACATATTTCTGCTAATATGATTGCTACTTTTTTATTTGGTTATAATAGTGTAATATTGATATTAGGCTTCTTACTTATTATAATTAGTTATTTTATTATCAAAGAATAAAGCTTTGATTTTTTTGTTTTATTATACCTTTATATTATGATAAATAAAATAGAAAAATAGTACTTCTTTATTCTTTACTTTTGATATTTTTTATTATACAATATGTGTAAGGAAGTGTTGTTATGGAGAAATATACTTTATTACCCGCTGATACTTATGTTGTTATTAATAAGACTATTCTCCATGACGAGGATAGAAAAATACTTACTGATCTTTATTTGCCTATTATTGGTGCGGATGCTGTTATGCTATATTTTTGCCTTTGGTCATCCCTTGATAATTCTCAAATAGTAAGTAAAGACTTTTCCCATCAAAAATTGGTATCTAGTCTTAGAATGACCATTAATGAAATATATGATAATAGATCTAAGTTAGAGGCAATCGGTCTTATTAAAACATTGGTTAAAGAAGGGGAAGTAAACAATTATATATATGAACTATATTCTCCTGCTAGTGCTACTGAATTTTTATCTCATCCAATACTTAATATTGTATTATATAGTAATATAGGAAAGATTGAATATGATAATTTGGTTAAAGCTTATAAATTACCTAGATTTAATACTAGTAATTATAATGATATTACTAAAAGCTTTAATGATGTCTTTGAGTCTACTGGTATGACTAGTTATGACTTATCTTTAGATTATATTAGGAAATACAATAAACTTAAACTTAATATTAATAGTAATTTTGATTTTAACTTTCTTATTAATTCTATGCCTAAAAATATAGATGTTAATAGGGTATTTACTAAGGAGATTAAAGAGCTTATTATTAATTTATCTTTTATATATGATATTGATGCTATTCATATGTCAAATATTATTAAGGGCTGTTTAAATGAAAGGGGAACCATTAATAGAGAACTTTTAAGAAAGAGTTCTAGGAATTATTATCAATTTGATAATGGTGGTATTCTTCCTACTATTATTGATAATAGTCAACCTGAATATCTTAGAAAGCCTGTTGGAGATACTTCTAATAGGGCTAAAATGATTTATACTTTTGAAACTATTTCTCCAAGGGAACTACTTATTAAAAAGAATAATGGTAGTGAACCTACAAGAAGAGATTTAAAGCTACTTGAAGATTTGCTTGTTGACTATAAACTTAAACCTGGAGTTGTTAATGTTCTTATAGACTACATTCTTAATGTTAACAACAAAAAATTAACTAGGAATTACGTTGAAACTTTAGCAGGAGAATGGCAACGACTTGGTATTGAAACTGTTGAGGAAGCTATGAGTACCGCTGAAAAAGAACATAAGAAAAGAAATAAAAAAGTTATTAAAAATGAAAATATAAATGTTAAAACACCTGATTGGTTTGATAAAAATATTACTAAGAATTCTATTTCTAGTGATGAAGAAAATCAATTAGAAGAACTTTTAAAGGAGTATAAATAATGAAAGAAGCTACTAATATTATTAAAAAATATAAATTTGATGATTATGAACTTAAAAAGAATTTTGATAAAGCATATGAAGATGATGACTTTAGAAAGATTGTGAATGATATTGATATGCCTAATGAAAAACTTATTAGTTATACTTCTTTAATTATGGATTCTGCTAAAGAAATTAAAAATTGTAAAAATTGTAAGAATATTTTGGAATGTCGAAATGCTGTTAATGGACATGTTTATTATCCTAGTGTTCTTAATGATGAAATTGTATTTTCTTATATTCCTTGTAAATATAAAAAGAAACTCGATAAGGATACTGAATATCAAAATAATATTATAATGATTGATATGCCACGTGAAATACTTAATGCTTCAATGAAAAATATTTATACGGATGATAAGAATAGAATTGAAGCAATTAAATGGCTTACTACTTTTATCAAAAAGTGTGAAGCTGGTACTAAAACTAAAGGATTATACTTGACAGGTAACTTTGGATGTGGTAAAACTTATTTAGTAGCCGCTAGTATGAATGAACTAGCAAAAAAAGGAAAAAAGGTTGCTATTGTTTATTATCCTGATTTTTTGAGAAAACTAAAAGAAAGTTTTTCTGATGATTTTAAAACAATATTTAATGATGTTAAAAATTCTGAAATACTTCTTTTAGATGATATTGGGGCTGAGACTGTTACTAGTTGGAATAGAGATGAAATTTTAGGAACTATTTTACAATATAGAATGCAAGAAGGTCTTCCTACGCTATTTACTTCTAATCTTACTATTTCTGAATTGGAAGTACACTTAGCTAGTAATGATAGTGAAGGCAGGATTAAGGCTAGAAGAATTATTGAAAGAATTAAATTTTTGACAGATAATATTACAATGATTGCGGAAAATAGAAGAAAGTGAGGAATAAAAATGGAGAATAATTATAAGGAAAGAACTTTTGAAGATAATGGTGGTAAATCTAGAGTTGTTATTGAGAGTGATAATGCTCCTCTTAATATGCCTAGTAATGTTACTTTAATTAACAGGCCTAAAGTTAAGAAAAAGGTAAAGACCAATCCTCTTTTACAGGATATTGGTCCTAAAAGTCAGGGATTTGCTGGTGTAGCTTTACTTGCTGGTCTTATTGCTTTAGCAGGAGTAGCACTTGCTTACTTTAATCTTAGATATTAATTTTAATTTATATTTATTTATATAAAGGAGGGATAGTTATGTTAACATCTTTAGAAGTGAAAACTAGTTATTCTATTTTGGGTAGTTTAAATAAAATAGAAGCACTTGTTAGTAGAGCTAAAGAACTTGGCTATTCCTCTTTAGCTATTACTGATACTAATAATATGTTTGGTTCATATGAGTTTTATTTGACTTGTCTTAAATATAATATTAAACCTATTATTGGTATTGAGATTTTATTTGATGATAAAAGATTTATATTACTTGCTAAGAATAATAATGGTTATAAAAATTTGATTAAATTATCTACTTTAATATCAGAAGATAATATAAATGAAGATGTTTTGAAACTATATAATAAAGATATTATTCTTATTATTCCTTATGAATGTTTTGATAAGAGGATTATTAGTATTTATGATGAATATTTTATTGGATATAGTAGTTTAGATGATATTAATAATATTGATGATAACAAAGTATTTATTAATGATACTTGTTATATTGATAGGAATGACTATAAGTATTTAGATTATTTAATTATGATACGTGAAGATAAGAAGCTAGGGGAGTTTGAACTTGGTACTTATAAGGGAAGACATCTTCTTACTAAGGAAGAATTTGATAGTTTTGTTCCTAATAATATTATTTCAAATATGAAATATATTGAAGATGTATGTAATGTTTCTTTTGAATATAATAGTAATTTATTGCCTATATATGATGAGAATATTGATGCTTTTGAATTTTTGACTAACCTATGTAATAAGGGATTAAATAAAAGACTTAATGGTAATGTTAGTGAGATATATCAAAAGAGACTTAATTATGAACTTGATGTTATTAATCGAATGGGATTTTGTAACTATTTTCTAGTTGTTTGGGACTATGTTAAGTATGCTAAATTTAATAATATTTTAGTTGGCCCTGGTAGAGGTAGTGCCGCTGGTAGTCTTGTTAGTTATTCTATTGGTATTACGGAGATTGATCCAATTAAATATGATTTGTTGTTTGAAAGATTTTTAAATCCTGAAAGAGTTACTATGCCTGATATTGATGTTGATTTTGATAGTGAAAAAAGAAATTTGGTTATTGATTATGTTACTCATAAATATGGTGAAAAGAGAGCTACTGGAATTATTACTTTTAATACTTTAGGGGCTAAACAAGTAATAAGAGATTTAGGTAGATGTATGAATTTATCACTTCCTATTATAGATGATCTTGCTAAAAGTATTACTTCTAAGGAACTAAAGGACTCTTATGTTAACGATGCTAAATTTCATAGGCTTATTAATTCAAGAAGTGAATATAAAAAGCTTTATGATATTGCTTTGAAATTAGAAGGGCTTCCTAGACATATATCTATACATGCCGCTGGTATTGTTATGAGCAGGTGTGATATTGATGAGATTATTCCTTTATATAAGAATCCTATTGGTATTTATACTACTGCTTTTTCTAAAGATTATTTGGAACCTTTAGGGCTACTAAAAATGGACTTTTTAGGGCTTGATAATCTTACTTTAATGAGTAATGTTATTGATGAGATCAGAAGAAGAGAAAATATTAATATTAGTTTTGATAAAATTCCTTTGGATGATAAGAAAACATTAGATATATTTTATAATGTTGATACTGATGGTATTTTTCAATTTGAATCTACTGGTATGAAGAGATTTTTATCTAAACTTAAGGTTAAGTCATTTGAGGATATTGCTACTGCTTTGGCTTTATATAGACCAGGGCCTATGGATAATATTGATAGTTTTATCAGAAGACGAGAAGGAAAAGAGGTAATAGATTATATTCATCCTGATTTAGAAGATATTTTAAAGCCAACTTATGGTATTATTATTTACCAGGAACAAATTATGCAAATAGTAAGAAGAATGGCTGGTTATTCATATGGAGAGGCTGATATCTTAAGAAGAGCTATGTCTAAAAAGAAGGAATCTATTATTTTAGAGGAGAGGCCTAAATTTATTAAAGGCTCTTTAGAAAATGGTTATAGTGAAGATATTGCAAATAAAGTATACGATTTAATTCTTAAGTTTGCTAATTATGGATTTAATAAAGCACATTCTATATCATATGCTGTTACTGCTTATAAAATGGCATTTATTAAAACTTATTTTCTTAAATATTTTATATCCGCTATGCTTACTAATGTTATTGGTAATAATGCTAAAACAAACATATATTTGAATAGAGCAAGAATGAGTGGTATTACTATTTTGCCTCCTGATATTAATGAGAGTACTGATAAGTACTTTGCTTATGATAATTTTATTAGATGTCCTTTGTCTATTATTAGTAATGTTGGTACATCTGTAAGTAATGATATTATTCATGAAAGAGAAAATGGTAAATTTACTGATTTCTGTGATTTTGTACTTAGAATGGAAGGTACTTCTGTTAATCAAAGGGTTATAACTAATCTTATATCAGCGGGAGCTATTTCCTTTGGTTATAATAGAAAAACTTTAATTCAAAATATTGATAATGTTATTAACTATGCTGACATAGCAAAAGATGCTGGTATGATTGAAATTGAAAAACCAGAGATGGAAATATATGATGAATATAGTAAAGAAGATGTTATTAAGCTGGAACTTAAAACTTTAGGATTTTATTTATCTCTCCATCCCGCTAGTAAGTATAGAAAAGATTATATAGTTACTTCTATGAATATTAAGGATTACTTTGATAAAAATATTAAGATGGCTCTTTTGATTAGTAATATTAGAGAAACTACTACAAAAAATAATGATGTTATGGCTTTTGTAGTAGGTAGTGATGAATATGGTGATGTTAGTTTAACAATATTTCCTAATGTTTATAGTAGATTTAATAATATTAAAATTAATGATATTATAGAGATTAGTGGAAGAGTAGAAAGAAGATTTGATAAGTATCAAATTGTTGTTAACAGTATTAAAATTTTAGAATAGGGTGATTGTGATGAAAAAAGGTGTATTTGTTGTTATTTCGGGTCCTTCTGGAGTTGGTAAGGATACTATTGTTAGTAGGCTCATTAATAATGGTCTTGGTATATATTCTGTTTCTATGACCACCAGAAACAAGAGAAAAGGAGAAATTGATGGGAAAGATTATTTCTTTCTGTCCAAGGATGAATTTTTAGATAATATAAAAAAGGATAATTTATTTGAATATGCTATTTATAATAATAACTATTATGGTACCCCTAAAGACTTTGTATTTAATAATATTAATGATGGAAAAAATGTTATTGCTATTGTTGATGTACAAGGAGCTATGAAAATTGAAAGTAAATATAGTGATGCTTTATCGATATTTATTATGCCTCCTTCTTTTGAAGAATTAGAAAAAAGATTAATAAATAGAGGTACTGATAGTATGGATAATATTAAAAATAGGTTAGAGATTGCAAAAAAAGAAATTAGTTATAGTGATAAGTATGATTATACTATAATTAATGACGATATGGAAAAAACTATAGATGAGATAAAAAATATTATTAAAAGTTGCAATTAATTGTAAAATCTGCTATAATACTTCGGCGTAAGGGGGAAATTATGGATAATAGTTTTAATTCGTCTTTATATTTTAAAGATGAGAAAGAAATGCTTCAAAGTATTAAGAATTTTTTGAATAGACCTGATATTAAGAATTGTGGTGATACTATTAGTTTTTATCATTTATATAAAATGGTAAAAGCATATATGTCTATTGTTAATAAAAAAGCAAATGATAACCAAAGTTTAGTTAGAGCTATTAATTTAGCTAGACCTTATTCTGTTGATTATAATGGTAATAGTAATAATATTAATGTTACTAATATTAGTGTTATGCTAGATGGTAATCTTGATAGTACCGCTAAAATATTTTTTGGATTTAATGGTAAAACTAATAATTCTGCTTTGATGCATAATTATCTATGTAAAGATTCTGATAGTAATAATTTATATTGGGAAAGAGAATATCCTGCTTTAAATAGTGATATTTTAACGAGATTTTATGATGATTTTATGAATTTATTTGATTTTAGAGAACAATATATTTCATCTTTGATGTCTGATAATGTTTATCTTTCTAAATATGGTAATAATTTTAGTACATCTATTCAAACTGGATATTTTAAAGCTAGTATTGATATAGATCAATATGGCAATCTTTTTCACTATGTTGAACTAGATATACCTGAACATTTAATAAATAATGTTGATAAGGATATGGTGATTAGAGATTATATTGCTAACAAAGAAAAAAGTATTATGAAAAAAATACCAGTTGATATTAATTCTTTGGATGATGTGTTTAAAAATATTTTAACTAATAAAAGTAAAAATATTTTAGTAAAAAAAAACTTTATAAGTAGCAAGAGATACATATATTAAATATGTGTCTTTTGTTTTTATAGTATAATATTATTGCAATGAAATGTTACTTTTGATATAATAATGACATAAGGGAGGTTATTATGGAATTAAGTGGTTATAATAAAATACTTGTAGATAGGTTTTTAAATAGACCTAATGTTAAGAGAAATGATAATACTATTAGTTTTTACCAGCTTTATTGTGAAATTAGAAATTATTTTAATGAATGTTATAGTAAAGCTTATTATAATGAAAAATTAGTTAATAAAATTAATAATATTTCTAGTAATAAGAACATTAGTATTAAAAATATTAGTATTAGCTTATTAGGTAATGTTGATGATACTTCTGAAATATATATATCATATATTGATAATAATGAGGATAGTGTTATTAATCATTGTGGAAATTCTTTATGTAGAGATATTAATGGCTCTATATATTGGAAATACGATTATCCTGTATTGGATAATAATACATTTGTCAATGTATATGATGATTTTATGGAATTATTTGATTTTAGAGAAAAGTTTATAAATAATTTTTTTACTTTAGGTGTCTATAAAGAAAAAGGTAACTTTGAAACTTATTATAGTACAGCTTATTATAGTACAGCTTATGCTGGTATTAAAACTAAAATGATTTTTAATCAGCGTGGGCAAATTAAATATGAGGTATATACTTGTGAACCGGGTTCTTTTCAAGAAATAGACTCTATTGATGATGAAGCTATCGCAATTATGAAAAAAGTTCCTGTTGATATAGATACTTTAAGTAATTTTTATAAAATTGCTTTGGGTTATGATAAAAAGAAAAGTTTGACTAAAAAGAAAACTATTTAATATTGATAATACTTAAAGTAGAGACCTTGGGCTCTACTTTTTTTATGAAGACTTTGGCTTCATAAAACAGCGAGCAACAAAGTGCGAGATGAAAACAAGAATAATTGTTATTTTACTTGAAAAATAAGTTATTTTATTATATACTTATATTAAATTATGAGTTGGAGGTCTTTTTATGAAAAGTAGTAGAGTTATGAAGATATTTGAACAATATGTTAGAAAATATGATATGAATAATGTTAATATTAAAGCTAAGTATTTTCATTCTTTAAAAGTAATGGAAATAGCAAAAGAACTTGCTAATGGTCTTGGTATTTTTGATGAAGAAGAGATCTCTGTTATTGAACTTATTGGTTTATTTCATGAAATAGGTAATTTTTCTTTGACTCCTAATTATCATATCGATGATGATATTGATGATGTTTATGATAAAACTATCAACATTTTATTTACAAAGGGATTAATTAGAGAAATTAGTAAAGAAACTAAATATGATAATATTATTAAAATGGCTCTATATGCTTATGATAAAGATGGGTTCCCAAGTGATATAGGTGAAAAAGAAAAACACATATGTGCTATTATAAAAGATGCTCATAATTTAGATTCTTTTAGATTGTTTGTTAACTATCCTTATGTTGATACAAGAATTGATGCTTATCCTAATAATCTTGTATATGATGAATTTAAGAAATTTCATACTATTAGTCCTAAGATGAGTGAAAACTCTTCTGATACGGTACTCGTGGTATTGTCAAAGATGTACTCATTTAATTATAGATATTCTTATTATTTACTTAGAAAGAATAATTATATTACTAAGATGATGGACTCTTTGACATTTGATAATAAAGAAATAGAAAACTTTTTTAAGCAGATCATGGGTGTGCTTAATAATTATATAGATGGAAAGATAGGTGCTTATAATGCTTGATAAAAAATATGACCATTTAATGGTTGAAAAAGATAAATATGAAACTTGGAAAAATAATAATTATTTTAAATCTGGAGATTTAAGTAAAGAACCATATTGTATTGTTATTCCTCCTCCTAATGTTACTGGAAAGCTTCATTTAGGACATGCTTGGGATACTACTCTTCAGGATATTATTATTAGATATAAAAGAATGCAAGGCTATGATGCTTTGTGGCTTCCTGGTATGGATCATGCTGGTATTGCTACACAAGCTAAAGTAGATAAGAAACTTCGCGATGAGGGTATTGATCCTAGAAGTATGAATAGAGAGGAATGGCTTAAGGTTGCTTGGGCCTGGAAAGAAGAATATGCCGAGAATATTCATAATCAGTGGGCTAAACTTGGTTTATCTCTTGATTATTCTAAGGAAAGATTTACTTTGGATGATGGTCTTTCTAAGGCTGTTAGATGGGTATTTGTATCTTTATATAATAAAGGTCTTATATATAGGGGAGAAAGAATTATTAACTGGGATCCTTTAGCTAAAACTGCTTTATCTAATGAAGAGGTTATTTATAAAGATACTTCTGGAGCCTTCTACCACATTAAATATATGTTAGAAGATAGTGATGATTATTTAGAGGTTGCTACTACAAGACCTGAAACTCTATTTGGTGATACAGCAGTAGCGGTTAATCCAAATGATGACAGATATAAAAAATATATTGGTAAGAATGTTATTCTTCCTATTGTTAATAAAAAGATTCCTATTATAACAGATGAACATGCTGATATGGAATTTGGTACTGGTGTTGTTAAAATTACTCCTGCTCATGATCCTAATGATTTTGAAGTTGGTAATAGACATAACTTAGAGAGAATTGTTGTTATGAATACTGATGGTACTATGAATGAGAATGCTCTTCAATATAACGGTCTTGATAGATTTGAATGTAGAGAAGCTGTTACTCATGATTTAGATAGTATGGGACTTCTTATAAAGGTTGAACCTATTAATCATAATGTTGGTTTTTCTGAGAGAACTAATGTTATGGTAGAACCTTATTTGTCTAAGCAATGGTTTGTTAAGATGCGTCCTTTAGCGGATAGAGTTCTTGAAAATCAAAAAAATAAGGATACCAAAGTTAATTTTGTTCCTACTAGATATGAGAAGGTAATGAATCATTGGATGGAAATCACTTATGATTGGTGTATATCTAGACAGCTTTGGTGGGGTCATAGAATTCCTGCTTGGTATAAAGGTGATGAAGTATACGTAGGTATGGAAGCTCCTAAAGGTGATGGTTGGGTACAAGATAATGATGTACTTGATACTTGGTTTTCTTCAGCACTATGGCCATTTTCTACTTTAGGTTGGCCAGATGATACAGATATGCTTAAGAGGTATTATCCTAATAATGTACTTGTTACTGGTTATGATATTATTCCTTTCTGGGTTAATAGAATGACTTTTCAAGGACTTGAGTTTTTAAATGAAAGACCATTTAAAGATTGCTTAATACATGGACTAATTAGAGATAAACAAGGTAGAAAAATGAGTAAAAGTCTTGGTAATGGTATAGATCCTATGGATGTTATTGATGAATATGGTACTGATTCTCTTAGATTTTTCTTAACTACTAATACTGCCGCTGGAACTGATTTAAGATATGATGAGGATAAAGTTAAAGCTACTTGGAACTTTATTAATAAACTTTGGAATGCTTCAAGATTTGTTCTTATGAATATAGAAGATTTAAATAAAGATAATTATACATTAGATAATCTTAAGGTACAAGATAAATGGATATTAAATAAATGTAATAATTTAATTAAGAGTACAATTAAACATATGGATAAATATGAGTTTAACGTAGTTGGTACAGAGGTTTATAACTTTGTTTGGGGTGACTTCTGCGACTGGTATATTGAGCTTGCTAAAATAAATATGGATAATACTACTAAGAGTGTATTACTTAAAGTTTTAACTGACATTCTTAAAATACTTCATCCATTTATGCCATTTGTTACTGAAGAGATATATGATATGCTTCCTATACGCGATAGTGAGTCTATCATGATTAGTTCTTATCCAACTTATGATAAAAAATATGTGTTTGATGATGCTAAAGAATTAGATAATGTCATAGAATTTATTGTTAAAGCTCGTAATGTTAAACAAGAAAATAAAATACCTAAAGATGCTTTAGTATATTTTAATGGTAATTATAGTGATATTATATTAAAATTACTTAAGGTAGATAATTCGTTATTAACAAATGATAGTACTTTAGATGGTATTACCGCTAAAGAAGGGGAATATGTCATTAAATATATGTTTGATATGTCAAGTAATAGAGAAAAAGAAATGGAAAATCTTATAAAAGAGAAAGAAGCATTAGAGGCCTCTATTAAGAGAAGAAATAATTTACTTGCTAATCAAAATTATGTATCTAAGGCACCTCTAGCAATTGTTAATAAAGAGAGAGAAGATTTAGAAAAAGAAAAAGAAAGATTAGATATAATATTAAGTAAATTTACAAAATAGTATTTTTATGATAAAATAATATTGAATGTAAAGGAGGTATAAATATGGCTAAATTTTGTAAAAACTGTGGTAATGAACTTAACGAAGGACAAGAGGTTTGTTTAAACTGTGGTGTTAAGGTTGAAAACAAAACTACACAAAATAGCGATACTAAAAAAGTTGAATACTGCTCTAACTGCGGTGCTGAAATTAATCCTGGGCAAGATATTTGTTTAAAGTGTGGAGTTAGAGTCAGCAAAGCTAACAGTGGTGCTAAATCAAAAATGGCTGCTGGATTATTAGGTATATTCTTAGGTGGATTGGGTATACATAACTTTTATTTAGGTAATACTGGTAAAGCAATAGCTCAACTTCTTATTACTTGTTTATCTTGTGGTATTTTAAGTCCTATTTCTGCTGTATGGGGACTTATTGAAGGTATTCTTATTCTTTGTGGCAATATTACTACTGATGCTAATGGTAATACTCTTAGTGACTAATGAAAAGAGTTATTAATCTACTTATACTTACTATTATTATTATATTCGTTTTGTTAATGGTAAGTGGTACTATTCATTATAGTTGTATATTTAAAAGAATATTTAATATTTGTTGTCCTGGATGTGGACTTACACGTAGTTTTAGGTGTATACTTAATTTTGATTTTATCGAAGCAATTAAATATAATATTCTTGGTATACCTTTATTTGTTAGTTTTATTGTATTTAGTATTATGCTTATTTTTGATATTATTAAAAATAGTAATACTTCTATTAAAGTAATAATGAATGTATTTAAGAATTATTATTTAATAATTATATTTATTCTTATTATAACGATGATTATTAATAATATTAATGGTATATAAATTTTAAAACATCTCATAATATTTATGAGGTGTTTTTTTATGGATAATATTTTGGGTGTATTTTATAGAACTATATTTGTACTTGCATTATTATTTCTAATTGCTAAGATGATTGGTAAGAAACAGATATCTCAACTTAATTTATTTGATTATATTATTGGTATTACTATTGGTTCTATTGCCGCAGATATTTCTCTGGACTTAGAAAAAAATTTAATTTCTGGTATTTTAGCTATTTTTTTATATGGACTTGCTTCTTATATTATATCTATTGTTACATTAAGAAGTATTAGTCTTAGAAGAATATTTAATGGCGTACCAACAGTTCTTGTGGAAAAAGGAAAAATAATTCAATCTGGGTTCGATAAATCGAAGATTGATATTAATGAATTTTTGTCTCAGGCTAGAATTAACGGTTATTTTGATTTAAATGAGATTGATTATGCTATTATGGAAATTAATGGTAGTATTAGTTTTCTTCCTAATGAAAAGGATAAACCAGTAAATAAAAAAGATATGAAGATTAAATGTAAGAATAAGGGACTTACCGCTAATATTATTATTGATGGTAAATATATGGAAAATAATATGAAAGCAATTGGTAAGAATAAAGAATGGTTAGATCATGAACTTGATATACAAGGAATAAAAAATTATAGGGAGGTACTACTTGCTACTTGTGATGATAACTATCAGGTTCATATATACAAAAGAGGTGTAAAGCCAGATAAAAATACTATCCTAGAATAGTATTTTTTTTAGGAGTCTGCTATAATTATAGTGGGGTATGATGTATGAGACTTGTTAAGAAGGAACTTTTATTTTTAATTATTGTTACATTTATTTTTTTGTTATATACAGTATTTTATCCTAATATTATTACTAATGATATGGAAATAGAATTAGGAAGCGATTATACTTTTGATTATGAATGTTATAATCTATTTAGTGATTTATCGGATAAAATTGTATCAACAGGTAATGTTGATACTTCTAAAATAGGTAATTATAAAGTTAGGGCTAGTGTTAAATACTTATTTTACAATATTAAGAAGGATTTTATAGTTAAAGTTGTTGATAAGATTCCTCCTGATATAGAACTTAAGGGGGATAATCCTGCTTATGTATGTCCTAACAAAGACTATATTGAAGAAGGTTATACTGCTTTGGATAACTATGATGGTGATATTACTGATAAAGTTGATACTATTATAGGTAAAGATAATATTTTATATAAAGTTTGTGATTCTTCTTTTAATAAATCAGAAGTTAAAAGAGATATTATACATGAAGATAAGATTAATCCTAGTATAGAACTTAAGGGTAAGAGGACTATATATATTTATAAAGGTAGTTCTTATACCGAAGAAGGATATACCGCTTTTGATAATTGTGATGGTGATATTACTAATAAGGTTGTATCCACAGGGGATGTTGATACAAATACTATTGGTAAATATAAAATTACTTACGAAGTTAAAGATAGTAGTGATAATGCGTTTAGTATAGATAGAGAAGTAATAGTTATAAAGAGGCCAGTATACTCAGGAAATGGTATTATATATCTAACATTTGATGATGGTCCCAGTTATTTAACAGCAGAAATACTTGATATATTAGATAGGGAAGGTATAAAAGCAACTTTTTTTGTATGTGGGGCGAATGAATCCACTAAAAGGGCTTATAATAGTGGACATACTATTGGGCTTCATAGTAATACACATAGTTACTCTTATATTTATACTAGTAGTAATAATTATTTTAATGATTTAAATAATATTAGTGATAAAGTATTTAATGTTATTAATATAAGACCAAATTTCATTAGATTTCCTGGTGGTAGTTCTAATACTGTAAGTAGAAAATATAATAATGGTATTATGTCTTATTTGACAGTAGAAGTAGTAAACAGAGGATATAATTATTTTGATTGGAATGTTGATTCTAATGATGCTGGAAGTGATATTAATAATTCTTCTAATATATATTATAATGTTATTAATAATGTCTCTCATAGCAGAGCTAACGTAGTTCTTATGCATGATTCTGCTAATCATAGAGCTACTGTTAATGCTTTAAGCGACATTATAAGATACGGAAAAAATAATGGTTATACTTTTAAAGCTATAGATGATAGTACTCCTATTATCAGACATAGAGTTAATAATTAATAAGTGTAAACTTAGCTTAAATATATTTATTTTATTTTGCTTTTTTGGTATACTATTGATAGGAGGATATTATGATTAAATCAATAAATAAATATATTAATTTATCTATTGTATTATCAATACTTTTTGCTTTATGTGGTGTTATACTTATTGTATGGCCTAAAGCTTCACTTGATACTATTGGTTATATACTTGGTGCTTTCTTACTTGTATATGGTATAACTAACTTTATTGATAGTTTTACTATTAATCCTATTTTTTGCTTAATAGAAATGATATCTAGTGTTTTATCAATAGTAATTGGTGTAGCATTATTTTTAAATCCTAATATAATGGAGAATTTACTTCCTATTTTACTTGGTATATTCTTTATTATTAGTGGTGCATTTAAGGCAAGAATATCATATATTATTAAGAGTGCTAATGATTACTTACTTCCTATAATTACTTCAATATTAATGATACTATGTGGTATTATACTTATTGTACATCCACAAGATTCCGCTATTGCGGTAGCTATTCTTACAGGTATTATTATGTTAATATATGGTATATTTGATGTAATTGATATGATTGTATTTAAATCTAATGTTAAAAGTATTGAAAATTATTTTGATAAATTAATTAAATAGTCTTCGGACTATTTTTTTTTTATTAAATTTATTTACTCAAATTCCAAAGTATTTTGATAGACAATGTTATAATTATATATTATAAATGTAATAATAATAGGAATTATGATTGTACTTAAATGATAATCAATATACTTTTGTTATTAATGACAGCAACTTATAAGTAATACATTTGTTTGTTTTTTTTGATATTTTTATTTACTAAATTCTATTTATATGTTATACTCATATAGAGGATGTGATATGTAAATTATGATGGATTATATTATTATTGGATTACTTATTATTATTATTATACTTGTTATTGTTGCAATTATGAAGAATGTTAATGAAGGTAAGATTACAGAAAGACTTGGTAACTTGGAAGCAAACACTATTAAAGGATTATCTAGTTTTCAAATTGATATTATGAAAACTATGAATGATAATTTTAATGGTCTTAATGATAGAATGGAAAAGAAACTTACACAAATTAATGATAAAGTTAATGAGAGACTTGATGATAATTTTGCTAAAACGAATAAAACATTTACTAATATATTAGAAAGATTATCTAAAATAGATGAAGCTCAAAAGAAAATTGATACTTTATCTACTGATATTGTTTCTCTTCAAAGTATTCTTACAGATAAAAAGAGTCGTGGTATTTTTGGAGAAGTTAATCTTAAACATATTTTAGTTAGTATTTTTGGTGAAAAAAATGATAATGTATATAGACTTCAATATAGTCTACCTAATGGTACAATAGCAGATAGTGTTATTTTTGCTCCAGAACCTCTTGGAACAGTTGCTATTGATTCTAAATTTCCTTTAGAACATTATCAAAAAATGGTTGATAAAAATTTACCTCAAGTAGATAGAAATGCATATGAAAAGGCATTTAAAATGGATGTTAAAAAGCATATTGATGCTATTGCCAGCAAATATATTATACCTGGTGTTACTTCTGATCAGGCTATTATGTTTTTACCCGCTGAAGCTTTATTTGCAGAAATTAATGCTTATCATAATGATTTAGTAGAATACGCACATAAAAGAAGGGTATGGATTTGTTCTCCTACTACTCTTATTAGTACATTTACTATTATTGAAGTATTACTTAAGAATATGGAAAGAGATAAATATGCTAGTATTATACATGATGAACTTAATAAACTTGGTGTAGAGTTTTCTAGATATAAAGATAGATGGGATAAATTATCTAGAAGTATTGAAACTGTTAATAAAGATATTGAAAGCATACATGTTACTACTGATAAAATTAGCAAAAGATTTGACTCTATTAGTAGGGTAGAAATCAAAGATGAGATAGAACATAAATAAATATAAAACTCTTAATATTATTTCTTTATTTGAATAAATTTAAATGAGGGATATAATGGTAAGAGTTTTTTTCTTTTTATTTGGCTTTGGATTTATGGTTATTGGTCTTAGTTTTATTATTCTTTATCTGAATTTAATGACTATGGGGTATAATTTTGGTAATTATGTTAATTTTATTATAAGGGAACCGGAATGCTACTATAGTATTATAGGTCTTACTATTATGATTTTATCTATTACTATAAAAGGAGAAAAAGATATATGAGATTTATTTATGATATTGTAGTCAATTATGAAAATAATTTTTTTGAGTTTTATGAATGGGAAAAAGAAGATAATATTATTAATATAAAAAAAATGCCTTTATTTCTTGTTAATAACGAGACATATAAAATTATTAAATATGAAAGTGTTACAATAAATAGTGCATTCGTTGACAAAATAAGAGACAAAACTTTTGCCTACAATAAAATTAAAATAGGCCCTTCTTGTTTAATCACAAATGGTATGGAAGTTATCGGAATATTGTGTAATGATAAAGGCGAAGTTATAAAAAAAAGCAGTCTTCTTATAGATGAAGAAGATGAGATTTTGGAAGAGGCTGCTGATATTGATATTTATGATATTGATATTATAAAAAGGAAAAAAATTAATAAAAACAATATTAATAGAAGAGAGGCAGAAAGAAGAGAATTTCTTATTAACTATATTAATAGTGAAAATAATAACTCTAATTTAAAATATTTATATTATGATTATTTTGAAAAAGAAAATGAAGATATTTCTTTAATAAAGAAAGAACTTATTAATGAAATCAAACATAATTGGAATAAAAAACTTAATAGTTTTTATGAAACCGCTAAAATTATTAATAGAATCAAAAATTAAAAAGCCCTAGTGGGCTTTTATTATTTATATTGAGACATATAATTATCATATTTGTCTTTTAATACTGTATCTTCAAATTTTAAATTAGCATTTTCTCTCATTTTATCTAAAACAACATAATAAAGATTTTTGTCATTAGAAATTTTTTCATCTGCTATTTCTTCCTTAATTTGATCTTTAATATCTTCAAGAGCAGGTTTTTCTTTTTGATCTATTCTATATACAATGTGATATCCGTAAGATGTTTTTACTGGTTCTTTACTATATTCACCATCTTTTAGATTTTTCATTTCATTTTTATATGCTTCTTCTAATGCAGCATTATATGATTTATATCCTAATTCTTCATAAGTAATTTTATCTTTATATTCTTCTTTTACTTCATCAAATGTTTTTCCTTCATCTAATTTAGATATTATTTCTTTAGCTAAATTTTCTGCTTCTTTTTTGTCATCATCTGATGCTGAAGAGTCTACTTTTACTAGCATATGCTTTGTATTGATATCACCATATACTTTGTCTTCATAATATTTATCTATTTCTTTATCTGTAACTTCATTTTCTGTATATTCTTTTACATATTTTGTTCTTCTATTATTTAATTTTAGATATTCTAAGAATTTCTTTTCTGTATTGAATCCATTTTGTTTTAAGAAATCTTCTTTAGACATTTTATAATATTGTTCATAAGCTTTGTAATAATTCTCTGCTTGACTTGTTACTTCATCATCCATTTCATCAGTATCGGGATATTTATCAGTAAGTATTTTTGTATCAAGTTTGTCTAATAAAGAACTAACTGAATATATATCTTTCATATCTTCATATAATTCATCTGCTGTAAGAGTCATACCATCTATTGTTGCTACTGGTTGTGTTCCATCTTTTAATGTAGCTATTCTATCAGGCCATATTAATACTACTACTAATACTGTTACTAAGATACCTCCTAATGCACCATAGATAGCTAAATGGTATTTGTCAAAGAATTCATAAAACTTAAATACTTTATCAGTGTCTTTATTTACTTTTTTCTTTGGTGCTACTTTTACTTCTTCTTTCTTTATATTTTTTTCCTTTTTACTTTTTGTTTCTTTTACTTTATTATTTGTTTCTTTATTCTTTTTATTTTTCTTATCTTCCATATTTATCTCCTTTCTTAAGATACATTAATATAATAACAAAAATAGGTAAAAAATACAAGTTTATTTTTTAAATATGGTTAATTTACCATATTTTTTATTTATATTTTTTTATATAGTTTTTTTGCCTAACACCTTTTTTTTATTTTTCCATAAAATATTGTGAATAGAAAAAAAGGAGGAATGTATATGGGTAACTGTGGAACATGTGGTTCATCTGCTGCAATTGTTTTAGTTTTATTTATTCTACTTATAATTATACTAGGCGCTTGGATATAATAAAGGAGGTGCAAAAATATGTCTGGAAATAATTCATGTAAAGGAAGTAATGGCTTCTTAGTTGTAATTGTTTTATACATTCTACTTGCCATTATAATAGGTTCTGCTTTCTTTTGTTAAAATATCTTAAGTTAAGAAACTATCTTCGGATAGTTTTTTTGTATAATAAAAAGTAGGATGTCCTACTTTAATATATTATATATTTCCTCTACTGGTATTTTTTTTTCATTATTATATCTAGGTATTAGATGTAAATGAAAATGTTTTACTTCTTGACCTAAGCCATTATTTTCCGCTAAAGATATTCCATCATAGTTTAATTTTTCTTTTAATAATTTTGCTATGTCTTTAGCTACTTTTAATACATGATATAAAGTTTCATCATCTATATCAAAAAAATCTTGATAATGTTTTTTTGGTACTATTAATGTATGACCGTTATGATTTGGATTAACATCTAAAAATACTTTTACTATATCATCTTCATATAAAGTATATGATGGTAATTCATTATTTACTATTTTACAAAATATATCCATTTTTATTACCTCCATAATTAAGTATAACAAAAAAAAGAAAATAAATAAATATTTTCTTATGTGAATATCTGCGAATATTCATTATATTTTGTAAAGTAATGTCTTTTTTTATACAAAGTATTAACTTTTTTAATTATTTTTGTTATGATGGTAATAATAGAAAGCGAGGAATTATATGAATAAAGATATTACATTAATGGTTTTGGCTGCCGGAATGGGAAGTAGATTTGGAGGTCTTAAACAAATTGAGCCTTTTGGTCCTAATGGTGAATTTATCATTGATTATTCTGTATATGATGCTATTAAAGCAGGATTTAATAAAGTTGTCTTTATTATAAAAAAAGAAAATTATGAATTATTTAAAGAAACTATAGGAAAGAGAATTGAAAAATATATTAAAGTAGAATATGCATTTCAAGAGATTAACAACATTCCTTCGGGATATAACCTTCCTCATGATAGAGTTAAGCCTCTTGGTACCGCTCAAGCTGTATTGTGTGCTAAAGATTGTGTTCATGAACCTTTTGCAATGATTAATGCAGATGATTTTTATGGAAGAGATGCTTTTGTACGTGCTTATAATTATTTATCTAATATAGATAAAAATTCTAATAATTATGGTATGATTGGGTATAAAACTGCTAATACATTAACTGAAAATGGCTCTGTTAAAAGAGGAATCTGTGAGACTAAAGATAATGGATATTTAATTAAGATTACTGAAAGTAAAGTGCATAGAGAGAATGGTACTATTATTGCAGAACCTCTTAGTGGTGATAAAGCCTTCACAGTAAGTGATGATACTACCGTTAGTATGAATTTCTTATTATTTACACCAACAATTTTTAATTACATAGAAGAATTATTTCCTAAGTTTTTTGAAGATAATAAGGATAATTTATTAACTAGTGAATACTTAATACCGGAAGTACTTAGTTCTTTAATTGTTAGTGGCAAAGCTAGTTGTAAGGTTAGTTTAACTACCGCTAATTGGTATGGTGTTACATATAAAGAAGATACTCTTTCGGTAAAAAATGCTATTAAAAATTTAATTTCTAATGGAGAGTATGAAGAGAATATTTGGAAGTAATTATGTTAAATTATGTTATTTACAAAAATCTATTTAATTTTTAATTCTTATTTGGTATAATTAAGGTGTAAGAAAGGATGATGTATATGAAATACAATATTCGTGGAGACAAAATGATAGTTACAGATGCTATCAAAGATTACACTGAAAACAAACTAAGTAGACTTGAAAAATATTTTAAGGATGATGATATTACCGCTAATGTCCTTACAAGGGTAAGAGGTAATGCTCAAATAGTAGAAGTTACTATTCCTACTAGTAAGTTTATTCTAAGAAGTGAAGAAGAAAGTGATGATTTATATGCTGCTATTGATTTAGTAACAGATAAATTGGAAAGACAAATAAGGAAGAATAAAACTAGATTGAATAGAAGCACTAAGGAGAGTGTCAAAGAATTTAATTTTGATTATGAAATAGATACTAACGATGAAGATGCTAAAGAAAAAATTGTTAAAAGAAAAAATATAGAGATGAAGCCTATGGATGAAGAAGAAGCCATTTTAGAGATGGAACTTCTTGGTCATAACTTCTTTGTATATAAAGATATGGATACTAATAAAGTATGTGTATTATACAAAAGAAAAGATGGAAATTATGGTTTAATTGAAACTAAATAATATTTAAGGTATCAACATTTATGTTGATACTTTTTTTTCTGGTATATCAGCATATACTGTTAATAACTTAGTAAGTTTTAAAGACTTATGGCTTTAAAACTATTTTTTGAAGACCTTAGGCTTCAAAAACACCAAAGTGACTATAGGCACGAGGTGAAACTATAATAAAATAAGGTAAATATTAAATATTTACTAGTTTTTTTAATTAAAATATAGTAAAATATTATCTAGGAGATGGTTAAATTGTTTAAAGGTTTAAAAAAATTATTTGACAATGAATATAAAGAATTATATAGATTTGGAAAACTAGCGGATCAGATAGATGCTTTAAATGAAGAAATGAGTAAATTATCTGATAAAAAATTAGCTAGTTATACTGATAAATTTAAAAAGAGATTAAAAGATGGAGAAACTCTTGAAGATATTTTAGTTGAGGCTTTTGCTGTTGTTAGAGAAGCTGCTTATAGATGTACTGGTATGAAACCTTTTTACTGTCAATTACTTGGTGGGCTTGCTATTCATTATGGTAATATTGCTGAAATGAAAACAGGTGAAGGTAAAACTCTTACTTGTGTACTTCCTGCTTATTTAAATGCTCTTGATGGAAGAGGGGTTCATATAGTTACTGTTAATGAATTCTTATCTACTAGAGATTCTGAATGGATGGGTAGTATATTTAAGTTTTTAGGTCTTACTGTAGGTCTTAACTTAAGAGAATTATCTTTCAAAGAAAAGCAAGAAGCTTATAATTGTGATATTTTATATAGTACTAATAATGAACTTGGTTTTGATTACTTAAGAGATAACATGGTTGTAAAAAAAGAAAATAGAGTTCAGAGACCTCTTAATTTTTGTATTGTTGATGAAGTTGACTCTATTTTAATTGATGAGGCTAGGACTCCTCTTATTATATCTGGTGGAGCTATGCAATCCGCTAATCTATATATTGATGCTGATAGATTTGTTAAACGTCTTAAAGAAAATGAAGATTATATTATGGATGAAAAAACTAAGGCAGTAAATCTTACTGATGAAGGCAGTAGAAAAGCTGAGGATACTTTCCATATTGACAATTTGTATGATATTAATAACACAGCTTTGGTTCATCATATTAATCAAGCTTTAAGAGCTAATTACGCTATGAGTTTAGATGTTGACTATGTTGTACAAGATGGTGAAGTTGTTATCGTAGATCAATTTACTGGTAGACTTATGAAGGGTAGAGCCTTCTCTGATGGACTTCATCAAGCTATTGAGGCTAAAGAAGGTGTTAAGATTCAACAAGAAACTAAAACTCTTGCTACGATTACTTTCCAAAATTTCTTTAGAATGTATAATAAAATTGCTGGTATGACTGGTACTGCTAAAACTGAAGAAGAAGAATTTAGAAATATTTATAATATGTTTGTTATTCAAATTCCTACTAATAAGCCTGTCATTAGAGAGGATGCCACTGACTTATTATATCCTGGTAAAAGTGGTAAATATAATGCTATTGTTAGTGAAATTGAAAGAAGACATAAAACTGGACAACCAGTACTTGTAGGTACTATTGCTATTGAAACTTCGGAATTACTTAGTAAAATGCTTACTAAAAAGAAAATTCCTCATGAAGTATTAAATGCTAAGAACCATGCTAGAGAAGCAGAAATTATTGCTCATGCTGGAGAAAAAGGTGCTGTTACTATTGCTACTAATATGGCGGGCCGTGGTACTGATATTAAACTAGGTGAAGGTGTTAAAGAACTAGGTGGTTTATGTGTAATTGGTAGTGAGAGACATGAATCTAGAAGAATAGATAATCAGCTTAGAGGTAGAAGTGGTAGACAAGGAGACCCTGGATTTACTCAATTCTATGTTTCTTTTGAAGATGATTTACTTGTTAGATTTGGTTCGGATAAATATAGAGGAATGCTTAATAATTTAGGATTTACTGGTGATATGGTTATTCAAAATAAGATGTTTTCTAAAACTGTTGAATCCGCTCAAAGAAAAGTTGAAGGTAATAACTTTGATATAAGAAAGCAACTTCTTAACTATGATGATGTTATGAATAATCAAAGAGAAATTATTTATGCTAAGAGAAATGAAATACTAGATAATGATTCTATTCACGAAAATATTCTTAACGACTTTAAAGATTATATTACTGACATTGTTAATTCACATTTAGTAGAAAGTAATAAACTTAAAGAAAATGATTATAGTGAAATACTTGAAGCAGTAAATGAAAACTTACTTAGAAAATATAGAATCAACTTATCTGAAATTAATGGTAAACATCCTAGTGAGGTTATTGATATAATATATGAAAACGCTTTAAAGGATTATGAAGAGAAACTTGAAGATATTCCAGAAGAGGTTAGAAATGAGTTTGAAAAAGCTATATCTCTTAGAGTTATCGATAATTACTGGATGGAACATATTTCTACAATGACACATTTAAGAGATGGTATTGGGCTTAGAGGTTATGCTAATACTAGTCCACTACAAGCATATACAATGGAAGGATATCAGTTATTTGATGAAATGCTTGCCAGAATTAATAAAGATATTAGTGTTTATCTATTAAAATCTGAAATTAGACAAAATATTGAGAGAAAACAAGTTGCTAAGAATACTGTAACAAATGATAGCAAGGACCATGCTAAGGTACAAAAGAAAAGTACTAAAGTTGGTAGAAATGATTTGTGTCCATGTGGAAGTGGAAAGAAGTATAAGAACTGTTGTGGAAAATAATTCGCAATACCTTATAAAATAAGGGTTTGTAAAAAATAAAGAATTAAAGAAATTGTCCACAGATGACAAAATGTCCACATCTTGTCCACATAAATATAAATTTGTGAACAAGAATTGATAAAACCTATATAAATTAAGGGATTATCTACGTGGACATATATTGTGGACAAAGTTATATAAATGTCAGCATTCGTAAATGTTGGCATTTTTTCGTTCACTAAATGAATTAGTGAAGGAGAGATAATTATGGTAAGCGTTAGAAAACGTGGAAAGGTATATGAATACCGTTTTGAAATTGCAACAGTTGAGGGAACTAGAAAATGGATAACAAAGTCTGGTTATCCAACAAAGTCGGAAGCATTTAAGGAGGGTGCCAAAGCATATAATGACTTTTACTATAATGGAACTAAAACTCAATTAAAAGAAAAGATGTCTTATGCAGACTTTTTAGATTTTTGGTCTCACATCATTTACAACTATACATTTAAATTAATTTAAACACAAATTATTAAAATTATTATATAACCATTGATTTTTAATATTATATCCTATATAATTTACTTAGAAGATTAAATCAATTATTACTATAATTATCTTATTATAAGGAGATGATAATATGGCCTACATAGAATTTAAAAATGTAGATAAAATTTATAAAATGGGAGAAGTAGAAATCAAAGCCTTAAAAGACACAACATTTGAAATAGAAAAAGGCGAACTAGTATGTATATTAGGACCTTCAGGAGCAGGAAAAACTACTTGTCTAAACATTTTAGGAGGGATGGACACACTAACAAATGGAAAGGTTATTGTTGATGGAGTTAGAATTGATAAACTTAAAGAAAAAGATCTTATAAAATATAGAAGAAATGATATTGGATTTGTTTTTCAATTTTATAATTTAATACAAAATATGAATGTACTTGAAAATGTTGAACTTGCCACTCAATTATGTAAAGACTCATTAGACCCAAATTTAATACTAAATAAAGTAGGATTAAAAATGAGAAAAAATAATTTTCCTTCACAACTTTCAGGCGGAGAACAACAAAGAGTAGCCATAGCAAGAGCAATATGTAAAAATCCAAAGCTGCTTTTATGTGATGAACCAACTGGAGCATTAGATTATAAAACAGGAAAACAAATATTAAAATTACTACAAGATACCTGTAGAAATGAAAAAATGACTGTTATCATTATTACACATAATTCAGCAATTAGTCCAATGGCAGACAAAATAATTAAATTTAAAAATGGCGCAGTTAGTGATATAATTATAAATAAAACTCCAAAAAATATAGCGGATATTGAGTGGTAATATGAAAAGCATGCTAATAAAACATATATTTATTAAAATAAAAGCTAATTATAAAAGATTTTTATCTTTATTATCTATGGCACTATTAGGAGTAGGATTTTATTCAGGTATTCAAGCATGTAGTCCAGATATGCTAAAAACATTAGATAATTTTTATGATAATAATAATGTTTACGACATAGAAATTACATCAAATCTAGGAATGACAGAAGAAAATTTAAAAGACATATCAAAAATAAATAATGTGGAAAAAGCTATTGGAATATATACAAAAGATGTTTATTTAAATACCAATAACGAAAAATATGTATTAAAATTAATTGCACTAAATAATGAAATAAATAAAGTTTATTTAGAAGAAGGAAAATTACCCAATAACAACAATGAAATAGCAGTAGAAAAATCATTATTAAATGATAATAACTTAAAAATTAATGATAACATAAATATTGAAAATAAAAATTATAAAATCGTTGGCACAATTATAAGTCCACTATATTTTTCAACAGAAAAGTCAAATACAACACTTGGAAGTGGAAAAATAGATTACTATGCATATTTAATAGAAGATGAAATAAAAAACGAAGTGTATTCAAATATTTATATAAATGTATCAAATGCTAAAAAAGAATTAACAAATAGCGATAAATATAAATCACTTGTCAAAGAAGTAACAAATAGTATTGAAAAAATAAAAGCAGAAAAAGAAAAAGATAGATATAATGAATTATATGGGGATATTATAAAAAATAGTAAAAAATATGGAATAAGCATTGATCAAACCAAATTCATTAAACCAAAATGGTATATTCAAAACAGATTAAATAACGAATCATATAAAGAACTTATAAATGCAAGTGATAATATTAAAAAGCTAGGAAATATTTTTCCTTTAATATTTTTTGCAATATCAATATTAGTAAGTCTTATATCAATGATGAGAATGATTGAAGAAGATAGAACAGAAAACGGAACTTTAAAATCATTAGGATATAACAATTTTGAAATAACACTAAAATATATCATATATTCCTTACTTGCAACAATTATTGGAAGTATATCTGGTGTTTTTATTGGTTCTTACTTAATACCATATGTAATTTGGAATATATACAAAAAATTATTCTTTATACCTAAATTCATATATTTAATTAATAGTAGTTTTAATGCATTAGGATTACTAATATGTACACTTTGTATATGTGGAACAGCAATATTTGTTTGTATTCATAACTTAAAAGAAAAACCCGCTAATTTAATGAAACCAAAAAATCCAAAAAGTGGCAAAAAAATATTTATAGAAAAAATAAACTTTATATGGAAAAAAATAAAATTTTCAGAAAAAATAACAATTAGAAATATTTTTAGATATAAAGCAAGAGTATTTACTACAATTTTTGGAATCGCTGGATGTACAGCATTAATATTAGCAGGTTTCGGATTAAAAGATTCAATAAAAGAAGTAACTAATTATCAATTTAATAATATATTTAAATATGATAAAACTTTAATAATTAACGAAAATAAGGATTATAACCTAATCAAAAACTATATAACTAATGACAATGATATAAATAAATTTACAGAAGTTAATACACAAACAATTACAGTAGAATATAACAATAAAGAACAAGATGTAACCTTAGTTACTCCAAATAACTTTAAAGAATTAAAAAACATAATATATTTATCTAATATAGATGATGGCAAAGAAATTGAAGAACCTCCATATAATACTTGTATTATAAGTGAAAAAACATCAAAACTATTAAATATTAAAATTGGAGACACACTAGCAATAATAAATAACGAAAATAATAATAAAGAAATAAAAGTATCTTATATTACAAAAAATTATATTAATCAATATATATATATAACAAAAGAAACATACAATAATATATTTAATAATTATAATATTAATTCATTTTTAGTAGATTTAAAAGAAATAAATAACGAAGAAAAAGAATCGTTTGATACAAAATATATTAGCGAAGGATATGTAAGTGCAATAGTTAACAACGAAGATATTAAAAATTCTATAAATGACATGTTATCATCAATAGATTCTATCGTAGCAATTCTAATTATCGCAGCAACTGCACTTGCCTTTGTTGTATTATATAATTTATCAAACATTAATATTAGTGAAAGAAAAAGAGAAATAGCAACATTAAAAGTACTAGGATTCTATCCAAAAGAAGTTGATAAATACATTAACAGTGAAACATTTATATTAACAACAATAGGAATAATAATTGGATTAATATTTGGTTCTTATTTAAGCCATTTTATTATATCAACATGTGAACCAGATTATATAATGTTTGATAGAAATGTTTTTGCTATAAGTTATATTTATTCAATACTGATAACAACAACATTTACCATTATTGTAAATATTGTTACACATTTTAATTTAAAAAAAATAAATATGATTGAATCATTAAAAAATGTTGAATAATCAAATTAAAAATCAAACCTTATTAGTTTGATTTTTATTAATACTACTTATCTAAGTAATCTAATTTCATGCTTGCTCTAACTTTTTTCATAGTTTCTTCAGCTTGTTTTTTAGCAGCAATTGTACCCTCTTGTAGTATTTTTTTTACTTCTTCCCTATTATTTTCATAATAACTTCTTTTTTCTCTATAATCTTTTAAAAATTCAGTCATATTATTTATAAGTTCTTTCTTACATTGAACGCAACCTCTACTACCAGTCTTACATTCATTACAAATAGTATCTAAATTATCGTTATTAATAATTTTATGATAATGACACATTTACTTGTGTCTTTTTAACTTCTTGCTATACGGGTATGAGAACAGGAGAAGTATGTGGATTGACTTGGGATGATATTGATTTTGAAAAAGAAACTATAAATATACAACATAATGTTTATGATAAACCGAAAGATGGAAAAGGTAGATGGTATATTGGAACTACAAAAACAGAAACAGGAACTAGAAAAATTCATTTAAGTCAAACCTTAAAGATAGCATTACAAAATTATAAAAAGAAACAAGATTATTTTAAAAAGATATATGGAAGAAGATATATTTACTATAATGTTGAAGATGTTAAAAATCAGTCTGGTAAAGTAGTTGAACATAGAATAGTAAGAGAGGAATTAAGTAATAAAGATTCTAAAAAAATAAATTTAATATTCATGAGAGAAAACGGTTTATATCTTGGAACAGATATTACTAGAATACCATTTAAAATAATTCATAATGAGTTAGGTATAAAGAAATGTAGATTTTATGATTTAAGAGGCTACCAAAATATTAAATAATGGAGTAGAGATAAGAGATGTCGCTGATTTACTTGGACATAAGAATATTGAAACAACAGAAAACTTTTATATATCTAGTACAGAAGATTCAAGAAAATATGCAACAGAAATATTTGATAATATATCAAAATCAGAAACAATAAATAAGATTATAGAATATAAAATTGATTTTTGATTTTACTTGGATTCGTTGACTATAAAAATCTAATATTATATAATATATACGAATTACAAATGTGTAATTTATTTAATCGCATATTTGTTTATTCTATTATTATATAGTAGAATGATTGCAGTGAACGGATGTGGACAATGTCCACAATTTGTCCACATTAGAAAATACTTATAGTACAAATAATACAATAAATACAAATAATACAGATGATACCTAATACCAGAATACAATAAATACAGATAATACTATAAGTACAAATAATACTGATAATATAGGATTTTAAACTTCTTGCGGTTCGGGAAAAAAATACAAACAATGTTGTGGTAAATAGCTTGTTTTATAAAAGTTTGTGAGTTCCTCAATAGTCAAAAAAAGGCAAAAAATTGTGCACATAACGCCATTTGTGCACATTTTGTGCTCATAAATGAAAAATATGTAATACTATCTATGCTTCATAGTGTTATATGTACTGGAAAAAAGTAATCTTTGAGTTTGGTAAGAATCATAAACAACGTTGTAGTAAATAGTTTGTTTTATAAAAAAATGGGATGGTGAAAATATGAAAATAGTTTTAGGCTCTATGAATGTTTCTAAACAAAGGTCAATTTTAATTGCAATGAATGAATTAGGATTTGATGATATTTCTATTGTCCCTGTTAATGTTAATTCTTTAGTAAGTTCTAAACCTATTAATGATGAAACTTTAATAGGTGCAAAAAATAGAAATCATGGTTTATATAATTATTGCATGGAAAATGATATTTCATTTGATTTACTAATTAGTATTGAGGGTGGATATGAACAGATAGATAATACATATTTTATTGTTACTTATGCATCAATATTAGACCAAAATGGTAATGAATTTATAGGAAAATCAAGTGGTCTTCAAATTACTGAAAGAATGTTTAATTATGTTAAAGATGGAAAATCTTTGAATAAAGTTATTGAATGTATTCTTGGTAATAGTAGTAATAAAAAAGATAATGGAATAACTGGATACCTAACAACTGGGTATTATAGGAGAGATATATTTGAATCCTCAGCAGTTATAAGTGCAATGGAAACTTTATTAAATTTTAAATCAAATTACAAAAAATTAGATAAAAAAATAGTATAATTAATGTATTAGATAGTAATGTTAAAAATAATGATGTTATTATTGTTAATAGTATTGATAATAATTTTGATAATGCTAAGTTAGATATTGATGGTAGAAGTGAAGATATAACTACTGATGATTTATATAAAATATATCCATTACTTAAAGATATTGTAGTACCAAATGACTATAATATAAATGGAATAATTAAATGCTATTTATTCAATGATGATACTGGTAAATATGATAAATTATATGGATATAATATTATTTATAGTGGTGGTAATAATAAATATATAGATATATTTATTTTAATAGATACTACTAAGAGACTTAGATGTTTTAGTATTGATACTGATGAAATGAAAAGTTCTATAATTAATGGTAATAGTATTAAGATTATGGGGGAAGATAAAAATTATTATGCTATATTTAATTATAATAATATTAACTTTGATATTGAAGCTACTGGAATATCAGAAGAAGAATTTATTCAGTTAATAAAATCTATGGTTAAATAATTTTGTCTATCAACAGTTTTTGTTGATAGTTTTTCTATTATAGTGATATAATTAAAGAGAAATATATATTTATGGAGGAATTTAATGTTTGATAATTTGAAAAAGTTTATAATAGATAATTATAAGAGTATTATTTGTTTTGTTTGTATAATTTTATTTTTAGCTTTAGCGGAAAATGTTTTTAATAATGAAATTATGAAAGGTGATGTTATAGGATATCAATTTGTTTCTAATTATTTGATTAAGGATAATGTTACCCCTATTATGAAGGGAATTACCTGGTGTGGTAGTGCTATTTGTTTGATATTAGTTTCTTTTTTATCTTTCTTTATTTTTAAAAATAAGAAAACAAGTATTTTTGTATGGATTAATCTTATTAGTATAACTATTTTAAATCAGGCTTTAAAATTTATTCTTCATAGACCAAGACCTACTGATTTTAGAATTATAGAAGAGAGTGGATATAGTTTTCCTTCTGGGCATTCTATGGCAAGTATGGCATTTTATGGATTTTTAATATATTTAATATATAAAAAAATTAATAATAAATATTTAAAATGGGGACTTATTTGTTTTCTATCTATATTAATTTTATTTATTGGTATTAGTAGAATATACTTAGGTGTTCATTATACTAGTGATGTTTTAGCTGGTTTTCTTATATCTGTTGCTTATTTAATCTTATTTGTTTCAATTGTAAATAAATTTGATTTGTAGTATTTACTTATTTATTTTGTGGTATAATTTTAATGGGAGGATATGATATGAGAGATAAGAATATACCTTATGAATATGAACCAATTTCTATGTGGGGATATTTTGGATATGAAATATTATTTTCTATTCCTATTATTGGATTTATTGTGTTGTTAGTATATGCATTTGGTGGTACTAGAAATATTAATCTTAGAAATTTTGCTAGATCTTATTTTTGTTTGTTTATTATCGCCATGATTATATTCATCATATTTTTTGTTATTTATGGTGCTTCATATATTGATAATTATAATGTTCCTAATGCTATATAGTTTTTTTCTATCAACAGGTATTGTTGATAGATTTTTAATACATAGTTATAGCTTATATAAATTAGGTATGTTTGATACAGCAGGAGGAGACTTTTGGCTCCGAATGCCACTAGTAAGACATTTATGGCTTACAGTGAACGCAAAAAAATGAAAATAACTTTTATGTTTTAAAATTATTATTTTAATGATATAATGGTTTATATAAGATTATAAGGACGTTGGTAGTATGAATGATAAAAGAGTAAATATTTCTAAGAACAATCCTTCTATTGTGCTTGATAAGAGTAGATGTGATGAATGCGGAATATGCAAAAATATTTGTAAATTTAATGTTGGTGTTTATGGATATAGTGATTTAAAATATCCTTGTATTAATTGTGGTAGTTGTAGTATTATGTGTCCTAAGAAATGTTTATCTGAGAGAGATGAAACTGATAAGCTTAGAGATTATCTACATAGTGATAAAACTATTGTTATGCAAATAGCTCCCGCGGTTAGAGTATCTATTGGTGAAGAATTTGGATATAAAGTTGGTAGTAATGTAATAGGAAAATTAATTAGTGCTCTTAGATTAATAGGAGCTGATTATGTGTTTGATACTACTTTTGGCGCTGATCTTACTGTAATGGAGGAGGCATATGAATTAGTAAATAGAATTAAAAATAAAAATAACTTGCCAATGTTTACTAGTTGTTGTCCCTCTTGGGTTAAATTTACTGAAATGTTTTATCCTGAATATTTAGATAATCTATCTACTTGCAAGAGTCCAATTTTTATGGAAGGATCTATAATTAAAAATTATTTTAGTGAGATTAAAAAAATTAATAGAGATGATATTATTAGTATTGCTATTGTACCTTGTACCTCTAAAAAGGCGGAGAGACTTATATTTAATGATATTGATTTAGTTATAACAACTAGAGAACTTGCTAAATATTTAAAAGAAGAGAATGTTAAATTTAGTTCTCTTAAAAATGGTAATTTTAATTCTATTATGAATAAGGGAAGTGGTAGTGGAATTATCTTTGGTAGTTCTGGAGGAGTTTTAGAAGCTACGATGAGAGAAGTTTATAGAATATTAACTGGTAGAAGACCTTCTAGAAGATTACTTAATTTTAAGGAGATTAGAGGACTTAGTAATATTAAAGAAGCAAATATTAAAATTAAAGGTATTAATATTAGAGTGGCTTCTATTAATGGTACTGGTGATGCTAGAAAAGTTATTGATAAACTTAAAAATAATGAAGTATATTATGATTTTATCGAGGTTATGGCTTGTGAAGGTGGTTGTATAGCCGGAGGAGGTCAACCTAGGGTATATCCTAATACACCTAATTTGAAATTAGCGAGGATGAATGGACTATATGATATTGATAAAAAAATGAAGATTAGATGTGCTTCTGATAATGTTGATATTATTGATATCTATAAGAGTTTTTTAGGTGAAAGAGGTAGTGATACTTGTAAAAAGTACTTACATAGAGGTTATAATGTTGAAAATAAGTAGTTTTTTTGTAATTAGTACTTGCTTTTAAATTGTTTTTTATATATAATTATTTGTGTTATACAAAGGAGGAAAAGAAATGGAAAAAGTATATATATTTGGACATAGAAATCCTGATACTGATAGTGTTACTGCTGCAATTACGTTATCATATTTAAAGAATAAACTTGGTATGAATACTATTCCTGCTGTACTTAGTTCTATTAATTTAGAATCTAAATATGCTCTTCAATATTTTAATACACCTGAACCTATATTTTTAAATGATGTTAATATTAAGATTAAAGATTTGCGTTATACTAAGAATTATACTATAAGAGAAAATGAATCTATTTATAATGCTTATTTTAGAATGAGTAAAGTTGGTATTAGTAAAATACCAGTTGTTGATAAGAATAGAAATTTACTTGGTATTGTTAGTATGAAAGATATTGCTATGGATCAATTTTCTTTTAATTATAGTATTGTTCATGCTTCTTATGACAATATATGTGAAGTTATTAAAGGTAAAGAAGTACTTAGATTTGATGATGAAATTATAGGCAATTTAAGGGTGGCAGCTTATAAAAGTTCTACTATTATGGAATCTGTTAAACTTGATGATAAAGATATTTTAATTCTTGGTGACAGACATAGTGTTATTGAATATGCTGTTAACTCTGGTGTTAAACTTATTGTTATTACTGGCGGTGGTGAAGTTAAAGAAGAGCATCTTGCTATTGCTAGAAAAAATAAAGTCAATGTTATTTATACTACATTTACTACTTTGGAGACTACTAAAATATTTAGTTTATGTAATAATGTTACTACTATACTAAATACTGATAAAGTTCTATGTGTTAATGAAAATGATGATATTAATGAATTTATTAAACTTGCTAATAAGACTAGATATAGTTATTATCCTGTTCTTAATAAGAATGATAAATGTATGGGTATTCTTAGATTTTCTGATGTTGGTCTTAGTAATAAGAAAAAAGTTATATTGGTTGACCATAATTCTTATGAACAAAGTGCTATTGGTCTTGAAGATGCTAATATTTTAGAAATAATAGATCATCATAATATTGGTACTGTTGGTACTAATATGCCTATTAGTTTTAGAAATATGCCGGTTGGTAGTACTAATACTATTATTTATACTTTATATAAAGAGAATAGAATTGATATACCTAAGAATATAGCAGGTCTTATGCTTTCTGGTATATTGTCTGATACTCTTATTCTTACTAGTCCTACTACTACTGATATAGATAGAGAGGCTGCTTGCGAACTTAGTAAGATTGCGGGTGTTGATTATAAGGTATATGGTTATGATATGATAAGAGCAGGTTCTTCTTTGGAAGGAATGACCATGGAACAAGTTCTATATAAGGATTATAAGACTTATACTATTAATAATGCTAAGATTGGACTTGGACAAGTTATTACTACTGATATTAAAGATGTACTCGATAAGAAAGATGAGTATATCGAACTTCTTAATAAAGTATGTGAACATAATGATTATTTATATGTTTGTTTATTTGTAACGGATATACTTAAAAATGGTACTTATGTTTTATATAGTGATAGAGCTAAGGAACCACTACAAAATGGATTTAATATTGATAATATCAAGCAAGGTATTTTCTTACGAAATGTTGTCTCTAGGAAAAAACAAATACTTCCTGTACTTATGGGAGATAATGAATAAAATAAAGATATCAACAGTTTTGTTGATATTTTTTTATGTATATTTTTAGTTTGCTGGTTGTTTTTTTTATGGTGGTTTGTTATAATATGGTATGAAAGAGGTGAAATAATGAAAATATTATCTGTAAATGCTGGAAGTAGTTCTTTGAAATTTCAATTATATGAAATGCCTGAAGAGAATGTTCTTATTTCTGGTGTATTTGAAAGAATTGGTATAGATAATAGTTTTTATACTATTAAATTAAATGGAGAAAAGACTAAAAAGGAGGCTGCTTTAAAGAATCATAAGGATGCTTTTGAAATATTGGTTAAAGAATTAATTGATAATAAAGTTATTGAATCTTGTGAAGAAATTAAAGCTGTTGGTCATAGAACTGTTCAAGGTGGTGAAAAATACGACCATACTGTTGTTATTGATGAATCTGTAATTAATGATATGATTAAATATAAACCATTAGCGCCTTTACATAATCCTGCTTCTATTACTGGTATTGAAGCTAGTAAAGAAGTATTCCCAAATGCTCTTCAGACTGCTGTGTTTGATACTGCATTTCATGCTACTATGGATAAAGTAAATTATATTTATCCAGTTCCATATGAATGGTATACTGAATATGGTGTTAGAAAATATGGTATGCATGGTACTAGTCATAGATATGTTTCTAAAAGAATGAATGAAATATTAGACAGAGATGATACTCGTATTATTACTTGTCATATTGGTAATGGTGGTAGTATTTCTGCTATAGTGGATGGTAAATGTATTGATACTTCAATGGGACTTACACCTAATGCTGGTATTATGATGGGGTCTAGATGCGGAGATATCGACTCGAGTATTATCCCTTATATTATGGAACAAACTGGTATGAGTGCTAAAGAGATGGATACTGCTTTAAATAAAAAGAGTGGCTTACTTGGTGTTAGTGGTGTTAGTAGCGATTCTAGAGATATAGAAGATGGTATTAATAATGGTGATGAAAGATGTAAGTTAGCCCAAAAAATGTATGTTAATAGAATTGTTAATTATATTGCTATGTACTATGTTGAAATGGGTGGTGCTGATGCTATTGTATTTACTGCTGGTGTTGGTGAAAACTCTATTAGTACTAGAAAACAAATTGTTGATAAACTTGGTGCTCTAGGTATTAAGTTAGATGAAGAGGCTAATAATGTAAGAGGAGAAGAAAGAAAAATTACTACTGATGATTCTAAAGTTCCTGTTTATATTATTCCTACTGATGAAGAGCTTATGATTGCTAGAGATACTTATTCAATATTATTACAAGGATAATTTATGAATATTTATAAACAAATATTTAAAGCAATTAAGAAGTATGATACTATTGTTATTGCTAGACATATAGGTGCTGATCCTGATGCTTTAGGAGCTCAATTTGCCCTTAAGGAAATTATATTAAAGTTATTTCCTAATAAGAAAGTTTATGCTGTTGGTAATCCCGCTAGTAGATTTAAATTTTTTGGTACTAGTGATAAAATAGATAATATTGATACTACTAAAGGATTATGCATTGTACTTGATACTCCTGATATTAAAAGAATTGATGGTGCTAATATTAATAATTTTGAATATGTTATTAAAATTGATCATCATCCTTTTATAGATAAATATGGAAATATAGAATATATTGATGATAATGCTTGCAGTACTTGTCAATTACTTTTAGAGTTTGCTTTTACTAATAAAATTGAATTGAATAAAGAAATTGGTGAAAGATTATATCTTGGTATTGTAGGAGACACTGATAGATTCTTACATGATTATACTTCTTCAAAAACATTTGGTTTGGTAAATAAACTTATTGATGAAACTAACATTAATTTTACTGAATTATATAAAATTCTTTATCAAAGACCAATGGTTGAGGTTAGATTTGAAGGATATATTTATCAAAATATTACTTTAACAGATAATGGTGTAGCATATATCAAAATTACTGATAAGGTTATGAAAGAATATGGTGTTGATAGTGCCGCTGCTGGAAATATGATTAATGATTTGAAATTTGTAAATGAAATTGTTGTATGGGTATTTTTATCTGAAGATATTAAGTCCGGTCTTATTAGAGCTAATATTAGATCTGTTGGGCCTTATGTTAATGATCTTGCTACTAAATTTGGTGGTGGTGGCCATAAATATGCATCTGGTGTTAAATTAAAGACATGGGAAGATGCTGATAAGCTTGTAAAAAGCTTAGATGAGCTGACTAAAAACTTTAAAATTGAAAGTTAAACTATTTTGTTTGACTTTTTTTTATTTTTGTGCTAGTATATTGTTTCAATTAAGGGCATGTTGTATTTTAAAGAATTAAAGGAGGTTTATTATGGATGATTATAGTAAAATTATAGATAAAATAGAAAAAAGTAGTAAATTTACTATGAAAATGTATATTAATCTAATTGATGAATATGGAAGGGAAAATGTTAATAGTGCTTTTGATATAATAATTAATAATAGTACATTAAAGAAAGAAGAATTGATAAATAAATACTATATATTATTTATTGCTAGAGAACTTGAAAATTTAAATATTGACAAAAATAGTTATTTCTATTTGGCTGATAAATTTGGTGAAATAAATGTTTTACACTATTTTAAAGATTTATTATCAGTAAATAAAAATTCTAATGAAATAAAGAAGAAATATTATTATATTTATAAATTTTTAGAAGATATGAATTTAAGTGATGACTATGCAGGCTTTAATAGTAATTCTATTTCTGATAGTGATATTGAAAATACATTTGAAGATAAGGGACTTGTTACGAATAATAGTGTTCGTACTTATTTAATGGAAATTGGTAAAACTAAATTATTTACACAAGAAGAGGAGAAGCAAGCTTTTGAATCTTTAAATGAGGCTAAAGATAATATGAAGATTTCATATTTGGATAATGATGGTAATATATGCTTTTATGATATAGATAAAATTTTATTGTCAATCAATGATATTGGTTTATTGAGAAAAATTAAGACTATTTATAGAGTTGGATTACTTGATGAAAGTGATAAAACTAAAATTAAGAATTATTTAAATATTGTTGAACTTAATGGTATAGATATTATTAAGAATAAAGATTTTATTATCAATAATTTAGGACTTCAAGCAAAAGATGAAAAGGCTATTGATGATAATTTTATTAGTTATCAGCTCGAACAAATTATTGCTTATAGTAAAATTAAAAATAATATTGTAGAACATAATACAAGATTAGTTGTATCTATTGCTAAATGTTATAGAACTTCTTTAAATTCTTTTACTTTATTAGATGTAATTCAAGAAGGTAATATTGGTCTTATGCGTGCTGTATATAAATTTGATGTTACTAAGGGATATAGATTCTCTACTTATGCAAGTTGGTGGATAAGACAAGCTATTACAAGAGCTATATATGAAAAGAGTTCCACTATTAGAATTCCTACTCATGCATGTGAAAAAATTAGATATATTCAAAAGGCTGAGTGTGAAATCGAAGAAAGCAAGGGATGTTCTAATCCTTCTAATAAGGAAATAGCTGCTCGTTTGAGAATGTCACCAGCGAAGGTTGCAGAACTTAAAAATCTTTATTCTAGAACTAATCTTGTGGCTTTAGATGCTCCAGTTGGAGAAGATGAAAATGATACATTAATTAATTTTGTTATTTCTGATTATTCTTTGGATGAAGAATATGAAAAAGAGGATTTAAGAAATTGTCTGATGTCCGCTATAAATGAATTAACTGAAAGAGAAAGGGATATTTTAATACTTAGATATGGACTTAATGAAAATGGTCCTATGACACTTGATGAGATTGGTAAGGGATATGGTCTTACACGTGAAAGAATTAGACAAATTGAATATAAGGCTCTAGGAAAATTAAGACATCCTTCTAAATCTAAGAGATTTGCTGATTATCTTTAGTATTAATGGTATAAATATTTGATATTTATACCTTTTTAATATGTATTATTTATTTTCAAATATTCATAATCGTGATATAATTAGTATGAAATGAGGGATAATATGTTAAAAATAGAAAATTTGAAAGCCACGGTTGATGATAAAGTTATATTAAATGATTTTAACATAATAATAAATGATGGTGAAACTCATGTAATTATGGGCCCTAATGGTGTAGGGAAATCTACTTTATCTAGGGTTATTATGGGCGATAGTAATTATAAAATTTTATCTGGAAATATTATTTTTAATGGTGACAATCTAATTCCTTTATCTACTGATGAAAGAGCTAAGCTTGGTATTTTTCTTGCTATGCAATATCCTATGGAAATTGAAGGTGTATCTAATCAAGACTTTTTAAGAACCGCTATGAGTGCTGTTAATAATAAGAGAATTGGTTTATATGATTTTATATTAAAATGTGAAAATGGTGCTGATGAGTTATCTATGAATAAAGAACTAATTCATAGAAGTCTTAATGTTGGTTTTTCTGGAGGAGAAAAGAAAAAAAACGAGGTATTACAAATTAAACTCTTAGAACCTAAATTAATTATTTTAGATGAACTTGATTCAGGTTTGGATATTGATAGTCTTAGAATTGTTGGAATGAATATACATAATTATAAAGAAGAGCATCCTAATACTTCTATTCTTATCATTACACATCATCCTAAAATACTTGAATACTTACATCCTGATTATGTGCATATTATGAATAATGGTACTATTATTGAAACTGGTAATTATGAACTAGCTATAGAAATTGAAAAAAATGGTTATACTAATTATAAAAATATTAAAAATGAGTTAACAAAGGAAGATAATAATGAATAAAATAAGAGTAGTTAATAATGAAATTATTCCTTGTGACTATAGTGATATTAGTATTGTTAATAATGAAATTAGTTTTTTAAATAGTGGTAACTTTGCTATTGAGTACATTGATTGCAACGATGTTAATTTGAATATTATTGTTAAAGAAAATACTCATGTTTGTTTATTTGTATATTCAAATAATGACTATATTACCACTATGAATAAATATAATATTTTTGGAAATTTAGTTGTTAATAAATTTTATTATAATAATACTACTGATGAGACTATTGATGTAAATTTAAGTAAAGATAAAGCTAATTTTAAGTATAATTTTTCTAGTGTTAGTAGTGGTAATGATAAGTTTACTATTAATATTTATCATTTGAAGAAAGATACTTGTAGTGATATATGTAATAGAACTGTTGCAAAGGAAAATAGTTCTAATGTATTTGATATTAATAGTTATGTTGAAAATGGTATTTTGGATACTTATTTGAATCAACAAACTAAGATTGTTACTTTGGGAGATTCTAATAATAAGATTAATCCTAATATGTTTATAGGAGAAGCTAGTACTACTGGAATTCATTCTTCTACGATTGGTACAATTAATGAAGAGGATATATTTTATTTGATGAGTAGAGGTATTGATTATGAAACCGCTATTAAATTAATTATTAAGGGAATGATTATTTCAAATATTAACCCAGATATGGAATATAGAGAAAAGATACTTGAACTTTTAAATGATTTAGGAGGTGAATAAATGAATAGAAATGATTTTGAATTACTTAATAAAAATATTGTTTATTTTGATAATGGGGCTACTACTTTAAAACCTAAATGTGTCAAAGAAGCTATTTGTAATTATTATACGGAATATACCGCTAATGCACATAGAGGAGATTATAGTCTTAGTGCTACTGTTGATAGTTTATATGAGGGTACTAGAGAAAAGATTCGTGATTTTATTAATGCTAAAGAAACTTCTGAAATTGTTTTTACTAGTGGTACTACTAATAGTATGAATATGATTGTTAGTGGTTTTTTCAGAAATTATCTTAAACGTGATGATGAGGTCCTTGTTACTTTGAGTGAACATGCTTCTAATATTTTACCTTGGTTTATACTTCAAAAGGAAATTGGAATTAAAGTTAAATATATTGAACTTAATGATAAGCATGAAGTTACTGTGGAAAATGTTAAAAAGGCTATTAATAATAAGACTAAAGTTATATCTCTTGCAATGGTAACTAATGTTATTGGAGATGAGAGGCCTATTAAAGAAATTAGTAAGATAGCTCATGACAATAATATTTTAATGGTAGTAGATGCCGCTCAAGGAGCTCCTCATAAAAAAATAGATGTACAAGATATGGATATTGATTTTATGGCTTTTTCTGGTCATAAAATGTATGGTCCTACGGGAATTGGTGTTTTATACGGTAAATTTGATTTACTTGATAAAGTTAAACCATTTAATTATGGTGGTGGTATGAATGCTATGTTTACTAAGGATGGATATCTTGAACTTAGAGAAATTCCTACTAGACTTGAAGGTGGTACTCCTAATATTGAAGGAGTATTAGGTCTTAGTGCAGCAATTGATTATTTAAATAACATTGGTATGGATAATATTAATAAATATGAAAAAGAACTTAGAAATTATTTACTTAATGAACTTGAAAAGTTAGATTTTATTACTATCTATAATAAAGATGTAGAGAGTAATATTGTGGCTTTTAATATTGATGGTGTTTTTGCACAAGATACTGCCATTTATTTAGACAAATACAATATTTGTGTTAGAGCGGGTAATCATTGTGCTAAAATGATAGATAATGTTTTTAATATTAGTAATACTGTTAGAATTAGTCTTAGCTTTTATAATACTAAAGAAGAGGTTGATTTACTTATTAATGTTCTTAAGAATAGTAAAAATATATGGAAGGAAATATTGTAATGGATAAAGATATTAAGAGAAGTATTATTTTGGATAATTATCAAAACCCTAATAATAAAAGAGTTAGTGGTACTGGTTATGTTAAAATTAATACTAGAAATGTTAGTTGTATTGATAATTTGGATATTTATTTAAAAATAGAAAATGATATTATTAAAGATGTTTCTTTTGAAGGAGAAGCATGTGTTATTAGTATATCATCCACTAATATTCTTTCTAATTTACTTATTGGTAAAACTAAAGAAGAAGGTATTTACTTAATAGATAATTATTTAAAAATGATTAATGAAGAAGAATATGATAAAGAAGTATTAAAAGAATTATTAGTATTTGGTGATACTAGTAAGCAGCCTTCAAGAATTAAATGTGCTACTTTATCGGCTAATGGTATTAAAAAATTCTTAGAAGAAGATCACTCTTAAAAACAGAGTGATTTTTTTATATCAACAGTTTTTGTTAATAAATAACATAGGTTAATTTAGAGACTATAGGCTCTAAATTGCTATGGAAAGACTATAGGCTTTTCATATAAGCGAGAGACCTTAGGCTCGAGTTTAAAAAAGATTGTAAAAAGATTGTAAATAGGTTTAATTTACTCTCTTTTTTTAGTATAATATTAGATAGGAAGTTTGGGTGGTATAATGCAGGATAAAATGGTGAGATTGTTAAATCAAATTGGTATGAATACTGATTATTTAGAAAATGCTTCTATTAACAAGATTGTGGTATATGATAATAATAAGTTGTGGAATTTTGTTATTAATAATGATAGAATACTACCTGTGTATATATATAATGAACTAATTAATAAGATTAAGGTTACTTTTAGTTCTATTGATAATATTAAACTTAGTATTGTTATTGATAATGATTGTGATGAATATATTAATGATTATGTTGATAATTTAATTAATGTTTTTAGTAATGATAGTTATAAATATAGAGTTTTTATTGGTAGAAATGTTAAAGTTAGTGACGATGATTTTGTTTTTGATGTGTATAATAAAGCTGAGAATGCTTATTTGGTTGAGAAAATTAATTATATTAATAATTGTCTTAAGGATTATGGTTTTAAGAAGAAATTTAAACTTAATTTATCTTTAGATGCTGAAAATGAGTTACTTAAAAAGATTGAAAGTGAAAAGATTGTAGATGCTCCTAAAAAAGAAAATAAAAAAGAAAATATTAATGAAAAGAAAGTAGAAGAAAAGAAATACTTTAGACCTAAACGTGATACTAGTATTACTCCTATTAAGGATTTAATGTATGAGGTTGATAATATTACTACTCATGGTATGATATTTGGTATGGATATGTTTGAATCTAAGAGTGGATATAAAATTATTACTCTTAAGGTTACTGATAATACTGATAGTATTTATGTTAAAATGTTTACTAAAGATACTGATGAGTATGCTAGAATTAAGGATTTACTTAAGGTTGGCTCTTGGTATAATTTTTATGGTAAAGTAGCAATGGATAAATATTCTAATGAACTTACTTTTACTACAAGATATAAAGATGTAGAAAAGGTAGAAAAAGAGGAAGAAGAAAAAATAGTTGATGATGCTCCTGTTAAAAGAGTTGAACTTCATGCTCATACTATGATGAGTCAAATGGATGGTATTACTAGAGTTGATCTTGGTAAACATACTTGTGAACTTGTAAGTAAATGTATTGATATGGGTTATAGAGGTGTTGCTATTACTGATCATAATGGTTGTCAAGCTTTTCCTATTGCTTATGGTATTATATCAGGATATAATAAAAAAATAGAGGATCCTAGTAAACATTTTAAGGGATTATATGGTACTGAACTTACTGTAGTTGATGATACTGTTAATATTGTTGTTAGAAGTGATGATAGGTGTTTTGATGGTACTACTTTTGTGGTATTTGATACTGAAACTACTGGATTTAATGCTGGTGGTAGTGATCAGATGATAGAAATTGGTGCTGTTAAAATTAAAGATGGTAATATTATTGATAGATTTGATGAACTTATTGATCCAGGGAAACATATTCCTGATAAAATTACTGAACTTACTTGTATTACTGATGATATGGTTCGTGGTAAAGATAATGAGGAAGAGGTTACTAAGAGATTCTTAGCTTGGACAGATGATTTACCTATGGTTGCTCATAATGCTAAATTTGATATTTCTTTTATATCTAGTGCTATGAAAAAGTATAACCTTGGTGAATTTACTAATACTGTTATTGATACTTTAGAGTTATCTAGAGCTATTGATACTGGATACGCTAGGCATAGTTTGTCCGCTTTAGTTAAAAGATATAATGTTCCTTGGGAAGAAGATGCTCATCATAGAGCTGATTATGATGCTGAAGGAACCGCTATTGTATTTCATAAAATGATTAGTAAACTTAAGATGCAAAATTTTGAGAAGATTAGTGATTTGGATAAACTTATATCTAAAGATGAGATATATAAATTTGGTAGAACTTATCACTTTAATGCTATTGCTCTTAATAAAACTGGTCTTAAAAATTTATTTAAAATTATTTCTCTTGCTAATACTACTTATTTATATAAGACTCCAAGAATACTTAGGAGTAAACTTAATGAACTTAGAGAAGGACTTATTATTGGTAGTGGCTGCTACGAGAGTGAAGTGTTTTTAGAAGCTAGAAGTAAAGAGGGAGAAGAACTTACTAATATTATTAATTTCTATGATTATGTTGAAGTTCAACCTCCAGAGGTATATGGTCATTTAATTCAAACTAGTGATTTTAAGGATGAATATGAGATTAAGGAACATATTAAAAAAATTATTAATGCTACTAAAGATGCTGGCAAGATTATTGTAGCTACGGGAGATGTTCATCATTTTACTAGGGAGGATAAGATCTACAGGGAAATTATTGTTAATCAGAAGGTTCCTGGTGGTGGAAGACATCCTCTTGCTAAGAGTAGTATTACTTCGATTCCTTCTCAACATTTTAGAACTACTAAGGGAATGCTTAATGACTTTGCTTTTTTAGGAGAAGAAGAGGCTTATGAAATAGTTGTTACTAATACGAATAAAGTACTTGATATGGTTGATGAGATTGAAGTCATTATTGATACTGGTGGTATTCCTTTCTCTCCTAGAGTTAAGAGTGATGATGGTCTTTCTTATTTGGATTGTCCTAGGGTAGTTACTGACCTTGTCTTTAGTAGAGCAAAAGATTGGTATGGCGATAATTTACCACATAATATTGAAGAGAGAATATCTACGGAATTATATGGTAATATTGTCTACAAATGCTGGGAAGAAAAGTTAAAAGAAGAATATCCTGATATTAGTGATAAGGAATTTAATGATAAACTATTTGAAAATTTACATAACACTTTAATTAGTGGATATGATACTGTTAAAACACTAGTTAGTGAATATGTGAAAAAGCATTGGTCAGAAGAAGATGGAGAATGTAATGATAAAACATTAGAAAAGAAAATTAAGAAAGTCTTTGGTGGGGTTATTGGTGGAGGATTTGATCCAATATATCTAATTGCACAAAGACTGGTTAAACACTCTAATGATGAGGGATTCTTGGTAGGTTCGAGAGGTAGTGTTGGTTCTTCATTTGTAGCTACGATGATGGGTATTACCGAAGTTAATCCTCTTCCAGCCCACTATAGATGTTTAAAGTGTAAGCATAGTATTTTTAAGGATGATAATGGTAATGATTTGGGTGCTACTTATTCTAGTGGCTTTGATTTACCTGATAAGAAGTGTCCTGTATGTGGAGAAGAGTTATATAAGGATGGTCAAGATATGCCATTTGCTACTTTCTTAGGATTTAATGCTGATAAGGTACCTGATATTGATCTTAATTTTTCGGATTTAAATCAAGCATCCGCTCATGAATATACTAAAGTATTATTTGGCGTTGATAATGTTTATAGAGCAGGTACTATTGGTACTGTTGCCGAAAAAACTGCTTTTGGTTTTGTTAAAGGGTATTTCGAAGATAAGGGTATTTTGAATAAGAGGTCTTGTGAAATTGAAAGACTAGCTATGGGTTGTACTGGTGTTAAGAGAACTACTGGTCAGCATCCTGGTGGTATTGTTGTTGTTCCTGATTATATGGATGTGTCTGATTTTACTCCTTTTCAATTTCCTGCTGAAGATCCTAATAGTGCTTGGAGAACTACGCATTTTGATTACCATGCTATTGATCAGGATTTATTAAAACTAGATATACTAGGACATTCTGATCCTACTCAGCTTAGACTTATTCAAGAGTTATCTGGTACGGATATTCTTAAAGTACCTATGGATGATAAGGATACAATGAGTATATTTACTTCTACTAAAGCTTTAGGTGTTACTAATGAACAGATTATGTGTGATACTGGTACACTTGGTATTCCTGAGTTTGGTACACCATTTACTATTAGTTTGGTATATGAAACTAAGCCTACTACTTTTGCGGAGTTAATTAAGATATCTGGTCTATCACATGGTACTGATGTATGGCTTGGTAATGCTCAAGAACTTATTAAGAATAATATTGTTCCTTTTAAAGATGTTATTGGTTGTCGTGATGATATAATGGTTTATCTTATGTATCATGGAGTTGAACCTATTAAGGCTTTTAAAATTATGGAATTCGTTCGTAAAGGTAAGGCTAGTAAAGATCCTGATACTTGGGCTAAACATAAAGAAACCATGGAAAAGGCTGGTATAGAAGATTGGTTTATTGATAGTTGTTTTAAGATTAAATACATGTTTCCTAAAGCGCATGCTGCTGCTTATGTTATTAGTGCTTTTAGAATTGCTTGGTATAAGGTTCATATGCCTGCTTACTTCTATGCTAGTTGGTATAGTACTAAAGCTACTGACTTTGATATAGATGCTATGATTAAGGGATATAATGATATCAAGAGGGTTCTTACTGAAATTGAAGGTAAGGGGTATGAGGCTACTAATAAAGAGAATGGGGTATCTGAATGTTTAAAAGTTGCTCTAGAGATGTCCGCTAGAGGTATTAAAATTGCTCCTTATGATTTATATAAAAGTAAGGCTATGATATTTACTGTAGAAGATGATAAAACTATTATTCCTCCTTTTAGGGCTATTGATGGTCTTGGAGATGTTGTAGCTAAGAATATTGAGAAAGAAGCAGAAAGGGCTCCATTTATTAGTATTGAAGATTTTCAAACTAGATGCAAAGTATCTCAAACTTTAATTGATAAAATGATGACTATGGGTATTTTTAATGGAATGCCTGAAACTAGTCAACTTAGTTTATTTTAGTTTATTGGAAGTATATAATTATAAATGTTATATACTTCTTTTATTTCAGTTCGAGCTTGTAATCTCTCACTGTAAAATAAAGCCTAAGGTCTTTATTTCTAAATTTAAAGCCTTATAGTCTTTAAATTTAAGGATTGTTTTATGTACTAAAAAAATATAAAAATGCACAAAAATCGGAATAAATTGTGCATTTTTTCTTTTTATTTAAATATTGATAATTTTCTTACTGGCATTACTTTTGGTTTTTGATTATTTAAATATTTTTGTATTTTTGTTTCGGAACTTACTAACTTAGATATTGAATTTCTTATTGTATTTTTTTCTTCGATACTTAAATTATTTAATGGTGAAAGAAATTTTTTATATATTCTTGGAGAAACTCCAATTATATTTTTAAATATTTCGGAATAGTATTCTATACTATTATAACCATTTAATAGTGATATTCTTAATATAGAAATATTTAGTGAATAATTGGTTAGACTATTTAGTATTCTTTTGTTATTTATATATTCTTTAATAGTTATACCAAGTTCTTTTTTGAATTTTTTCATGATATATGTTTTATCATAACTAAAAATGTTACTTAAGTTTATAATAGTTATTTCTGTATTTATATTGTTATTAATATAATTTAAAATATTACATACTAGTTCATTTGAATAGATAATTATCACTTCCTAATTATATTTTATCATAAAAAGCCATTTTTGTTTAACTTTTTTGTGATTTTTAGTTATATAATGTTTTCGAAAGGAGATGATACAATGAATTATTCAAGATGGGCTACTAATGAAGAGATGAGTAAATTTCTTAATGAAGTAGATATTAATTCTAGTATTCAAAAGTCTGGAATACCAATGGGATATGATAAGAATAAATTATTAATTAAGGATGATAATTCTCATACCCTTGTTATTGGTGCTCCGGGAAGTGGCAAAACACAGAGTGTTATGTTGCCAAAAGTTAAACTTGCTATTAAAGCAGGTGAATCATTATTTATTAATGATGTTAAAGGTGATATTTTAAATGAAATTGGAGGTGAACTAAAAAAGAATAATTATAATATAATTGTACTTGACTATGCAGAGTTAGAAAAAGGTAATTATTATAATGTACTTACTTTTCCTTATAAATTGTATAAAGATAATAATAAGGATAAGGCTATAGAGATATTAGAGAATATTGGTTATTATTTATTACATGATGTTAATGATAATTCGGATATATTCTGGGAAAATACCGCTATTGAATATTTTGTTGGTCTTACTTTATATTTATTTGATAATGCTAAAGAAGAAGAAATTAATTTAAAAAGTGTAACTTCTTTATCTGAACAAATTAACAATAGTAAAGAGAGTATTATTGATAAAATAGATAGAAGTTCTACCGCTTATCAATATTTGTTTAATACATTAGGTACTGCAACGGAAACAAAAGCTGGGATATTAGTAACATTTAATCAAAGAATTAAGAAATTCGTTACTAAGGAAAATTTATCTAATTCTATGTCTAAATCTGATTTTGATATAAATAATATTGGAAATGAAAAAACTGCAATTATAGTAGTAAGTGGTATTTCTGGTTATGTTAATAATTTAATTACTATATTGTTAGAGCAAATATTTTACAGTATTCAATTATATGGAAATAAAGAGAATAGATTTAATTTAGTTATTGATGAATTTGATAACTTATTACCAATTGTGGACTTTTATAGTAAATTTAATTATGCAAGAGGAATTAATATTAATATTACTGCTTTTATTAAAAATTTTACTAATTTAAGAAATATTTATGGTAATAAAAATTATGAATTGATAAGAATGTGTTTCGATAATATTATTTATTTACTTGCTAATGATTTATATACTTTGGAAGAAATTAGTAATTTGTGTGGTAATTCTAATAAGGGACCGCTTATTTCTCCTCTAGAATTAAAAACTATAGATTTCTTTAATGAAATTATTTTGATGCCGAGAATGTATCCTATTAAAACTAAAGTACTTCCTGATTATGAAATTGATTGGAACTTTGATAATTCTAAGCTTAAACTTAATGTTCTTAAAAAGAATGAAGTTAATTTATTTGATATTGAAAAGTTTTTAAAAAAGTAATATTTAATATTATGTAGTTAGAAAAGTAATATGTGAAGGGGGTAGTAGCAGTATAATAGGGGGACCGCTACGATCATATGACTTGCTGTAGTTGTAAATATTTAAATGAAGAGAAAAAATTAGATGGTAAAGTTAGTGGATGTGAATATTTCTGCAATAAAAATAAATGTTTCATTAATGGCCAAGATAATGCCTGTGATAAATACGAGAGTTCTTTTAGAGGTACTAATAGATGTAATGAAATATATAATGATGGTAAGAATTTTTATAATGATACGCATTCTGTTAGTTATTATTTATTTATTCTTATTGTGGTTATTATTATAGCTATTATTGCTCGTATTAGTAATCCAGAATTTTTTCCATTCTAAAAGTATTTTTTAAATATGAAGACTATTTTTATAGGCTTCATATTTTTCATTAAAGACCTTAGGCTTTAATGAACATGGAGAGACTTTGGCTCTCTATGAATAAAATTATTTCCCGGGAAATAATTTGGGAAATAATTTTATTTCTATTAAGTGAATTTAAATTAGTATTATTTGATGATTTATAGACTTTTAAGTTGAAATTTAGTATAATTAATATATAGAAAGACTTGGTGATATTATGGAGAAAGTTGTACTTGTAGATGGTAATAATTTACTTTTTAGAAGTTATTATGCTACTGCTTATACGGGAAATATTATGAGAAATAGAGATGGATTTCCCACTAATGGATTATATGGTTTTGTTAATATGATTAATAAAATTGTAGCAGAAGAAAATCCAAAATACATGATGGTAGCTTTTGATATAGGTAAGACATTTAGACATGAAAAATATAAAGATTATAAGGGAGGAAGACGTGAAACTCCTGAAGATTTAAAGGTGCAATTTCCTATCGCTAAAAAAATTCTTACTGCGATGGGAATTAAATATCTAGAATGTGAAGGATATGAAGCAGATGATATTATTGGTACTATTTCTTCATGGTGTGATAAAGATCCTGAATATGAAGCTCTTATTGTTAGTAGTGATAAAGATTTACTTCAATTAATTAGTGATGAGACTGTTGTAAAGTTATTAAAACCTAAAGATTATATTATGATGGATAAAGCTACTTTTATTCAAACTTATGGATTTGAACCTTTTAAGATGATTGACTTAAAGGCTTTAATGGGAGATGCATCAGATAATATTCCTGGTGTTAAAGGCATAGGAGAGAAAACCGCTATTAAACTTCTTACTCAATATGGTTCACTTGATGGTATATATGAAAATATTGATAATATTAAAGGCTCTACTCATGAAAAATTGGTTACTGGTAATGAAGATGCCTACTATAGTAAGGAGTTAGTTACAATTTATAGGGAGGTTCCTCTTAATATTACTTGGGATGATTTGTTATATGGTAATGAGAATACTAATGAACTTATTCAATTATATAATGAACTTAATTTTTATTCTTTACTTAAAAAGGCTAGTAGTAATAAGAAAAATGTAAATACTAATATTGATAATTTTAAGATTATTCAAGATATTTCATTAATTAATATTGATAGAGATACCGCTATATACGTAGATACTACTTTAGGAAATTATCATGATGCTAGTATTAATGGTATTGCTTTATATAATGATTCTATGGCTATATATATTCCTTTCGATGTTATTGAAAATAATATTAATTTTCTAGATGTTCCTTACAATTTTTATACTTATGATTATAAAAAATTATTAGTAGTATTTAATAAATATAATATTAAGATTGATAATGTTATTTTTGATACTATGATTAGTGGTTATCTACTTAATTATGATGTTAAGGATGATATTGGATATTTAGCTAATTTACTTGATTTTGATATTCCTAGTTATAACAAGAATGATATTCTTAGTGATGAAAAGGTTGCTCTTATAAATATTACTAAGGCTAAATTTATATATGATAGTAAGACTAAGTTATATGACGAAATGGTTAATGAGAATGTTACTTCTTTATTTGAAAACATTGAAATGCCATTAGCGAAGGTTCTTGCTAATATGGAAATTCAAGGTATTAGAGTAAATAAAAAGATACTAGAAGAAATGGGAGAAGAAATTAAAATTAAGTTAGAACTTATTACTAAAGATATTTATAATTATGCAGGATGTGAATTTAATATTAACTCTTCTAAACAACTAGGAGAAATATTATTTGACAAGTTAAAACTTCCTCATGCTAAAAAAAATAAAATTGGTTATGTTACTGATGCAGATACACTTAAAAAATTAATTGATTTTCCTATTGTTAATAAAATATTAGAATATAGAGCACTTGCTAAACTTTATTCTACATATATTGAGGGAATTATTAGTACTATTAGGGAAGATAATAAAATTCACACTATATATACACAAACTTTGACTAGAACTGGTAGATTATCCTCTATTGAACCTAATTTGCAAAATATTCCTATGAGAAGTGAATACGGAAGACTTATTAGAAAAGCCTTTTTACCTGAAGATGACTCTGTTATTTTATCCGCTGATTACTCACAAATTGAACTTAGGGTGTTTGCACATTTATCTGGAGTAAAAGACTTGATAGAGGCATTTAAAAATAATGAGGATATTCATACGAAGACCGCTATGGATATATTTAAAGTTCCTTCTTTAGGTGTCACAAAAAATATGCGTAGACAGGCTAAGGCAGTTAATTTTGGTATTTTATATGGTATTAGTAGTTATGGATTGTCGGGGGATTTAGGTATTCCTGTTAAAGAAGCAAAAGAATTTATTAATAAATACTTTGAAACTTATCCTGGTGTTAAGGACTATATGAATAAAGAAATTGCTGATGCAACCAAAGATGGATATGTAAAAACTATCATGAATAGAAAGAGAATTATTGAAGAACTTAATAGTTCTAATTATAATGTTAGAAGTATGGGTGAGAGAATGGCACTTAATACTCCTATTCAGGGATCTGCTTCTGATATTTTAAAGAAAGCAATGGTAGAAATATATGATGTGTTTGAAAAGAATAATATGAAAAGTAAAATGCTACTACAAGTACATGACGAACTTATTTTTAATGTATATAACGATGAAATTGATAGAGTTAAAAAAATTGTTCATGATATTATGACTAATGTTTTTGAATTATCTGTTCCGCTAGAAGTTGATATTGAAACAGGTAATAATTGGTATGAAGCAAAGTAGGTGATAAGAATGCCAGAATTACCAGAGGTTGAAACTGTTAAAGAATCTTTAAAACTTCGATTAAATAAAAAAAAGATAACTAAAGCTAGAGTTTTTTGGGATAATATCATCGCATATCCTAATAAAGATGAATTTATTAAAGAAATTACTGAACAAACTATTAACGATGTTAAGAGACGTGGCAAGTTTATTATATTTGATTTAGATGATTTCTATTTGCTGTCACATCTTAGAATGGAGGGAAAGTACTTCTTTAAAACTAAAAATGATGAGATTGATAAACATGAGCATGTAATATTTGATTTGGATGATGGTACTGAACTTAGATACATGGATACAAGAAAATTTGGTAAAATGTATCTTATAAAAAAAGATGAGATTGATAAAAAAGGTCCTCTGCTAGAACTTGGTTTAGAGCCATGGGATGATAAACTTAATAGTAAATATCTTCTAGAAAAATATAAAAATAAAAAATTACCTATTAAGAGTGTACTATTGGATCAAAGTGTTATTGTTGGAATAGGAAATATTTATGCTGATGAAATATTATTTTTATGTAAAATTAATCCTTTAAGAAAATGTAATACTATTACTGAAAAAGAAGCCGCTAATATCATTAAATTTACTAGAAAAGTATTAGAAGAAGCTATTAAGATGGGAGGTACTACTATTAGGACATATAGTTCTGTAGATGGAGTACATGGATTATTTCAGCAAGAACTTCTTGTACATGGTAAAGATAATGGTATTTGTCCTGAGTGTCATAGTAAAATACAAAAAATTAGAGTTGGTGGTAGAGGAACCTACTATTGTGAAAAGTGTCAGAAATAATATTTACAAAAATTTGACATAAAAAATGTAACTTATTTGGTTACATTTTTATTTTTTTATTGATATTATTTTTACAATATGTTAAGTTATAATTGGTGATACTATGAATGATGAATGTTTTAGACTATCGCTTATTGATATTATGCATGCAGGTTTATTGAATGATTTTGTTAATTTAATATTTGATTATAATCTAAAGAATGATGAAGAAGTTTATATACAATATAAGATTGCTTCAGGAAATATAATTCTTAATATATTTGATAATTGTAATAACAATAGGTTTAATGGATATATATTTTCTAATAATAATTTTATTGATGATAAGAATAGTATTACTTGCATCGATGTTAATGAGGCATATAAGAAGTATAAAAATTGTACTTCTAATAAAAATATTATTTTAATTGGTGCATTACTTAAAAGTAATGATGAAAATGAAAAAATTCATATAATAAATTTACTTTTTGATGGTAAAATGAAAGAAATTATTAGTAAAAATTTTCTATAAAATATATTTTTATTTTTTTATTATAGGTTTTTTGTCATATTCTTTTTTTGATATATCTACCGCTACTAAGGAATAAATCTTTGTAACTCTTAATTCTATATCTAATATTTTAGATATATTTTTTTTATATCCTGTTAATAATGGAATGTCTATTTTTTTCTTAATATTATTTAAATATTTTTGGCCATTTAGATTAAATCCTAATACTCTAATATAATCTATATTTATATTTAGAGCTTCTTCTTTAGTAAAGTCATTAAGAATATGAAGTAACATTCTTGATATTTTATTATATGTATAACGTTTGGTCTTTATATTTTTTATTAATTCTTCATAGTTATTAGATATGGATATAGATTTTATAATACGATTTTCTATTCCTTCTTCTACGGTCTGATATTTATTAATATTGTTGTTAGTAGAGATAATTTTATATTTTAAATACGGATAAAATGAATTCATACTTATATTTTGTAGTAGTTTTGGAGAGTATGGTATTAATTTCGATATGTTTTCGTTATTTAAATTTTTATTTCTAATTGCAGTGGCAGAAGCAATATTATCTTCTACTGAAAAGCTATGGTATGAATTGGTTCTTTTTATATTTATGATATTAATATCTTTATTTAGTTTTTTTACTTCTTTAATATATGAAAGTGCTAATAAATCGTTAGGTGTATCTATTTTAATTCCTGATAGTTTCATAACGGCTTTATTAGTAGCGGTTGGATAATTTAATCCTTCTTTTAAGTATTTTTTTACTAAATTATCATACTCTTGATTATTTAACTGAAGTTCCGCTATTGATGCTATAGTATCTATGTTGTCACTTTCTGTACCGAATACTAAGGTATCTATACCTAATTTGTTTAATATTGTTACTGCTCCATTAGCAAATATATCAGAACTTTGAGTGGCATAAACATATGGTAATTCTACTACTATATCAATGCCATTATCTAATGCTATTTGAGTTTTGGTCCATTTGTCTAATATTGATACATCGCCTCTTTGTGTAAAAGATGATGATACTACCACTATTAAAATGCTATCTGGATATTTTTCTTTTATTTTATTTATTTGATATAAATGACCATTATGAAATGGATTATATTCTGCTATTAAGCCTATTATATGCATATTTATCACCGCTTATATAATATCATAAATAGTTTAATTATGCAAAATATATAATAAAAAAAGAACATTATTTGTTATGATCTTTTTCTAAATTTTTGGTATTTTCTTTTTCTGAAATGATTGTTTTAAAGTAATCATACTTTAGGGTTAAATCATTTTTTCTTATTTGATAATTTATATAGTAATTTTTATCCTCTAATGATAATTGATCTATGTATTTATTGTTTGTAACTTCACCACCATCTACATATACATTTCCATCATACCAAGAGTAATCATTAAAGAAAACATATCCATTATAATTTGGAGATAAAGCATCTTGTCCTAAATAATAATTAGGATGATCTTCTAAGCCAAATAAATTTATTACTGTAGGTAGTATATTTAGTTGTGACGTTACATCTTTTACTTTTTTCTTAGTCTGTCCATTATCCCATATAAAGAATGGAGTATGATTTATTAGATTATTGTCTGTTTCTTTATATTTGTCTAAGATTGTTTGATCGGATAATGTATATAAGTAATGATCTGTAAATACCACTATGATTGTATCATCTAAGAGATTCTTTTCTTCTAATTTTTGTAATAATAGTTCCATCATATAGTCAGTTTCTTTTGATTGTCTTCTGACACATTCTTCTTCGGTATATGTTGGTAATACATAATCTTTTGGTAATTCATCTAATTCTTGTTCCTTTAATATATCTTCAGTTACTAATTTTTTACAAACGCCTTTTTCAGTAGTAAATGGTAAATGTCCAGAATAAGTTATTATATAATCTACAAATTTATTTTCAGGATACATCTTTTCTGCAAAAGTTTCGTTTAATATTAATTCTCTATCTAAAATGTATGAATCGTCTTTATATGTTCCTAAATCTTTTAATCCATAGTAGTTATCGTAACCCCAATTTTTATAATTTATACCACGTGAATAATATTCACTAGTATTCATATGAAAGGCATTTACTGTGTAGCCTTCATTTTTAAATAGTTTTGCTAAAGAATATGGAAAATGATTTTTATTAAAACTATATGCATTCTGTGTATATGATAGTGGTGTAATAAAACCAGTATTTACTGCAAATTCTGAGTTAAATGTTGAACCACCACCATTATAATATGAGTAATGATTAGTGAAATTTATTCCTTCATTCATCATCTTATATAGAGTAGGTGTTTCTTCTTCTGTTACTAACCAATTATCCATACCTTCTAATTGAACTAATATTAAATTTTTATCTTTATATTTACCTGTATAGTTATTATTTTCTGGTATATCTTCTTTACTATATTCTGTTTCAAGAAATGTTAAATCTTCTTCATTTGTTGTTTTTTTTGCTTTAATAAAAGTTATATAAAAATTTCTAACACTATACTCATATATTCCTGTTATAGTCATACTTTTGTTATTGTCATTAAAGTTAATATATATATTTCTTGGATTACGCCATGTACTCCATGTTAATTCATTATTTGCTTTTCCTAAAAATAGAGGTATTATACTATGAATTATTAGAAATATAAAGAATACTTTAATAATATTTTTTAGTTTTGTTTTTTCTCTATTAGGAAATTCTTTTAGTGCCACTATAAACGAGAATATTATTATTATACTAGATATGTATACCCAAATATTGCAGTTTATTATGGCATCTAAGAAATAGTCTGAACCTTCTCCTGCTAATAACACTAGACTAAAATCAAAGAATGAATTTGTCATAGAGTAATAAATATTGTTGGTAATAAATAAAGCAAAGGCTAAAATAAAAAAGATTATGTATAGTATTTTACCTTTCTTTTTGTTTAAATATATACAAATTCCTATCATCAGAAATATCCAAATTGCTGTAAATAGGTTTGGTACTAATTTCCATATACTGAAAAAGTTTATTTTTCTTCCGAGTATCCTTGTTATAACATCTATTAATACAAATGGAATTATCATAAATATTACAGATTTATGATTTATGATAAATGTCTTTATTTTATTTAGTACTTTTTTTATATATATTTTAATGTTATCTAATTTATTTATTTTATTTATATTATTCTTAGTTTTCTTTTTACTTTTATTACCTTTTTTTTCTTTTTCTTTAACTTCCTTTTTCATTTTTTCACCACTACAGAGATTATACTATATATTTCTTTTTTTGTAAATAGAACATATTATATATATGTATGTTTTGTGATAAAAATTGTATTTATTATTTATTTTTATACTTAATAAAAGTTAATAAATTTATTAAAAGATATTTCTTTTTTTTTCTTTATTTGATATAATCAAGATATAATAGGAAGAAGGCTAGGGAAATGTTTAAAGAAATTGTGGCAATTAGTAAGAATTATGCTATTGTTAAAATAGATAGTGTAATTAATGATGATTTATTGAACTTGAATGTTGTTTTTGAAGAAGAAAATAAGAAAATATTAGGAGAAATTGAAGAAGTTGCTAATAATGAAATTAAAATAAACTTTTTGGGTGAATTCCATGGTGATAAATTTTATGATGGTATTATTAGAAAACCTAGTACTACCGCTAAAATAAGAATTATTAATGCTAATGAGCTTGCAGAACTTACAGGTTATAATGATCCTAAAGCTATGCTACTTGGATTGTCTCCATTATATAATGATAGCCCTGTTAAAGTTAATATAGATGACATGTGGAGTAATCATAGTGCTATTTTTGGTAATACTGGTTCTGGTAAAACTTATGGTGTTGCTAGACTTGTTCAAAATCTTTTTACAATGCCGAATTATATTCCTTTTAATAGTGTACTTTTTATATTTAATAATACTGATGAGTATGATAATGCTTTTAACTCTATAAGTAATTTTAATTTTAATTTTAATTATAAACTTTATACTACTAATCTAGAAAAGAAAGACAATATATTAAAATTACCATTATGGCTTTTATCAGTAGATGATTATGCAAATTTGCTTGATGTTACTGAATATACACAAATTATGATAATAGAAAAAATGCTTACATATGTATCATTGTTTGCTAAAAATGATGAAGAGGCAAATAGATATAAAAATCATTTGATTGCTAGTGCAATTGTTTCTGTTATGTATTCTAATCAAGTATCCGCTAGAATTAGAGATCAAATCTTTTCTATTTTGACTGATTGTCACACTAAAGAACTTAATTTGGATGTAGAAGTTCCAGGAGTCGGCTATACTAGACAATTTAGAAAATGTTTTGATATTGACAGTCAAGGACAATTTGTTGAAAGAATTTTGATTACTGAGTATATCAACAAGTTTGTTGATAATAAAACTAAATGGGTAGAAGAATATACACCTACATATTTTACACTTGAAGATCTTGAAGTTGCTCTTAACTTTACTTTAATTTCTGAAGGTTTATTGCTTAATGAGAAATCTTATGCTGAAGCTACTGCATTAAAGGTTAAATTACATACTATTGCTAATAGTTCATTAAAGAAGTATTTTGAATGTGATAAATTTATTACCGCTAGTGAGTTTATATCTAGTCTTATATTAGTTGATAATAATAAGAGGGCACAAATTATTAACTTTGTTTTAGAAGATGTTGACGATAGGTTTGCTAAAGCTCTTGTTAAAATTTACTCGAGAATTATATTTATGTTTATGAAAGGACTTCCTACTAGAGGCTCTATGCCTGTTCACTTAATGTTGGAAGAAGCACATAGATATGTACAAAAGGATAATGATATTAATATACTTGGATATAATATATTTGAAAGAATTGCCAAAGAAGGTAGAAAATTCGGTGTTATAATTGACCTTATTACACAGAGACCAACTGAACTTTCTGAAACTGTTTTATCACAATGTAGTAATTTCCTTATATTTAAAATTAACCATCCTAGTGACTTGGAATATATTGAAAAAATGGTTCCAAATATCAGTAGTGATGTTATTGAAAAGCAAAAGTCTCTTCAATCTGGTACTTGTGTTGCTTTTGGTAAAATGATGAAAATACCTATGATTGTTAAATTACCTTTACCAGATCCTACCCCTATGAGTTCTAATGCTAGTATATTTAATAAATGGATGATACAGTGGAAAAGTTAATCTATCAAAGCCTTATAAAATAAGGCTTTTTTTATTTGTCAACAATATCAACAGGTATGTTGATAACTATTGTGTAAACTGTTAATAACAAAAAATGTCGAAATTTGTTGAAAAGTGTTTAAAAACCTTTATTTATATGTTATTATATTGTTGAAAAACTGTTAATAACATGTTATTTTATCTGTTAATTATAAATTTATACTAGACAAATTTTGATTTTGAGATATAATAATTGTAATGGGAACTTGAAGTAAGGAGGTTTTGCGATGAATACAGATATACTTTGGAACAATTTTCTTGATAAAATAAAAGATCGCATATCTCCTTTATCTTATGATACTTGGTTTAAAGATACTAAATTATATAAAATAGATAAGAGTACCGCTATTATAGAAGTACCAATGATTTTACATAAAAAACATTTAGAAGAAAATTATTTGGATGAAATTGAAGAAATATTTAATTCTATCACTGGTACTAATTTTAACTTTAAATTTAAACTAGAAAGTGAATTGTTGGATGAAGAAAAAAATATTAAAAACGAAGCAACAACTACTGTGGAAACTACTGGTGTTCCTTATCATAGTAATATTAGTGCTAATTTAAAGGCAGAGTATACATTTGATAGTTTTATCGTTGGAGATTCAAATCGGTTTGCTTTTACCGCTGCGAGAGCAGTAGCAGAAAAACCTGGTAAAGCTTATAATCCTTTATTTTTATATGGTAAAAGTGGTCTAGGTAAAACTCATTTGATGCATGCTATTGGTAATTATATTTTAGAAAATTCTAATAAAAAAGTATTATACGTATCTAGTGAACAATTTGTTAATGATTATATTTATGCAGTTAGAAATAATGATAAAAATAATTTTGATAAAATTGATTCATTTAAGGATAAATATAGAAATATAGACGTTTTAATTATTGATGATATACAATTTTTAGGATCCGCTACTAAAGGACAAGAAGAATTTTTTCATACATTTAATCAATTACATGATTCTAATAAACAGATTATTATCGCTTCAGACAGATCTGTGGATGATTTAAAAATGTTAGAGGATAGGTTAATTACTAGATTTAATTGGGGACTTACTGCTAATATTACACCACCTGATTTTGATTTGAGGGTTAATATTATTAGAAAGAAAATATCACATCAGGAGGCAGCTAAGGATATTCCTAATGAGGTCATTGAATATATAGCTAATATTAATGACTCTGATGTAAGACAACTTGAAGGTGCTATTACTAGAGTTTTTGCCTATGCATCTATGATGAATAGAGGAATTATTACATTAGATATTGCAATTGATGCCTTGAAAGATAAGGCTTCGGAGAAAAGCGTATATAAAAATGATGTACATAGAATTCAAAGAATTGTTTGCGAGTATTTTAAAATTGATATTGAGGAATTGAAGGGTAAAAAAAGAAGTAAAGATATTAATTATCCACGACAAATTGCTATTTACCTATGTAGAATTATGACTAATGAGTCATTTCCTAAAATGGGGACATACTTTGGAGGTAGAGATCACTCAACAATAATATCTGCTTATCAAAGAATTGAGCGTGATTTGAAGACAAATACACAACTGCAAACGGTAATAAATGAATTAAAAAATAAGATATAGTTGATAAATACAATACTATCAACATATGTTGTTGATAAAAAAAGCCTTAAAAATAAAGAAATATTATGTAGATTTACACAATATCAACAGTATAATAATTATAATAATATAATAAAAGAAAGAGGATGATAAAATGAAATTTATAGTAAAAAAAGAAATATTATTAGAAAGTTTGAATAATACTGCTAGAGCAATATCCACAAAGAATTTAATACCTATATTAACTGGTATTAAATTTGATTTGAAAGATGATGGTCTATATTTATATGCAAGTGATACTGATGTATCTATTAGATCTTTTATACCTAAAAGTGAACTTACTAGTTTAGATGAAGTTGGTAGTATTGTTATAGGTGGTAAATACATTGTTGAAATAGTTAGAAAGTTACCTAATACTGATATATCTATTGAAGTTATTGATGGTTATAAATTAATAATCAGTACCGATAATACAGAATTTAATTTGAATGGTATTAATCCAGATGAATTTCCTAATTTGGATTTAGATGAAACGAAGGAACCTATTGTTATAAATAATGGATTATTTAAAGATATTATTAATCAAACTGTTTTTGCTATTTCACAAAGTGAAACAAGACCTTTATTAACCGGTATTAATTTTAGAATTTTAAATAATACCTTAGAAGTTTTGGCTACTGATTCTTACAGATTAGCGCGAAAGGTTGTTAATATTGATCATAGTATTGAAAATGAAATAAATATTGTTATTCCAGGTAAAAACTTGATTGAACTTACTAAAATGTTAGATGATGATACTGCTAGTGTTGAACTTCATTTGTTTAGTAATAAGGTATTATTTAAATATAAGAATATAGTATTTTTATCAAGACTTTTGAGTGGAACTTATCCTACTACTTCAAATATTATTCCTAAAGATTTTTATATTGAACTTGAATGTTCTTTTGATGATTTGTTTAATATGATAGATAGGGCATCTTTGTTGACTTCTGATAGAGAAAAAAATACTATAAAGCTTTCTCTTAATAAAGATGAACTTATGATTTCTTCTAATTCTCCTGAAATTGGTAAAGTAGAGGAAAAAATATCTGTTTCTTCTGATAAAGATATTAATATTGCTTTTAGTTCTAAGTTTATGTTGGATGCAATAAAAAGTTTTAATAAAGAAAAAATTATTCTTTGTATGAATAATGATAGTTCTCCAATTGTTATAAAATGTAGTGATGATGAATCATTAATACAATTAGTTCTTCCTATAAAGACATGTTAATGTAACTCTCAATTTGAGAGTTTTTTTAATTTTTTATACTTTTCGACAAAATTCAACAAATTTCGACAAATATTTGTGCTTTAATATGTCTTACATATTTTTATATGTGGAAAGGGGGATTTTTGTGGAGGGGTATATTTTAAATAGCGATGTTTTATGTTTTACACAGGATATAGATGATGAAAAGAAAGTTTTAATTGTCGAAAAGAATAAAAAATTTAATATTGATGCTGATTGTTTTAAATTTATTAAAAAATGTTGCATGGTATATGGACATTCATATACTATGCAGAGGCAATTTGTTATTGATATTTTCAATTATTATATTAAAACACCTATTATTGTATCTGATTATAATATGATTATTTTCTTTCCGACTGCCGCACCTAATTCTAAGGAATGTATATGGATTTCATATAATAATATTGATAGGTATGTTAAAGAAAAAGATTATACTAAAATCTTTTTTAAAGGTGGAAAAGTTATTAATATTAGTACTTCTTTTAGTACTATTGATAGTCAGATTACTAAATGTATTAAAATAGAAAAATATTTAACTACTAAAAGGTATGCAAACTGTTGATTTTAAAGGGAAAAAGATATAAAAAATTTCTTCTTTTTCTTTTTCTTTTTTGTTTTTTGTGGTATAATTATATGTGTATAGGAGTACGTAATTTGGAAAAAGGTGAAATGATGGGCAAAAAAATGGTTTTAAAATGCGAATAAAAAATATTGAACTTAAAAATTATAGAAATTATGATAATTTGAATATTAATTTTAATGATAATTTAAATATTATAATTGGCGATAATGCTCAAGGAAAAACTAATTTACTCGAATCTATTTATGTACTTGCTGTTACAAAATCTTTTTTATCTAATAATGATAAATCTATTATTAAGTTTAATAATCATTATACGAAAATTAATGGGTTAATAGAAGGAAAATATAATGTTAATACTCTTGAGCTTTTGATTAATGATAATGGTAAATGTGTTAAAATAAATAATAAAGAGATTAAAAAATTAAGTGATTATATTTCTAATATGAATGTTATTATATTTAGTTCTAATGATATTGTAATATTTAAGGATAGTCCTTCTTCTAGAAGAAAATATTTTAACATTCAAATTAGTCAAATTAATAAGAATTATCTTAAGTATTTGAATGATTATAATGTTATTTTACGACAAAGAAATGAATTTTTAAAAATATTAGATATAAAGAAAGAAAATGATATTAAATATTTTGATATTCTTACTGATAAGTATGTTGATTTGGCTACTGATATTTCAAGATATCGTAATAAATATATTAATGATATTAACTCTTATTTAGATGATATATTTAGATTTATTACTGGCATGAGTGGTCTTAGTATTAATTATATTTCAAATATTAATTATTCTGATGATTTTGATAAAAATATATTGAAAAAGAAAATTAAGGATAATTTTGATAGAGAAATTCAGTATAAAACAACTTTGTTTGGTCCTAATCGTGATGATTTTGTTTTTATGCTTAATGGTAAAAATTTATCATCATTTGGTAGTCAAGGACAAATTAGAAGTGCAGTTTTATCACTTAAATTAGCTGAGGTTAAATTGTTTTATGAGATGACTAATGATGAACCAATTCTTTTACTTGATGATATATTTAGTGAACTTGATATAAGAAAAAGAAATAATGTATTAAAATATTTAAATAATGATATTCAAACAATTATAACTACTACTGATATAGAAAATATAGATAAAACTATAAGAGAAAAAGCTAATGTTTATAATATAGAAAATGGTAAAATTATTTCCCGGGAAATAATTTGATGCAGGAAGGTGATAGAAAATGAATAGTAATGAACATTATGATGCTTCGGATATTCAAGTATTAGAAGGACTTGAAGCAGTAAGAAAAAGACCTGGTATGTATATAGGTAGTACTAGTGAGAAAGGATTACACCATTTAGTTTGGGAAATAGTAGATAATGCTATTGATGAGGCTTTAGCAGGATATTGTGATGATATTGAGATAACTGTTAATAAAGATGGTTCTGTTACTGTTAAGGATGATGGTAGAGGTATACCAGTTGAAATACATCCTAAGACAGGATTATCTACGGTTGAAACAGTATATACAGTATTACATGCTGGTGGTAAATTTGGTGGTGGTGGCTACAAAGTATCTGGTGGATTACATGGTGTTGGTGCATCGGTAGTTAATGCTCTTAGTAAATGGGTTGAAGTAACTGTTTATAAAGAGGGAAAAGTTCACTATATCAAATTTGCTAATGGTGGACATACTGTGGAACCTTTAAAAATAATAGGAGAATGTAGTGAAGATAGAACTGGTACAACAGTGACTTTTATGCCTGATGATGAAATATTTAGAGAGACTACTACTTTTAATTATGAAACATTAAAGACTAGAACTAGAGAACTTGCTTTCTTAAATAAAGGTCTTAGAATTATTCTTATGGATGATAGAACAGGAGAGAAGGATACTTTTGTTTATGAAGGTGGTATTAAAGAGTTTGTTGCTTATGTAAATAAGAATAAGACTCCTATTCATGAAGATATTGTATATGTTGAAGGTATGGAAAATGATATTTCAATCGAAGTTGCTCTTCAATATAATGATGGATATAATGCTACTGTTTACTCTTTTGTTAATAATATTATTACTCCTGAAGGTGGTACTCATGAAGATGGTGTTAAACTTGCATTAACTAGAATTATTAATAATTATGCTAAGGCAAATAAAATACTTAAGGATAATGATGAACCTCTTAGTGGTGATGATGTTAGAGAAGGTATAACAATGATTATATCTGCTAAAGTACCTGAACCTCAATTTGAAGGACAAACTAAGACGAAACTTGGTAATAGTGAGGTTAGAAAAGTAGCTGCTAGTATATTTGCTAAGGCTTTTGAGAGATTTTTAATGGAACATCCTAATGATGCTAAAATTATAATAGAGAAGTCGATGACTGCTGCTAGAGCTAGAGTAGCAGCTAGAAGAGCTAGGGAGTTAACTAGAAGAAAAGGTGGACTTGAAATCACTAATTATTGGGGTAAACTTACTGATTGTTCTTCTAAAGATGCTACTATATCTGAAATGTTTATTGTAGAGGGAGATTCTGCTGCTGGTAGTGCTAAGATGGGAAGAGATCCTATTACGCAAGCTATTCTTCCTATTAGAGGTAAAATACTTAATGTAGAAAAGGCTAGATTAGATAGAATTCTTGCTAATGAAGAGATTAGAACTATGATTACGGCTTTAGGCACTGGTATTGGTGAAGAATTTGATATATCTAAATTAAGATATTATAAGATAATTATTATGACTGATGCTGATGTTGATGGAGCACATATTAGAACGTTATTACTTACTTTATTTTATAGATATTTTAAGCCATTAGTAGAGAATGGTCATATATATGCTGCTCAGCCTCCTTTATATTCAATTAAACATGGTAAAAATATTAAGTATGTACTTGATGAAGCGGAAAGAGATGAATATTTAGCTACTTTACCTGCTAATACGAAGTATGAAATTGGTAGAATGAAAGGTTTAGGAGAAATGAATCCTGAAGAACTTAGAGAGACAACAATGGGTATTGATAAGAGAATATTAAAACAAGTTACTTTGGATGATGCTATTCTTGCTGATGAAACATTCCAATTACTTATGGGTGAAGAAGTTGAACCTAGAAGAAAGTTTATCGAAGATAATGCTTTATTTGTAGAGAATTTGGATATATAGGAGGTTTATGATGGAAGATAAGAATGTAGATAAAAATTTGAATATAGAAGATATGGGAGAAGATAATAATCACGAGAAAGATAGAAAAGTGGCAGTTAATATTGTTGGTGAAATGAGGAAATCTTTCCTTGATTATTCAATGAGTGTTATTGTTGCTAGAGCTCTTCCTGATGTTAGAGATGGTCTTAAGCCTGTTCATAGAAGAATTTTATATACTTTATATGAAGAAGGTATGACTCCTGATAAGAAGTATCAGAAATCTGCTAATGCTGTTGGTGCTGTTATGGGTCATTATCATCCACATGGAGATTCTGCTATTTATGAATCTATGGTTAGAATGGCTCAAGATTTTACTTATCGACATACACTTGTTGATGGACATGGTAATTTTGGTTCTATTGATGGTGATGGTGCTGCTGCTAGTCGTTATACTGAGGCTAGACTTGCTAAGATTTCAATGGAATTACTTAGGGATTTAAATAAAGATACTGTTGACTTTTCTGAGAACTATGATGGTCAGAGAAAGGAACCTGTTGTTTTACCTAGTAGATTTCCTAATATATTAGTTAATGGTAATATGGGTATTGCTGTTGGTATGGCTACCAATATTCCACCACATAATTTAGGTGAAGTTATTGATGGATGTGTTGCTTATATTGATAATCCAGAGATTACTGTTACTGAACTTATGCAATATATTAAGGGACCTGATTTTCCTACTGCTGGTGTTATCCTTGGTAATAGTGGCATTAAAAGGGCATATGAGAGCGGTAGAGGGACTATTACTATTAGAGGTATGGCTACTGTTGAAGAAACTCATAATAAGCACAGAATCGTTATTACAGAGCTTCCATATCAGGTTAATAAGAAGGCTTTGATTCAAAGAATTGGTGAACTTGTTAGAGATAAGGTTATTGATGGTATTTCTAATTTAAGTGATGAATCAGCTTTAGAGGGTATTAAGATTGTTATTGATGTTAAAAAAGAGGCTAATGCTAATGTTGTTTTGAATAATTTATATAAACATACGCAACTTCAAACTTCTTATGGTATTAATTTCTTAATGCTTGTGGATGGAAGTCCTAGAACACTTGGTTTAAGAGAGATTATTGAGAAGTATATTGATCATCAGAAACATGTTATTTATCGTAGATGTCAATTTGATTTAAAGAGATATAAAGATAGATTACATATATTAGATGGTTTAAAGATTGCTCTTGATAATATTGATAGAGTTATTAAGATTATTAGAGAGTCTGCTGATGACGATGAGGCTAAGGCTGGACTTATGTCTAATTTTGCTTTATCAGAAGTTCAATCTCAGGCTATTCTTGATATGCGATTGAAGAGACTTACTGGTCTTGAAAAATCTAAGATTGAAGAAGAGATTGCGGAACTTGAGAAATTAGTTAAGGAATTAGAAGAAATATTAGCTAGTGAAGAGAAGATTCTGGAGGTTATTAAGAACGAAATGCTTGAAATTAAAGCTAAATATGCTGATGAGAGAAGAACACATATTGATATGACTGCTGTTGATTATATTGAAGATGAATCTTTGATTCCTGTTGAGAATGTTGTTATAACTTTAACTAATAATGGTTATATTAAGAGATTACCTGCTGATACTTATAAAACTCAAAATAGAGGTGGTATGGGTGTCAAGGGTATGGCTACTAATGAGGAGGATTTTGTAGAGCATTTGATTAATGCTACTAGTCATGATTATATTCTTATGTTTACTAATAAGGGTAAGGTATATAGAATTAAGGGTTATGAGATTCCTGAGTATAGTAGACAATCTAAAGGATTACCTATTATTAATTTATTATCTTTAGATAAAGATGAAAAGGTTACTTCTTTATTGAAGATATCTAATGATGATGAATACAAATGTTTGGTATTTGCTACGAAAAGTGGCTTAATTAAAAGGACTGATATATCTGAATTTGATAGTATTAGAACTAATGGTAAGAAGTTTATTACTTTAAAAGATGATGATGAACTTGTATCTGTTAAAAAGACTACTGGTAATGATGAGATTTTGATGGCTTCTTCTAATGGTAGAATGGTTAGATTTAATGAAAGTGCTGTTAGAATTATGGGTAGAGGTGCTTCTGGTGTTAGAGGTATTAATCTTGATGGTGGTATACTTGTTGGTATGGAGATTGTTGAACCTAATGAATATGTACTTGTAATTACTGAAAAAGGTTATGGTAAGAAGACACCTGTTGATGAATATAGAATTACTAATCGTGGTGGAAAAGGTGTTAAGACTGTTAATATTACCGAAAAGAATGGCTCTATTGTATCATTCAAGACTGTTGATGATAGTAAAGATTTAATGATTATTACTGATTCTGGTGTTATTATTAGATTGGCTGTTGATAAGATATCTACTATGAGTAGAGTTACACAAGGTGTAAAACTTATTAATTTGAAAGAAGATAGTATTGTTAGTTCTACTGCTATTGTTGATAAAGAAGAAATTGATAATGGTAGTGATGAAGAGGAAAGTGAATAATATATTTGCTTTCTTTTATTTTGTATATTTACACAGCAATTTAAATACACTTGTTCGTTAATTTTGATATAATTTATTTACTTGTTGATAAGTTAATTACTTTATTTCGTTGCATTTTTTTAAATTTTATTGTAAAATGATGTTGATACAACGTTAATTAATGGAATCAAGTCAGGGGCGGAAGCCAGCAGCTTTAACATTACATTAGCGTGTGTATCTTTTTTTATCTAATTTTAATTTTATTCTTTTATATTTTATATGTAATCTGATTTTCTTTGTTGATTATTTAAGTTTAAAATTATATTATGTTTCATGTGAAACCTGTATTTTTATAATCAGTTGTAATATATGCATTAACTTTATAAGAATATTATTTATCTTGGTTTATTTAATTGTCATTTAATGTTTCACGTGTAACATGATTATCAAAATTTTTTGAAATTGTTAATTAATTTTATTTCAAATATTATTGTGTAATGAATATAATCATTAATTTTTTTATACTAGATAAATTACTAATGTATTTTATAAAACATTTTTGTAATTATAAATTATATAGTTGAACTTTTTATTATTATTTGATAAAAATACTGCTAAGCATATAAGTAATATATTTTATAACATGTTTCACGTGAAACGTAGTTATCAACAGTTTTTGTTTATTAGTTTACTTCAAATTTCGATTAATATTTATTATATTTGAATATTTATCATAAAAAGAGTAAGTTTATTTATTTTATACAAAATTTATATAAATATACATTGAGTGATATTTTTGTAATGAAATAAAATTATGCTGTTAATATTTTTCTTAATTAAATATACAAGTAATAAATTTTTTTTTATTTAATGAAAATACAATTATTTAATATTTATATATTTTTATAACATGTTTCACGTGAAACATGAATATCAACAGGTTACTAATTAGTAATTTATATTTGCTTTATTTTTTATATTTTGTTGTTCTTTAAATATTTATTCTTATATTAGTGATTTTAATATGAATATTACTATAATTAATTGGAATTTAATTAGTTGTTAATTATATTGTATATATTTTTATTAAAAAAGTTATTTAACTTTTGGGTTATAATAATAATTTTATTATGTTTCACGTGAAACGTAGTTATCAACAATTCTGTTGATATTTGTTGAAATTTTATATTGATTAAATGTATATTTATATGCTAATATTATTAATAATCTAAATTGAATTTGCGATGGTGATGTTGATGGATGAAAATTTTATGAAAATTGCTATAGAAGAGGCTAAAATAGCTTATAAAAATGATGAAATACCGGTTGGATGTGCTATTTTTTGTGATGGTATGCTGATTTCAAAGGCTCATAATTGTCGTGAAGTGACAAATAATAGCATTATGCATGCCGAAATTGTCGCTATTAGTGATGCTTGCGAAAAACTTTGTAGTTGGAGACTTAATAATTGCACTTTATACGTTACTTTAGAGCCTTGTATGATGTGTATGGGGGCCATTATTGAAAGCCGTATTAAAAAGGTCTATTTTGGAACTAAAAGTAATAACGAACAAATGTATGATAAAGATATGATTAAAAATACAGTTGATGTTGAATTAATTGAGAATAGTGAGTGTTCTAAATTATTATCTGATTTTTTTAAAAACAAGAGAAAAAAATAATTATTTCTCTTATTTTTATGTTATAATATAGGCAGTGGAGGTTGATTTTATTTATATGAGTTATTTAGCTTTATATCGTAAGTATAGACCTGTTGATTTTGATGATGTATATGGTCAGGAAGAAGTTGTAACAGTTATTAAAAATGCTATTGCTAATGGTAAAGTTTCTCATGCTTATCTTTTTAGTGGTCCTAGGGGAACTGGTAAAACTACTGTAGCTAAAATTATTGCTAGACTTGTTAATTGTGAGCATTTAGTTGATTCTAAGCCTTGTGGTAAATGCTATAATTGTTTAAATTTTAATAATAGTAATGATATTGTTGAAATAGATGCTGCTTCAAATAATGGTGTTGATGAAATTAGAGAACTTAGAGATAAAATTAATTTGGTTCCTAGTAATGCTAAATACAAGGTTTATATTATTGACGAGGTTCATATGCTTACTAACCAAGCGTTTAATGCTTTATTGAAAACTTTAGAAGAGCCTCCTAGTCACGTTATTTTTATATTAGCAACTACTGAACCTTCTAAAATACCACTTACTATTTCATCTAGGTGTCAAAAATTTAGATTTTCTAAGATTAGTGATAATAAAATTGTTGATAGACTTAAAGATATAGTAAAATTAGAAAATATTAATATTGATAATGATGCTTTGTTTGAAATAGCAAGAGTTTCTGATGGTGGTATGAGAGATTCTATTAATATGTTAGATCAACTTATTTCTTATAGTAATTCTAAAATTACTTTGAGTGATGTTTATGCAGTTAATGGTTCGGTTTCTTATGATGAATTATTTACATTGATTAATGATATATATAATAATGATAAGGTTGATATTATCAATTTTGTTGATAAATTAGATAATGAGGGAAAGGAGATTATTAAATTTCTTCAAGAATTGTTGATTTTTTTAAAAGATGTTATTTTATATAAAAATGCAAAGATATTATCTAACATTGAAATAAAAAATAATTATATCATTAAAACTTCAGAATTATATAGTGATAATTTATTATATGACTTGATTGAAAATTTAAATGATGTTCAAAATTCAATAAAATCTTCTACACATGGTAGTATTATATTTATGACTTTTATTCTTAAATTTTCAGACGCAATATATAACAATGGCGATAATAGTGACAATAATACTATAAAAATTGATGAAACTGTAGAAAAAAATAAAAATAATGCTGGTGAAAATAACAAAAAAGAAAAAAATATTTCCCGGGAAATAAAAAAAGTGGGAAATATTCAAAAAATGTCTGATGATGAAATAAATGTGAGAGTAAATAATGCACTTGCTACAGCATCAAAGGGTGTTTTAAATAATGTAAAAAATAATTGGTCTAAGATAGATGATTATTTAACTGATGAAAAATTTTCAGTTGTTTCTGGATTATTAAAGGACTTTGTTCCTGTTGTTGCTTCTGAAAAATATGTTATCGTTGCTAGTGATTTGATTTCAATGGTGGATAGAATTAATGATGATATTATTGATGTTGAAATGTTTTTTAGAAAATTATTTGATTTTAATATTTTTGTTGTTGCAATTACTACTGATCGTTGGAAAAATGAAAAAAATAAATATGTTAGTAATATTAAAAATGGTATCAAATATTATGTTAAAGAATTGAATAAAAGTAATGTTGATGAGAAAAAAAATAATAATCCTGTTGATGAATTGATTGATTTATTAGGGGATAGTGTAATAGAATATAAATAGAGAGGATGATTTAAATGAATATGCAAAATTTAATGATGCAAGCAAAGAAAATGCAAAAAGATATTGAAAAGGCTCAAACTGAGTTGGAATCTAAAAATTATGAAGGAAAATCTCAAATGGTAACTGCTGTTATTAGTGGTAAGGGAAAGCTTATTTCTTTGAATATTGATATGAATGATTTTTCTTCTGATGATAAGGAAATTATTGAAGATATGGTTTTAGTAGCAGTTAATAGTGCAATTGAAAAGATGGAAGCTGATAAGGCTGATAAATTTGGTAAATATGGCCAAATGTTTAATGGTTTGATGTAAAATGTATCCTAAATGTATTAAAAATGTAATTGACTGCTTTAAGAATTTGCCTGGTATTGGAGAAAAAACAGCGGAAAGACTTGCTTTTTCTTTAATTGGTTTTAGTAAAGAGAATCTTACTTCTTTTTCTGCTGCTATTACTGATATTAGGGATAAAATTACTACTTGTGAAATTTGTGGTAATATCGCTGATTCTAATATTTGTAATATTTGTTCTGATAAAGAAAGAAATAGTAATATAATTTTTGTTGTAGAAAAGGCAAAAGATATTTCTTTGTTTGAAAAGATTAATATTTATAATGGTAAGTATCATGTTCTTGGTGGGCTTATTTCTCCTTTAGATGGAATTGGACCTGATGATATTAATATTAATAAATTAATTGATAGAATAGATAAGGAGTCTGTTCATGAAATTATTATGGCTCTTAAGCCTTCAATAGAAGGAGAAACTACTATGCAATATATTAAAAAGATATTGGAAAATAAGAATGTTAGGGTTACTAGAATTGCTACTGGTATTCCTATGGGGACTGATATTGAATATATTGATGCAATGACATTGGAATTTGCTTTAGAGGGTAGAAAAGACATATAAAATTTACTATATCATATATTTTAGTGGTGATGTTTTTTATGCTTTCTAAAATTATTTGGTTTGTTAAAAAAGTTATTTTTGGTATTTTATTTCTTTATGCTTTTAATATTGTTGTATTTCCTTTAAATGTTATGTTACCTATTAATATTTTTAATGTTTTTCTGACTGCTTTTTTAGGTTTTCCTTTTATTTTAATGTTTTGTTTATTTTCATTATTTATTTTTTAGGTGGTGATTTGATGTTAGATATTTATAAAGATGGACAGGCTATTGCTTATAATACTATGATGAATGCTATAAATAATAATAAGATTTCACATGCTTATTTATTTGATTCTAATGGTAATCCTGATGTTATGGATATTGTTTTGTCTTTTGTTAAATCGATTGTTTGCTTGGAATATAATGATGAAAATAATGCTATTAAAGTATGTAAGAGAATAGATGAAGGAAACTATTTAGATGTTATGGTTATCGAGCCAGATGGCCTTTGGATTAAGAAAAATCAGATAATTGATTTACAAAACGAATTTAGTAAAAAGGCTGTAGAAGGAAGAAAAAAGATATATATTATCAAATCTGCTGATAAAATGAATGTTCAAACTGCAAATTCTATTTTGAAGTTTTTGGAAGAACCTATTGATGATATTATAGCTATTTTAATAGTTGATAATATTAATTTGGTTTTACCAACTATTCTTTCTAGATGTCAAATTATTAAACTTAAGAAGAAAAAATTGTCAGATTCTTCTAATGATAACTTTCATTATTTATTTAATAATGGTAAATGTTCTGATTATGATAATGATAAAATTAGTGATATTATTGAATGTATTATTAATTTTATATGTTATATTGAAAAAAATGGTATGGATACTATGATTTATACTAAGAAATTGTGGCATAATAATTTTAAGGATAGGGAAGATAATATTATGGCAGTAGAACTTATGATTAATTTTTATTGTGATGTTATTAAATATATTGCTAATAAAAAGATTGATTTTTACTGCGATAAAATTTCTGATGTTTGTAACATTGCTAATTCTAATTCTATTGAAAGTGTAGCAAAAAAAATTGAAATACTTGATAATGTAAAAAATAATTTGAAAAAAAATTTGAATATTAATTTGGTCATTGATAAAATGATCATAGATATGTGTGGTGATTATTAATGAAAGTAGTTGGCGTAAAAGTTAATGAAACTGGAAAGGTTTTATATTATGACTCTAACAATCTTAATTTAAAAATTAATTTAACTGTAATTGTTCTTGATGAAAGAGGGTTACAATTTGCTAAGGTTGTTGATTTTATGGATGTTTCTGATAATTCTGATTATGAAAAAATTGTTAGAATTGCTACTAAAAAGGATTATCTTCAACATTTAAAAAATATTGAAGATGCTAGGGTGGCTTTAGAAAAGTGTAGATCTATTGTAATGAAAAATAATTTGAATATGAATATTATTGATGCTACATATAATTTTGATAAAAGTCAATTATTATTTAGATTTTTGTCTGATGAAAGAGTTGATTTTAGAAATTTGGCAAAGGAATTGGGAGCAAAACTTAGAACTAGAATTGAACTTAGACAAATAGGAATTAGGGATAAAGCAAAGGAAATTGGTGGTATTGGTCCTTGTGGGCGTTTTTTATGCTGTAGTACTTTTCTTACTAATTTTGATACTGTTTCTATTAGTATGGCGAAGAATCAGGGACTAGCGCTTAATCCTACTAAAATTAATGGTGTTTGTGGTAGACTTTTATGTTGTTTAAATTATGAGAATGAACAATATTTGGAAGCTAGAAAAGATATCCCTGATGTTGGTAAAAAGGTTATGATTAATGGTAAAGAAGGAAAGGTAATTACTTCAGAACCACTTTTATATAAATATAAGGTCTTAGTTGATGATGAATTGATAGAAGTTGATAAAAATGATAGTACGAAATAGACTTTTAAACTATACTGATAGTTATATTTTTCAAGATACTGATTATTTTAAGTTTTCTTTGGATTCTGTTCTACTTGCTAATTTTGTTACTATTAATAAAAGGGATAAAATGATACTTGATATTGCTACTGGGAATGCTCCTATTCCTATGTTGTTATCTTTTAGAACTAATGCTAAAATATATGGTGTTGAAATTCAAAAAGTTATTTATAACTTGGGGGTTATTTCTATCAATGAAAATAATATGAAGGATCAAATTAAACTTATTAATGATGATGCTAAAAATTTAGTTAATAAGTTTGACTCTGATACATTTGATGTTATTACTTGTAATCCCCCTTATTTTAAAACTAATGATAATAGATTTAAGAATAATAACTCTGTTAAATCTTTGGCAAGGCATGAAGATACACTTAAATTGGATGATGTTTTTGCTATTAGTAGAAAATTATTAAAGAATAATGGTAGGATAGCTATAGTTCATAGAACTGAAAGATTAGTAGAAATTTTAAATGTTATGAATAAATATAATATTGAACCAAAGAAAATTAGATTTATTTATTCTAAAATTAATAAAAAAAGTGAATTGTTCTTGATTGAAGGTATAAAAAATGGCAAGCCTGGTTTAAAATTATTACCACCATTAATTATTTATGATGAAAATGGTAATTATAGTAATGAGGTTAATTTGATGTTTGGAGAGTGATTATATGTTACAAAATAGTTATGATGGAAAACCTACTTTGTATTTAATATCTACACCTATTGGAAATTTGGATGATATCACTTATAGGAGTGTTAAAATTTTAAATGATGTTGATGTTATTTTTTCTGAGGATACTAGAGTAACTTTAAATTTACTTAATTATTTGGGAATTAATAAAAAGCTTATTGCTCTTCATGAGCATAATGAGGATATGGCAAAAGAAAAAGTGTTGGAATATTTAAAGAATGGAAATAATATTGCGTTGGTTACTGATAGAGGGACTCCTATTATTAGTGATCCGGGTTATAAAACTGTTAAATATATAACAGATAATAATTATAATGTTGTGGCTCTTCCTGGTCCTACTGCTTTTGTTCCTGCTCTTATTACTTCTGGATTAGCTCCTCAACCATTTTTGTTCTATGGTTTTTTAGATAGTAAGGATAGTTTAAAAAGAAGTGAACTTGAGAGGTTATCAGATGAAGAAGAAACTATTATATTTTATGAGGCACCACATAGAATAATTAGAACTTTAAATATGATGTTAGATATATTTGGTGATAGAAATATTAGTATATCTAGAGAAATATCAAAAAAGTTTGAAACTATTTATCGTGGTAAGATTAGTGATGTTATTAATATTATTCCTGAAAAGGGTGAATTTGTTATTATTGTTGAGGGTGTTAAAGATAAGATTGTTGATAATAATATTACTATTAAAGATGCTGTTGATAATTATATTAGGACTGGCTTTGATGTAATGACTTCAATTAAAAAAGTTGCTAAAGATAGAAATGTTCCTAAAAATGTTATATATAAAGAATATCACAAGGAGGATAATTAATGAAATTAATTGTTGGTCTTGGTAATCCAGGAAGAGATTATAATAATACAAGGCATAATGTTGGATTTAATGTTATTGATTTGTTAGTAAAAAAGTATGGTTTGTCATTTAATGAAAATAAAAAGTTTAATGCTTTGGAATGTTGTTTTAATTTAAATGGTGAAAAAGTGATTTTTGTTAAGCCTTTAACTTATATGAATTTATCTGGTAGTTCTGTTACTTTATATGTTAATTATTATAATATAGAATTGTCTGATATTTTGATTATTCATGATGACTTGGATATGGTGCTTGGTAAAATTAGGTTTGTTTTTGATAGTTCTAGTGGTGGTCATAATGGTATTAAAGATATTATTAATAAACTTGGTAGTCAGAAATTTTCTAGATTAAAAATAGGAATCTCTAATGATAAAGCTGTTGATACTAAGGATTATGTTTTGGGTAAATTTAGTAATGATGAAATTAAAATACTTAATAATTCTTATGAAAAATTATATGATCTTGTAGAGGATTTTATTTCATATGATGTTAATGCATTAAAACAAATTTATAATAATAAAAATAATTAAGATACACATAGTTGTATCTTTTGCTTGTGGAGATGATAATATGAGTTTTTTTGATAACTTATTTATGGTTGATACTAAGAATGAATATTTGGTTACTGGACTTAGCAGAGAGCTTAATAGTATATATGTATATGACCATTTTAAAAAGAATAATGATAATATTTTACTTGTTACTAATTCTTTATATGAAGCTAATGATTTGTATAATAGAATTAGTAATTATACTGATAAAGTATTATTTTTTCCTATGGATGATTTTATGTCTAGTGAGGTTTCTGCTTTAAGTCCTGAATTAATGATTGAAAGGCTTAATACATTAAACAAGGTTATAAATAGTGGTAAATATATTGTAATTTGTAATTTAATGGGATTACTTAGATATTTACCTGATAAAAATTTATATAAGAGTAAAATTGTTAACTTGGGTGTAAATGATGATGTAAATAGGGATGAACTTATTAATAGTTTTTTTGAATTGGGTTATGACAAGGTACCACTTGTTACTAAAACTGGTGAAATGGCTGTTAGGGGGTATGTTGTCGATATTTTTCCTATTGGCTTTGATAATCCTGTTAGAATTGAGTTTTGGGGCGATACTATTGATAGTATTAAATATTTTGATTTGGATAGTCAGTCTTCAAATAAGCAAATTGACAAGATTAGTATTTATCCTTTTACAGAATTTTTAGTTGATAATAAAAATAGTATTGACAGTAAATTGTATAAACAAAAGTATCTTTCTAATTTTTCTGATATTGTTTATGGAATATGGAACTATTTAGATAATTTTACTCTTATTTATTATGATTATAATCAGATTATATCTAGTTATAGGTTTCTTAGAGAAAGTATTATTAATTATGATAACGAAATTTCTGATAATATTAAAACGAACTATATGTTTGATATTTCAGATGTTAAATATGATAATATAATTTATATGTTGGAATTTGATAATTTAATTGATCTTGATGTTAAGTGTAAACATAATTTTTTATCTTATAATATTGATAATTATATGGGAAATTTTGAAAAGATTAAAATAAGTATTCATAAATATATTTCTAGTGGTAAAACGGTTATTATGTGTATTGATGATAAGAATGTTGTTAAGAGAATTGTTACTTATTTGGATATTTTAAATGATGTTATTATTACTAATGAAAATGAAATTGTTAAAAATAAAATTAATATTATTAATAAATATATCGTTAATGGTTTTATATATGATGATTATGTTGTTATTTCTTCTAATGATTTATTTGGTAAAGCTGAAAATAAGAAAAAAATTAAAAGTAAATATAAAGTTGGTAGTAAAATTAGTAATATTGATAATTTAGAAAAAGGTGATTATATTGTTCATATTGATCATGGAATTGGGCAATATATAGAGATATGTACTTTGATAAAAAATGGATTGAAAAAGGACTATATTAAACTTCTTTATGCTGATGGGGATGTTTTATATTTACCAGTAGAAAAAATTGATAAAATTACTAAATTTACTGGTAGAGATGGTGCTATTGTTAGACTTGATAAACTTGGTAGTGATTCTTGGAATAAGAAAAAGGCAAGGGTTAGAAGTAAGTTAGAAAATATTGCTAGTGATTTAATTAGAGTGTCTGCTGAAAGAGAAAATTCTGTTGGTTATGCTTTTAGTCATGATGATGAAAATCAAATTTTATTTGAGAGTAAATTTAAATATGAGCCTACTGCTGATCAAATTAGGGCTACACAAATTATTAAGACGGAAATGGAAAAAAGTAAACCTATGGATATGCTATTATGTGGTGATGTTGGATATGGTAAAACGGAAGTTGCATTTAGGGCTATATTTAAAGCTGTTAATGATGGTAAACAAGTAGCTTATCTTTGTCCAACGACTATTTTATCTAGCCAACAGTATAATGCTGCTATAGAAAGATTTAGTGATTTTCCTATTAATATTGCTCTTCTTAATAGATTTACTTCTGTTCGAGAACAAAATATTATTTTTGATAAGCTTAAAACTGGTAAGATTGATATTTTGTTTGGTACGCATAAACTTTTAAATGATAGAGTTGATTTTAAGGATTTAGGTCTTCTTATTATTGATGAGGAACAGAGATTTGGGGTTGTTCATAAAGAGAAAATTAAGAAGTATAAGACTAGTATTGATATTCTTACTTTGTCTGCTACACCGATACCTAGAACTCTTCAAATGTCAATGTCTGGTATTAGGGGACTCGCACTTATTGAAACACCACCTGAGAAGAGAAGACCTATTCAAACTTATGTTATGCCGATAAGTACTAATATTATAAAGGATGCTATTTATAAAGAGTTATCAAGAAATGGTCAAATATTTATGCTTTATAATAGTGTTGAAAAAATTGATAACAAATTAGATGAAATTAAGAAATTAGTGCCTGAAGCTAGTATTAGATATGCCCATGGTAGAATGACTAAAACGGAACTTGAAAATATTATGATTGATTTTACTAATCATGAATTTGATATTCTTTTATGTACTACTATAATTGAGACTGGTATTGATATTCCTAATGTAAATACTTTAATTATTCTTGATGCTGATAAGTTTGGATTATCTCAATTGTATCAAATTAGGGGTAGAATAGGTAGAAGCGATAGAATTGGTTATGCATATCTTATGTATGATAATAAGAAGGAACTTAATGATTTGGCTGTTAAAAGACTTAATACGATAAAAGAATTTACTGAACTTGGCAGTGGATTTAAAATTGCTATGAGAGATTTATCTATTAGGGGAGCTGGAGATGTACTTGGTAGTGAACAATCTGGATTTATTGATAGTGTTGGTATTGATTTATATCTTAAAATGTTAAAAGAAGAGGTTGACAAATTAAAAGGAATTAATGTCTCTTCAGATAAAGAGGAAAGTGTAAAACCATTAATAGAAGTTGAGACTCATATTTCTTCAGAGTATGCTCCTGATGATGAGATTAAAATAGAAATTCATAAACTAATTAATGATATAAATTCTAAGGATGATATAGATAAACTTATTAAAACTTTAAAGGATAGATTTGGTAAGGTTACTGATGAAATGATTGTTTATATGCATGAGGAATGGTTTGAAAAACAGGCTAAGTGTCTTGATATTACTCAAATTAAACAAACTAAGACATATGTTGAAATTGTACTTCCTCAGTATTTGTCTAAAGAAATTGATGGCGAAAAATTATTTTTTGATGCTTATGAGATATCTAAGTATTTTAGATTTTCTTATACTAATAACCAGATTCATATTATATTGGATACAATTAAGTTGAATAAACACTTTGTATATTATTTAAATGATTTACTTGATTTAATTATTAAAGATGTAAAGAAATAGAGTGTAAAATTTTATTTCTTTTTTTTTACTTGCATATTTCTTTATTTATTTGACAGAATATTAAAGAAAGTATGGTGAATGTATGAAAACAACTGGTGTTATTAGAAGGATAGATGAACTTGGTAGAATTGTTATACCAAAAGAAATTAGAAAAAATTTAAGAATTAAGAATGGTGATAGTTTAGAAATTTTTTTGGAAAGTGATAATATTATTTTGAAAAAATATTCTCAACTTGAAACTATTGAAAATGTTTCTGTTGATTATGTTGAGGCCTTTAATAGTATTATTAAACATAATATAATTGTTACTGATAGGGATAAAGTTATTGCAGTGTCGGGTCCACTTAAGAAAAAGTATTTAGGTAAAGAAGTAAATGAGTTTACGGAAAGAAGTATTGAGAGACGTGATTCTTTTTCTGAAAAGCAGAAGAAAATATTTCAAATAATTAAGGATGAAGATGAAAATGGTTATTATTCTTTTTCTTCAATAGTGGATAATGGTGATGCGATTGGTAGTGTTATTATTATTTCTACTGATACACCTATTACTGATGTAGAAGATAAAATGGGAATTATTTTGTCTAGATTACTTAGTACACAGTTTGCTGATTAATATAATGACTTAAATTTTGGTATTTTGATGTATGATAATATTTTAAAAATGGGACTATGGTCTCATTTTCTTTTTGATATACTTTTGACTCTTTAAGAAATAATAAAAAGTACTTGAAATTATATTTTTTATATGATAAAATACTTTCTGTAAAGCGATGAAGGAAAGAGTAATAGTAATATTTATAGAGAGTCTATGTTGGTGGAAATTAGATAAGAAAAGCTATTATAAATGGTTCTGGAGCTATTATATCTAATAGGTATAGTCGGTTGTTACGTTAGAACTTAATGAGTGTATTATTATAAAATAAGGTGGTACCGCGGATTGTTTATTCGTCCTTTGGCTACTTTATTTTTTTGCTTTATTGGAGGTGTTTATTATGAGAAAATTTGAAAAGATAAGTAAGAGTGAATTTTTGAAAGATGTACCTGATGCTAATTATGATGATATTATACTGCCTAAAAGAAGTACTTTAAATAGCGCTGGTTATGACTTCTATAGTGTTATATCATTTACTTTAAGTCCTGGTGAGAGAAGAGTTATTCCTACTGGGATAAAAGCTTCAATGAATAGTAATGAATTTTTGAGTATTTATATTCGTAGTAGTTTGGGATTTAAGTGGAATATACGGATGTGTAATCAGGTTGGTATTATTGATGCAGACTATTATAATAATAGCGAGAATGAAGGGCATATTTTTGTATGTTTGATGAATGAGGGGGATAAAGTTTTAGAGATTAAAAAAGGTGATAGAATAGTTCAGGGTATTTTTATGCCATTTTTAATTACTGATGATGATAAAACTACTGATATTAGAATGGGTGGTATTGGTAGTACTAATAAGGGAGATGATAATAATGAATAATAAGAAATTTTATATTACAACACCTATATATTATCCAAGTGCTAATTTTCATATTGGACACTGTTATACTACTATTATAGCGGATGCTATTGCTAGGTATAAAAGACTTACTGGTTATGATGTGTTTTATTTGACTGGTACTGATGAGCATGGTCAAAAAATACAAAAAAAAGCTATTGAGGCTGGTGTTACTCCAAAAGAATATGTTGATGAAATAGTTGGTAATGCTAAGGATTTATGGAAAAGTTTAGATATTAGTTATGATAAATTTATTAGAACTACTGATCCTGAACATGTTGAATGTGTACAAAAAATATTTAAGAAGTTATATGATAAAGGCGATATTTATAAAGGTGAATATAAGGGACTTTATTGTACACCATGTGAATCTTTTTGGACTGAAACGCAGCTTATAGATGGTAAATGTCCTGATTGTGGTAGAGATGTTTACGAAGTTAGTGAAGAGGCTTATTTCTTTAATCTTTCTAAATATCAAGACAGGCTTATTAAATTTTATGATGAGAATCCTGATTTTATAGAACCTATTTCTAGAAAAAATGAAATGATTAATAATTTTATTAAACCTGGGCTTGAGGATTTGTGTGTATCTAGAACTTCTTTTGATTGGGGAATACCTGTTACATTTGATCCAGGACATGTTATTTATGTTTGGGTAGATGCTCTTGCTAATTATTTGTCTGCTTTAGGATATTTAAGTGATGATGATTCTTTATTTAAAAAATATTGGCCTGCAGATTTACATATTGTTGGTAAAGAAATTGTTAGATTTCATACCATTATTTGGCCGATTATGTTAATGGCACTTGATTTACCATTACCTAAAAAGGTTTTTGGTCATGGTTGGCTTGTTATTAATGGTGGTAAGATATCTAAGAGTTTAGGTAATTATAAAGATCCTAGAGAATATATTGATAGTTATGGTGTAGATGCTGTTAGATATTTTGCTTTGCGAGAGGTTCCTTTTGGTAGTGATGGTAATTTTTCAGAGGAGGCTTTAGTGGCTAGAACAAACGGTGATTTGGCTAATATTCTTGGTAATTTGGTTAATAGAACAATTGGTATGGCTAATAAGTATTTTGATGGCGTTGTTTATAATAAAGGCGTATCTAATGATATTGATGATATTCTTATTAAGCATACTTTAGAACTTAAGGATAAAGTTGATTCGTATATGGATAAGCTTGAGGTGTCTAAGGCTTTAGAGTGTATATTTGATTTACTTAGAGAATGTAATAAGTATATTGATGATACTATGCCTTGGGTACTTTATAAGGATGAAGATAAGAAGGATAGACTTGCTACTGTTATATATAATTTGGTTGAATGTATTAGAATTAGTGCTATACTTCTTGAAGCATTTATTCCTAGTACTAGTGCAAAGATTTTTGAACAAATTAATACTGATGTTACTGGTTATGATACTATTTGTGAATTTGGTGGATATAAGAGTGGTACTAAAGTAAATACACCAGAGGTATTATTTAAAAGAATTGAAAATTAGTTTTAAACAATAGATTTTTATGTCTATTGTTTTTTTTATGTGTAAAGTTTTTTCGATTTTCTTTACTATGTTTTATTTTTGTGTTATATTTTTCTTGTAGCTCTGATGCAATAAGAAAAGGAGAAGACGGCGATGCTTAGGATTAAGAGTAGCAGTATATTTGATGTTTTAGTTTGTATATTAGGAGTTATTGTTTTAGTGTTATTGCATTTATATGGAGATATTATTGATTTTGTCTATATTGGACTTATCTTTTTCTCTATTTTAATATTTCGTATTGAAAAATGTTTTAAATGATTGTACTATATAGTTATAGTATAATTTTTTTTATGGAGGTAGTTATGTTTATTGATACACATGCTCATTTATTTAAAGAGTATTATAGTGATTTAGATGATGTTATTTTGGAGTGCTTAAATAATGGGGTTAATAAAATTATTGTTAGTGGGTGTGATATGGCTTCTAATAAAGAAGTATTGGAACTTGTTAGTAAGTATGATTGTATTTATGGTACACTTGGATTTCATCCAACTGAGCTTGATGATTTTAAGGATGAATATTTTGATTGGTTAGAAGACAATATTAATAATAGAAAGATTGTTGGTGTTGGTGAAATTGGTCTTGATTACCATTATGAAGATACTAATCGTGAGCTTCAAAAAATGGTATTTAAGAGACAACTTGATATTGCCTCTAGAAATAAAAAGCCTATTGTTGTGCATAGTAGAGATGCTATAGGAGATACATATAATATATTAAAAGATTATAAATTAAGAGGCAGTATACATGCTTTTAGTGGTTCAGTGGAAATGGCTCAAGAATTTATTAAACTTGGATATATGATAGGAGTAGGTGGAGTTGTTACTTTTAAGAATGCTAAAAATATTAAAGAAGTGGTAAAAAGTGTTCCTTTAGCATATATATTATTAGAAACTGATTCTCCTTATTTGACTCCTGAACCTTACAGAGGAGAGGTTAATAGTTCTAAAAATATTCCTCTTATTGCTAATAAAATTGCAGAGCTTAAAGAGGTGTCAAACATTGATGTTTCAAGGGTTACAAGTGATAATGCAGAGAGGATATTTGACTTTTCTTCTAAATAATGTTACAATTAATATGCTGAAAATATTAATGAGGTGAGATGAATGAAGAAAATAACTACTATGGTTATAACTGTTTCTTCACAATTATTAGTAGTTTTTGTATTTTTATTTTTATTATTTGGTACTGTTGGAAGTAATAAAAATGTGACTATTATTGCTAATAATAATTTTAATAAAATGGCAGATAGAACTTTAGTTCTTTTTGAAGAAGAAAAGAAAAATGAGTCTTCTACGGATGATACTGTTGTTCCATTAGAAGATGAAAAGACTAAGGCTCAAGAAGTAGTAGAAGAAAAAAAAGAAGAAGATAAAAAGGTTGAAGTAAAGGAGGAAATTGTTGTTACTCCTGAACCTAATTTATTTTATGATAGAGCTGTAATAAAAACTGAAGTTGGTACTATTACTGGTTATGGACCAGATTGTGCTGGTTGTTCTGGAATTACTGCTAGTGGTCATAATTTACATGAATCTATTTATTACAATGATTTAGAATTTGGCACTGTTAGAATTTTAGCTGCTGATAAGAGTATTCCTTTTTATTCAATATTTAGAGTAAGTAATATTCCTGGCATGGATCCTTTTCTTGCTATTGTTCTTGATACTGGTGGTAATGTTGGATATGGAAAGGGTACCTTATTTGATTTGGCTCATGCTAATGAACAAAATGGTGTTCTTCCAAAGACTTCAAATGTTACTTTTGAAATGTTAAGAAGTGGTAAATAATTATTACTTCTTTTTTTTTTTGACATTTTTTTTAATGTTTGAGGAATATAATTATTATATGAAGAAGATATTATTAATAGTTATAATTGTTGTTTTTGTTCCTTTTCTTATTGTTAATTCTTATAAAATACAAAAAGTAAAGGAAATTAAGCTTAATTATGAATCTAATTATTTTATTAGAGTTAAAAGAACATCTACTAATGAAATACAAAATATACCTTTTGAGGAATATATTGTTGGTGTTTTAGCGGGGGAAATGCCTATTTCTTTTGAAAAAGAAGCTTTTAAGGCACAAGCTGTGGCTGCTAGGAGCTATGCTCTTAAACGTATCTTATATAATAAAGATAATGATTATGATGTTGTTGATTCTGTTATGAATCAAGTCTATTTAGATGATAATTATTTAAAGGATGTTTGGGGTGATAATTATATAGTTAATATTAATAAACTCAGAGAGGCTGTTAATGAAACAGCTTTGGAATATTTGGATTATAATGGCGAGGTTATTGACGCTATGTTTTTTTCTACTAGTAATGGTTATACGGAAGATGCTGCTACGGTATTTAGTGTTGATTTACCTTATTTAAAAAGTGTTAAATCTGGTTGGGATGAAAGGACTAGTTCGGCTTTTAGATCTACTACTACAATGAATATTAATGATTTTTATAGTAAGATTGGTTTAGAGTATTCTGATAATTTTGATGTTCGAGTTTTAAAAAGAAGTAGTACTAATCGGATTATTACTATTAGTGTTAATGGTAAGGAATTTTCTGCAAGAACTTTATATGATAAACTTTCTCTTAAATCTACTGATTTTTCTTTAAAGCGTGATGGTGATAAGGTAATTATTGATACTATTGGATATGGTCATGGTGTTGGTATGAGTCAATATGGTGCTAAAGGTATGGCAGAAGAGGGATATAATTATAAAGAGATTCTTAGTTATTATTATAGTGGTACTTCAATTAAAAAAATTAAAAATTTTGGTATATAATTTTTTATTTAGGAAACAATTATATTAGAGGTGATAATATGAGAAAATCAAGAATTAGAAACTCTTTTGTTCCTATAGTATACGGAGCAATTGTGGTAGTATTTTTATTTGGTATGTATTTTGCTCAAAAGTTTGCTAAAGATTTATTATTTAAAAATAATGATAGTCTTAGGTATGTTGATGGGGAAATTACAGAAAATAAAGATAATGATGTTCCTGTTGTTAGTACTGGTAGTTCTATTGTTAGACCTTATTTAGATAATTCTGTTTCTATTGCTAAAACTTTTTATGATTATACTGGTGAGGCAAGTGAACAAGAGAATTCTATAATTTATTACGAAGGTACTTATATGCAAAATAGTGGTGTTGATTATGCTAGTGATAATGTATTTGATGTTATTAGTATTCTTGATGGTACCGTTATATCAGTGGAGAACAATGATCTTCTTGGTAGTACTGTTCAAATAAGACATAGTAACGATCTTATTAGTGTATATCAAAGTTTATCTGAGGTATCTGTAAAGAAAGATGATCAGATTATTCAAGGACAAATAGTTGCCAAAAGTGGAATTTCTAATATTAATAAGGAATTAGGTAATCATTTGCATTTTGAGCTATATTATAAGGGTAAGATAGTTAATCCCGAAGAGTATTATAATAAATCTATCGATGAACTTTAGGCAGTAATGCCTTTTTTCATAATAATTCTTTTCTTTAATATTATATATTAGGTGATAATATGAGAAAAGATGTTTATGATAGGGTAATAGAAGAGGCAAAGTATTTAATTAATTATGGTTCTACGATTAGAGAAATAGCTAAAGTGTTTGATGTTTCTAAGAGTACTGTACATAAGGATATGAGGGATAGGCTTCCTTTAATTGATAATAATATGTATAATGAAGTGTCAAGTGTTTTGGAATATCATATAGATATTAAGCATATTCGCGGAGGAGAAGCTACAAAAAGAAAGTTTTTGAGTAAAAAAGTTAACTAAATGGTGTAAAAAGAGGTAAAATGTGGTAAAATGGAAATAAGGATGGTGATTTTGTGTTTAATAAAGATATTGGAATTGACTTGGGAACTGCGAATGTACTTATATATATTAAGGGTCAGGGTATTGTACTTAATGAGCCATCTGTTGTTGCTATTGATGCCGAAACTAAAAAACCTTTGGCTGTTGGTACAGAGGCAAGAGAGATGCTTGGAAGGACTCCTGGAAAGGTTAAAGCTATTAAGCCAATGAAAGATGGTGTTATAGCTGACTATGATACTACTGAAGTTATGCTTAATTATTTTATTAAGAAGGTTAATGGTAAGAGTTTCTTTTCTAGACCTAGAATTTTGATTTGTTGTCCTTCTAATATAACACAAGTTGAGAAAAATGCTATTAAAGAAGCTGCTGAAAGAACTGGAGCTAAAAAGGTTTATTTAGAAGAAGAACCTAAAGTTGCATCTATTGGTGCTGGTATGGATATATCTAAACCTAGTGGTAATATGGTTATTGATATTGGTGGTGGTACTACTGATATTGCTATTTTATCTTTAGGTGGTATTGTTAATAGTTCTTCTATTAGAATTGCTGGTAATGCTTTTGATAATGATATTGTTAAATATATTAAAGATAAATATAAATTATTAGTGGGAGAAAGAACTGCTGAGGATATTAAGATTACTATTGGTACAGTATTTCCTGGTTCAAGAGATGAGAAAATGGAAGTTAGGGGTAGAGACTTAGTTACTGGTCTTCCACATACTATTACGCTTACTAGTGATGAGGTGGAAGAGGCTTTAAGAGAAAGTGTTTATACTATTATACATGCTGTAAAGGGTATACTTGAGCAAACTCCTCCAGAATTATCTGCGGATATTATAGATAAAGGTATTGTGCTTACAGGTGGTGGTGCTATGGTTGATGGTTTTTCTCAAATATTAGCACAAGAACTTAAGGTACCGGTATTTATTGCTGAATCTCCACTTACTTGTGTAGCGGAAGGAACTGGTATACTTTTAGATAATTTATATATGTTGGAAAGACAATAATAATTGTCTTTTTTCTTTTGATATAATATATATTATTTGTGTAAATTATTTGTAAAAATAGTGTAATTATGTTTTATTTATATATTTTTTTTGATACAATGTAGTAGAGGGTGATAATATGAAAATTGGTTTAGCTAGTGATCATAGAGGATATAGAGCTAAAGAAATGTTAAAGGAATATCTTGATGATTATAATATTATAGATTATGGTACTGATAGTGATGAATCTACTGATTTTCCAATATATGCTACTAGACTTGGAAAGGCAATTGTGAATCATGATGTTGATTTAGGAATTGCGATATGTGGTACTGGTATTGGTATGAGTATTTGTCTTAATAAAATTAAGGGTGTATATTGTGCTAAGGTTTCTAATGAGAGTGAAGCTATATTATGTAAGAGTCATAATAATGCTAATGTTATTGCTATGAGTGAAGATGTTGATCCTGAACTTATGAAAATGATAGTTAATAAATTTATTGAAACTCCTTTTTCTAATGTTAATAAATATATTAGAAGAAATGATATGATTAAGGAACTTGAGAATGATTAAGTTTATTTTATATTTGTTTGTTATTCCGTTAGTTATTTATGCTATGGATGGTATTAATATTAATGGTATATTTAAAAAGAATAAGGTATATCAGGCAAGAATATTATATATGCTTTTTGTATTTGGTTTATCTTATTTGGTTTGTAATTTTTTATATGATTTTTTGTATATTATAAAGTAAGCATTATTTTGCTTATTTTTCTTTTATTTTTTGTAATACTGTGATAAAATACTTTAAGCAGGTGATTTAATGATTAAGATTGGTAATATTACATTATCTAATAATGTTTTTTTGGCCCCTATGGCAGGAGTTTGCAATAGTGCTTTTAGAAGAATTATTAAGGAAGAGGGGTGTTCTTTAGTTTTTGCTGAAATGGTTAGTGATAAGGGACTTATATATAATAGTCAAAAAACTAAGGATATGCTTTATTGTGATGAATGCGAGAGACCTATTGCGCAGCAAATTTTTGGTAGTGATAAGGATACTTTTGTAGAGGCTGCTAAAATGGTATATGAAATTATGAAACCTGATATTATTGATATTAATATGGGATGTCCAGTTCCTAAAGTTGCTATTAAATCACAGGCTGGAGCAGCTCTTCTTAAATCTCCAGAAAAGATTAGAGATATTGTTAGCGCGGTAGTGGCTGCTGTTCCTTGTCCGGTTACTGTTAAAATTAGAAGTGGTTGGGATAGTAATAGTATTAATGCAGTAGAGGTTGCTAAAATATGTGAAGAGGCTGGTGCTAGTGCTATTACAATTCATGGTAGAACTCGTAGTCAGGGTTATAGTGGTACTGTTTCTTTGGATATTATTAAAAAGGTTAAAGAAGCTGTATCTATACCGGTAATAGGAAATGGTGATATTAGAGATATTAAAAGTGCAGAGAGGATGCTATCTTATACTGGCTGCGATGCTATTATGATAGGTAGAGGTGTTTTGGGTAATCCTTGGCTTATGAAAGAGATTATTACTTATTTAAATACTGGTGAAATTATTCCTAAACCAACTTATAGAGAAAGAATCGATATGTGTATTCATCATTTGAATTATTTACTTGAAATTAAATGTGAAAAAGTAGCTGTACTTGAAATGAGAAGCCATGTCTCATGGTATTTAAAGGGAATGCCAAATGTACAAGAGGTTAAGAATGCTATTTTTAAAGTTAAAACTAGTGATGAAATGATGAAAATCCTTAATAACTATTTAAAAGAACTTGAAAATGATGTATAATATATGTAGGAGCGGATGTTATGAAAGCAAATTTTCTTAAGAGAGTGTTGGCCTTTTGTTTTGATTATTTTATTTTGACTTTAGTATTATCTTTTATTACTGTTGGCTTTAATACTTCTAATGAATCTTTTTATACTGAAATATCTAATATTAGTAAGGAGTATAATGAAGGGAATATTAGTGTTAATGAATATAATGATAAGTTAATGGAATTGGAATATGAATATCAAAAGGATAATCTTCCGGTTAATATTATTAATATAGTATTATTTATTGGTTATTTTATTGTTTTTGGTTATTTGAATAAGGGACAAACACTTGGTAAAAAAATATTTAAGATTAGAGTTGTGAATGATGATGGTAGTACTGTTAAGTTATCTTCTTTGATTATTAGAAGTTTGTTTATATATGGTATTGTATCATGTACTTACTCTATTATTTGTACTTCGTTTTTACCTATTAAGGTATTTACTTATAGTTATAAATGGGTAGTTAATATTGAAACTATGGTATTATTTGTTTGTTTTCTTATGGCTATGTATAGAAAAGATGGTAAGGGGTTACATGATTTGGTTAGTAAAACTAATGTTATAGGAGAGGTGAAATAAAATGGAAAGAAGTGAACAAGAATTAGTTAGGATAGAAAAATTAGATAAAATTAGAGAGTATTGTAATCCTTATCCTGACAAATATGATAGAACTCATACTTTAAAGGAAGCTAGATTACTTCCTGATGGTACTAGTGATGTTAGAATTGCTGGTAGAATTGTTTTTATGAGGAAAATGGGTAAACTTAGCTTTATTCGTATTCGTGATATTGAAGCTGATATGCAACTTGAAATGAAGATTGATGTTGTTGGAGAGGATAATTATGATTTCTTTAAAAAGCAAATAGATACTGGTGATTTTATTGGCGCAGAAGGTGAGATATTTACTACACAAACTGGTGAAAAGACTCTTAGGGTACATAATTTTAATTTCTTAGGTAAGGCTTTAAGACCTTTACCTGAAAAATTCCATGGTCTTACTGATACTGAAATGAAGTATAGACAGAGATATGTTGATCTTATTATGAACGAAGACACTAGACGTGTATTCTTGGGTAGAAGTAAATTATATGCTTTTATTCATAGATATTTGGGTGAAAATGGTTTCTTGGAAGTTGAGACTCCTATTCTTCAGAATGCTGTTAGTGGTGCCTCTGCTAAACCTTTTTATACTCATCATAATGCTTTGGATATTGATTGTAACCTTAGAATTGCACCTGAAACTTACTTAAAACAATGTATTGCTGGTGGCTTTGATAGGGTATATGAGGTTGCTAAATGTTTTAGAAATGAGGGTATGGATACTGAACATTTACAAGAGTTTACTCAAGTGGAATGGTATGTTGCTTATTGGAATTATGAAGATACTATTAAATTTTATAAGGGATTTATGCAAAATTTATTATTGGAACTAGTAGGAAAGACAGAAATTGAATATCAAGGTCATGTACTTGATTTTGGTGATAGAGATTGGAAGAGAATTAACTATGTTGAAGAAATGAGAAGGGTATTTGGCTTTGATTTTCTTGAAATAGATGATCCTAGTGTTCTTAAGGATAAGATTGTTCAAAGTGGTTTATATTCTTATAATGATTTGGAAGAGTATAAATCTGTTAGTCAAATTATTGATTTTGTATATAAGAGACAAATTCGTGAGAATATTATTGAACCTACTATTATATATAATTATCCTGCTGTGATGATGCCTCTTACTAGAAGAAATGATGAGGATAATAGAATGGTTGATATGTTCCAGGTTGTTGCTTGTGGTACTGAACTTTGTAAGGCTTATTCAGAGCTTGTTAATCCTAAAACACAAAGAGAAGCTTTTGAAGATCAACTTAAGGCTAAAGCACAAGGTGATGATGAGACTATGGATGTTGATGAAGGATTTTTACTTGCTATGGAGCAAGGAATGCCTCCTATTAGTGGTCTTGGTTTTGGTATTGATAGACTTCTTATGATAATCTTTGACCAACCTTCTATTAGAGATGTTGTATTATTTCCTCAAATGAAGGATAAAAAATAATTAATTAACTTTAATAAATCGTTATAAAATAAGGGAAAAACTATATAAATTTTCTCTTTTTTATTTACTTTTATTCTAGTTGTGCTATAATTATGTTAGAGGAGGTTATTATGAAAAAACATAGTTTATTTAAAGTAATATTAATTGTTTTAGGTTCACTTATAGCAGTAGATGCAATTTTAGCTATACTTGGTGTTTGTGGTGTAAAAGGGTTAAAAGATGTTTATACTATGATACCACTTGGTGATGTTTTGATTAACTTTGTACAATCATTCTATTATTTCTTTGATACTGTAGTTTATTTATTAGTACTTGGAGCTTTCTATGGTGTATTAAATAAGGTTCCTGCTTATAAGAAGTTAGTAGATAATATTGCACAAAAGGTTAAAGCTAATAGTAAATTATTTGTATTTATTACTACTGGTTTATTTGCTGTTTTAACTTCACTTACTGGGTTAACTAATGTACTTCTTATATTTGTACCATTTGTAATTGCTATAATCTTATTACTTGGTTATGATAAGTTAGTTGCTATTAGTTCTACTATTGTTTCTATGCTAGTAGGATTTATGGGTGGTTTATATGTAACTTTTAGAGATCCTAGTAATTATTATGGTTATTCTGCTACTACATTTGAAGGTTTAACTGGTATTAGTCTTTCTAGTACAGTATGGGCTAAACTTGCTATATTAGTGTTTGGTACTGCTTTACTTATATTCTTTATTAATAGATATATGAAGAGTGTTAAGGATAAGAAAGTTAAGTATGAACTTAATGAAAGCGATGCTGTAGTGGCTACTGAGGTTAAGGGTGACTATAAGGAAATTAAAACTTGGCCTATGATTGTTATATTTGCTATTATATTTGTTATATTAGTTTTAGGTTATTTACCTTGGAATACTTTATTTGGTATTACATGTTTTGATAGCTTTAATGAGTGGTTATTAGGATTAAAGATTGGCAATTTTGCTATATTTTCTAATATCATTTCTAATAATATGTATGCATTTGGTAATTGGGCTAGTCTTGGTTCTTATATGTCAATTATTATAACTTTGATTTTATTTACTTTATTAATTAAATTTGTTTATAGAGTTAAATTTGATGAAGTTATTAATGATTTTATAAGTGGATCTAAAAAAATGGTACCTATGGTATTCTTAGTAATTCTTAGTTATGCTATATTAGTTAGTACATATAATCATGGATTTGTTGCTAATATTATTAACTGGGTTAGTGATACTAAATTAGGAATTAATGTTGTTACTACTTCATTAATTACTATGATTGGTACTTTGTTGCATTCTGATTTATATTATACTGTAGCAGGCGTATATTCTAATATTATTGCTGCGGTAACTGATGAATCATTAATGTCTACATATGCTGTTACTTTCCAAAGTGTTTATGGTTTAACATCAATTGTTGCTCCTACTAGTTTCTTAGTAATATTTGCACTTAAATATTTTGATGTTCCTTATACTACTTGGTTTAAGTATATATGGAGATTTGTACTTATGTTATTCTTACTTGTAATTTTAGTATTACTTGTGCTTGCATTAGTATAATAATTGTATTTTAGATATCTACCTTTGGTAGATATCTTTTTTTTGTATATGTATCTTTTTTTATTGATTTTTCTTATTTAAGTTACATTTTATATTTACAATTTTATTTAAATATTTTAAGTATATATATTGACTTAATTGTATTTAAGAAACAATGTTTTGTATATTAAAATAAGAGTGTTATTGTTAACTTATTTTATTCTTGGTTGTCAACAGATGTGTTGATAATAGTGATTTAGTGATATTTTATATTATGATATATAAAATGTCTTTTTTTATTGTTTAAAATATTTAATTATATATCATTATATTCATAGAATATATATGAAAGGAGAAATTAGAACTATGATAGGTAATTTTGATGATGAGGCACAAAATATATTAAATAATGCAAAAATAGAGATGAATAATTTGGGGCATCCTTATGTTGGTACGGAACATTTACTTCTTTCTATTTTGAATAGTGATAATGATATTGTTAATAGACTTAATGAATATGATCTTACTTATAATTCTTTTAAGAGTGAGTTGTGTAAAGTAGTGGGAGTTACAGAAAAAAAGGCTGAATTCTTTTTGTATACTCCTTTACTTCGTAAGGTTATTTCTTCGTCGATTATTGATGCTAAGGAAAATAATAATGGTGAAGTTACAACAGAACATTTATTTTTTGCTATGTTAGAAGAAGGGGAAGGTATTGCTATTAGAATTCTTATTGGAATGGGTATTGATATTGAGTCTATGTATGATGATTTTTCTATTAGTTTGGTTAAAGGTTCTAAGAAAAATAAAAAGAAAAAGTTACTTATTTGTGATTTAGGAATTGATCTTACTAATATGGCTAAGAATAATGAACTTGATCCTGTTATTGGTAGAGATAAAGTGGTTAGAAGGGTTATGGAAATTTTATGCCGTAGAACTAAAAATAATCCTATACTTATTGGTGAGGCTGGAGTTGGTAAGACCGCTATTGTGGAGGAATTAGCTAGACTTATTGCTAATGACGATGTTCCTAATCTTCTTATGGGAAAAAAAGTTATATCGCTTGATATGGCTACGATGGTAGCTGGTACTAAGTATCGTGGTGAATTTGAAGAGAGAATGAAAAAGGTTATTAAAGAGATAGAAGATAATGATGATATTATTTTATTTATTGATGAGATTCATACTTTAGTTGGAGCGGGAGGGGCAGAGGGTGCTATTGATGCCTCTAATATTTTGAAGCCTGCTTTAGCAAGGGGAAAGATTAGATGTATTGGGGCTACTACTACTTCTGAATATAAGAAGTTTATTGAGAATGATTCGGCTTTGGAAAGAAGATTTCAGAAGGTTGTTGTGGAGGAGCCCTCTACTCTTGAAACTAGAAATATTTTAATTAAACTTAGGCCTATATATGAGAAATATCATAATGTTATTTTATCTGATAATATGATTGATACTATTATTGATTTGTCTGAGAGATATGTGTTTGATAGAAATAGACCTGATAAGGAAATTGATATTCTTGATGAGGTCTCTTCAAGGGTTGGTATTAAGGAATGTACTAATATTAGTGAAATTAATAGTATTAAGAGGAAACTTGATAAACTTAAAAAGGAAAAGAATGGTTATATTATTGATAATAATATTGATAAAGCTTATGAAATAAGAAAGAGTGAAACTAAACTTATGGCTCTTCTTAATGAGATAGAACTTAATAATAAAAAGACTAGAAATGAAGTTGTATTTGATGATATTGCTAGTGTTATTAGTGATAGGACTGGGGTACCTATTGATGAGCTTACTGATTTTAATGGTACTTCTGTTAATAATATGTCTTTAGTTTTACATAGTAATATTATTGGGCAAGACAAAGCTATTGATTCTCTTATTGCCACTACTAAAAAGATTAAAATGGGATATCGAGATAAGTGTTATTCTTTCTTTTTTGTAGGACCTAGTGGTGTTGGTAAGACAGAAATGGCAAAACGTTATGCTTCTTTATTAGTGGGAGAGGATAATTTTATTAGGCTTGATATGAGTGAGTATTCTGATGCTACTTCGGTTAATAAGATTCTTGGTTCTTCTCCAGGATATGTTGGTTATGATGATAATAGAAATTTTTTGGAGGAGGTTAGGAATAAGCCTAATTGTGTAATACTTTTAGATGAAATTGATAAGGCACATCCAAATGTTATTAATTTATTTTATCAGATATTAGAAGAGGGTAAGATTAAAAATGCTAAGGGTGTAACTGTTAGGTTTGATAATGCTATTATTATTATGACTTCTAATAGTGGATTTGAGAGAAATGGTATTGGATTTAATGGTTCTAATAGTGATAATGTTATTAGTGGTTTGAAGTGTTATTTTAATTTGGCTTTTATTAATAGGCTTGATAATGTTATTACTTTTAATAGGCTTGGTAAAAATGATATTAGATATATTATTAATAATAGACTTGATTATATTAGGGATAAATATTGTAATATTGATATTATTTTATCTGATAATATTATTGATGATATTATTATTAAAAGTGAATATGAAGAGTTTGGGGCTAGGAAGGTTTTAAGGATTATTTCTAAATATATTGAGAATGTTGTTATTGATGCTATTATTAATAATAATAAAGAAATTGTTATTAATTCATTGGATAATAAAAACAATATCACTATTTGATATTGTTTTTATGTTATTAATATATTTTATTCGGCAGCATCTTTTACTGTTATTTCGTTATCCATTTTTTGTACTACTGCTTTGTATGTGTTATATACTTCTTTATAGTTTGGCAGATATTCTTTGATTTTTGGATTAGAGAATGGTATTACTTTGAAATTACGCCATGTTGATTGATTATAATAGTTATATAGTAATTCGTTTTCTACATTTGTTATTTTTACACTTGTTTGATTATTTTTTATATCTTTTTCTATTTTTAAACTTGTCATTAATTCTGTTGTGCATTTATAGTTTGTACAAGTACTTTTATTCTGATATTGTGCTGATATAAAGTTACCTAAAGAATATATTACTAATGTATCATCTATCCATGTTACTGGTTGTATTACATGAGGGTGTGTGCCGATTATTAGATTTACTCCTAATGATGCTAAATATGATGCCATATCTTTTTCATATGCTGTTGGTTCATGGGTATATTCTACTCCCCAATGCATTGCTACTATTAGAAAATCTACTTTGTCTTTTACTTTATCTATATCTTCTTTTACTTGTTTTTTATATGCTTGATATTTTGTGTCTTTTTCTGGATTGTTTATGTTATCTATATCGGTTGGCCATACGTTTACTAAGTAGTCATTTGCTACTGGCATACCATTTGTTCCGTATGTATAGTTTAGCATTGTATATTTTATGTTATTTATTTCTTTTATGTTTATTTTGTTTCTTTCTTCTTCGCTGCAATAACTACCTGCTGTTAATACGTTTTCTTTTGATTGCCAATATTTACATGAATTTTCTACGGCTTTTTTACCGCTATCCATGGTGTGGTTTGTGGCTAGACTTACTAGATTGAAGCCGGCGTCTAACATGGCATCTCCAGCTTCATATGGCGAATTGAATGTTGGGTAGTCAGATAATCCTAATTCTGATCCACCTAATATTGTTTCTTGGTTATAATAAGCTATATCATAGTTGGATACTATTTCTTTTATGTATGATATCATTGGTTTGAAATCGTATCCATCACCATTTGCTAAACGATTGGCATCTTTATAAACTGATGAATGAATTAGATAATCTCCTACTGCTATTAGGGATGCTTCATAGTGTTTATCTTCATTTTTGTTTATTATATTTGGTTTACTAATTGTTTTGTTATCTTTGTTTGGTTTTATTATTATATAACCTATTATTGATATTAATGTTATACTAAATATTACTAGGAATATTTTAAATCCTTTTTTTAATTTTCTTCTTTTTCTTTTTTTTGTCATTTTATCACTACCTTACTTATTTATAGTATAACAAAATTAGTTCGTTTTGTAAATAAAAAAGCTTAGTTGTTTACTAAGCTTTATGGTATTAATCCCCATCCTGTTACTACGTATCTTCCACCTTGTTTTTTTGCTGCTGCTGGAGGATTATTATATAGTTTGTTTTCTATTACTAATGATGATGATTGTCCGCCATCAAGATTAGCTGCGTTATATGCACCATATCTTTCTAATACGTCTACCATGTCTTGGAGACTGGCACCATTGATATAGTTTTCTCCATCTACTACTAGGAATAACATAATTCCATCTTTTGTTTGTCCTATTGCAACTCTTGGAGCTTGTCCCCATGGATCTCCTACTATTTCTAGTGGTTTGCCATTGACTATTAAGAATGGTCCAAATACCATGCCTTCATATATTCCTGCTTCTAGTGCTTCATTGCCGGTGGCATTTGTCATTAATTTTAATTTTCCATCTTTTGTCATGCCTATTATGTTATCTCTTGCGGAATCTGCTACTTCGGAAGACCAAGTTATTTTTCCGTTTTGGATTACGTATCCGGTTGGAATATCTGACCCCATACCATTGTCATAGAAACCTCCACCATTTATACATACTTTTCCATTATATCTTTGACACATTGTAATAATTCTTTCACCATAACCACCTACGTTGAATTGTTTTGTTGATATTAGTTTTACTTTTTCTGGTTCATATATGGCTACTAAATATCCGTTTGATGTTCCTATTTTTAAATTTATTACTTTGTATAAATCGTTTCCTGGATCTCTAGTAAATAATTCTTCTTCATATTTATCTTTGTATTTTGTTTTTTCTTTGGTGTTTATTACTATATCATCAGTATTGGCATCTTCTTCTATAGATACGAAATAGTTGCTATTCATTATTTTTTCTATTGTTTTATCGCTATAGAATATATTAGCAAAATATTGGTGATGCATAGTTTTCATAGCGGTGTTTACATACATATTTCTTACTTTATTCCATGGCCCATACATTACAAAGAAACAGATTGCTACGAATATATCTAATATTATAAATATTATGGTTTTTTTATATATTTTTCTTTTTTGTCTTTTTCTTGTCATTATTTGGCCTCCAATGGGCTATTTTGTGAACCGTCGCCACTAGTTAGTATTTTTTTATCTATTGTTATTACGGGTACTATTTTTAGTTTGCTTGTGGCATTTTTGGTATATAGTTTGAAATCATTTGTCATTACATATACTAAGTTACTATTTGTATCTACTCCTGTTGATAGGTAATAGTTTGTATTATCTGAATTTATGATAATATTACCTATACTTAATGTAGCTACTTTTGTTGGTATGGTTTTATTTAGTACTTTTGTATAGTCATAATTTGTAGTGTTACTATATATACCATTTGCATAATTGGCTTCTATTATATTGCTACTATAGGTTAATTTTGATAGATAATTTTTATTTAAATAATATGCTAAGGTGCCTTGTTTTCCGTCATTATGATAATATCCTTTATCTGAGTATTTGTAGGTTATTTCTTCGTTATTTATTTTTAGATAATTATCTAATGATAGTTTTAAGTTATTATCATCTATATCATATACTCTCCATGTATCATTACCTAATTTTACATAGCTTCCTAACATACTTTGTTCTTCTTCAAATGTATATGGATTATCTTTTGTTCCGTCACCATTTATTAATTTATTAGTACTCTTTAGTGTTATTACTGGTTTTATTCCTAATATATCTGTGTTATCTGAGGTTGTTACTCCACCATTATCATTTATATACCATGTTTTGTTATCTTTATTTGTATTTAATAGGTAATAATATGTTTCGTTATTCATAAAACTTTTAGTATCACCAGTATTTATATAGTCATATAATGATGGTAGTGTTATTAGGGTATCTGCTAATGTACTTTTGCATGTTATGTTTTTTGTATTATCTATTTTGTCATTACATGCATTTGTGTATGTTAGATATTTATTTGGATTATTTAGATTTTTTTCTAAGATACCTGTATTTTCTTTATCTTGATTATTTAGCCAATTATTTATATATGATGTTTTATAATCATTATTATCTCCTTTGGCTAGTGATGTTATTGGTTTATCTGATATTAGTGTTATGCTATTATCTTTGTTTATTTTTATTATTCTAAATAATATATTTGAATATTTTACGTAATTGTTTACTTCTTTTCCTGTGAAATAATAATCACTATTTATGTTTTTTAAATTTCCTTCATTGTTATCTTTTATGTTATCGGCGAGTACTTTTATTTCTTCTTTTTTGTTATTTTGTAAGTATAATCTTATGAATCTTGTTCCATAGAATATTATACATGCTAATATGAATGTAAAACTTATTAGATTAAATATTTTTTGCCAATTTAGTTTTCTTTTTTTCTTTACTACTTTTACTTCTTTATTCACTTCATCATCCCTTTTCTATCTATAATATTATATCAAAGGTTTTTATTTTTTACAAGGACTATGAATTATTAATTTACTAAAATGGAAATTAATGTTATAATGAAAATATGAAGGTGATTTAGTGAAATATAATTTAGGTGATATTGTTGTTATGAAGAAGAATCATCCGTGTGGTAATAATAAATTTGAGATTGTTAGGGTAGGAGCGGATATTAAAATAAGATGTGTTAATTGTTCTAGAGTTATTATGTTATCTAGAATTGATTTTAATAAAGGAATTAGAAAGGTGATTGGTAATTATGAAGAAGAAAAATAAACTTAGATTGCACCCTGCTTTGGTATTTTTGATACTTACTCTTTTGGTTATGGTTATTAGTTGTTTGGGTAAGATTCTTAATCTGGAGGCTAGTTATTATTCTGTTAATGAGGTTACTGGGGATTTGACTAGTCAAGTTGTTACGATTAATAATTTGTTTAATAGAACTGGTCTTCAGTATTTGATTAGTAATATGCTTAATAATTTTATTAATTTTGCTCCTTTGGGTAATTTGATTATTGGATTATTAGGTGTTGGTGTTGCTTATAAATCTGGTTTTCTTAATTCTTTATTTAAGATGATTGCGGAAAAGGTACCTAGGCGTTTTCTTACTTTTATGGTTGTTTTTCTTGGTATTTTGTTTTCGATGCTTTATGAAGTTGGATATGTTATTTTAATTCCTCTTGCAGCGATATTATTTATGAATATAGGAAGACATCCTGGAGCGGGTATTTGTGCTGCTTTTTCTGGTATTACTTTTGGTTATGGTGCTAATTTTATTATTAATAAACTTGATAGTACTTTAGTTAGTTATGCCAGTAAATCTGCTAAGATTCTTGATAGCTCTTATGTTATTCATTTGACTGGTAATATTGTTTTTACTACTGTTAGTACGATACTTCTTGCTTATGTTGGTATGGTTATTACTGAAAGATTTATTATTCCTAAGCTTGGTAAGTATTATTTTGATGAAGAGGAACCTTCGCAAAATGGTGTTGTTAGTAAGAGGGAAAGAAAGGGTGTTATTCTTTCTATTGGTGCTACTTGTATTGTATTATTATTTTTAGCTTATTGTTTGATTAAGGGACTTCCTTTTTCTGGTTTATTACTTGATTTGAGTCAAAATAAATATATTGATATGTTATTTGGCGAGGGTTCTTATTTTTATAAGGGTTCTGTTACAATATTCTCTTTTATCCTTATGTTTAGTGGACTTATTTATGGTATTAGAGTTGGAAGTATTGATGATAATAGGGATTTTGTTGATGGTATGAGTTATTATTTGAAAGATGTTGCTTCTTTACTTGTTCTTATATTTTTTGCTTCGCAGTTTTGTTTGATTTTTAAAGAAACTAATATTGGTTTATTTATTGTAGCATCTTTTTCAGAACTTCTTAATGGTATGCAATTATCTGGTCTTTCACTTGTTGTTATTACTTTTTTGGTTGTTGCTATTTCTTCATTTTTTGTTCCTATGGCTTCGACTAAATGGGCTATGTTATCTCCAGTAATTGTTCCTATGTTTATGCAAGCTAGTATGACTCCTGAGTTTGCTATGGCGGTTTTTAGAGCTGCTGATAGTAGTGTTAAGGGTGTTACTCCTATATTTAGTTATTTTGTTATTCTTATTGGTTTTTTACATATTTATAATAAGAGAAAGAATGATGTTATTACTATTACTGATGCTATGAGTTTGATGGTTCCTTATACTATTGCTTTTACTGTTTTATGGTTTATTATTATTTTGGCATTCTATATTATGGGTATTCCTATTGGTATAGAGAGAGGTGTTATGCTTAATTAAGATATAAGAAATTATATCTTTTCTTGTTCTTTAAGAGCCTATAGTCTCTTAAAGTGAGTATGAGCCTATGGTCTCATACTCAAATGTTTATTTTTTTGGTTATTATTGTTTATTTTATTTTTAATATTTGTTATAATAGTTTGGTAGAAAGAAGTGATATTGATGAGTTTAACTGCTGGAATTGTTGGTCTTCCTAATGTTGGAAAAAGTACTTTATTTAATGCTATTACTAAAAAGAATATTTTAGCCGCTAATTATCCGTTTGCTACTATTGATCCTAATGTTGGTGTTGTTACTGTACCTGATAGTAGACTTGTAAAATTAGAGGAAATGTATATTCCGGATAGGACTATTCCTACTATTTATGAATTTACGGATATTGCAGGACTTGTAAAGGGTGCAAGTAATGGGGAAGGATTAGGTAATAAGTTTTTGTCTCATATTAGAGAGGTTGATGCTATTGTTGAAGTTGTTAGATGTTTTGATGATAATAATATTATCCATGTTGATGGTAGTGTAGATCCTATACGTGATATTGAGGTTATAAATGTAGAACTTATTTTGTCTGATTTAGAGATTATTACATCTAGAATTAATAAAATTGGTAAAAAGGCTATGACTACTAAAAATAAGGATGATCTTAAGGAAATAGAACTTTTGAATAGAATTAAAGATGGATTAGAAAGGAATATTCCTGCTAGAAAGTTAGGACTTGATGAAGAAGAAAAAAAGATAGTTAGTTCGTTTAATTTAATTACATTAAAACCTATTATATATGCTCTTAATGTAAATGATGAAGATGTTTTAAGTGGTAATGAATATACTGAACGTGTTAATTTATATGCTAATGAGGAAGGATCTCTAACTGTTACTTTATGTGCTAAGTTGGAAAGTGAATTATCTGAACTTAATGATGATGATAAGAGAGAATTTTTGAATGATATTGGTATTTCTAAAAGTGGGCTTGATTTGCTTATTCAAAAAACTTATGATTTACTTGGCCTTGCTACATTCTTTACTGTTGGTGCTGATGAAGTTAGAGCTTGGACTTTTAAAAAGGGTATGAAAGCTCCTGAATGTGCTGGAATTATTCATACTGATTTTCAAAAAGGTTTTATTAAGGCTGAAGTTATGTCTTATGATGATTTAATTTCTGCTGGTAGTGAAGCTAAAGTAAAAGAAAATGGTAAACTTAGAATTGAAGGTAAAGAGTATGTTATGCAAGATGGAGATATTTGTCATTTTAGATTTAATTTATAGGAGGAATAATGAGAGATAGAAAAGATATTGATAAGAAGTATACATGGGATTTGGATAAAATCTATAGTAGTAATGATTTATTTGACAGTGATTATAATGAAGTAAAAGAATTTATTTCAAAGCTTTCTTTATATGAAAATAATATGATGAATACTAGTAATAATTTTTATAATACTTTGAAATTATCTTTTGATATTGAAAGAATTATTAATAAGTTATATGTTTATGCTAGTTTATCTTTTGATTTGGATACTTCTGATAATAAGAAACAGGAAGTATGTGATAGGGTTAGTAATCTTTTGAATTTATATTCAAAGAGTAGTTATTTTATAATTCCTAGTATTCTTAAGTGTGAATATGATACTATTTTGAAATATTATGATGAGGAACCTAAGCTTTATGAATATGAGAGTTGTATTAAAGATATATATAGATATAAGAATCATACTCTTTCTGATTTAGAGGAAAAGCTTTTATCTAGTTTTGGAAAGGCACTTGGTAATTCTTATGATACTTATGAATTATTTAAGGATTGTGATATGTCATTTGAGGATATCATAGATGAAAATGGGAATATGGTTTCTCTTGATAATAGTAGTTATTCTTTGTATATAGAGAGTAAAGATAGAAATGTTAGAGAAAGAGCTTTTAAGGGTTTGTATCATGAATATAAGAAATATTCTAATACTTTTGCCTCACTTATTTCTAGTAATATGAAAGAATTATCCACTATTGCTAGTGTTAAGGGATATGATAGTGCTCTTTGTATGAGTTTATTTGCTGATGATGTTGATATTAAGGTTTATAATAATTTGATAGATAGTGTTCATAAGAATATTGGATATTTATATGATTATTATGCACTTAAGAAGAGTATACTTGGATATGATGAACTTCATTTATATGATGTTTATACTCCTATTACTTCTAATTATGATAGGAAATTTGATTATGAAGAGGCTAAAAATATTATTCTTAAAGTTCTTGATGTATTTGGAGAAGAATATGTAAATAAAGTAGGAGAATATTTAGATGATAGAATAATTGATGTTTATCCTACTAAAAATAAGAGAACTGGTGGTTATTCTGGTGGTAGCTATGATACTGATCCTTATATACTTCTTAATTATCAGGATAAGTATAATGATATGTCTACTTTGATTCATGAAATGGGGCATTCTATGCATAGTTATTATTCTAGGAGTTATAATGAATTTCAAAATAGTGAGTATCGTATTTTTGTGGCTGAAGTTGCTTCAACAGTTAATGAATTATTGCTTAGTCATTATATGCTTGAAAATAGTGGTAGTAAGGAAGAAAAACTATTTATTTTGAATAATTTAATGGAATTATACAAGGCTACTATATATAGACAAACTATGTTTGCGGAATTTGAAAGAGATATATCTAAAATTATAGATAATGATGGTGCTTTGACTAGTGAAAAATTATCTAATATGTATTATGACCTTAATAAATTTTATTTTGGTGATAATGTTTATGTTGATGATGAGATTAGGTATGAATGGGAAAGAATACCACATTTCTACTATGATTTTTATGTTTATAAATATGCTACAGGACTTAGTGCCGCTACTAAAATTGTAGATAATATTCTTAATAAGAAAGAAAATGCTGTAAGTAATTATATTGAGTTTTTGAAATGTGGTTCTAAATTATCTCCTTTAGAATCACTTAAAGTTGCTGGTGTTGATCTTGCTGATGATGAAGTTGTTACTTTGGCACTTAAGACATTTGGTAATTATGTTGATATGTATAAGAAAGAAATGTAAAAAAAATATAACCATTGGTTATATTTTTTTAGTAAGTATTTATTAATTCATTTATATAGTTATTTAATTCTGCTGAATTTGTATAATATCTATCGTTACCACTTGTAGATAATACAAATGAATTGTTATCTATAAGTTTTATTGTTATATATTCTATTTGGTTTTCTTTAGAAAATGATATTATTAGACTGCTATAACATTTATTGTTGTCTCCCGTCCAAGGTCCATTATCTGAAATGTTATTTAACTTCTTTGATATTTCATTTAATACTTCGTTTGGAACTATTGTTTCTTTTTCATTACAATTATTGACTGTTATTTGGTAATCATTTGACTTTTCAACTTCTTTTATCCAATTTACTTTACCTTTATTATTTGCTAGTAATATTGTTATAATTGCTATTATAAATATTGCTAGTGTCGATAATAAAATTATATACTTTTTTTTATCCATTTTTGCTCTCCTTTATTTTATAATTTTATATTAACATTTAGTATTGTTTATGTCAACTATTATATTTTATTTAGTATTGTTCTATTTTGTTGCAATCTGTTATTTTTTGTTTCCAGTATTCTGTGTGGAGATTTCCTACTAATTCTGATGTTTTATTGAATAAATAAGTGTAGTCATTGTAGTTATTTCCTGTATTGCTATATATTGCTATTATATATGGATTTTTGTCAAATACTATGGCTATATCATGAAATGCACTATCTGCCCAGCCTCCTTTGTTTGCTGTATTATATTTTCCTTCTTTATCTGTTATTTGTTTCCATTCGGCATTTTTAAAATATTCCATGAGCTTATTGCCATATTCATCGTTTTCTATATAGAATTTATATAATTCTTCCATATAAATAACTGCATCGTTAGCACTAGTTGTTCCCCAAATGGTGTCATACATAAAAATATTTTTCGTTCCTTTTTCTTTCCAATAGTTGTAAATGTTTTTTCTACCAAATCTATTCATAAGCATAGCATAGGCTATGTTATCGCTATCGTGAATTGTGTAATTAATTAGTGTGTCTACTGTATATTCTGTATTATACTTTTTGTTCTTTAATATTCCGCTTCCTTCAGAATAAAAATTGCCATTGTATAATAGTTTTTCATTTAGATCTATTTCTCCGGTACTGGCTTTTTCATATAAATAAATCATAGCTGGCGCTTTGATACTACTAGCTGTAAATATTGGACTATCAGCATTATAAGAAACGGTATATCCTGTATAGATATCTTTGTATATAAATGAGAAATATTCATCTTTTTCGTTATAGAGATTTTGTAAGTTATTAATAGTGTTTTTTATTGTATCATTTAAATTTTCTAAATTTAGTTGATTTTCAATGCAATTAACTAGATTAGATGCTGCTATGTCTTTAGATATGTTTATATTATTGTTATTTGAATAATAATATTTGATATTAGAATCAGTTTTTATATAGGTTTTCTCATTAATATTGTCTTTATTATAGTTATCAAGTTTAACTTTATAACATAAGGTTGTACTTAGTGATGTAATACTAAATAATGACATAATTGTCAATAATATTATAAACTGATTCTTTTTAATTATATTCATAATTATAGTTATTAATTTTACTTTGGTTACTTTGTAATGCCTTACTCCAAAATTGTTCATAATTTTTAGTTCTCCTACTATAACAATTATAATATATCAGAGATATTTTTACAAGAGTCTAGTTTATTTTTATAATTAATCTTTCTTTTTTTTATTATTTCATGTATACTTATAATAGGTGATTTTATGGAGATATTTGAATTAAAAAAGGAATATAAAAATCTTTATGATAGACTTTTAGATATTAGGAGGTCTCTTTGACTTAGATAGTAAGATAAATAGAAAAGAAGAAATAGAAAAGCTAATGCTTGATAGTTCTTTTTGGGATGATTCTGATATGGCTAATGAACTTACTTCAGAACTTAAGGGAATTAAGTCTGTTATTCAAAGTATTAATAACTTGGATGATCATATTTCTAGTAATATTGATTTATTAAATGAAGCATCAGACGATGAAGATGAACTCTCATTACTTATCTTTGACGAATATAAAGAACTTAAAAGAGATGTTGATAAACTTGAGATTCAAACTTATTTAAATGGTGAATATGATGGTCTTAATGCTATTATAGAAATTCATGCTGGAGCAGGAGGTACTGAGTCTTGCGATTGGGCTAATATGCTTTTTAGAATGTATTCTAGATATGCTGATAAAAGTGACTATAGTTTTATTTTACTTGACAAGCAAGATGGGGATGAAGCTGGAATTAAGTCTGTTATGTTTCAAATTAATGGTCTTAATGCTTATGGACGTTTAAAACATGAAAATGGTATTCATAGACTTGTTAGAATTAGTCCTTTTGATTCTAATAAGAGGAGACACACTTCATTTGCTTCTGTACTTGTTATGCCTGAAATTAATAAGAATATTGATGTTAAAATCGATGATAAAGATCTTAGAATAGATATTTATAGGAGTAGTGGACCTGGTGGTCAAGGAGTTAATACTACCGATAGTGCTGTTAGAATTACACATATTCCTACGGGAATTGTAGTTACATGTCAAAATGAAAGAAGTCAAATTAGAAATAAAGAAAAGGCTTTGGAAATTCTTAAAAATAAGCTTTATCTTGTTTTACTTGATAAACAGAGTGATGATCTTGATGCTATTCGTGGAGAACAACTTACTAATGGTTGGGGAAGTGCCAAACGTAGTTATGTGATGTGTCCATATACTTTGGTTAAAGATAATGATTCTGGTTATGAGAATAGTAATGTAAATGATATACTTGATGGTAATATAGATGATATGATTGAATATAATATTAAATTTAGTAAATAAAAGGGTAGGTGGTAGTGTGAGAATATTTGAATATTTTAGGAGAAGAAAAGCCAACAGTATTGAGCAGAAGGTTAGAAGTAAAAATATAGGTAAACGTTATTTGATGCTTATTTCAGGGTGCTTAATAGTTGCTTTTGCATTTAATTTATTCTTTTTGAAATATGATATTGTTTGTTTTGGTGTCAGTGGTATTTCAATTGTTCTTAATGAATTTGGAGTTAATCCTTCAATATTTATATTATCTGCGAATATATTTTTGATGATACTTGCATATTTTGTACTTGGTTTTGACAATATGAAGAATCAATTAGTGGGTGCTTTATCTTATCCTATATTTGTAGAAATTACTAGTTTTATTACTGAACGAATTGATTTGGGAGGTACTGAACTTGTTGTTATTGCTATAATGGGTGGTGTATTTGCTGGTATTGGATATGGACTTATATATAAGAGTGATTTTTCTACTGGAGGTACAGATGTTATTATAGAAATTATATCTAAGTATGGTAAGATATCTATGGGAAATGCTGGACTTATTGTTAATGGTATTATTGTTATTATTGGTAAAATAGTATTTTCTTGGGATATTGTGTTATATGCTATACTTGTATCTTATTTGATATCTATATTTACAGATAAAGTTTTACTTGGAATTTCTAAAAGCAAGGTGTTTTATATTGTTACTAATAAGAAAAATGATGACATTGTTAGGGATTTTTTGATTTCTCTTCCTGAAGTTGGTGCTACAGTAATTGATGCTGAAGGTGGTTATTCTAGTGATGATCAAACTCTTTTACTTGCGGTAGTTCCTACTAGAGAATATTTTATTGTTAAAGAAGGATTAAAAGAAATTGATAAAGACATTTTCTTCCTGGTATGTGACTCTTATGAAGTTAGTAATAATGGTGATTTATAATGAGTAATGTTAATGGTTATATTTTAAATAAAATTAAGAATAAAAATACTTATAAAAATTTTTGTTTTTTTATGATTGGTCTTTTTATTAATACTTTATCTATTAATTTGTTTTATATTCCTAATAATGTTGTTTCTACTGGAAGTACTGGACTTGCTATTTTGGTTAATAATTTTATTGATATTCCTATTCCTTTAATTGTATTTGTTATTTCTTCAATTCTTTTGTTAATTGGATTTATGGTTTTTGGAATGGAATATGGTGCTAAGACGATACTTGGGACAATATTGTTTCCTTTGTTTTTGGAAGGAACTAGTATTATTAATAATTTTGTTTCTTTTGATAATACTTCTTTGTTTCTTTTAATACTTATTGGTTCTGTTATAAATGGTTTTGGATTTGGACTTGTTAAAAAATCTGGTTATAGTATGGGTGGTTTCTTTGTTTTATATGATCTTATGAAACGTAGTTTTAAAATATCTATAGGTAAAGCTAGTTTGATATGTAATAGTCTTATTATTATATTTGGTGTATTTATATTTGGACTTGATAAATGTATTTATGCTCTTATTGCTATATATATTTCTACTTATGTTGGTGATAGAGTTATGCTTGGGGTGTCTAGAAATAAAGCTTTTTATATTATTACTAATAAGCCTAATCTTATTAAGGATTATATTATTAATAATCTTAATCATACGGTAACTATTGTTGCCGCTAAAGGGGGATATTCTGATAAAAGAAAAAAGATACTTTTATGTGTTATTCCTACTACTGAATATACTAGGCTTAAGGAGATTGTAAAAGGACTTGATAAGAATGCTTTCTTTTTGATTACGGATAGTTATTCGGTGTCTAAACAATAGGAAAATTATGTAAAATTATGTGTAGGTATTTAAAAAAAATGTAAATAATGTTATAATATTATTTACAGATATGGAGGAGTAGTTGTGGAATTAATTAGAGTTAATAATGTACAAAAGACTTATAAAACTGGTACTGTTGCTTTATATGACTTTAATCTTAGTATTAAGAAGGGTGAATTTGTTTTTGTTATTGGAGCTAGTGGTAGTGGTAAGTCTACACTTATTAAGATGTTATATAGAGAAGAAAAACCTGATAAGGGTTCTATTATAATTGGTGGTATTGATGTTGCTAAACTTAAAAATAGAAAGGTTTATATATTAAGAAGAAAACTTGGTGTTGTTTTTCAGGATTTTAAGTTATTACCTAAACTTACTGTTTATGAAAATGTTGCTTTTGCTATGGAAGTTCTTGGATATGATAAGAAAGAAATTCATAAAAGAGTAATGGAAGTTCTTAATTTAGTTGGATTAAAAAATAAGGTTAGACAGTTTCCTGATCAATTATCTGGAGGAGAACAACAAAGAGTAGTTATTGCTAGAGCTATTGTTAATAAGCCTAAACTTCTTATATGCGACGAGCCTACTGGTAATTTGGATCCAGATACTTCTATGGAAATTATGAAAGTTCTTGAAAATATTAATGCAATGGGTACCACTATTATAATGGCTACTCATGATAGGGATATTGTTGATAGAATGAAAAAAAGGGTTATTATGCTAGATCATGGTAAGCTTGCTCGTGATATAGAGAAGGGAAGTTATAGAAATGAGAGGGTTTAGAACTATTAATAGGTATTTTAGAGATGCCTTTCATGGGGTTTTTAGAAATTTTTCGTTATCTCTTGCTTCAATATCTTGTATAACTATAACATTGATAGTAGTGGCATTTAGTTTGCTGTTATCTATGAATGTTGAGAATTTTTCAGAGTCTATTAGAAAAGATGTTACGGTAGTAATGTTTCTTAAGAGTGATACTACGGCTGAAGATGTTAGTAAGATTAAAAAGGAATTAGAAGGTGTTTCTAATATTGAAAATAGTACTATAGAATTTAAATCTAAAGCTGATAGTGCTCTTGAACTTAAAAATGGTAATGATATATTTGCTACTACTGTTGATAAATGGACAGATGATACTAATCCATTACTTGATAGTTATATGTTTAAGGTAAAGGAAATTGAAGAGATTGATAATACTGTTAAAGAGGTTAATAATTTACCTTTTACTAAGGATAAAATTAATAATATTAATTATGGTGAAGATATTGTTCATCAAATGATAGTTGTATTTAATGTTGTTAGAAAGATTTGTATTGTAGCGGTTGCTGCTTTGGTACTTGTTACTGCCTTCTTAATTGCTAATACTATTAAGCTTGCTATTTACTCAAGAAGAAGAGAAATAGAAATTATGAGACTTGTAGGTGCTTCTAATACTTCTATTAAAGTTCCGTTTATTTTAGAGGGATTATTTATTGGTATTATTGGTTCTATTATACCTATACTTGTTACTATATTTGGATATTCTACTTTATATGATTTCTTTGGTGGTAAGTTATTTAGTTCTGCTTTAGCGGCACTTATTGCTCCTATGCCATTTGTATATAATATTTCTGGTATACTTGTTTTGATTGGTATATTAGTTGGTATGATAGGAAGTTATCAAGCTGTAAGGAAATACTTGAAAATATAGTATTTCTTTTTTTGTTATGCTAGTTCTTTTTTTGTGTTGATTTGACAGGTTAATAAAAGTATGATATAATAGCGGCAATTTTCTGAGGGGGAAATATTATGGAAAAAGAAAAAAATATATTTTATAATTTGATTAGAAAAGAAGTTATAAAGAAAATTACATGTGGTTTAGGTGAAGTGTCTGAGACTGATGATGCTATTGTTTGCTATGTGGATAAGAGTAAAATAGCTAAGGAAAAAGATGAATATGTTATTGATTGTTATGGTTATAATGGAACTAATCTTGATTTAGCTAAAAAGTATAATATTAGTAAACCTGTTTTTTATATTATTGATGATATTGATTTTAGCGATAGATTATGCACAGGTATATATGGATATAATGGTGTTACTATTGTTATTACTAATTGTAATTTTGGTGAATTAACTAATATTAGAAATGATGGCGCATGTAGATTATATTATTCTAAATTAAATAATTTGAATCTTTATACAGAAGATTTGGCTACTAATAGGGCTGATATTAGTGCATCAAAGCAAGTTGTTTTGTTAGCTAAGAAAATGAAATTGTTTAAAACAGGCATAACAAGTTCTAATGTAACAAAATTTTATGGTGATTTGACTTTATATTATACACATATTAATAGTAAAAATTGTAAATTTAGTTCAATTGGTACTATTAATGGTAATGCTAGTAGTGTCGAGGCTGAAGAAGTTTTTGATATTAAATGTAAAAATTTTGAAAGTGATCCTGATTATTATTTAGACATTACATCTTCTCGTATTATTTATAATAATTGTGAGGTTGGTAGCGGAAAAATGAGACTTACTAAAGATAAACAATTTTCTAATCCTGTTTTTGAAGTAATTGAAAACGATAAAAAAAGAAGATAGATAATGGTTATTAATTTATATAAATAAAACGAAATACTTAAAAATATAGTATTTCTTTTTTTGTTATGTTATAATATATATAGATTAGAATGGGTGGTAAATTTATGACGGAAGTATATTTAATTAGACATTCTGAAAAATATAGAAATTTTAACAATATTATAAACGATGATAGTTTTCAATTGTTTAATGAGAAAATAATTTTATCTATTAATGGAGAAATGTTGGCTAATAAACTTGCTAATATGGAAGAAATGAGTAATATAGATGTTGTGTTTGCTAGTAATTATGTTAGGAGTATTGGTACCGCTAAATATATTGCTTATAGTAATAAAATTGATGTTAATATTGATAAAAATTTTGGTGAAAGAATATATGGTATTAATTCTGTTGATGAAATTATTGATGATTTTAATGTTAAACAATGGAATGATATCGATTATAAGCTTCCCAATGGTGAGTCTAGAAGAGATGTTACTAATAGAATGTATAATGCACTTATTAGGGTTATTAACGATTATAAGAATAAGAGAATTGCCATTGTTTCTCATGGTACTGCTATTAGTTTTTTGCTCGATAAGTGGTGCGATGTATTTGTTAATTATAATAATGATAATAAGATGAATACAAAAATTGTATTTAAAAATAAAATCATCTTTGACAATAATATTAGTGCTCCTTGTGTATTTAAAATTGTTTTTGATGATAATAATATTATAAGTATTGAAAATATAAATATCCACTAAGATGTGGATATTTTGTTTGTATAATCATTTATACTATATTTATTTTCTATTGTATCATAGAATATATAGTTATGTGGTGGATTATAGGTTAAATAAATAAAGAATATATATGTTGATAGAATTATTGGTACTGCTAGTAAGTTTAATACTTTTAATTCTTTTTCTTTTAGAAGGTTGTAACTTATATATGCTTCTATTATATATACTATTAGTAATAATAATAGTGATATTATTAGTTTTTCTCCTAGTAATTTATATATAGGTATATATATTGCTAGATATAGTGGTATGGAACTTATAGCGGTGAAATATAGTTGGAATGGAAAATTGTTGTGTTTGATGTTATATTTATTTAATAAATATTTATCTATAAATCCATATAATAGTATTGATGTAAATAGTATTTTCATATGTTCCCATATGCTTTCATTTACTGGAAAAATGAATGAAAATATGATATTAGGAAATAGGTCATACATAAAATGACTAATAAATGATAATATAAATATACCTAAAATAGAAATTACTTTTATTTTTTTTAAGTTCATAATGCCTCCTATTAATATTATATTATTAGTATTGGTAATTATTTTGGAAATATATACTTTAATTTTGAGATTATAAGCTCAAAATTATTTTTTGAAGACTTTAGACTTCAAAAAACAGTAATGGGTGAAATGCAAACTGAAATAAATAAAAAAGCCTTTATTTTTATGCTCTTTTTTGGTAAAATAATATATGTGATAGTATGAAAAAGATGTATGTATTTGCTTTAATTTTTTTAGTTTTTATTGTTTCTATTAGTATAATTGGTAGTAGTATTGTATCAGGAGATAATCCTGTTTCGACTTACAAAGATATATTTACTATTCAAAGTAATAAAGAAGTTTATTTTGAGGGATATGGATATTCAATAGATAATCCTAATCTTGTTGTTAATCCTTATGGTAATAGTCCTTTGACTGCCATTGTTATGTTTGATACTGATGGTTATAGTGAAGTGTCTATAACTATTAAGGGTAAAGATGATAGCGGGGATATTAATTATACTTTTTCTTCTGATAAACATCATTTGATACCTATATATGGTTTGTATGCTGATTATGACAATACTGTTATTATTAGGAGTGAAAACAAAGAGAAAGTTATTAATATTAAAACTAATCCTTTACCTTCAGATTTTAAATATGTAAATGATAGCGGTAGTGATAATTTTTCTTTTTATAATGGTAATTATCCTTATGCAGTTGATATAAATAATGATGTTAGATGGTATCTTAATAATAATTATTATGGTAATATTACTACTATATCTGATTCTAGGATAATTATTGGTAATGATAAATATAATGAAGATGGTACTTCTACTGGAATTTATGAAATGAATTTACTTGGTAAGATATATAATGAGTATTTACTTAGTGATTCTTATTATGGATATAATACTATATATGATAATGATATATTAGTACTTAGTGATAAGATATTACGTATTGATAGTCAAACTGGTGAAGTTATAGATGAATTATTTGATAATGATAATTATGATTATATTGGTATTTGTGATGATAGTATTATAGTACATAATGAAGGTGGCTTCTATAAATATAGTGATGGAAAACTTAATGATATAGATTATTCTTATACTTTATCTTCTAATGATTTATATAATGCTACTAGTAATTATAAGATTATTAAACCTAAAAGATATGGAGAACTTAATAAAACTAAGGTTAGTGATAAAAGAATATCTTTGATTAAATATGATAAAAGTGATTTAAAGGATATTGATATTTCTATGGATAATGAGAGAGTTACTGTGACTTCTAAGAATTCTGATAAGGTATATGTTATTTTTGATAAGCTATTTGATAAGAAAATATATGAAGTTAGTGGTACTAAATATATTAATAATACTAGTTTTAATGGTAAATATACTATTTATTATAGTATTAATGATAAGGTGTATAAAACTAATTATTATATAGAGGTGTGATATATGGATAGGATTATTTTACATATTGATGTTAATAATGCTTTTCTTAGTTGGACTGCTGTAGATATGCTTAGAAATGGTTATAAATATGATATTAGAAATAGATATGCTATTATTGGGGGAGATGAGTCACAAAGAAGGGGGATAGTGCTAGCTAAGAGTAATCCTTGTAAGAAACGTGGTGTTGTTACCGCTGAAGCTATTTATTCTGCTAGAAGAAAATGTCCTTATCTAGAAGTTTATAAACCTAATTATAAGTTTTATAAGTATTGTTCTGATAAAATGTATGAATATTTATGTACGTATACGGATATTATTGAGAGATATTCTATTGATGAATGTTTTCTTGATTATACTAATAGTGCTTCTTTATTTGGTGATCCGGTGAAGGTTGCTTATAAGATTAAAGATGATATTTATAGAATGTTTGGTTTTACTGTTAATGTTGGTGTTGGTAATAATAAGTTACTAGCAAAGATGGCTTCTGACTTTGAAAAGCCTAATAGGGTACATACTTTATTTTATAATGAAGTTGAAAAAAAGATGTATCCCTTGCCTGTAAGTGATTTGTTTATGATTGGTAAGGCCAGCAGTAAGAAACTAGATGAGATGGGTATTAAAACTATTGGAGAACTTGCTAAGGTTCCTTATGATATTTTGACTAAGAAGTTTAAATCAATGGGTAAAATGATGCATGAATATGCTAATGGTATTGATAATAGTCCTGTCTATTATGAAAGGGAAGAGGCTAAAAGTATTTCTTCTTCGACAGTACTTCCATATAATTATCATGATATTAATATGATTAATGATGTTATTATGAATTTATCTATGGATGTAGGAAAAAAATTAAGAAACAATAATAAATATGCTGATACTGTTGGCATTTGGTTTAAATATAACTATTTTGATAAATTTAGTAGACAAGAAAAATTAGATGTTAGTATCTCAATTGATGAGGAAATTTATAGAGTTGCTTCTAGAATATTTAATGGTATTTGGAATCATGATGATGGTATTAGAAGTATATGTGTATTTATTAGTGGCTTTTCTAATGAAAGAAAGAAACAGTTATCTATATTTGATGTTTCTTCTGATGATTATTATGATATAAAGAGGGATGATAAACTTCAAAGTGTTATAGATGATATTAGGGATAAATATGGTAATAATGTTATTGGTTATGGTAGTAATAACAACGATAAAAGGTAGGTATAAGTATGGAATATAGTAATATGAGTTGTTTAGAAATTGTTAATGTACTTAAATATAAAAGTGATAAGGAAAAGACTGCTATTTTAAATACTCCAGTTATAAAAGATAAATTAAAAAAAGAACTATTAAAAGAAGCTGCTATGGGAAATGCTTATTATAATTTTAGAAATATTATTAATGTTCTTTCTTTGAATTATATATTTGATAATTTTGATTATGATGATATACATGAAGCATTTAAAAAGCTTAGTTATAAGGATTTTTCTAATTATAATAGTATAGATGATAATATTTCTTTTGAAATTAATAATAGTGAAATTAGAAATAGTAATGAATATAAATTTTTTGTTGTATTATGTGAGAATGATATCAATAATACTATTTTGTGGATTTTACAAAATGATAATCTTTTTAAAGAATTTTTTATGAAGGTAGATAATTTTTATTCAATGTTTTGTGATCTTGATTATGATCTTATTGTAAAAATTATTTATAAACTAGATGAATATCGCGATTATTTTCATGATAAGGGTTATGATTTTTTATCTTTAATTAATAAAGATAATCAAAAGGCGTTATTAGGAGAAAATTTTAGTGATGATATTATTCTGAAACTTATTGGTTATTTTAATATTGATACTCTATCTTACTTTTTTTTAAATGATCGAAGAAGTATTGATTTATTTGAAAAGATTCCTAATATAAATGGCTATATTAATTCTGGTGTTAAGTTTAATGATAGTATTTTATCTAGTCAGCGTTTTTTTAATAGACTAAAAAGTAGTAGTTTTGTCATTTTTAGAAAAAATATTAATACTGTTGAAACTTATAATAATCCTATTATGATAGAGCAAAAACTTAAAAAATATTATGACGAGTTAATTTCTTCATATGATAGTGAGGAAGATATGTTTGGTGAATATTGGGGTGTTTTGAATAATCCTTCATTACTTTATAATTATTATGATAAAGATACTTTTATTTTTTCTTATGATATTGTGCTTTTATTTGAAAAATATTTGAGTTGTGACGATGATGATAATTTATATTTTAAAGATAGGGATGCACTTATTCAAATCCTTAAAATGGAAACTAGTAAGAAAATTAGTGAAGTTGTTATTGATGCTCTGTTTTCTGATAATATTTATAATGTTGGGATTAATATTAGGGAAATGATTAGGTATAATAATAAATTAGATAAAAATGATAAGGCTTTAGATGATGATAGAGTGGCTTTTTATAAAATGATTCTTGATTTTGATAACATCTCTTCAAAAGATAAGATTAAGCTATTTAATGAGTTTAAAGATAGAAATTTTAGTTTGACTTTTTATGATGATTTAAGAAAATTAAAGGATGCATCTTATGACATGATTAAGAATGATTTACTAGATTTGTCTAAGTATAGTGATAAAGTTTCTTCTATTGATTGTGAAAGAACGCAATGTCTTGTTTATGATTTGAGAGATAGTAAGTATACTATGCTTGTTAGAAGTAAGTTTCCACATAAAGATAAAAGTAATAAAAGAAGAAACTGTTATTCTATTATATCTGATGAGAATAATAATACTTTTGATCAAGGAGAAGATAATGATAAGATAATATATGGATATAATTCTTTCCTTAATGATAGGGTTATTCATATGCTTGAACAAGATGCTTTTAGTAGTGATGCATATAATGATAATAAAGATGTTAGTAACTATGTAAATAGAATTGTTTCAAAAGATGAACTTGTTCTTGGCAGTGATTGTTATAGTGAAGTTGAGCTTGTTAATATGCAAGATAAAAATGGTAAATATATTAATCAAAAGCCAGATTTTATTGTTGTTTATGATAATATAAGAGACATTGATATCATTGAGAGTAAGAGGCTTAATATTCCTATTGTTATTATTAGAAAGAATATATTAGATAAGAATGAGAGAATTGATATGGAATTTGATAGAGAAAAGGATAGATATGTTAATTCTTCAAGTGATGAGGTTGTTAGTAGAAAATTTAGATAAATGGGAGATGTTTTTATATGAATGATGTTATTATTAATGGTATTGTAAATGATTTAAATATTAAAAAAGAAAGTGTGGTAGCCACTTTAAAATTATTAGAAGAAGGAAATACAGTTCCTTTTATTGCTAGATATAGAAAGGAAGTTACTGGAGCTTTAAATGAAGAAGAAATTAGAAGTATTAATGAGGTATATGAATATCAAGAAAATTTACTTAAAAGAAAAGAAGATGTTATCAGATTAATTGATGAAAAGGGAATGCTTACTCCAGAGATTAGAGATAATATTATGAAATGTGATAAATTAGTTGAGGTAGAGGATATTTATAGGCCTTATAAGGAAAAGAAGAAAACTAAGGCTACTGAAGCTATTAAAAATGGTCTTGAGCCATTAGCTAAAATTATTATGTCTTTTAAAGACGTTGATATTAATAAAATTGCTCTTTCTTATATAAATGAAAATGTTAAGGATGTTGATGCTGCTATTAAAGGGGCTAGTTATATTATTGCGGAATGGATTAGTGATAATGCTAGTTATCGTAAGTATATTAGGAATAATATGATTAATCATGGGGTTATTTGTACTAAGAAAAAGAAAAATGCTATAGATGATAAGGGTACATATGAGATGTATTATGATTATGAGGAAAAAATAAAATTTATTAAGTCTCATAGGGTACTTGCTATTAATAGGGGGGAAAAAGAGGATATTTTATCTGTTAATATTAAAGTTGATGATGATTATATTATTTCTTATTTGAAGAGTAGAATTATTAAAAATAATAATGTCATGTCTGCTAAAATTGTGGATGAGGCCATTAACGATAGTTATAAAAGACTTATATTTCCTAGTATTGAGAGAGAAGTTAGATCTTTTCTTAAAGATAAAAGTGAAGAGGACGCAATAGATGTATTTGGTGATAATTTAGAGAATTTAATTTTGACACCGCCTATTAAGGATGTTACGGTACTTGGTTTTGATCCTGCCTTTAGAACTGGTTGTAAGCTTGCTGTTGTTAGCCCTACTTCTTCGGTTCTTAATATTTCGGTTATTTATCCTCATGAACCACATAATAAATGGGATGAGGCTAAAAATACTTTGAAGGATTTATTTAAAAAGTATGATATAGATGTTGTGGCTATTGGTAATGGTACTGCTTCTAGGGAAAGTGAAAAGTTGGTGGCAGAAGCTATTAGTGAGTATAATGATAAAGATGTTAAATATATTATTGTAAGTGAAGCCGGTGCTAGTGTATATTCTGCTAGTGAAATGGCTATTAGTGAATTTCCAGACTTGACGGTAGAAAAAAGAAGTGCTATTAGTATTGCTAGAAGACTTCAAGATCCTTTATCTGAACTTGTTAAGATTGATAGTAAGAGTATTGGTGTTGGTCAATATCAACATGATGTTAATGAGAAGAAATTAGATGAATCACTTAATTTTGTTGTTTCTAAATGTGTTAATAATGTTGGCGTTAATATTAATACTGCTAGTAGAGCTATACTTAAATATGTTTCTGGACTTACTAAGTCTTCTATTGATAAGATTATTAAATATAGGGAAGATAATGGTAAAATATTGTCTCGAGGTAAGCTTCTTAAGGATAAGGTATTAACTCCTAAAACTTATCAACAGTCTATCGGATTTATGAGAGTTATCGATGGTGATAATATTATGGATGAGACTCCTATTCATCCTGAAAGTTATGATATTGCTAGTAAGTTACTTAATGATATTGGTTTTGATATATGTGATGTTGGTAGTGATAAGTTATCAAAAAAACTTGATGATTTTGATGTTCCTTTATATGCTGATAAAAATGGTATTGATATTTATACAATAGAAGATATTGTTAAATGTTTAAAACAACCTAATAGGGATTTTAGAGATGATTTTGAAAAGCCACTACTTAAGAGTGATATTCTTAAAATAGAGGATTTAAAAGTTGGTATGGAACTATTTGGTACTGTTAGAAATGTTGTTGATTTTGGCGCTTTTATTGATATTGGGCTACATGATGATGGACTTGTACATATATCTAAAATGACTGATAAATATATTAAGCATCCAAGTGAAATTGTTTCGGTTGGTGATATTGTTACCTGCTACGTAGATGATATTTCTTTAGAGAAGGGTAGAGTTAGTCTTTCACTTATTAATCCTAATTTAGTTAAAAATTAGTAATATTTTGACTTTTTATGAAAAAAATAGTGTAAAATTTGAGAAATTTGCATAAAATAATTGACAGATGGGCAATTTTATAGTAATATTATTATTGCCTACTGATGCAGGTGTAGTTTAATGGTAGAACCTCAGCCTTCCAAGCTGACTGCGTGAGTTCGATTCTCATCACCTGCTCCAAATGAAAATAAACCCTTAAAATATAAGGGTTTTTATTATTTTATATAACTTTTACATCTTATTTACATCTTATTTTTTATAATTCTAATTTATTTAGTCCTTCTGATATTACAAATTTATCGCTTTCAAATAGATGTGAATATGTTTCTATTACTGTTGTTTCTGTATCGCCAATTCTAGTTGCTACTTGTTTAATTGTGTAGTTCATACTTCTTAAAAGAGTTACATGTGAATGTCTAAACTCGTGAATAGTTATCCTTTTTACATTTGCTTTTTTTATATAACTTTCTTTTTTTCTAGTTATTGTTGTTCTAGATAATGGAACAATATCACCGAAGATAAACATTTCATTATTGAATCCATATATTTTTGATTTTTGAATATATAAATCATCTAACAATTTAATAACATTATTTGGAATATCTACTTTTCTATATGAATTACTTGTTTTTGGTGTTGTTATTTTACCACTTTTATTATAACTCTTATTAATATCTATAATTTTATTGTTATAATCTTTCCACTTTAAAGCTTGAAGTTCTCCTATTCGTAGCCCAGCAAAATATAAAATGGAAAAGAGAGTTTTATATTCTAAATCATCTACTTGATTAATGAATTGTTTGTATTCATCTAAATTCCATACCTGATATTCTTTTGGTGGTGTTACACCACATTGAATAGTTTTTATTTTATTGAATATTGGTATGTTAAGATCATATATTTCAATACCTGTTCTTAAAATAGACTTGAAATAGGTTATTACACTGTTTTGAGTTTTAATATTTAATTTTGAAATATTATTTTTCATTTCTTCAAATTGAATAATACTAATCTTGCTTACCATTGTTTTTTTTAATACTGGCAAGATATGTTTAGTAATTCTATTTTTTGTATTTTCATAGGTTTCCTCTTTATTCTTCTTTTTATATTCTTTTAAATATATTAATGCTAATGATTCAAAATCTAAATCTTTTTGTTTTTCATAATTCATTAAAAATGTTCTTTCAGCATCTTGTGCTTCTGCTTTTGTTAAAAACATTTTAGAAGTCTTTTGTTTTCTATTTCCATTAAGATCATTGTAGTAAGTTCTAAAGTACCAACTTCTACCATCTTTTGAATACTTTTTTTTATTTTTTTCTTTATAAATTGCCATTTTTTAACCTCCAATTATTTACATATTTATTTGTTTTTGATATAATTAGAGTGCATAGAAAAAAAGATTGTCTGTTGTGATTCAATTTTATTTTTATGCACTATTCTAGTACCTACTGCAATAGGTGCTAGTTTTTATTTTATATTTTCTATTATAAACTTAATATACTTATCTGCTTCATCTTCATATTTTTCAATATAAAAAGCAAACATATCTTTATTTAATTGTTTTAATTGACTTAATTCTATATGTGCTAATTCATGTAATATAGTCTTTTTTCTTTTATAATATGACAAATCTTTATTTATGAATATATTATATATATTCTCATAACTAAATACAAATCCATTAATTCCATCGGGTAATTCAATTGTTGTTATACAAGCATTATAGTAGTTAAGCAATTCTTGTTGTGTTATTTCCCTTTTTAATAAACTAATTATATTCATACTTTTTACTCCTTATCTATAAAAAGTACCTGTACTAGCATACTTATTCTTTTTTTGTTTCAATTTCTTTATTCTTTTTAAAATTGATGGCATTTTCAGAAGTTACTATTGGTTTGCCAATTCTTTTTTCAATGTTCCTTCTAGTTATTGCTGCTACTTCTCCTCCATCATGTGCGTCAACTTTTAATTCTCTTATACCCTGTGAGTCATTTGTTCTGTGAAGTTCTGTTGTAGTAACTTCTGCTAATGTTGTAAGTGCTAATTCTAATGGTGACATATTATCTCGTAATCCTTGATTTTTATCTAGATTTTTTATATTTTTATGCTTTTTTGTTGTTATACCGAAAGTTCCTTTACTAATTTCATCTGTTAAAATAGCATAATCATTTTTGTCAGTAATTCCTCTTTTGTCCCATTCATCAGTTAAAGCATTTCTTGCTGGGATGCCTTTAATTCTTGCACTTATCCATTCTTCTGTATATCCTTTTTTTAGATATGTTTGTCTTGCTCTTTCAATTGCAAGTTCAGGATTAATTGTTTCTTGTATTCTTTCTTCTGCTAATCTTGCAAACCATTGTTTAAAAGGTTCGGCATTTGGACTAGGTACTGACTGAATAATTCTAAATATTGTTTCTCTGTTTGAACAATCGGTTAATCTATTTTTTCCATCTTTTGCAATCATTTTCAACCTTCCGATTTTTTCGGAAAGTTCAAAAACACCTTCAGTTTCAATCTTTTTCTTTAAATCACTCCAATATTTTTCTGGTCTTTCACTTTCGGTCAGTATTTCAATTACATCTACGATAGAATAGAACCATTCTCCATTGTATTCTTGTCTTCTAATTTTTTTGTTTTCAAATAAAATTAAATCTTTATTATTTTCTTTTACTTCGGTATTCATTTATTTCCTCACTTTCTATATATTTAAAAGTATACTTATTCTTCTTTTCCTAATTGTTTATCAATATCTTTTCTTCTTTTCTCTATTATAAATTTGATATATTGTTTATCATCCTCTGTAAGAATATTTTTATTTTTATCAAATAATAGCTCTAATTCATCGAAAGAATTAATTTCTTCTTTGTCTGTGTCATATCCCATTAACCAAGTTTCGGTTACATTTAAAGCATCTGCCAATAAAGAAAGTTTGTCTTGTTTTGCATTGTAGTTACCTGATAGGTAATTACTAATTAATGACTTATCAATATTTGTTTTTTTTGCTAATTGAGATTGTGTCATTTTATTTTTATCTAATGCTTTTTTTAATCGATTGGCAAATGTATCTACTAACATAATAATCCCTCCTCTGTAAAGTAATTATAAAGCATTTTTGAGAAAAAATCAACAATAATGTAAAAAAAATAAAAAAAAGTTGAGAAAAAATCAAAAAACATATTGACATCTCTGTTGAGTTATGCTAAACTTATATTGTAGTTGAGATAAACTCAACAGAAAGGAGATAATAATGCAATATAATTATGATAAATTAAAAGGAAGAATTAAAGAAATATTTGATACACAGGAAAACTTTGCTAATGCAATAAATATTTCTTCTGCATCAGTCAATTATAAATTAAATAATAAAAAAAACTTTACCCAAAATGAAATATTTAATTCTATCAAAGTATTAAAATTAAAAGAAGAAAATATTCAAGAATATTTTTTTACTCGTAAAGTTGAGAAAAACTCAATTAACATTAATAAAGAGGAGGAATAGAAAATGGAAGAAATGAGAAAAAAGGTAAAAGAAATACTATTTTTACTAAATGGTTATTCAGTTTCTACTGCTGTTGATATTTTAAAATTAGCAATAGACCGTTTAGAAGTTAATTCAATAGTTAATGTAAAAAAAGAAGAAAAATAAAAATTATTCTTCAAATGTTTTATCAATTCTATAAGAGAATGCAGTTATTGATGATTTCAACAAGAAGGTTTTAAGATTATGGTGATTTTTAGTAGTACATTCAGTTATTGTAATATGGTCGTCTTCAATATCATCAGGTGTATCTAATAATAAATTACCTTCATAATGATTATTTTGAGTATCTATATAAACTCTAATATTATTATTTTTACTTTCTTTTAACAATTCTTTTAGAAGTTCATTAATCTTTAATTGCACAATTGACACCTCACTTTCTATTTTAATTATAACTAGAATGTGAGAAAAAGTAAATAAAAAAAGAATCACAACAGACAGGAGGTATATATGAAAAAACCAGTAAAAAAACTTTCGGCAAGTGAGACACTTGAAATATTAGATAATCAATGGGCTTCTATTGAAGATATAATGAAACTTGCTTTTATTGGAGAAACAAGGGCAAGAACTATTGCAAGTAATATTTCAAATAAAGTATTGGAAAAAGGATATATATTGCCAAAAGGATTAATTCCTATGGAATTATTAAAAGAGTATTTAGGCATTAACATTGCTTATTTAAAGAAAGTTAGTGGGAGGTAATCAGAATGAAAAAGACAAAAATTAAAGTTATAAATATATTTAAATTAATTATTTTAACTGCTTGTTTAGGATTAATAATTTATGATCTTTATATGATATTAATCTATCCTATAGTCAATAAAGTTTTGACAAGTTGGACTATGTATGGATTCTTAACATTTGCTTTAGCAGTAATTATTAGTTTAAATATTATAGGGCAAATAAAAAGTGTGTCAACCGTTCAACCCGACACACTATAAAAAGGTATTAATTTGCTTTTTACATACTTAATTTTATCACAAATTAATGTATGTGTCAAATCTTTAGTGGGGTTTTGGGGAAAGGAAATAGAATGGAAGAAAAACCAAATTATTATTCAGTTATACCAGCTATAGTAAGGTATGATAATGAATTAAAACCAAATGAAAAATTACTATATGGTGAAATAACTTCTTTAACCAATAAAAATAATGAATGTTGGGCTACTAATAGTTATTTTGCTAGATTATATAATGTTAACTCTGCAACAATTTCTAGATGGATCAGTCATTTAAAAGAAAAAGGCTATGTAGTAGTAGAGTTTATTTATAAAAATGAAACTAAAGAAATAGAAAAAAGAGTTATAAAAATAATAGGAGTTCCTATTAATCAACCAATGAATACCTATATGTTAAATAATCAAGAGGTATTGATTGAAAAGTCAAAGGGGTATATACAAAAAAGTCAAGAGGGTATTGATAAAAAAGTCAAAGAGAATAATACAAGTATTAATAATACAAGTATTAATATAAAAGAAATAAATAAAGAAAGATTTGAACTATTCTGGAAAGAGTATCCAAAAAAGGTAAATAAGTTTAAATCTGAAGAATGGTTTAATAAAAATAATTTAACAGATGAACAGTTTAATTTAATTATAACTAAACTTAAAAAGTATAAAGATACAACAGATTGGAAAAAAGACAATGGTAAATATATTCCATATCCAACCACTTGGTTAAACCAAAAAAGGTGGGAGGATGATGTAGTATCAATATCAGAAAGCAATAATCCTAATAATGTTATTAAATATTCAGATGAATGGTGGAATAGGTTAGGAAGTGATTCAAATGACTAAAGAGCAAACAAAGAATCTCTTTAGAAGAATTAAATCTCATTATCAAGAGTTCACTGTAGATGACTTTAAAGTTGATGAATGGTATAAAGAACTTAGAGATTATGATTATGATGATGTTACGAAGAGATTTGAGCTTCATCTTAATTCTGAAGATTATGGACAAGTTATTCCTAAACTATGGTTTTTGAAAAAAGGACTTATAACTATTGGTGAAAAAAAAGAATCTAAAGTTTTTAAGTCTCAGGTAATATGTCAAATATGTGGGAAACCAATACCTTTAAGAGGTTATGACATTCACTATTCAAAATGTTCCGCTATTGATTATATGCAAAGACAAATTAAAAATATTTATGATAAAGATACACCTCGTGAATTACTAGAGAGAATGACAGATGAAGAATTTAATGTTAAATATAACACTTTATTATCTATAGTTCAAAATAAAACTAATGATCTTTTTCAAAAAAGATTAATCGAAGAAATATTACATCCAGGAACCGGCTTAACAGTTAATGAGGTTGTAAAGAATATATGATTAGTTATGATGATTTATATGAACTAATTCCTAATGACAGATTTATTACTAAAGCTGAATTAATTCAATTAACAGGTTTAAGTGATAGAACACTAAGAGATATGGTTAGTCATATCAAAATGAGCAAAACGATCATTAGCAATTGTGATAAAAGGGGATATAAAAGAGGAAAAGGAACTGAATTATTAAAAACTATAGATGATATAGAATATGAACTTGGAATAGTTAAGAAATCTATTAAAGAAATTAACTCAAGAAAAAAAGTATATAATAAACAACTTAGACAATATATTGCTTATATGAAGGTATTAGAAAAAAGATTGGAGGAATTAAAGAATGGGTAAAGAGATAGTTACTATAGATAGTATTTCATTAGAAATTGCTAAATTATTTAGACTTGAGAGAAAAATTGTTGAATTAAGTGCTTCAATAAAAGCGGATCTTGCAGCAAAAGAAAAGTTAAAAAAACAACTTTTTGAAAAGAAGAAAAAAATCTATGAAATGAGAAAGTCCTTAATTGAAAGAGGAATATTAAAAGAAGATGAAAAGATAGATAAAGAGGGAGGTAAAAAATGTTAAATCTATTTAGAATAAAAAAAGAATATCAAGAAGAAGTTTCTGCTAATGCTAGTCTTAAAGATAAAATTAATAATTTGAATAAGGAACTGGAAAAAACAAATGCAGAGTTAGGTTTGAAAAATTTAGATAATTATCGGTTGACTAAAGAAATTCATCGTAAAAATGAACTTATTGAATCTAAAGTACAAGAAAATATTTGTTTAGAAAATAAATTAAATATGTTAAATCAAAAATATCAAAAATTGATTGGAAGAGTAGGAGGTTTAACAAAACAAAGAAATGCTTCATTTCAAACAATAAATATATTTAAAGATATGCTTGCTTTTAAAGATAGAGATCTAAAACAAGCGGCAACTATAATTCAAAACTTAAATATAGAAATGAAAAGTTTAAAAAATAGACCAACAATGAAAGAACTTAAAGAATATGAAATAACTAGGAAATCACCTAGAAAAAATAAAAAAAATGATGAAGGAGGAAAAGAAAATGTTTAAAATTACTAGTGTTAAAACTCAAAGATTAGAAGAAAAGGAAGGATCAAAACTAATTGGCTTAGCAAGTGTAGTTGTTGAAAACTGTTTTGCTATTGAAGATATTAGAATAATTGATGGTGATAAAGGAATGTTTATAGCATTTCCTAGTAGAAAACAATCTACTGGAGAATTTAAAGATGTTTGTCATCCAATTAATACTGAAACAAGAAAAATGTTTGAAGAAGTTATATTTTCTGATTTTAACAATAAAGAAGAAGAATAGTATGAATAAATTGGAAAAGGTTGCTTTAGCAGTACCATTTGTATTAAAACTAAAAATACAAAATAATGGTTTAAAAAGTCAAAATGAATCATTAAAAAGTACTATTCAGGATGAACTATATAAAACATTTATGAATAAACTTGGTGAGCCTCAAGAAATTGAAAGACTAAAAAAAGAAAATAGAAACTTAAGAAAAAAAGTAAAAGAACTTAATCAAATAATAAAATCAGAAGCTTATCGAAATGTTAAAAAAAGAAAGTAGGTATCTTATGTTAGATAAAAATAAAAAAGATAGATTAGAAGAATTATTAAAAATTGTTTCTATATCTGATGAAGAATTAGAAAAATTAACTTATAAAGAGAAACAAAAATATTATAGAGCAAAAAATAAATTATGCAAAGTTGTATTTGTTTCAAGAAATAAAAAAGGAAAAGGATTAACTTATAGAAAGCCTAAGGAGGTAAAAAATGAAAGAATCGCATGATATAAAAAGTTTAAATATCAATGTACCTAAAAAAAGTCATTTTACTTCAAAAGGAAATCTGTATCATTGTACTTTTGATCTAATTACAAATAAAAGGTTGTCTGAAACTGAAAGAACTGTTATACAGCAACTTATCAAAAACGATTTATTATTGACAGAAAATGATTCTAAATCCACTGTAAGTAACTTGATCAAAATGTGTGAAGATTATCAATTTGAAATAGCAAGATTAAAAAAAGAATTAAGAGAGAAAAAATCAGATGAAGATTTTGTTCCTCTTATAGGTATCATAAAGTCAGAAGATGATGAATATTTATTTGTTCAATATGATATTTTAGGAATTATTAAAATACCAAAATTGAAATTGACTATATTTAAATTGAAAAATAGTGATGAATGTTTTTATAAAACTTTTGGCTTTCAATGGTCTCCAAGTAATGATTTGATTAGTAAGGCAGCCTGTGAAATGTTATTTCAAGTTGCAAAAAACTTTGGTTCTTGGTGTGCAGAAATACTTACAAAAACAACTTCACTTTTCTCTAGTCCATTTAATAAAGAGAAAATAGATAAAAATGATAAATGAAGTACTGAAAAAATTAAATAAGTTGATAGCAGATGAGCCAAAAATTGGCTCTCTGATATCTGTAATTTTCCTCTTTATTCTAATTGCAATTCTAATGTTAATGTCTATTATCTTTAATTAAAATATGGTTTTAATTGAAGAAATAAAGTCTATAATCGGCAAGTTAGATGAAATAGATGATTATTGTGATTCTTTATCAGAGAAAATTAGTCAAGAAGATCTAAAAGAACAAGATTTATTACATCTAATTGAAAACGAAAAATTAACAACATTTGAATGTTATAGAGTAATTAAGGAAATGAAAAAAATAAGAGAAGAGAGAAGAAAAATAAAACATGATATTGAAATAGCATCATCATTTAATAAGAGTAAAAACAAACTTATTGCAAAAGAATATAGAAAATTTTTAATAGCAGATTTGTATAAAAGAGAAAAGCAAATAGGAATAAAGTATAACAACAAATATTACACTTCAGAGGAAATTAAAAAAATTATAAAGAGGAGTTAGATATGGAAGATGAATTAATAAAAACAATGGAAATATTTAAGATAGAAAATAGACTAGAAATATTAAATAAAAAATTGGAATATTCATTACCATTTGAAAAATGCTATATAAGTTTTGAAATAATAAAATTAAAAGAAAAGAGGAATAAAAAAGCAAATGAAAACAATATATGGGCATCCAATTATTAATGAAAAAGGAACTGAATATGTATTTTTAAAAGATTATATAAAAATATTAAAAATAATAGAAGAACAGCAAACATTAATTGAAGATACTAAAACTTTTGTGAAATGTTTATATAGTGGTGGTTATTTAAGTAAAATAACACAAAATAATATTTTAGATAGATTGGGAGGAAATTAAGCATGAAAATAATAGATTTACTGGTAAAAATATCGCAAGGCGAAAAAATGCCAAAAAAGATAAAATATGAAGGTTATGTTTGGGAATATGATAAAGTTGCAAAAGATTATTACAGAAATGATATTGATGAAGAATATATTTATCTATTTCAAGAATTATTTAAAAAGGAGACAGGTTTTTTTATAAATAATGAAGTAGAAATAATAGAAGAAGATAAGAAGATTATAAGATTAGAATTTGAAGAAGGTAATATTGAAGATAAACTTTTTTTAGCAAGATATATTACACATAATAGAGCAAAAATCAATGAATTAATTGATGAAGTTAATAAATTAAAAGGAGAAAAGTAATGAAAGCAGTAATAACAAAAGCAAGTGATTGGGATTATAGAGAAGTCAAAGAAATAAACACTCTTGAAGAATTATTAAAAATTTATCATTCATTGATTATTGATACAGACAAAACTACTATTAATCTTTACAAAGAAAAAGATGAAAAAATAGATTGTGTTGTAAAAATTTATGATGATTATGTTGAATAAGGAGGAAAAATAATGGAATTATGGATTAGAAGTCAAGATAAAAAAAATTTAATTAAAGTTAATTCTTTATGGATAATGGATAATCAAATATGGATGGAAGTTCCTTTTTATGAAAATCATAAGAAATTAGGATTAACCATATCAGGGCATAATCATAAGTTGGCAGAATATGAAACAGAAGAAAGAGCAATTGAAATTTTGGGTGAAATACAAAGAATAATATATCCAAAAGAGTATATAGAATTTAACTCAAAAATAATGAATAAAAGCAAAACAGAAGTAATTAAAGACCATTATAGCAGTTATTTAAGTTCTTATGTGTATGAAATGCCAGAAAAATAGGAGGAATTATGAAAGATATAAATATAAACTGTGAAGGACTATCCTTTGAGGAAAAAATTAAATTAAAAATGTATTACTTATATAGTTTACCTAATTGTAAAGAAAAAGAATCGATATTGAATACTTTAAATTGGATATTAGATATTTTAGAAGAGGAAAAACAAAAAGTAAAGGCGAAAGGAAGAACTAGATAATGAAAGAATCAAATATTAAGTTGAAAGAAAATCTAGCAGTATGCTTTGATTTTGATGGAGTAATTCATAAATATAGAAAGGGTTGGCAAGATGGAAGTATATATGATGAATGTAACAAAAATGCTATAGATTTAATAGTAGTTTTGCAACACATGAATATACCTGTATTTATATGTTCTACAAGAAATCCAAAGCAAATAAAAGAATGGCTTGATAAGACTATAATTGGTTTTAGAAATGAAATAATAAACGATGATACAACATTTTGGAATGATTTAAGAGTTGTAGGTATAACAAATAGAAAACTTCCAGCACAGTTATACATAGATGATAGAGCCTATAAATATGAGAATCAAAGTGTTCAAGAATTTTTAATGAGTCTAGGTGAATTTTATGTTAAAAATCAGAAATGATGTAGATTTAAAAGAATTAGAAAAGTATGGATTAATTGAAGAAGAACATTTCGATTTATTTACAAGCTATCAATAAACAGGTGGAGGAACTAGGATGGAATAAGGAGGACTAAATGTTTATATTATATATACCGTTAATATTCTGGGGGTTAGTTGGTATAGGAGCAATTATAGGATTAATTATGATGATAAAGGGGTGGAATGATGAATAAGAAAAACAAAATAATTATAAGGGCAATCAGTTGGAGAAAAAATCCTGTTGAAAGATTGTTTTGTAAACACGAATATCAATATTATACTAATAATAATCCATTATTAGTAAGTGGACAACCTGTTTATCATATTTGCAAAAAATGTGGCAAATATGATAAAACATTATTTTGGGAATATGAAGGAATGGGATTTAAATAAAATGACTAAAGAAGAGTTAAAGTTATATATGCATAAATCTTGTGAAAATATTTTAAAAAAACTAGCAGAAAACCCTGATGAAATGCTTAATTTGAGTGATTTACAAGAAAAATATAATAATCTTTTAAAAGAAAAAATTGAGTTAAAAAGACAAATAAAAAAACAAAATGAAGTAATTAATAAAGCAATAAAATATATAAATGAAAATGTATTTTTAGATGATAATGGTTGTGGCGGTTATTGGTGGGAAATTGCTGATAAAGATAAGTTATTAGATATATTAAAAGAGGTGGAAATATGAATAAGATTGATTTAAATACGATTACTTATGAACAAATAGTAAAAATATTAGGGATATTTAACAAAATGTTAGAAAGTGGTTTATTAGAAGTAGATTTTGAAAAATCAACAGCATATTTAAATATAGATGATTGTTCGGCATATTTAGAGCAACAAATTAAGAAATTAAAACAAGAAAACGGTAATTTAAAGAAGCAATATTGCGAAAGAACAGACTGTAGTGGAAGAATTGGGAATAGTAAAAAAATCGAAGAATTGCAACAAGAAAATAGAAAGTTAAAAGAAAGAATGGCTTACCTAGAGAGAAGCAATGATAGAAGAGAAGATACCATATTAGAATTGAGAGATGACTTTACTGTAATAGATGAATATGAAAACCAACGAAAAAAGTTTATAAAATATTTAGAAGATATGTTAGAAGATGAAAATGATATATTTTCAGTAGTTAGAGTTAAAGATGTTTTATCAAAATATAAAGAGATAATAGGAGGATTAGATGACAAAATCGATTAAAGCTTGTGAAGAATTATCAAAGAACACAACAAAGGCAGCAAAATATCTAAAACTTGTTACATCAGAAGAGCATCATGCTGTGGTTAAAGAACATCCGAGAATAAAACATATTAACATTACAAATGCTAGTATTATCAAGAGTATGAGCGATGAAACAAAACATAATTTTGCTAATTGTTGCATTGCAAATAGAATAGAACCAGAAGAGGTTATTGAAACTATAACCAAAATAGCAAATATAGCAATCAATTGTTCAATAGACTTATGTAACAAATATTTTGAGACTTCAGCTGGTAAGGAATATCTAAATATGAGGAAAAAAATTGATAGAATAGGAAAATAAGAAAAAAAATATTAAACGAAACAATTGATATTTTTTAATAAATATAGATTTTTATATGAAAAATAATAAAAATAATATATAAATTATTGAATATTTTAAGAATTGTTTATGGAGGTAAATGAATAGGTGAAAAAAGAAGAATTAAAAGATTTTTTATATAGCGGTAAAAATCAAGAATTAGCTTATCGAAATGAAGTATCCGCATGTTTAAGTGCGATATTAGAAATATTAATGCAAGAAGATTTAACTACTTTTGATAAATTTAAAGAACTTAAAAAAAAATACATTGAAGAAATTCAAAATCAACAAATAGAGGCATTGACCGATGAAGATATAGAAAATATTAAAGCTGCTAGCAAATTTAATGATCTATTTGGAAATATATTTTAAGAAGGAAAGTGAATATAAATGAGTTTAGATATAGGAGTAAGAGCAACAAGAGAAGTTGAGATATTTGATAGGAATATTACTTATAATCTTTCAAAAATGTACTATAAATGTATTCCTGGAGGTTTCAAAGCATTAGATGGTATGAGTTGTAAAGAAGCATTACCAATTTTACAAAAAGCCATTGAAGATTTAATAGTGAATCAAGAGGAATATGAAAAGCTAAATCCTGAAAATGGTTGGGGAACTTATTATGATTTATTAAAAGCAATTAAAGCTATGAGAAATTGTTGTGAAGATAATCCAGATGGAATTATTGATGTATGTTAGGAGGTGAATAAATAAATGAGATTAATTACATGTGATATTTGTGGTAAAGAAATAACCAAAAGTTATCAAACGGTTACTGATTTTGACCAATTTTATGATGTATGTAAAGAATGTGAAAAAAAGTTTAATTCTTATAAAAAAGAAAAAGAGGAACTATATAGTTCAATAAAAAAAGAATTTGATATTAAATTTAATAAAAAAGAAAAAGAACTACAAGAAAAATACGGTATTAAATTTATTAAAAACACTACTGAAAATCATAAAAACTATTTTTAATAGTAAAAACTAGTTAAAGCATTGATATATATAGGTTAATTCAATGTCTACTAGGTGCAATATAATAATATACATATCTTGCATTAAATAAATAGAGAGAAGGGAGGGTATATATTAGTTGATATTATGACTAAAGAAAATCTAAAAGAAAAGAAAAAAGAGTTTATAGAAATGTTAAAATTAGAAGAATTGGCTCAAAAAACTCTAGTAAGTTATGAAAATGCAATTGATAAATTCATTGATTTTGTAGATAATGATTTTACTTTAAGTAAGAGTCTAATGATTGATTGGAAACATAGTCTAATTGAAAAATATTCAATAAAAAGCAGAAATCAATATATAGTTGTCATTAATAAGTTTTTAAAATTTCTTGGTTATGGTGATTCTGAAAATAAAGATAAAGATTATAGGATAAAACAATTTAAAGAGCAGTCAAAATCAGTCTTGGAAGAACAGATTGAAATACAAGAACATAAAAGAATGCTTAGATGGGCTAAAAAAATGAATATGATGGATATGTACTATATTATTCAAATATTTGCTCATGTAGGTGCCAGAATAGAAGAACTAAAATATTTTACTGTTGAAAATCTAGATAGTAATTATATAAAAGGGGCTTATAACAAAGGCAAAGAAAGAGTCCTTATAATGACTAACGAATTAAAGAGGGATCTTAAGCACTACTGTAAGGATCATAAAATAAAGAGTGGCTATATCTTTATTAGTCCTGTAAATGAAAATCAAATGTTAAATAATTCTACTATTTGGAGGAGACTAAAAAAAATAGCAAGAAGTGCAAAAATCAATCCTAAAAAAATCCATCCACATGCTTGGAGACATCTCTTTGCTAAACAATGTAAAGAAAATGGAATTGATTTAGATGAATTAGCGGATATTTTAGGTCATAAAGATATAAATACAACAGCAATATATACTAAAACCTCAATGAAAGAAAAGAAAAATAAATTAGAAAGGATTAGATATTAGATGAGTAATGGAGTATTAATTACATTAATTATATGTACTACAATATTAATATTAGCTTGGATCGGCAGCAAAAATAAATAGGAAGATGGAGGCTTAAGATGAATTATAAGAAATATTTTGTTACATATTATAATTACAAACAAGCCAAAATAAAATTACAGAATATCCAAAATGAAATAGCAGATATTATAAGTTCAATGTTATCTACAACTTCTCAAATGAGGGAGGTTGTTAATAGTAATAAGTCAAGTAATGATAAGATGATGGAATTAACAACTAGAAAAATAGAGTTAGATTCAAAAGAAGAATTAGCAAAAGAATTATTAGGAGTATATAATAGACAAATGCTAAATGCAGAAAAAGAATTAAAAGATAGTAAGGAGACTAAAGATATTATTTATTATAAATACTTTATACAACATATTAAAGTTAAAGAAATATCAAAAGATATAGCATTTGCAAGAGAATATACTTACGATTTATTAAAACAAATTAAGAGTGATATAGCAAAACTTGAACAGGAACTTATTAAAAAAAATAAAAAAAAGTAAAGTTCTTACAAAATCTTACAAAATCTTACAAAACTTGTGTTACAATGGTATCATGGAAGTATTCCAAAGGGACAGTAGAAAATAACTATTGTCTTTTTTAATTGTTAGGGAGATGGTGATCATGTTAAAGACTTGTAGTCACTGTGGCATAGTACCACAAGATCATATATGTCCTTATAGAAAGTATAAAAATAAAGATAATAGTGATGCAGCGGATAGATTCAGAAGAAGTACGCGATGGACAAAGAAGAGTATAGAAATAAGAGAAAGAGATAAATACTTATGTCAGGTTTGTATAAACAAGTTATACAATACAATTAATATTTATAACTATAACAAGTTAGAGGTACATCACATCGTACCAATTAACGAAGACTATAACAAACGATTAGACAATGATAATCTTATTACTCTATGTAACTATCATCATAAGATGGCTGATTCAGGAGCTATACCTAGAGAGATATTAAGTGATATAGTCTTAGGTATCCCCCCTACCATTGAAGAGTGATTTCTTTTTAAAGGTAAAAGACCCCACCTATCCACTCTGTTCACACAAAATATAATTTCTCGTATGTTTTTTTGGAAAGGAGTGTTGGAAATGAGTTTGGATGAGCAAGCAAGTGAAATATTGAAGATTGCTGAACAACATGGAGTAGAGCAAAACTTTTTATTCTTAACTACATTCAAAAGATATCAAGTTCAACTTAAGATTCTTAGTGATTTAAAAGAAAAGATAAATGAGAGTGGAGCATTGGTAACAAAAGAATATGTTAAAGGAAGAAAGAACTTATATACTAATCCAGCAATCAGTGAATTTAATAAAACTTCGACTGCTGCTAATCAGACAGTTGCAATTCTAATTAAAATTATTAAATCATTGAGAACTGATGAGGGTGAAGAAGAGAATGAGGACGAGTTGTTAAAGGCATTAGGAATTAGATAATGGACAATAAAGCATACAAATATGCTAAATGGTGTCTTCGTTCGAAGTATGTACCTAAATATGTTAAAAAGCAATGTAAAGAGTTTATTAAAATTGCAAATGGTAAAGATAAGAAATATTATCTTAATGAAGAGAAAGTAAAACAAATAGAAAATATATTAAAATTGTTAATAATGCCAAAAGGATTAAAAGCTGGTACACCATTATATGAGTGTACTTGTAATTATCAGTGGCTTTTTTATATTTCTATTCTGGCGGTGGTTAGAAGAGATAACCCAGAAAAAAGAAAGTATGAGACAGCAATTTTAGAAATAGCAAGAAAAAACTTTAAGACCTATACTATAGCAACACTGTTTATCTTGCTTTTTTTAATGGAACCAAAGTTTAGTAAGTTTTATTCTGTTGCTCCAGATGGTGCTTTATCTAGAGAAGTTAAAAATGCAATCGAAGAAACATTAAAATCAAGTCCTATGCTCTATCTTCATAAAGATACTCCGAGATTTAAGATTTTAAGAGATTCGATAGAATTTCTTTTAAAGGGAAGTAAATATTTTCCTTTAAATTATTCAAATTCTCGTATGGATGGTAAACTTCCAAATGTTTTCTTGGCAGATGAGGTTGGAGCATTACCAAATTCTTATGCAATCGAAGCAATGAGATCTGGACAATTAAACATATTAAATAAATTAGGTTGTATTATTTCAACTAAATATCCGACCGCTGATAATCCACTTGAAGATGAGATTTCTTATTCAAAAAGAGTTTTAGATAAACTTGAAAAAGATGAAACTATATTTGCATTGTTATATGAGCCTGATAATCCAAAAAATTGGACTGATGATGATATTATTCTTAAGCAAGCAAACCCTGTAGCATTGGAGATTCCAGAAATATGGCAAGATCTATTGAAAAAAAGGGCTAGAGCAATAGCAATAGAAAATTCAAGAGAAAATTTTCTTACTAAACATTGTAATATTATTTATCAAGGTCAGGGAACTGAATCTTATGTTGATATCAATGATGTCTTACAATGCAAAGTATCTCATATAGATTGGTCTGGTAGAGAAGTTTATTTAGGCGTTGACCTTTCAATGTCAAATGATAATTGTTCTGTTGGAATGGTTGCTGAAGATGATGGAAAAATACTAGCCGATGCAATTGCATTTATTCCAGAAGGAAGAATTGATGAGAAAACACAATTTGAAAAAATAAATTATAGAAGTTTTATAGAATCATTAAAATGTATTGCATGTGGAAATAAGACTGTTGATTATGCTGTTATAGAGGATTTTGTTTTTCATATAGAACAAAAATATAATGTTAAGATAAAGGCTCTTGGCTATGATAGATATAATGCAATGTCTTCTGCACAAAAATGGGAAAGTGGAGATGGCGGTAAATACGATGGAATAAATTGTGTACAGATTCGACAACACTCCGATACTTTGCATTCTCCAACAAAGTTACTATTTGAAAAAATATCTAATAGAGAGTTTCAATATGAAGATAATAAGTTGCTTGAAATTAATTTTCAAAATGCAAGATGTACTTTTGATACAAATATGAATCGATATGTAACAAAGAAAAAATCTAGAGGAAAAGTAGATATGGTAGTCTCATTAATCAATGCTTGTTATCTACTTGAACAAGATGTTATCTTTGAAGATGGATTCATAGTGCAAACTTTCTAGGAAGGAGGTGATAGTAAATGAAGATTTTTAATTTATTTTCAAAAAATAAAAGAGATGAAACAGAAGCTACTGCTGAATCTTTAGAAGACCCACTATTGAATGTTATTTTAAAAGATACTGTAGTTGATAGAGATGTTGCATTGTCTATTCCAGTAATAAGTAGTTCGGTTAATTTGATTTGTGACACATTTGCAATGATACCTTTTAAACTATATAAGACCGTTAAAAATAAAGACAAACTTAAAGCAGAAGAAGTTTATGATGATCCTAGAGTTCGTATTATCAACGATGATACAAAAGATAAACTTGATGGATTTCAAATGAAAAGGGCAATGTGTGAAGATTACTTATTAGGTAAGGGTGGCTATGCATACATTAAAAAAATAAAGAATCAATTTTCTGGTTTGTTTTATGTAGAAGATAAAGAAGTTACAATTAATAAAAATTATGATCCAATATATAAGTCTTACAAGATATTAATAAAAGGCGAGGAATATGATGATTATAACTTTATCAAACTTTTGAGAAATACCAAAGATGGTGCTAGTGGAAGAGGTTTAGTTAATGAAATATCAACAGCAATAAAAACTGCTCGCCAAAGATTATTATATGAATATGATTTGATTCTTACTGGCGGATCTCGAAAAGGTTTTCTGAAATCTCCAAAGCATCTTGAAGAAAAAGCATTAAAAGCATTAAAAAAGGCTTGGGAAGATTATTATTTAGGAAATGCTAATACAGTCGTATTAAACGATGGATTAGAATTTGCTGAAGCAAGTAATACTTCTAAAGAAAATGAATTAAATGAAAAAAATATAACTTTTATCAGCGAAATAAAAGATATATTTCACATATCTAGTGATTATAACAATTTTATAAAGAGTGCTATAATGCCGATTGCTACTGCATTTACCACTGCCTTAAATAGAGATTTTTTACTCGAAAAAGAGAAAGAATCTTTTTATTTTGCTCCTGATTTCAATGAATTGTTAAAGGGATTAATGAAAGAAAGATTTGAAGCTTATAAAATCGCTATAGAAACAGGATTTAAAACAAGAAATGAGATTCGTTACATGGAAGATGATGATGCTTTACCAGGATTAGATATGGTTAATTTAGGACTTGGTGATGTTTTATTAAATCCAGAAACTGGTGAGATTTATGTTCCTAATACGAACAAGTTAATTAAAATGGGCGAATCTGGAACTGTTGATAAAAATATAAATATTGATAATTCACCTGATACTGATAAAAATGTTAATTCAAATATAAATGGTGAAGGAGGTGATATAAATGCACATAGAAATTAGAGAAGATTCTGTTGTCATTACTGGATATGTTAATGCTGTTGAAAGATACTCAAAGCCTATTAAGGAATCTTTACATGGAAAGATAAGAACTTTCATTGAAAGAATTAGATCCGGAGTATTTAAAAGTGCATTGCAGAGAAACGATGATGTAAAAGTTCTTTTAAATCATGATGAAAATAGAGAATTGGCTACAACAAAAGATGGAACTGCAATTCTCGAAGAAGATAACATAGGTCTTAGAGCAGAAGTAACTATTACCGATAAAGATGTAATAGAAAAGGCTAAAAACAATAAATTAGTTGGTTGGAGTTTTGGCTTTTATGCTAATTCTGATGAGTTAGGTAAAGATGGTAATAGTGAAACAAGAACAGTTACTAGTTTAGATTTGTTAGAAGTATCTATATTAGATGATACAAAGTCGCCTGCTTATTATGGTACAAGCATAGAAGCAAGAAGTGAAAATGAAAAGGTCGTTGAATATAGAGCATCTACTATTGCGGAAATTGAAGAAGAAGCAAGAAAAAAACATAAGGCTGTTGATAAAAAAGAAGATAACAACTGGGATGAAATTACCAAAGAACATGAATTAATCAACATTGAAAAGGAAGAAAAGAAAATAAAATTAGTAGCAGAAATGATTGCAGATATCATTCTTGAGAAATTAAAAGAAGGTGCTGATGAAAAAAAAGACAATACCTGAAAATTCAGCCGCAGAAGAAGAAGGCAATAGAGCCTTTGATTATTCTTCTTATGAAGATAGATTAAGAAGATTAAAAAAAATCTAAACATTTGTGTTAAGAAAAAAAGAAGGAGGAGATAAAACATGAATAAAAAAGGTTTAGAAGAAAAAAGAAATGATTTAAGACAAGAAATGACAGATATTTTAAATAATTCAAAAAAAGAAAATCGCGTAATGTCAGAAGAAGAAGTTGCAAGATTTGATGAAATTGAAAAAGAAATTAATTCAATAGATGCAACTCTAGAAAGGGAAAATAAAATTGAAAAGATGGAAGAAAAGTCAGAAAAGACAGAGGATGAATCTGAACTAACTGCTGCTGAAAAAAGAATGTATACTTCAGTAGAAGAAAGAAATGATTATAATGCTTTTGCAGAGTATATTAGAAGTCAAACTCTAAAAACAAATAGGGCAGATGCAAGTAATCTAACTAAAACTGATAATGGTGCTGTTATTCCTAAAACAATTGTTGATAAAATAATTGAAAAAGTAGAAGAAATTTCACCTGTTTATAGACTTGCTACTCATTATGATATTCCAGGAACAGTAAATATACCTACAGAAGATACTTCTACTGATAGTGTTACTGTTGGTTATGCTACAGAGTTTACTGATTTAACATCACATAGTAATAAGTTTGGTACTATTGAGTTAACAGGATTCTTATATGGTGCATTAACAAAGATCAGTAGATCATTATTAAAAAATAGTAACTTCAAATTAACAAATTGGGTAATTAATAAAATGGCAAAGAAAATTGCTAAGTTTATTGAAGGTGAGTTATTAAATGGAACTACATCTAAAGTAAGCGGTGTTGTAGGATCTTACGACTCTACTAATATGAAAAAGGTTTTAGCAAGCAAATCTGCTATTACTGCTGATGAGTTAATTGAAACTCAAGATTTAGTAATTGATTCTTATCAAGCTGATTCTATTTGGGTTATGAATAGAGCAACAAGAACTGCTATTAAAAAATTAAAAGATAGTAATAATAACTATTTACTAAATAGAGATCTTTCATCTAAATATGGATATACTCTTTTAGGAAAAGATGTTTATGTTTCTGATAATGTTTCTAAATTAGGTACAGCATCTGCTAATGTTATTTTCTATGGTGATTTTAGTGGACTAGCAGTAAAAGAAAGTGAAAAAACAGAAATTCAAATCCTAGATCAGTTATTTGCAGCACAACATGCAATTGGTATAGTTGCTTGGGGTGAAATAGATGCTAAAGTAGAAGATAAGCAAAAAATTGCTGTCGTTACAGCACCAGCAGCTTAATTTAGGAGGTCTTAATAATGAAATATGAAGCTATTGAAAGTTTTAGCGGAATTATTTCTATGGCAAAGGGCGAAATTAGGGATATTCCTAATGATGCCCTAGTCAAAGACTTAATGAAGGCTAAACTAATAAAAAAATATACACCAACTGATGAAAAAATATTAAAAGATGAGTTGGAATCTGCTAATTCACTTATAAATGAGTTAACTGAAGAAAATAAAATGCTAAAAGAGCAAATAGAGGAATTATCTACTATTAACAAAGAAAGTGAAAAAACAGATGATACACTAGTATCAGATGAAGAAGCAGAAAAAAAGTTATCAGAAGATGAAAAAATAGATGATACATCAACTGATAATAAGAAAAATAAAAAATAACCTCATAAAGGAGGGAAAAATATGAAAAAAGTTAGTGATATAACTTATCAAGATATTGCAAACTATATCAGAGTTGATGTAACTGATGATAAGTTATTACAAGAAGAGTTAAATATATATTTAAATATCGCTAAAGACTTTATATCTAATTATACAGGAATACCTATAGAAACTAAAGAAAAAGATAGTGAATCATTGGATGATTATGCAGATTTTATTATCGTTGTATATATTCTTTGCCAAGATATGTATGATAATAGAACTATGTATGTTGATGGTAAGAATGTAAATAGAGTTGTAGAAACAATTCTAAATATGCATAGGAGAAATCTTTTATGAGTTCAATTGTTAAAAATCCAGGAGAATATAATAAAAAAATCAAAATCATTAGTATAAAAGATTCAGAAGACAATGCAGGATTCAAAATACCCGAAGAAGTAATTGTTTTGGAGCCTTTCGCTAAGGTTAAAACTACAAAAGGTTATAAACTTATTTCAAATAATACTGATTTTGAGAAAGCCTATACCAATTTTACGATTAGATATCCAAAAGTTGAAATAACAAGAGATATGAATATCATATACAACAATAAAAAGTATTCAATAGAGTATTTGAATAATGTAGATGAAGAAAATATCGAATTAGAAATTCAGGCAAAGGTTGTAAACAAGTAATGGCAAGATTTGTTGAAGAATTACCGAATAATCTTATTAAACAATTTAAAGGTTTAGAGGAGAATGCGGAAAAAATGATTGGTGAAATGACACAAGAAGGTGCTAATGTTGCTTATAAGAATATTGTTAGCAATATGAAAAAATCTTTTAAGACAACAAAATCTTTAGAAAAAGGTTTGAAAATAACACGCGTATATAAGACACCAAAAGATGGTGGAATAAATACACATGTTGGCTTTTATGGATATGATGGTATAAAAACAAAAAAGTATCCAAAAGGAAAACCTATTCCATTAAAGGCGATGGCTCGTGAATATGGAACTCCAACTGAAGAAAAAAAACCCTTCTTGAGAAAGTCTTTTAAAAAGAAAGAAATTGAAATGGCAATGACAAAAGTTCAAGAGAAATATATAGGTGATAACTAATGAATGAAGAAGTAAAATCAATTTTAGGTAATGAAATAATTGTTGATAAAGTAAAAATACCTGTAGAACACTTAAAGTATAAAGGAAGCAAAAAAACTTTTATAACTTGGAAATTACTAGATGAAACTCCTGAACTTTGTGCTAATGATGATGATTTATGTAGTGTATGTCCTTTAGATATAGATATATATAGTGATAAAAATTATTTAAATATTCTAAAAAAAGTAAAACAAATGATGAAAGAAAACGACTGGGTTTGGAGTGGTGATAGTTCAGAGATGTTAGATGACGATACTGGACTATATCATAAAACCTGTTCATTTGAGAAAGAGAGGATGATAGAAAATGGCTAGAGTCGGTTTTAAGATAGCAAAATATAATTTACATGATGAAGAAGCAGGTAAACTTAAAGCATTAACTGGTAATAGTGTACCTGTATTTGAAAAAGTGATAGACGAAAAATTTAGTCCAAATTATGCGAATGCAGAATTATATGCAAATGATGGTTTAGCAGAACATGATGATTCATTTATTGATGGAGCATTAAACATTACTATAGCAGATGATGAAGATAAATTCGTTGCAACAATATTTGGTCAAACTATAACTACTGAAGGTGAAGTAACATCAAATGAAAATGATATTGCACCAGAATTAAGTTATGGTCACATAGTTCCTAAAATGTATAATGGCTCAAAGAAATATAAAGTTGAATTTTTTCCTAGAGTAAGATTTACAAAAATAACTAGTGATAATAAAACAAAAGGTCAAAGTATTGAATTTAATACTTCTTCACTTGAGGGAAAAGTAATGAGACTTGAGAAAGCCTTTAATGGTTTAAAAGAAGGAGACTGGGAAAAACATCAAACATTTGATACACTTTCTGCTGCAACTACTTATTTAGATGGTTTATTATCACCATCAGCATAGGAGGGAAAAATGATTAATGTAAAAGTAATTAGTATGTTTAAAGATAAAGATACTAAAGAATTGTATAAAGTTGATAAAGAATTAACTGTATCTAAGGATAGATATAAAGAAATAAAAGATTATGTTAAAGTAATCGATAATAACAAAAAAGAAAATCAAAATAAGGCAGAAGATTAATATCAATTTTCTGCCTTTATTTTTTTAGGAGGAATATAAAATGAAAGATAAAATGGTTCACTTCGTAACTGAAAATAGAACTTATCCATTGTGTTTTAATTTGAATGTTATGGAAGAAATACAAGATCAATATGGTTCTATATCTGCCTGGGGAGAAAAAGTGTCTAGCAACAAATCAGAGCCAAATATAAAAGATTTGAAAAATGGTCTTATGATCATGATTAATGAAGGAATTGAAATTGAAAATGAAATAGAAGGAAACAATAATCCTTTATTGAATTCAAAACAAGTAGGAAGAATAATTTCAGAAATTGGTTTTGATGAAATACTAAAAAAAGTTATGGAAACTGCTAAGAATTCAACTAATACTGGTGAAAACCAAAAAAACATGTAATCCACGAGAACTATGATGATGAGATAGATTTCTCGTGGTTTTATTTTGTAGGTCATACCTTACTACTTTACTCTGATAAAGAAATAGGTAGAATGACATTTTGTAAATTTTTTAAATTATACAAACAATATAAAAATCATTACGATTTTAAATTAAGTAAAACAACTTATCGTGAATTGGAAGAAATAAACAGTCATGATGGTGAATTTTTATCTGATTAGAAGGGAGGTAAAAACAAATGGCAAAAGGAAGTTCTTTTGGAGGAACAGTCAAACTTAATGGTGAAGATGAATACAAAAAGGCTTTAAGAGATATTACTAGCAATTTAAAATTAGTCTCAAGTGAGTTAAAACTAACAAACACCGAATTTTCAAATGGAGACAAAAATATAAAGCAAGCCAAAACTTCTTATGATTCTATGAAGAATACATTACAATCACAAAAAGATAAAGTCAAAGAGTTAAAAGAAGCTCTTAGCAAAATGGAAAAAGAATATGGTAGCAATAATGAAACAGTTAGACTATTTAAAACACAACTAAATAATGCAGAAAATCAATTAAAGCAAATGGAAGATGCCACCGATAAAAGCAATAAAGAACTCAAAGAAATGAAAAAAGGTTTTGAAGATGCGGGAGATGGAGCATTAAAATTTAGCGATGTACTTAAAGCAAATGTTTTGGGTGATGTAATTGTTGGAGGATTAAAAAAAATCGGTAGTGCAACATTAGAAATTGGAAAAGCTTTTTTAGATGTTGGTAAACAAGCATTAGATAGTTATGCTAATTATGAACAGTTAGTAGGTGGTGTAGAGACACTATTTAAAGATAGTGCAAATATTGTTGAGGACTATGCCAATAATGCATACAAAAATGCTGGTTTATCCGCAAATGATTACATGGAGACGGTAACATCTTTTTCGGCGAGTTTATTACAGAGTTTAAATAATGATACTGCCAAAAGTGCGGAGGTTGCAGATATGGCAATTACTGATATGTCTGATAATGCCAATAAAATGGGGACAGATATGTCTATGATACAAAATGCTTATCAAGGGTTCGCAAAACAAAACTATACAATGTTAGATAACTTGAAATTAGGTTATGGTGGAACAAAATCAGAAATGGAAAGGTTGTTAGCAGATGCTGAAAAAATAAGTGGTATAAAATATGATATTTCAAGTTTTGCTGACATAACACAAGCAATACATGTAATGCAAGAGGAAATGGGAATAACAGGAACAACTGCAAAAGAAGCAGGAACCACTATAGAAGGATCAATAAACTCGATGAAAAGTGCTTGGCAAAATCTCTTAACAGATCTTGCAAATGGTGGTAAAAATATGGGTTCGCTAATTGAAAATCTTATGACCACGATATTTGGTGATGGAACAGAGACTAATTTGGGTGTATTTGGGAATGTTTTACCAGTAATTCAAAATATAGTATCAAGTTTTGCTGATGTTATTCCAAATATTGTAGATAAATTAATGGAGCATTTGCCATATTTATTAGATGCTGCATCAGAAATAATAATGTCGTTGGTTTATGGAATTACAGAAAATATTCCTGCATTAATGCCTGTAATAAGTGATTTAGTTGGAAATATTTTACAATATATTATCGAAAGTTTACCGATTATTATTAATTCTGGTGTTCAAATAATATTAGCATTAGTTCAAGGAATAGGAGAAAGTTTGCCTACATTGATACCTGCACTTGTGGATGCAGTAGTTTTAATAGTAGAAACTTTAATTGACAATATAGATTTGATTATAGATGCAGGTATCCAGTTAATTTTAGGACTTGCTGATGGACTTATAGAGGCACTACCCAGATTAATTGACAAAGTACCAGAAATAATTGAAAAACTATTTGATGCTTTTATTAGAAATTTTCCTAAAATAGTAGAGGCAGGAGGACAATTGATAGGTAAATTGATTGTTGGTATAATTGGATCTTTAGGAACATTATATAGTAGGGTTCCTGAGATTATACATACTGTAGTTAAAGGGATTTCTAGTGGCTATCAGACAATAAAAAATGCAGGCTTAAATCTTGTGGCAGGCATATGGGAAGGTATATCTGGAAGCCTGGGCTGGATCAAAAATAAAATAAAAGGATGGGTAGGGAATGTTACTAAATTTATTAAAAATCTGTTTGGTATTCATTCGCCATCTAAATTATTTAAAGATGAGATAGGAACAAACTTAGCACTTGGTATTGGCGAAGGGTTTACTGATACAATGACTGATGTTCAACAAGAGATGGCAGATGCAATTCCTACAAAATTTGATACAACAATAAATTCAAAAATTGGTAACAATAGTTATCAAAATGTTGCAAATTCAGGTTCATTTGATAATATGGTTATTGCCTTTAAAACTGCTTTAAAAGATGTCAAAGTTATAATGGATGAAAAAGAAATGGGGACATTTGTTACAAATGCTGTGGAAGAGGTGGTATATTCATGAGTAATAGTATAACTTTTAAGGGTATTAGTAGCAATACTATATCTGGTCTATTAATTAGTGAATTACCACCTATTACTAAGCCTAAAATGAGAGTAAAAGAAACTGTTATAGATGGTGTTGATGGTTCTTTATTAGAAGACTTAGGATATGAATCATATTCTAAAAAATTGAATATAGGTTTAACAAGAAATTTTGATATAGATAAAATAATTGAATATTTCAATGGTGAAGGAAATGTAACATTTAGTAATGAATCTGATAAGTATTATAAAGCAAAAATAGTTGATTCTATTGATTTTAATAGATTGATAAGATTTAGAAAGGCTGATGTTAATTTTATAGTTCAACCATATAAATATAAATTAAATGAATCTAAAGTAGATGTAACTATAACTAATCAAAATGAAGTAAAAGTGACAAATGTAGGCTTAGAGGTATCTAAACCTATAATTACTTTATATGGTAGTGGTGAGTTACATTTTTACTTAAATACAGTAGAAATTTTTAAATATAATTTTGATACAGATGGACAAGTAGTTATTGATAGTGAAAAGGAAGATGCTTATTTAAATGGTGTATTAAAAAATAGACAAATGTTAGGCGAATTTCCACTTTTAAAAAGTGGCGAAAATACAATTACTTGGACTGGAACATTAACAAGAATAATAATTGATCCAAAAAGTAGGTGGTTATAATGATAAGGGTATATGATTCTAGTGAAAAATTATTTAATAATAATGGAATTAAAATATTACATCCTTTATCTGCGATTGTTTTTAAGGAGGACAATGGTGATTATTATATTGAAGTAGAAGATTCTATTGAAAAAGTTGATTATTATCAAGCAAGTATGATAATCAATTGTCCTACACCTTTTCCGGAGGGGAATCAGTCATTTAGAATAGTAAAAATAGACAAAACCAATTCAAGAGTAAAGGTTAAGGCTAATCATGTTTATTTTGATACTGATAATTACATGATAGATGACAAATATATAGTCGATAAAGATTGTAATTATGCACTAGATTATCTTAACAAAAATTGTGATGTTGAAACACCATTTACAACTAATTCAGATGTTACTAGCACTAATTCTTATAGATGTGTTAGGAAATTATTAAGTGAAGCAATTACCACTTTGATTGATAGATGGGGAGGTCATTTAGTAAGAAATAATTTCAATATAAGTATAAAACAAAATATTGGTGTTGACAGAGGAGTGGTTGTAAAATACAGAAAAAATATTACTAGTATAAAGGCAGAAGAAGTATGGGATAATGTTGTCACAAAAATTATGCCAGTTGGTAAAGATGGTCTATTACTTCCAGAAAAATATTTAGAAGTTAAAGATAAATTGTATGATATTCCTTTTTCAAAAATTGTAAAAATAGATCAAAATCTAGAACAAGAAGAAAATGAATCTGATGAAGATTTTACAGAAAGATTGATTGCAGATTTAAGATTAAAAGCCCAAAGTTATTTAGAACAAAATAAGTATCCAAAAGTAAATTATAATTTATCTGCTAACTTGGACAATATAACTGATGTAGGAGATACAATCTATGTTGACCATCCTAAATTAAATATAAAAATGACGACAAATGTTATTTCGGTAAAGTGGGATGTAATTAGCAAGAAATACAAAAATATTGAATTTGGTAATTTCAGAAACAAATTAAAAGACTTATTGAAAAATATGAATACTATTGCCAATGAAATTTCCAAAGATAATTCAAACGAAACAAAATCATTTTTAGAAAAAGAACTTATAGATGCCACTAATAAAATATGGGGTACTTTAGGAAATTCATTTGTAATTTATGAGGGAGATAAAATATTAATTGTAGATAAATTACCAAAAGAACAAGCAAAAAATGTTATTTTGATGAATAATGGTGGTATCGGTTTCAGCAATACTGGTATTAATGGTACATTTGTAACTGCTTGGACTATTGATGGTGGCTTTAATGCTAACTTTATTACTTCTGGAAAAATAGATACTTCTTTAATTGAAGGATATGATAATTTGGCTTTGTCAGTAAATAAATTGGTTGATGTTACTAGAACTTTAACTGCTAATAATTATATCGAAATTACAGATGCTGTTAAAGGTAGTGTTCTTTATTTATCAATAAAAGGAAATTTATCCTTGTTATTTTTATCAAATCAAACTTTTTTAGGAAGCAATACTTTTTTTAAGAATTCTAATTTAATAATTGAAGATATTAATGGGAACAAGAGAGAAATTAAAACCAATTTAAAAAGGCTTAATGTTTTAAATGATATTTATGATGAATTTATAGTTGATTACACAGGAACATATATAATTCGTAGAATTGGTGTAAATAATGATTTAAGTTTATATGAATTAGATGAGGAAATTAGAGAAGAATTACCTTTATTAAAAATTGAATTAAATGAAGGATATAACAAAATATACTTGAAATCATTTTCTGATTTAACTTATACTCTTAAATATGCAAAAAAGAACGATTATACTGATATATTTACAACTAGAATAGAAATGAATTCATCTATAGCATTAAATAATGAAAACATAGATCTAAAATTGCTAAAGAAGACGGATAAAGATAATATTATCGCTCAAATAAATTTGAGTACTGAAAAGGCTGAAGATGGTTCTTTTATACAAATAGAAGCGGATAAAATTAATTTAAAAGGAAAGAAAATTAATCTTACATCTGATGAAATGGATATTGATAGTAATAAATTCAAAGTTACTAAAGAAGGGCAGGTAACTTGCGAAGATATAATCATCAATAGTGGAAAAATTGATTTAATTGATGATTCTCAAAATCCAAGTTTAACTATGAAAAGTTTAATATCTACTGGAGGACAAACAGAAGAAATTTCCTCAATGAAACTGTTAGGTAATGGAATGAATGTTCAAATGTCTTCAAATGTTTATTTATTAGCATATATGCACAGAGGACTTCCAGCAGTAATGATGAGTGATGGAAAAGACTTTACAAGTGTATTTTCTTCCGGTATAACAACTCCAGTGCTTACTCAAACATCTTTAGAAAGTAGTAAGAAAAATTTTAAAAAGTTCACAAATGCAATTGAAGAAATAATGGTAACTGATATTTATCAATATAATCTAAAATCTGAAAATGATGATCATAAAAAACATTTAGGATTTGTTATTGGTGATAAATATAATTATTCACATACAATTACTTCTGTTGATGATGATGGAAAAGAAATAGGTGTTGACAATTATTCAATGACTGCATTATGTCTACAAGCTATTAAAGAACAACAGCTTATTATTGAAAAATTAAAATTAAAGATAAAAGAATTGGAGGTAAAGATAAATGGAAGCAATATTAAAAAAAGAGTTTAAGGATTTGCCAGATACTTCTACACCATTTGAGTCGGAATGGTTTAATGGCTTTCAAGATAAAATCATAGCAAATTTTAATGAAATAAAAACGAAATTAGATAGTATTGATACTAAATTAGCAAAAACCTTAACATATACAGAAGTATCAGAAAATAGTGAAAGTAATACATAAAAAAGAAAGGATTTGATAAAATGAAAAAAGTAAACTACAAGTTAATGAGGGGGGGGGTTGCATTATTTAGCAATTCTTCTCAAAAGAGAAAGGAGGGAAGTATTTAATTTAATTAATACTTCTACTTCTTTTTATTCAATGGTAGGTGACTACTATGAATGATATACCAGTTCAATTATATGACAAAGATGGTAATCCTGCATATCCTAGACCTTATTATAGAATCGGTGATTTTTTAGAAAGCACTAATCCCAACAATCCAGGTGACGATGGATATATTGGGACATGGGAATTATATGGAAAAGGTAGAGTAACAGTCTGTATAGATTCTAATGATTCTAATTTTAATACCATAGGTAAGGAAATAGGTGAAAGTACACATACATTAACTGTTGATGAAATGCCCAAGCATAAACATGAAGGACTGCATTGGAATACTAATGAAACACCTATAACACTAGGGAAAACTGCTGGTGCTTATTATGGGATTGAATATGCAAATGGGGATAACATTGCCGATGGTATAGCTACAAATTATGCGGGTGGAGGGCAATCACATAATAACATTCAAAAATCAATAGTAGTCTATCGTTGGAGAAGAATAGCGTAATAAATAATGCTATTTATATGAATAAACAAAAAATTGATTTAGAAAATGATAAAATATTGAGAAGTCAAAATATTGAATACAATAATCAATCGTTAAAAGATTATTTAGATAATAATGCTATTTATGATTCTGGAACAAATAGTAATGGAACTTGGATTCGATATAAAAATGGAATTATGATTTGTATAAAGAAAATAAAATTTACAAATGTAGTTATTGATAAAGCATGGGGAACTGTTTATGAAACTGCTAATGTAGTTAATTTTGGCAATTATGCACAAGAATTTATAGAAATACCTAGTGTATCTATTGATTTGGCTGATGGTTCAACTTGCTTTTGTGAATCGTTTTCAGGAAGAACAAAAAAGTCAATTGGTAGTACATGGTTATGGAAGCCTGCAGTTGAAGCAGATGGTACAATGACATTTGATATAATAGCAATTGGTAAATGGAAGTAGAAAAAATAGATTAAATACAAAAATAATGCAAAATAAAACAATAGTTAATTTAGATAATAATTTAATATTAGGTGCAGATAATGTGGAAAAAAATATTGTTACATTAACATTGTCTGCCGATCAAAGTATTAAAAATTCAGATGAAACAATAGTTGCCTTTAATAAATATTCTAAAAAAGGTTTAAAACTTGAATTTGATAGTTCTAATCATTCTATAAAAATTGGTGATGGTATTTCAAGAATAAAAATAAATATGAATGCTTTCGCCAAAAATGCAACAACAGATTGGCTTTGGTTTAAGATTTTTAAAAATGGTGTAAAAACTGATTTTACAAGTATGGTTGGAAGAATAGGAGCTTGGAGTTCTACAAGTATTAGTCCATGTATTTTAGATGTTAAAAAGGGTGATTATATACAATTAATTGTTCAATATGGAACTGCTAATTCCGAACATTATATAAGATATGATGGTACTAATTTGACAGTAGAAGCAGTTTAGAAAGGAATAATATGGAAAAAGAAGAGTTAGAAAAGTTAGTAGAGACTGAACAGCGAAGTAAGTCTAACACAAAAAGATTAGACAAATTAGAATTAAAGGTTGATGATATTCATAATATTGCTTTATCTGTTCAAGCGATAGCCACAGAGATGAAAGCAATGAGGGAAGATATGACAAATATAGATAATAGAGTGTTAGCAATTGAGGCTAAGCCTAGCAAGAAGTTGGATTCGATTTGGGGATTTGTAGTATCAGCTTTAGTAGGTGGCGTTATAGCGTTTATATTTGTAAAATTAGGAATGAAGTAGGAGGTGATTTAAATGGAATTAAGTACATTAATAAGTTTGGTAACAATTTTAGTTACATGGCTTTTAGGATATATTTCTAAAAGGTCAACTTGGGTAAATAATAGAATTATCCCTATTCAAAATATTTTGATAGGGTTAATAGTAGCAATTGTTGAATGGATTGTTACTAAAGATTTTAAAATAGCAATTGCTTTGAGTGGAATAATCGCGGGAGGTACTTACGATGTATTTCATAATTTAGAAAAAATAGTAAAAGGAGAGTAGATAATATGGTAAATATAATAAAAAAATTAGTTCCAGAAAGTAAGTATGGAATAAAATGCCCTTATAGCATGACACCGACAAGAATAGTAGTTCATAATACTGCTAACGATGCAAGTGCTAGAAATGAAATAGCATATATGACAAACAATGACTATGAAACTTCGTTTCATTATGCAGTAGATGATAAAGAAATAGTGCAGGGACTACCACTTGATAGAAATGGTTGGCACAGTTCAGATGGAAATGGTAAAGGAAATAGAGAGGGTATCGCAATCGAAATTTGTTATTCTAAATCAGGCGGAGATAGATTTATCAAAGCCGAAAAAAATGCTGTCGATCTAATCGTTTATTTATTAAAAAAATATAATTGGGGAATTGATAGAGTAACTAAACATCAAGATTATTGTGGCAAATATTGTCCTCATAGAACATTAGATATGGGTTGGAATAGATTTATTAACATGATAAAGGCTAAACTAGAAGATAATTCACAAATATCAACCAATGTCGTTAATTGTTACTATAAAGTAAGAACTCAAAAACATCAATGGTTACCAGAAGTTAAGAATTTAGATGATTATGCAGGTTATGAAAACAGTCCTATTACTGGGCTTGCCATTAAGGTAGATAAAGGATCTATTAGATACAGAGTACATCTTAAAGGAAAAGGATGGTTGCCATTTGTTACTGGTTATAATATAGAAGATTTTAATAATGGCTTTGCTGGAGATGGAGTTAGTGTGATAGATTGTGTTGAAGTTTACTATTATACTCCAAATAACATTAGACCATTTAAAAAAGCCAAATATAAGGTTAATGACTATCCTTATCAATACGACAATGAAAAAGGTAATGGTCAAGATGGCTACGCTGGTGTGTATGGTGTATCTGCTACTAAATTTCAGATGATTATAGAATAAAATAAAAGAGGAATTGGACTAATGGTCTTTTTCCTCTTTTTTTAATTTTCCTCTTTTTAGATAATCGAATGCTATTCTAACAAAATCAGATCCAGATAAATTGTTCTTTTTGAGTTCTTTATCAAGATTTTCCTTTTCTTCTTTTTTTAACTCTACTTTGAATTGTTTATAATTTTCTTTTTTCCAATCTTTGATGTATTCTTTTTGATTAAAATTACTCATCTCATCCCTCCTAATATTATTTTACTACATTTAGTACTAAAAATCAAGAAAAAGTATTGACATATAGTACTAAATGTGATATAATTAATATGTAAGATAAAGAAAGAATCTTACAGAAAGGAGAAGTAATGAACAATATAAAGAAAAAGCCAATTCGTAATTTAACTTTAGCTGAGTGTTACGAATTAGCAAATCAAGGCTATATCTTTATTAAATATAAAAATATAGTTATTGTAGGAAAGGAGTAAAATCCTTTTCCTACTAAAATTATATAATAGTTCGTTACAAATGTCAAATGAAAAAGATAATTAAAGGGGTAAAATTGGTTATAGCAATTTATAAAAATTCAAGTGATAAATATGTTCCTATTTATGATGGTGAATATGTTATTGATTTTGGAAAGGTGGCTCAATAATATGGAAAATAGGGTTACTAGATATTCCAGAAAAAACAAATTAAAAAGAAAAATGTCAAAAATATTTAAGAATATTTTGAAGAATATGATCTATTTAATAGTCGGAATATTTTCTGCAATTTATTTCGGATTGAAAGCATTTAATAGATTGATCGAAAAACTATTTAATAAATTACCTAGAATAATGAAAGTAGCAATAATCTATTTATTAATCATTAATGTAGGATTAGACATTTATAGCATGTTCGAGAAAAATGGAAAAGAAATACAAATATCTTTGAATGATATAAAATTCTCTTCTATACCTACATATATATCACCAGTTGAAGAAAAAGAAGATGTATGTCAATTTGATAGTGTTTCTTGTAAAATATCAGATAAAGGAAAAGAAATAGGTTTAAGCGAGGAGCAAATACTAATATCAATTGCTATTTCTAAGCATGAAACTGGAAACTATACATCTTATGCTTTTAAAGAACTTAATAATGTTGGTGGTATGATGTGCAATAGTGGTTTAAGATCATATGATTCACTAGATGATGGAATAGAAGCTTACCTAAATAATTTAAAGTATAATTACTTTGATATAGGATTAGATACTTTAGAAAAAATTCAGCCTAAATATTGTCCAATAGGTGCTGCTAATGATCCAACAGGATTAAATAAATATTGGTTAAGTGGCACTCAAAAGAAATATAATGAATTAATAGGAAAATAGATGAATTTTTACATCTTATTTACATCTTAAAAAAATATAAAACAATATTATTAAATATCTATTTTAACTCCATTTTATTATAAAATATAAGGTAATATTATAAAATATAATTAAATAATCTATATCTTTATTTTCTCATCACCTGCTCCAAATTGATAAGAAACTCGAACACTTTGATTCGAGAGTAATAAATGCTAACTAGAAATGATATGAACCCCGTTTCTTGGACATGGAAACGAGGTTTTTATATGTCAAAATAGTTAGTTTTTTTGTTATTTAAGAAAGGAAAGTGATGAATTATGACAATAGAAACTAAAGAACTTGTAATAAGCGAAGAATTAAAAAGAAAGGCTGAAATGATATGTAAATTTGCTTATGTGGACTACTCTATTACAAACGGAAATGTTAAAAGTATTAAGAATACTAATATTGCTTATGTAAAACCTTATATAGTAAGAATAAATAATATTAATTATCTATTATTTGATAACTCCGATTATATTTTTATAAATGGTTATGATAAAAAAATAGAATTTAAAGATTTTGAAAATTATATAAAATCACACTAATATATAATATTTTTAAATTTTAGACTTTACTTTTTGTTTTTAAAGTGCCAAACATATGAAAGGAGATATAAATGAACGAAGAAAAAAAGATTGCAGGTATTTATAAAAGAGTATCTACATTAGACCAAAAACGAGAAGGATTTAGTTTACCAGAACAAGAAGAAAAATTAAGAGAGTTTTGTAAGTTTAAAGGTTATCAAATTTACAAAGTATATGAGGATGCAGGAATAAGTGCTAAAAATGATAAAAGACCAGCATATCAAAAGATGATACAAGATGTAAAAAAAATAGATTTAAACAAAAAAAGATGATTAAAACAGGTATTTTTAATACTAATTTTTAGATACCTGGAGTCTGTAAATAAATCTGTGTAAATAAAAATCTTTCCATGATATAATAAAATAAAGAAATGGAAGGATTTTTATTATGAAAGAAAATAATCAAGGAAAAGAAATATTAAAATTAATACAAGATAATTATTATATTATTGATTACGAAATTGATATTGATAAGCTGAGAAAATTGCAAGAGATCATTGGAGTATAGAATGTGGATTGTACTGGAAGTTAGATGTAATATTTGATGAAGATCATTCTAGAAATAACATTGGCAATTCTATAAACAACTTATCTATATTAAGAAAAGTAGTATTTAATCTTGTAAATTTAGATAATAGTTTTGGAAAAATTACAATGACTAAAAAATTAACAAGATATAAAATGAATTTAAAAAATATTGAAAATCTAATATTTAATGTAATTCCTAGTATATTATAAAAAGGTGATATATTTTTAAGCGATTGCCATAAAAAAATTGACATAAATCAAAGATTTAATGTATAATAATTATATAAGAGAAAATTACTAAAAAGCAAATAATGAATGGAGGTTAAATATGAGCAAAGATTTAACAATTATTATTCCAACATATAATGATACTTATGATAAAGTAAAATGTTCTTTAGATTCAATAGCAATGCAATGTGAGTATGATTTATCTGCCATAGAGGTAATCATTGTTGATGATTGTTCAAATAAAAATAAAGTTGATTGGAATAAAGTATTAGAAATGTATCCATCATTAAACATTAGATATACAAAGCTTCTGGAAAATAAAGGGCCTGGAGTTGCTAGACAAGTTGCTTTAGATATGGCATCTGGAGACTTTGTATTTTTCTTAGATTGTGGAGATTGTTTATTTGATAATTCAGTTTTAAATACATTTGATAAATACAAAGATTTAGATGGCGATATTATTGCAACAAAAATTTATGATACTGATAGTGGAAATAAAAGGAGAAGCTTTTTATTTAACAATGCATATGTTTTTGGAATCTTTATTAAAAAGCAATTTTTAGATGCTAATAATATAAGATATAGTGAAGTTTTAAGATGGGAAGAAGATGCATATTTTGAAGAACTTCTACGATACTACTCACCTAAGGTAGTTTATACTCATATTGTTGGATACACATATAATAATGACCAAGATTCTATTACCAGACAAAACGATCATGAATATCAAAATAATTTTGGTGGATTTAGTGCGATGGTTGTTAAAAGTATGTTGCTTTGTGATTTTTATAATTCTCAAAATGATTATGAATCATTAATATCTGCAACTATACAAATATTATCACTTTGTTATGCAAGATTTTATTCAAATATTTATCAAGAGAATAATATTTCTGAAAGACAAAGTAATATATTATATTTATTAAAAATTTTATTAGAAAAATATTCATTAAAAACAGATTCGGAAGATTTTAGAAAATTATTTGTTAAAGATTTATTTAGAAGAAATACAATATATAAATATTATGGCACATCTGAAGTACCATATGATAAAATAGATGAATTTTTAGCATTTATTCGAGATTTTGAAAACTTGAATGGAGATTATCATATCGAAGGAACAAATATAACTGTCGAAGAACTATTATCTAAAGGAAACACTTATAGCAGTGGAATAAAAAAGCATTGAAATTTAATAAGATTTCATATATAATATTTTTAGAAGGAGAGCATTATGGTTCGTAAGCTGTAGCTTAACCGCTCCAAATGAAAATAAACCCTTAAAATATAAGGGTTTTTATTATTTTATATAACTTTTACATCTTATTTTATATAATTTTAATTTATTTAGTCCTTCTGATATTACAAATTTATCACTTTCAAATAGATGTGAATATGTTTCTATTACTGTTGTTTCTGTATCTCCAATTTATTTAATTGTGTAGTTCATACTTCTTAAAATAGTTACATGTGAATGTCTAAACTCGTGAATAGTTATCCTTTTTACATTTGCTTTTTTTATATAACTTTCTTTTTTTCTAGTTATTGTTGTTCTAGATAATGGAACAATATCACCGAAGATAAACATTTCATTATTGAATCCATATATTTTTGATTTTTGAATATATAAATCATCTAACAATTTAATAAAATAAATACTATAATAGGTATGTAAATAGCAAATTAAATTTATTACCAAATATTATAAAAATGGAAAAATTAAAAAGACAACTAAGAGGATATCATTATAAAAATAATTTTGTAACAATTCCTATAGTTGAATACTTTACTCTGGGAAATAAAGAAAATTTATTAGAGGCTTTTGATTTATCAAATTCTGTTTTAGACAATTATACACTAGACGATAGATATAAATATGGATTTTCCATTTCTAATATTGAATATGGAACTTCTATGAAAAAACTTGTATTATCTTTATAAAAAAATTTCAACAATCGAATTAATATTAAATAAAATATGTTATAATTATTTTATTAGTGTAGTGTTTAATTTTATAATAAAAAATACTAAGTAATTATATATACTTGGTATTTTTAATTTTCTTTTGGTTTTGATACATCTACCCATGATTTATAGTTTGTTACTTTTTCTAATTCTTCTATTGATATCTCAATAGCATTATTAGTAGCACCACAAGCTGGAAATACTGTTTCGAATTGTTTTAATGATTCATCTAGGTATACTTCTACTCCTTCGTTTAATGCAAATGGGCATACTCCTCCTATTGGGTGTCCTATTTTTTCTTCTACTTCATCAGAACTTACCATATGAGCTTTTTCACCGAATGTATGTCTATATTTGGCATTATCTATTTTTGCATCTCCTGATGTTACTACTACGATATATTTATCTTTTAATTTGAAGGATAATGTTTTTGCTATTCTTTCTTCTTTTGTACCTAGTGCTTCAGCAGCTTCTTTTACTGTGGCACTTATTCCTTCTACTGTTATTATTCTATTATCCATATTATATATTTTTAAATATTCTTTTACTCTTTCTCTAGACATTTTTTTACTTCCTTTCTGATGTTATTATTATAACATAAATGTTGTTATTTGTTTAATTATTTTTATTTGGTTAATATTAATACTGGTGATTATATGAAGATTAGGCTTGGATATGCTTGTATTACTAATTGTCTTGATTCTACTAGTTCTAGTCCTTATACTTATGGTGAATATTTGAAATATGGTGATATGGAAAAGTTAGATAGGGTTATTGTTTCTAATTTAAAATCTTTGGAGGAGATTATTTATTATAATATTAAGAATAATATTCATTTTTATAGAATGTCTTCTAAAATTATTCCTTTAGCTACTAAAAGTGATGTTAAGTTTGATTATATTAATAAATATAAAAGTTATTATGATAAGATAGGCAAGATGATTAGTGATTATGATATGAGAGTGGATTTTCATCCTGATCAATTTTGTGTTTTAAATAGTGTTAAAAGCGATGTTGTTAGTGCTTCTATTGATATTTTGAAATATCATTATAGTTTACTTGAAGCTTTGGGTATTAAGAATAAAATATTGGTTTTGCATGTTGGTAGTAATTCTTTTGGTAAGGATAATTCTATTAGAAGGTTTATTAATAATTTTAATAAATTACCTAATTATTTAAAGAAATGTATTGCTATTGAAAATGATGATAAGGTGTTTAGTGTTAGTGATGTTTTAGAGATATCTAAAAATACTGGCGTACCTGTTATTTTGGATTATCATCATCATTTGTGTAATAAAAGTGATTTTTCTTTTGAAGATATTTTTAATAGTTTTAATAATAGGAAAGTTAAGATGCATTTTTCTTCTTCTAAAAACAAGAAGGATTTTAGAAGTCATAATGATTATATTAATGGTGATGATTTTATTGATTTTATTAAAATACTTAAGAAATATGATAGGGATGTTGATATTATGATTGAGGCTAAATGTAAAGATGATAGTCTATTTAGATTAGTTAGATATATTAAGTATAAAACTGATTATAAGTTTATAGATGATACTACTTTTATGGTATAAATAAAAGTAACATGTTAATGTTACTTTATTAAATTTATTAATTCTATAAGTATTCCGGATATTGCTCCTAGAAAATATAATAATAGTATTATGGATATATTTTCTTTAATATTTTTATTGTTTTTAATTAATACTAGTATGGCTGCTCCGGATGATGTTAATAGTCCTCCTATTAATGAACCTAATGATATAGAACTATTTAGATATAATTCTGTTAGTATTACACTAGCGGAACAATTTGGTATTAGTCCTATTAGACTTGTTATAAATGGACCGAATATTGTATTTGTTAAAAATATTTTTGTTAGATAGTCTTCTCCTATATAGGTTATTATGATATTTAATATTAGAGTTACAATAAAGATAAATATGGTTATATGTATGGTATGCTTTAGTGATGATAATATTATTCCATGACTGCATTCACAATGCTCTTCATCACATATTTGGTAGTTTTCTTTTTCTTTCTTATTATTTAATATTTTATCTATTATTACTCCGTATATTATACCAAAGAATATTTTTATTAGAAGTATTTTTAGTATCAATGTTATTTCTACTTTTTTTGATAACATTATTATTAACATTTCATCACTAGTTGATAAATATATTGATATTAGTGTTCCTAGTGTTATTATTCTTGTTATATATAAATTAGTGGCCATTACTGAAAAACCACATTGTGGGATTACTCCTAATAATGAACCTATGATTGGTCCTATTTTTTTTGATTTGGTAATTATTTCTTTGTTTTTATTTGTTAGTTTATGTTCTATTAATTCTATTATTAAAAATGCTATAAATAAAAACGGAATTATTTTTAATGAATCTAGTAATGTATCTAATATTATTTCTTTCATTATTTCCTCCGCTTTTAATTATAGCATTTGTTTATTTTTTTAGCAATATGGTTTTATCTTTTTAATGTTTTGATAAATTTTTTTTCTTCTTCTTTATTTTTTGCTAAATATTCTGATAAATAATTGTAGGCTATATTTCTTATTAATGTTTCATTACTTATTTGGATATCGTTATCTTTTAGTCTTGTGTTAATTATATTGATATTTGGTTTTTGCATATTTAGAGCCAAATCAATACATTTTTCAGTGCAGTTTATTAAGTAGTTGAAATATTCTTGATAATTTGTTTTTTGATAATTAGTAGTTTTAAGTATTTTATTGAATATTATAGCTATGTAGTTATATACTTCTTCATAATATTCACTGTGATTTAATACTTGTTTTGGATTACTTATTTTACTTATGTATGGTCTTTTATCATAATTAAATAATGATACTTCGATATCAACACTTTGATATTTTTCAATGCAATTTAAATTAAATAATAGTAGTGTATTTACACTCCATGAATTGAAAGTAAGACCTGGTTTGTTATAACCTAATTTGTTTATTGAAACTTCAACACCATCATAATCTTTTGATAGGGTTTCAAAATCTATTATATTTAATTCTGGATTATCGTAATGGGTTAATATATAGTGCCATGATGGATATTTTTGAGATAATTCTATTATCTTTTCTTCACTATCAATATTTAATATTTTGGCATTGTTTTTTAGTGTGAATATAGCACCGGCGTTAATATTTTTATAAGATGCTGTTTCTTGATCTTCATATAGTAGATAATCATGCCATTCGCTTATGCAATATATTCTACTTATAAATTCGCTTGACCATAATCCACCATTTGGTTTATAAAAATTTATATCTAATGGCCTTAATATTTTTCTAAAAATATCTTCGGCTATGTTTTTTGTGCCTATTGTTACATATTCTTTCATACATTTTCTCCTCGTTTTTGTGTTTATATATAATACTTTATTTAGTTATTATTGTCAAGTGAGTTATTGTTTTTTTTATGAAATGGTGATATCATATGCATAGGTGTTTATTGTGGAAGAAAAGAAAAAGAATATTATTATTTTATGTTTACTTGTTGTTATTTTTATTTTACTTATTATTATTTTTTGTTTAAGTTTGAAAAAAGAAAATTCTATAAATGACTTAATAATAAATGAGGTGATAGATGAATCTAATAATCCTTCTACTGATATTCCTACTGGTACTACTACTGAGGATAATAATGTTTTAAACTCTAATTTAAATGATAGTAATATAAAAAGTAATACAGAATATAATGATGATGTTAATGAAAATAGTGTTATTCAATACTTTGATAATATGAATAATGAAATTAATGAGAGTAATTTTGAAAAATGTAAGACTAAGTTTAAAGATTATTTTATTACTGGTGTTGATTTTATTTTTTATGATAAGGAAATTAAGGGTTATACTTTTGATGAACTTAGTAATGAAGCTAAACTTAAGGTTATTGCTATTCTTATTAAGATTGATAATAAAATAGAAAAGTATGCACCAGGTTATAAAGAAAGTATTAGTAATACTGGTGGTAGGATATATACTGATATAAAAGAACGTCTTATTACTGCTTATTTTGATATATCTACTAAAATGTGTTCTAATAATACTTATGAATGTGATAGGGCAAAAGAGATATTTGGTGATGTTAAAAATGAATGTAAAATTGGTTTATCATATGTTAAAAAAGTTGCTATTAGTGGTGGTAGAAAAATTAAAGATTGGTATGAGATTTATAGTGGTAAGTGATTTTTATATTTTATTTACATATTATTATGAGAAAATATTAAATATTTTTTGAAAAAACTTTACTTATTTTGATAAAGTTGTTATAATACTTGTGAGCGAAAGCTCCTTGCCTTATTGATAAGGCCGTTAGTCCAAAAGGAGGTGTAAAGATGAAGAATTATGAAATCATGTTTATTGTTAGACCTGATGTAACTGAAGATGTTGTAAAGAGTACAGTTAAAACACTTGAAAAGGTATTGACTGATGGAAAAGCTAAAATTACTTTATCTAAGGAATTGGGTCAAAAAGAATTTGCTTATGAAATTAAGAAATTTAAGTCTGGTTATTATTTTCTATATAACATTGAAGCTAATGATGATGCTGCTATTAAAGAATTTGATAGAGTAGCAAGAATAGATGAAAATGTTGTTAGACATTTAATTATTAACTTAGATAAATAAGGAGAGTAAGAATGAATAAAGCAATTCTAATTGGAAGATTAACTAGAGATCCTGAGCTTAGAACTACTCCAACTGGGAGAAATGTATGTCAGTTTTCAATTGCAGTAAATAGAAATTTTACTAATGCTAATGGTGAAAGAGAAGCTGATTTTATTAATTGTGTAGTTTGGGATAAACAAGCAGAGAATTTGGCTAAATATCAGCGTAAGGGTAATCAAATTGCTGTAGAGGGCAGAATTCAAACTAGAAATTATGATGATAAAGATGGTAAGAGAGTTTATGTAACTGAAATACTTGCTACTAATATTAGCTTTTTGGATGCTAAAGGTACAAGTAATGGTGCTGGTTCATTTAATAATATTCCAGAACCACCAATGGAACAGCCTAGTACTACTTCAACTGTTTCTGTAGAAAAGGATCCATTTGAAGCTTTTGGTGATTCTATTGAAATCAGTGATAATGATTTACCATTCTAAAAAAGGAGGATAAACATGGCAGAGTTTCGTAAGAAGAGAAAAAAAGTATGTCATATGTGTGCTGGAAAACCTGTTAATTATAAAGATGTAAATATTATATCTAAATATATTAATGATAATGGTAAGATTTTACCTAGAAGATTTACAGGTACTTGTGCTAAACATCAAAGACATGTTGCTCAAGAAGTTAAAAGAGCTAGATTTATGGGATTTATTCCATTTTGTAAATAAAAGTATAGTTATTTATAACTATATTTTTTTCTTTTTTAATGACATAGTGATAAAATTATAGTATAATAGTAATACGAAGGTGGGATGTTTTATGAAGGTTATTTTCTTGAAAGATTTAAAAAAACAAGGTAAGAAAAATGAGATAAAAGAAGTTAGTGACGGATATGCTGTTAATTATTTAATTAAAAATGGATATGCTGTTAAATATACTAAATCTAGTAGTGATAGATTGGGTGATGAAATGGTTAAAAATAAGTTAACAGAGGAAGAAAACACTAGAAATGCTGAAAAAATTAGAACTAAAATTGAAAAAGAAACTTTAGTATTTAACGTTAAGACTGGTAAGGATGGTAAGGTTTTTGGTTCTATTTCTAGTAAACAAATATGGACTGAACTTGATAAACTTGGATATAAAATTGATAAAAAGAAAATTATGATACCTGATGCTCTTACATCTATTGGAACATTTTATGTATATGCTGAATTGTATAAAAATGTTACCGCTAAAATTAAAGTTGAACTTAAAAAGTAGGTGAAGTTATGAATAAAGAATTACCTAAGAATATTGAGGCTGAGAAGTGTTTGATCGGATCAATGTTTTGGTCTAATGAATCGCTTCAAAAGGGATGTGAAGAGGTAGAAAAAGAAATATTTTATTTGGATAGTCACGCTAAAATATTTGAGGCTATTAAAAGTTTGTACTTGAATAATACTCCTGTTGATATTACTTCACTTACTACTTATTTAATTAGTATTGATAAAATTAATGAGGTTGGTGGCGTTGAATATTTAAATGAAATTGTTAATTCGGTGGCTACTGGAGCTAATATTGAATATTATATTAATTTAGTTAGTGATAAATATACTCTTAGAAAAATGATAGAGGTAGCTACGGATATTGTAAATAAAGCTACTAATCAAGATAATTCTGCTGCTGATACAATTGATGATGCGGAGAAAGAGATACTTAATATATCTAAATTTAGAAGAACTAGTGAATTTAGGAAGGTACAGGATGTTCTTACTAAAGCACAAAATGATTTGGAAATGCTTGCCAAAAATGGTGGTAAAATAAATGGTCTTACAACTGGATTTGGAGAATTGGATGCATTGACTGAAGGACTTCATCCTACACAGCTTATTATTATAGCTGCTAGACCGGCTGTTGGTAAAACTGCTTTTGCTTTGAATTTAGCGATTGCAGCTGCTAAAAGTACTAAGAAAAATATTGCTATATTTTCTCTTGAAATGCCGGCGGAACAGCTTATTATGAGAATGATTAGTTCTTTAGGACAAATTGATAACAAGAAATTATCCACTGGTAAGTTGGAAAATGATGATTGGAAAAGATTTAATGAAGCAATTAGTATTTTAGCTGATACAAATATTTTCTTTCATGATGCTGGAGGCGTTACCCCTAGTGAGATTAAAGCTAAGTGTAGAAGACTTGCTACGCAAGGTGAAGGACTTGGGCTTGTAATAATCGATTACTTACAACTTATTGATTCTTCTAGTAGATACTCTGGTTCTAGACAACAGGAAGTATCGGAAATATCGAGGGCACTTAAAACAATGGCTTTAGAGCTTGAAGTTCCGGTTATTGCTCTTTCTCAATTGTCTAGAAGTGTAGAAAAAAGAGAAGATAAGAAACCAGTTCTTAGTGATTTGAGAGAATCTGGTTCTATAGAGCAAGATGCTGATATTGTTGCAGCATTGCATGCTCCTGATGTTGAAACTCCTGTTGGAGATGAAGTGCCTAATCCTATACAACTTATTATATTAAAACATAGGAATGGTCCTACAAAAACTATTGATTTGTTATTTAAAAAGAAGACTTCAACGTTTTTATCTATAAAAAGGGATGGTGGTAATTAATGAGGAATAGTAATAATTTAAGTTTTGGCTTTATTATGTTTACTATTTTTCTTTGCTTTATTGTATTTTTGCTTGGGTTCCATAAAGATATTAATAGTAGTCCTAATGTGGTTTATTCTGTTTATTTAGATGGAAAAGCTATTGGTACTATTGCTTCTAAAGATAGTTTTGAGGAATATATTAATTCTAAAGAGGAAGAACTTAAAAATAAGTATGATGTTGATACTGTTTATACTCCTAATGGAGTTGAAATTAAAAAGAATATTACTTATAATTCTTCTGTTAATACTAATCAAGATGTTTATAATAAAATTATTAGTAATAAAAAATTTACTGTTAAGGGATATGAAATTACTATAGTTAGTAATGATACAGAAGAAGATGAAGATAATAAGGTAAATACTATTTATGTTTTATCTAAGGATACTTTTGATAAGGCTGTTGTTGATACTATTAAGGCTTTTGTTGATGAAGAGGACTATGAGAAGTTTGTTACTGGTACACAGGATGAAATTAAAGATTTAGGAAGTATGATTGAAAATATTGATTTGGGTGAAACTATTACATATAAAGAAACATTAATTCCTACTGATGAAAAGATATTTGTTGATGAAGATGAGCTTAGTAAATATCTTTTATATGGTACCTTGGATGAACAAGAAACTTATACAGTTAATAGTGATGATACAATTGAGTCTATTGCTAATAGTCATAAACTTAATGTTAAGGAATTTTTGATTGCTAATCCTGAGTTTTCTAGTGAAAATAATTTACTTTATGAAAATCAAGTTGTACATGTTGGACTTATTAAACCTATTATTTCTGTAGTTGTTGATGTACATAGTGTTGCTGAAGAAGAAAGGGAATATGATACGGAAATTCAATATGATTCTAGTCAATATGTCGGCTATCAAGAAACTGTTAAAGATGGAGAAAATGGATTGTATAAAGTTACTAGAAAATCACAATATGTTAATGGACAATTGGTTTCTGGTACTATTGCTAATTCTACAGAGATTAAGCCTGCTATTAATAAGGTTATTGTTAAAGGAGAAAAATATGCTCCTAATATAGCTGATTTATCTTATTGGGGTTGGCCTACTGAAAAACCTTATACTATTACTTCATATTTTGAATATCGTTGGGGATCTTTCCATAAGGGTATTGATATATATGTTGGTTATGGATCGCCTGTATATGCTGCTAATAATGGTGTGGTTTATAAGACTGGTTCTGGATGTACACCAGGATATATTGGATGTAATGGTAGACAAGGTAATTATGTAATTATTAATCATAATGCTGGTGGTTATTATACAGTTTATATGCATATGAAAGAGTTTTATGTATCTGAGGGGCAAACTGTTGCTCGAGGTCAGAGAATAGGAGCTATGGGAAATACTGGAGAGGTTTATCCTGTTCCTTCAGCATCTAATCCTTATGGTGGTACACATTTGCATTTTGAGGCTAGAATTGGTGGGGCATATGGTACTAGTATTAATCCTCTAGGTTTATTCTGATGAGAGTTAGTGTTTTATCTTCTGGTAGTAAGGGTAATACTACTTATATAGAAACTGATAATTCGAAAATACTTATTGATATAGGAAACACCGCTAAATACGTGGAGGAAAAGTTAGAGGAATTTGGTGTTGATCCTAATGATTTGGATGCAATATTAATTACACATACACATGTTGATCATATAAAGGGACTTAAAGTGTTTGAAAAAAAGCATAATATCTTAGTTTATATTACGGATATTATGCTTAAGAGTCTTGATTATTTGAATAATTATAAGTTTTTAGAAGATAGTTTTGATATTAAGGATATTCATGTTGAAGCTTTTAAAACTTCTCATGATACGGATGATTCTAGGGGTTATGTTATCTCTAGTGGTGATAGTTCTATTGTATATGTAACTGATACTGGTTATATTAATCATAAATATTTTGATTTACTTAGTAATAGAAATTTATATATAATGGAATCTAACTATGATGTTGAAATGTTAAATAATGGTAAATATCCTTTTAAACTTAGACAAAGAATACTTTCTGATAAGGGTCATTTATCTAATTATGATTCTGCTAAATATTTAAGTGAGTTTATTGGTGATAATACTAAATATATATTATTGGCTCATTTGTCTGAAGAAAATAATACTGAGGATATTGCTTATGATACTTTGATTGAAAAATTGAAAAATGATAATATATATATTCCTGATGTTATTATTACTAAACAAGATAAAGAAACGGAGCTTATTAAGTTATGATAAAAATTGTTTGTGTTGGAAAAGTTAAAGAAAAATATTTAAGAGAAGCAATAGATGATTATGAGAAAAGAATAGGTAAGTATCATAAAATTGACATTATTGAGGTTGATGATTCTAATATTAATGAAGAAAGGGATAGGATATTAAAAAATATAGGTAATAGGGATTATGTTATTACTTTAGAAATTGATGGTCATGAAATTGATTCTGTAGAGCTTGCTAATAAGATTGATAAGTTATTTATTACTAATTCTACTATTACTTTTGTAATTGGTGGTTCTTATGGTTTACATAATGATGTAAAGAATAGATCTGATTATAATTTGTCTTTTTCTAAATTTACTTTTCCTCATCAACTTTTTAGAGTTATTTTATTAGAACAAATATATAGATGTTTTAAAATACTTAATAATGAAACTTATCATAAATAGAATCTTTTGATTCTTTTTCTTATTGATTACATATCTTAATTATGATAAAATTGTTTTGGGAGGATATATTATGTATTGTAGAAATTGTGGTAAAGAAATAGATGAGAATGCTTTTATTTGTGTTCATTGTGGTTCTTTAGTTAATGGTGGGAGAGTTAAAACTTTTAGAAGAAATAGTAATGCTATTGGAATTGCAAGCATTATTGCGGGTATTTTAGCTTTAGCTTTATCTTTGTCTTGCTTTTTTAAAGATATTAGTAGTGTTGGTATGTATACAAACTTCTATGAGAGATTTAATTATGCCATTGGTTTTATTTTAATTCCTTTTATTTTTATGATTGTTAGTCTGGTTCTTTCTTTAAAAAAGAAAAATAATACTTGTAATAAAATTGGTCTTGGACTTGCTCTTGCTTCGGCATTTTTGATAATTACGGAGATTATGGTTATTATTATTTATTAGTATGTATAAGTTTGATTATAAAAAGAATTTAGGACAAAATTTTTTACAAGATAAAAATATTATTGATAAGATTGTTAATGCTCCTGATTATGGAGATAATAACTTGGTTATTGAAATTGGACCAGGAGCCGGGGCTTTAACTAAGGAGTTATTAAAAAAAGTTGATAGGGCAATTTTGTATGAAGTTGATACTAGACTTGAAAAAATATTAAATAAAGAACTTAGTACTTTTGTTAATTATGAACTTATATTTGATGATTTTTTGAATAGAGATGTTAATAAAGATATATCAAAATATGATTTTGATAATTTATATATAGTGGCTAATTTGCCTTATTATATTACTACTCCTATTATTACTAAAATTATTAATGATAAAATACCTACTAATGAAATTGTTATTATGATACAAAAAGAAGTTGCTGATAGATTTTCTGCTAAACCAGGAAGTAAAGAATATGGACAGATTACTGTATTTTTAAATTATTTTTTTGATATTGATAATGTTTGTAATGTTAGTAAAAATTGTTTCTTTCCAAAGCCTAAGGTTGATTCTGCTGTTATTAAGATGAAGAGAAAAGAAAGTAATGATTATATTAAGAATTTTGATGTTTTTAATAAACTTGTTAAAGATAGTTTTAGGTTTAAAAGAAAAACTATTAAAAATAATTTAGTTGGTTATGATTTAGATATTATTAGTAATATTCTTACTAAATATGGTTTTGATATTAATACTAGGAGTGAAAATATTCCATATAATGTTTTTGTAGAAATAGCAAATGAATTATGTTAATAATTCTTTGTTATTTTTTTTTGTTTTATGCATATTATTTTATGGGTGATTATATGTTTGATGTTGGAGATTTAGTTACTAGAAAATCTTATAATAATGATATTGTATTTAAAATTATTGGAATAGATGGTGATAATTATTTACTTAAGGGGTTGTTTGTTAGGTTGTATGCTGATAGTTTGAAAGATGATTTAAAGATGTATAATGATATAACAGTTGATGATTTTTCTCCTGAAATTGATGGATATAGAAATCTGGAAAGAAACGAATTTTTTTATTTGCCTGCTAGAATATTGCATATTGATCAAGATGCTGATTTTTTGGATAAATGTATGAAGTTTTATAAACAAAATAAGCTTAAAGCATTTGGTGTTTTATCTAATGATGATAATTTGTCTGATGATGTTATGGAAAATTTGAAAAAGTATAATCCTGATATTTTGGTTATTACGGGACATGATGCTTATTATAGAAAGCATAGAAATAATAGTAATTATAAAAATACTGATAAGTTTATAGATGCTGTAAGGGCTGCTAGAAAATATGAAAATTCTCATGAAAAGTTAGCTATCATAGCGGGAGCTTGTCAATCTAATTATGAAGAACTTATAAGGGCTGGAGCTAATTTTGCATCAAGTCCTAAAAGGGTTAACATTCATGCGCTCGATCCTGCTATTGTGGCTTCTAGTCTTGCTTTTTCTGATAAAAACAAGAATATTGATTTGATTAAAATTTTGGATAAAACTAAATATGGTTCTAATGGAATGGGGGGAATTATAACTAAGGGTATGATGTATATTGGATATCCTAGGTAAATTATGACAATAGAAAGAATAAAGGATAATATTGATAATAATCTTGGAGAGTTTGTTAAAGTTATATATAATGGTAGTCGTAATAAACGAGAAGAATATAGTGGTATTATTACTGAAACATATAATTATATTTTTATTATTAAAACATGTAGCGAGGAAATAAAAAGTTTTAGTTATCGGGATATTCTTACTAATACTCTAGAGATTTTCTTTGATTAAGTGTAAAAAATGTGAAAAACTCTTGCTTTTATTGAATAAATAATATAAAATGTAATTAGAAAGTATTTTCTAGAAGGAGTTGATGATATGGAACTAAAACTTGATAAGTTAATAAGAATTGAGCCAAGAGAAGGTTCAAAGATGAGAGGTATTGCTAAAGTACTAATTGATGGATGCTTTCTAGTTGAAGATATTAGAATATTGGAAGGAGATAAGGGTCTGTTCATTGCAATGCCTAGTAAACCAACACCAGATGGTGGACATAGGGATACTGCACATCCTATTAATGAAGAAACAAGAAAAATGTTCGAAGACCTTATTTTTGAAGAATATAATAAAGGTGAATAATGAATATTAACTATTAGATTTCTAATAGTTTTTTTCATATTTACTTTTTTTTAACATATTATTATTTAGGAGGAATAGTAATGGATAAAGTTCAAGATATGAATAATAGTTTTAATCATGGTCTTACTATAACAGAACGTAAGAATTTGATTATTAGTGGTGTTAAAAAAATTGAAAGTTTTGATAATGAAGAGTTTTTAATGGAGACAACTCTTGGTTTTTTGGTTATAAAGGGTAGTGAGTTGGAAATTATAAAGCTTGATACTTATCAAGGAAATGTTTCTATAAAGGGAAGAGTAGATAGTCTTATGTATTTGGATGAAAATTTAAAGAAAGATAAGGATAGTTCATTACTTAATAAGCTTTTTAAATGATACTTTCTACGCAAATTTTATCGCTTATTTATTCTTTTTTTTATGGTATATTCTTTTTTTCTATGTTGGAAGTTAATTATAAAATTTTATATAATGGAAAATTTATTTATCGTATTATGATTTCCTTTTTATTTGTTATATTTATATCTTTATTATATTTTATTATTCTTATAAAAATTAATAATGGTATATTGCATGTGTATTTTTTTCTGGTTTTCTTTACAGGTTATATGTTATCTTTTGTCATATATAGTAAAATTAATTGTAAAAGGAGATAAGTTGTGCTATAATTGTGTCGTAAGGTAGGTGAGACTGTGGCTAAGGGTAAGATTAGTAAAAAAAACAATAAAAAAGCTAAGAAGAGAATATTTTTAAGTTTTATCTTTTTTGGGGCAATAATTGGTTCTCTTAGTTATAGTTTTTTTACTAATGTTGGTAAAATTATTGAAATTAAGAATGAAAAGCAAGCTTTAAATGTTAAACTTTCTGATTTGAAAGATGAGGAAGAAGCACTTAATTCGGATATTAAAAAACTTAATGATCCAGATTATGTTGCTAGATATGCTAGAGAGAAATATTTGTATTCTAAAAATGGTGAACTTATTATTAGAATACCAGATGATGAATAAATATAAAAAAGAGATGGTTAGTCATCTCTTTTATTTTTTATCTTCAGTTTTTTTGGCTTTCTTTTCTTTTACTTCTTTTTTTTCTTCTGTTGATTTATCTTCTTTTTTGTCCTCAGGAAGATGTCCGTGTTCTACTAAATAATCTATTTCTTCTTTAGTGATTGTTTCTTCTTCTAGAAGTGTATTAGCAATAAGTTCTAGTAATTTTTTGTTTTCTGTTATTATTTTTGTAGCTTGTTTATAACAGTCGTTTATGATTGAACGCATTTCTTCATCTATTTCATGTGCTACTGTATCTGAAATGTTTCTATTTTTTGTATAATCTCTTCCTAAGAATGTGTTGCCATCTGGTTCTTCAAGCATCATTGGTCCTAAGTTGCTCATTCCATATTCTGTTACCATACTTCTAGCTATTTTTGTAGCTTTCTTGAAGTCATCATGTGCTCCAGTAGTTATTTCGCCAAATGTTACTTCTTCTGCTACTCTTCCTCCTAGTAAACCACAGATTGATTCTAATAATTCTTTTTTTGTATAGTTAAATGCTTCTTCTTTTGGAGTCATCATTGTATAACCGCCAGCATGACCTCTTGGGATTATTGTTATTTTTTGTACTTCGTTAGCACCATCTAGTTTTAAACCTAATACGGCGTGGCCTGCTTCATGGTATGCTACTAGTTTCTTTTCTTTATCTGTGTATTTCTTTGTTACTTTTGCTGGTCCCATTAGGACTCTGTCTGTAGCTTCATCTATTTCGGCCATTGTTATTTCTTTTTTGTTTCTTCTAACTGCTAATAATGCAGCTTCGTTAAGAAGATTTTCTAAGTCTGCTCCGGAAAATCCTGGAGTTCTTTTTGCTAGATATTCTAGTGTGATATTTTTAGCTAGTATTTTATTTTTTGCGTGTACTTTTAAGATTTCTATTCTAGCATTTTTATCTGGAAGACTAACTGTTACTTGTCTATCAAATCTTCCTGGACGTAGTAATGCTGGATCTAAGACATCTGGTCTGTTTGTGGCTGCTATGATGATTATTCCTTCATTAGCACCAAAACCATCCATTTCAGTAAGTAATTGGTTAAGTGTTTGTTCTCTTTCATCGTGTCCACCACCAAGCCCAGTTCCTCTTTGACGGCCAACGGCATCTATTTCATCTATGAAAATTAGACATGGGGCATTCATTTTTGCTTGTTTAAACATATCTCTTACTCTTGATGCACCAATTCCTACGAATAGTTCTACAAAGTCTGATCCACTTATATAATAGAATGGTACTTTTGCTTCTCCGGCTACTGCACGAGCAAGTAATGTTTTACCTGTTCCTGGAGGACCTACTAATAATACTCCTTTTGGTATTCTTGCTCCCATGCTAGTGAATTTTTTTGGGTTCTTTAAAAAGTCTATTAATTCTTGAACTTCTTCTTTTTCTTCTGTTAATCCGGCAACATCTTTGAATGTAGCACGACTTTCTTCAACTAGTTTTGCTCTTGATTTACCAAAGTCCATTGATTTACTGCCACCGCCAATTTGTCTTGTAAATACCCAAATTGTTACTCCGGCTAAAATTAATATTGGAACAATTTCAATTGCTACAGATAGCCATGATGATGCCTCTGGATCGTTTAATATTGTTAATTTAAAATCATTAGAATTGTCTTTAGCGGTAGTTATTTTTGATATGAATTCCTCCGATCTTGGTATGTAAAGAATGAAACTTTCGTTTTTTGAATAGGTATCTAATTTACCTGTTAATTTATATGTCTCTGTTCTTACTTTAGGTGTTATAGTTAGTTCTGTTACTTTACCACCATTTAAATCTTTTATAAAATCGTCATATGTTATTTCATTTACTGTATTATTGAACATTTTGAACATTATCATACATCCTATAAAAAATACTAATAAAAATACATATGGTACTAAACTTTTCTTTATTTCTTTTTTATTCATAATCTTCCTTCCTTTCATTGCACCTTATTATTATATCATAGTTTTCACTTTTTTTATTACAAAATTTACTTTTTTTGATATTTGGTATCCAAATTATATTATTATTTGAATCTACTAATAATGGATAATTATTTCTTTTATTTAGTGACAATTTTTTTTCTATAAATATTTCTTTTATCTTTTTTCGATTGTTACTTCCTTTTAATATTATATAATCACCATCTTCTCTGTTTCTTATGTATAATGGTAATGTTATATCTTTACTATTTAGGCGACATACACTGTTACTATCATCATCTTCTGATTCTATTTTTTCAATGATTAAATTTTCTATTTCTATTTTATCATTAAATTCTATTTTATAATTTTTTATATCACTTGTTTTATCTTTTATTATTAATTTATTATATTCCTTTACTATTTCTTTATTATTTGGTAAATCTATTTTTATATTTGGCTTGGTATTATTTAATAGTGATATAATATTTTGAATATGTCTGTCTGTTATTATATTGTTTTTATTTTGGTAAATATTATTCATTATGTTATATAATATGTTTTTTATTAGAAAGGTATCTAACTTATTTAAATTATCTATATTTATAATATTGTCTTTGTATACATTATTTATGTTTCTTTTTACTTCTCTTTTGATATAGTCATCATATTCTATTAATGTTTTGGAGTATTTTAAATATTTTTTATGTATATTTTTATCTTCTTTTTTTAGAAGTGGTAAAATATTTAGACGATATCTATTTCTTGTATAATTGGTGCTTTGATTAGAACTATCGTTGTAGTATTTAATGTTGTTAGATTTATTATAGTTTATTATATCTTCTTTAGTATATTTTAGTAATGGTCTTATTATTTGATAATTTTTAACGTTTGATATTTCTTTTATTCCTGCGTAGCCCTCTAAATTTGATCCTCTGGATATTTTCATTAGTATTGTTTCAATTAGATCATCTCCATGATGTGCTAGTAGTAGTGTCTTAGAATTGTATTTTTTTAATATTTCTTCATAGAACATATATCTTTTTTTTCTGGCTTCGTTTTCAAAATTATTTTCTTGATAGTTATTTATAGTTGTTTTCTCTAGTATAATATTTTTATCTTGACAATATTTGGTAATATATTCTTCTTCTTCTATACTTTCTTTTCTTACGTTGTGATTTATATGACATACTACTATTTTTGCTGTTTTCTTTTGTAGTAAATCTAATAAGCACATGGAATCTGGACCTGCTGATACGCCTATTACGACGTAATTATTAAAAATATAGTCGTCTAATACATGGTTCATAATATCCTCCTTTTGCATATATTATAACAAATATTTTGATATTTTGAAATATTCTTTTGACTTTTATAATCTTTTACTATATAATTGTATATTGCGAGGTGAAAAAATTAAGAATATGGAGTTTAATGAGAATAAAGAAGTATCGTTTTCTTCATTTTTGGCAGGAGCTTTGTTGGTTAATAGCAATGTTAATATGCTTTATTTGTCAAAGTGTATTCATGATTTTAATGTTAAAACTAATATTGACGTCAATGATTACGGAAATGACTTTAGTGGTTTGGCAACAATTGTTACTATGAATAATGATTCTATTTCTTTGAATATGGATTATACTGCGCAATTAATGTTTAATGATAATAAAGTAACATTATATGATTATTTATATGATTTTACTACTATTGATATTAGGAAATATTTTGATATTCCTGAGAAGGAAATTGTTACTGTATATAATCCTAATAATAAAACTGTAAAAAAGAAACTTAATATATTATCTAAAATAAAAAGAACTAAGGCTTATATTTAGTCTTGGTTCATTTTTATTAGATAATATTTTTTCTTACCTTTTCTTATTATATGATATTTTTGTGTATTAGTTATTTCTTTTGATTCATCATTAACTATATCACCATCTAGTGTAATAGCGTTATTTGATAGAAACTCTCTGGCTTCTCTTCTTGATGTGGCAATATTATTATTTACTAATACATTTATTAATGTATCATTGTTTGATTCGAATGCAGGCATTTTTTTGAAGACTATTTCTATTTCTTTATCTGTTAATTCTTTTATATTTCCTGTGAATAGTACTTCTGATATTTTTATGGCATGGTCTGCTTCATCCTTACTATGAATGTCTTTTACTACTTCATATGCTAATGTTTTTTGCGCTATTCTTGTTTCTGGGTTTTTGTTTTGTTTATCCATTATATCTTCTATTTCTTTTTTTGTTAAGAATGTGAATACTTTTAGATATTCAAATACTTTTGAGTCATCAGTATTTATTAGGTATTGGTATATTTCATAAGGCGATGTTTTATCTTTATCTAACCATAGTGCATTACCTTCACTTTTACCAAATTTATTGCCATTAACGTCTAGTATTAGTGGCATAGTAAATCCATATGCTTCTTTACCTAATTTTTTTCTTATTAGTTCAATACCAGTAGTTATATTTCCCCATTGATCTGATCCTTCTACTTGCATAATGCAATTTTTTTCTTGATATAGATGCATAAAATCGTAACCTTGTAGTAATGTATAAGAAAATTCTGCATAAGTAATTCCACTTTCTAATCTTCTGGCAATGATGTCTTTATTTATCATGTAATTAACATTAATGTATTTTCCAATATCTCTTAGAAATTCTAGATATGTATAATCTTTTGTCCAGTCATAGTTATCTACTATTTCTGCTTTTCCATTAAACAATCTATCTATTTGTTTTTTTATTGAGATAATATTTTTATTTACTGCTTCATTTGAGATTATTTCTCTTTCACTAGTTGGTCTAGGATCTCCAATTCTACCTGTTGCTCCTCCACATAATAGTATTGGATGATGTCCAGCGTTAGCTAATCTTTTTGCTGTGCATAGTGCTGAATAATGACCAATATGTAATGAATCTGCTGTTGGATCTGTTCCCCAGTAGAATGTTATTGGTTCTCCATTTAATTTTTCTTTTAAATCTTCTCCTGCTACATCTTTTATTAGTCCTCTCCACATTAGGTCTTCATATAATTTCATTTTTTATCCTCTCCTTCTTTATATAAAAAAAGATGATACCAAAAGGACGAACTTGTCGTGGTACCACCTTTATTTACAATATAGTTATTGCCTTAATATGATAACGGTATTTACCGATTAAACTCTTAATATGTAATTTCATTATTTTATTTTGTTAATTTACACCAACCATTAACTCTCTATAAAGGAAATAAAATAATTACTTGGTATTAGTCGTTGTTTAATTAAATATGACTAAATTGTATTATATTTTATTGGTATTGTCAATATTAATTGATTAAATTGTTATAAAAAGTTTATATTATTAGTAATTAATTTACTTTTTTTTAGTTCGATGTTATAATATTTAAAGAAATGAGGGATAATCTATGATAGATAGACTAGAGGCTACATTAAAAAGATATAATGAAATTGGAGAAGAACTTGCTAATCCTGAAATTATATCTGATATTAAAAAAATGACATTACTTTCTAAGGAAAGAACGGGGCTTGAAAAAACTGTTGAGGTATATAAAGAATATAAAAAGGTATTAGATGATATTGAAGAAGCGAAAGAACTATTAAAAGATAAGGATATGGCTGAGTTTGCTAAAGAAGAGTTATCTAGTGCTGAAGAAAAGAAAGATAAGTTAGAAAGTGAACTTGAAGTATTGCTTATTCCACACGATCCTAATGATGATAAGAATGTTATTGTGGAAATTAGAGGGGCCGCTGGAGGAGATGAAGCAAATATTTTTGCTGGTGATTTATTTGATATGTATAGTAGATACGCTTCGCGAGAAGGTTGGAAAATTGAAGTACTTAATCAGGTTGAAGGTACTGCTGGAGGATTTGCGCAAATTGAATTTATGATTAAGGGTGATGGAGTATATTCTAAACTTAAATATGAAAGTGGAGCACATAGAGTACAAAGAGTTCCTGCTACTGAAAGTCAGGGTAGAGTCCATACTAGTACTGCTACGGTACTTGTTATGCCAGAGGCTGAGGAATTTGATTTTGAGCTTGATGAGTCTGAGGTTAGAATTGATATAACAAGAAGTAGTGGTTGTGGTGGTCAAGGAGTTAATACTACAGATAGTGCTGTTAGACTAACACATATTCCTACTGGTATTATTGTTTATTCGCAAACTGAAAGAAGCCAGATTAAGAATAAGGAACTTGCTTTTAAAATACTTAAAACTAGACTTTATGATATGAAACTTAGAGAGCAGGAAGAAAAAGAAGCTGCTGAAAGAAAAGTTAAGATTGGTACTGGGGATAGAAGTGAGAAGATAAGAACTTATAATTATCCACAAAATAGAATTACTGATCATAGAATTGGATATACTTCAATGAACTTAGATAGAGTTATGGATGGAGATATGGAAGATTTGATTGAAGCTTTAATTAATGAAGATCAAAGAAAGAAGCTAGAAGCTAGTGTTTAATGTTGATAAAATTAAGAAAGAATTAGAAAGTCGTGGACTTGATGCTAATTCTTTTGATTACTTATATAATTATCTTAAAAGTAATGATTTATTAGATAAGTTAAGTGATTATACTGATAGATTACTTAGTGGTGAAGCTGTTCAATATATTATTGGAAATGTTGATTTTTATGGTTATGAATTTAAGGTTAATAGTAATACGCTTATTCCTAGATTTGAGACTGAGTTATTAGTTGAAAAATCTGTTAATTATATTAATAATTTTTTTGAAGATAGGGTATCTATTTTAGATATTGGTACTGGTAGTGGATGTATTGCTATTACACTTAATAAATTAGTTAATAGTATGGTTACTGCTGTTGATATATCTAATGATGCACTTGATGTTGCTAAAGAGAATAATGTTATTAATAATACTGGTGTTAATTTTATTGTTAGTGATGTTTTTTCTAATGTTAATGGTAAGTATGATGTTATTATTAGTAATCCACCTTATATTAGTCATGATGAAGAGATTATGGATATTGTTTATGATAATGAACCTCATTTGGCTTTATATGCTGATATGGATGGATTGTATTTTTATGATAAAATACTTAGTGAATGTAAAGAGTATTTAAATGATAAATTTTTTATTGCTTTTGAAATTGGATATTTACAAGCTGATAGTATTATTGGTATTGTTAATAAATATTTAAAAGATGTTAATATAATTGTTGATAAAGATTATAGTGGTAAAGATAGGTTTATTTTTATTACTAATTGTAATTAAAACAACTTCAATGTGAAGTTGTTTTTATCTTGAAATTATATATGATAACATTCCAAATGCCCAACCAATAATGGCACAGGTTAGAACGCTTTTTGCTTTGTTTGGTGTTTCGTTTTTCCATGAAAAGTAAAGAATTAATCCTACAATTGGAAATAATATTGATAAGATATTAAAGCCTACAGAAGGAACATCTGGTTTACTTTCGTTTACTTTGACGCCACATTTTGGACATACATATGCATTTTTATCTATTTCTGTGCCACAATTTTTACAATACATATATTTTACCTCCTAAAAATATTTTATCATATTAATTTTAGTATTTCAATTATTTATTCTTCTAGTTTACTTTTTTGTTCTTCTTTAAATACGGCTTCTAAATCTTTTGTTTCGTTATTAGTGGTCGGTTCAGTTCCTTTGATATAAAAAAACATTTCTTTTTTTTCTGCATTATCATCTATAAGTGTGCCAGTAATTGGATTAACTAATACTCCTACGACGTTGTCTGGTATATCATACCATTGTGCTTCGTGATTTTTAAAATATGATTCCATGGTATCTATCCATATGTTTTTGTGGTAAGAATATTTAGTTGAATCTATTTTTTTGTTATCGTCATATCCTGTCCATACACCTAGTACAGCATTTTTATTATATCCCATGATAAGTAAATCTGTATCTGTTGTGCCTGATTTTATTGCATATTTATGTGTTATATTTGGTAATAATGATATTAGTGTTGGATAATTATAATCAATGAAATTTTTATTATATGTATAGGTTAACATTTCATTTAATATATATGTTAGACTTGAATTTAATACTTCTATTTTTTCTTCTTTATTTTCATATAGGGTGTTTCCTTTTGAATCTTCGACTTTTTTTATAAAATGTGGATTTATTTTGTAACCTTGATTGGCAAAGGATGAATATGCCGCTGTTATTTCCATAAGGCTCATCTCTTCTGTTCCTAATGCTAGTGATGGTATGGGAGTTAATTTACTTGTGATGCCTATTCTTTTTGCTGTATTTATTAACATATCTTCTCCTAGAAAGAGATGTGTTTTTACTGCATATATATTATCTGAGTATGATATTGCTGCTGCCATAGATATGGGGCCTTCTGCATATTTGTCGTTATAATTTTTTGGACTATATGTTTTTCCTTCTGAGAAGGTAAATGTTGTTTTTTCACTGGTAAATGAGGAAGATGGTGTAAACCCGCTTTCTAAAGCTGTATAATATAATATCGGTTTCATAGTTGAACCTATTTGTCTTTTTGAATTCGTTGCTCTATTGTATTGACTTTTATTATAGTTATTACCACCAATTAATGCCATAATTCCTCCGGTATCTGGATTCATCATTATAGCGGATGTTTCTAACTCTTGTTCATTATTTATATATTTTTGAACTGAATTTTCTAGATTTTCTTGTGCTTCTGAATCTAAAGTAGTATAGATTTTTAATCCTCCTGTTTCAATAATATTAGATGGTATTTGTTTTAATGATTTTAATTCTTCGAGTACTGAATCTTTAAAATAGTTTACACTGGCTATGTTTGATTCTTTACTTTTGCCTACAATGGTTATATTTTCGTTTAATGCCTTTTGATATTCTTCTTCACTTATTACTTTATTTTTTTTCATCATTGTTAATACTATTTTTTGTCTTTCCTTTGCTTTTGAATAGTTTTTTATTGGAGAATAGTTATTTGGGGATTTTGGTATTCCTGCTAATAGGGCTGCTTCGGCTAATGATAAGTTACTGGCTGATTTATCAAAATAATATTTTGATGCTGATTCTATACCGTAAACACCGCCATAATTTATGGTGTTTAGGTAACCTTCTAATATTTCTTTTTTTGTATAATGTACTTCTAATTCTCCTGCTAAAATGGCTTCATCTATTTTTCTTTTCCATGTTTTATCAAAGTTTAAGAATAGATTTCTGGCATACTGTTGAGTAATTGTTGAAGCACCTTCGCTTTTATTTCTATTTACGATATTTGTAATAGCGGCTTTTCCTATTCTTAAATAGTCAAAACCGATATGTTTATAAAAGTATTTATCTTCGGTAGAAATTGTGGCGTTTATTAAATCATCACTTATTTTATCTAGTGATATCCAATCGTTATCTCCAAACACTAGTTTACTATTATTATCATATAGGTAATATGATTGGGACTTGTTTATTTCTAGTTTTGGTGTAAGAAAACAATATACGTAGAATATAATATTTCCTAGTACTATTATTAGGAGTGGTAATAATGTTATTTTTAGTATTTTTTTTGTTTTTTTCTTCATTTATATCCCTCATTTTTTTATCTTTTATTATAGCATTTATTATTATGCTAAAAAATGATAAAAATATGTTGTATTTTTTTTAAAGATATGATATGATTTCATGTGAAATGTTTGGATGTGATATTTATTAGAATTTTAATTAAAGGTTATCTGAAGAATATTAGTGAAAATGAAATTGTTAATTTTGAATGTAAAGGTATTAAAAATAAGAATAAAGTTACTTATGTTGATAATGATGTTAGGTTTAATATTAAAATCAATGATGATAATGTTATGCTTATTAGAGATGGTGCTGATTTTATTAATACTTTTATTTTTGATAAGAATAAAAAAAATAGTATAAGTAATTATTTGATTAAAGAAAATAATTGTGATGTTGATATTGATATTGATGTTATTGATTTAAAAATTGATGATGATATTATTTATATTAAGTATTTAATAAGTGAGACTAATTGTATTTATGAATATAAATTGGAAATGAGAGATGTATTATGAGTATAAAAAATAAATTACAGTGTATTATAAAAACGAGTTTGCCTATTGATGTTGATTTATCTAGAATAATTATTGATATTCCTAAAGATAAAAAGAATGGTGATTATTCTTGTAATATTGCTTTTTTACTTACAAAAGAACTTAAATCTAAACCTATGGATATTGCTGGTGAAATTGCAAATAAAATTGATGATGATATCATTGATAGGGTAGAAGTAGCTAATCCTGGTTTTATTAATATTTATTTAAGTAAGAATTATTTACTTAGTAATATTAATACTATACTTGATAGTGGTAAAAATTATGGTAAGAGTAATTATGGTAATGACGAAAGAATAAATATTGAATATGTATCCGCTAATCCTACTGGTACTTTACATATTGGACATGGTAGAGGAGCAGTGTATGGGGATTCTTTGTCTAATATTATGTCTTGGGCTGGTTATGATGTTATAAGAGAATATTATATTAATGATGCTGGTAATCAAATGAATAATCTTGGTATATCTATTAAGGAAAGATATAAAGAAAAATGTGGACTTGATTGTGAGATACCAGAGAATGGTTATCATGGTAATGAGATTATTAATATTGCTGAAAATATTTATAATATTTATGGTGATTCTAAATTAAATGAGGATACGGCGTTTTTTAGAAAAGAGGGATTGGATATTCTTCTTGATGGAATAAAAAAGGATTTGGATAGATTTAGAGTTAATTTTGATGTTTTTACTAGTGAACAATCTTTATATGATAGGGGATTAGTTGATAATACTTTGAGTAAACTTCAAAGAAGTGGTAAATGTTATATAAATGAAGATGCTTTATGGCTTAGAACTACTGATATATGTGATGAGAAGGATAGAGTACTTGTAAAGAGTGATGGTAACTATACTTATTTTCTTCCTGATATAGCGTATCATGGTGATAAATTTGAAAGAAAATTTGATAGACTTATTGATGTCCTTGGTAGTGATCATCATGGATATATTAATAGACTTAAGTCTGCTTTAGAAATAATGGGATATGATTCTAATAGACTTGATGTTAGAATACTTCAAATGGTTAGATTACTTAGAAATGGTGAAGAGGTTAAACTTAGTAAAAGAACTGGTAAAACTATTACCTTAAATGAACTTATTGATGATGTTGGTGTTAATGCTGCTAGGTATTTCTTTGTATCGAAGAGTTTAGATACTCAGATGGATTTTGATTTGGATTTGGCAGTTAAGAAGAGTAATGAGAATCCTATTTATTATATTGAATATGCTAATGCTAGAATTAGTTCTATTTTGAAAAATAGAAATATTGAAAAGATAAATAAGTTTAGTACTATGAATAATGAACTTGCATATACTATCATGAATAAGTTATTGGAATTTGAGGATGTTATAATTAGTGCTGCTAGAAATGGATATCCACATTTAGTTGCTAATTATTTATATGAATTGGCTAGTTTATTTCATAGTTATTATGCTGCTGAAAAAATTGTTACTGATGATGATATTTATACTAGTGAAAGAATAGCTTTACTTGCAGCTATTAAGATTGTTATAAATAATGCGGCAAATATGTTAGGGTTAATACTTAGAGAGGAAATGTAGGAGGTATATATTATGTTAAATAAATTATCGAAAGAGGAACTAGAATTGCTTTCTTATGCTAAGATTGCAGAAATGTATTTAAAGGAAAACAAGAAGACTATGAATACCGCAGATCTTTTTAGGGAGGTTTGTAGATTACTTGGTCTTGATGACAATGAATATCAAGAAAAAATTGCTGATTTTTTTGAATCGTTAACTACTTCTAAGGATTTTATATTACTTAGTGATGGTAATTGGGATTTGAGAGCTAATCATTCTGTTAAAATTGATATGAATGATATTTATGGTGACAGCGATGCGGAAGCTGATGTTGAAGAGGAAGATAATGATAACAATGATTTATCAGAAGAAGATAATTATGAAGATGATTATAATGAAAATGCAGAAGCTGATATTATCGATGATGATTATTCTGATTTAACTATAGTTGATGAGGATGAACTAGGAGATGAAAACTAGTTCTTTTTTTTATTTATCTTCATATTATTACATGGAGGCCATTAGTTATGAAGATAAAAATAGGAATACCTAGAGGTTTTTTGTATTATAGAGATTATATTTTATTTAAGAATTTTTTTGAGGGGATTGGTTGCACCGTTTTACTTAGTGCCCCTAGTAACAGAAGTATTATTGAAGATGGTAAAAAATTGGCTGTTGATGAGAGCTGTCTTCCTTTTAAGATTTATTTGGGACATGTTAAATATTTAGAAAATAAGTGTGATTATATATTGGTTCCGAGAATATGTAATTATGGTAAAAAGAAAAGGGTATGTATGAGGTTTAATGGTATATATGATGTTGTACATAATCTTTTTCCTACTATTAAAATTATTAATTATAATATTGATTATTTAAAATTTAGATTTGAATTTACGGAATTTTTATTAATGGGATTAAAATTTAATAAAAATATTTTTAGAGTTATTTATAGTTACTTTATTGGTAAGAAGAAACAAAGAAAGTATATTAAAGATTTATGTAATAGGCAAATTAATAAACTTAAATCTGATAATTTAAAAATTCTTGTGGTATCACATCCTTATATTATTTATGATGCGTTTCTGGGTAGTGATATTATTAATTATTTGACTAATGAAGGAATAGATATTTTATATTCTGATAGAATGGATAGAAAAGAATCTATTTGTTATGCTGATGATTTTTCGAAAACTTTGTATTGGATTTATTCTAAAGAGAATATTGGTAGTTTATTTAATTATAAGAATGCTATTGATGGTGTTATATTTTTATCTTCTTTTCCTTGTGGTCCTGATTCATTGGTAAATGAACTTGCTATACGTAAACTTGATGGAGTTCCTTCGATTAATATTATATTAGATGAAAGTACCGCTACATCAGGGTTGTATACTAGATTGGAAAGCTTTGTTGATATATTGAAAGCGAGGAAAATTAATGAATAGGATAATTTCTTTTCCACATCTTGGTAATTATTATATTGCTTTTGAATATTTTTTATCTAATGCTACAAGATGTAAAGTCATTGTACCTCCTGATACTACTAAAAAAACTATAGAACTTGGTGCTAAATATTCTCCTGATTTTGTTTGTGTACCATTTAAATATAATTTAGGTAATTATATTGAAGCACTTGAAAAGGGAGCTAATGTTCTTATTCAAGGTGGAGGAGGATGTAGATATGGTTATTTTGGTGAACTAGAGGAAAAAATATTGAGGGATTTGGGATATGATTTTGAGTTTTATAACATGATAGAAGATAATCATATTTCTTTAAGAAAGGGATATAAATTTTGTAAAATGATGAATAATAAAATTAATCCTTTTAAATGTTTTTATTATTTACTTAATACTTTACTTATGATTATTTTTATTGATAAAATTGAGAGATATATTAGACTTAATATGGGTTTTGAGATTAATAAGGGTAGTTTTGAGGAACTTGAAAAGGAATACTTTGATAGTTTTAAAAATAATGGTATTTTTAAGAATATTTATTTATATTTTAAATATAAAAGAAAGTTTAAAAATATTTCTATTAATAAAGAGACTAATCATTTTAAGGTGGCTATTCTTGGTGAGTTATATTCTCTTATTGATGCTAATACTTCTTATAATACGGAAAGAAAGCTTATTAAAATGGGAATAGAGGTATATCGTGATACGGATCTTACTTATTTACTTATTACTAAAAGGTTTAAACTTCATAAAATGATAAAAAGTGGAAAGAAATATATTAGGTATCATTTAGGAGCGGATGCTTCAGGAAGTGTTGTAAAAAGTTATTGTTATGCTATGAATGGTTTTGATGGAATTCTCCATTTAAAGAGTTTTGGATGTACTCCTGAAATTAGTGCTATGAATATTTTACCAATTATTTCCAATGAATATAAAATACCTATATTGTATTTTAGTTTTGATGCCGAGGATAATGAAGTTGGTATTGATACTAGATTAGAGGCTTTTTATGATATGATTAAGCAGAAAAAAGGAACAAAAACATAGTTTCTTTTTTTATGTTTTTTTTTAAAGACTTATTTATAAGGCTTTAAAAATTTAGTTAAAGACTTATGGCTTTAACTAACAGTGAACAATGATAATGTGAACTGCTAATATTAAGCTTTAGTTTACAATGTATTTATTTAATATTGTATCTTAAATAAATTTATGTTATAATTTATTTGGATAAGAAGGTGTTATATGGATATTTTGATTTTTGTGCTACTTATGGCTATTTGTATGGGAATTATTTATTTTGTGCATAGGTATTTTGGTAAGAATGAATTTTATTTATTAGCTATTGTTTATTCTATTATATCATTTGTAATGTCTTTTAAAATTGTACATTTACTTGGTATTGATGTTAATCTTGGAATTATATTTAGTAGTAGTCTTATTATGATACTTTATTATTTTATTCATAGATATGGTAATGATGATGCTAAAAAAGTTATAGTGGTAATGATTGTTAGTACACTTATTTGTGCTTGTTTTTTGATGATTAATGCTTTTATGATTCCTTCTTTATATGATAAGATGTCCGCTATGTATCAAGGATTGATACTTGATAATTTGGCGATAGTTATTATTTATCCAATATCACTAACTATTACTTTATTTTTATGTAATTATGCTTTTAATGAATTATTACAAGTAAAAGAAAAAAGAACACTTAGAATGATATTAGTATTAGTTGGTATTACTTTTATAGATGTATTTATATTTATTTATTTTAGTTATGCTATTATTATTAGATTTGATATAGCTATGAAAATTGCAATAAGTAATTATTTGTTTAAATGTTTAATAGTTGTTAGTTATTTTCTTATTGTGGATAAATTATTTATGATAAGGAAGGTGAAAAAATGAATCTTTTATATATGTTGATTGAAATAATATTTGTATATTTTATATTGGTATTATTTTATAAGTTTGGAAAAAAGGATGGATTGTTTTTATATATTGGATTTATGGCGGCATTACTTGGTGTAGTTATGTTTAAACTTTATGATTTTACTTTATTTCCTGTTAATTATGGACTTCCATTAATTATGGGGATATTTACCGCTAATAATATTATTATTCAGAGGTTTGGACTTGATGAGATAAAAAAAATTATTAGTTATTATGTGGTTCCATATGTGATGGTAATGATTATTATTTGTCTTGGTAGTTTAGTTACTTCTAGTGATTATAATATTATGACTAATAATTGTTTTAATAGTTTATTTGGATATGGGTTAATTAATTTAAGATGTTTTATTGGTGGTCTTCTATCAATTGGATTTATGTTATATCTTAATGGTGAGGTATATTATTATATTAGGAGGAGTAAAAATAAATTATTACTTAGTAATATTGGTTCTATATTAATTATTCAATTTATTGAGAGTATTATATTTATATGTGTTGCTTATCTTGGTGAGTATGATTTTCTTATTATATTTGGAATGATTATTATTAGATATTTAATTAAAGTTATAATTGGTATGGTTGGTTTAGTTATTGTGTATTTGCTAGTTAATAGGAGAGGTAAGTAGGTGTAATTATGAGAACAAGAAAAGATGAACTTATTAGTGATGATTTAAAACCATTTGTTTGTAATATTATTAAAGAATATAGGGAAAAATTTAATTATTCTTTGGAGGATTTGGCAAGGGCTTTAAATTATAAAAAAAATAGACAAACTCTACATAAATATGAGACTGGTGTACTTAATATTCCGTATGATGTATTTTTTGATATTGCTAATATTTTTAATATTGATATTGGAACTTTTGATGATATTCCAATGACTAAGAATGAGAAGGAGTTGTTTGAAAAGAAGTTTATTAAAAATTGTGTTAATACTATGAATGGTAGTAAGAATATTACTTCTAGAGGAGAAAAAATTATTAATGCTTATAAGAATGCTTCTTATGAATCTATGAGTAAGGGATGTGAATTATCTATTAAATTATTAGATGATTCGATGGCTCCAACATATTTGAAAGGTGATAGACTATTCTTTAAAAAAAATGATCATTATGATAATGGTGATGATATTATTATAGCTGTTAAAGGAAATGTTTTATCTGCTAGAAGATTATATAAGAGTGGTAAAGCTATTATTTTGCAGGCTATTAATCCTAAATATCAAACTATTGTTGTTAATGTTTTTTCTGATAATATGATACTTGGTAAAGTTGTATCTATGTCAAGAGATATTAGATAAAAATAAAAAAGACTTCAGTTACTGAAGTCTTTATTTTTTATATTAGTTTAAAGCGTCTTTTAATTTGCTTCCAGCTTTGAATCCAGGAACAACTCTAGCTTCGATTTTAACTGTTTCACCAGTTTGAGGATTTCTACCAGTTCTTGCATCTCTTTTTTTAGCAGTGAATGTTCCAAATCCTACTAATGTTACTTTACCAGATTTTTTTAATCCACTAGTTATTCCTTCCATTACAGCTTCTAATGCTCTTCCAGCATCAGCTTTTGTTAAATCTGCTTGCTCAGCAATAAATTCTACTAATTCAGCTTTTGTCATTTTTAATTACCTCCGTTTTTTATTAATTAAGCATTATGTTTATATACTATGCTTACTACATAAAGATATCATATAATCTCAATAAAATCAATACTTTTAGGGAAAATATGATAATTATTTTTATAAAGTTAACTATTTGTATAACTTTTGTGGATAGGTTAATAATATTATTGTAAGTTTTAATTCTTTATGTTATAATACATTGTGATTTGAGAGGTGTTTTATGAAAAGAGATATTAAAAAAAATATTATTTTAATTATTACATATATTGCGTTAATTATTTTTGTACTTGTTAATTTTGAAAAGATATTATCTATATTAGGTTATATTATTAATATTTTTTCGCCATTTATTTTTGGAGTTATAGTGGCTTTTGTTCTTAATGTTTTAGTTAATTTTATTGAACGTAAATTATTTGGTAAAGTAAAGAAGAAGACATGGCTTAAAATTAAGAGACCTCTTAGTATTACTATTAGTGTTGTATTAGTTATTTTTATTATAGTGTTTATTATGAATTTGTTGATACCTCAACTTAAGAATTCGGTTTCTTTATTTACTGATAGTTTACCTACTTATAAAGAAGATATTATTAATATTATGAATAAATTTAATTTAGAGGAGACCACTATTAAGAAGGTGTCTGATTATTTGGATAATTTTGGTAAGGTTATTACTGATTATATTAAAGGTAATTCAAAAGATGTTATTACTGTTACTACTGAGGTTGCTACTTCACTTATTGCTATTATTAGTAAGGCTGTTATTGCTATTGTTTTTGCTATTTATATTATTGCACAGAAAGAAACATTAAAGAGACAATTTAATAAGCTTATGAGTGCTTATTTGAAACCTAGAACGGTAAATAGAATTAATAAATATGCTTCAATGGCTAATACTACTTTTTCTAATTTTGTTACTGGACAATGTCTTGAGGCTTTGATTTTTGGTAGTTTATGTTTTCTTGGTATGTTGATACTTAGACTTCCATATGCTACTACTATAGCGGTGTTACTTGGGTTTACTGCTTTGATACCTGTATTTGGAGCATTTATTGGTACTTTCCTAGGGGCATTTCTTATTTTGATGATTAGTCCTATTAAAGCTATTATATTTGTTGTGTTTATTTTAGTACTTCAACAAATTGAAGGAAATTTGATTTATCCTAAAGTTGTTGGTAAGTCTGTTGGTCTTCCGGGTATTTGGGTACTTTTATCTGTTACTATTGGGGCTAGTGTTGGTGGTATACTTGGTATGCTTATAGCAACTCCTTTATGTTCTCTTTTATATATATTACTTAGACAGGCTGTTAATGATAGAATTAATAGTAATAAGATTGTCAATAGAGTAAAAGAAAAAGTCTAATTATTATTAGGCTTTTTATAATACTATGGCTATCATATTTGATGAACCTTTATTTATTATTTTTGTTAATGTTTGGCATAATTTAAATCTTACATTATCTGGCATCATAGATAATTTGGCTTGTATTCCTTCTTGTACTATTACATCTAGACTTCGACCAAATATTTCACTTTTCCATATATCGGTATTATTATCGTTTTTTGTTAAATGATCAATTAATTCTTTACTTTGTAATTCGCTACCTATTATTGGTTCAAATGTACTTTCTACTTCAACTTTAATCATATGAATGGATGCTGCTTTGGCTTTGAGTTTGATACCATATCTTGAACCTTGTTTTATTATTTCTGGTTTCTCTAGTTTCATATCTTCTAGTGATGGAGCCGCTATACCATAACCAGTTTGTTTAACCATCTTTAAGGCTGTTTTTATTTGATCATATTCTTTTTTTGCGATATTTAGTTCTTGAAATAATGATAATAGGTCGGCTTTGGTATTTACGGAGATACCGATAGTATCTTTTAATACTTCACTATATAATCCTGGAGGAGCCTCTAAATTTATTGTTACTTCTCCTGTTTCTGCATTAACTTCTGATATATATGATTTTGCTATATATTCTGATTCAGTAAAGTTATTATTGATTTTATCTATATCTTTTAGTTTTCTTACTTCTATTACTTCTTCTTTTATTCTATTTATATATTCTTTTTTTAGATAATGGTCTGGTTTTAAAATAGCTATCCATTCTGGCATATTTACTTTTATTTGCTCTATTGGAAATTCATATAGGGCTGCTTTTAAAATATTATACATATCTCTTTCTTGCATTGTTTCGATATTTATTGGTAATACTGGTACTTTATATTCATCTTTTAATTTGTCTGCTAATCTTTCGGTATCTGGTAGCATTGGATGGGTACTGTTTAATAGAACTATATATGGCTTTCCGATTGATTCTAATTCTTCAATAACGGTTTTTTCGGCATCTAGATATTCATTTCTTGGTATTTCTCCTATGGAACCATCTGTTGTTACGACAATACCTATTGTGGAATGATCTTTTATTACTTTTTCTGTTCCTATTTCTGCTGCTTCTATAAATGGGATTGGTTCTTGATACCATGGTGTCATTACTAGTCGAGGACCATTTTCATCTTCATATCCTTTGGCGGATGGAACTATGTATCCAACGCAATCTATCATTCTTATATTGGCTGTAAAATCTTCTATTTCTATTTTAGTGGCTGTTGATGGTATGAATTTTGGTTCTGTTGTCATAATGGTTTTTCCTGCTGCTGCTTGTGGTAGTTCATCTAGGCATCTTTTTTTTTCATATTCATCGGTTATATTGGGTATTATTAAATTTTCCATAAACTTTCTTATGAATGTTGATTTTCCTGTACGTACTGCACCAACTACTCCTAAATATATGTCGCCTCCTGATCTTTTTCCTATACTTTTTATAACTTCTGTTTTTTCCATTATATACCTCTTTTCTTTTTATCACTAAATACTATGTTAAGTAATTTTAAATATGCTAAAATGAGTTGTATTAGTTTTTATTTTTTCTTTTTATTATTTCTTTTAGAAAATAATTATATATTTTTTCGGTGTTATTCATGTCTTCTGGATGGAATTGCACTCCTAATATGAAGTTATTATTATCAATATATTCTATACTTTCAATTATGTTATCCTCTGATATAGATGTTATTTTGAATGGTTTATTTACTTTCTTTACTGCATATATATGTCTTGTATTTACTGAGTATGTATCTCCTAGTAATTTATTTATTGTACTGTTTTTTTCTGTTTTTATAAGATGTTCTTTATTTATGTTATAATGATTATTTATTTTTATTAAGTCTTTTTCGGTAGTACTATTTATACTATATAATCCTATTATTTGATGTCCCATACATATTCCTAATACTGGAATATGTTTTTTTATGGCATATTCTAATATTTGAAAGTGATATGGGTATATTGTACTTCCTCCTTGAAAAATTATTCCATCACATAAATCTAATATCTCGGTGTTGATGTATGAATTGTTATAGTTTAATATACCTATATAATTACATTTGTTATGGATATATTTTAAATTATTTTTAGTAATTGCTTCAAAAGATGTGTTATTTATTTTTTCTTCTCTGGCTATTATACCGATAGTTATATTTTTCATTAAATAAATTTATCTAAGTCATTTGGAACGTTATCATTCATAATTGTGTTAATTATTTTTTGTTCTTTTTCCTTAGATACCTCTCTTCCTGTCATTTTTGCTAAGTCATTTATTACCTCTTTTAAAGTACTTTCATCTTTCATATTACCTTCTTGTAGTTTATTTGCAAGTGATAATATTGTTTCTTTATCGACGTTAGTCTTTTTTTCTACTCTTTTAAAAAAATTATCTGAAAAATTCATAAAAAAAACCTCCTAACATAATATATGTTAAAAGGTTAAATAGGTTAATTAATCATTTTTATTTTTATATTCTAATATGATTGGTGTCCCTTCTAAATCAAAATTTTCTCGTAATTTGTTTTCTAAATATCTTTCATATGAAAAGTGTATTAGTTTGTTACTATTTACGAATAGTGTAAATTTAGGTGGAGTAGTACCAGTTTGTTGAGCAAAGGATATTTTTAATCTTTTTCCTTTATATGATGGAGGTGCTTTTAATAATACGGCATCTCTTATTACATCATTTAGGGTACTAGTCTTTATTTCTTTTTGTGAATTTATATATACTTTATCTATTTCTGGCATAATAGTAAATATTCTTTTCTTGGTTAGCGCTGATACGAATGTTATTGGGGCAAAAGATAAAAATTTGAATTCTGAACGTACTAATTTTGTAAATGTACTAATATCATTTTTATCATTTACTGTATCCCATTTATTTACTACTATTATGATTGGTTTTCCTTCTTCAAGTGCATAACTGGCAATATGTTTGTCATGTTCTATTATTCCTTCTTCAGCGTTTATTACTAGTAGGCATACATCACTTCGTTCTATAGCTTTCATACTTCTTAATACGGAGTATTTTTCTATTCTTTCAAATATTTTGCCACTTTTTCTGATCCCTGCTGTATCTATGGCTACATATTTTTTTTGATTATATGTAAACTCGGTATCTATGGCATCTCTTGTTGTTCCAGCAATAGGGGATACGATTACTTTTTCTTCATTTAATAGTGCATTTACAAGACTACTTTTACCAACGTTTGGTCTTCCTATTAAACAGAATTTTATTCGATCGTCTTTTTCTTCTTCCATATTGTTTTCAGTAAAATTTTCTGTTATTTTATCTAATAAATCTGATAATCCTAGAGAATGTTCACCACTTATTGGTAACACGTCTTCAAAACCTAGTTCATAGTAGTTATATATATTTTCTTCTCTTTTTGGATTATCTAATTTATTTACCGCTACTAAAACTTTTTTTCCTGATTTCATTAATATATCTCTTATTATAAAGTCGTTTTGATTTAATTCTTCTAATCCATTTACTACAAAAACTATAATGTCTGCTTCTTCAATGGCTATGTTTGCTTGAATGATTATCTCATTATTGAAATCTTCTTCGGATACATCGATTCCACCAGTATCTATTAAATGAAATTTGTAGTTTTTGTAATTTACTGTACCGTATATTCTATCTCTTGTTACACCAGGAGTATCTTCAATTATGGCTATTTTTTTACCGACTAATTTGTTAAATATTGTTGATTTACCAACATTTGGTCTTCCAACGATTGCTACTGTAGGTACTTTCATGTAATATCACCTCTTTGTAAAGTATTATAACAGAAAATAAAAAAAAATACTATAGTTTTATTTTTAATCCATAATTTATTATGTTTAATGTATTTTGGTATGTTAGTTCTGATAGTTCTAAAAGATATAAATAATCTTTTTCTGAAATAGTATTTTTTATTTGAAGATAAAAATTGTTTTTGTAATAATAAATGTTTTTATAGTCTATATTACATTCTTTTATAATGTTGTAATCTATTTTATATAATATTGGATAATCTGTATGAATTATTATTTTTACTTCTATTTCATTTTCTGTTTTTAATATTGTTTTTATATTTTTTAATATAATTAGAGTACCATATTTTTTTATTGGGTAAAACTCTAAAATAATTAGCTTTTCTAATTTGTTTTGTTTTTTTATTTTATTTATTATTTTATTTGTTATTTTTTCTAAAACATTATGATTGTATATATCTATATTGTTTTTAATTATTTTTATTATATAATCATTAGTATTATTTATTTGGTTTATTATCATAAATCACTTCCATTTTAGTTTATGATAATATGTTTAATAGGGTAACTAACTTAAATGCTTTTCTATTTCTTCATATACTTCGTTTTTGCCTATTTTAGTTACTGATGAAAATAGAATTATATTTTTGTCATCAGGTAAGTTTAATTCTTTTTGAATAATATTTTTGTTTTTAGCATGGTTATTTTTAGATACTTTGTCTACTTTGGTACAAATGATTGTTACTGGTACATTGTAGTATTTTAAATAATCATACATCATTATATCGTCACTTGTTGGTTTATGTCTAAAGTCCACTAATAAAAATACCATTTTTAGATTTTCTCTTGATTTTAAGTAACTTTCCATGATTAATCCAAATTTCTTTTTTAATGAGTTTCTTACTTTAGCAAACCCATAACCTGGGGCATCTACTAAATAGAAGGAATCATTTATTTTATAGAAATTTAATGTTTGGGTTTTCCCTGGCGTAGATGATGTTCTGGCATAGTTTTTTCTATTTATTATTGTATTTATAAAACTGCTTTTACCAACGTTGCTTCTACCTACTAATAGAAATTCTTCTTTATTGTCTGTTGGGTATTGGCTTTCACGTACTGCAGAGATTATTAATTCAATAGTATTTATTTTCATTTTTGCTCACCAAAATAATTTTACCATAGTATATAAAAAAAAGCAAATTATGGATTATTTGCTTTTTCGGTTTCATCTTTTTCATTATCTTTGGAAGTAGTTTCATCTTTATCAGTTCCCGATGTTTGGTTATCTTTTTCATCTTTATTTTTATCTATAGTTTCATCTTTTTCGTTGTCTTTTGAAGTAGTTCCATCTTTATCAGTTCCTGTTGTTTGATTATCCTTTTCTTCTACTTTTGTAGTGTTGTCTTTTTCTGTTTTTGTACTGTCTTCTTTTGTTTTATTATCATCTTTTTTAGTACTTGTAGTTGTATCTTTCTTTGTTTCTTCTTTAGTAGTTTGAGGATTTATTTGGTTTGGATATTTAACATTTCCAACTGTGTTATTATATGATGACTCTAATGTTATACCATTGTTTACATCATCTATTAGTTTTTTTGCTTCTTTTATACTATCTTCATTTGGAATTGTTACATATAATTTTTGTGTGCTATATGAATATGTATAATCCATACTACCTGTTCCTGTTAATGCGGTACTAGTTATATTCCATCCACCAGGGTTTTCTAATTCTTTTTGAATTAATTTAGTTATATCTGTTTCTGATAAACTTGTTTGGAATGAATCTTTTACACTACTTAATATTTTTGAATATTTATATATTAATTCTTTACTTGTTACTTTTCTTATAATGGCTTCTATTACTGCTTCTTGGTTTTTACCACGATCATTATCGCCTTCTGGAAGACTTTTTCTTTCTCTAGAAAAAGCTAAAGCTTGTTTACCATTCATATGGTTGTAACCTTTATAGAATTGGTAATTATCTATATATGATGTAAATGAATATTTGGAATAAACATCTACGCCATCTATACTATCTATTAGTTTTTCTAGTGTTGTAAAGTTAACTCGTAAATAATAGTTTATATCAATGTCTAATAGCTCTTCAATTGTACTAATAGACATATTTACTCCATAATTACCAGCATGTGTTAATTTATCTTTATATCCAGTTGTTCCTGATAATTGAACATAGTAGTCTCTTGGTATTGATGTTAATAATATTTGTTTTGTTTTTGGATTTACTGTTACTAGTATATTTACGTCACTTCTAGATACTGTAGCTATATCACCATATACGTCAATACCACTTATATAGATTGTAAATGGGTCTTTAGTTACATCAACGGTTTTATTTTTTTCTGTTATGACACTTCTTATTGTTATTTTGTATAATATTTGGTATTGACTTACATCTTCTTCTTCGGATTTTATATTATAATAATTTTCTTCTATTAAAATGGATGATAGTGTTTTTTTATCTAAGTCATTAAATAATTTAGTATAATCTGTGTATTCTTTTTTTTCTGTTTTTACTTTTTTATCTAATTTTTCGATTGCTTTATTTATGTTTGTTAAGTCATTTTTTATATATCCTAAATCTTTATTTTCGATATCTTTTATATCTTTATAATTGTTTTCTTTTAATGTTAAAACTAAATATGTTTCTTCGCTATAATGAATTTTGGAAAAACTATTAAAGAAATTTAATGTTATTCCTAAATAGTAGGTTATTATAAGATATATTATTATAAATAGGGCAGAAAAGATGTAACCAATCTTTTTATTCTTTTTAATTAATATTAAGTTTATTGTATATAGTAATATAACTAATACTAATGATATGATAAAATATAGTGTTGGTAATATATTACATAGTTTTAGAAACACTAAAAATGTTAATGTTATTATGGTAAATATTATTAAATATATATTTTTAAATTTATTGTTATTTTTTCTTTCTCTTTTTTTCATTATACTCCTCCAAAATAATAATAACACATTTATATTTAGATAGTAAATATAAATGTTATTGATTTGATTTTATTTGACATTATATTTACGATAGAGTTTTTTGCTTTTCGTTTTTAATTTTTCAAAGTCATTATTGGCATTATAATATTCTAGTAGTTCAGATTGTATGTCTAAGGCTATTTTGTATCTATAATCTTCTTTGTTTTTACTTTCAAGTATCTTTGTATCTAAATATTGTATGTATCTTTCTAGGGTAGGACTAGGATTTTCTTTTAAATATATTTTTTCCATTAACATTGGTAATATTTCACAATCATCTTTTAATGTATATTTTTTATTAATATTATTGTAGGCTAGTAATCCATGAGTGTACTCATGAATATTTGTAACGATTGTTATTTCATCTTTGATAAATGGAACATATAATATTATTTTATTTAACCTTTGACGTTTATCAAATGTATAGTATGTTCCTACTAATGGTCTTTGATCTGTATCTAGATAATCGAACATTATAGAGTTTTCTCTTAAATATGTAAAGATTTCTTCATCATATAGTTTATGTTCTTTGAAAAAATTTATAAATTTTATATATGAATTATTTGGCATAGTACCTCCTTTAAAGTTATTTTACCATAAAAAAAGAAAAAATGATAGAAGCCTAACGATCTCTATCATTAAATATTAGGGCGTATCTTAGTATTTCAAGTAATGTACTAAGTACACTAGCTACGTATGTAAATGCCGCTGCGATGAGCATATTTTTAGCAGAGCTCTTTTCTTCTTCATCTATGAGATTAAGTCTTTCTAATTCTTTTATTGCTCTATGCGAAGCATTGAATTCTACGGGTAGTGTTATTAATTGAAATACTAGCATACTTAATAGTAATACGATTCCTACTTCTATTAGTGTATATGAGAATATTATTCCTATTACGATAGCTAAATATCCTATTCTTGTACATATATTAACAAATGGTACTAAGGTACTTCTTATACGCATAGGTGTATATTTCGTCTTATCTTGAATAGCATGTCCACATTCATGTGCTGCTACGGCGGCACCGGCAATACTTGAACCATGATATATATCTGTAGATAATTTTATTACTTTCCTTTGTGGATCATAATGATCTGTTAGATTTCCTCTTGTTTCAAGAATCATAATATTATCTAAATTGTTGCTATCTAGAATTTTTCTAGCCACATCATATCCTGACAAATCTTTATTGTTTAATATTTTTTTGTATTTGCTGTAAGCTAGTGATATGAATATTTGCGACAATGTAGTTATTAATATTGATATGAATATTATTAAATAATTTAATGTTATATCTTCCATTTTTCTCTCCTTTGCGCTTTAATTATACATTTTAATTATGGTAAAAATATGTAATTTATATATTTATTTGAAAATATTAAATGGATATCTATTTGGTATATCTAGTGAAAATGTTAGTTTTTCTTTGGTAGTGGGATGGATAAAACTTATACTTTTGGCAAATAGTGCTATATTTATATTATTAGGATTTTTTCCATATTTTGAATCTCCTAATAATGGGTGATTTCTACTGGAAAATTGTACTCTTATTTGATGTGGACGACCTGTTATTAAATTTATTTCTATTAATGATAGGTTGTCTTTTGTTTTAAGTACTTTATATTCTAGAGCTGAGTATTTGCCTTTTTCTTTTGTTGTTACATTACTTATATTTGTTTTATTATTTTTAATTAAATAATCTTCTAATTTACCTTGATTTGGAAGTGTTCCTGTTATTACTGCTATATAGGTTTTATGAAAGGTGTTTTCTCTTATTTGATTACTTAGTCTGGATGCTGCTTTGGATGTTTTTGCGAATACCATTATGCCTCCTACTGGTCTGTCTAATCTATGTACTAGGCCTATATATGCTTCGTTTGGTTTATTTTCTTTTATTTTGCGATAATTTTTTAAAATGGTAATCATATCTAGGTCTTTACTTGAATCTTCTTGAACTGGAATGTTTACTGGTTTTTCTACTACTAAAAGATGGTTATCTTCGTATATTATATTAATTTTTGGTAATTTTTCCATAGATACCACATGGTAATATTAAATTATTTTCGGTTATTGGTAGACAGTTTTCACCAGTTTCTATTTTTTGATTAGGAAATTTTAATTTTAATATATTTTCTAATGATATATGACTTATTCCAGTTGTGTAACTACTTATTAGTAGAAATGAATAATCTTTATCTAATACGTCTTTTACTTTATCTAATAGTTTTGTAAAATCGTTTTCGAATTTCCAGACTTCTTTATTTGGTCCTCTACCATAACTTGGTGGATCCATAATTATTCCTTGATAAGTATGTCCTCTTCTTTTTTCTCTTTCTAAGAATTTTATTGCATCATCGGCAATAAATCTTATTGTTTTATCTTCTAAGTGGCATAATTTCATATTTTCTTTTGCCCATTCATTGATACTTTTTGATGCATCAACATGTACTACTTCTGTAGCTCCAGCATTTGCCGCTGCCATAGTGGCACATCCAGTGTAAGCAAATAGATTTAGAATATGCATTTCTTCATGATCTTTTAAATATTCTTTTACTTTGAAGTCTATATAATCCCAATTTGCCGCTTGTTCTGGAAAAATGCCTGTATGTTTGAAGTTGGTAGGGGATACTTTGAATGTTAAATTATTATATTTTACTGTCCAGTACTCTGGTAACTTTTTTTTGTATTCCCAATGGCCACCACCTTCATTGCTACGATGATAATATCCATCATAATTATTCCAAACATCTTTTTTCTCCCATATTATTTGTGGATCTGGTCTATTAAGAATTATGTTTCCCCAGCGTTCTAATTTTTCTCCGTTACCGGTTTTTAAGCATTCATAGTCTATCCATTTATTACTTATATTCATTTTCACACCTCACATAGATTATATCATTTCTAAATTAAGAAGTAAATGAAAAAGAGGTTAATTCCTCTTTGATGATTATTTTATAATAATGTTTTGACTTTCTTTATGGGGAAGTTCTTCTTTTGGAAATGATATTGTTAGAATACCATTTTGATAATTGGCTTTTATATCGCTTTCTTTTTTTTCTCCTATATAAAAACTTCTTTTTACTTCTCCATATAATCTTTCTCTTCTAATATAGTTATCTGCTTTAAATTCGATATTTTTTATTGCTCTTATGGTTATATATCCATTTTCATAATTTATTGTTATTTCATCTTTGGTTAATCCTGGTAAATCTATTTCCATTATGTATTCTTTTTTTTCTTCACGAATATCTGTTTTCATAAATTCTCTTTCTTTTAATATTGGGGAATCTATTAAAGTGAAATAATCATTTAAATAATATTTTGGTAACATAATATAATCATTCCTTTCTATTATATTATGTTTATGTGAATATTATTTTATACTAATTTTCTATAATTAAATTACTATTACCTAATGGTAAATATAATGCTGCTCCTATTAATATAAAGAAGGTTGCTAATGTTAATAGTCCTTCCTGCTTTTTTTCTTCTTCTGTAGTGGCGTTTTGATAGGAATAGTATGCATTTAGGAAAAAGTAAATGGCTATAATAAGGTTTAATCTTCTATTATAATAATATATTTTATTAGCGGTAGTATTATTAATACTTTCTATGTTTAAGGCACTTTTTTTCTTTTCGTTAATTAGATAGAATGATACTCCTGCTTTAATAGCGGCTAAAAAGAAAAACAAGATATCAATATTTATTTCTTTTAATAGTTTTTCATTTGTATTTTTCATATTAAATTATATAAAAAAAGAATGATAAATATCATTAATATCATTCTATTTTGTTTTTGTGTTAACTTTTACATATTCTTCTTTCATGACAGTTATTATTCTTACTATGAAGTCTAAATCTTTTTCGTGTAAATATTTGCAATTGTTAACAATATATTTTACTTTTTCTGAAATATCTTGATTATCGTTATTTATGTCTAGTAGTGAGTTTAAATCAATATTGAATATTATTGCTATTTGTTTAAGTATTCCAGCGGTTGGTTCAGATTTTCCTGTTTCTACTCTAGATAGATAATTTCTGTTTATTTTTAACATTGCTGCTAGTTCTTCTTGTGAAATACCTTTACTTTTTCTAAGTGATTTTATTTTTTCGCCTAACTTCATTATTACCTCCAACAATTATTTTTATTATAATAAATTATTTTATATTTGAAATATGATGATAATATTATTACCAGAATTGATTTAATTATTATCTAATATTGGTTTTTTTGCCGGTAAAAATATATTTTTCTGGTATTTTTATTAGTTGTTATTTAATTAATATAAATTAATTATATTACTTGTTTTTTGTATATAAAATTGCTATAATATTAATGATTTAGAAGGAGGTCTTTATGATAACAAGAGATAATTTAGAACTTTATGCTAAAAAGCTTATGTTTGAAATGAATGATGATGAGTATAAGACTTTGGAAAATGAGTTTGATGTTATATTGAAACAAATGGATTTGATTGGTAAAATAGAGGACATTGATGATGTTAGTCCAATGACTTTTCCTTTTGATTTAAAGCTTGATGATAGTTATTTAAGAGATGATTCTTATGATAATGAAATTTGTTTTGATGATATGAAAATTAATGTTAAAGAATATGAGGGTAACAGGGTTAAGGTTCCTAAGGTGGTGGAATAATGACAGAAAAATTTATTGATGATATTAGAAATGGTTTGGATAGTGGTAAAGTAACAAGTGATAAATTATTTGAGGAAGCTGTAAATAAAGCTTATAAATATCAAGACGTATATAATTCTTTTGTTACTATTATGGATAAAAAAGATGAGGTTTGTAGTAATAGTATATTAAGTGGTATTCCTTATGCTCTTAAGGATAATATTTCTACTAAGGGGATACTTACTACAGCTTCTTCTAATATTCTTAAAGATTATATTCCTTTATATGATGCTACTATATATAAAAAGCTAAAAAATTCTGGGGCAGTGTTAATGGGAAAAACTGTTCTTGATGAACTTGCTATGGGTGGAACTGGTACTACTGGTCATACTGGTATTGTTAGAAATCCTTGGAATAAAGATAGAATGATAGGGGGGAGTTCTGCTGGTAGTGCTGCTAGTGTTGCTCTTGGCATTGTTCCTTTTGCTATTGGTAGTGATACTGGCGATTCTATTAGAAAACCTGCTGCTTATGGTGGGGTAGTTGGATATAAGCCTACTTATGGTAGAATATCTAGATATGGTTTATTTTCTTTTGCTTCTAGTTTGGATCATGTTGGGGTATTTGCTAGAAGTGTTAAGGATGTAAGTTATGTTATGGATGTTGTAAAAGGTCATGATGATAAGGATATGACTAGTTTACCAGATGAAGATGTTTCTTATGCTTCTGAACTTGATAATGATGTTAGTGGTAAGAAATTATTTTATATTAAAGAAGCTATTGAAATAGATAATGGTAATAATGAACTTAAGGAAATTATTAGTAACTTTAAGAGTGTTCTTGAGAAATGTAAGGAGCTTGGAATGATAGTGGAAGAGGTTAGTTTTGATAAAGAATTGCTTGAAGCTATATATCCGGTTTATAATGTTATTTCTTGCGCTGAAGCTACTTCGAATAATTCTAATTTAACTGGTATTCCTTTTGGTAATAGAGTTGATGGTAAAAATGTTAATGATATTATGATGAATACTAGAACTAATGGTTTTTCTGAACTTATTAAGAGAAGATTTGTTATTGGTAGTTATGTACTTCAAAAAGAAAATCAAGAAAGGTTATTTTTAAATGCTTGTAGAGTTAGAAGACTTATTGTTAATAGAATGAACGAACTATTTGAAAAGTATGATGGTCTTATTATGCCTACTAGTGGAAATATTGCTCCTTTGTTTGATGATGCTAGTGATAAATTGTCAGATGAATATTTGATTTTAGGTAATCATCTTGTTATTGGTAATTTTGGGGGATTTCCTAGTATATCTATTCCTAGTGGCTTTGTTAATGATATGCCAGTTAGTGTTAATATTACTGGTAGGGCTAAAGAGGATAGCTTAGTACTTAATATGGCAAATAAGGTAGAGAGTTTGCTTGATTGTAAAGGTATGGTGGCTAAAGATGAGTAAATATATTCCAGTTATTGGACTTGAAGTTCATTGTGAACTTAAGAGTAATAGTAAAAATTTTAGTAGTGCTAAAAATGGGACAGGCGAAGTTAATACTAATTTGTCTGTAGTAGATATTGGTTATCCTGGTATTCTTCCTGTTGTTAATAAAGAGACTGTTAAAAAGAGCATCATGGTTGCTTTGGCTTTAAATTGTAGAGTACCTGAAAAACTTGTTTTTGATAGAAAGAATTATTATTATCCAGATTTACCGAAGGGATATCAGATTACACAATTTGGTAATCCTATTGGTACCAATGGTTATGTTATGATTAATGTTGATGGAGTAGAGAAAAAAATTACTATTCATGATACGCATTTGGAAGAGGATACGGCGAATATGGATCATTTGAGTACTTATTCCTTAATTGATTATAATAGGGCAGGAGTCCCACTTCTTGAGACTGTTACTGAACCTTGTATTGGTTCTTCGAAAGAAGCTATTGCCTACTTAGAGGCACTTAGAAATATATTTTTATATTTAGATGTTAGTGATGCAAGGGCGGATCTTGGTCAGATAAGAGTAGATGTTAATGTTTCAATGAAGAAAGAAGATGATGATAAACTCGGTACAAGAGTAGAAATGAAGAACATTAATTCTTTTTCTACTGTTAAAGAAGTTATTGAAGTTGAAATTAAAAGACAAACAGAAATACTTGAAGCTGGTGGAGTTATTGAACAGGAAACTAGGAGATATGATGAAGTTAATAAAACGACAGTTTTTATGAGAGGTAAAAGTGATGCTATTGATTATAAGTATTATATCGAACCTAATATTCCTCCTATTAGATTAAGAGAAGAATTTATTAATGATATTAAAAATAATATGCCTGTTCTTGAATATGAGAGAAAGTTAAAATATATAAATGAATATGGTATTGGTAATGTTGATGCTAGTACTTTAACTAAGGATAAGAAACTATCTGATTATTTTGATAATATTGTTAGTTATGGTTCTAATCCTAAAGAGACTGCTAATATTATAGTAGGATTTTTACTTGGATATTTGAATAAGAATTTTATGACTATTAGTGATATTGATATTAGTAGTAAAGACTTTAGTGATATTATTAAGATGATGAGTGATGGAAAGATATCTAATAAACAGGTTAAAGATATTTTTACTAAGGCTTTAGATGAGAATAAGAATATTTTAGATGTGGCTAAGTCTATTGGTACTCAGATTAGTGATAAGGAAGAGATAAGAAGAATTGTTAATGAAGTGTTTAATGATAATCCTAAAGTTATTGATGATTATAAAGCTGGTAAAAATGTTAATGGATTTATTATGGGACTTATTATGAAGAAAACTTCTGGTAAGGTTAATCCAGGTGTTACTAATATGGTACTTAATGAAGAACTAAAAAAATTATAGTTCTTTTTTTCTTTGTATTTCTTTTTTATTTATTTTATGATAGAATATTATTAGAATATGGATAAGGAGTTAGTTATGAAAAATAAGTATGTTAAAATTTTCTTTACTTTTATTATTGGTATTGTTTGTTTATTTGGGATTAATTATGTTAATGCTAAAACAGTAGCAATGGGAATTAAAAGTAATAAGACTACAGTTGAACCAGGAGATACAATTAGAATTGATTTGCCTGTGTTATGTGTAGCTAAAGGAACTAATGTTAGTAAAATTGATACTGGTTTTGAATATGATTCAAATGCTTTAACCGCTACGGAAGTTAAGAACGTTAAATATTTTAATGGTTGGAAAAATGTTAAGGATAATTTAGATGATAAAAATGGTAGTTTTGTGATTAGTCTTAAAGCTGATTCTTCTAAAAATTATATTAACTCTGATAATGCTTCTGGTGATTGTGGTGATGATACTTATGTTACCTTGGTATCTGGGTATGAACTTAAAGTTAAAGATGTTGCTAATCAAAAAACCACTATTTGGGTTTTACAAGATGGGGAGAGAAGTACTTCTATTGATATTAATATTTATAAGACTAATGATAATAATAATTTAAAAGAGTTGAATATTGAAGGCGTAGAGATTGAACCTAAATTTTCTCCAAATGTAACTAGTTATGAAGCTGAAGTGGATTATGATGAAGAAAAGGTTGTTATTAGTGCTGTTTGTGATGGTGATAATTGTAGTGTGTCTAATGCTGGTGAAAAGGAATTACAAGTTGGAGAAAATAGATTTGAAATAGTTGTTACTGCTGAAAATGGTAGTAGAAAGAAATATAATATATTTATTAATAGGAAAGAGGCTTCTTCTGATACTACTTTATCATCTTTAAAAATTAAAGATTCTAATGGTAATAATGTTGCTATTGGTTTTAAGAGTGATAAACGTAGTTATGATGTTAATGTTAATAATGATATTTTATTTGTAGAGTTTGATGCAAAGTGTAATGGTGCTAATTGTAAAATAGATGATATAGATACTAAGAAGTTAAATGTTGGAAATAATAGTTTTAAAATTAAGGTTACTGCTGAAGATGGTACTACTGGGGAATATAAGATTAATATTATTAGAGAAAAGAAAAAGAGTATTATTCCTTATATAATTGGTGGAATTATATTGGCTCTTCTTATTGCTCTTGGAATTGTATTCTTTATAAGAAGAAATAAAGATAAGAAGGCAAAACGTACTAATGTTGAACCTATTGATATTCCTGAAGATAATTTTGATATTAATAATTTGCAATAATTATTTAAAGATACTGGTATAAAACTGGTATCTTTTTATATATTTTGCATAAAATATTAAAAAAGTTGAAAAAAGTACTTGATTATTTAAAAAAATTATTATATAATTAAGAAGTCTTGTGGATGTATTGGCCAATTAGCTCAGTTGGTAGAGCACTCGGCTGTTAACCGATAGGTCGTAGGTTCGAGCCCTACATTGGCCGCCATATGATTATTAAACTCTCACATGAGAGTTTTTTTGTTGTAATAATAAAAAATGTTATTTTATTATTGACAAATATGTATAATATATGATATATTTATGTCAGCCGATAGGTGTTTTTATTTTAATCAATTAGGAGGATTTATGAGTAAGATTGCTGATTATTTTAAAGGTGTAAAAAAGGAAGCTGCTAGAATTAAATGGACTAGTAAAAAGGATTTATTAAAATATTCTATATCTACTATTAGTTTTATGTTATTTTTTGGTGTTTTCTTTTATTTAATTGATATGCTTGTAGCATTATTAAGGAGTGGTTTATAATGAAAAAGGAATGGTATGTTGTAAATACTGTTAGTGGACACGAATATAAAGTAAAAGAAAAGCTTGAAATGAAGATTAACTCTAGGGATTTACAAGAAAATATATTTAGAGTTATTGTTCCTGAACAGAAAGAAATTGAATATAAGAATGGTGTAAAGAAAGAAAGAATTAAGAAGATGTTTCCTGGTTATGTGCTTGTAGAGATGGTTATGAGTGATGAAGCTTGGTACATTGTTAGAAATACACAGGGTGTAACTGGATTTATTGGATCTTCTGGTAAAGGTGCTAAACCTATTCCATTACTTCCACAGGAAGTTGATCGTATTCTTAATAGTATGGGTATGAGTAGAGTGGATGTTAGTAAAGATCTTAAAGAAGGTGCTAAGGTTAAGATTATTTCTGGACCATTTAAAGATATGATGGCTAAAATTGATTCTGTTGATTTGAAAGAACAAAAACTTACTGTATTAGTAGATTTGTTTGGTCAAGAGACTTCAGTTGAGGTTGATATGCAAGAAGTAGAAACTTTAGGATAATTTTTAAATAAAAATGCTTATATTGTTAAAACTTTAATAAAAATAAAAAAAATAGTTGTATTTTGTGTGAAAGTGTGATATCATTATCGGTGCGAGACATATTATTATGTTAGTAAGTGGAAGGCGGACGGCTGATAGGACCACACGCGAAAAAGAAATTTTAATAGGAGGTGTTTTTCGTGGCTAAGAAAGAAGTTACTAAAATAATTAAATTACAAATTCCAGCAGGAAAAGCAACACCAGCTCCTCCAGTAGGAACTGTACTTGGACCAGCAGGAATTAATTTACAAGAATTTTGTACTAAATTTAATGATGCATCTAGAGATAAGATGGGAGATATATTACCAGTTGAAATTACTATTTATGAAGATAGAAGTTTTGATCTTGTACTTAAAACTCCACCTGCTGCATTCTTACTTAAGAAAGCTGCTGGTATTAAATCTGGATCTAGTAAAGGTGAAGTTGTTGCAACTTTATCAAAAGATAAACTTAGAGAAATCGCTGAAACTAAGTTACCTGATTTAAATGCTTATACAGTAGAAGAAGCTATGAAAGTAGTTGAAGGTACTGCCCGTAACATGGGAATTAAAATAGAAGATTAATTATAATATGTCATATAGGTTTTTATACCTATGTGGAAGGATACTCTAGTCCGCAATTACCACATAAGGAGGGAAGACGAATGAAAAGAAGTAAAAGATATGTTTCTAATTTAGAAAAAGTCGAAAAGAATAAAGTATATTCTGTAGAAGAAGCTGTTAAATTAGTTAAAGAGACTTCTAATACTAAGTTTGATGGTACTGTTGAAGTTGCTATGAATTTAAACTTAGATACTAAAAAGAATGATCAACAATTAAGAGGAGCAGTTGTTTTACCTAATGGTACTGGTAAAACTAAGAGAATATTAGTTCTTGCTAAAGGAGATCAAGCTAAGGCTGCTAAAGAGGCTGGCGCTGATTTTGTTGGAGATGTTGATATGATTCAAAAAATCGAGAAAGAATCTTGGTTTGATTATGATGTTATCATTGCTACTCCAGAAATGATGCCACTTCTTGGTAAAATTGGTAAGTTACTTGGACCTAAAGGTTTGATGCCAAACCCTAAAACTGGTACTGTAACTGTTGATACTGCTAAAGCTATAGAAGAAACTAAAAAAGGTAAAGTTAACTACAGAACTGATAGTTTAGGAAATGTTCATGGAATTATTGGTAAAGTTAGTTTTGATGATGATAAATTAGTAGAAAATCTTAAAGCTTTTGTTGAAGCTATAATGAAAGTTAAGCCTTCAACAGTAAAGGGTGCTTATGTTAAGAATGTTAGTATTTCTTCAACAATGGGACCTGGTGTTAAAATTGATTTAAATTCATTTGACAAATAATTTTATTTGATATATAATAAGTTTGTTTGAAAGAAATATTATGCCAAAGACAGTAAGGGCAATTAATGCTTGAAAATCTTACCGAGGAATAAAAAATATTAGTCTTTTTATCCCTCGAATAGAGGGATTTTATTATGGCATAGGAAAGGATTGATACTATGGCAAATGCAAAGATTATTGAACAAAAGGCTTTAGTAGTTGATGAAATTAAGAATAAGTTCGAAAATGCTAAGTCAGTAGTTGTGTTTGATCCTAGAGGTCTTAAGGTTTCAGAAGTTACTGAACTTAGAAGAGCTCTTAGAGATTCTGGCTCTGATTATAAAGTATATAAGAACACATTAGCTAAAAGAGCTGTTGATAGTTTGAACATTGGATTAGGTGATTATCTTGAGGGCCCATCTGCTATTAGTTTCTCTAGTGATGAACTTGCACCTGTTAAGGTTATAAGTGAATTTGCTAAGAATCATAACGCACTTGAACTTAAAGCTGGTATTGTTGATGGAAAAGTTGTTGCTGCAAATGAACTTGCTGTTTATGCTGCTATTCCATCAAGAGAAGGATTACTTACAATGCTTGCTGCAGGACTTATGGGTACTGTTAGAGATTTATCTATATGTTTAGATTTATATTCTAAAGAAAAAGAAGAAAATTAATAAGAAAATAATAAATAATAAGAAAGGAAGGAAAATATAATGGCTAAATTAACAAGAGATGAATTTATAAGTTCATTAAAAGAAATGTCTATTCTTGAAATTAAAGAATTAGTTGATGCAATGAAGGAGGAATTTGGTGTTGATCCATCAGCAGTTGCTGTTGCTGGACCTGCTGCTGCTGCAGTTGAAGAAGGACCAAGCAAAGTTAATGTTGTGTTAACTGCTGCTGGTGCTAACAAAATCGCTGTTATTAAATTAGTTAGAGATTTAACTGGTTTAGGATTAAAAGAAGCTAAAGACATTGCTGATAATGGTGGAAACGTTAAAGAAGGCATCGACAAAGAAGAAGCTGAAAAGATTAAAGCTCAATTTGAAGAAGCTGGAGCTACTGTTGAATTAAAATAATTAGTTTGTAGACATTTAAAATTATGAAGAAATCTATTTTATTAGATTTCTTTTTTTTTATTTGTGTTATACTTTAAATGGTGATGTATATATGGAAAAAATAAAAATAAAGTTTGATTATGTTTCATATTATGACTTTGAAGAAGAGTTTTTACTTTATTTATCAAAATCATATGGTATTATTTCTGCTGATGTAGATAAGAAGACTGATGATATTATACTTGAATATGATTCTTCTAAGATATCTTTAGAACTATTAACAAAAGAAATATTAATATATTTAGGTTTGGACAAAATCCCTTCTGTTATAGCATTTGATAAGTGCGTTAGTAATAGTCATATACGTAAGGATATAGTTGTTATTAAAGATATATGCTGTGAATATTGTTTAAAAGATATGATTAAAGAATTACTAGTAGTTGATGGTATAGAAAGTGCTTATACTGATTTTGATTATGTAAATAAGTACAATGTAAATATTTTCATAACTTATGATGATACAATTATTAATGAAGAAAAATTGATTTATTTAAAGAATAAATTCAATGGTTAGTTTTTATTTGTATTATATTTTAGAGGCTGCTAAATAGTGGTTTCTTTTTTTCTATTTTTGTGATAAAATTGGGTTAGGAGGATATTAAAATGGAAAAGAAAAATACGAGTTTAATAGTTTTGGTTATTGTACTATGTTTATCGGTAGGAGGACTTGGTGGATATATTGTATATGATAAAATATTGAATAATGATGTTAGTGACAATGGAAATGCTGATAATATTAAAGATGACGATTCTCATACGTACAATTTTAGTGTAATGCAGGGTTATTATTTTAAACAGGAAAATGATACAAATGGGGAATCTTCATATGGCCTTTATTTGTTGGCAAATGGTATGTTTAAAATTAGATATGCTGGTATGTCCCCTTATGGTTATATTGGTAATTATACAATAGAAAATGATATACTTACTTTAAATTATTGGTTTAAATTTAATAGTGGAACAGGTTGGAGTTTAACAAATGATGTGAGAAAAGTCAAAATCAAATCATTAAACTCTTTAGAATTAAAAGAACAAAATAATTTAATTATTTTGGAAAAAAATGATAAAGTTGATGATTCAATTAAAGATTTTGATTTCTATAACGATTTTAAATCTAATAAATGTGGGGAAAATATGTATTGTTTATATTAACTTTAATAAATGTTTTTAACATTAAGGAAATTTAATTATTTATAATAAATAGTATTAATTATAATAAGAGTATGAAATTATATTGATATTAAAGTAAAATTGATAGGAACATAATATGAATTTATATTGCGTTTTAGAAACTGTCCTAAGATGGTTTCTTTTTTTCTATTTTTGTGATAAAATTGGGTTAGGAGGATATTAAAATGGAAAAGAAAAATACGAGTTTAATAGTTTTGGTTATTGTACTATGTTTATCGGTAGGAGGACTTGGTGGTTATATTATAGGTAATAAAACTTTTGCTGATGGTAAAGATATGAACAATGACAGGAGCGATGTTATTGAAAATAATAAGAATAACAATTATGATAATAATGATACTATAGTTAATTATTCTTATGGTGATGAAGTTACTATTTCTAAAATGTCCAAGGTCAAAGATTTTATTGTTGGTGAAGGTACTATTGATTTATCTAAATGGTACGTTTTATCTGACAAAGATAATGTTGTTACTTTATATAGTGATGCTATTTGGGGAAAGGGTTATAAAATTGATGATAAAAAGGATTTATTTAAAGAATATGGTGTTACAATTGAGAATATGAGAGGATTAAATGAAGAAGAATTAGAATTATTGGGTTGTAATGTAACTACACTTACTTGTAATAATGTACCTACTTGGGCTAAGAATAGTGTTACTTCAGTAGTAAGTGAAAAGTCTGTTATTCTATTTAGTGGTGATAAATTAGAAACAATGCCTAATGATGGAACCGCTCTTGCGTTAATTAGACCAGTAATTACTATTACTAAAAGTAATTTAGAGGCTGCTAAATAGTGGTTTCTTTTTTTCTATTTTTGTGATAAAATTGGGTTAGGAGGATATTAAAATGGAAAAGAAAAATACGGGTTTAATAGTTTTGGTTGTTGTACTTAGTTTATTGGTTGTAGGACTTGGTGGATATATTGTATATGATAAAATGCTAGATAAAAATATTAATGATTCTGATAATAAAGGTAAAAATGATAATATTATTGATAAAAATGATAAAAATGAGGTTGCTAAAATAAATGAAACAATAGTTGTTGATATTAATAATGATAAAACTTATAATAAAGATATAAATAATCATAATGTTTATGTTGATGAAAGAACTTTAAAGATTGATAATAAAGTATTTTGTGAATTGGATGATATTAATTATTTATATCAAGTTAGTTTTTATGATGATGTTATTATTACTTATCAGAGTGTTGGTACAAGTGGTTCTTTTGTTATTTATGATTATAATGGTAATGTTGTAAAGAAAATTGAGAAATTTAAAGATGATGAGAATAGACTATTTTATACTTATTTAAGATATTCTGATGATAACGTTTTTGATGTTTCTTCTGAAGGTAAAATTTCTTTTGTTGGTACTAAGCATTTACAAGGTGCTGCTGGGACTTATTTAACTGATGATGACAAGGTTATTAATTTGTTAGTGGATGATAATAATATTGCTGATAGTGACATTGTAAGTGGTATTTTTGAATTTTCATATTTGGGTAATAATAATTTTAGTGATATTAAATTCGTTGATTCTAGAAGTACTGTTAAGGATTTGAAAAAATAGTTTTAGAGGCTGCTAAATAGTAGTCTTTTTTGATTATGTTTTGATGATGAGACTTAGGCTCAGACTCACCTTACGAGACTACAGGCTCGGAAGGAATAAAAAGATATTGTAATTTTGATATTATTTTATTATAATATTGTTGGTGGTTAGTATGAGTCAATATTTTGATAATGATAAGAATATTAAAAGTGAGAGAAAAATAATTAAATTTAATTTTGATAATAAATTATTTTCTATATATAGTGATAATGGAGTATTTTCTAAAGATAGATTCGATTATGGTACAAGAGTTTTACTTAATAGTGTTGATATAGATAAATTATCTGGTAATGTACTTGACCTTGGATGTGGACTTGGAGTAGTGGGTATTATACTTGGTACTTTTAATAAAGGTATTAATATTGATATGGTTGATATTAATGAGAGAGCTATAGATTTGGCTAAGAATAATTTGGTACTTAATAATATTAAAGCTAATGTTTTTGTTAGTGATATTTATTCTAATATTGATAATAAATATGACTTTATTATTACTAATCCTCCTATTAGAGCGGGTAAGAATGTTATAAGAGGATTTTTGCTTGGTAGTTATGATTATTTAAAGGATGATGGTATCTTATATTTTGTTATGAGAAAGGATCATGGGGTTAAGTCAATGATAAAGGAACTTAGTGTTAAATTTAATACTAGTATTGTTAATAAAGATAAAGGTTTTTATGTTGTTTTATGTACTAAGAAATGATACTTAAGATGAATATTCTTAAGTATTTTTTGTTTATGGATAAAAAATGTAAAAAAATATTATAAATGTGTCCAAATGTGTTGACTTATTTTTTAAATGCTGATAAAATTATAAATTGGTAACACATCTTTAAATGTGGCTGATTTTTAAAAATCTAGGTATAGGGGTGAAATATTTAATGGCTTATAAGTTAAAACAAAGCGGTGATTATAGAAAAAGAAGAAATTTTTCTATGATTAAGAATTCACTAGCAATTAGTGATTTACTAGAAGTGCAAACTGAAAGTTATAAATGGTTTGCATCAGAAGGGGTAAAAGAGGTTTTTGAAACATTTTCACCAATTGAAAGTTTTTCTGGTAGTTTATCTTTAGAATTTGGAGAATATGAGTTTGGTACTCCTAGATATTCTATTAAAGAATGTAAGGATAGACAAATTACATATGCTGCTCCACTTAAGGTTCAGACTAGACTTTTCAACAATGAAACTGGAGAGGTTAAGGAACAAGAAATTTTCTTGGGAGATATGCCTCTTATGACAGAAGCTGGTACATTTATTATTAATGGTGCTGAAAGGGTTGTTGTATCGCAACTTGTTAGATCTCCTAGTGTTTATTATTCTAAGGAAATTGATAAGAATGGTAAACCTGTATTTGCTTCTAAGGTTATTCCATCTAGAGGTACTTGGCTTGAGTATGAAACTGATGCTAAGGATATTATTTATGTAAGAATTGATAGAAATAGAAAGGTTCCTATGACTACTTTACTTAGAGCAGTTGGTCTTTCTAGTGATAGTGATATTTTATCTTTATTTGATAATGATATTTATTTAAAGAATACTATTGAAAAGGATTCTTCACATAATACTGATGAGGCTCTTATTGAAATTTATGAAAAGTTAAGACCTGGTGAGCCTACTACTTTAGATAGTTCAAAGAACCAATTGATTACTAGATTCTTTGATGATTTTCATTATGATTTGGCTAAAGTTGGTAGATATAAATTTAATAAGAAACTAAATGTTAAAGATAGATTACTTGGTAATAGACTTGCTGAGGATATCGTTATTGATGGAGAAGTTAAGATTCCACGTGATACTTTAATTAATAAAGAGGTATATGATGAATTATGTACTTATTTAGATAATGGTTATGGTATTACTGAGGCTAAAGTTAATGAGGATTTAACTATTAACTCTAGTATAGATGAGCATAATAAGATTCAAGTTATTCATTTATATTCTAATACTGATGATAAAAAGATAGTTAAGGTTATTGGTAATGATCCTAATGCTAATATTATGAATCTTACTATTTCTGATTTTTATGCTACTGTTAGTTATTATTTGAATTTAAATGATGGTATTGGTAAAGATGATGAGATTGATCACTTGGGTAATAGAAGAGTTAAACAAGTAGGAGAGCTTCTTCAAAATCAATTTAAGATTGGTTTTAGTAGAATGGAAAGAGTTATTAGAGAGAGAATGACTACTCAAGATATTGAGACTGTTACTCCTAAAACACTTATTAATATTAGACCAGTTACTGCTGTTATTAAAGAGTTCTTTGGTAGTAGTCAGTTATCACAATTTATGGATCAAACTAATCCTATTGCTGAACTTACTCATAAGAGAAGATTATCTGCTTTAGGACCTGGTGGTTTATCTAGAGATAGAGCTGGTATTGAGGTAAGAGATGTAAATTCTTCTCACTATGGTAGAATTTGTCCTATTGAGTCTCCTGAAGGTGCTAATATTGGACTTATTACTTCTCTTGCTAGTTATGCAAAGATTGATGAGTATGGATTTATTCAAACTCCATATAGGAAGGTAGTTAATAGTCATCTTACTGATGAGGTTGTTTATTTAACTGCTGATGAAGAAGAGGATTTTTATATTTCACAAGCTACTGTTAATGTTGATGATGATAATATGATTACTGATAAGACTGTAGCAGGTAGATATAGAGGGGAGAATGTTCTTGTTAGTCCTGATAAGGTTGATTATATTGATGTTTCTCCACAACAAGTAGTATCTGTAACTACTAGTTTAATTCCTTTCCTTGAACACGATGATGCTACTCGTGCACTTATGGGTGCTAACATGCAGAGACAGGCATTGCCACTTCTTAAGACTGAAGCTCCATTTGTTGGTACTGGTGCTGAATATATTGCTGCTAGAGATAGTGGCTCTGTAGTAGTTGCTAAAGCTGATGGTATTGTTAGTTATGCTGATGCTAAGAAGATTGTTGTTAAGAATGCTAAGGGTGAAGATGTTTATTATTTGGCTACTTTTGAGAGATCTAACCAAGGTGAAACATTTAATCATGTTCCTATTGTTAGAGAAGGAGATAAAGTTAAGAGAGGTCAAATTATAGCAGATGGTCCTAGTACTGATATGGGTGAACTTGCTCTTGGTAAGAATGTTGTTGTAGCATTTACTACATTTAATGGTTATAATTATGAAGATGCTGTTATTATGAATGAGAGATTAGTTAAAGATGATGTTTATACTTCTTTACATATTGAAGATTATGAAATACAGTGTCGTGATACTAAACTTGGACCTGAAGAGATTACTAGGGATATTCCTAATGTTGGTGAAGAAGCTAGACGTAATCTTGATGAAAATGGTATTGTTAGAATTGGTACTGAGGTTCATGAAGGTGATATTTTAGTTGGTAAGGTTACTCCTAAAGGTATGGCTGATTTAACTAGTGAAGAGAAATTACTTCATGCTATCTTTGGTGAAAAGACTAGAGAAGTTAGAAATTCATCTCTTACTGTTCCACATGGTGGTGATGGTGTTGTTCATGATGTTAAGGTTTATACTAAAGATGATAATGAGGATTTACCTAGTGGCGTTAGTATGGTTGTTAGGGTATATATTATTCAGAAGAGAAAGATTCAGGTTGGAGATAAGATGAGTGGTCGTCATGGTAATAAGGGTGTTATTTCACTTATATTACCTAGTGAGGATATGCCATTCTTACCTGATGGTACTCCTGTTGATATTATGCTTAATCCTCAGGGTGTTCCATCTCGTATGAATATTGGTCAGATACTTGAGTTACACTTAGGTATGGCTGGTAAGAAACTTGGTGTACACTTTGCTACTCCTGTACTTGATGGTGCTAAGAGAGAAGATATAGCAGCTGCGATGAAAGAGGCTGGTATGGATGAGGATGGTAAGACTATCCTATATGATGGTAGAACTGGTGAAGAGTTTGATAGTAGAATTTCTGTTGGTGTTATGTATATGATTAAACTTCATCACATGGTTGATGATAAATTACATGCTAGAGCTACTGGTCCTTATTCACTTGTTACACAACAACCTCTTGGTGGTAAAGCTCAACTTGGTGGACAGAGATTTGGTGAAATGGAAGTATGGGCTCTTGAGGCTTATGGTGCTTCACATGTACTTCAAGAAATTCTTACTTATAAATCAGATGATGTTGTAGGTAGAGTTAAAGTATATGAGGCTTTAGTTAAGGGTCAACCTTTACCAAAACCTGGTATACCAGAGGCGTTTAGAGTTCTTATTAAGGAATTCCAAGCATTAGGACTTGATATTTCTGTTATTAATAATAATGATGATGTTGTAAGTTTTGATGAACTTGAAAGAAATGCTAATCTTGATGAGAATCCTATAGCGGAAGAGATTAGTAATGATGATACATTTAAGTCTTTAGATAAAGATGAAGATTTAAGCGATGAGGATTTAGAAGAAGAAATTGATGATGATGATATTGATTTTGAAGATGTTTTCGAGGAAGGAGGTGATTTCTAATGTTAGAAGCTAATGATTTTAAGGCTCTTAAGATTGGAATTGCCTCTCCGGAAAAGATTAGATCTTGGTCTTATGGTGAAGTTTTGAAACCTGAGACTATTAACTACAGAACTTTGAAACCTGAGAGAGATGGTTTGTTCTGTGAAAAGATTTTTGGACCTACTAGAGATTATGAATGTTCTTGTGGTAAGTATAAAAGACTTAGATATAAGAATATTGTCTGTGATAGATGTGGAGTAGAAGTTACAAAATCTTCTGTTAGAAGAGAAAGAATGGGTCATATTGAACTTGCTACTCCAGTAAGTCACATTTGGTATGTAAAGGGTGTTCCTTCATATATTGGACTTACTCTTGATATGTCTCCTAGAGACTTAGAGGAAGTTATATACTTTGTTTCTTATGTTGTTCTTGATCCTGGTGCTACTACTTTGATTAAGAAGCAAACTTTATCTGATAAAGAATATAGAGCATATTATGAGAAATATGGTAATACTTTTAGAGTTGGTATGGGAGCAGAAGCTATCAAAGAATTGTTATCTGAAGTTGATGTTAATAAGGAATTAGAAGAAATTCAAAAGGAACTTGATGGTGCTACTGGACAAAAGAGAACTAAACTTGTTAAGAGGTTAGAGGTTATTAATGCTTTTGTTCAATCTGGTAATAGACCTGAATGGATGATTATTGAAGCTCTTCCTGTTATTCCTCCTGAACTTAGACCTATGATTCAACTTGATGGTGGTAGATTTGCTACTAGTGACTTAAATGATTTATATAGAAGAGTTATTAATAGAAATAATAGACTTAAGAAACTTATTGAACTTGGTGCTCCTTCTATTATTGTTCAAAATGAGAAGAGAATGCTTCAAGAGGCTGTTGATTCTTTATTTGATAATGGTAGAAGAGGTAGAAGTGTAACTGGAGCTGGTAATAGAGCTCTTAAGAGTTTATCTTCTATGCTTAAGAGTAAACAAGGTAGATTTAGACAAAATTTACTTGGTAAGAGAGTTGATTATTCTGGTCGTAGTGTTATTGTTGTTGGACCGGACTTAAAGATGTATCAATGTGGTATTCCTAAGGAGATGGCTCTTGAGTTATTTAAACCTCATGTTATTCATGGTTTGACTGAAAAGGGCTTAGCTAATAATATTAAGTCCGCTAAAAAGATGATTGAAAATCAGGATCCTAAGGTATGGGATATTGTCGAAGAAGTAATAAAAGAGCATCCTGTTATGCTTAACCGTGCTCCTACACTTCATAGACTTGGTATTCAAGCATTTGAACCTAAACTTGTTAGTGGCAAAGCTATTAGGCTTCACCCTCTAGTTTGTACAGCATTTAATGCAGATTTTGATGGTGACCAGATGGCTGTACACGTACCTTTAAGTGAAGAGGCTAAGGCTGAAGCTAGAATACTTATGCTTGGTTCTAATAATATTTTATCTCCTAAAAATGGTGATCCTATTGTTACTCCTTCTCAGGATATGATTCTTGGTAACTATTATATTACTATGGAGAAGGCTGATTATCCTGGTGAGGGTAGGGTATTTAAGAATACTAATGAGGCTTTAATGGCTTATCAAAGGAGAGAAATTAAACTTCAAAGTAGAATTGCTATTCCTGTTAATTCATTTAAACATAAGGTGTTCTTAGATGAAGATAAGAATAAGTATTTGGTTACTACTCCTGGTAAGATTATATTTAATGAGATTTTACCTGATTCATTCCCTTACTTATGTGAGGCTACTAGTGAAAATATTGAGGGTATTACTCCTAGTAAGTATTTTATTGAATATGGAGAAAATATTCCTGAAAAAATTAAGGAAATGCCTCTTACTACTCCTTTTAATAAGGGTGCACTTGAGAAGATTATTGCTCAAATGTTTAAGAGATATAAGACTACTGAAACTAGTATTTTTCTAGATAAACTTAAGGATTTAGGATTTAAGTATTCTACTTATTCTGGTATTACTATTGCTGTAAGTGATGTTATTACTAGTAAGAATAAGGATGCTATTGTTGAGAAATCTAATGAAGAAATTAAGAAGGTTAACAAGCAATTCCAAAGAGGTCTTATTACTGATAGAGAAAGACTTGAACTTGTTATTGATATATGGACTAAGGCTAAAGAAGAAATTCAGGATGAACTTCAAAGTTATGCTAAAAGTTATGTAGATAATCCTATCTTTATAATGATGAATTCTAAAGCTAGAGGATCTATTTCTAACTTTGTACAGCTTGCTGGTATGAGAGGATTAATGGCTAAACCTAATGGTGAAACTATTGAAATTCCGATATTGTCTTCATTTAGTGATGGTCTATCGGTATCTGAATTCTTCCTATCTACACATAGTGCTAGAAAGGGTAGTGCTGATACTGCTTTAAAAACTGCTGACTCTGGTTATATGACTAGAAGACTTGTTGATGTAGCACAAGATATTATTGTTAAAGAAGAAGATTGTGGTACTATTCAAGGTGTAGTTGTTAGTGCATTTATGGATGATAAAGATGGTATTATTGAACCATTATATGATAGAATCGTTGGTAGATATACTAATAAGAAAGTTATTAATCCTGAAACTAAGGAAGTTATTATTGATAAGAATGAGTATATTACTGAGGCTATTGCTAATAAGATAATTAAAGCTGGTATTACTGAAGTTGAAATTAGAACTGTTCTTACTTGTAAGACTGATCATGGTGTTTGTCAACATTGTTATGGTAGAAACTTGGCTACTGGTAATATTGTTGAAATTGGTGAAGCTGTTGGTGTTATGGGTGCTCAATCTATTGGTGAACCTGGTACTCAGCTTACCATGAGAACATTCCATACTGGTGGTGTTGCTGGTGCGGATATTACTCAAGGTCTTCCGAGAGTTGAAGAGTTATTTGAGGCTAGAATGCCTAAAGGTAAGGCTACTATTAGTGAAATTAGTGGTGTTATTTCTAAGATTGAAGAAGCTGGCGGTAAATTTAAGGTATATGTTAAGAATGATACTGAAACTCGTGAACATGTTACTTTATATGGTGCTAAGCTTAGAGTAGAAAAAGGAGATAAGATTGAAGCTGGTGATAGACTTACTGAGGGTTCTGTATCTCCTAAAGAGTTACTTGCAGTAACTGATCCTAATACTGTACAACAATATATTCTTAAAGAAGTACAAAAGGTATATAGATCACAGGGTGTTGATATTAGTGATAAGCATGTTGAGATTATTGCTAGAAGGATGATTTCTAAAGTTAGAATTATGGATGCTGGTGATACTTTATTTGTACCTAGTACTACTGTATCTTTACAAGAATTTACTAAGGGTAATAGAGATGTTATTATTCAAGGTAAGAAACCTGCTATTGGACAACCTATACTTCTTGGTATTACTAAGGCTGCTCTTGAGACTGATTCGTTCTTATCTGCTGCTTCATTCCAAGAAACTACTAGAATCTTAACTGAAGCTTCTGTTAAGGGTAAAGTTGATAAACTTCAGGGATTGAAAGAAAATGTTATTATTGGTAAGTTAATTCCTGCTGGTACTGGAGCTAAAGAATATATGGATGTTGGTTATTCTTTAGAACATGAATTTCTTGATGATGATGCTTCAGAAGTATTAGAAGAAGAATTTATGGATTAATTTAAAAGTCATAACTTTGGTTATGGCTTTTTGTTTTTGAAGCCTTTTGTCTTCAAACTGAACTATAGAGTCTATATAAAATAGTCTCTATAGTTTTTTTCTGGTTTTTGTGATATAATTTAAGCGGTGATATCTATGTTTAAGGTATATGATGATAGTAATTTTGTTATTAATTATCAGGATAATTTGGAAAAGTTAGTTACTAATTTTGTTAGTTATTATAAGAATAATATTAATGAATTACTTAAAAAGTTTTATTTAGATAGTATTAATAAAATGGAAATCAGATTATTTTCTGATAAAAGTTTGCTTGGTGATATACCTTATAAATTAGGAGATTTTGCTGGTTTCTTTAATGATAAGGGTGTTAATTGTTATATTAATATTAATGGTAAGAAGAGTGAAGATGATATTATTAAAGCTATTATGCATGAAATTGTACATCATATTTATAGGTTTTATATTGAGAATGATACTACTAATAGAATTATTTGGTTTGATGAAGGACTTGCTATGAATTTTTCTTTACAAAATGATAAGTATAATGATGATGATAATTTTAAAGAATTTCTAGTTAATAAAATATTTTCTATTAAGAGTATTCCTTGTATTAATGATTTAAATCATGGCGGTAGTTTTGTTAATGATAATTATAATGGATATGATTTATCATATTTAGTAGTTAGGTATTTAATAGAGACTAATAGTCAAAGGGATTTCTACTTTATTATGAAGGATAAAGATTTAATTAAAAGTATTGGTAATAATGTATTAGAGAGTGCTATGAAATATTATAAGAATAAATATTTTAATACTTTAAATATAAAATAGTGTTTTATTAATAAAATTTTAATTATAAGTTTACATTTTGGGTGTCTTGGTATATATTACTTGCATGTTGGGAGATGGTTATATGAATTTTACTTGTTATCCATCTATAGATAATATTCATAATAAAGATTATAGTTTTTTTGATAGAAATTCTATAATACCTGATATGAGTATTTATAATACTATTAATATGCTTAGTACTTTTTATAGAAAGGAAGAAGCTATTGATTGTTTAGATTTGAATGTTAATTATGATGAGATGAAAGCATTACTAAAGGGACGTGAAGATATTATTAGCGGATGATAGTGATAATTGTTTAAAAATAATTACTAAGATGCTTAAAGATACTAATATTTTAGTTGATTATGTTGGCTATGGTAAAGAAGCTTTGGATAGAATTAGGAATAATGTTAAATATGATTTGATATTATTAGAGGAAAAGATGGAACCTTTAAATGTTTTTGATACTATGAAGAAACTTAATGGTATTAAGAATTTTGATACTGATGTTATTCTTTTAACTAGAAATAATGATTATGAATATAATGATAGTTATTTGGATTATGGATTTAAAGATTATTTACTTAAATCTATTAAGAAGGATGATTTGTTTAAAATTATATATAAGTATTTAAAATAAATATAAAATAGTGTATAATATATATCGAGGAGATTTTATGAAGATTGAAAAATTAGATAAAGATAATATTAAGGAATATATAAGGGATATGAAGATTACTGATACTTCTAATGTAGAAGAAAATGTGGGTAAACTTAATGAGTTTGGTATTAAGAAAGATGATAAGTTTATATTTAGTTTTTTTCTTTCGGATAATTGTATTTGTGCTAGTTTTGGTAATAATAAGGTAGATGATAATTTGGTTAAAGAGATATTTACTTTTTTAAATAATAATTTGTCTTTTGATGGTCATTTACTTGTTCAGATTGTTCAGACTAAGATTATGGATATAATGGATAGTTTATATAGAATTAAGGATGTTTCTGTTAGTAAGAAGATTAAGGATATTTCTCTTAATTCTCAAATAAGAGAGAAATATGCAGAAATTGATATGAGAAGTATTAAGTATTTTGCTTCTAAAAATGATGTCTTTTGTAATTTATATAGTCAGAATATTCAAGATGAAGAGGTTATTAGGAAATTAGATGAATATTTTGTTCTTCTTGATGTTGGTTCTATTAATTTTACTGTTTTACCTGATAGTTTATCTTATATTGAATCTTTAGGATATAAGTGTGATAGTAAGAGATATGTTATTAATTATGAATAAGAGAAGATGTTTCTCTTATTTTTAATATAATATTATGGAATTATTGTTTTAGACGTGATATAATTATTATGGAGTGATGTTTATGTATAAAAATAAAAAGTTTTTCATATTAGGAATGGCTAGAAGTGGTTATGAAGTTGCTAAGTTATTAGCTAAAGATAACACTGTATTTATTACTGATATGAAAGAACAAGATGGGGATAAGGTTAAAGAACTTGAATCTTTAGGTGTTACTTTTATTTTAAGTGATAATCCTACTGATTTACTTGATGATTCTTATGATATTATGGTTAAAAATCCTGGTATTAAATATGATCATCCTACTGTTGTTAAGGCTAAAAATATGGGTATTCCTGTTATTAATGAGGTTGAGGTTGCTTATCATTATTTAGATCATGATGTTAATATTATTGGTGTTACTGGTTCTAATGGTAAAACTACTACTGTTAGTATTATATATGAGATTATGAAGAAGGCTTTTGGGGATAAGGTATTCTTAGCTGGTAATATTGGTACTCCTTTATGTCATTTTGTAAGTGATATTAAGAGTGGTGATTATTTGGTTATGGAAATAAGTGATCATCAGCTTTGTGATATGTATGAATTTAAAACTAATGTATCTGTTATGACTAATATTTATGATTGTCATGCTGATTTTCATGATGGTCATGATAAGTATGTTCAAACTAAGAAGAAGATATTTATGAATCATGGTAAAGATGATGTTAATATTATTAATAAAGATAATAAAGAAGAGATGGCAATTACTCGTGATATTAAAGGCATTAATTATTATTTTAATGGTAAAGATGCTTATTTTAAAGATGGATATATTTATTATAATGATAAAAAAATTATTGATACTAATAGAATTATTTTAAAGGGTAAACATAATTATGAGAATATTATGTGTGCTATTTTGGCCACTAAAAAATATGGTGTTAGTGATAAGATTATTCAAGATGTTGTTAGTAATTTTGGTGGGGTAGAACATAGACTTGAATATGTTGGTAATATTAATGGTAGAGATGTTTATAATGATTCTAAAAGTACTAATACAGAATCTACAGTTATTGCACTTAATTCTTTTGATAGACCTACTGTACTTATTATGGGAGGACTTGATAGGGGACATTCTTTTGATGCTCTTACTAAACCTATGTGTCATACTAAATTAGTGGTGGCTTATGGTGAAACTAAAAATAGAATTAAAGAATTTTGTCATAGTATTGATATTCCTTGTGAGATATGTGATGATTTGGTTAGTGCTACTGATATTGCTTATAATAATTCTATAGAAGGGGATGTTATTCTTCTTAGCCCTGCTTGTGCTAGTTGGGATCAATTTCCTGATTTTGAAACTAGGGGTAGATTGTTTAAGGACACTATAGTTAAATATAAGGATAAAAATGATTTTAAGTTGTTTTTAGAAAAAGGTAAACATATTTATATGATTGGTATTGGTGGTATTAGTATGAGTGGTATTGCTGATATTCTTGTTAGTATGGGATATAAAGTAAGTGGCAGTGATAGGGTTAGTTCACTTATTACTGATAAACTTATAGAAAATGGAGTTAAGGTATATATTCCTCAAAAAGAAGATAATATTACTGATGATATTGATTTTGTTGTATATACCGCTGCTATTAGAGAGGATAATCCTGAGATGATGGCTGCTAAAAAGATGAATATTCCTATGATGGAAAGAGGAAAATTTTTAGGAGAGATTACTAAATTATATGCTAATACTATTGGTATAGCTGGTACTCATGGTAAAACTAGTACTACTTCTATGGTATCTTGTATATTTTTAGAAGCAGGAGTTGATCCGACTATACAGGTTGGTAGTATTCTTAAAAATATTGGGGGTAATTATAGAGTAGGAAATAGTGATACGCTTATAATTGAGGCTTGTGAATATTGTGATAGTTTTCTTAATTTTAAACAGAAATCTGCTATTGTATTAAATATTGATAATGATCATTTGGATTATTTTAATAATTTGGATAATATTAAAAAGTCATTTAATGAATATGTTAGTCATTTGCCTAGTGATGGTTATTTGATTGTTAATAATGATGATAAGAATAGTGTTGATTTAGCTAGTCATACTAAGGCTAAAGTTGTTACGTATGGTATAGATAATGATGCTATGTATATGGCAAGTGATATTGTATTTGATAAAAATGGTTATGGTAGTTTTGATGTTATTTATAATGGTGAAAAGATAGGCAATGTTAGTTTGTCTGTACCAGGAGTTCATAATGTTTCTAATGCTCTTAGTGCTATTGCACTAGCAAGCTCTTATGGTATTTCATTTGATGATATTAAAAAAGGACTTAAGAAATATGATGGAGCTGCTAGAAGATTAGAATATAAAGGTAAGTTTAAAGGTGCTAGTGTATATGATGATTATGGACATCATCCTACTGAGATTAAGGCTGTAGTGGAATCTATTAAGAATATGAAGTTTAATGAATCTTGGGTTATATTTGAACCACATACTTATGCGAGAGCATATAAGCACAAAGAAGATTTTGCTAAAGTTCTTAAAGATTTTGATCATATAATTATAACTGATATTTATGCTGCTAGAGAAGAAAATATTTTTGGTATTAAAGAAGAAGATATTATTAAAGAAATTAAGAAATATGGTAAAGAGGCTTTTCATATAAGTAGTTATGATGATATTAAGTTATATTTAAGTGAATATGTTAATAAGGACGATTTGATTCTTACTTTAGGTGCTGGTAATGTTACTAAACTTGCTAGTATGTTGACAGAATAAAAGAATGACTTTGGTCATTCTTTTTTCTTTAAGATTAATTTTTTTGTTTTGGGTTTAGAAATATTTTTGTTATGTGTTATATTTTGTGATGGTACCATTGCTTTGTTGTTTGCTATTTCTTTTTCTTGATTTTCTGTATTGGTAGTCTTAGTATTATTATTTGCTTTTTTATAGTCTATTTTATATATTGCTTCTAGAGTATTTATAAATGATGCTGAAAAGATTATTGCTGCTACATAAGCTTTATTTGTCATTAGATATGGGAGAGCTAATACTGATGATACTAAGTTTATTTTTCTTGATGTTTTCATATTTTTAGTCATTAGCATAGTACTAGCTAAAGTACTTGATATTATTGGTAATATACTTAATATTGATGTTATTGTTAATGATCCTGCTATTAAACTTAATAGTGGATACATTATTAGTAACCATTTTGGTTGCTTTTTCTTTTTCTTTTCTTCATATATATATGTTATTATACCTTGTATTGTTAATATTACTGGTCCTATTGATGCTGAATATGCTCCTAGAACTATCATTGATAGAAATCCTGCTAAATTTGATATTGAATTTTGTACTAAGAATTTTTTCTTTTCTTTTGATCTTATACTGGTAATTAGAAATATTCCATTTATTATTGATAATATTTGTGCTATTATAAAATTTGTCATTTGTACACCTCTGGTAAGTATTATACTTATATTATTTGGGTTGTCAATCTTTTATATTAAATATTATTATTTTTTTGATTGTAAGTATTTTTCAAGCATTGGTAATCCATAGTTTTGATTATAATAATTTGGAAATTCATTTAAATGAGCTAATGCTATTTTTGTTGTTATTATTAAGTCATCGTTTGTTACATTTGTTTCTTTGTTTATTTTGCCATGTTCTAATTCTATATTTATTCCTGTTAGTAGATCAATTGGAGTAAATTTATTAAATTTTATATTTAGTTTATTTGCTACTGAAAGGGCATCTTTTAATGTAAACATATTATCACCATTTTATTATATGTTAGATAATGTAAATGTGTTTGAGATTAATTGACACTTGTGTTTATTTGGGTTATACTTATATTGTACATTGTGTATAATGAAAGGTGGTATGAATATGAAATTAAAAGGAAGTAAAACAGAACAAAATTTAATGACTGCTTTTGCAGGTGAATCGCAAGCTAGAAATAAATATACTTATTTTGCTTCAAAGGCTAAGAAGGATGGTTATGAACAAATAGCTGCTATATTTGAAGAGACTGCTAATAATGAAAAAGAACATGCTAAAATGTGGTTTAAAGAGTTAAATGGTGGTGAAATTCCTAGTACTATAGATAATTTATTAGCTGCTGCAGAAGGTGAAAACTATGAATGGACAGATATGTATAAAGGTTTTGCTGAAACTGCTAGAAGTGAAGGATTTACTAGAATTGCGTTTTTATTTGAAGAAGTAGCTAAAATAGAAAAGGAACATGAGGAAAGATATAGAAAATTACTTGCTAATGTAAAAGATGGTTTGGTATTTTCTAGAGATGGTGATAAGATATGGCAATGTAGAAATTGCGGACATATCGTTATTGGAAAAGAGGCACCAAAAGTTTGTCCTGTTTGTGCTCATCCACAAAGTTATTTTGAAATTAAGAAAGAGAACTATTAGTTCTTTTTTTTTGATATTATTGTTAATATTGCATATTAATATAGTGTGATGATTATGAAGAAAAACGATTATAAAAAACTTATTTTATATATTGCTATACCTTTATTATTGGGTGGTATAGTTGGTTTTATTACTTCTAAAGAAAGTACGAATTATAATGGTATAGTAGATGGATGGGTATTTCCTATTGTTTGGAGTATACTTTATATACTTATGGGGATATCTAGTTATATTGTAAGGAATAACAAGGAACTTATGAGTATTTATAAAGTTAATTTGGTTATTAATTTATTGTGGCCCATTATTTTCTTTACTTTGAATTTTAAGGTATTTGGTTTTTTTTGGATATTATTATTAATTCTTGTTGTTGGTTATATGATGTATAAATTTTATAATAAAAATAAGATAAGTGCTTATCTTTTGATTCCTTATTTACTTTGGCTTATATTTGCTTCAATATTAAATTTGATGGAAATTATTTAATGATACTTTACACTTTATTATTTGTATATTATTGACAAATGTATTATAGTGTAGTATCATTGGATTGTACTATTTATAGTAGTACAACTTTTGAGGTGAAATAATGTTAGAAAAAATTATATATATATTAGGGGCTGCTTTTTTATTTTATGCTGGGTATTATCTTATTACTTCGATTGGTATATTTAAGAAAAGAAAAAAAGTTACTAATAATAATGATGATAAAAAGAATTTTTTTGCGGTTATTATTGCCGCAAGAAACGAAGAGAATGTTATTGGTAAACTTATTGATAGTTTGAAAAAACAAAGTTATCCTAGTGAATACTTTGATATTTATGTTATTGTTAATAATTGTACTGATAATACTGCTATAGAAGCTAAAAAAGCCGGTGCTAAGGTTATATCATGTACAGAAAAAGTTTCTACTAAAGGAGAGGTACTAAAATACACTTTTGATTTATTTAAAGATAATAATAAAATTGATGCTTATGCAATATTTGATGCAGACAATATTGTTCATCATGATTTTTTAGCTAAAATGAATGATATGATTAATAGTGGTTATTCTGTTGCACAAGGTTTTAGAGATACTAAAAATATTTCAGATAATTGGCTTACTAGTAGTTATGCTATTCTATATTATTTTCAAAGTTTATTTTTAAATGAATCTAGATATAATATGGGTAGATCTTCCTTTTTGAATGGTACTGGTTTTGTTATAAAAAAGGAAGTAATTGATAAGCATGGTTTTAATCCAAAAACAGTAACTGAAGATGTTGAATTTACCGCTATGTGTGCTATTAATAATGAAAAGATTGGATTTGCTACTGATGCTATTACTTATGATGAGCAAACTAATAGTTTTGATGTTTCATGGAAGCAAAGAAAAAGATGGTCTTTTGGTACAATGGAATGTTTAAGAGAGTATTTTCCTACTCTTTTGAAGAAGGGAATTAAAGAGAGAAATTTTGAATGCTTTGATGTAGGATTATTTTATTTGTCAGTAATATCGCATGTTGTATTTAATTTATTACCTATATTTCTTCTTATTAATATAATTATTCATTTTGATAGTTTGACTTTTGATAATATGCTTTATAAAATTATTTTTATTGTAATCTCATATTTATTTGGAGTTGTTGTAAGAATTATTTTACTTAAGAGATATAATAAGAGCTTTAAAGATAATATTGGTGGTGTACTTTTATTTGATTTGTTTGTTATAAGTTGGCTTCCTATTAATTTTATTTGTTTATTTATTAAAAGTTGTAATTGGGATAGTATTAAGCATAATAGAAGTGTTGATATTGAAAATGTTTAAGAATAAATGTAATTTGTTTATTCTTTTTTCTTTTTTTATGGTATAATATTTTATAGTAGAGGAGAGTGTATATGAATATGAAAAAGATTTGGGTATTATGTTTGGTTTGTGTTATATGTTTAACAGGATGTGGTAAAAGAAATGATACGCTTATTATGGTTACTGAAGCTGGTTTTGCGCCATATGAGTATTATGATGATGGTGAAATAGTTGGTGTTGATATTGATATAGCTAGGGAAATTGCTAAAGAAATGGGAAAGGAACTAGTTGTTAAGGATGTTGCTTTTGATTCTATTATTAATGAGGTGAAAACTGGTAAGGCTGATTTTGGTGCTGCTGGAATTAGTTATACTGATGAAAGAGCTAAACAAGTTGATTTTTCTATTAATTATTCTACAAGTAATCAGGTTGTAGTTGTTAAAAATGGTAGTAATATTAGAGATGTTAATAATATTGATGGTAAGAAAATTGCTGTTCAACTTGGTAGTGTAGCTGATACTTATGTTACTTCTAATTTTAAAAATTCTGAAATTGTTAGAGAAAAGAAATATTTGGCTGCTATACAAGATTTGAAGGATGGTAAGGCTGACGCAGTTGTTATGGATGAACTTCCAGCTAAAGAAATGGTTAAAAATAATAATGATATTATGATTCTTTCTGGTAATCTTGCTAGTGATAGTTATGGAATGGTTGTTAAAAAAGGTAATACTAAGCTTCTTAATACTATTGATAAAGTACTTAATAGACTTAAAGAGGATGGTAAGATAGATAAATATGTAATTAATCATACTACTGAGTAAGGAGTTTTTATATGAATAGTTATATGAATTTTTGGGATAAGATATTTAATTTTTTTGGTGGTATTTGGGATTCTTTTTATCAAAGTGTTATTTACGATAATAGATATGAATTTATTTTTGAAGGTTTATTAAATACGATTATTATCGCTATAGGAGCTGCTATTATTGGCATTGTTATTGGTATTGTCACTGCTCTTATTAGAAATAATCATGATATGAATGGTAAGATGAAAATTGGTAATAAATTATCTAAGTGGTATGTTGATATTATTAGGGGTACACCTTCTATACTTCAACTTATGATTATTTATTATGTTATATTTAAATCTGTTAATATTAATATTGTTATTGTTGGAATACTTGCTTTTGGTATTAATTCTGGGGCATATGTTTCGGAAATTATTAGAGCTGGTATTAATTCTGTTGATAAGGGGCAATTTGAGGCTGGATATGGTTTGGGTCTTTCTTATGGAAAGGTTATGAGATATATTATATTACCTCAAGCTTTTAAAAATATTTTACCAGCAATGGGTAATGAATTTATTACTTTGGTTAAAGAGACTGCTGTTGGTGCTTATATTGGTATTGTAGAACTTACTAAGGCTTCGGATATTATTGCTTCTAGAACTTATGATTATTTCTTTCCACTTATTATTATTGCAATTATTTATTTTGCTATTACTTTAAGTCTTACTAAATTATTTAGTAGAATAGAGAGGAGACTTAATAATGTTAGAAGTTAAAAATTTGAAAAAGTCTTTTGATAATAATAAGGTATTAAAAGGAATTGATTTTAAGGTTAATAAGGGTGATATTGTTGCTGTTATTGGTCCTAGTGGTTGTGGAAAAAGTACTTTCCTTAGGTGTCTTAATATGATAGAAAGACCTACTGGCGGTAAGGTTATTTTTGAGGGATATGATTTAACTGCTGGTAATGTTAATTTGCCTAAAATAAGAGAAAAGATTGGTATGGTGTTTCAACAATTTAATTTATTTCCTCATTTGACAGTTATTCAAAATATTACTTTAGCTCCTATTAAACTTGGTATTATGAGTCAGGATGATGCTAATAAAAGAGCTGTAGAGTTGCTTAAAACTATTAATTTGCTTGATAAGAAGGATTATTATCCTAATGAGCTTTCTGGTGGTCAGAAACAAAGAGTTGCTATAGTTAGGTCTCTTATTATGAATCCTGATATTATTTTGTTTGATGAACCTACTAGTGCACTTGATCCTGAAATGGTGGGAGAGGTACTTGATCTTATTCGAGATATTGCCGATAAAGGAATGACAATGATTATTGTTTCTCATGAGATGAATTTTGTTAGAAAGAGTGCTAATAGACTTGTATTTATGGATAATGGTAAAATATCTTTTGATGGAAGTGTAAAGGAAGGCTTTGCTAATAAGGATAATGAGAGGCTTAAAGAATTTTTATCAAAAACTAAAGATAAATAGAGGTATTTTTTGTATTTTTATGTTATAATGTATTTATAGTAGAAAGTGTCTACTTTAGAGAAAGGAAGGGAGAAAATAAAAAATGAATGCTATTGATGTTAAAAGCGAAATTGCACCTTTAAAAAAGGTATTACTTCATAGACCTGGAAAAGAATTACTTAATTTGACTCCAGATACTTTGAGTAGATTATTATTTGATGATATTCCTTTTTTACCAGATGCACAAAAAGAGCATGATGAGTTTGCTCATATTTTAAAAGAAAATGGAATTGAGGTTGTTTATCTAGAAGATTTGATGGCTGAAGTATTGGAACTTAGTGATGAAATTGAGGATAAATTTATTAAACAATTTATATATGAGGCTGGAATTAGAACTCCTAAATATAAAAACCTTGTGTATGAGTATTTAAAAAGTTTTGTTAATAAGAAAGAACTTGTTCTTAAAACTATGGAAGGAATTAAGATGGAGGAAATTAGCAGGGCTAAAAGAGATGTAGAAAAGTCTTTGGTAGATTTAGTTGCTGAAGAATCAGATTTTTTAGCAGATCCTATGCCTAATTTATATTTTACTAGGGATCCTTTTGCTTCTTGTGGTAATGGTGTTATTTTGAATAAGATGTACTCTGTTACAAGAAATAGAGAAACTATATATGCCGAATATATATTTAATTATCATCCTGATTATAAGGATAAACTTGATAAATATTATGATAGATACTTGCCTTATCATATTGAGGGTGGTGATGTTCTTAATCTTAATGAACATATTATTGCTGTTGGTATTTCTCAAAGAACTGAAGCTGGAGCAATAGATGAACTTGCAAAGAACTTATTTAGAGATGCTGATTGTAAAGTTGATACTATTTTGGCATTTAATATTCCTGAATCTAGAGCATTTATGCATCTTGACACTGTATTTACACAGATTGATATTGATAAGTTTACTTATCATCCTGGTATTATGGATACTCTTCAAGTATTTGAAATTACTGAAGGGGATATTCCTGATAGCGATGAAGATTTAAATGTTGTGGAAGTTAAAGGTAGTTTGGAAGAGATACTTGAAAAATATCTTGGAAGAAAGATTGAACTTATCCCTTGTGCTGGTGGAGAAAAAATATCCGCTGAAAGAGAGCAATGGAACGATGGTACTAATACTCTATGTATAGCTCCAGGAGTTGTTGTTGTCTATAATAGAAATAATATTACTAATAATATTTTAAGAGAGCATGGTATTAAGGTTATTGAGATGAGTAGTGCTGAACTTTCTAGAGGTCGTGGTGGTCCTAGATGTATGAGTATGCCTTTAATAAGGGGGAATCTTTGACCCGATGACTACTAATAACAAAGAAATTAATTTGAAAGGAAGAAATTTTCTAACACTTCTTGATTATACTCCAGAAGAAATTAGATATTTGCTTGATCTTTCACATGAGTTAAAAGAGAAAAAGAAAAAAGGTATTCCTCATAGATATTTAGAAGGAAAGAATATTGTTTTATTATTTGAAAAAACTTCTACTAGAACAAGATGTGCTTTTGAAGTTGCTGGCCTTGATTTGGGTATGGGCGTTACATACTTGGATCCTGGTAGTTCACAAATGGGTAAAAAAGAAAGCATTGCTGATACTGCTAAAGTTCTAGGTAGAATGTATGATGGTATTGAATATAGAGGTTATGCACAGGAAATTGTGGAAGAACTTGCTAATAACGCTGGTGTACCAGTATGGAATGGTTTAACTACTGAATTTCATCCTACACAAATGCTTGCTGATGTTATGACAGTTGAGGAAAATTTTGGTCATTTAAAAGGAATTAAATTAGTATTTATGGGCGATGCTAGAAATAATGTTGCTAATTCACTTATGGTTGTTTGTGCTAAAATGGGTATGCATTTTGTTTCTTGTGGGCCTCGTGATTTGTGGCCAGATGAGGATCTTGTTAATAAATGCAAAGAAATTGCTAAAGAAACTGGCAGTGTAATAGAAATGACAGAAGATGTTATGGAAGCTTCTTCTAATGCTGATGTTATTTACACTGATGTTTGGGTTTCTATGGGTGAACCTGATGATGTATGGAATGAAAGAATTAAACTTCTTAGTCCATATCAAGTTAATATGAAAGTTATGAATAATGCTAATGATAATGCTATATTCTTGCATTGCTTACCTTCTTTTCATGATTTAAATACTACTATTGGTAAAGATATTTATGAAAAGTTTGGACTTAAAGAAATGGAAGTTACTGATGAAGTATTTAGTTCTTCTAAATCTAAAGTTTTTGATGAAGCAGAAAACAGACTTCATACTATCAAAGCTGTAGTATATGCTACTATGAGGGATTAGTATGAGTAAGATTGTTATTGCTTTAGGAGGTAATGCTTTAGGTAAAGGCCCTCAAGAACAGTTAACACTTCTTAAGAGTGTGGCTACGACGATTGTTAATTTAGTTAAAGAGGGAAATCAAATTGTTCTTACACATGGAAATGGGCCACAAGTGGGACAGATATTTCTAGCTATGGACTATTCTTCAAATGGCGATGCTGGAACTCCTAAAATGCCATTTCCTGAATGTGGAAGTATGAGTCAAGGTTATATAGGTTACCAACTTCAACAATGTATTCAAGATGAACTAGAACATCAAGGCATTGTTAGAGATTGTGCAACCTTGATAACACAAGTCTTAGTTGATCCAATGGATAGTGCTTTTAATAATCCAACTAAGCCGATTGGAATGTTTTATAGTAAAGAAGAAGCTATGAAAATTCAACAAGATAAAGGTTATATATTTGTTGAGGATGCTGGACGTGGGTATAGGAGAGTTGTACCATCTCCGAAACCTAAAGATATTATTGAAAAGAATGTTATTAAACTTCTTGTTAATAATAATAATATTGTAATTGCTGCTGGTGGTGGTGGAATACCTGTTATTAAAACAGATAAAATTGAATTACTTGAAGGTGTAGAAGCTGTAATTGATAAGGATAAAACAGCTGCCTTGCTTGCTAATTTAATTGATGCGGATATGCTTTTAATTCTTACTGCTGTTGATAAGGTATGTTTGAATTATAATACTGATAAGCAGGTTGAACTTGATACTATGAATGTAGAAGAGGCTAAAAAGTATATTGATGAAGATCAATTTGCTAAAGGAAGTATGCTTCCTAAAATTGAGGCTTGTATATCTTTTGTAGAGAATTCTGATAATAAGAAGGCTATTATTAGTTCACTTGATAAGGCTAGCGATGCAATTAATGGTAAAAATGGTACAATTATAAAGAGGAGGTAAGAAAAATGGCTAAGAAAAAGACTAAGGTAATGTTATCGTCTTTTTCGATAATCTTAATCTTAATATTTGGATTAGGAATATTATCACATGTACTTCCAGATGCACAATTTGTTGGTGATCAAATTGTTAATGGAAGTGGAACTGTTGGTGCTAAATTATCACAAGTTTTGATGTCACCAATATTAGGTTTTGAAGATGCTATTGATGTTGGTATCTTTATTATGATGTTAGGAGGTTTACTTGCAGTAATTAATAAAACTGGGGCACTTGAGACTGGTATTAAAGTACTAGTACGTAAACTTAAAGGTAGAGAATTATTATTAATACCTATATTAATGTTTATATTCTCTATTTGTGGATCTACATATGGAATGCTTGAAGAAACTGTTGGTTTCTATGTATTACTTGCCGCTACTATGATGGCTGCTGGTATGGATCCACTTGTTGGTGCTGCAGTAATTCTTCTTGGTGCTGGTAGTGGATGTTTAGGATCCACTATTAACCCATTTGCAACTGGTGTTGCACTTAGTGCTTTACCTGAAGGTGTTACTGCTAATCATGGTTTAGTACTTCTTATTGCAACATTTATATGGCTTACAACACTTGGTATTTGTATATTATTTGTAATGAGTTATGCTAAGAAGGTTAAGAAGGATAAGGGCTCTACTATTTTATCACTAAGAGAGCAAAAACAAGCTGAGAAAAAGTTTGGTAATTTCTATAAAAAGGATGAGAAAGAAGTTAATTTAACTGGTAAGCAAAAACTTACACTTGTTTTATTTGCTTTGACTTTCCTTGTAATGATTATTGGATTTATTCCTTGGGGTGAATTTGATATTACATTCTTTGATAGTTTTACTGGATGGCTTACTGGTTCTTCACTTGGTAATTGGTGGTTCTATGAAGCTGCTTTATGGTTCTTAATAATGTCAATTATTATTGCTATTATTAATAAATTTGGTGAGAAAGGTTTTATTGATACTTTTGTTGATGGTGCTGATGATATGATTGGTGTTATCTTAGTAATTGCTATTGCTAGAGGTGCTAGTGTTCTTATGGGACAAACTTACTTAGATAATTATATTATATATAATGCTGCTGATTTACTAGCTAAAGTACCGGAGATGTTATTCGTACCACTTAACTATATACTTCATATTGTATTATCAATATTGGTACCATCATCATCTGGTCTTGCTACATTATCTACACCAATTATTGCTCCACTTGCAGCACAACTTGGTTATAGTGTAGAAGTTACTATTATGACTTTAGTTTCCGCTAATGGACTTGTTAATTTAATATCTCCAACTTGCGGTGCTATAATGGGTGGACTTGCTCTTGCTAAAATAGAGTATTCTACTTGGTTTAGATGGGCATTTAAGGTAGTACTTACAATTGCCATTGCTAATATATTTGTATTATGCTTGTTTACTTTATTAGTATAATATCAATAATATAGTATGATAAAAGAACAACTATTTTGGTTGTTCTTTCTTTGTTTGTATGTTATACTATTTTTATAGGGAGGTTTGTTATTATGTTTAATAAGAAAACTAGTTATGAGGTTAATGTACAGGGTATTACTTTTTGGAGAAAGAAAATTAATGAAGATAATACTGAAGTGTTTGTTAGAGAATGTTTAAATGATCCTTTTATGCTTTATTTGGATAAGGTAAAGGGTGATAATTATCTTGACTGGGTTACTGGTAGACCTTTTATTATGGAAGATTTTGGTAAAGATTTTCTTTTAAGTCTTAGTAATATAAAAATATCTAAAGAAAATGTAACTATATGTGATGATGCTGTTGGAAAAGCTTTATATATACTTGAAGATAATGATAGAGAAGAGGAATATACTAATATATCAGAAGGTATTATTTATGATAGTTATTTTTGCGATATTATTTCTTCTAAGTATGGTTTAGATGTTATTCCTGCTAATTTTGTATCCGAAGAAGTTAGAAGAATTAGAGAAATATATAATACTAATAATGATAATGATAATATTAAATGTAAATCTTTGAAGAAAAAAAGAAAATAAAAAATTTAGTTAAAGACTTTAAGGCTTTAACTATCATTGAGAGACTTTAGGCTCGAACTGTTAAAACTAGAACTAAAAAGTATTTAGTTCTTTTTATTTATGTGTTAAAATAACATTAGTGTAGGTGATTATTATGTATTATAAGGAAAATTTTAGATAATTTTAATAGAAATATTGTAAAATAGATATTAAAATTGAAAAAATATTTTATTATATGATACAATTAAATTGTATACTATATTTATAATAATAAAAATAGTGTTATGGTTGTAAATTTGTATAGATAACTTATTTAATATTTAAAATATAATAATTTAGATATAAAATTGGGAGGTATTGCTAATGCAAAAAAAAGATATATTGGATTTGATATATAGTTTTGAAAGGGAAACATGGAAATATAATGCTACTGATAAATTGGATAGTGATATGCAATATATTTACTTTATTATGAAAGATGTTACAAATGTAAGTGAATCTGATTTAAAAGCAATATATAATAGATTAATATCAATTATGGGGATAATAAGGTTTAAGCATGGATTTGAAAGTATCGTTATTGGAAGTAATCCGGAACTTGAAAGTTTAAAAAAAATAATAGATAGTATTTCTTTAAATAGTGGTGATATTATTAACCAATATAATTATATTTCAACTATGTATAATAATTTTATAGATAAAAATAGAAAGATGGATTTTATAGAAAATAAATATTTTGGTATCAAAGGAAAAGAGGGATTATATTTAGCAGTTGAATCCTTGAAGTCGTTAATTACTAATGATCAGTATAGACAATTATTAAGTAGTAACCAAGTTAATGAAGTTATTACTGATTGTATAAAATTAAATAATGGTTTGAATATTATATCTATTGAATCAAAATACAATGCAATGATAAAGAATATTTGGGAGAATTCTTTATCAAATTCAATAGATGAAAATGGAAAATTTAGAATGTTGTTTTCAAATATTTGTGGGGGAACTTTAAGAGAGCGAGCAAGTTCATTAATTAATAGACCGGAACAATCATCTTGTAGTATGATTAGTTCTAATTTTATAGCAACTTATAGTTCAGATATAAGAAGAATAGGATTTATATATCCAAACAATTCTGAAATTATAATGATGAGTGCATATGACTTATGTTCTAATGTTTTTGGATTAGGTTCCATTAATAAAGAAAGAGGAACACTTCTTGCTACTCCGGAAGTATTGGAAAAAATAGGTATAATGAATGCAGCAAATAAAGGTGAAGATTTATATTCATCTGGGTGTTATAATGAAATACTTGTTAATGCTAAACCATGTGGAATAGTGATTATTGGTTTGGGTGAAAAAGATTTGAATATCGATTATTATGATGCAAAGATTCTTTCTTTAGAAATGAATTTACCACTATATTATATTGATACTATGAAATATAAAAATAAATTATCTGATGCGGATAAATACTATATTGCATTTCATTCAATTACATCATATTTGGGAATTAAAATAGAAGATTTATTATACTCAAACGACGATTGTGATATATATGGCTATATACATAGATTAATTGAAAATTATAAAGAACAAATTGTAAATGCTTTCTTATCTCTTAAAAATAGTGGAAATTTAAATAAGGATAATATGTGTCAATTGATGAGTAATATAATGGATATTCCTAAAATAGATATTTCTAAAATTAATGGTAAAAGTAAATAATTAGTTTATTTAATGTAAGTATATCAAAAAAAATTTATTGTGTTTATGGTAAGACGATATTGATATAGATAAAAATAAAATCTATGAAAGAACTAGAATAAACTTTATCAGTTTATACATCACAATGAGAAGATGCAATTATAATATTATTTTATATATGCGCAATACTTGAAAAAATAAAGCATTTAACTAAAGTGAAATCATCATATGACGTAATAAAAGAATTAACTTTTCGCTATAAAATATGTTATTTTCAAAGACTTATTTATAAGGATTTGAAAATCTAGTTAAAAACTTATGGCTTTAACTAGCAGTGAACAACGAGGTGTGAACTGATACTAAAAAAGTATTTAGTTCTTTTTATTTATGTGTTAAAATATTAGTAGTGTAGGTGATTATTATGTATTATAAAATTATTCATGGTAGTGTTACTCTTGGTAATAATACAGTACTTGAAGATATTAATTTTTGTGTTAAAGATAATGAGATAATTGGTATTGTAGGGAGAAATGGCTGTGGTAAAACGACTTTACTTAAGGCTATTATTGGTGAATATGAAATTACTAGTGGATATGAAGAAGTAGATATTATTTCTTCTGGTGACTTTAATATTGGTTATGTTAAACAGAATGATGGTTATAGTTTTAATATGAAGATGATAGATTATATTAGGAGTTCTTTTAAAGATATTCTTGATATTGAAAAGAATCTTAATACTTTAGAGGATGAAATGAGTACTCATTATGATGAGAAGATAGTAAGTAAATATAATGATCTTTTATCTAGATATGAATATATGGGTGGTTATAAATATAAGAAGGAGATAGAGGTTATTTTAAGTAAGTTTGATTTTAGTGATAATGATAAAGATAAGTATTTGAATGAATTTTCTGGTGGTCAACTTACGAAGTTATCTTTGATTAGACTTTTATTATCGAAGCCTGATTTACTTATTTTGGATGAACCTACTAATCATTTGGATATTAAGGCTATTGAATGGCTTGAAGAGTACTTAAAGGGATACAAGGGCTCTATTATTTTGGTTAGTCATGATAGAATGTTTTTGGATAATGTTTGTAATGTTATATATGATATTGAGTATGGTACTTTAACTAGATATAGTGGTAATTATTCTTATTTTGTTAAGAAGAAGGAAGAAGATTATTTGAAGAATCTTAAGGATTATGAAAGACAACAACAGGAGATTAAGAGACTTACTGATATTGCGGATAGATTTAGGTATAAACCTACTAAAGCTGGTATGGCTATGTCAAAATTAAAACAGATTGAGAGAATGGTATTAATTGATAAACCTGATAAAGCTAATACGAAGTCTTTTAAGATTAATTTTAGTCCTGATATGAATAGTTATAGAGATGTTCTTAAGGTTAAAAATCTTTCTATTGGTTATGATAGGGAGTTATGTAAGTTATCTTTTGAAGTGGAAAGAGGAGACAGACTTGGTATTATTGGAGAGAACGGTATTGGTAAAAGTACCCTTCTTAAAACTATAATGGGTGAGGTTCCAGCACTTGGTGGTAAGTTTATTTTTGGTGATAGAGTTAATATTGGTTACTTTTCACAAGCATTAGATAATCTTAATTATGATAATTCTATTTATGAAGAGATTGATAAAGAATTTCCTAGGCTTACATCTAATGAGATTAGAACTCTTCTTGGGGCTTTTGAATTTAGTGGAGAAGATGTTTTTAAGAAGATTAAAGATTTATCTGGTGGTGAAAAGGTTAGAGTTAGTTTATGTAAGATTTTGAATAAAAAACCTAATGTTCTTATTTTGGATGAACCAACGAATCATTTGGATATTATTGGTAAGTCTACTATTGAAAAGATGCTTACTAGTTATAAGGGTACCATTATTATGGTTAGTCATGATAGATATCTTATTAAGAATGTATGTGATAGACTTCTTGTTATGGAAAATGGCAGAAGTACTTTATATAATTATGGTTATAGTGAGTATTTGGAGAAGACTAGGTTTAATAATATAAGTAATGATAATGGGGTTAAGATAGAAAAGAAGAAAAGTATTGATAAAAAGGTTGATTCTTTTGATAAAAATAAAGAGATTAAAAAGATAGAGAAGGATATTTTTGAATTAGAGGAGAGACTTAGTAATCTTAATAATGAGCTTTTGAAGGAAGATGTTTATATGGATATTAATAAGGCTAATTTGATTAAGTTAGAGATTGATATTGTAAGTAAGGATATTGAGAAGAAAACATTAGAGTGGGATGAGATTACAAAGGATATGTAATTTGTTTAAAAAATGAATATATGAAGTATGCTTTTATGTAAGTATACTTTTTATTGTTTTAATAATTAATTTTGTCTTTATATTTGATTGATTGTTTAAGACCCCCTTACTATGCACCATAAAAAAAACACCAAATGGTGTTTGAATTTTCAATATGGTGTTTGAATTTTCAATGGAGCGATAACTTTACTTATATTCGAAAAATTATACTCCCAAGATTGATTAAATCAACTAGATAAATTATATCAGATATAAAAATTATTACAATACTTTTGATAGAAAAATTGCTCGATAATATATTAAAAAAAACAGAAATATGATAAAATTAAATTACAATAGGAGGTGAAATTATGTGGATTTACATTATCATTGCAATTATCGTTTTGATTGTCATTTATGCTTTAGCTCTATATAATAGTTTTGTGAAACTAAATAATAAAGTAAAAGAGGCTTTTTCTACTATGGATGTTTATCTAAAGAAAAGATGGGATTTAATTCCTAATATAGTAGAAACAGTAAAAGGATATGCTAAGCACGAAAAAGATACTTTAAAAGAAGTTGTAGAGTTAAGAAACAGTACTTATGATAAAATGTCTGATGAAGAGAAAATTAAGACAAATGAACAATTATCTAGTGGTATTAACAAGATTATGGCCTTAGCAGAGGCTTATCCTGATTTAAAAGCAAATGAAAATTTCAAAGATTTAAGTAAACAATTAACAAAAGTTGAAGATGATATTGCTAATTCAAGAAAATATTACAATGGCGTTGTTAGAATTTATAATAATAAAGTTGAAATGTTCCCAAGTAATATTTTTGCAGGATTGTTTGGTTACAAATCAAAAGCAATGTTTGAAGCAAGTGCAAATGAAAGAGAAAATGTAAAAGTTGAATTATAGTTAGGAGGATACAATGAAAAGAATCATTAAGGGAATTTCTTTATTTGTTGTAATTGCACTATCTCTAGTATTTGCTTACCCATTAAATACTTATGCACTAACTGAACAAACATCTTATGTAAGTATTGATAATACACAAAATTTAGAAGTTGGAAGTTTATCTTTCTCAAATATTTCATTTAGGGATTATTCTTCCACTTCTACTCAAGCATTTGGATTAACAGGTGTAGTTGCTAATAGTTCTAGCGATACTATTAGTTATACTTCAACAGCTTATTATTATGATTCAAACTATAATTTAATAGCGCAAGGGTATAATTCAGGAACAGCAATTTCAGGAACTAGCAATTTTAATCAAATGTCTAATTTAAGTATTTTAGGGGAACATAGTATTAATGAAATATATTATTATCGTTTATCAATTAATATAAGTGGTACCACTAATTCATCAGGAACAATCAATTCACCGAGTTTAACACCTAGTAAAAATTATCAATATAGTTCTTACGATTATGTTCTTGATAAGTATGATATTAATATTATTGTTAATGAAAATAATACCTTTGATATAACTGAAACAATTACAGCATATTTCAATATTCCCAAACACGGAATATTTAGAACTATTCCATTAAAAAATACAATTACAAGATTAGATGGTACAACATCAACCAACCGTACTCAAGTGACAAATGTTAGTGTTGATAATGAATATACAACATCTAGAAAAAATGGTAATTATAAATTACAAATTGGGTCTGCTAATAGCACGTTAACTGGTGAGCAAAAATATGTCATTAAATATACATATAATTTAGGAAAAGATCCCGCGAAAAATTATGATGAATTATATTATAATATAATTGGAAATGAGTGGGACACAGTCATTGGTAATATAACTTTTTCAATTACCATGCCTAAAGACTTTGATTCCAGTAAATTAGGCTTTTCATCAGGAAATATAGGTTCAACAGATAATAGTAAAGTTAAATATAATGTTAGTGGAAACAAAATAACAGGAAGCTATAATGGTGTTCTTAGTGTTGGACAAGCACTAACTGTTAGATGTGAATTGCCTGAAGGATATTTTGTAGGTGCAGGGCTAAATATAAATATAATGGATTATATTATGTTCTTAATTCCTGTTATATTTTTAGTAATAGCAATATTATTGTGGTATAAATTTGGTCGTGATGATCAAGTTATAGAAACGGTTGAGTTTTACCCACCAGAAGGATTAAATAGTTTAGATGTTGGCTTTTTATATAAAGGTAAGGCTGAAAATAAAGATGTAACATCATTATTAATATTTTTAGCAAATAAGGGATATCTTGAAATTGATAACAAAAAAATTAATTTAAATTCTGAAAAGATAAATTTAAATCAAGATTCAAAAAATAGTGCTAATCAAAAAATAATTGAATTACAAAATAAAATAAATGAAGAAAGAATAAATAATCCAAATTCTAAAAAAATTAAGTATTATGAAAATATGTTAGACATTTATAAAAATATTGATACTCCAATTGATTATGAACAATATGGCCTTAAATCTTCAATTAATAAACTTAATAGAGAAAATAAGTTTTTTATAAAAAAATTGAAAGATTATGATGGAACAAATGTAAATGAACAATTGTTTATGGATGGATTGTTTGAATATGATAGAACAGAAGTTACAGATGAAATGCTATACAATAATTTCTATATAACAAATAATAGAATATTGCATAATGTTAACAGCAAACAAAATATGGATAAAATATTTGAAAAATCTGCTACAAACAAAAAATTTCTAATTATTTTAATGATTATTGCTACCTATTGTTTGATTACAATACCGCCAATATTTAATTATGGCCAACCAGAAATATTAATTTTTGCATTACTTTTTCCAGGTATTGGTTTTTCGGCGTTATTTGGAATGTTATTTGGTAAGACACCTATTCCAGTTAAAATATTTGGTTTAATTTGGGGATTGGGATTTGGTGGAATACCTTGGACATTTATGGTATTACCCGCAATAACTCAAGATATATTATATCTAATTGGTTATGTCGTAGGAATAATATGTGTGTTAGGAATGATATTGTGTCTAGTATATCTTCCAAAAAGAACAAAGTATGGTAATGAAATGCTAGGAAAATTAAAAGGATTTAAAAACTTTTTGGAAACTGTAGAAAAGGAAAGATTAAAAGCATTAGTTATGCAAAATCCAAATTATTTTTATGATATTCTACCATATACTTATGTTTTAGGTGTATCTGATAAGTGGATTAAAAAATTTGAATCAATATCATTACAAGCTCCATCTTGGTATGATAGTTCTAATGGCTTTGATGTTTCTTCTTTTGGAACATTTATGAATTCTACTATGGTTTCTGCTCAAAGTGCTATGTCGTCAAGTCCATCTAGTTCTTCTGATGGATTCTCAAGTGACGGTGGGGGATCTTCTGGTGGAGGTTCATCTGGAGGCGGCTCCGGCGGTGGCGGTGGCGGCTCTTGGTAAAATAATATTATTAAAAAGACAATTTAGGTCATTGTGACCTAGAGTTGTCTTTTTCTTTTTGTATATCTTTATCAAAATTATCAAGATTATTTTGCATAGATTCTGATCTATCTTTAATATCTTTGCAATACTTATCATATTTACGAAGTTCTTTAATAACTGTTTGTATATTATTTATTTCAGCAAGTATTTCAGATTTATCTTTTTCAGTCTTTGCTCTACGATTCTTAAGCATCTATCAATAATTTCATAGGATTTCTTACTAAATTTGCAAGACCATTCAATTTTGGTTTTGAGTTCATCACTCATATTGATTTTCTTCTTTATTATCTTAATCATATCACATCACATCTTTCTTTGTAATAACGTACAAAAAAATCAACTAGTAATAGTTGATTTAATCATTAACGTCACATTGGTGCGACGATTTTACCTTATGGAGCGGTAGTTGAGTGATTACACAACTTTTTCTCACTTGAGGATGATATATAAATCATCATCCATCTATAAATATTATAGCACTTTTTTTGTTTTAATAATATTTATTTTAAATAATTGTTAATAATTTTTTTGTAATCTTTTTCATTACTATTTTTAATAACTATTTTCATTTTAAATTTGTTTGTTATAGTTTTAAAATACTGATTAATCAAATCTTTATCAAATTTAAATATAAAGTTTAAAAATAAGTTATCTTCTTTATCATCCTCTAAACAATATTTTAGTATATAGTTATAATCTTCTTGTGAGTAATTTATTAAATCTTTAACACCCCAATTTTGTTGATTTTTAAACAATAATTCTAAGTGTTCTTTAACGAATTTTCTACAGAAATCTAAATCAATTCCATAATAATCACTATATATGTTGTGTTCCCAATTATTATTTTCCATTTTTATTAATGCAAGTAATGTTAAATGAATTGCTACTCTCATTTCTTCAGATTCCAAATTCATTCCAATAAATAATTTAAAACTCCGCTCATCTTTATTTTGAAGTGTTCTTAATAAAAGAAGCGCTGTTGCTTGACCTAATATGTGAGGTTTCATTTTTCTTTCTTTTGGCTTTATATAGTCGTAAGAAAAATTTGTAATATCTCTAATAATATTGCAACCATTATGAGCTGACATTCTATAAATTTCATGTAATTCAGTATAGCAATTTAATTTTTCTCTTTCACTTAAGTATTTATTATTATAAACATTACTATATACTATATCAAAATAATCACTGTTATAGTGATAAATAAAATTTAATTTTATTTCTGGCCAATTTATATAAGAATAATCATTAGTTAAAGCAAAATGTTGTTGTATTTCTATATTAGTTATTATAGGAGATAACATACTTAGATAATTTTTTGTTTCGTATTCATTATTAAAATCCATTATTTTATTAGCTATATCTTTAAAAATTTTATTCATACCATCATAACTTATAAAGATATTATGAAAATTAAATCTTGAAAGAATCCAATTATAATATTGAATGGCTCTAGTTAAATCTTTAAAATATATAAAATGTTCTATTACTTCTACAAAATCATTTACTATACTCGGTGCATATGACATATTCAAATGATATTTTTGTAATTCCTTAGGTATATTAAACAATATTCGATCAATTAAAACTTTGTACATGTTTATATTTTTTATATATGAATTGTCATTATTTGCAATCAGTTTTATTGTTTCTTCTTTTAAATTTATTAACAGAGGGGAATTGTAGTCTTTAGGAGGAATATTGTTAATTATATTTTTTTCGCATTCTAAATAGTATTTTGAATATAGCAATTTTACATACTTTTTTGTTGTGACAAAGATTGTTCCTATTTTTGTTATAATGTATATTAGAACAAAGATTGATAATAAAAATAGTGAAATTATTAAATTAGAACATTCTTTTTTTATTGTTAATGTAACATTAATAATCATTGAAACATATAAAAGAAACATTGGCAAATAAAATTTTAATAATTTTTTACCAAACAATAAATTTGTTGTTTTTTCTCCAAGGATATGTTTATCCTCGACACTCGATACAAGTGATAGTACAGCAGTGGTCAAAAATGTACTTCCTATTTGAGATATTACCAAATCTTTATAAATATCTTCGTATTTAATATCCATTATTTTAATAAATTTCCATGAATGAAAATCAAATGAAATGACATTTAAAATTTTCAATATGAATAAGTATATTGTGATAAATAATATAAATTTTAAACAATTATAAATTAAATTTGTTTTTGGAGTCCATTTATGTTCTGCTTTTTTTAAATAATTATCAATATTCCATTTATTTTTTTTAATCGACATTTTAATTTTTGCTATTTTTTTCATAATTATCCCACCCAACAAAAATAAATTGCTATTATTATAACATATTTTAAGTATTATCAACAAAAATAACTGTGTTTTATGTTATAATATATACGAGGTGTAATGTATGAGTGATAACTTGATATTTTTTATGAATGCTTTTTTGTTTGAATTGGAAGAATCATTAAATAATAATTTGGCATACTTTGATGATGTTAAATTCCAATTTGATGAAGCAAATACTGATCAACAAATAAAAATAAAAATTAAAGAATTCATTTTAAGTAATTTTAAAAGTATTAATAGTGTCACTGAAATAAAAAGTAATGGCAAGGATACTTATATTTCAAAAGATGATTTTAGTATTTCGAATGTTAAAGTTCCATCAGAATTAACAGATGATGATAGAAATTATATTCGAAGTACTAGAAATGCTGTATATACTAATCCGGACTTACTATTTATTATAACTGATGGAGAAAATAACTATAGAATTCCTGTTGAAGTGAAAAGTACAAAAAATAATAATATTCCTGGGTCTAGTGTACAACAAATAGATGCAAATGACTGGGTAATATTTTTGAAACATGATGATAAACATATTTTGGAATTTGTTACTGGAAAATATATTGATGCAATAAGCGGTACAATGCAATTTCCTGATAGAAGTCCTAGACCACAAGTATCTTATAATATATTAAAGAATTGGAATAGAGATTATAGAACCTTTAAAAATGGTATTCTAGCTTTTGAAGAGGATAAAGATAAAGATGATAAACTTCAATTAATTGAAGATTGGCAAATGCTATTGTCGAAAAGATGGTTAGGTTTATTGAAACAAAAAAAGAAATTTTATAATGAACCTTGGTTTAATAATAATATAAGAAAATTTTCAGTATTGTTACTAGAATATTATGATTCATTAAGCAATGAGGAAAAACAAGAATACATAAATTTTATTAAGGATAATATTACAGGAGAAACCAATGACTAAACAAAAATATAAAGTAGTATCCTTGTTTTCTGGATGTGGCGGTATGGATTTAGGATTTGAAGGGAACTTTACTTATTTAAATAAAAAATATGCTGCTAACCCTTTTGAAATAGTTTACTCCAATGATTTTGAAAGGAAAGCGTGCGAAACATATAATTATAATTTCAAAACAAAAATAGTTTGTGATGATATAAATAATATAGATGAAAAAGACATTCCAAATTGTGATATAGTTATAGGTGGATTTCCATGTCAAGACTTTTCTTTAGCTGGTAAAAGAAAGGGATTTAATAGTCAAAGAGGACAACTTTATAAACAAATGTTAAGAATTGTAAAAAGTAAAATGCCAAAAATATTTGTAGCAGAAAATGTTGAAGGAATTAGTATAAATATTGAAAATAGTTCTCCGTTATTGAAAATAATTGATGAGTTTAGACATGTAGGTTATAAAGTTGATTATCAGTTATTTAATACTGCTGATTATGGAGTTCCTCAAACAAGAAAAAGGATTATTATAATAGGAGTCCGTGATGATTTAAACATATTACCCAAATTTCCTAAACCAACATTAACTTCAAATACTTGGATTACCGCAAAAGATGCTATAGATGATTTATGGGATAAATTGGATACAGGTTATGTAAAAAATCACACTTCAAAGGATTATTCAAAAGCAAAATTTTCAGAAAATGGTAAGGGTCAAGGAAACAGACAAATTGAGGCTGATAAACCATCTATAACTATAAGAGCTGAACATCATGGAAACATAGAAGGCCATTATAGAAGTATGAATCCTAAAGAACCTAATAATAAAAATTTTTGGAGAAGATTATCAATTAGAGAATGTGCAAGAATTCAAAGTTTTCCAGATAGCTTTGTATTTCCATGTGCGGCTTCTTCTGCATATAAACAAATAGGAAATGCTGTCCCACCTGTTTTTGGATGGCATATTGCAAATAATGTGCTTGAAATTTTAGAGCAAATCGAAAAAGATGATTTATAGGGATATTCCAGAATCATCTTTTTCTTTGCCAAAATTATCATTATAACCTAAAATATTATCAAATGTTTTTTCACTAATAATTTGATTATTATACATGTCATCAACAACTTCTGTATAAATGTCTTCTTTATCTTTTCTATTAAGCATTCTTTTTAAGAATTTAACTAGTTTTTCAAATAAATGTTGCAGTCCTTGAAGTTGATGTTTTAAATCAAAATTATCATTTTTTAATTCTTTTATTTGTTTTTCTTGAGTTTCTACTTTTTCATTTAAGTTATCAACTCTTAACTCTAGCGTTTCATTATTCTCTCTCAAACTTTTAAGTTTTCTACTATCTTGTCTTGCTTGTTTAGTAATAATATTTAAGTTTGCCGATAATTCTTTTACATCTCTATAATCATCTGTAATTTTATCAACTTTATCAATATAGTCTTCCAATTTATCTTTTTGTTCTTTAGAAATAATAAATAAATTATCTTTTAATAGAACTTTCTTAAGATTTTTTATTTCATTCTTAATAATATTAGAATTAGATTTTAATTCTAAAGAATTATTACTTATTGAATCTATTTCTTTTTGATGTTTTTCAATTAAGTTTTTAGTTTCTTGATAATTAGACATGTCAGATACATTAATATCTCTATTTCTACCTTTTAATTTTTGCTTTAAAGTAGCATCCAGATTATATTCTTTGTTGTATTCTTCAATACATAGAGTTCTCATCTTATCTTGCAACTCTTTTAATGAATTTCTAGTAAACACATCTGTTTTGCCAACTTGAGTTGTCATTCCAGTTTTACAATTATACTTTATAGGAACACCTACAATGTGCATGTGAGGACTAGTCTCATCATAATGAATTATTGCACTACACACTTTAAAATTTGGTATTAATAACTCTAAATCATCCACTTGTTTTGAATATACATTAGTCATTTTATATTTATATTTTAAATCCTTTGTGTCCCAAAATTTCTTATCTCCAAGTTCAATTATAATCTCGCAAGCTAAATCACTTTTAGAATTATCACTTACTTTTTTGAAATAATTATCTATCTTTCTATCTTCTCTTGTTTGCTTATTATTGTATTCTAATCTTGCTTCTTCAAATTCGTTTTTATAAAAATCTTGAACATCTTTATAAAGGGAAGAAGTACCTTTTACAATTACAATCTGTTCTTGTTCATTGTCATATTTTCTATAATTATGATTATCACATTTTGATAAAGTCTTGGCATTTTGTATTCCATTATTAGTCATTGAAGTTGTTCCACTCACGTTATTTTTAGCAGAACTTCTAGCACTATTTTTTTTATTCTTATCACTACCCAAATGGAAAGAATATGCTAATTCACTTATAAAAATCATCTCCTTTTTAATGGCTTTATTTTGGATGTCAAAATATATAACCCCCTAGATATCTTGTCATGCTAACAAGATATCAGTGGGCTAAGGAATATTCCTTAGAATCCTTTATGCAATACTTTGTAATGAAACTATGTACTACATACTTTCAAAACTTCGTATTGTAATGATGAAAATATTTTATCTTCATAAAACATTTTCCTTTGTTAAAATGCTATCGCCACTTTCATTACTTCGTAACAAAACGTGCCACGCATTTTATTTTTTTAAGAGTTCCATTCTGATAGGTTTACTCGGTATATCTTTTAACTCTCTAGAGTAGTCCACATAAGTATTACTATCATCAGGAATGTAATTGAATAATTTGTTTAACTCATCTGCGTCTTTCGTAACTACAATATTTTCTTCTTTGATATATATAATTCCAAATCTATATTCTTCCATTTTAACATCTGGATCTAATTTATAATAATCTTCTAATGGGAACACTCTAACAATAGCAGAATTATCTTCTAAAAAGTTGAAGTAGAATACTTGGTCTTTAACATAGTAGATTGCTTCAGTATAAGAAACATTATAATAGTTCTTTAATCTCATAATTATTTCTCCAACTTCTTCTTCAGGTAGGTATTCACTAAATCTTATTTGTCCTATTAGATTACCAAATATACAATCTTGTTTTCTATCTATATAACCATTCTTAAATAATTCATTACATGGGGTAGCAATTGATTCTCTAAAATTAACACATTTAACAAAACATTCACTACCAACTAATTCAAGTTCTACATTATCTACATAATTCATAATTAAATCAGATTTTTCTTCACGAGTTCTTTTCTTCCATGGTTTCATTTGTCTATCATATTCTTCAGGATGAATTCCTTTATTTATAAATGCTATATCACGAGCAACTAAAATATCTTTAGCCGAATAAGTAAATGTATCGCATTTATCAGCAGTATTAATTTTATCTTGTAGCATTTCTATAGTATCTTCAATTTGTTTAGCTTTTTCTTTATAATCATCTAAACTAAATGCACCATCTACATAGGCAAGTTTAGCTCTTTCTAATCTTGCTTTTTGTGTTTCAATTTCTTTAGTAATATTTTCTCGAGGTTCATCAAAGTTTTTGATTATCATAGGAACAAAGAATTGATTAACAATAGAATCATATTCAGTTAGTTCATCAACAAAAGTTTTAAAATGTTCTTCAACATCTTTTTCTTTAACTGTTAATTTGCAATCACGACAATAATAGTAAAAGTATTCATGTCCTTTTTTCTTTGAAGCTTTACCACCTAGAATCTTGCCACATTTAGGACATAGTAATTTTTGTAAGAAGATATAAGTTAAAGTTCTTGAATAAGCACGAGAGTTATTTTTCTTTTGAAACTGACATTCTTCCCACATTTCTTTACTAACTAATGGTTCTACTACATTAGGGTAGTAAGTAGGATGTTTAGTTCTTTTACCATGAACAAAATCTCCTTTATATATTTCATTTTCAATAATATGAAGTATTGTATTATCTCTCCAATTATCTTTTCCTAGAACTTTTTCTTTCTTAAATAGATTTGCTATTTTTTGATAAGACAAACCATTATGATAAAGTTCATATATTCTAATAACAACATCTTTTGTTGATTCATCAATAACTAATTTTTTATCTTCATGTTTATAGCCTAATGGTGCTTTATGTGGAATGTGGCCTTGTTTGATTGCACCTGCTAGTCCAACTTTAGTTCTTTCACTTGTTCTTTCAATTTCATTTTGAGATACACTCATCATAATACGAGATACCATTCTACCATTTGAAGTAGTAGTATTAATATCATCATTAACTAAATCTAAATAAGCATTGTTTTCTTCTAGAAAAGTTATAATGTTTTCCCAATCAAATATACTTCTTGTTATTCTATCTTGTTTTAAAGCTAACATTGTATTGATTTTCTTGTTTTTAATATCATCTTTTAATCTTTCAAATTCAGGCCTGTAATTTCCTTTTTTAGCACTAATTCCCTCATCAGTATAATAATCACCAATTTCATAACCTTTGGCTCTACAATAGTCTTCTAATCGTGTTTTTTGTTCTGGTAAACTAAATCCTTCACGAGCTTGATCTTCGGTACTAACTCGCATATAAAGACCAGCTACTTTTTTAACTTCCTTATCAGATAATCCCATAAACTCAACTCCTTTTACAAAAAAAGAGGAGACAGCAGTATTAATAAAGTCTAAATACTACTGACTCCTTAAAATAATTGATATTAAAAATATTTAATTTTTTGTGTTTGTGTTTATATTTCATAGATGTACCTCCATTTCTAGAGCATACCTCTTTCATTGGTTATATATAATATCACTTTTGAAAATAATGTCAATAGTTATAGATTTTTAATAAACTCTTGTAAATCACTAATATTAATATGTTTTTGTAAGTTTTCTACATAAACATCTCTACCATGATTAAAAGCAAGAAATGTAGTGCCTTTAATTATTATCTTATTTGGCTCTATATAGTTTATATTTGTTTTCTCAACTTTACGAATAGAACCATTGTAAAATGTTGGCTTAACATTACAAAAATCACATATAAATTGAATTCTTGTTTTAAGTTCCTCATCAATAGGTATTTCTTTTGTTATAACTTTTAACATAATTCACCATCCTTTCTTTTTGGATGGATGATTTATATATATCTTCCAAGCTCACACGTGGGAGTTCGAGACACAAAAAAATCTATCTTTCGATAGATTTATATATCAAACTCGGTATTGTTCCGAGCAGATTCCTCAATGGAGCAGATGAGGGGAGTCAAACCCCCGTCTCAGCCTTGGCAAGGCCGAATTCTAATCGTTGAACCACATCTGCAATGAATATATATACATTATATTAAAAAAATGTGGAAAAATCAACCGTTTTTATTAAAAAAGTTTAAAAAATAATGTATAATATGTATTAGGTGATAATTTTATGTTTGAGAATTTAAGTGATAGATTGCAAGATGTGGTTCATAAGATTAAGGGCTACGGCAAAATAACAGAAGAAAATATTAGTGAAATGATGAGAGAAATCAGACTTTCTTTATTAGAGGCTGATGTTAATTATAAAGTTGTAAAAGAGTTTACAAATAATGTAAAAGAAAAAGCATTGGGAGAAGAGGTTAATAAAAGCCTTAATCCTGGAGAGTTATTTGTTAAAATTGTTAAAGATGAACTTACGGAATTATTAGGTGGAGAGAATACTCCTCTTAATGTAAGTGGTAATCCTGCTACTCTTATGTTAGTAGGTCTTCAGGGAAGTGGTAAAACTACTACTATTGGTAAACTTGCTAACTATCTTAGAAAGAATAATAAGAAGAAACCTTTATTAGTAGCTTGTGATGTATATAGACCTGCTGCTATTGACCAGTTAAAACAAATTGGTAAGGAACTTAATATTGAAGTTTATTCTGAAGGTAAAGGTAATCCTGTAGAAATATCTAAGAATGCTATTAAATATTCTAAAGATAATGGATATGATTATGTTCTTATAGATACTGCTGGTAGATTACAAATAGATGAATCTTTAATGGAAGAATTAGATAATATTCAGAAGGAAGTTAATCCTGATGAAACTATTTTAGTAATTGATTCGATGATGGGACAAGATGCTATCAATGTTATTAATGGTTTTAATGATAAGATTAAACTTAGTGGTGTTATTTTAACTAAACTTGATGGTGATACTAGGGGTGGTGTTGCTTTATCTGTTAAACATCTTACTAATTTACCAATTAAATTTATTGGTGTTAGTGAAAAAATGGATGGTCTTACTCCTTTCTATCCTGAAAGAATGGCCTCTAGAATACTTGGTATGGGAGATATTTTATCTATAGTTGAAAAGGTTCAGGATGAAATAGATGAAAAAGAGGCTGAGAAAACAGCTAAAAAAATGATGAAAGGTAATTTTGATTTGGAAGACTTTTTGAATCAACTTAATCAAATTAAAAAGTTAGGACCCCTTGAGAATATTTTAAAGTTACTTCCTGGGGCTAAAAAGATGGGACTTAATAATGTTAATATTGATCCTAAAATTATGAAAAGAACAGAAGCTATTGTTTTATCTATGACTCCTGAAGAGAGAAGAAATCCTAGTATATTAAAGGCTAGTCGTAAGAAAAGAATAGCTGATGGTTCTGGGACTACTGTTACTGATGTTAATAGATTGCTTAATCAGTTTGAAGATATGAAGAAAATGATGAAAATGATGAGTAATGGTAATTTTAAAATGCCATTTTAGGGGATATTATGAAAGGACTTACAATTAAAGAACCATGGGCTAGTTTGATAGTTAATGGTTATAAGAAATATGAGTTTAGAAGCTTTAAGACTAATTATAGAGGTAAGATACTTATTCATGCTGGTCTTAATTTAGAAAGTGATAATGCTTTGAAGTTTAAGGATTATAATCTTAATTATGGTCATGGTGAGATAATAGGAGAGGCGTATCTTACGGATTGTATTTTAGTTACCGATGAATTTGAAAATGAGTTATATAATATTAATCCTTTGGTATATGGGAAAAGTAAACATGCTAGAAAATATGCTTGGAAATTGGATAATGTTATAATGTATGAAAAGAGAATTCCTTATAAGGGAAAACTTGGAATTTGGAATTATGATGGTAATATCTAAATTTATTCTAAAATTAGACTTCTTTACTATTTACATATTTTATGTGAACATATTATATGTGTAGATAGGAGGATAATTTATGAATTTTAGTGATGGTTTTAACCAAGGTATGTATGATGGTGATATTGATATTAATATAACTAATACTAATCAAAATGTGAATGATAATACTAATATGAATTATAATAATGTTGGTGGTCCAATGATGGGTGAATCTGTAATGGGTGGAGTTACTTCTCCAGTTATAGAGACTCCTAGAGAAAGAGTTGTATATAGAAATATTTATCATACTGTACCTCATGTATGTCCTATAAATACTAGAATTGTCAATAATCATATTTATAAACATACTTATCAACCTAGATATAGTTGTTGTGAAGAAAATACAGTTACTAATGAACAATGTGGTAGCTGCTGTCAATTTAGATAGTATTTATTATTAAGAGCTTATGCTCTTTTTCTTTTTGGCAATCTTTTGTTTGTGAGTACAAGCGTTGCAAATTTACTTTGTGAGATATTGATAAATATGTATTTTATATTATGATATTTAATATTTTTAAAAATTAGGTTGACTTTGTTACTATGATAGTTTATACTTTCTGTGCAATTGCAATATATTTAAAAAAATAATTTTTGGCCGTTTTTTTGGGAGGTTTTAATTGAAAAAAATTGTATTTTTGATTGCTGTTATTTTTACTATGATTCCGTTTTTTGTTAAAGCTAATATAGTTAATCTTGTTAGTGATAGATATGATAATATATATGTTTATTACTATGATGCTGAACTTGGTAGGACAAGGTTCTTGGAAGGTAGTAAATATTCTTTTAACGGTAAGGTAGCTTATTGCTTGGAAATTGGTAAGCGTATTAGTAGTATGAATTATAATATATATGATTCTTTTGATAATATTAATATTAATAATGAGGATTTGAATTATATTAAACTTATCTCTTATTATGGTTATAATTATCCTGGTCATCATACTGATAAGTTTTATATGGCTACGCAAGAACTTATTTGGACAAGACTTATTAGAACTAATGTTAAATGGGTTAATAATATGAATCCAGATTCATTTGTTTATATTGAAAGGGAAAAAGAAGAAATTTATGATTTATATAGAAAGCATTATAAAAAACCTTCTTTTGATGGTAAGGAAATTGATCTTGTTTTAGGTGATAGTAATGTTATTAATGATGAAAATGATACTTTGTATTTATATGATGTTAAAACTAAAGGTGTTTCAATATCTGGTAGTAACTTGATTATTGGTAGTGATTTTGATAGTGGTGAAATTGTTTTAGAAAAGCCTAAATATACTAGTGATAATTTTCTACTGTATACTTCTGGAAGCTCACAGAAAATGATGACTGTTGGTGATATTAATACACCTACTAGTAAGGTTAAAGTTAATCTTATTAGTGGTAGTGTTAGTATAAATAAACTAGATAATGATACTGAGAGTGATTTGCCAATAGGAGAAGCTAGCCTTAAAGGAAGTATTTATGGATTATATAACAATGATAATGTGTTGGTAGATAAATTTATTATTGGTGAAAAGGAAAAGATTTCTCATTTGCCTATCGGACATTATTATGTAAAAGAAATTAAACCAGGTAATGGATATCTTTTGGATGATAATGATTATGATGTTGATATTACGAAAGATAATTTGAATATTAGTCTTACTGTGTATGATGAAGTAATAAGGAGAAAAGTTGATTTATTTAAAGTTTATGGTACTAATGAAACAGGAATTATGACTGGTGAAGAGGAAATTAAGTTTATTGTTTATGATAAGGATAATGTTTTATATGATACTATTGTTACGGATAGTGATGGTTATGCTAGTATTATTCTTCCTTATGGGACTTATACTTTTCATCAAGATAATTCTACTCCTGGTTATTATAAGGTAGATGATTTTAAGGTTACTATTGATACTTTTGATAGTAGACCTATATATAAACTTTTATCGGATAGTGAAATTACTTCTAAAATTAAAATAATTAAGAAAGATATTGATACGCTTGATAATGTTGTTAATAGTAATATTAAATTTAAAATATTTGATGTTCAAAATGATTCATATGTTTCTTTTAAGCTTACATATCCAGAAGTTAAAGTAATAGATGAATTTGAACTTAATACTGATGGTATATTTGTAACTCCTGATACTTTGCCTGCTGGTGAATATATTTTATATGAAGTTGATGATTATATGGAAGGATATAAGTATAATAGTGATGGTATTAGGTTTACTATTGATGATTCTTCGGATTTTATTAATGATGATGATTATGGTATTTTATTAGAGGTTCCTTTTTATAACAAGAGAGTTAAGGGTAATATTATTGTTAATAAATATGGTGAAGATGTAATATATGATAATGATACTTTCTATTATAAAGATATTTATTTGGATGGTGTATATTTTGAATTATATGCTAAGAATGATATATATGAAAATGGTAAACTTATTTTTAATAAGGATTCTTTAGTGGAAAGTTGTGTTACTGATGATGGGGGATTATGTAAATATAGTGATTTACCATTAGGAAGTTATTATTTGAAAGAGGTTAAATCTAATTATAATAATGTTATAGATAATGATATATATGATATTGAACTTAATTATAAGGATCAATATACTGAAACTATTAATTATGAACTTGATGTTTTTAATCATTTGAAAAAGGGTAAGGTTACTGTTAATAAATATGAAAGTAATAGTAATATTAAATTAGCTAATACTTTGATTGAGATTAGAAGTATGGATGATAGGGTTGTATATAAAGGATATACTGATCATAATGGTCAAATAATAGTTGAGGATTTGCCTTATGGAGAATATTATATAGCAGAGGTTGAAGCTAGTACTGGTTATAGGGTATTAGATGATAATATATATTTTACATTGGATAAAGATGATGTTAGTATTGATATATATAATGAAAGAATAGTTGTTCCTAATACTGGTATTAATATTGGAATTATTAATGTTTTGATTTTGATTACTATTATTTTATTTACAATTATTTGTATTATTTTTGGGGATAATAAGAAAATAGTTTTACTTTGTATATTTATTATTGGTGCTTGTTCTATTTGTTTAGGAAGATATTTTTATAGATATTTTGGTGATACCGTTAAAAATGATAAAGCTGTTAAGGATTTCTTTGATAATAATATTGATGATGAATATGATGAGGAATATAAATATACTTCAGTTATTGAGATTCCTTCTATTAATTTAAAACGAGGTATAGTGGATATTAATAGTGATTATAATGATGTTAAATATAATATTGAATTTATGAAGAGAGATGATAATAAAATTATATTTGCTTCACATAATGGTAATTATTATTATTCTTATTTTGGAAAATTAAAGGATATGGAACTTGGAGATGATATTAACTTCTATGATAATAATAGATTATATAAATTTATTTATAGTGAGAGTTATGTTATAAAGAAAGATGGTTATGCTGATATATATTGTGATCCTACAAAAAAGTGTATTGTTTTGATTACTTGTCTTGAGGAAAATGATGATGCACAAATTGTATATATTGGTTATTTGAGTAGAGTAGAACCTTATGAGAATGAGGAGTAGAACTCTACTCTTTTTTCCTTGCTTTTTTATATGTATCGTGTTAAAATTATTATAGGTGGTAAGGTAGAATGGCAACTAAAAAGGATGTTAAATGGGATAAACTTAATGACTATATTACTTATCGCATTATTGATAGTACTCTTTACTTAATTGAAAAAGATGATTATATCAATGATGATAGTTGGAAACTTATTTGTAAAAAGATTAAGTTGTTAATTGAGGACAATAATATTTCATATATTAATATATCTTCTAAAAATATAGATAAAAATAGAAAGATTTATCAGGAACTTGGATTTACAATATCTTATTATGATGTTAATAAACTTAATATGATATATGATGGTATTAAGGATAAAAAGTTATATAGAACATATGGTATAATAACTAAGAATGATTTTTTGAATAGTTTAAAAGAGGATAATAAAATATCTTCTAAAAATGAAACGATTGTGTATTCTAATTCTGGGTTTGTTAGTAATGTATTACTTTTATTTGGTGGTATTTTATTACTTTGCTATTTTTGCGTACAAGGGGCTATTTATTTGGTTAAATAGAAAGGATGATTTTGTTATGATTGATAGTATATTAACTATATTGAGGGCACTTATTGATATTTCTCTTGTGTGGATAATTGTTTATTATGTGCTTAAAAATATTAAAAATAATGTTAAAATGGTATTGCTTTTTAAAGGTGTTTTAGTTGTTCTTATTGTTAAGTTTATTAGTGATACATTGAATTTGGTTACTATTGGACTACTACTAGAATATGTTATTATGTGGGGTCCTTTGGCACTTATTATTATCTTTCAACCGGAAATTAGAAGTATGTTAGAGCATATAGGTAGAAAACAATTGTTAGGTAGACATAAGGTACTTACTCTTGATGAGAGAGAGAAACTTGTTTATGAAGTTATGTCAGCGGTTGATTATCTTAGAAAATCTAGGATTGGTGCTTTGATTGTTATTGAGAGAGATATTAGTTTGAATGAGTATATTGAAAGAAGTAAACCTTTATATGCTGATATTTCTTCGGAACTTCTTATATCAATATTTTTCCCTAGAAATCCTTTGCATGATGGTGGTGTTATAATTCAAGGTAATAAAATTACTTCTGCCGGAGCCGTTTTTCCTATAAGTATTAATACTAAGATTAGTAAAAAGCTTGGTACTAGACATAGGGCTGCTGTTGGTATTAGTGAGGAATCTGATGCTATAGCTGTTGTTGTTAGTGAAGAGACTGGTAAAATTTCTATAGCTATTGGTGGTAATTTGAATTATAATCTTTCGTTAGATGATGCAAGAATGATTTTGGTTGAAGAACTTAAGCCTAAAAAAGAAATCCTTTTAGATGATGAATTTGAAGATGAAGCGGAGGATGATAGTAATGAAAAAGCTTAAGAAAGTTATTAAAGTTATTAAAAAATTCTTTAGGGGAATTGGTAATTTTATTGATAAAGTATTTGTAACTCCTATTACTAAATTGGTACTTCGTATTGGTGAAAAGACTGATAAAAATACTGGGAAGTTTGAAAAATGGCTAAATAAGAAGAATACTTTGGTTTTTATATCATTGTTTGTTGCATTGTTCTTTTATGGTTATGTTAATAATCAGGCTAGTACTGTTATTGATAGTGCTGCTGAAGTTTTATCTAATCAACCTGTAGAGGCTACTTATAATAAAGAGGCTTATGTTATTGAGGGTATTCCTGATACAGCAGATGTTACTTTAATAGGTAGAACAGTGGATTTGTATTTGGCTAAACAATTGTCTACTGGTAAGGTTACTGTTGATTTATCTAATTTAAGTGTTGGTACACATAAGGTTGATTTGAGTTATAAGAATTCTATTAATTCTGTTAATTATAAACTTGATCCTTCTTCTATTACTGTTAATGTATATTCTAAGGTATCTGCTACGAAAAATATTACTGTTGATGTTATTAATAAGGATAAACTTAATAGTAAATTATCTATTCAGTCTATTACTTTGGATAAAGAAGAGGTTATTATTAAGGGTACTGATGATGAAAAATCTATTCATAATATTAATAATGTAGCTACTGTTAAGGCACTTGTTGATGTTGGTGGTATTGAAGAAGCTGGTGTTAATAAGATTGATAAGGCTAAATTAGTTGCTTATGATAAATATGGTAATGTTGTTGATGTTGAAATTGTTCCGGAAACTGTATCTGCTACTGTTAATGTTGAATCTTATAGTGGTAGTGCTAAACTTAAAGTTATTCCTAAGAATATTGATAAGATAGCATTTGGTAAAGCTATTAGTTCTATTACTGCTTCTGTTGATAGTGTTAATATTTATGGCGATGAAGATGTTGTTAATAAATATGCTGAATCTTATATACCTATAGAAATTGATGTTAGTGGTTTATCTAGTAATAAGACTTATACTGCTGTTATTCCTAAGCCTGATGGTATTAGAGAAATATCAGAAAAGACTATAACTGTTAAAGTTTCTCTTGGTGATGAAGAGAGTATGGAAGTTAATGATGTTCGAATTGATGCTATTAATCTTGGACCTAATTTGAAAGCTGGTGCTATTGGAGAAAATTCTTCTAAGACAACGGTTATTATTAAGGGTACTAAAGAAGTTCTTAATAGTATTGATCCTACAACGATTAAGGCTACGGTTGATTTATCTGGCCTTGGTGAGGGTGAACATTCTGTTTCTGTAAATGTAACTGGTGATGATGTTAAAGCAAGTTATTTTGCTAAGACTTCTAAAATTAAGGTAAGAATTAATAAAAGTTAATATCTAGTTTTGTCTAGTTTTGTCGAATGTAATGCAAATTTTGGAATTATATGCTAATCTTATATTAAAGGAGATGAAGAGTATGCCAACATATGTGTTACTAGAAGATATTTTTGAAGAGATGAGTAGAAATATTTCTTATATTAAACTTAATACTTATTTAAAGAAAGAAAAGAAAATTTAGTTCTTTTCTTTTTTTAGAATGATTTTGGTTTATATAATAATGTAATGTAAACTTTATATATATAAGTTGTAAAAGTTATTGGTTTATTGTATAATTTATTTATATGAAAGTGGGTGTTAATATGGAAAAGGATAATGAAAGTAAAAAGACTACTAAAAAAGGTAGTGATGGTAAAAAAAAGAATACTAATAAGAAGGCTACTAAAAATACTGAGGAGGTAGTTAAACTTGAAGTTATAAACAATGATAAAAATACTAAGAGATTTGAAATTAGTGAGGGCTTTTATTATTTACTTGGTATTGTTCTTTCTTTAGTACTTATATTTGCTACTAATGAACTTCTTAGTACTATTAATTATTTGTTTGTAGTTATATTTGCTATTATTTCTATTGTACAAATTATTAATTTTATTATGGATAAGGAATATTTGACAAGAAATTATTCTAGTATGATTATTAGTGTTATGTGTGCTTGGATGGCTATGTTTATATATAAATATGGGGATTTCTTATTTTTAGAGATGCTACCTGTACTTGTATCTTTGCTTTTATTTATTATGGCTACTAGTAGTTTTACTAAGTATTTTGATCGTAAATTAACTGGTAATTTAATTGTATCAGTTATATCGATTATTCTTGGTGTATTACTTATATTTGTATCTAAGAGTATTATGTATATATTATTTAAGATTACTGGTATATATATTTTTGTTATGATTTTGTTAGATTTTATTGATTATAAGAAAAAAAGAAATATATAGATTATGGGTAGATAGTTTTTGGTTATCTACTTTTTTTAGGAAATTACTTTGCAAAATTTATAATTTGTGGTATAATTATGACTTGTGGAAAAAAGAAGGTGTTAATTTATGAAAATTAAAAATATTGCTATTATTGCTCATGTTGATCATGGTAAAACTACTTTTGTTGATCAATTACTTAAAAAATCTGGTACTTTTAGAGAAAATGAAGAAGTTGCTGTTAGAGCAATGGATTCTAATGATATTGAAAGAGAGAGGGGTATAACTATACTTGCTAAGACTACTTCAATTCATTATGATGGTTATAAGATTAATATTCTTGATACTCCTGGTCATGCTGACTTTGGTGGAGAAGTAGAAAGAATTATGAATATGGTTGATGGTGTTATGCTTTTAGTTGATGCTTATGAAGGTACAATGCCACAAACGAGATTTGTTCTTAAGAAGGCTCTTGAAGCTGGAGTTAAACCTATAGTAGTTATTAATAAGGTTGATAAACCTACTGCAAGAGTTGATAAAGTACTTGATGAAGTTATTGATTTATTTATTGAACTTGGTGCTAGTGAAGAACAACTTGATTTTAAGGTTGCTTATGTTAGTGCTCTTAATGGTACTGCTAGTCTTGATCCGGATGTTAATACACAGAGTCAAAGTTATGATGATATATTTAAGTTAATTATTGATGAAATACCTGATCCTAAGGCTGATATTAATGGTGATTTACAATTCCAACCTGCACTTTTAGATTATAATGAATATGTTGGTAGAATTGGTATAGGTAAGGTTCATAGTGGTACTATTAAAGTTAATGAAATGGTTTCTTGTGTTAGACTTGATGGTAGTATCAAACAATTTAGAATTCAAAAATTATTTGGTTTTGATGGTCTTAAGAGAGTTGAAATTAATGAAGCTGATGCAGGGGATATTGTTGCTATAGCAGGTCTTATGGATATTTCTGTTGGTGAGACTGTTTGTAATGTTGGTAAAGAGAAGGCTCTTCCTATTCTTAGAATTGATGAACCTACTCTTAAGATGACTTTTATGGTTAATAATAGTCCTTTTGTTGGTAGAGAAGGTAAAATTGTAACTGCTAGAAAGATTGGAGAAAGGTTATTTAAAGAGACTCAGAAGGATGTTAGTTTGAAAGTTGAAGAATCTGGTAATGAATCTTGGACTGTTTCTGGTAGAGGTGAACTTCATTTATCAATTTTAATTGAGAATTTAAGAAGAGAAGGATTTGAACTTCAAGTATCTAAACCAGAAGTTATTATTAAAGAGATTGATGGTGTTAAATGTGAGCCTTATGAAGATGTTCAAATAGAAGTTAGTGATGAATGTGTTGGTAATGTTATTGAGGCACTTGGACTTCGTGGTGGAAAAATGGATAATATGTCTAATGTTAATAATTTAATTAGACTTAATTATACAATTCCTTCTAGAGGATTAATTGGATTTAATACTAACTTTATGACTTTGACTAAAGGTTATGGTATTCTTAATCATACTTTTAAAGAATATTTACCAATAGAAGATATTAATTCTACTGAGAGAAAGGTTGGAGTACTTGTATCTACTGAATCTGGTAAAGCTACTGCTTATGCTTTAGGACAATTAGAGGATAGGGGAGTAATGTTTATTGAACCTGGTACTGAAGTATATGAAGGTATGATTGTTGGTGAGTGTAATAGAGAAAATGATTTGGCTGTTAATGTTGTTAAAGGAAAACAACTTACTAATACTAGAGCATCTGGTTCTGATCATACTGTTGTACTTAAGAGACCTAGACCTCTTACTTTGGAATATTGTTTGGATTATATTAATAGTGATGAACTTGTTGAGATTACTCCGGAGAATATTAGACTTAGAAAATTTATTTTAAATACTGAAGCTAGAAAGAAGTTTGATGCAAAGAAATAACTTCTTTCTTTTTTTGTGTAAAAAAAATACCTAGATAGGTAGGTATTTATTTTATTCCTTTACTTTTATATTCATCATATAGTTCTTTGAATCTTGTAAAGTGAACTATTTCTCTTTGTCTTAAGAATAGTAGCGGTCCTATGACATCTGGATCATCTGTTAAATTAATCAGATTTTCATAAGTGGCTCTGGCTTTTTGTTCTGCTGCCATATCTTCTGATAAATCTGCTATTGGATCTCCAGTTGTGGCAAAATATGATACGGTAAATGGTACGCCGTTTGAATCTGTTGGATATAGTCCATAACCATGTTCGGTATAATGGGATGCCAATCCAGCTTCTTTTAATTCTTTTAGAGTGGCACCATTTAATAATTGATATATCATGGCTGATATCATTTCAACATGGGCTAATTCTTCTGTTCCTATATCGGTAAGTAATGCTTTACCTTTATTATCTGGCATGGTATATCTTTGATTTAGATAACGAAAAGCTGCTGCTAATTCTCCATTTGCGCCACCATATTGCGTTACGAGATATTTGGCCATTCTTAAATCTTTCTTTTTGATGTTAACGGGATATTCTAATGATTTTACGTATTTCCACATTATTTTTGCACCTCCCATGGCCATGGTGAATTATTCCATAACCAAGTATTTGTTTGAACTTGACTATTTAGAGTCATTGGTCCATATTTACTTTCATAGATGGTTATTAATTCTTTCTCTTTCTTTAAATAACTATTATATTTGTTTAAGGCATTGATATCATTTGGATATAGATCTAAGTATAGTCCTAATTCGATTATAGCAAATCTATTTTCATCTATTTGTAGTATTAAATCTTCTCTTTCATTTGAGACTTTTAACTCTTGTGGTTTATAGTTTTTGTATTCATCATATAGATTACTAAATAAATTTCCTCTCTTGAATCCTATTTGTGAGTCTGCGATATTGTTATTTGTGTTTACATTTGGGGTTATATAATTATTAGGAAACATATTTTGATAGTTCATATCAGTTATCATGGTATTTGGGTTTGTCATAAAGTTCATATCATTATAGTTATTTAAATAATTATAATAATCGTTAAAATTATTCATATTTTTTTCCTCCTAAAATAGGTTATGATACTATGTCTTTTGTGTATAGGGTAATTACCTAAGTTGACATAAATAATATATTTTTATATAATCTTATATGAAAGAAGTGTTTGTATGTTTGATAAAATGAATGAACCATTAGTAATTAAAAATAATGATTTTAAAAGATGTATTATTTTTATCAGTTATCCAATACTTGATTATAGAGAAGAAATTTTAAAAATACTTGAGAGAATAGCATTTAATAGAAGTAATAAGTATAATACTGATCAAAAAATAGCGGTAGTTAATATTAATAATTATTGTTTATCTTATAATAGTAAAATTGCTTTTATTGGTAATAGTCCTTTTTTGGAGTTTTCTCTTAGTTATCCTTCTTATGAATGTTTGGGAGAGGATGTACTAGAAGATAATTTGAAGTTTATTAAAGAAATTATATATAATCCCTATTTGGAAGGTGGAGTTTTTCCTAAGAATAAGGTAGAAGATGCTATAACCTTTTATAAGAATAATGTTGATAGAATTAGTACTGATTTTTTTAGTTATTATGATTATAAAAATGATTTATTGATAGATGAAAATGATTATTTGATATCTAAAGTTTTTAAAAATCCTTCGTTATTAGATAATGTTACTTCTAAGGAATTATATGATACTTATAATAAAATTATTAGTGGTTCTCCTTTGGTATATTTAATTGGTAATGTTAATGTTGATAAATCTAAAGAACTTATTAAGAAGATTCTTCTTAATAATAAGATAAGTAAGGTTAGATTTAAGATGGATTATTATGTTTATGCTAAATGTATACCTGATAAAGTAGATGTTATTACTGAAGATAGTTCTTTTTCAACAGTAGGTGTTTATTGTAATTATAAGGTTAGAAATATTAGCTCTGTTAGAGATACTGTTTTACTTAGTGTTGTTAAAAACTTTTTATATTCTAATGTATCTAATATTTTGTTTAATAGTTTGAGAAAGGATAATGATTTGGTATATAGATGTTATGCTAGATATACGAAGTTTGGTACACTAACTTTGGCTTCTTTTACTGATAAGGGTAATTTTAAAATGATATTTGATATTTATAATGATGTTATGAAAGTAATAGAAGATATTAATTATATTGAAGATAAACTTCCTTTAATAATAGAAAATGCAAGAATTGATAATGAACTTAGTAAAGAAAATTTAGGAGATATTTTATATGAGCATATAGATAAGCATTTAGAGTATGTTAAGGATAAGTATTATGATATATTAAAGACTATTACTAAGGAAGAAGTTAGTGATTTTATTAAGAATAGACTTGTTATGGTATCTAAGTATGTAGGTGGTGATAAATAATGGATGAAGCTAAGTTTATTACTTTAGATAATGGTCTTACTATTCTTATATATACTGATAGGAGTAAGAGTACTAATCATATGGAATTATTTACTTTTTATGGTGGTAATTATAGTTCTTATATAGATTATAATGGTAAAAAGAGAAATATTAAAGAGGGTAGTGCTCATTTACTTGAACATTATGTTTGTGAGAATACTGTTTCTGGTGATTTATTAGATAACTTGAGAAAATATAATGTACTTAGTTGTAATGCTGGTACTAGTGCTTTTAATACTTCTTATTTTTTTAATACGGTATGTAATTTTTATGAGTGTTTAGATACTTTTTTAGATGGTATATATAATGTTTCTTTTACTGATGAGAACTTAAATAAAACTAAATATGCTGTATTAAATGAAATTAGAGATAGTCAAAATGATGAAGAAAGAAGAATAGCGGATATTAGGAATAGAACTTTATTTAGTAATTGTATGGATAATTTGGGTAGTGAAGATAGTATTAATAGTATGACTGTTAATGATCTTAAAGATATTTATGATAGTATATATGTTCCTTGTAATCAGTTTTTAGTAGTAGCGGGTAATTTTGATTATGATATAGTTCTTGATAAAATTAGAATGTTTTATAATAATTTGTCTTTTAAATGTAATAAGAAACTCCCTAAGATAATTGATAAAAGGGATATTGTTTCTAAATATACTACGTATGAATGTAATTTGATTGATGAGGTAACTGTTAGTTTTAAGATTGATATAAGGGATTTATCTAATTATGATGGATATAAACTTGATTGGTACATTGGTTGGTTTTTGGATATTAATTTTTCTTGGTATTCAAAGATTAATGAATATATTAATAATAGCGATGATTATATAGGCAGTATTGATAATTCTTTTTATTACTATAATGGTTATTTGGTTATTGAGATTTATGCTTTGACTTCTTTATGTGATGATTTTGAGAATATTGTTATTAGTACTGTTAATGGTATTAGTGATGATGATAGGGAATTGTTTGAGCTTGTTAAGAAGAATAGTATTACTAGTTTGTCTGTTAGGAAAGATAGTATTAGTAATTATGTTCGTCCTATTGAAGATAATTATATTACATTTGATTATGCTGAAGTAGATGATATTGATGTTATTAAAAGATTTAGTTATGATGATTATAAGAAGGTTATTGATAGTATTGATTTTTCTTGTTATAGTGTTTTTTATAGGAAGAAGAAGTAGTTGTTTGTTATTGGAGTGTGAACCATTGTGTTTCACACTCTTTCTTTGAAGCCAAATTTTAGTTTGTCTTCAAAGATAATCTAGAGCCTTAGGTTAAGTCTCTAGATTAGGAGCGGGTAGTTTTTTATATGGAGTTATGGAAAATACTTGTATTGACAATGATATATTATTAAAATATAATTATGTTTAAGAGGTGACTATAGTGTTAGAAATTGTTATTAGTGAATCAGAAAAGAACGTTCTTAATTATTCACATTTGTTTAAGAAGAATGATATTGTTAGTTTTTCGCTATTACTTACATATGGTAAAATTAAGGATGTTGAACAAAATGAATATAAGAAGGTTTTTGATATAGAATTGAATCCTAAAAATATATTTAATGAATTAATTGAAAAAATTGATAATTATGGTGAAATTAGAATATGGTATTCTTCTTGTGATAGTGAAAGCTTAAATACTTATTATTTTCTTGTTAATTATTTAAGTAATAAGAATAAAACTATATATTGCTGTGATGTTTATAATAAAGAGTATTCTTCTTTGGGAAGTTATGATTCTACTAAAATTGAAAAATTACTTTTAAATACAAAAAAATTAAATAATGATGAAATAAATAATATTTGTTTGATATGGCAAAAATTATTAAAAGAAAATGGTGATTTGAGGTTACTTGAAAATAATGAATTGGTATCACGTAGTTTTGATTTTTTAGATAACGTAATATTAGAATATTTGAGTTTATATGATGAACCTGTAAAATATTATTCATTTATAGGAATATTAATATCAAAGGAATTGTTTGGTATTAGGGGTGATTTATTTTTTTCTGCTAGAATTGATTATTTAATTAATATTGGTAAGATTATAGTAGATAGGATAGTGAGAGAGAAAAATATTATTGGTGAGATGGTTATAAAAAAATATATTATGATAAATAAAATGCGACTTTGAAGTTGCATTTTTTTCTTGACAATAATAATATTATGTAGTATGATTTAATTGTACTAGTGCAGATAGTACAATAATATATTGATGGTGAAAGGAGATTTTATATGATAAAGATAGATAAGTTATCTAAGAAATATGATAAAGATTATGTGTTAAAAGATCTTAGTTGTAATATTAAAGATAATTCTATTTATGGTTTGGTAGGAGCTAATGGCTCTGGGAAGAGTACGCTTCTTAGAACTATTATGGGTATATATGAAGCTGATGGTGGTGTTATATCTGTTGATGGTGAAGAAGTATATGATAATGAAATTATGAAACAAAAAATGGTTTTTGTACAAGATGATTTATTCTTTTATCCGGGTTATACTTTGATGGATACTGCTAAATGGTATGAGGCAATGTATAAGGATTTTGATATGAATTATCTTAAGGAATTAGCAGGCTTACTTAACCTTAAACTAGATAAGAAAATTAGTACATTTTCGAAAGGAATGAAAAGGCAATGTGCACTTATATGTGCTATATCTACTAACTGTGATTATATGTTTTTTGATGAAACTTTTGATGGACTTGATCCAGTTATTAGGAATACTATGAAGAAAATTCTTATTAAACAAATGAATAAGAAGAGAACTACTATTGTTATGACTAGTCATAATCTTAGGGAACTTGAGGATATTTGTGATAATCTTGGTTTATTGTATCAAGGTGGTATTTTGTTTGAGAGTGATATAGATACTATTAAGACAAATATGTTTAAAGTTCAGATATCTTTTGAGAAGAATTTTGATAGAGAAGATTTTGAAGATTTTGAAATTTTGAGTTTTAAAAAGCAGGGAAGTGTGGCTACGATTATTATTAAAGATAACGATGGTAAGAGTAAAAAGAAGTTAGAGAAGATGAAACCTTTAATACTTGATTATCTTCCACTTACTTTGGAAGAAGTATTTATTTATGAAATGGAGGCATTAGGATATGAGTTTAACAAGTTTGTTTAAGTTTAATTATTTAAAAGAAAATATTAAAAAATCTAAGGCTATTATTCTTTTATGTATGTTATTACTTCCTATTCTTAATGGTATTATTCTTCTTATGCATGGTAGTACTGGTGATAATTTTGTTGCTAGTATTTATGATGTATCTGGTAGTATATTATTTGGAATGTATATTATACCGTTAGTTCTTTCTATTACTTTATTTAGTTTTATATATAAAAAGGGAGCAGTTGATTTTACTTTATCAATGCCCATAAATAAAAGACAAATATTTTTAACTAATACTATAGGTGGAATGGCTATTATACTTATTATGCAAATTATTAATTTTATTGTTATGTTATTAGTTAGTTTAATATATAGTAATATTATTGTTTCTTATAGAATGTTATTTGATATTTTATTTATATATTCTATTTCGTATATATTTGTATTTGTTTGTACTAATATTGCTGTTAGTGTATCTTCAAATAAGATTACAACAATAGTGGTTACTTTACTTATTATGTTTTTAATTCCATTTATTAGTACATTTATTAATTCTAATGCTTTTACTTATTATGGTAATAGTGATGTTAAAGTTGAATGTGTAAATGATAGTTGTAAGCCAAAAAATTATTATTGTGATACTGTTAAATGTGAAATAGATAAAAAGAATAATATTTATACCGCTAATATAACAAAGTATGATAATGTTACTTATACTTTACCTTATGAATTAATAAAAGATAATTTATTTGGAATTGAAAGTGATAATAGAGTAAATACTTCAATTATTAAGATGATTATACTTAGTATTATATATATAATAGTGGGTACAGTGTTATTTAGTAATAAGAGGTTTGAAATTGTTGGAACTTCATTTAGAAGTGAGAAAATACATATTTTAGTTAGAACTTTAACTACTATTCCTATTGTATGTCTTGCTTATGTTGTACTTAAAAATAGTAGTATATCTAGTTATGATATCTTTTCTATTGTTTTACTGCTTGTACTTATATTTACTTATTTAATTATATATGATTTGATTACAAGAAAGAAAGTTACTAATTTCTTTAAAATGGCTATTTGTTTAGCAATAGTTGGTGGTGTTACTATAGTAGTGGGAGCATTAGTGGATGTTGATAGCTATAGTATTAAAGCTAAAGATGTTAAAGAGATTTCTTTCTTAGATGATAATGGTAATGTTATTGGAAGTACTAAGAATACAGAAGTTATTAATAATAGCATATCTTTACTTTTAGATACTGAATCTTTAGAAAATTATACTTATAACTATACTATTAAGGCTAAAGTAAAAGGTAGTACATATCGTTTTAATATTTATACTACTAAAGATAATTATAATCATATTAATGATATCCTTATTAATGATAAAGAATTTAGTAAAGATTTTAATAAATATAAAAATAATGATATATTTGGTATTAAATATAAAGATGGTTATAATAGAACAAAGGATAGTAATCTTTCTGATATGATTGTTAATAAATATAAAAATGATAAGAATATATTTATGAATAATAATAGTGATAATGATTTATTTAATGTTACTCTTTATGTTTATAATGGCTTTAATGTAAAAGAAATTGACTTTGATGTAAGTGGAGATAAGAATTTAGAAGTTGGCCTTTTAAGATATTATAATGCTAACACTAAGAAGATGTTTAGTAAGATAAATAGTGATAATGATATATATAATTATTATATAGATGATACTTATTGTATATATAATTTTGAATATTATAATGAAATTAGTAAGTTTATTATAGATAATATAGATGATGATTTTGATATTAATAAAGATTATGGTTACATTAGTACTTATACACATAATGGAAAAAATGTTTTTGTTACTAATAAAGTAGATGAACTTAATTTATTGAAAAGTAAATATGCTTCTCTTGATACTGATGTAGTAATAGATGGGGAGTAGGTGATGAGAGATGAGACAGATTATGATTAATTTGGATTATCAAAGTAGAATTCCGATATATGAACAAATTGTTGATGGTATTGAAAAATATGTTGCTTTGGGTATTTTAAAAGAGAAAACTCAGATTCCTTCTATTAGAGAAATGGCTGGTAATTTGGGTATTAATCCTAATACTGTTAAGAAGAGTTATGATATATTGGAAAATAGAGGTGTTATTACTACTATTAGTACTAAGGGAACTTTTATATCAGAGAATACTAAGAAGGCTACTGATGAGAAGATTAATAAAGAAATTAGTATTATTAGAGAAAAGATTGATGAACTTACTAAGATGGGTATTAGTTATGATGAGATAATAGAAAGGATTAAAAAATGAAAATATTAGAGGTTAGTAATTTATGTAAAAATTATGGTAAAGGTAGTACTTTGGTTAAGGCTCTTGATGATATTTCTTTTTCTATTGATGAAGGAGATTTTGTTGCTATAGTTGGTGCTAGTGGAAGTGGTAAATCTACTTTATTACATATTCTTGGTGCTGTTGATAAACCTACTAGTGGAAAAGTTATTATAGGTGATATTGATGTTTTTAAACAAAAAGATGATGCGTTAGCAGTATTTAGAAGAAGAAAAGTAGGACTTATTTATCAATTTTATAATTTAATTCCTATTCTTAATGTAGAAGAGAATATGACTTTACCAATATTACTTGATGGTAAGAAAGTGGATAAAAAATATTTAAAGGAACTTATAGATATACTTGGACTAGAGAGAAGAGTTAATCATTTACCTAATGAATTATCTGGGGGACAACAACAAAGAGTATCTATTGGTAGGGCACTTATTTCTAAGCCGGATATAATACTTGCCGATGAGCCTACGGGAAATTTGGATTCTAAGGCTAGTAGAGAGATTATGGATTTACTTAGACTTTCTAATGAAAAATATCATCAAACTATTATTATGATTACACATGATATGAATCTTGCAAAGGAGGCTAATAGAATTATTACTTTAGAAGATGGTCATATTGTTAAGGATGAGAAGATAAAATGAGTATTTTAAATAGATTGACAATTAAGAATTTGCGTCTTAATAAAAAAAGAACAATTGTTACAATTATTGGTATTATTTTATCTACTGCTTTGATGGTTGGTATTGGTTTACTTTTTTCTTCTTTTCAAGACTTGATGATTAGGGATACTATAGGTTATAGTGGCAAGTATGAGGCTAAGTATAATGATGTGGATTTAATAAAACTTAATGATATTAAGAATAAGAATTTTACTTACTTCTATGAAAAACCTATTGGTTTTAGTAAAGTTGAATCTAGTAATGAATATAAGCCTTATATGTATATTACTAGTGTAAATAGGGAATATTTTGATGAACTTAAGTTAATAGAAGGAGATATTCCTAAGAATGAAAATGAAATTGTTATATCTAATCATGTTATAACTAATGGGGGACTTGATTATAAAGTAGGAGATATTGTTACTTTTACTTATGGAAGTAGGAATATAGATGGAAATATTACTTTAGCTAATAATGAACTTGTTGATGGTGAGTTTCTTACTAATGGAGGTACTCATGCTTATAAAATTGTTGGTATAGTTGATAGAAGTAATTTTGAAAGTTATTCTGCCTCTGGATATACAGCCTTTACAGTTGATGTAAATAGTGACAATGGAAATGTAAACTTATATGTTATGTTTAATAAGAATAAAAATATTATTAAACAATCTGAAGAACTAGCTAAAGAATTAAACTATAATGGTGATATTAACTATAATAGTACTTTACTTGCTTTATATGGTGAAAGTACTTATGGTAATGTTATGTCCTCTATGGGTGGTATGATGATTATTATGCTATCTTTAGTTAGTATAGGTTGTATTATTGTTATTTATAATTCTTTTGCTATTTCGGTAATGGAGAGAAAAAGGGAATTTGGCCTTCTATCAAGTATTGGAGCTACAAAAAAACAAATTAAGAAATCTGTTTTTTATGAAGCTTTAGTGGTTGGTGTAATAGGTATTATACTTGGTATACTTGGTGCTTATATTGGTATTGGAACTGTTATTCTTATTATTAATAATTTAATTAGTGATATGTTAGAATATAAGTTATATCTTGTTACTAATTATTTATTTATTATTATTCCAGTAATATTTATGATTATTGTTATTGGGGTATCAGCTTTTATCCCTTCTAGAAGAGCAAGTAAGGTTTCTCCAATTGAAGCTATTAGACAGAATGATGATATTAAAATTAATAAAAAGAAAATTAGAACAAGTAAGCTTGTTTTAAAGTTATTTGGAATTGAAGGAGAGATTGCTCTTAAGAATATCAAAAGAAATAAAAAGAAGTATCGTGTTACTATTGTTAGTTTGTTTATTAGTATTGTTTTATTTATTTCTTTTTCTTCATATATGAATTATACTTTAAATACTGCTAGTAGTGTGATGGGTGAAGTGCCTTATGATTATCGAATTAGTTATTTTGGCGATGATAATAATAAAGAAGAACTGGATAAAATTAATGAGATAGTTAAAAGTAGTGATGTTAAAAAATATGTTTCTTATAGTGTTGGTAATTTATCTATAATTGGTAATTATACTTATAGTGATGAATATCTTGATTTTTATAAGAGTGCTTATGGCGATGATGGTATAAAGGCTTTAAATAATTTAAAATATCAGAGTATTTATATTTTAGTACTAGATGATAATTCTTATAATAAATATAAAAAGTTAATTGGTTTAGATAAAGATAGTGTTATTTTACTTAATAGATTTAAGGGTGTAAGTTATGGTAATAATAAGAGAGTTAATTATGATATTCCAGTAATTAATAATGGTAATATTAATATTAAGATATGTAATTTTGATGATGATGAGGAGAATGTGGATACTACTAAGTATTGTAATAAGAATATAGATAATATTTTTGTTACTAATAAGTCTTTTGATTTGATTGAAGAGTTTTCTTATATGGATGATTTTAAACTTATTGTTAATAAGAAATTATATGATAGTATATCAGATGGTGGTGCTGATTTTACACAGTTTAATATTATAAGTGATAATACTAATAATATTGATAAATTAACTAAAGAATTAGATAAATATAATAATGTTAATTATATTAATATTAAAGAATCTATGAAACAGACTAATAATTTAATATTGGTTGTTAAAATACTTATGTATGGTTTTATTAGTTTAGTTACTTTGATTGGAGTAACTTCAGTATTTAATACTATATCTACTAGTATGGCACTTAGAAAGAGAGAATTTGCAGTTCTTAGGAGCATTGGTCTTACTAGAGGTGGATTTAATAAGATGTTATTCTTTGAGAGTTTATTCTTTGGTATGAAGTCACTTATATTTGCTTTACCTGTTAGTATAGGGGTTACTATTCTTATTCATTATTCACTTGCTGATATGGTGAGTATAAGTACAATTATTATTCCTTGGAAGGCTATTATTATATCTATTGTTTCGGTATTTATAATTGTTCTTCTTACGATGATGTATTCTTCTAGTAAGATTAAAAAGCATAATATTATTGAACAGATAAGAGAGGAAAATATTTAGCTTTCTTCTCTTTCTCTTGTATTTTTTTTATGAGTATTATATAATTAGAGTAGAGAGGTGAAGGATATGGCTAAGTTTTGTATTAATTGTGGAAATGAACTTCCAGAAAATGCAGCTATGTGTGTTAAGTGTGGTACTATGGTTAATGGTAGTGGTAATAATAAAGGTAATAAGAAGAAAGGGCTTCCTACTTGGGCTATTGTCTTAATTGTAGTTGGTTGTGTTATTATACTTCCTATATTGGTATTAGTTGTTATTGGTATTATTGGTATTAATTATGCTGAAAAAAATGGTGTTGATATTAAAGATTATGTTGATAATCTTGTTACTGCTCGTGGTACTATAGGTGATACTTTAACTGATAATGAACTTAAAATTACTTTAAATAATGCACTTACATATTCTGAAATTGAAGGTGTTCTTTCTGGAGTTCCGGAGGATGGTAAAGAATATTTGGTATTTTTCTTTACTGTGGAGAATATTAGTGATGATGATACATATATTTCTACTTATGACTTTGATGGGTATGTGGATGATACCGCTATTGATGAATCAGTGATACTTGGTACGATTGATGGTTATGAAGAAATAGGTGGTAATTTGGCTGTTGGTAAAAAGGCTAATGGATATCTTGCTTTTGAAGTTAATACTAATTGGAAGAAATTTGATGTACATTATAAAAATGATTATCTTGACTCTATTGATAGTATGGTATTTGAAGTGGTTAATGATGATAATGATAATAGTCAAAATAGTGGGGTTTAGTTTATATATACAGTAAAGAATATAATTTTAGGATTATATTCTTTATTTTTTTATTTATTTGGTATATAATATTCATAGGAGGATGTATTATGAATGTAGCGGATTTTGTTATTATTATACTTTTGGCTTTTGGAGCTGTTGAAGGATTTAAAGCTGGGGTTATAAAAAAGACAACTGATTTTATTGGAATGTTTGTTATTGTTATTTTATCTTTTACTTTGAAAAATAATTTATCTACTATTATGTATGAGAATTTACCATTTTTTAGTTTTGGTGGTTTTATAAAGGGAATTGATGCTATAAATATTTTACTTTATGAAATTATTGCTTTTCTAATTATATTTGCTGCTTTGTATTTTATTTTGAGGGCTGTACTTGTGGTTACTGGTCTTATTGAAAAAATACTTAAAGCTACTGTTATACTTAGTATTCCATCTAAAATTCTTGGTATTTTTGTTGGTATTCTTGAATCTTATGTATATATATTTATTGTTCTTGTGATTCTTACTTTACCTATATTTAATATTCCTTTTGTTAGAGAGTCTAGAATGGTTAATTTTATGCTTGATGAAACACCTATATTATCTTCTATGTCTAGTGAAATGATAGATATATATGATAATGTGTATAATATTGTTATTAATAGGAAAGATAAGAATAATGAGGAAATTAATACTGAGATTACTAAACTTATGATTGATAAGAAGGTACTTACAAAAGAGTCTGCTAGAAAATTAGTTGATAGAAATATATTACATATTAATAATAAGGAAATATTGGAATAGGAGGATTTATGGGTTTAATACATTATGAGAATGATTTTGAATCTTTGATTAGGGATAAGGCCGTTGTTGATTTTTATGCTACTTGGTGTGGCCCTTGCAAGATGTTTAGTCCTGTATTTGAAGATGTAGAAAAGGAACATGATTTTAATTTTATTAAGATTGATGTTGATAAGTATCCTGAAATTGCTAGAAAATATGGAGTTATGTCTATACCTACTGTTATTTTATTTAAAGATGGTATGGAAGTGAAGAGATATACTGGATTTATGGCTAAGGATCAATTTGATGATTTTTTAAAATAGTTTTTGCAAACTATTTTTTTATTTTTATATAAATCTATTGCAATTATTTTTATTTTTTGTTATTATTAATATGATAGTAGAGAGGAGAAGTTATTATGGATAATGAAAATAGAAAAGAAGATAAGAGAGGAATATTTTTAGGAATTGTTGGTATACTTACTTTGATTGTTGCTATAATAGGAGCATCATTTGCATACTTTTCACTTAATGCTAGAAGTAATGAAAATGCTGTAAAAGTTCAAGCTGCTACTGTACAAATTGTTTATGAAGAAGGACAAAATATTGCTATAGATAATATTATTCCTTCTACTCAAGATATTGCTCTTGAAACTGTAAGAAGAGCAGGAGAAACTCGTACAGGTACTGATGAGAAGTATGTTGCTTGTATGGATGATAATAATTATAGGGTATGTGGTACTTATGATTTTACATTAACTAATAAGGGTTCTAATCCTGTTGATATTAATGCATACATTACTCCTACAGCTTTAAAAGATGCTGTTGTTGATAGTGAGCATCCTGAAAATAATAAGCCTGCTGAAAAAGGTTTTAATAACTTGAAGTTTATTACTTTTGATAGAACAGGTGTAACTGGTAATGATAATGGTACTAAGATTGCTGCTGCAGATGGTTTAAGTGTTGTATATAATGGTGATTTTGGTATATTAGCTGCTGATAAAGCTGCTACTGCTAAACTTGGTGCTGGTGAAACTAAGACTTATCGTTTATTTATTTGGCTTGATGAAAAAGGCGAAGCTAATGATGTAGAACAAGGTGCTGTATTTAATGGTACTGTTCATGTTGATGTAGTTGGAGCTGATCAAGGTATTACTGGTAATGCTAGTTCTAGTAGATAATGTATTTTAAAAAGCAATTTGATATTGCTTTTTTTTATGTTTTTTGTTATTATTATACTAGGTGATGATATGGAAGATAGTAAGAGGAGAAAGAATGATATTTTTTATTTACTTTTGTTATTTTTTACTTTAATAACTATGATTATTGGTATTACTTTTACTTCTTTTTTATTACTTGCTAAAGAAGATGATGATAGTACTAAAGTTCAAACTGGTACTTTGGCTATTAATTATATAGATGGTCAAGAGATTGATACTTATGCTCTTCTTCCAATTAGTGAGCCTAATCTTAATACTAAGTATTCTACTTATAAAAAGAGTTTTTCTATTTCTAGTAGTAATAGTACCTTAGATCAAAATTTTAGTATATATATTGATGTAACTAATAATGAGTTTGATAATAATGCACTTGGTTTTATTTTATATGATGCTAATGGTAATAGAATTTCTAGTGGTAATATTCCTTCTAGTGGAAAAGTTTTACTTGCTTCGAATCTTGAACTTAAAACTGGAGAGAATAAGTCTTATACTGTACTTATATGGTTACAGGATAATGGTAAGAATCAGGATTATGAACAAGGTAAGAATTTTTCTGGAGAGTTTTATATTACTACTAAACAGATTAAGTATGAATAATCTGTTTTTTTCTTTACTAACTATTTTATTTATTATATAATATTATTAGGAGGATTTATAATGATAGGAAAGAAAATTAGAATTAATGATTATAAATTTACTTATGGAAAAGAAGTTATGTATGTTAATGTTTATGGAGCTTTTAAAAGTGTTAAAAGTGGTAATAAATATGTTATATATAGTTATATAGATGATGTAAATAAGAAAAATAAACTTTATTATGGCTCTGTATTTGTTAGAAATAATGAACTCGTTGTTATGTTATCTAAAGATACTAAAGAGGATAGTGTTAAGGAATTTACTACTGATATTCTTTCTGATAAGAATGAAGATAATTATGAAATTATTTCACTTAAAGATATTGATAGTATACAAATTATTGATGATGCTCCTGTTAGCTTTGATGTTGATATAAATAAATTATATGATAAAACTATGCCTAAGGTTAAAGTAATTAAGAAGGAAGATAAACCTAAGAAACGTGTTTCTATTGGATATATATTTTTGATATTATTTATTATAATGGTAGCTTTATTCTTCTTTATTAATCCAGAAGTATTAAAAGGTAAGAATAAAGAATATACTTGTACTAAATCTTATACACATGAGAAGTTACCCGCTAATATTAATGAAAAGGTAGAACTTGTATTTACTTCAAAAAATGTTATTTCTACTATTAATATTACTTCAGATTATGTATTTAATGATACTGATTATTATAAAGAATTTAGAGATAATAGTTATTTTTATCAATATATAGAAAAGGGAGATACTTATAAGTTTGATGATGATAATTATACTTATAGATTATTTTCTAAAATAGATACTTCTAATGATTATTTTATGCCTAGTAAACTAGAAGAATTACTTACTTATTATAAAGATAAAGGATATAGTTGTAAGGAAAATAATATAGAATGAAAAACTTTTATTTATTATATAGTAGTGATGGTGCAATACTTAATAAGGAAATTAATGATTTAGAAAAGAAACTTGATATTAGTGATACTGATATTATTTATTATAATATAGATGATATTGATGGTATTATTAATGAGGCTTCTACTATTGGGATGTTTTCTTTAAATAAATTTATTATTATTAATATGGATAGTTATTTTAAAGATAAGAAGAATATTCCTAATATTAATTTACTTGAGAATTATTTTGATAGTTATAATTCTAATAGTTATTTAGTATTTGTATGTAATAGTGATTCTATTGATAGTAGGAAAAAGATAGTTAATTTAATTAAGAAGTATGGTATAGTTAAGAAACTAGAAGTTAATGATAATTATTTAAATGATTATGTTAATAATTATTTAAAAGATAATGGATATAAAATTAATAATGGAGATGTTGTTTATTTTATTAATAGAGTAGGTAATAATATTAATAATGTTACTAATGAACTTGATAAACTTATGTTATATAAGATTAATGATAAAATTATTAATAGAAATGATATTGATTTACTTACGGTGGAAAATATAGATGATTCTATATATGATCTTGTTAATTGTATACTTAAAAATGATAATGAAAAGGCTATTAAACTATATAATAATTTTATTGATAATGGTATGGATGTTAATCAAATAGTGGCTATTGTAGCTGCTCAAATTAGACTTTTATACCAGGTTAAGAGATTATATAATAGTGGTAAATCTAATGATGAAATTGCTAAAATATTAGAATTTAAAAGTGTATATAGGGTTAAGTATTTACTTAGTGATAGTTATTATTATAGTGAAAGTGATTTAGTTAAATATTTATCTAAACTTGCTGATATTGATAATGCTATTAAAACTAGTAATGGTGATGGTAATATGCTTATGCAATTGTTTATAGTAAAAAAGGATATATAAAATATACTTGTAAAGAATATTAAATTATGATAATATTTATATGTAGATAAGAAGGGAGGCTCTCACTATGAAAGATGTATTATTTAAAAATGTTAATACATTGTTAATTAGGAGGGTTGTAAATTCTTATAATATAATAAAATATGTAAATAATAAAGACTATGAAATAACTAATAGAAATATTAGTAATTTTTCATAGTCTTTTTGGTGGTGATATAATGGATAAATATAAGAAATTTATGTATATAGGAATATTTATATTATTAATATCTTTAGTAAGTAGTGCTGGAACTTATGCTTGGTTTACTTGGATTAGTCCTAGTAATACTAGCGTTACTTTATCAATAGGTAATTTAGCAGATGTTACTTTTACTAGTGGCCCTGATATTAATATATCTAATTTAGCTCCTGTATATAATTATACTGATGGAGTAAGTACTACTTTTACTGTAAGAAATACTAATAGTACTGATTCATTATTATATAAAGTAAAATTAGAAATAACTAGTATTGCTAATGAATTAAAAGATGAATCATTTAAATATACTTTATTAAAAGATAATAAAGTAGTAAAAACAGGTAATCTTAAAGATGCAATAAATGGTAACACATTAATATTAAATACTAGTTCATTAGATAAAGGTAGTACTTCTAGTCCTAAAATATCCACTTTTAAGTTATATTTTTGGTTAGATGGTAATATTGAAAATAATTTTAATATGATGAATAAATCTTTAGTAGGTAAAATAGATGTAGGAGTAGAAACTAATGTAATAACTAATACTGAATCAAATATAAGTTCTACATCTAAATTCTTAAATACCGAAGTACCAAGACAAAATATAACTACCCTAAAAGTAGTAGATAATCTAGATATACCAGAAGGAGCAACAGTAGTAGATGTATCTAAGAATAGTGATAATACAATAAAGATGTGGTATAATGAAGCAGATGCAAATGGTAATTATGATATAACTATAGGTAGTAATAATATTATATATGCTAATCCATCAGGATCTAATTTATTTTCTAATCTAACTAATGTTACATCAATAGATTTATCTAATATGGATACATCGGGAATAGTTGGAATGAATGGTATGTTTGAAAATGATAAAGTGCTTACTAATATAGTTTTTGGTGATAATTTTAATACATCTAATGCTACCAATATGACTGCAATGTTTAGAGGATGTAATAATTTAACAGAATTAGATTTAAGAATGTTTGATACATCAAATGTAAAGAGTATGTATAATATGTTTGCAGAAAGTGGTATTAAAAATGTAAATTTAAGTAGTTTTGTTACTCATAATTTAGATGGTGGAGGTATGCAAAGAATGTTTTTTAATTGTACTAAATTAGAAAACTTAGATTTAAGTAGTTTTGATACATCTTCTATAACTACTTTTGAAAAGATTTTTTATCATTGTACTAGTCTTAAGAGTTTGAATGTATCAAATTTTAATACTTCAAATGTAACGAATTTTTTATGATATGTTTAATGGATGTTCTTCTTTAAAGGAATTAGATGTAAGCGGTTTTGATACTTCTAAGACAGTAAATATGGGAAATATGTTTTCTGGTTGTAGTTCTTTAGAAAGTTTAGATGTATCACATTTTAATACGTCAAATGTTAAGGGTATGCAAAATATGTTTTCTTCTTTAAAATGTAGTTTGGATTTGAGTAATTTTGACACCTCAAATGTAGATAACTTATCACGAATGTTTATGTATTATAAAAATGAGAGACTTGATTTAAGTAGTTTTGATACTTCAAAAGTAACTAGTACAAATCATATGTTTGCTAGTTCTTCAATTGAATATATAGATTTAAGAAATGCTGATTTTTCAAATGTTACTGATTATACTAATATGTTTAAAGGTATATCTAAAAGTACTATTATATATTTGAAGGATACTACTGGTAATAGAAACTTTATGAATACCAATTTTAACAATATAACTGCTACGTATATTAGTTAATAATAAAACAAAAGTTGATAGTATACTTTGATTTGAACTTTTTCTAATGACTTTGGGCATTAGAAAACGGCGAACAATGAAATGTGAGACGATAAGAAAAAGGTATGTAATTGTTACATACCTTTTTTTATGTTATTTAATATTATTGTTTGCTGTTCTTTAGTTGAGTTATTCCATAGTATTTCGAATAATACTCCTAAACCTATTAGTGGATCATCTTCTTTGGAAGATATAGAGTCTTCAATAGATGATTTTATATCTTCAATATTATCATCTTTGAAATTATTCTTTATGTATTGTCTTATATCTATGTTATTCATATTTATCACCCTTATTAGTATGATATATTATTATTATTTTATTCCTTGTATTTTAATTATTGTTATGGTATTCTATAAATGGTGATTAATATGTCTATATATATTCATATTCCTTTTTGTAATAGTATTTGTTCTTATTGTGATTTTTGTAAGATATTTTATAATAAGAAATATATTAAAAGTTATTTAGATAATTTAAGAAATGAGATTGTTGATAGGTATAAAGGGGAAGAAGTTAATACTATTTATATTGGAGGAGGTACTCCTAGTTGTTTAGATGAAGATGAACTTGTTATGTTATTTGATATTATTAAAGAATTTAATCTTAGTAGTGATTATGAATTTACTATAGAAGGTAATGTTGAATCTATTACTGAGAGTAAACTTAATATTATGAAAAAATATGGAGTAAATAGAATTAGTATTGGTGTACAATCTTTTGATAATGATATTATTAAATTACTTGGTAGAAGGCATACTGAGAAAGAGGTATTTGATAAGATTAATTTAATTAAGAGATATATTGATAATGTTAATATTGATATTATTTATGCTGCTTATAATGATATTAATATATTAAAAATGGATATTGATAAGGCTTTGAAGTTAGATGTTAAACATATTTCTACTTATAGTTTAATACTTGAAGATAATACTTTACTTAAGGTTAATGGATTTAATGGTATAGATGAAGATTTGGATTATGAAATGTATAAATATATAGAAGATATTTTAGAGGATAATGGTTATGTTCATTATGAAATAAGTAATTATGCTAAGAAGGGGTATGAATCTCGTCATAATCTGGTATATTGGAATAATGATAATTATTATGGATTTGGACTTTCTAGTACTAGTTATATTAATGGTGTAAGAAGGGTTAATACGAAGAATTTGGCTAAGTATTTAGATGGTGAATACATGGGAAGTGTTGAAGAAGAATCTATTGATATTAGAATGGAAAATGAAGTTATGTTAGGACTTAGAAAGTTTAATGGTATTAATTTGAATAGTTTTAAGAATAAATATGGTGCTTTTATTGATGAGGTATTTAATATTTATGATTTGATTAATGATGGTTATTTGGTTTTAAAAGATGATTATCTTATGATTGATAAGAAATATATGTATATTTCTAATGAAATTATTGTTAGAATGTTTAAATAATATTATTTTTATGTTATAATTTTGTTAAGAAAGAAGGTTGTTTTATGGAAAAGTTTATTGCTGTTATTACTAGTGAAAAGTTTTATTTGCCTTTTGTGTATGTTGCTATAGGACTTGTGCTTAATATGTTAATTGGTAATGTTGTTGATAAAATTGGTGCTAGACATAAAAGTATTAGTGGTAAAGATAAAAGAAAAGATACTGTTATTAATTTGGCTAAAAGTGTTAGTAAGTATTTAATACTTATATTTGTAGTGCTTGGTATTTTTAAATTATATGGTGTTGATACTACTAGTATTATTGCTTCTATAGGGGTATTTGCTGCGGTTATTGGATTGGCTTTTCAAGATATTTTAAAGGATGTTTTGGCTGGAGCTTCTGTTATATTTGATAATAAATATGCTGTTGGGGATGTTGTACAGATTAATGGTTTTACTGGTACTGTTATTGAGTTTGGACTTAGAACTACGAAAATTAAATCTTTTTCTGGAGAAGTAAAATCTATTGGTAATTCTTCTTTTAGTGAGGTTATTAATTATAATTTATCTGATGCTGATTTATTTATTAAGCTTAATGTTGCTTATGATACTGATATTGATAAGCTTGAAAAGGTATTGGAGAGCATGAAAGAAGATATTCTTAAAATTGATAATGTTAAAGGTTATAAACTTTTAGGTGTTGATGAACTTGGTGATTCCGCTATTATATATATGGTAGACATTACTTGTAAGGCTATGACAGGATTTGTTATTAAAAGAAAGGTTCTTAGAATGGTAAAAGATAGATTTGATAAGGAGGGTATTAGTATTCCTTATACAACTGTGGATATTAATATAAGAAAATAGTATGGAAAAAAAAGATTATTTTAATAAAGAATATAATTATGTTAAAGATACTAATAAGAGAAATGATTTGATATTACTTGTTAGTGGTCTTCCTGATTATTTTTTTGAAATACCTGCTTCTAGTACTGGTAAATATCATCCGGAGTTTGCCGCTACTGAACATGGTCTTGTTAAACATACTAAAGTAGCTACACGTATTGCTTATGAACTTCTTAATAATCCTGGACTTAATAATTTTACAGATAGTGAAAAAGATATTATTATTATGGCTTTAATACTTCATGATGGTTTTAAAAGTGGAAAGATTAAGGAAAAATATACAAGGTTTGATCATCCTTTACTTGCTAGTGAGTATGTTAGAGAAAATAAGGATAAATTATCTTTAAATGATGATGAGATTGATTTGATTACAAGAGTTATTGCTTCTCATATGGGTATTTGGAATAAGGATTATAATGGTAATGAGGTTTTGCCTATTCCTAAAGATAAGTATCAAAGATTTGTACATATGTGTGATTTTCTATCGAGTAAGAAATTTATTAATGTTAAATTTGATGGTATAGATATAAGTGACTTCTAAAAGGGGTCATTTTTTCATATTATTGTATTGGTGATTATATGAAACTTAGGTATTTTATTTTACCAATAATTGTTATATCGTTAATGTTTTTTATTGTTGATAGTGATAATGATGTTATTAATAAAGAGGTTGTTTCTTTGAATTATGATATTAGTTATCCTTTTTTTAGTAATGATGATATTGATAATTATATTAGTAGTTATTTGAATTATGATAGTTATATAGATGGTAATGTTATTATTGATTATGATATATATGATAATGATAATTTGTATTATTTAACCTTCTATAAGTATTTTTGGAATGATAATATGGTAAGTGATGGTAGTGATTCTTTTGTTATTGATATTAGTAATAATAGTGTTAGTAGAATTAATAAGACTAATTATGAGTATGATGTTGTTATTAATAGGAAGATAGATAAGAGTAAAAAGATGATTGCTCTTACTTTTGATGATGGTCCTAATTATAATACTAGTAAGGTTATTGATGTTCTTAATAAATATGATATTAAGGCTACTTTTTTTGTTCTTGGTAGTAGGGCAATAAATAATAAGGATATTCTTAAAAAGATGGCTGATAGTGGTATGGAGATTGGCAATCATACGTATAATCATTTATTACTTACTAAATATGATGAGAATAAGATTAGAAGTGAGATAGAGGATACTAGTGAGGTTATATATAGTGCTACGAAAAAAAGGCCTAAATTATTAAGACCTAGTTATGGTTCTGTTAATAATAAAATTAAGAAAGTGGCTAATATGCCTATTATTATATGGGATATTGATACTTTGGATTGGAAGTATCATAATTCTAAGAGGATTACTAGTAGAGTAGTTAATAAGGTACGTGATGGTGATATTATTCTTATGCATGATATTTATAGTGCTAGTCTTAATGCTCTTAGTAATATTATTTCAATTCTTCAGGATAATGGGTATGAATTTGTTACAATAGATGAACTTTTTTATTATAAGGGAATATCTTTAGAAAATGGTAAGGTGTATGGTTATGCTAGATGATTGTATAAAATTTGATTTTTCTTTACAAAATATTACTTTTGTTATATAATTATATTGGCTTTTTGTGAGGAAGTGAGATTATGGCTTATATCAGTAATGAAATTATTAATGAAATAAGAAATAAGACTGATATTGTTGATGTTGTCTCTAGATATGTTAATCTCACAAAAAAGGGGAAGAATTATATTGGAGTTTGTCCTTTTCATGATGATCATTCTCCTAGTATGAGTGTTAGTCCTGAAAAACAGATATTTACTTGTTTTTCTTGTGGTGCTACTGGTAATGTATTTACTTTTGTATCTGATTTTGAAAAGATATCTTTTAGTGATGCAGTTAGATTACTTGGAGAGAAGGCTGGTATTAGTATTGGTAATAATACTTATATTGGTAATATTAAAAGAGATGAATACTTTGATATATATGATAGTGCTAATAAATTTTATCAAAATAGTTTATTTACTAATTTGGGTAAGAATGCTATTCAGTATTTGAAAAATAGAAATATTGATAGAGATACTATTAAGAAGTTTGGAATTGGGTTATCTGTTCAAAAATTATCTTTAACTGATTATTTAAAGAATAAGAATTATTCTATTGATAAACTTATTGATGTTGGTCTTACTAATGATAATGGTAATGATATTTTTATTAATAGAATTATGTTTCCTATATATGATTTAGCTGGTAATCCTGTTGCTTTTTCTGGTAGAATATATAATACTAAAGATACTTCTAAATATATTAATACTAAAGAAACTGATAAGTTTAAGAAGGGTAAGATTTTATATAATTATCATATTGCTAAAGAACATTTGAAGAAGAATGATAGTGTTATTATTATGGAAGGTCAAATGGATGTTATTAGGGCTAGTACTATTGGGGTTAATAATTGTATTGCTACGATGGGAACTGCTTTAACTCGTGATCATAAAAGTATTATTAAGAATATGACTAATAATATTGTTTTATGCTTTGATGGCGATAGTGCAGGTGAAAAGGCCACTATTAGCGCAATAGAATTACTTGAAGATACTGGTATTGATATTAAAATCGTTAGATTACCTAATGATATGGATCCTGATGAGTATATTATTAAAGAGGGAAAAGATAGTTTTTTATATCAAATTAGTAATGCTACTAATTTGATTGATTATAAAATGGAACTTCTTAAAAAGAATAAAGATTTTGGTAATATTAAAGATATATCTTCTTATGTTAATTCTGCTTTAAAAGAACTTGTATATGAGAAAGATGATATTGTAGTAGAACTTAATCTTAAGAAGTTGGCTACTAGTTTTGATATTGATTATGATAATTTAGTTAATAAATATGAGAAACTTAAAAATGATAATAATAATAAAGATAGTTATGTTAAGGTAAATAAGCCTAAAAAAGTATATAATAGATATGGACAAGCTGAGTGTTATCTTATTTATTATATGCTTAAAGATGATAGAGTTATAAATATGGTAGAAAAGAGAATTGGGTATTTTCCTGATAAAAATATTAGGGAATTATCTAATGAAATTATTTACTATTTTCATAAATATGGTATAATAAATATCGCTGATTTTATTAGTTATATATCTTCTAGAAATGAAATTTTAAATACTTTGAAGGAAATTTTAGCTATGAATATTAAAGAAGACTTTTTAATAGATGAAATTGAAGATTATATTTTTGTTATAAATGAGTATCATAAAGAAGTGAAGATAAATGATTTAAACAAAAAATTAAAAGAAGAAAAAGATCCGTTAAAGCAAGCTAAGATTTCTTTAGAAATTATGAAGATAAGGGGAGTGAAAAAATGATATCAGAAGTTAAAGATTTTGAACAAAGAAAAGAAACACTTATTAAAAAAGGTAAAGAAGTTGGCTTTATTACATATGAAGAGTTAGCAGAAGAATTAAAAGGACTTGAAGTAAGTAGTGATTTACTTGATGAACTTTATAATGCTCTTATGGAAAATGATATTAGTGTTATATCTGAGAGTGATTTAGATGATGATAGTGAAGAGGATGATGGTGGTAATTTAGAAGATATCCTAAAAGATGATAGTATTGCTAAAGAATTAACTATTAATGATCCTGTTAGAATGTATCTTAAGGAAATTGGTAAGATTAGTTTGCTTTCATTAGATGAAGAAACTGAATTGTCCAAAAAAATCGCCGAAGGTGATGAAATGGCCAAAAATAGATTGGCTGAATCTAATTTAAGACTTGTTGTATCTATTGCTAAGAGATATGTTGGTAGAGGAATGCTTTTTCTTGATTTAATACAAGAAGGTAATATTGGTCTTATGAAGGCTGTTGAAAAATTTGATGCTACTAAAGGATATAAGTTTTCTACTTATGCTACTTGGTGGATTAGACAAGCTATTACAAGAGCTATTGCGGATCAAGCTAGAACGATTAGGGTACCTGTTCATATGGTAGAAACTATTAATAAATTGTCAAGATTTCAAAGACAACTTACACTTGAACTTAATAGGGAACCTACTGATGAGGAACTTGCAGAAAAGATGAATATGTCCCCTGAAAAGATTAGAGAAGTTATTAAGATTGCTCAGGATCCAGTATCTCTTGAAACTCCTATTGGTGAAGAAGAAGATTCACATTTAGGTGATTTTGTTCCTGATGAAAGTAATATGTCTCCTGAAGATTTTACTGTTCATGAAATGCTTAAAGAAGAGATTAGTGATGTTCTTCTTACTTTAACAGAAAGAGAGGAACAAGTTCTTAGACTTAGATTTGGTCTTGATGATGGTTCTAGTAAAACACTTGAAGAGGTTGGACAAATGTTTGGTGTTACAAGAGAGAGAATTAGACAGATTGAGGCTAAGGCTCTTAGAAAACTTAGACATCCTTCTAGAAGTAGAAAATTAAAGGATTTCTTAAATGAATAAGTTATCTGTTAGATTGGAAGCTGTGGCTAATTATGTCGATGATAATTCTAAAGTTATTGATATTGGTTGTGATCATGGCTTTTTATCTATTTTCTTGGCTAAGAAATATGATAATATTAAAATTATTGCTAGTGATATTAATGAGAATGCTTTAAATAATGCTATTTCAAATATTAACAAGCTAAATCTTCAGAATAAAATAGAAACGAGACTTGGTAGTGGACTTGATGTTGTTACTGCTGATGAAATTGATACTATTATTATTAGTGGTATGGGATCTAATACAATTGTTGGAATGCTTAAATATGCTAGAAATAAACTTACTTATGTAAAGGATATTATTGTTCAAAGTAATACTGATTTATATTTTCTAAGAAAGAATATTGTTTCTTTGGGATATTATATTGCTGATGAAACTTTAGTTAAAGATAAAAATATTATTTATACTGTTATTAAGTTTTCTAAAGGTAAGAAGAAATATAATTATAAGGAATTATATTTAGGACCGATACTTATTAGTAAAAATGATGATTTATTTAGGGAAAAGAATAGAAAAGAAATTAATACTCTTAGAATGATTGTTAATGGTATTGGTAATGGTCATTACTTTTATAAAAAAAGACTTAAAAGAAATATTAGGATTTTAGAGAAAATAGGAACTTAGGTTTCTATTTTTTGGTATATTTTTATATATATGGAATATGCTTAATTGAAAGGAAGAATGATTATGAAACAGATTATACCATTTAAAAAAGATTTACCATTTAAAACTAAAGTTAGTGATATTACTTCTATATCTTTAGAAAGAAAAATTGAAATATTAGATGGTGGTATTGTTACTGGTACTTTTTATATTACTGGTGATTATAAGATGAATGAAGGTTCTATTAATAGAGAAAAGTTTTCTTTTGATTTGCCATTTGATATTACTCTTGATCCTAGATATGATGTTAATAGTGTAAAGGCTGATATTGAGGATTTTTATTATGATGTTATTAATGAGGATACTTTAAAGGTTAATATTGATTTATATATAGAGGCTGAATATTTACCGGATACTTCTTTGGATAATAATATTTTAACAGAGGAAGATAAATCTGATAATGAAATGAATGATGTTCAAAAAGAAGATGAGCCTGTGGAAGAAGATAGAAATATCATGATGGAGTCAAAAAGTGATAGTAAAAATGATGAAAATATAGAGATAGAAAAAGAAGAAGATACTTCTGAAAAAATTAAGAATGACGATGCCATTATGAATGATAGTGATATTGAACGTAATGATGTAGATGATTTTGCTAATGATTTATTTTCTAATTTAGATAATACGGAAACTTATACTACTTATTATGTTTATATTGTTAAGGAAGAGGATACTATAGATAAGATTATTTCTTTATATGGGGTTACTAAAGAAGATATAGAAAATTATAATGATATAACTAGTATTAAACCTGGTGATAAAGTAATTATTCCAAAAACTAGTGAATAATTATGTTAGAAAAATTGCTAGTGAATATAATATTCCTATAAATAAAATTACTATTAAAAATAATACTAGAATTATTGATGATAAAATTGTTCTTAAGAAAAAGAAGAATAATGATTTGAATAATGTTTATAAATATTTAAAATCTAGATCGTTTGATTATTTTCCTGAACCAATTACAATAGATAATTTATATGAGGTTTATCCATTTTTAGAAGATACTTATGAACCTAGTGAACAAAAGGCCACTGATATTATGCATCTATTAGGATTACTTCATAGTAAGACAACTTTTTATAGAGAAATTGATATTGATAAAAATAAGGAGATATATGAAAATATATCTGATGAGTTAGAATATTTAAATAATTTTTATAATGATCTTATTACGATGATTGAAAAAGAAGTTTATATGTCGCCATCTGGATATCTGATTGCTAGAAATATTAATATTATTTTTGGTAGTATTTATTATGCTAAGCATAATCTTGAAGAGTGGTATAAAAAAATAGATAATAATAAAAATGAGAGAGTTGTTAATATTCATAATAATATTAGTCTTGATCATTATATAAAAAATGAGAAGCCATATTTAATTAGTTGGAATAAGAGTAGAATTGATAGTCCAATATATGATTTGCTTTCTTTTTATAAGAATCATTATTTGGATTTTGATTTTGATGATTTATTTCATTTTTATGAAAGTGGTTATCCTTTAAAAGAAGATGAAAGATTACTTTTGTTTACATATATGGCTATACCGTATAAAATAGAAATTATAAGTGATGAATATGAAATGTGTATAAAAATTAATAAAATGATAGAATATTTATATAAAACTAGTAATTTGATTATGAACTATCATAGTTGATAGTTCTTTTATATGTTGTATTTTGTCTTTTATGGGCTAATGGGGTTGACATTATTGAAAAAATTTATTATAATAGTTAAGCTTTAAAAAGGAGGCGTTTATTTGTATGGAAAATAATAATATGAAGTATATAAATAGTCACTTTTCTATGGAAGAAATTGCCAAGATGGTGGCTTTAACAATTGATGGAGTTTATCCTAAGTCAAAAAATGATTCTAATAATAGTGAAGAGAATAAACCTATTGTTAAAAAATTGGTACAAAATCATAGTAGAAGATAGAATTTTCTATCTTTTTATTTTGTCTTTACTTTGATATTTTTAATTGGTATAATTAATAAGAAAAGAGGTATATAATGGATAAGAATTTTATTAAAGGTAAGCTATATAAACAAATATATCGTAATGAAATGAATGGTTATATGGTTGGTTTATTTAAGATTAATGATAGTAATATTGATTATGATAATAATATTATTAATATTACTGGTGTTTTACCTGTACTTGATGATAGAAAAGAATATATTTTATATGGTGATATTGTTAATCATATTAAATATGGTATTCAGTTTAGTGTTAATTCTTTTGATATTGTTATACCTACACGTGAAGATGAGTTGGTTGTTTTTTTGTCTAGTGATTTGTTTCCTATAGGAGAAGTAACCGCTAAAAAGATTGTTGATATGTTTCATGAGGATACTGTTAATAAGATTTTAGATAATAAGGATTGTCTTCAGCTGATACCTAGACTTAATGAGAAGAAAATAGATAAGATTTATAATGTTCTTAAAGATTATCAGAATACTTCTAATATTGTTATTGAACTTACTAAACTTGGTTTTGATATGAAAGAATCACTTAGTTTTTTGAATAAATACAATAATAAAATTCTTGATACTGTTAATAATAATATATATGAACTTATTGATAGTGATGATATGTCTTTTAAAAAGATAGATGATATTGCTCTTGGTATGGGAATTAATGAAGATGATGATAGGAGAGTTAAAGCACTTATTATTTATGTTATGAAAGAAACTTGTTTTAATAGAGGGGATACTTATTTGAAATTAGAGGATATATCTTTTGGTATTTCTAATTATGTAAGTATTACTTCTGAAAAACTGGATTATTTAATGGTTAAACTTACTCGTGATAAGAAAATTGTTATTATTGAAGATAGATATTATTTGAAGAATTTTTATGAGGCTGAGAAATATATTTGTGAGAGGATATGTTTTCTTAATGACATGAGTGTTATTGGTCATACAAATATTAATAAGTATCTTGATAATGAGAAGTTTAGTAATATTGTTTATGATGATGTTCAAAAAAAAGCTATTGAAAGTGGAGTTAATAATAATATTACTATTATTACTGGTGGTCCTGGTACTGGTAAAACAATGATTATTAAGGCTATTGTTAAAATACTTATGGAAGCTGGAAAACTTAAAAATGAGGATATTGCTCTTCTGGCACCAACAGGAAGAGCTGCTAAAAGACTTATGGAAACTACTGGTAAAAGTGCTTATACTATTCATAAGTATTTGGGATGGGATAAGGATAGTAATACTTTTGCTACTGATGAATATTCTCCTAAGGATGAAAAGTATATAATTGTTGATGAGGTCAGTATGATTGATACACTTCTAATGGAGGCTTTACTAAAAGGTATTAAGAGAAATGCTAAACTTATATTGGTTGGAGATTATTATCAGCTTCCTAGTGTTAGTGAGGGACAAGTTCTTAAGGATTTGATTGATAGTGATTGTATTCCTGTTATTAAACTTAATAAAATTTATAGGCAAACAGAAGGTTCTTATATTCTTAACTTGGCTTATGATATCAAAGAGAAGAATATTGGTGAAGAATTATTTTTAAAAAAAGATGATTATTTGTTTGTTAATGGTGATAATGATAATACTATAGGTATTGTTAAAGAAGTTGTTTCTAAAGCTATTAAAAAGGGATTTAGTGATAGAGAACTACAGATACTTGCCCCTATGTATAAATCTATTAATGGTATTGATAATTTGAATGTTATGCTTCAAGAGCTTTTTAATCCTAAAAGTGATAAAAAAGTTGAGGTTAATTATCATGGTATTATTTATAGGGAATATGATAAAGTACTTCAACTTGTTAATGATCCGGATAATAATGTATATAATGGTGATATTGGCTATATAGAAAATATTATTATATCTAAGGATAAAAAAGTTATTAATCAGATTGATATTAATTATGATGGTAATATTGTGGAGTATACTCCTGATAAATTTATTAATTTTAGACATGGTTATGCTATTAGTATTCATAAAGCTCAAGGTAGTGAATTTGATATGGTTGTTATGCCTATAGTTCCTTCTTTTAAGAGAATGCTTTATAATAAACTTGTTTATACTGGTGTTACTAGAGCTAAAAAAAGTTTAGTTATAGTTGGAGATGCTAATTCTTTTATATATGGTATTAATAATGATTATGTTGATAATAGAAGAACTACTTTGAAAGATTTTATTATTAATTATTATAATAATGTATAAATTGTTTTAATAGGTTAATAATATTATTGTATCTAATTTATTTAGATATAGTCATATTTTAAAGGAGTTGGTGTTATGAAATCCAAAATGGGAATGGCTTTAATGGGTTTAGGTATAGGCGTAGGTAGTGCCGCGCTATATCATAATGTAAAAAATGGTAATATGAAAAAGTGGGTTAGAAAAATGAACTCCGCTAAAACTAAAGCCGTAAACGACCTAGAAAATATGATATAGGAAGAGAAATTATTCTCTTTCTTTTTATGTTAAATAAAAGTATAGTACATATGTTTTGTACTATACTTTTGTATGAATGCTTATAAATAAATGCTTTATAAACTAATTTTGGAAATGATTTGTTTGATATTGACTATGAATATTAATTTATATATAATGGTTAAGTGGTAATACTTATATGGGTGTTCTCTCCTTTTTAATTTGATTAGGAAGGAGTGAGGCTATATGAAAGAAATTTCCGTAAAGGGGGTTTTGAGTAGTGGAATCAGTTTTAGCATATGTACTTTGCTATGCTTTAACTATTCTGGTTATTCTTGCTTTAAGTAAGAATAATCATAGATAAAAAAGCGGAGCACTCTACTTAAGGAAGTGCTCCATAAACAAACCAAATGGAGAGAACACCTTTCGAATAAAGGCGCTACCTTTTTATTGTGGGTAAATTTCTCTTTCCATATACATTATATATTATATTTTAATAAAATGCAATAAAAAAAGAAGTAATTATTTTACTTCCATAGTATTTACTTTTTTTGTTAATCTTGATTTTTCTCTATTAACTTTATTTTTATGTACTAAACCTTTAACACCAGCATTGTCTAAAGATTTGATTGCTTTCTTTAAACTTTTTTCTGCTAATTCTTTATTTCCTGCTAATACTGCTTTATCTGTTTCTTTAATGGCATTTTTAACAGTTGATTTTAGTTGTTGATGTGCTAAAGTTGTCTTTCTAATTTGAACTATTTTTTTCTTTGCATTTTTAACGTTTGCCATAAAAATTTCATCTCCTTCCAAAACTACTTATAATTTTATCAAAAAAATATAAAAAAAGCAAATATTTTCCTTATTTTTTGTGAAAAATATTAGTGGTGATATATATGGGTCATGAAATTGATTTAAAAAGGTATGATATTAGAACTGATTTGGTTATTGATACAATTGATAATAATGATGATAATATTGATACTTTAGTTGAAGTTCAAGGTGATATTAAGATTACAAAAGTAACAGTGGATGATAATGTTAGTAGGATTATTGGAAAGAAAAAGGGAAGATATATTACAATTGAATTTGATGATGTTACTGATACGGATAATAAGAATAAAGTAGAGGATATTTTTACTTTAGAACTTAATGATATTTTTGATATTAGTAAAGTTAATAGTGTACTTATAATTGGACTTGGTAATAGGGATAGTACTCCTGATAGTTTGGGGCCTAAAGTAGTAGATGATATTGTTGTAACTAGACATTTATTTTTACTTGGAGAAGATGTTAGTGATGGTGTTAAGTGTACTTCTAGTTTTAGTCCTGGAGTTATGGGAAATAATGGTATTGAGACCTTTGATATTATTTCTTTGTTATGTAAAGATATTAAACCTGATTTAGTAATTATTGTTGATGCTCTTGCTGCTTCAAATATTGGGAGGGTTAATAAGTGTATTCAAATCACTGATAGTGGTATTCATCCTGGTAGTGGTGTTGGTAACATGAGAAAAGAGATTAGTTTTGATACTTTAGGTATTCCTACTATTGCTATTGGTATTCCTACGGTTGTTGAGTCTTCTATTATTGTATATGATACGATGAATTATTTATTCAAACATATTTCTTATATTAAAAATAATGCAAATATGAATAAACTTATTGTTAATAGATATAATTATAAAAATAAAATTGATTGTAGTGATTTGTCTTATGATGAGAAAAGAAATTTTGCTGGTTTATTTGGTACTTTATCTGATAGTGATAAGAAGAGTCTTATTAATGAGGTTCTTAATGGGCTTGATTATAATTTTATTGTTACTCCTAAGGAAGTTGATTTTCAAATAGATAGGCTTAGTAGTGTTATTAGTAGTGGTATTAATGGATATATTCATGGTACTAAGGTGTCAAATTAGTGTAATATTCTTTACTTTTTTATTTTTTCTATTATATAATGATAATAGGAGAGTGATGTAATGAGATGTGTAGGAACTGTAAGTAGAGGTATTAGAACAGGTGTTATTAAAAATGGGGATAATTTAGAAGATATTGTTGTTAATTCTGTTCTTAGAGCTAGCTTGAGTGATGGATTTGATATTAAAGACAGGGATATTATTGGAATTACTGAAGCTGTAGTTGGTATAGCTTATGGTAATTATGTTACAGTAGATGATATTGCTACTGATATTAGAAGTAAATATCCTGATGGGGAAATAGGTCTTATATTTCCTATTCTTAGTAGAAATAGGTTTTCAATGATTTTGAAGGGTATTGCTAGGGGTAGTAAAAAAATATATATGTTATTATCTTATCCATCTGATGAAGTTGGTAATCATTTATTTAATGATGAATTGTTAGAAGAATATAATATTAATCCTTATAGTGATTCTTTTGGTATTGATACTTATGATAAGTATTTTAGGGGTATTGTACATGAATTTACTGGGGTTAATTATATTGATGTATATAGTGAAATATGTAAGAATGAGGATTGTGATATTGAATTTATTTTTTCTAATAATCCTAAGGAAATTTTTAAATATACTAGAAATGTATTGGCTTGTGATATTCATACTAGGGAAAAAACTAAGAAGGCTTTAAGAGATGCTGATATTTTATATGGTCTTGATAATATTATGAATAATAGTATTAATGGTAGTGGATTTAATCCTAAGTATGGTCTTTTGGGTTCTAATAAGAGTACTGATGAAAAACTTAAGTTATTTCCAAAAGATGGTGAAGAACTTGTATATAATATTCAAAAAAGGATTAAAGATGAAACTGGTAAAAATGTTGAGGTTATGATATATGGAGACGGAGCTTTTAAGGATCCTGTAGGTAAGATATGGGAACTTGCTGATCCGGTTGTTTCACCATTTTATACTAGTGGTTTAGAGGGAACTCCTAATGAGATTAAACTTAAATATATATCTGATAATGTGCTTAGTAATCTTAGAGGAGAAGAACTTAATAATGCTATGAAGGATGAAATAAGAAAGAAAGAAGATAATTTAGTAGGACAGAATAAAAGTCTTGGTACTACTCCAAGAAGAATTACTGATTTGGTTGGTTCTCTTTGTGATTTGACTAGTGGTAGTGGTGATAAGGGAACACCAGTTGTATATATTCAAGGTTATTTTGATAACTATGCTAATGAATAAGGAGATGATTATAGATGAAGATTGCAATTAATGGTTTTGGTAGAATAGGTAGACTTGTATATAGATTAATGGAAGAAGATGACTTTTTTGATGTTGTAGCTATTAATGATTTATCTAGTAGTGAAGAACTTGCATATTTGCTTAAATATGATAGTACACATAGAAATTATGATAAGGAAGTTACTTATGATGATGATGGTATTATAGTTAATGGTAAAAAAACTAGAATATATGCTGAAGCAGATCCTTCTCTTCTTCCTTGGAGAGAGCTTGGTGTGGATTTGGTTTTTGAATGTACTGGTAGATTTACTGATTTAGATAGTGCTATGCTTCATATTAAAGCTGGTGCTAAAAAGGTAATTGTTAGTGCTCCTTGTAAGGGTGATGTTAAAACCATTGTATATAATGTTAATGATGATATTATAAATAATGATGATAAGGTTATTTCTGCTGCTTCTTGTACTACTAATTGTTTGGCTCCAGCCCTTAAGGTACTTGATGATAATTTTGGTATTGCGAGAGGTTTTATGACAACTGTTCATGCTTATACTAATGATCAAGCTACACTTGATGTTCCTCATAAAAAAGGAATTAAGGCTAGAAGAGGTAGGGCTTGTGCTATTAATATAGTACCTACTAGTACTGGAGCTGCTAAAGCTATTGGAAAAGTTATTCCTTCACTTGATGGCAAGTTAGCAGGAGGGGCACTCAGGGTACCTGTACAGGATGGTTCTCTTGTTGATTTATCATTAGAATTATTAGAAAAGGTTACTGAAGAAGAGGTTAATAGTATGTTTTTAAATAATGTTAATGATACTTTAAAAGCTACTTATGATCCTATTGTTTCTTCTGATATTATTGGTAATAAATGCGGTAGCTTGGTTGATTTATCTTTAACTAAAGTACTTGAAAGTGATGGTAAGCAAATGGTTAAGGTTGTTGCTTGGTATGATAATGAGATGGGATATTCTATGCAGATGGTTAGAACTGCTAAGAGATTTTTGAGTAAATAAGGGCTTTTGGAAGTCCTTTTTTTCTTCTTTAAATTACTTGACAACAGGTTAATTCTAAGATACAATTAATTTGTATAGTTTAAATTAAAATTTTATAATTTTTTCTATAAATGTATTAGAATGGAGGTTTATAATGAATAATACAGTGTTCTCCATTTTTCTATTCATTCTTGGGTTAATTATAGGATTTGTAGTTGTTTTTATTGTTAATTTTTTAAAGAAGAAAAGTGATAATAAGAAAGCTGATTCTATAATTGAAACCGCTAAAAAAGATGCTGATAAAATTAAAAGGGATTCTTTATTTGAGACTAAAGAGGAAATACATAAACTTAAAATTGATGCTGATAAAGAAATTAAAGAAAAGAAGAGTGAAATTAAAGAACAGGAAGATAGATTACTTCAAAGGGAAAACAATATTGATCGTAGGGATTTGGCTCTTCAAAATAGGGAGTCTTCTCTTGATGAGAGAGAAAATAATTTATTAGTTAAACAGCAAAAAATTCAAGAATCTAAAGAAGAAGTGGAAGATATTAAAAGACGTGAGCTTGAAGAACTAGAAAAAATAAGTAAATATACTAAGGAACAGGCTAGAGATGCTGTTATGAAAATGGTTGAGGATAAAATGTCCAAGGAAATAGCAACATATATTAAAGAGGCAGAAGCAGAGGCTAAACTTAATGTTGATGAAAAGTCTAAAGAGTTATTAGTTGGTGCTATGCAAAAATATGCTGCTGATATTACTTCTGAGCAGACTGTTTCGGTTATTAATTTACCTAATGATGAAATGAAGGGTAGACTTATTGGTAGAGAGGGTAGAAATATTAGAACTATTGAGTCTGTTACGGGAGTTGATTTGATTATTGATGATACTCCTGAGGCTATTGTTATATCTAGTTTTGATCCTTTGAGAAGAGAAATTGCTAGACTTGTACTTGAAAGCTTGATTAAGGATGGTAGAATTCATCCTGCTAGAATTGAAGAGTTATATGCTAAGATTTGTAGTGATATGAAGCAAACTATTAGAGAATATGGTAAAAACGCTTTGTATGAACTTGCTTTATCTAAAATGGATCCTGAACTTGTTGAGATTGTTGGTAGACTTCATTTTAGAAGTAGTTATGGTCAAAATGCTTTAAATCATTCTATGGAGGTTGCTAATCTTGCTGGGCTTCTTGCTTCTGAACTTGGTGAAAATGTTAATTTAGCTAAGAGAGCAGGACTTCTTCATGATATTGGTAAAGCTATTGACTTTGAGATGGAAGGTTCACATGTTAAAATTGGTGTTGATTTAGCTAAGAAATATGGAGAGGATCCGATTGTTATTAATGCTATTGCATCTCATCATGGTGATACAGCTCCTACAAGTGTTATTGCATCGATTGTGGCTATAGCTGATGCTATTTCGGCTTCGAGACCTGGAGCTAGAAATGATTCTTCTGAAAATTATATTCAAAGATTAGAACAACTTGAGGATATTGGCAATAAGATTGATGGTGTAGAAAAGGCTTATGCTGTGCAGGCTGGTCGTGAACTTAGGGTTATGGTTAAGCCTGAAGAAGTTGATGATTTGACTGCTTATCAAATTGCTAGAGAAATAAAAGAAAAAATAGAAAATGAACTTAAATATCCTGGTACCATTAAGGTTACTGTTATTAGAGAGACTAGAGCACAAGAAGAGGCTAAATAGTCTCTTTACTTTTATATTTAAAAATGTTATACTTTAGTAGTAAGGAAGTATTGATATGAATAGTTTTAAAATTGAATGTAATGAAAATGTAGATAATTATTATAATGATGTTGTGGTTAATAGTTGTCATAATGATATAGAATTATCATGTGATAATATATATGAAATTGATGGTATTAATTATTTTGGTGAAACGATTGAAAAATACTATACAATATGTCCTAATTGTGGGTATATGGTTTTTATTAATAGTGATGGACTTGATGAATCAATTAAGAAAAATGCTAAAGATAAGAATAGTAAGCAAATGTATTTATTTGCTAAAAATAAACTTAAATCTGAATATATACATCTTAATTATTTGGAAAGGAATATGGGGAAAAGAAGAGTTCTTAAATAATACAAGGAGGAAATATGGGTTTATTTAATAAGATTAAGAATGCTTTTAGTAAGGATAAAGAGGTAGTTAAATATGATGAGGGGCTTAGTAAAACAAGACGTGAGTTTGCTACTGAACTTAGTAATTTATCTCGTAAATATAAGAATATAGATGAGGATTATTTTGAAGAATTAGAAAATATTCTTATTATGGCTGATATTGGTGTTAATACTGTTATGAAATTTGTTGATAAGCTTAAACATAGGGTTCGTGAAGAAAAGATTACCGATAGTAATGTTTTAAAAGAAATTATTGTTGATGAGCTTTTAATTATGTATGTTGATAATGGTGTTATGAGTAGTAAGATTAATTATAATGATAATGGTCCTACGGTAATATTATTTATTGGTGTTAATGGTGTTGGTAAAACTACTAGTATTGGTAAGATTGCCAAGAAACTTATAAATGATGGTAAAAAAGTGTTACTTGCTGGTGGTGATACTTTTAGAGCTGGTGCTACTGAACAATTAGTAGAATGGGGTAAGAAGATAGATGCTCCTGTTGTTATTAGTAAAAGTAAAGATCCTGGTGCTGTTATATATGATAGTATAGATAAGGCTATAAAAGAGGAATATGATGTTGTTCTTATTGATACTGCTGGTAGACTTCAAAATAAAGTTAATCTTATGAATGAACTTGGTAAAATTAATAATGTTATTAAAAAACTAATACCTGATGCTCCTCATGAAACTTTATTAGTAGTGGATGCTACTACTGGTCAAAATGGTATTAATCAAGCAAAGGCTTTTAGTGAAGTTACGGATATTACTGGTATTGTTCTTAGTAAACTTGATGGTACTGCTAAAGGGGGAATTGTGCTAGCTATTAAAGAAGAGGTTGGCATTCCTGTTAAATTTGTTGGTCTTGGTGAAGGTGATGATGATTTAGAATCATTTGATATAGAAAAATATGTTTATGGTTTATTTAAAGATTTATAGAAAGGGTGATTATGTTGGATAAAAAGAAGGGTACTAAGAAAAAAGAAGAAAAATATAAATTTATTGATACGAATAAATTAAGAAAGATGGAACTTATTATTTCTATATTTGTGGGTATTATATTTTTGGCACTTCTTGTTTGTGCTATAATTAATAAAGTATTTATACCTGCTGCACTTATTTCATTTGCATTATTTTTGTTTTGTATATGTTATTATTATATAGAAGATGAAAGTAAGAAAAAACTTGTATATATTTTGTTTGGAGTTGGGGTACTTCTAATTATTATTGAAGTTATTTATACCTTGGTTAATATTATATAATGGATAAAAGAAATTATTTGATTATTTTATATGATTTTTATGGTGAGTTATTAAATGATAAACAAAAAGAGTGTTTTGAAGATTATTATTTTAATAATTTATCTTTGGGTGAAATAAGTGAAAATATGAATCTTAGTAGAAATGCTATTTATAAGAATATTAAGACTAGTGAAGATAAGCTTTATTATTATGAAGATAAACTTAATTTATTTAAAAATAGAGAAAAACTTTATGAAATTGTTGATACTATAGATGATGAAAATATTAAGAATAAAATAAAAGAATTATATTAGGAGAGTAATTATTATGACTAATAAAAAGTATAAAATGATATATGATTATAGAAAAAGAACTAGCGGTGGTTTTTTAGATGCTATGTTTCTTTCTTCTTTACTCATAATAGGGGCTATGATGGTATTACTTTCTTTGATTGGGGTGAAATAAATGGATTCGATATTGGAACGCTTTTCTGATAATTTAACTGATGTTAAGTACATTACTAATCCTGCTGTGGCTAGGGATGATGAAATTAAAAAACTTATACTTGTACTTCTTACTCCTGAAAAAAGTGCTGTACTTGTTGGTAAACCTGGTATTGGTAAAACTGCTATTGTAGAGGGACTAGCTTATAGAATACAGAGAGGAGAAGTTCCTGAAGCTCTTTTAGGATATACTATATATAGAATTAATACTACGGCATTACTTACTAATAATGGAGAAGAGAATAGAGTACTTAAACTTGTTAATGAACTTAAAGAAAAAGAAAAAGTTATTTTATTTATTGATGAAATTCATACTTTAATTGGTAATGATGCTGCTGGAGCATTGGATTTAGCTAATATGTTTAAAGAGGGTTTAAGTAGGGGTACTATTAAAATGATAGGAGCTACTACTACATATGAGTATGAAAAATATATTATGAGGGATAAGGCTTTTTTAAGGAGATTTGAAAAAGTAGATGTAGAAGAACCTACTATGGATATGACTGTAGAAATTCTTATGAAGACTTTACCTAAATTGGAAAAGCAAACTGGAGTAATACTTCCATATACTGATTTTATTAATGAGAAGATAATGAAGTTTATTGTTAATATGACTAGTGAGTTTAAAAGAGTATATGAGATATCTTCTAGGTATCCAGATATTGCTTTAGTAATACTAAGACAATGTTTTTCTAATGCTATATATGAGAATAGAAGAACTATTAATTTTAAAAATATATATGATGCTATTAGAACTACTAAGGCTGTATATCCTGATGTTATTAGTAAAGAACTAATTAGTTTTAAAGAAATATTTAAAGATGAATTAAAGATAGAAGGTACTAAATTAGATTAGTATCTTTTTTTCATTTATAGATATTTTAAAACATATTAAAAGATTGGTTATGAGATGAATGGAAGTCAAGGAGTTAAATTTATTTGATGAAAAAATATTATAGAGTACGGAATAAGAATTAACTGTTAATTTGGAGATTATAGCTCCAAATTTTTTCTAATGACTTTGGGTATTAGAAAACGACGAACAATGAAATGTGAGACGATAAAATAAAAAAATAGTTTTTTTTACTATCATAAGTTTTAAAATTATGTTATACTTATAATGGTGGTAGAATGAAAAAAATAGTACTTAATATTTTTATTGGTGTTTATCTTATTACTACTATTTTAATTACTTATGTATTACTTTCTTATAATAAATATAATATTGCAGAATTTAATAATTATTATTTATTTGCAGATAAGAGTAATTTGATGATAGTTAATAAAGATGATAATATTAAAAACGGTGATGATATTTATTATTATGGTAATAATGGGAAAATTAAGATGGGTAAGGTAAATAGTATATCTGATGGTGTTTATACATTGGATAATGAGTATGCATTAGATAAGGATAGTGTTCTTGGTAATAAAAATAAGGCTAAAAGTTATGCTATTTTAGGTAGTATATATTCTATACTTACTTCTAAATGGGGATATTTGTTTATTATTATTTTTCCTATGCTTATTGCCTTTGTTTATGAAATATATGAAATTGTTAAGGAAATTAAGAAGAAATAATGAAAAATATTATTAAGAAAATAGGAAAGAAGACTTATATTATTAGTGGTATTATAGTTATATTACTTATTACTTTTATTAGTTATGGTAGATATATTTATAATGATATTAGAGATTTTTATTTTTCTAGTAAGAGTTTTTATTTTAATAGTGATAAACTTACTACTAATAGGGCTATATATCAGGTTGATAATTGGTCCGCGGTTGATCCTTATACTATTGTTATTAATATGAATAGTAGTAAGAATAATCTTGTACATGCTAATAGTGATATTGATTATAATATTACTTATATTTGTTCTTCTAATGTTAAATGTTCTATTAATAAAAGTGTTAGTACTATTTATGCTAGTAGTCATAGTGATTCTTTTACAGCGGTTATTACTCCAAATGATACTTTTAAAGATGGTGATGAGGCTTATATGGAGATTTATGCTAATAGTGTTTATCCATATAAGAAGAAACTTAGTGCTAGATTTATATTAAGGGTTGGAAGAATTGGTCTTTCTTATTCAATTGATGATGAAGTTAAAAGACCTTATTTTAACTTTAATGTTACTAATACTTTTGATTATTATTTGGTTAAACAAGATTTTGATAAATATAAGGTTGATGATAGAATTGATAGAAATACTTATATGGAATTATCTGATGAGGATAAGAAAAAGTGTACATCAGCACTTATTAGTTTATCTTTTGATCCTAGGGAGACGATACTTGATATGACTAGTAGTGCTTATTTGAATGCATATAATGTTTCTATTACTAAAATAGATGGATATGATTATGTTAATGGTATTAGTTTTAAGATGGATTCTGAATCTAGTGAAACTATTAAGTTTTATAAGGCTGATACTGATAAGGATTATTCTTATCCTATTGTTAATGATAGGTCGGTAATTGAATTTAGTTACTCTCAGTAGGTGGTGAAGTAAATGAATGATAGTGTTTGTTTAGAATATATTAATTTTGTTAGGAAATGTATATATAAATATTTTAAGCTTATTATGGGTAAGAATTTTAATAAGGGTATTTTTGATAATCTTATGGATACTTATGTTAAAGTTAGATATTATAATTATTTTGATATTAAGTATAAGAATGTTTCTTCTAATATTAATTATTATATGAAAGATAGTGCTTCTTTAATGTTAAATAATAATGATGATAATTATGTTAAATGTGTTAAAGAAACTTTCTATTTATTTCAATATGTATTATATTTTGATGATGTTATTAGTGATAGTGATATTAAAGATATTATATTAGAGATAGATGAATATAGACGTACTACTTATGGTTATACTGATGATACTTTTTGTGACGAATTATTTGATATGATTAAGGGTGATAATAAAAGAAAGAAGACTTATTTGAATTCTTTTGATAGTGAGAGATTTTCTTTAGATATTAAAAAGACTAATAAGAAAAATGTATTTTGGTGTGATCTTAATTATAATATTAAGTTTAATAGGATATATAGTGATTATTCTATTAATAAGGTATATAATGATGGTATTGTTAATGAACAAAAGTTATTTATTACTTATTATTTGGTTAGTAATATGATACTTAGAAATATTATTTCTTGCAAGTTTGATATTTCGTATATTGTTTCTTATCCAGCTTCTTTATTTGAAAAAAGTGATAAGAAGAATAGGCTTTTATCTATTATAGATGATAGTGCCACTAAAAACTATATTGTGCTTATGTTTAAATATAGTGATTATTCTAAATATAAAGATGAAATTAATGAATGGATTAAAAATGGTTTTAGAGTGGCTATTTATATAGATGATAGTTTTAAATATGATGATATTAGTAATGAATGGCTTACTATATTTGATTATATTATTACTAATGGTGAATATGATTATGATTTTGATAGAGATAAGATTATTAGTATTGGGAAGTAGGTGAAGGAATGGATACTTTTTTTAGATTTTTATATGAGTTTTTACAACAGTTTTTTTCGGCTTTTATACTTATGTTTAAAGGGATATTTAATGGTATAATTAAAATGTTTGATATTAAGAGTTATATTGGTATTATTAATTTTTATAAGAAGGATTTTAATGGTCCAGAATGGGTACTTGTTTCACTTGCAATTTTATGTGTTGTTGTTATTATTGGTGGTATTATTCTTCTTATTTATTTTTTGATTAAGAAGTATATTAGGTTTAGAAAGACAGTAGTAGAACAAGAATCTTTATTAGAAGAAGTAGCGGATCTTAATAATCAAGTAGCGGATTTGATGAATGAAAAGGAAAGTATATTGGCTATGAAGGTATCGCAATTAGGTCTTAAACCTGGAGAAGACGATACTGTAAATATAGATGATAAAAAGGATGAAAATGTTGATACTACTTCTAGTAGATTTCCTAAGCTTACCGCTGTGGATAATGAATATGCTAATTATAAGATTCAAACATATGGTAATAGTTTTACATTAGAGGAGCTTGTGGAAACTTTTAGAAATTTTGCTGCTTCACAACTTAAACTTTATTATAAATCTGAGATGATTAGGCTTTTTATATCTGCTTTGGCTTCGACAAAACTTGTTATATTACAAGGTATAAGTGGTACTGGTAAAACTTCACTTGCTTATGCTTGGGGAAAGTTTTTAAAACACGATTCTTGTGTTGCTTCGGTACAACCTTCATGGAGGGATAGAACAGAACTATTTGGTTACTTTAATGAATTTACTAAGAAGTTTAATGAGACTGAGGTTCTTAAGGAATTATATGTTGCTGGATATACAGATGATATTTATACAGTAATACTTGATGAAATGAATATTTCGAGAGTTGAGTATTATTTTGCTGAAATGTTATCTATACTTGAAATGCCTAATAAGGATGAGTGGATAGTTGAACTTGTATCTAGTGCTTGGGATGATGATCCTAAAAATATAAAGGATGGTAAACTTAAAATACCTCCTAATGTATGGTATATTGGTACTATTAATAATGATGACTCTACTTTTATGGTAACTGATAAGGTTTATGATAGAGCTATGCCTCTTGATATTAATGATAAGGGACAGGTATTTGATCCTATTCCTACTGAGGCACAGGATATTAATTATACTTATTTGGATAAATTATTTAGTGATGCTATGGCTAATAATCCTATAAGTGAAGATACTTTAAATAAAATTAATGAAATGGATGATTATGTTATTAAGCATTTTAGAATTGCTTTTGGTAATCGTATTGTGGCTCATATGAAGAAATTTGTTCCGGTATATGTTGCTTGTGGTGGTGATGAAGTAGATGGTGTTGATTACTTTATTGCTAGAAAGATACTTAGAAAGTTTGAACAACTTAATATTTCTTATATTAGAGATGAAATTGATGGATATATTGAATTTTTGGATAAAACCTTTGGTAAGGGTAAGATGAAGGAATGTGAGGAGTATTTACTTAGACTTAAAAAACTTACATAGGAGGTAACTTATGAATGGACTTGAGATAATTGATTTATATGATAAATATGATGATAAAAAAATTAATTCTTTTTGTGATAATATTGATTCTAATCTAAGAGTTGTTACTAATTCTGATAGTGTTGATTGTAATTTTGAATGGTTAGAAATAATGGAGGATACTATTCAATATCTTGATAATATACTTCGTAATCCGAATAGATTTATTGTTAATGAAGAAGATATTGTTAAAATTGAATTGGCTAGAAGAGTTACAGTGGAGAGTATTAAGCATTTGTCTAAGAATACTAATCTTATTCAGGATTATAATAAAGAGACTGGGGATGTTAGACCTAGTAAAATTCTTAATATTAATAAAGAAGAAAGTTTTGATACTTATGAAAATAGATTTATTTATAGTCTTATTAAGAATATGAAATTTTATATTGATAGAAAGAAACGTAATCTTATTACAGAGTCTTCTAGTAAAGATGATACTAAGATGGAATATAATGCTAAAAGTAATATTGGACGAGAAAATGTTGATATTTCTATGACTATTAAATCTAAAAAAGAAGAAAAGAAATCTAATAAGAATGATGATGGAATGTCCATAGAAGAAAGAATTGAGAAGTTAGAACTTCAGATATCTGATTTATGTTCTTCTTCTGTATATCAGACTATTGATAAAATGCATATTTCTCTTGTTACTTCTCCTATTAAGAAAACGAATGTTATACTTAAAAATGTTAATTTTCAATATGCCCTTACTTTATGGAATTATATGCAGACTCATATGGAAGATGATGTTAAGAAAGAAAAGAAGAATAAGGATTATTATGATGAAGGACGTTTGAGAAAATGTATTGATGAATCTTTTCTTCTTGATTATTTGGTACTTAATTCTATTAATAATGATAATAGTTCTGTTGATAAGAATGCTTTATCGGAGAAGATTGCTTCTAATATGGTAGAAAAGATTATGAGTATTGATGCAGATATTGATGAGAAGAAACTTAAGGATATTATTGAAAAACAGTATAGTGTTATTAAGTATAAAACTGTTGTTAATGAAAAACAGATAGAGGATACTTTTAAGAAATATATGGATAAGTATTTAAAGGATGTTAGGGAAGTAAAATTGTGATGGTGATGAAAAATGATAGAAAAAATTAATAATAATAAGGCTCTTAAAATAATTGCAATGCTTTTTAAGACAATTGTATCTTTCTTTATTATAATTGTTATTAGTATTATTTTTATTCAGAGAATTTCTAATAATAAGGTTTCTTTGGGTGGATATAGTTTGTTTACAGTTGTTACTGAAAGTATGGTGCCTAAGTATAATGTCTTTGATATGATAGTGGCTAAAGAGGTTGATACTAATGATATTAAAGTTGGTGATGATGTTGTATATTTAGGTAAGAAGAGTGATTTTGCTGGTAAGATTGTAACACATGAAGTTATTAAAATTGATAAGATAGATGGTAATACTTACTTTCATACTAAAGGTATTGCTAATGATGTTGAGGATCCTTTAGTTAGTGCGGATCAGATTATGGGAAGGGTAAGTTTTAAAAGTCATATTCTTAGTTTTATTAGTAGGGTTGTTAATAATATTTATGGTTTTTATTTTGTAATATTTGTTCCTTTTGCTATTCTTTTAGTTATGGAAATTATTGATATTGTATATGAAAGAAGAGAAAAGAAAAGTTAGTAGGTGACTTTTTATGGATAACAAAATTAAAAGAAAGAAAAGAAAAAGAAGAATTAGGGTACGTACTTTGTTCTTTCTTTTCCTTACACTTGCTTCTAATAGCTTTGCTTGGTTTATTTATTCTACTAAGGTATCGAATAGTATTACTGCTAAAGTTAGAAGCTGGCATGTTAATTTTAATGTTGGTGGTGGTGAGACTACTGAAGAATATATTGAAGTAAATATTGATGATATTTATCCTGGTATGCAACCTTTTTATCAGGAACTTAAGGCTTCTAATGATGGGGAATCTGATGCTAAAATTACTTATGAAGTTGTAGATGCTAATGTATTAGGAGATAATTTAATAGCGAAGGGAATGTCTTCTTTGGATATTATTAATAGTTTTAAGAATGATTATCCTTTTACTTTATCTATTTCTTCTTCTTCGGATATTATTAAAGCTAATGGTGATGAGGTAACTATATCTATTTCTGCTTCTTGGGATTATGATTCTGGTAATGATGAAGAGGATACTAAGTGGGGAAATAGGGCTTATGATTATCATAAAGATAATCCTGATTTATCTAGTGTTAAATTACTTATTAAAGTTAGTGCTATACAAATATAATAATTAATGAGAGAAATTGTTTTCTCTTTTTTTATTTTACTTCGATAAAAGCCTAGGTCTTTTATCGTAATTTAGAGCCTAAGGTCTCTAAATTAAATATTTTTTTTATTTTTTATTAGAAATTTAAATAATAAGGTAATACAAATAGGTGCTTATGCTAAAGATGAAGGTATAGAACAAGGTATCGAAGAAATAAAAGAAATAGAAAAAAATTTAATAATAATTTAAATATTTTACTCCTCAAAAAAATCAAGAGAATATTTTGTTCACTTGATTTTTATTTTAATTGAATAAATGATAGTTTTACATCCATTTTAGCTGGATTGTCTACTTGTTTTGTTGCTTCGGTATCGGCATCGTTATCCATAGTGGCTTCATTAGAATCGTCCCATTTTATATATACTCTAATATTTATTGGCTTTGTATTATCTTTATGTAATACGGTGTTTTCTATAGTAGCGTTATCTCTTTCTAATGGTATTTCGTTTCCATTGTCTATGATATATTTTGTTGTTATTAAATCTTTAACGGGACTGTTTTGATTTACTGAGATTTCTATTTTGTATTTAAATGATACATCTGCTTCGGTGGCATCAATTATTAGATCAAAGTATCCTTCGCTATTTGGAGCTATTATACCACTATTAATATTGTCGTTACCATTAAATATTGGTGTTATGACGGCATTAGTAGTACTATTTTCTCGTATGTCTTTATTATTTACTAATATACGCCATCTAGCTATATTCATACTGGCTGATTCGTTTGTACTTGTTATGTATTTGGCGTATGTATCTTCTATGAAGAAAAGACATAATAAGAAACATATTATACATAATGGTATAGTTATTTTTTTATTCATCTTACACCTCGTATTATGAAAAAATTATATCATAATTGATACTTTTATGCAAGGTGCTCTTGTATAGTTAATGTAAAGTTTATTTTATTTAATTGAATATAAAAAATATTTATGTTAGAATTGATTTAAGATAGAGGGATTTTAAATGGCTAAAGAGATTAAAGTTACGGCGGATAAAATTTATAAGAGAAAGAAAGGTTATAGTAAACTTAAGATTGTTCTAGGAATAGTTTTTTTGATACTTATTTTTTCTTTTATTATTCTTAGTCTTATATATAAAGGTGGTAGATTTACTGTTACTCTTGATCGTAATTTGGCTCTAGATAATAATATTGTTATATATGATGATTTAGAAACTAAAGAAGGAAAGAGAAAACTTGAGGCTAAAGATTTAGATTTTATGGATAATATTTCTATTGATTGGATACCTAGTAATATTAATAATGAGAGTGATGGTTCACATAATGGGGATAATTATATTGCTTATACTTTTTATGTAGCTAATCAAGGAAATGAGAGTATTGATTATTGGTATTCTATTATAATTGATGATGTTATTAAAAATGTTGATGAAGCTGTTAGGGTTATGATATTTTTAAATGATGAAAAGACAGTGTACGCTAAGAAAAATTCTTATACTGGTATGGAAGAAAAAGATACTAAGAGTTTTTATGCTGATGATGAGGCTGTGCTTGAAAATAGAAAGGGATTTGCTCCTGGGAATATTGATAAGTTTACAGTAGTTATTTGGCTTGAGGGTGATGATCCGGATTGTGTTGATAGTATTTTGGGTGGAGAAATTAAAATGCATATGGAAATAAGAGAAGAACATAAAGGAGAAGAAAATGGAAAAGAAACGAAAGAATAGGTTGTTTTATTTACTTTTATTGTTGTTTATTACTTCTATTAGCTTATCTGTATCTTCTTATGCATGGTTTACTTCTAATAGACTTGTTAAGGTTGATTTACTTAATGTTAGTGTTAAAGCACAAGGGGGAATTGAAATTTCTGTTGATGGTAGTAATTGGAAGTCTTCTGTTAGTGCTGATGATATTACTAAGGCTAGAGAAAATTATCCTAGTAGTGTTAATCAAATTCCTAATGTATTAGAACCTGTATCTTCAGTTATGGATATAGATAATGGAAAAGTTAAACTTTTTTATGGTGTTGCTTTAAATAATAGTGATGGTGATTATGTTTTAGATACTACTAGAAGTATTGAAAAGGAATCTTTTGGCAACGAAAGTAGTGGTAAATTTGTTACTTTTGATTTGTTTTTAAAGGTTAATAAGGATACTGATTTATATTTAACTCCAGAATCTAATGTTACTTATGGTGGTGATACTTCTTTTGGTATTGAGAATGCTGTGAGATTTGCGTTTGTTTTGGAAGGCAGTACTTTTACTGGTAGTCCACTAAATGTTATTCAAGGTCTTAGCACTAATGATAGAAATGATGTTTATACATGGGAACCTAACTATGATGTTCATACTCTTAATGGGGTTAGTAATGCGAGAGATATTTATGGTATTAATATTGGCACTACATCTGATAAACTTGATTATGATGGAGTAGCAAGTGAATTTGGTAAGGATAAAAATGTTACTATTAATAAGGCTACTAGTAAATATTATCCTGAATATTTTGGTAATGCTAAAATTGATTTTTATACTACTAGTGGTTTTAGTAATAATGTTAAAATTTTTAATATTAAGAATGGTATTTCTAAGATTAGAGTTTATATGTGGATTGAGGGTCAAGATGTTGATTGTGAGAATAATGCTTCAATTGGTAATGTCGCTTTAAGTCTACAATTTAGTAGTAATCCTTCTTAGAAAACTAGTTTATTTTAATTTACATAATTTTGTTTATATGGTATACTTATCTATAGTAGAGGTGAGTATATGAGAAGTGTTAGACGTAAGAAAATACATACTTTGTTTTTTAATAATTCTAAAGTAAAAGTACGTTTTATGACACTTCTTTTTTCTTTGTTTGTTTTAGTTTTTGGGGCTATTACTTATTTTAATACTTATAGTGATATGATTCTTGATTTTAAGGATGATGCTGATTATTTAGAAAGTGGTATTTCTGGAAATAAGGTTTATGTTAATGATTTGAAGGCTGATTATGATTATTATATGGGGCTTAATTATACTTCAAGTGATGGTAATCTTCCTACTACTGAAAATAAAAATATTTATAATGATGGTAATTTGGTGCAAGTTAAAATTACTTATCTTAGTAATGATGGTAATAATAAGGGCTATGTTTCTTTAAATGAAAGACAAGATACTTTTATTTATTATAAAACTTTAGTTGTTAATGATAATGGTACTACGGATAAAAGTGATGATTATATTATGCTTGATCTTATTGATAATCCTTTTACTGATAGACCTACTGATAAGGCTTTTAATGGATGGTTTACTAGTTATAGAGGGGCTTCTTTGAAGTTTGATAGTAATTATTACGAAAGAAAAGCTAAAGTACCTGTTAGTTATAATGGTGATAGGCCTTCGAAAATCGATATTGTCTTTAAGGCCAAGTGGACCGTGGGAAATATTCAGATGGTTAATAATAATTTTAATAATGCTATTAATAATTTATATGATAGTGGTATGAAAAAGGTTGAAACGGTTATTTATACATATGGTGAACTTAATATGAAGGGTTATTTTCATAGTAAGGAATTTAGTTATGGACAAAGTTATGCTGGTTATTATGATAGTAATGGTGTTTATCAGAATAGTGGTTATTGTCGTAATTGGTGGAATGGATGTGTTTATTATCAGAAAATTGAAGATGAAATTTTTGATAGTAATAGTAGTTATTATGAACTTAAAAATGGTAGTATGCAAGAGGTTGATAATAATACTTTAGAGAAACCTATTATTGATACTAAGATTGATAAAAGTTATGAAAATACTAACATGTCAACATATTTTAGAAAGATTAGTGTTTCTAGATATGGAGATTTGAGTGGCTATTATGATATTAATGGTAATTATTATAATAGTGGTACTTGTAATAATAATACTTGTGATGTTTATGAAATTATTGATTATTATGATGATAATGGTGATGAGGAAATTTTTGATTATAATAAAGAGTATTATTATTTGGTAACTAGAGATATTAATATATTGGTACTTAATCAGGATATTAGTGGTACTTGGGGAAATAATTATAAGAGTTTTACTTTGACTGGTATTAATAATGGTACTTCTTATAATGCTTCTTGGACTATTAATAGTGCTATTAATTGCTATGGTGATACTACTATTGAGAATCTTAGAATGTATAATTCTAGTGGTACTAATACTTCTAATCCTTCAGGTAGTAATACTTCGGGTAATTTATATGGTAGATATAATAATATTAAACTTGGTAGGGGAATTAAAAGATATGGTTCATATGTTAATTTAAAAGCTATAATTGCTGGAATTGGTAATAGTACTGGTTCTAGTAATAATCCTACTAAATATAAAACTATTATTGAAAGTGGTATGTATAATACTATTTCTTTGGCTACACCTTCTTCTTTTGGTGTTTCTTCTAATTATATTAATAATAAGTCTATATATGGTAGTGATTATGATAGAGTAAATAAGAATAATAGTAATTTAAATATTTATTTTTGTGCTTCTGGAAGTTGGGGAAATAATATTTATAGTGGTAGTAGTAATGATATTGCTTTTGATTTGAATGTTAAAAGTGGTACTTTTGGTAGTAGTAAATATAATTATAATACCGGTATATATGTAGGAGGTAGAAATGGTGGTAATCATTATGCTCCTAGTAAAGTTAAAGTTGATGGTGGATATATTTATAATTTAATTGGTGGTCCATTGAATGCTAGTAGTATGAGTGGAGTTAATAGTTCGTATATTTATATGACTGGTGGAGAAGTTGATTTTATATTTGGTGGTGCTGGTGAGGATGCTACTTATGGTAATAGGATTATAGGTATTACTGGTGGTACTGTTAATTATAGTTTATTTGGTGGTTCTAATGGTTATCAAGGTAATGAAGGTGATGGTACTTTAAATGGTACTCCTTATATTTATGTTGGTGGTACTGCTACTATTGGTAAAGAAGAATATGTAAAAAATAATAATACTTTGTTTAGTGCAGAAGCAGGTAGTATATTTGGTATTGGTAATGGTAGAAAAGGTTATTCTACTATTGGTTCTGCTGATAATTCTATTATTATTATCGATGGTGATGCTACTATTAATAGAAATATATATGGAGGGGGTAACTATGGTGCTACTGGCGTAAGTAGTACTGCTAGTAGTTCTTATTCTAAAATAGTTATTAATGATGGATTCATAAATGGCTCAGTATATGGTGGTGGAAATAATAATGATAGTGGTTCTTCTTCGAAGAATTCGGAAATAGATATTGCTATGTATAATGGTAATGTTGTTGGTTCTATTTATGGTGGTAGTAATGCTCTTGGAACGATATATGGAACTACTAATGTTAATGTTTTAGGTGGCGAAATTACTAATTCTGTATATGGAGGGGGCCGTGGTGGTTATCTTTCTAATAGTAATAAAGGTACTTATGTTAGAGATAATGTTAATGTTACTATTGGTAATAGTGATAGTAAATATACACCTATTATAAATGGCTCAGTATATGGTGGTAGTGCTTATGGTACAGTAAATGGTACTAGTAGTACTAATAATAGTTCTACATATAAGACTAATGTAACTATTAATAAGGGTATTATTAATAATGTATTTGGCGGTGGTCAAGGTAGTAATGAATATACACCATATGTTAATGGAAATATCTTGGTTACTATAAATGGTGGTGTTATTACTAATGTATATGGCGGTAATGATAAGACTGGTATTCCTGATGGTAAAATGGTTGTAAATATTAATGATGGTACTATTACAAATACTTTTGGTGGTGGTAATGAAACATCCGCTAAAGAGACGAATGTTTATTTAAACGGTGGTACTGTTACTAAAATATTTGGTGGCTCTAATTTAAATGGTACGGTTGATGTTAGTAATGTTACTACTACTGGTGGAACGGCTTCTTATGTATATGGTGGTAATAATGCAGGTGGAACTACTGCTACTACTAATGTTAATATTAATAACGGAAATATTACTTATGTATATGGTGGTGGAGAAAAGACATCTGTTACTAAAAAGACAATGGTTAACCTTAATGCTTCTTGTGATACTTTATTTGGTGGTTCTAATATAAGTGGTGATATTGCTAATAGCTTTGTTAATATTAATGGTGGTACTGCTGAATCAGTATATGGTGGTAATAATGCAGGTGGTATTACTAATCGATCACAAATTGATTTTTATGGTGGTAATATTAAAAATATGTATGGTGGTGGTTTAAAGGCTGAAACTACTGTTACTAATGTTAATCTATATTATGGTAATGTTAATTCTGTATATGGTGGTGGTAATGAAGCTGGTGCTGTTACTACTAATATTGATACTGGAGATGTTACTGCTAATTATGTATTTGGTGGTTCTAATAAGAGTGGTAATGTTAATGATAGTCATATTTTAAGTACACTTAGTTCTAGTAAGAGTGATTTGAATGTTACTACTAGTTTTAAGAAGTCTACTATTAATAATTCTGGTGCTACCGGTATTAATTCTAGTGAAACACTTAGTGTTGATATTCAGAATAATACTGGGGTAAATTTGGTTAAATGGGATTTATATATTAATACTAGTGATAGTATATTTGATTCTAATTGGTCTAGTGTTAAAGTTGATGTTGTAAATGGTGCTTTTCATGCTAATGAAATTAATAATTGGTATGGAACTAATACACTTAGTAGTGGTGGTTCTTTGAAATTTGATTTTAATATTCATTCTTATGTTTCTTTTGAGGAATTTAAAATAAATGGATATAGTATTGTTGGTTATGATGCTGATGGTAATAAATATATTGGTTATAGTAATGATGGTATTACTGCTGATTATATATATGGAGGTAATAATGCCGGTGGAAAAACTATTACTTCTAATATTAATCTTACACGTGGTAACATAGATGAAATATATGGTGGTGGTGAAAGTGCTGAAACTACTACTTCTAATATTGATATTTCTTCGCTTTATGTAAATAATATTTATGGTGGTGGGGATAAGGCTACTACTGATATTGTTAATATGAATATAGTTAGTGCCACTATTAATAATAATATTTTTGGTGGAGGTAATGCTGCTGCTATTAATAAGAATGTTATTCTTAATGTTACTGATGCTAATGTTGGTGAAAATATTTATAGTGGTGGTAATCTTGGTGAGGTTAAAGATAGTGTAACTACTATGATTAATGGTGGTACTGTTACTAATGCTATATTTGGCGGTGGTAAAAATGCATCGGTTGGTAATAGTGAAAATGATATTGTTTCTAATCTTACTTTGAATGGTGCTAAAGCTTCATTAGTTTATGGTGGAGGAGATGCTGCTGCTATTAATGGTAGTAGTAATGTTAAAGTTACTAATTCTAATATTACACGTGGTATATATGGTGGTGGTAATGGAGAGGCATTATCGACTACTAGTGATGCTACTGGTGATTTGAATCCTGCTAAGATTATGGGTAATACAATTGTTTCGGTTGATGGAAATACTACTGTAAAAGATATATATGGTGGTGGTAACCTTGGAATGGTTATGGGTAGTAGTTCTGTTGATACTAAAGATATTGTTGTTACTAATTCAATATATGGTGGAGGAAATGCTGCTCGTATAGGCGGTAATACTTATGTACATGTTTCTGGTAGTACTGTTAATAATAGTGTATATGCTGGAGGTAATGGTCAAACAGCTATTACACTTGGTAATACTTCACTTGATATAGATAATAATGCTAATATTAATAAGCATGTATTTGGTGGAGGTAATGCTGCTGCTACTGGTAGTTTAGAGAGAAATAATTCGTTAGGAAATGTTAATATTGTTAGTGCTAATATTGGTGGAAATGTGTATGGTGGAGCTAATACTTCTGTTTTATATGGAGAGACAATAGTTAATGTTGGTAAAAATGTTTCTACTAATAAAGATCTTGTTTCTGGTGATATTAGTATTCTTGGTACGGTATTTGGCGGTGGTGAAGCTAACGCTAGTGGTAGTGAAGAATATGATTATTCATTTATTAGTGTAACTAAGGGTATTAAAATCAATATTGATGGTAGTGATCATGATAATTTTGATATTAAAGGATCTATTTTTGGTAGTGGTAATGCTTCTAGTACTTCAGGTTATAGTTATATTGATATTAAAAATTATGGTACTAAAAATGATATTAAGAAAAATATATCTATTCAGAGAAGTGATTTGGTTACTATTGATAATAGTTATATGGAATTATCTGGTGCTACTGATAGAACTAATGAGTATTCTACGGTACTATTTACTTTAAGTAGAATTAATGAACTTAAACTTGTTAATAGTTCATCATTATATTTAAAGACAGGAGCTAATTTGGTTAAAAAATTATCAAGTGTAGCTTTGATTGATGGTAAAGAAGTAAAGGCTACCGCTAAGATTGATAATGAAAATGGTACATTTAGTAGAAATGTTGATAATAGAATTTATATGCTTGAGGGTAAGAATCTTAATATTGCTACTAATGAAAGTGTTACTACTTATGGAGAAGTTTCTGGTATGACTTTCTTTGGTATGTATTCTTCTTTGCATAATGGTAATATTATTACGGCTTTATATGATGATTATGATTATGGTCAGACTATTTCTTCTGGAGATGTTTTATTCTTTACAAGTGGTAGTTATGTTCTTGGTAGTCATATGACTAATCATGATATTACTGTAGATGGATTTTATTCTAATTATGGCGATGATAATAATACTAAGGTTATCATGAAGTATATTGAACCTACACCTAGTGATGCTAACTTTTATATGTGGGCAGTAGGTGAAAAGGTAGATTCTTATGAGGTTAATTTGACTGCTTCTAAATATTCTACTTTGGGTACTTATGAGTTATCACTTATTAATCATGTTAAACCTAATACTACTTTTTCAATACTTGGTGTTAGTTATAGTGCACTTGATCCGGATATTTCACTTGTTTCTTATAAGGATATACCTAGGGTTGCTAGTAGTACTGATGCCGCTAATAAGACATTTGGACTTAATATGAGGACTGGACAAAATGGTTGGATTACAAGAGGTAATACTAGTTTTATTACTGGCGGTGATAGTGATATTATTGGTACTATGGATTATGAAAGAGAAAATACTAGTACTGCTGCGGGGCTTGTTTTCTATTTCTATCATTCGAAAAATTTGACTAATAGTGGACAACTTGGTAGTGTTACTATTTCTATGGCCGCTGTTACTCCTATTGATGATCTTAATAGTGAGGTTAAGAGAATTAATATTAATGTTAATTTGTCTACTGCTTTATATAATACTAATGATTATGAAGGTACTATTACTCCTGGTAAGGAATATGAGATGTTTGCTACTAGTAATGTTAATATTACTAATAATAGTAGTTTTAGTGCTTATTATTCTTTGTTTATGGAAAGTAATATTAGTCCTTATAAGGATGGATATCATCGTAGTTTGGTTTCCACTTATTTACTTCCTGTTAATACAAAGATTACAATGATTGATTTTCATAAAGAAAGTAAACCTGTTTATTATTATTATGTTGTTAATGATGAGGATTATAATAATCTTCAAAATGAGTATAATTTGTATGGTGAAGTTTCTTATGATTTATCTAAATTTGTACGGATGGGTAGTACTAGTAGTGATAATAATTATAATGATAATGATTCTAATAATACTTATTATCAAAATGGTATGGCTATTGAGGAATTTATTTTTATGGTTGATTTTAAGGATGCTAATATTGAAGATGATGTCCTTGATAAATCTTTACTTCTTGAAATGAGAAATGGTGATAATCAAACACTTATTAGTGTTCTTGGTATTGAGCAGGAAAATATGAAGTATAATATATATAATAATAAGGATGCTGTTATTGAACTTAATGGTAGTCTTAGTGATAATACTATTTATTTGGGTAAGTCTACTACTTTGAATTTTGATACTAAATTTACACAAAGTACCGCTCTTAATAATTCTATTTACGATACTAGGTATGATGATCAAAAACTTGGTGTTAAATTATCTATTTATGATAGTAATGGTAATTTACTTAATAGTTCTAGTTTAATGGGTGTTAATTTTACATATAATGGTAATACTTATTATCCTAGGTATAATGGTACTGTTAGAATTAATGTTGCTGAAAAGATTGGTAATTTTAAATCTAAGATTGTTATTAATACTGAAAATAGTAATTTATCTACTGGAGAATATACTTTGGTTATGGAATCTTTTGGTTCTTCTGATGGTATTTATTATGGTACTAGTTCTTCTGATAGATTGGAAACTAAATTTAATATTATTGATACGATATATGGTCTTAAAATTAATACCACTGATAAACTTATGTTTATTGATAAGAATACTGGTAATAATCTTAATAATACTAATGCTTATGTGTTTAATATTAATTATTCTTCTGGACTTAGTAATCCTAATATTAGGGTAAAACTTTATAGAAGGGATTATAGTTCGGTATATAGTAATGAATATAATCTTGTTAATTTGACGGATTATGTTAGTAATAATTTGAATAGTAGTTCAAATGAATATGAGTATTATTTAAGTAATAATCCGGTAGATGGACTTAATTTAGCTTTATATTTTAAAGATAATTTGCTTTCTGGTACTTATAAAATTGGATTTTCTTTATATGATGATAATAATTATATAGGGGAAGTTTATAAATATGTTATAATTAAGTAAGGAGGTTGTTATGACTAAAAAAATTATAGAAGATATTAGTGATCAGGAATTGTTAGAACTTTATATGGCCGCTGAAAAGTTTACTAAATATCTTGAAGAACAATTGGAGAGTGAAAATAATGACTGATGATTATAATAAAAAAATAGGCGTTCAAAAGGAAGTGCTTGAAGCACTTCCTAGAAATAATGCCAAAAATAATAAAGTATATAAAGAAAAAGTTATAGAACTTAAAGAGCAGTATGATAATGATCTTATGCTTTTATCTGAAGAAATTATTAAGAGAAAGAACGAGTACATGAATGCTTTACCTGATAAAAAAATTGATGAAATTACTATTTCAATGAAGGATATTTATAATAAACTTTTAATTGGTAATTGTTTTAATTCTTCTTATGAAAAGAGTGGGCTTGATAAACTTTTATATAGACTTGGGCATTTTTATACTGATACTCATGAAGATATTAATAAAAATATTTTAGCAATACTGGATATTTTTAAGTTGGTAGGGGTTAGTATTAATAGTGATGATTTTTGTTATAGTTATTATTCTAATTTATATATGAAAAAACTTTTGAGTGTTATTTCTGATGATAATAGAGATGATATTCTTAAAGACTGCTTTGATGAACTTTATTGGAAATGTCCTGATATTATTAGTCATATTACGCTTAATTTTAAATATTTATATTGTATTAATAAAAAGATGTTTGATGAATATTATAATAATATTTTATCTGAAGTTACTAATGGTAATCTTAGAAATAATTATAGTGGATTATTTATTGAAAGAGAGAATTGTATATTTAATAGTAAGTATTTATATATGAATGATTTTATTAATAATAAACTTGATATTAATGATTATAGTTCTGATAGAATTAAAAAAGCTTATGGATATATATTAAATGGTACTCCTAATGATGATATTAATGAGGATGTTATTAATCTTTCTTATTCTCTTATTGAATATAAGAATTATTTGCGTTTTAAATATATTATAGATGATATTAAGAACTTATATAAAGAAAAAGATAAGTATAAAGGTGTATATAACTCTAAAAAGAAAGAAATTAGTAAATTAGAGAAAAAGATATTTAAACAAAATAGGAAAATATTTAAACTAGCTAATGGTAATAAGATGGATAAATTTAATTTTTATAATAGTGTTGTTAATGATGATATTAATAAACTAAAAACTTTATATGATGAATTACAAGATAATTATTTTTTAGAAAGAGTTTCTTCACTTAATGATGATTCTACTTTATATGATGTTTTATATTTAGTTGCTTCTAATTATAATTATTTAAATTTACTTATGAAGAAGAATAATATTGAAAGTAAAAATGAGTATAATGATTTATGTGAATTTGTTTTTTATCCTCATATTAATATTCTTTCTAATATTTTGATTAATGATGAAAGGGATATTGCTACAATTATTATTGATAGATATAATTTATTTGGTTTTGATTTGAATAATGATTTATTAGGAAAGGATAATTTGGATAATATTATAGCTAATGTTAATATTATTATTAATAGTATTTATATGAATAAACTTGGTATTAATGATAGTAGAATTAAATTTATTAAAGCTGCTATAAATATGAATTTGCAATAAAGAATATGCTTGCATAAGACATATTTATATGCTATACTTAAGTAAAGTGTGGTGATAGAATGAAGAAGGTTTTGAAAATAGGAGGAATTATATTATTAGTTGTATATGCTGCTATGGCTATTACACTTACATTATTCTTACTTAAATATAATGATTATAATATAACTGAAATTAATGGTAATTCTTTTGTTATTGTAAGAGATGATGATCTTAAACCTGATTTTAATAAAGGAGATTTAGTTGTTGTTAAGAAAAATGATAATAAGGATATTAAGATTGGAGATAAGATATTTTTCTATGAAATAGAAAATGAGAAAGTAACTGTTAATTTAGGTAATGTTATTAATAAAGAAGTAGTTAATGATAAAGAAACTACATTTGTAATGGATGGTGAATATCCAATATCTAGTGAATATGTTATTGGAAAAGCTTCTACTAGTAAAAGTTATGCTAAATTGGGTAGTGTTCTTAATGTATTAGAATCTAGATATGGTTTTCTATTTATTATTATATTTCCTATTTTGATTATATTTATATATGAGATTTATGCTGCTATTAAGGAATTTAAGAGTCCAATAGATGATGAATAAGAAAATATTGTATTTTATTTGTGGGCTATGTTTATCTATGACTATTTTTATGGTTATAGATAGTTATGGCCTTTTTGAAAGTAAAAATGTTTTAAATGTTGATAGTAATATTGCTAAATGGAATGTATTTATTAATGGAACTGATATTAAAAAAAATGAGACTTTTGTTGTTGATAAAATTAATCTTATAAATAATGATAATGTCTTAGAAGGAAAGATGGCTCCTGGTAGTAAGGGATATTTTGATATTGTAATTGATCCTACTGATACTGATACTTCTATTAGATATGATATTTCTTTTGATTTTTCTTCTCTTAATGATAAGATTGTAGTTTCAGGTATTGAGGAGATTACTTCTGGTAATCTTGTTAGAACTGGTAAAAATACTTATTCTAAAGTTATTACATTAAATGAAATTAAGAATGGTATTACTAATACTATTAGGGTTTATATTAAATGGGATAATAGTGATGATGAAAGTGATAGTGCTATTGGTAGTGTTATTAATAATTTTATTAATGTACCTGTTACTATAGCGGCATATCAATATTTGGGGGAGAAGATTGATATTTATAATGAAAGTACTGATTAATAAAGTGGTGATATAAATGTTAAAATGCGTAAATAAAGTTTTTCAGTTTTTTACTTGGGTTTTAGTATTTATAATTACTATCTTTATTTTTTTTTCATTGTATAATTTTGCTTCTGTTAAAATTATGCACAAAAGTTATACTAATTTTTGTGGATATAGTATATTTGAAGTTATTAGTGGTAGTATGAGTCCCACTATTGAAGTTAATGATTTAATTTTAGTTAAAAATACTAAGAATGTTAAAAAGAATGATATTATTACTTATTATAATGATGGTGATTTTATTACTCATAGGATTATTAGTGATGGTGATGATTATGTTATTACTAAAGGTGATGCTAATAATAGTGAGGATGTGAATGTTAAAAAGAATAATATTGTTGGAAAAGTTATTTTGTGTATACCTAAAGGTGGTTTATGGCGAAGAATACTTATTCAGCCTAAAGTTATTATTTCTATTTTGATTACTTTATTTTTATTTGGTTTATGTTTTTCTTATACACCAAATAAAAAGAGTAAAAAAAAGAATAAGAAAACTGTTAATTTAGATAATGATTTTAGTGATGTTGATTGTATTAATAAGAAATAAGGTGATATGGTATGATTGATAAGGTAAAGTTTTTGAAGTTTAATAGAGTATCTATTTTAATAATACTTTTTTTGTTATTGCTTATAGTTGTTCCTTTTACTTATTCTAAGTTTTTTTCTAGTGCTAAAAGTGATGCTAAAGTGGATACGGCTTTTTATATTTTGAAAGCTGATTATTATGAGACTAATATTTGTATTGATGATATTGCTCCTAGTGATGATGTTTATACTTATGATTTTTCTGTTTTAAATAATGATGGTAAGAATAGGGTAGAAACTAATATGGAATATACTTTGAAAATTGTTACTACGACTAATTTGCCTCTATCGTATGCTTTATATAAAAATGAAAAATATAATGATAATAATAGTAGTAATATTATTACTGGCGATGTTATTGCTAGAGATGGTGATGCTGAAGATGCTACATATTTTAGAACACTTAGTACAGAAAAAGAAAAATTTGGTTTTAAGAAAGATGAAAAGAATGATTATCAGCTTGTTATTTCTTTCCCTAAAGAGTATGATTCTTTTGAATATCAAGGGATTGTTGAGGGAATTAAAATTGTTATAGAATCTAAGCAAGTTATAGATGAAGATGCTTAAAATAATGACTTAATATATTTAATAAATAAATTGTCGAATTTTGCTTGCAAATGATTTTTTTTTGTGATATACTGAAATAGAATTATAAGATAGGGAGGATACTCCTAATTCTTAATAAAAAGGAGTGTTGTTATGGAAGAAAAGATTCTTACTGATGATGAGAAAAGACAAAGAAGGGAAGACAGAAAAAAGAGAAGAAAATATAGATTATTAATATTACTTTTATTATTACTTGGAACTGGTACAATGCTTGTTACTTCAACTTATGCATGGTTTACTTCTAATAAGAATGTATCTGTTAGTGCTATTAAAGTTAATATTGAAGCTAAAGGTGGTATTCAAATATCTGCTGATGGTACTAATTGGAAATCTATAGTTAAAGCTTCTGATTTACTTGCTGTAAAAAATAGTACTTATACTGGTAGTACAAATCAAATACCTAATACTTTGGAACCTGTATCTACTGCTGGTGTAGTTGGTGAAGATGGTAAGTTCCCTATGTATTATGGTACTGTTGTTACTTCTACTAGTGAAGCTAATAATGGTGAGTATATTATAACTGCTACTAAAGAAACTGAGGTTGCTGGTACTGAAGGTAAATTTATTGCATTTGATTTATTCTTTAAGGTTGAGAAGGATACTCCTATATTCTTAGTTAGTGGCTCTGGTGCTACTACTGATGATACTACTGATACTGGTATTAAGAATGCTTCAAGAATTGGATTTATATATTTAGGTACTGCTGAAGCAAATGCTACTGTAGCTGATATTCAAGCTCTTAATGCTGCTGCTGCATCTAAGTCATATATTTGGGAACCAAACTATGATGTTCATACTGATGCAGGTGTAGCTAATGCCAGAGACGTATATGGAGTGACAGTTGGTAAAACTGGTGGTGCTGCTCTTGGATATTCTGGTATAACTGCAGAAATTGATACTACTAAGGATATATTACTTGGTAAAGCTAATGCTACTGATAATGCTGATAAATTTAAAGCGGTAACTCCTGATTATACTACTGTTGCTAAATTTACTAATTATCAATCTATATTCCCACTTGCAAAAGGTGTTTCTAAGATAAGAGTATACATGTGGGTTGAAGGTCAAGATGTTGACTGTGAAAATAGTGCATCTGGTGGAAATATTACTTTCGATTTGAAGATTAGTACAGAAGATCCTAATGCTATAGGTGGATAATAAAAATGTAAAGGAATGATGTAAAAAGTCATTCTTTTTTTTACTTTTTATCTTTTATATTATATAATGTTATTGGAGGTGTAATATGAAACTTATTGGTTTGTTACATAATATTGATTATGAGATTGTTAAAGGAGATATTAATATATCTATTAATGATATTTGTTATGATTCTAGGAAAGTAGTAAATAATGATTTATTTATTTGTTTGGTTGGTAGTAGTAGTGATGGTCATGATTATATTGATAGTGCTATTAATAATGGTGCTAAATGTATAATAATTGAGAAGGATATTGATATTGGTGCTGATGTAACTGTTATTAAAGTTAATGATACTAGGAGATGTTTATCTAGAATATCTATTAATTATTTTGGAAATCCTAGTAGTGAGATGACCACTATTGGTATTACTGGTACTAAAGGAAAGACTACTACTTCTTGGATGATTAAAAATATTTTAGAAGAAGATGGTAAAAGTGTTGGGGTTATTGGGACAATGGGTATTTTTTATGGAAATAAGCATTATGAAACTGTTAATACTACGCCTGAAAGTTATGAGATTCAAAAATATTTAAGAGAGATGGTTGATAATGGGGTTAAGTATCTTGTTATGGAGGTATCTTCTCAAGCTTTAAAGGTTGGTAGAGTAGATGGTATGATGTTTGATTATGGGGTATTTACCAATCTTACTAGAGATCATGTTGGTGAAGGTGAACATCCTGATATGGAGGATTATATTTATTCTAAGAGTCTGTTATTTAAAACGTGTAAACATGGTATATTTAATATTGATGATGATCATTATAAGGATATGATTCGTGATTGTACTTGTAGTATTAATACTTATGGTTATGATAAAAATAGTGATTTAGTTATTACTGATACTAAACTTCTTAGAAAGGAACATTTTATTGGAGTAGAAGTTTGTACTGATGGTATTATTAAAGATAATATTCTTATTAATACTCCTGGACTTTTTTCTGTTTATAATGGTATATGTGCTACTTTAGTTACTAAGTTACTTGGATGTGATATTAATAGTATTAAGAATGCTCTTAAAAAGGTTGCTGTTAAAGGTAGAGTGGAAATTGTTCCTGTTAGTGATAAATATAGTGTTATTATTGATTATGCTCATAATGGTGTATCTATGGAAAATATTCTTAAAACAATGAGGGAATATAATCCTAAAAGAATTGTTAGTTTATTTGGATGTGGTGGTAATAGAAGTCGTGACAGAAGATATGATATGGGAGAAATATCTGGTAAATATGCTGATTTTACTATTATTACTGAGGATAATTCTAGGCTTGAGGATGTTAATGATATTATGAATGATATTGAGACTGGTATTAAGAAGACTAATGGTAAATATATTAAAATTGCTGATAGAAGTGAGGCTATTAGGTATGCTCTTGATAATGCCATGGAAGGGGATATTATATTACTTCTTGGTAAGGGACATGAAACTTATCAGGATAAAAATGGTATTAGAGTTCATTATGATGAAAGAGAAGTTATTAATAGTATTATTAATAAAAATTAATATTTTAATAGAAGTAGAAATACTTCTTTTTATTTTAATTTTATCTTGTAATTAGTACATTCTTGTGATAAAATTATAATGTAGGAAAATAGGTAATTATTATACTATTTATATTATTAATTCTTTTTATGGAGGTAAATGATATGACTTTAAATATTAAAAATATTATTAAGAAAAATATTAGATTTATTAGTGCTATGATTGTTGTAATTATCTTAGGAATATTTGGAATTAGTTATGCTCTTAAGGTAGCTCCTTTTAATAAAATTGCAATTAATATTAAATCTGCTAATATGGATGTTAATATTTCTTATGATAGTGGTGTTAATGGTGCTGATATTAGTAATTCTGGTAATTTACTTCCTATTAATGATAGTCTTGTTACTGGTCCTACTGTTAATGACTCTAGAGTACTTAAGGCTAAATTTTATGTTACTGGTAATACTTCTAATCCGGAAAATAGTATATATGATGTTGCTATTCATGATTTTAATGTTGATTGTGAACTTAGAACAGAGGATTTGAAATGGAGATTGTATAAAAATGGTACATTGTTATCTAGTGGTAATTTATCTCCTAAATTTGATACTATGAGTAATAATAGATTAGTTCTTACTGAAACTCAGCAAGATTTAACTACTACTAAAGATGAATATGTATTTTTACTTTGGATTAGTGAGTCTTGTAGTGGGGATATTGCTAATTGTTCTAAAGAGCAAGATCAGAGTAAGTATCTTGGAAAGAGTTTAAGTGGTTCTATTAAAGTAGAACTTGCTACTAAAAGCAAAAAGGCTTTAGTTAGAACTACTGGTGTAAGTGGTTCATGTAATTATACTATGACTAGCACTCCTACATGTAATACACTTACTTATAATGGCAATGAGCAAACTTTAGTTAGTGCTGGTGATAATTATACTATTAGTAATGGCACTGGTACTAATGCTGGTGATTATGCTGTAACACTTAAACTTAAAGATGGATATAAATGGAATGATGGTTCTACTAATGATAAGATTTTAAATTGTTCTATTAATAGAAAGAATGCTGTTATTACTGCTAATAATCAAACTATTAAATATGGTTCTTCTATTGATAATAGTAAATATAGTGTTTCTAATTTGATTTCTGGGCATAGTGTTAGTTCTGTTTATTTGGATACTAATATTGATAAAGTTGGTACTGGAGTTATTACTCCTACTAAAAGTAAAATTGTTGATACATCTGGTAATGATGTAACAGATAATTATAATTTAAATTATATATCAGGTACTTTAACCATTAATTGTTTAAATACTGCTGTACCTCCAACTGCTGGTAATAAGAGATATAATGGTAGTGAACAAGTTGGTGTAAGTGGCGGAAGTAATATTGATTTGACTGGTACTTTAAAAGCTACTGCTATAGGTAATTATAATGCTTCTGCTAAACCTAAAGCTAATTATTGCTGGAATGATGGTACTACTACTAAACGTGATTATGTTTGGTCTATTAAAAGTAATACTATGCTTATTACTTTAAATGATAAAGAAACTGATTATACTGGTAGTGCGATTAATATTGATGCTCCGGTAATTAAAAATTCTGATGGGGATGTTATTACAGGACCTAGTATAACTTATGCTTATTATAATGGTGGTTCTTGTAATGGTACTGCTTTAAGTGGTGCTCCTAGTAATGCTGGTAGTTACTCTGTTAGAGCTACTGCTAATGCATTTGGGGAATATGCTAGATCTGATAGTAATTGTGCTACTTTAGTTATTAATAAAGTTGATAGTACTTTGAATGCAAGTATTCCTGAAAGTATAACTTATGGTAGAACTGCTACTTTAACATATACTTTAAATCCTACTGGAAATGTAAATTGTAGTAGTTCTAATGCTCATGTGGCAACTTGTAGTGTTGATACTACTAATAAAAAAATAACTATTACGCCAGTTAATGTAGGAAATACTCAGATTACTATTAATGGTATACCAAGTAATAGTAATTATAACTCATCTAGTGTTAGTAAATATGTTGTTATAAATTGTTCTAATACTGCTACTGAGCCTAGTGTTGTTAGTGGACTTATTTATAATGGTAGTTCACAAACTGGCTTAAAAGGTGGTAGTAATGTAAATCTTAGTACGATAAGTGCTATTAATGCAGGTAATTATACTGGTAAGGCTACTCCTAAAACTAATTATTGTTGGACTGATGGTACTACTACTACGAAATCTTATTCTTGGTCTATAGCTAAAAAAGATGTACGATGTAGTATAACATCGGTACCAACACTTAAGTATCCAAGTAGTGCTACGGGTTCTATTAAATATAGTTGTACTGATTCTAAAGTACCTAGTGTTACTAGTTCTAGTACTAGTGATATTACAGTAAGTGGTGTAACTAGCACAAGTGCTACTTTAAAAGCATTAAAAGTAGGAAGTAGTACTATTACTATATCAACTGCATCTGATACTAATTATAATGCTTCAAATAAAGCTACTTCAAATATATCTACTTCAGCTTCTGCATATACAGTGACGTATAATAATAATGGTGGTAGTGGTTGTACTACTACTTCGGTTACATATGGTGGTAAATATGGAACTATGTGCGAGCCTACTAGAAATGGTTATGTATTTATTGGATGGTTTGATGAAAACTATAAAGATAAACCATTAAATTATTATGCTGATACTTATCCTGATTTAAAAAAGGCATTTGGATATGATGCTGATGCACTATATAATCATTATATTACTTATGGTAAGGGTGAAGGAAGAAGAATATCTCAATATGTTAAAGGGGATTCGTTTACTGGTAATGCAAATAAAACGATATATGCTGGATGGTATGCACAGGGTTATACAATAAGTTATAACAGTAATGGTGGTACAGGCTCGATGGCATCAGATGTTGTAAAAACTGGTGGAACTGCTACTATAAAGGCTAATGAATTTACAAAAAAAGGATATACGTTTGCTGGCTGGACTACAAAAAACGATGGAACAGACGATGGTTATAATTGGACCGGTTGGAGTGGTACATGGAATTATGTCGATGGGCAATATGGTATTGCTAATAAAACTTTGAAATTGTATGCTAGATGGACACCGAAAAGTTATACAATAAGTTATAACAGTAATGGTGGAACTGGTACTATGACATCTGATACTGTATCTACAGGTGGTTCTGTAACTATTAAAGGTAATACTTTTAAGAGAACTGGTTACAAATTTGTAGGTTGGACAACTAAAAGTGATGGAACAGATGATGGTTATGGATGGAACCCTGGATGGAGTGGTACATGGAATTATGATAACGGACAGTATGGTATTGCTAATGATAAATTAGTATTATATGCTAGATGGGATAATCATTTTACTGTTACTTATAATGATAATGGTGGAAGTGGTTGTAGTAGTTCTAGTAAAACTGTTACATACGGTAGTACTTATGGTAATTTATGTACTCCTACTAGAAGTGGATATATTTTTGCAGGTTGGTATAGTAGTAATTATGCTAATGCTCCTTGGACTTATTATTATGATAAATATAAAAATGATTCGACAGTAGCTTCTATTGGTAGAAATGATAAGGTTGGTTTATATAATAACTATTTAACTAATTCTACAAGAAAGTTTTCTAGATATACTTCTAGTGATACATATAGTGTTAATGGTAATCAAACTTTAGTAGCTGGATGGTTGAAATTTAATTATAAACGTACTAAAAATTCTGGAGCATCATGTGATGAAGGATATTTTGATACAATTAGTGATGCTCATAGCAATTGTTATGGTATTACAATAACTTTGTTGGATGATGTTACGGAATCTTCTGCTCATACATTTACTAATTATGGGCCTACTGGTTATGCTGATGATTTTAGTATAAAAATTGCTCTTAATAATCACACTTTAACTATACCATCGTTAATTTTTGATTGTTCTAGTGGTTATGCTTTTATAAATGGACCGGGAAAAATTACTTATAATTCATCTCAAACTAATATAAGTGATAATTCTGCTTTGATACATGTTAAAAATGGAAATCTTAACATAGATGGTGGTTCTTATATATCAAATGATTTAAATAGCGCAATAAGAGTTGAAAGTGGTGCTAAACTTAGTTTGTATGATACGAATAGTAGGCTTGCTATTGAAGCTTCAGTTATTAATTCAGCGTATACTGCATGTACTACTGGTATTGCATCGTATGATACCGAAGAATTTATTATTCAGGCAAAAAGTAATGGCATGTATATATATGCTTGTCAGGGTATAGAGTATCCTGGAGTACTTAGAGTTATGACATCTTATCCAAATGGTAATAATAGGGGCGTTGAGATGAGTGTTATTGGTTATCTTGGATATGCTATTTTAAAAAGAACTGGTAATGTTCAGGTTGGCAGTAATACATGTGATACTCGCGATAGTTGTACTGCCGCTGAAATTGCTGAAGGAAGGCTTGGACATTATGGTTATGGAACAGAAATGTATCCATATCTTGCTTCGTATAGTGCTACTACAAATGATGAATTTTTTTCAGTTATTTATAATAATCTTGATGTAGTTATATGGTATACTGGTGGTAGATTGGTTAGTACTAAGACGGGACTTAGTTGTGCTAATGGTGGTATTTATAGTAGTGGTGATGCTTGTTATAAGTACTTTTCTATTTACCCTATTAGAAAAAGCGGTGCTTATACTGGAATTAAATATAGTACGGTATCTAATGAAAAAAATTCACATGGTGATAATATAAATGGCTTTAAGGTTATGTTATATGAATAGGAGTGATTAGTATGAATAAATGGTTAAAATTATTTATTATTATTGGTAGTTGTATTGTTATATGTGGTATTGGATTTGTTATATATAAAGCTATTGATAGTTCTAAGGGTGATATTGTTGATCCTTCTAAAGCTTTATATAAAGAAGATACTATTGTAGATGATTTTCAATTTATGAGTGCTAAAATAAATAAAGTTAGTGATGGCTATTATATGTTTAGTGTAATGGTTAAAAATGTCAGTGATAAGGATTATGATATTGATAGTATAGAGGTTAACTTTTATAATAATAAAAATAAAAAGATTGGTAGTATGTTATACGCCATGGAAGAAGATAAGTTTTATAGTTTGGAGACTATACCTATTAATTTGGGTAAAAATATTAATCTTGATAAAGCTTATTCTATTAAATATAAAATTAATTATAAGTAGAAAACAGCAAAATTTGCTGTTTTTTTCTTAAAGAGTGATTATTTTATTTACTTATTTCATATTATATGTTAATATATATATGGCTTTTCAAAAAATATACACAAATATTGATTTAATTATTCTAGTGCCTTATGGTGAATATTAAAGATGAGATATTTGGAAGCAAAACGAAAGGAGAAATGATAATTATGACAGTAGTATCTATGAGCTATTTGTTAGAAGCTGGAGTTCACTTTGGTCATCAGACTAAAAGATGGAATCCTAAAATGAAAGAGTATATTTATAACTCTAGAGATGATATTTATATCATTGATTTACAAAAGACAGTTGCTAAATTAGAGGAGGCTTATGAAGCACTTAATAAGATTGCTTCAGAAGGTGGTAAAGTACTTTATGTTGGTACTAAAAAACAAGCACAAGAAGTATGTAAGGAAGAGGCTGAAAGAAGTAATATGTACTATATGACTGAAAGATGGTTAGGTGGTACTTTAACTAATTTTAGAACTATTAGAAGAAGAGTAAATCGTCTTGAAGAAATTGAAAAAATGGAAAAAGATGGTACTTTTGATAGATTGCCTAAGAAAGAAGTAGTAGGACTTAAGAAGGAATATGAAAAATTAAATAAGAATTTATGTGGTATTAGAGAAATGACTAAGTTACCTCAAGCTGTTATTATTGTTGATTCTACTAAAGAATATAATGCAATACATGAAGCTAGAAAACTTGGTATACCTGTATTTGGTCTTATTGATACTAATTGTGATCCTGATGATGTTGACTATGTTCTTCCTGCTAATGACGATGCTGTAAGAAGTATTAAAGTTGTACTTGGTGCTTTAACTAATGCTATCATTGAAGCTAATGGTGGTACAATAGTTGATTATGTTGGTGATGAAGAGAAGAAACCTTCTAAAGAAAAGTCTTTTGTTAAAAAAGAAAAGAAAGAAGTAAAAGAAGAAGCTACAGTTTCAGAAGAAAAAAATGAAAAGCCAGAATTAGATTTAAATATTCTAACTGTTGCTGAACTTAGAGAACTTGCTAAGAAGAGAGAAATTAAGGGTTACTCTAAGATGAAAAAAGAAGAATTAATTGAAAATTTAAAATAAGGAGGAATACTATGATTACTGCAAATATGGTTAAAGAGCTTAGAGAACAAACTGGAGCAGGTATGCTTGATTGTAAGAAGGCTCTTACTGAAACTAATGGTAATATGGAAGAAGCTATTACTTGGCTTAGAGAAAAAGGAATTAGTAAAGCTGCTAAAAAGCAAACTAGAATTGCTGCTGAAGGTCTTGCTACTGCTAAGATAAATGGTAATGATGCTGTTTTAGTTGAAGTTAATTCTGAGACTGATTTTGTTGCTAAGAATCCTGAATTTGTTTCTTTAGTAGATGGTATTGCTAATGTTATATTAGATAAGAAGCCAGCTAATATGGAAGAAGCTATGAAATTGGAATTAGATGGTACTTCTATAGAAGAGGCTATTGTTAATAAAACGGCTACTATTGGTGAAAAATTATCTTTTAGAAGATTTGAGCTAGTAGAAAAAACTGATAATCAAGTATTTGGTACTTATTCTCATATGGGCGGTAAGATTGTTACTTTAGCACTTCTTGAAGGAAATGACACAGAAGTAGCAAAAGATATTGCAATGCAAATCGCTGCTATGAGACCTCTATATTTAGATAGAGAGTCAGTTCCAGAAGAAAGAATTCAAAAAGAAAGAGAAATTCTTACTGAACAAGCTGAAAACGAGGGACTTGATTCTAATAAATTACCTATGATTGTTAATGGTAGACTTAATAAATTCTTTGAAGAAATTTGTTTAGTTGATCAAGGATTTGTTAAAGAAAATAAGATGAAAGTTTCTAAATATGTTGAAAGCAAAAATATGAAGATATTATCTTTTGTTAGATATGAAGTTGGTGAAGGTATGGAAAAGAAAGAAGAAAACTTTGCTGATGAAGTAGCTAAACAAATTAATGGATAATTGTTAATAGAAGGACTTTAGTCCTTCTTTTTCTTTTGTAATTTATGCTTTTTTATTGAATATTCTTAGGTAGGGTGACTATTATGTTTAATAAGGGTATTCATAAACGTATTAAAATTGTTTTACTTATTATTTTATTTATATTTATTATAATAATAGCTAAAGTATTTTATATAGAAGTTATTGATTATAAAAAACTTAATAGTTTAGCTAGTGGACTTTATTTAGAAAAAGTAAATCAAATGATTAATTTTGTTAAAGATGAACTTAATAATTATTTTTAGAATTTTCTATTATGATACTTATTTTAGCAATTAAAATATTTAATTTATCTATAGGTATTTCATCAATACAAGTATAATGTTTATAAAAATCTTCATGATAATATAATATAAAAAAGATTATAAATGAAAATAGTAAAAGAATATGATATCATTGTGAGTAAAAAAAGCAATGGTTAAAGATATTATTAGTAATTACAATTCAGTTAAAACTAAAAAACATTAAAAACAATTTACAGCTTGACTTATGATAACTTTTATGGTACCCTTGTTATTGAAGTAGTTGTTTATCATATTCGTATTAGTTGGATTACACTATAGAAGAATGATTGGTGGTGGAGTAAAAATTGAAAAAAGTAGAAGAAAAAGAGAATGAAAAGAAAAATATAAAAGGAATGAACAATTTAGCAAAGATATTTAATAATAAGGGTGTTTTAATTTGCATTATGTCTGTATGTGCTATATATATACTATTGATTATATCTGTGATATTACAGATGTATACAGTGAATTATATCTCTGCAGTTGAAACTTTAATTGCTTTTACTGTATCTTTATTAGTTCTGTTTGTTTTTTATAAATGTTTAAATAAATATGGTTTGACTGTTAAAAAAAGATATTATTTATTTGTAATTATGTCTATACTATTTATTTTTGTATATTTATTTATACTTAGAAATAATTTAGGTGATGGACATTCTTATTCTAATAAAAGTAAATATATAATATATTCATCTATAAATTGTATATTATTTATGTTGTTTATATTTATGATTATATTTAATCTTAGTGATAAAAAATATAAAAAAATTAAAATTGTCATAATTTGTTTATTTGTATGTGTTTCATTATTTTTACCTTGTCAAAATAATAAGATGTTATTTAAACTAGTTAATAGTGATTTTAAGGATTATGAGATTTATGTTGATTTTATAGATTCATATAATTCACAATTTAAAACATCATATCCATATTTTATTAGCTATAAGTCTGGTTTGATAAAAAGTAGATTAAAAGAAAAAAATAAATCTGGTTATTATAATTCATTATATTTAAATACTAAAAATTATAATGAAGCTGACTTTTTAAAACTTTATGAATATTATACTTTTTCTTTTAAACCTAATGATTATACAGTAAAGAAAAATGGTGATGGTGTTGGACATTTTCTTGGTCTTGTTGAGATTAGTGAGTTAAATGAGAAGAATTTTTATTGTGATGCTACTGGTGATGATAGCTTGTATCAGGAACCAAAGTATCGAATTAAAGATTCATTAATTGAAAATTTTTATATTTTGAATAATTGTAATTGTAATTTAAATTATTTTGTACGTATTAAAAATTTAATATTCCCATATTATAAGACAAATGATTATGAAATGTTGAGTATGTTATTTATGAATTCTAATTCTTCATTAATTGGTACTATTAAATTAAATAATACAACAATAACTTATCCTATTGAATCTGCTTATTTAGAACTTGATGATAATTATTTGAATATTTATTTGAATGATAAAAAATTCGATGTATTGAAAGTAGATAATGGAACTGTTGAAGTCTATGATGAAAATAATGTTCCTGTAAAAGAGGGTGAATTTAAAACTGGTTATATTATAAGAATCACTACTGATAATAACCAATTGTTCTATTTGAAGGTAAAATAGCATTAATCATATAATATAGAATTAAAATATAGATAAAATGGTGTGGTTGAAATTGCAATAAAGAAAAAAATTACATTCTAGTCTGGAATGTAATTTTTATGGTTCTTTGTCAAATAGTGTTGGTGAATAAAAATCCATTATAATAAAGTAATTATTTTAAGAGGCTGAAAAGACTAAATTTTCAACTTCTTTTTCTTTTGTAATTTATGTTTTTTAATTGAATATTCTTAAGTAGGGTGACTACTATGTTTAATAAAGGTATTCATAAACGTATTAAAATTGTTTTACTTATTGTTTTATTTATATTTGCTATAATAATAGCTAAAGTATTTTATATAGAAGTTATTGATTATAAAAAACTTAATAGTTTAGCTAGTGGCCTTTGGAGTAGAAATTTACCTATTGAAGCTGATAGGGGAAATATTTATACTGTTGATGGTGAAGCTATAGCTAGTAATCTTACTACTACTTCTTTAGTTTTTATTCCTAATCAAATTAAGAATAAGGATTTGGTTGCAGAAAAAATTAGTGAGATTCTTGATGTTCCTAAGGGTAAGATAGAAGAGCATTTATATAAAAAGTCAATGATGGAAAGAGTTCATCCTGAGGGTAGAAGATTATCTTACGAAATAGCTGATAAAATAGAAAATTTACATTTTGATGGTGTTTATTTACTTAAAGAATCTAAAAGATATTATCCTCATAATGAGATGTTATCACATGTACTTGGTTATGTTGGTATTGATAATCAGGGGCTTAGTGGTTTAGAACTTGAATATAATGATATTTTGACTGGTGAATATGGTTCTATTCAGTATTTTTCTGATGCTAAGGGTAATAATTTAGAGAGAAATTCAGTTTATGTTGAACCTGAGGATGGTCTTGATATTTATCTTACTGTTAATTATGGTATTCAATCATCTATTGAAAGGGAACTTGATAATGTTGTTTTGAGATATAATCCGGATGGCGCCTGGGCTATTGCTATGGATCCTAATACGGGAGAGATTTTAGGTATGAGCTCTAGACCTAATTTTAATCCTAATAATTATAAAAATTATGATACTGAGACTATTAATAGAAATATGGCTATATGGGCTAGTTATGAGCCTGGTAGTACTTTTAAAATTCTTACTTTGAGTGCTGCAGTTAACGAAGGGAAAGTTGATTTGATTAAGGATACTTTTTATGATGGTGGTAGTATAAATGTTGGTGGTGCTAGAATTAAGTGTTGGAAGCATGGTGGTCATGGTAGTCAAACTTTTCTTGAAGTTGTACAGAATTCTTGTAATCCTGGGTTTGTTGAGCTTGGTAATAGATTGGGGAAAGAAACTTTATTTGATTATATTAATAAATTTGGTTATGGTAAGAAGACTGGTATTGATTTGAATGGTGAGGCTACGGGTATTTTGTTTTCTTTAGATAAAGTTGGACCTGTTGAACTTGCTACGACTGCTTTTGGACAGGGGGTTAGTGTTACTGCTTTACAGCAGGTAGTAGCAGTTAGTGCGGCGATTAATGGTGGTACTTTATATAAGCCATATATTGTTAAAAGAGTGGCTTATCATGAGAATGGTCAAATTATTAAAGAGGTTAAACCTACTATTGTTAGAGATAATATTGTTACTAAGGATACTAGTGAAAAGGTTAGAATGACTTTAGAATCGGTTGTTTCACTTGGTACTGGTCGTAATGCTTATATTGATGGTTATAGAGTTGGTGGTAAAACTGGTACTGCGCAAAAGGTTAATAATGGTATTTATATGCAAGGTAATTATATAGTATCTTTTATTGGTTTTTTGCCTGCTAATGATCCTAAGATAGTGGTATATCTTGCAATTGATAATCCTAAAGGAGTTACACAATATGGTGGTACTGTTAGTGCTCCTATTGTTAAAAATATTATGGAAGATGCTATTACAAGTCTTAATATAGAAAAACAGGATGGTGGTACAGAAAAGAGATACCAATGGTATGATAAAAAATATTATACTGTTCCAAATGTTGTCGGCAAATCTAAAAAAGAGGCTACATCGATGCTTAAAAGTTTTTCTGTTGAATATAGTGGTAGTGGAGATGTTGTTGTTAATCAGTCCCCTGATAGCGATAGTAGAATTGCTGAGGGCGAGAAGGTTAGGTTATATTTAGGCTAGTAATTTGAACTTTTGTTATTTATATGTTATAATATAGGGCGTTTTGGGGGGATATATGGATATTATTAATATGTCAAGTAAGCAGATTACTAGTAATATAGCATTAGATAGTTATAATACTTCGGGATATTTGAAAATAGTTAATTATTTTAATAGAAAGATGGTTCTTAAAAAAATTGATCCTATTAGATGTGATGAGGTTATTAGTAAGGTTTTATTTTTAAATAGATATAAAAATTTAATGCCTAGTAATTTTGTTATTCCAGAATTTTTGGTATTACTTGATAATAAGGATTTATATATGGCTATTGATTATATAAATGGTAATAATCTTGGTGATGTATTAAAAGATAAAAATATTAATATTTGTGATAAAAAGATATATTTATCTTATATAGGTAATACTTTAGAAGAAATGAGGCATATGAGAGAAAATCCTTTACTTAGTGATTTTTGTTTAGGGGATTTACACGAAGATAATTTTATTGTTTCTAATAAGAAGTTATATACTATTGATTTAGATGACGCAAAGATTGATTCTATTAGTCCGATAGCTAGTTATTTACAAGTTGGGTCTTTATTTAGTTATTTGCATACAGATAAATATATTATTGAAGATTATAATCCTTATTTTGTTAAATATAAAGTCGATTATAATACTGATATGTATTGTTATATTATGGTTATTTTGAACTTTTTATATGGAGATAATGTTAATAATATGGATATAGAGGAGTTTTATTGTTATCTTGACTATTTAGATAGATTAGGAATTGATGGTTCTTTACTTAAATGTTTTAATAGTATTTATTCTGATTTTGATAATATTAATCCTATGAATTATATTGATAGTTTAACTTCTAATCAAATTTATAGGGCTAAAAAGATTGTTTATAAATATAATAAATAGTTATTTACATTGTATTGTAAAATAATAAAAAAGATACTATTTTATTTTTATTAGTTGTGATATAATATATTTAGAATATATTTGGAAATGGGGAGTTAGAATGCTTACATTAACTAAATCGTTATTTGCACTTATGCTAGGCTTTATTGTGGCTACTTTATTCGGACTTGTTGCTATTCCTTTTTTAAAGAAGCTTAAAGCTGGACAAAGAATTAATATTTACGTTGAGGCTCATAGAAGTAAAGCTGGTACTCCTACGATGGGAGGACTTATATTTATTATACCAACTTTTTGTATTACTTTATTTTTATTACTTACTGGTAAAATAGAGTATTCCGTTAATTTGGTTATTGTTTTATTTGTATTTTTGGCTTATGCTCTTATTGGATTTTTAGATGATTTTATAAGTCTAAAGAGAAAGGCTAATAAGGGACTTACGCAATTTCAAAAATTATTTTTACAATTGATTGTAGCACTTGTCTTTTATATATTATTTAGAGAATTTACTGATGGTGATTCTTATCTTAGAATATCTGCTTTAGGTATTGAATGGAATCTAGGCTGGTTCTATGGAGTATTTATTTTATTTATGCTAGTTGGTTCTTCTAATGCAGTTAATTTAACTGATGGACTTGATGGTTTGGCTGGTGGATTATCCGCAATTGCCTTTTTGGCCTTTGGTCTTATATCAATGGGTAGTTGGTGGATTGAAGGTAATGCTGATATGGGTATTTTCTGTTTTGTATTAGTGGGAGCTATTATGGGATTTTTGGTATATAATACTAATCCTGCTAAGGTATTTATGGGTGATACTGGTAGCCTGACTTTGGGAGCTACTATGGCTACCATTGCTATCTTGACATCACATGAATTATCACTTGCGGTTATTGGTGGTGTATTTGTTATAGAAACTTTAACTGTTATTATTCAAATTACTTCAGTTGTATTACTTAAGAGAAGGGTATTTTTAATGACTCCTATTCATCATCATTTTGAGAGACTTGGTTGGAAAGAAAATGACATTGTTAAGTTATTTTGGATAGTTGGATTTATACTTTGTATGTTAGCACTTATATATGGCGTATGGCTTTAAAAAAGCAGGATTATTCCTGCTTTTTTTGTAAAGTTATTGTAAAATTTTTATGTTATTATATAAATTATTATGGTTCTATTATATAATGTTTTTAATGATAGGAGGAGGAAATGAAAAAAATATTTATATTTATATTGGGGGGTATTTGCTTTTTATATGGTCATGCATATGCAGATATTGTTTCTATGGATGAAATTGTTAATAATTTTGATAAATCATATTTAGTTTCTGAATTTAATAAATTAGATTTTAAAATGAAAATTAGTCTAGATAAATCTAATAGTAAATTAAATTTGATTAGTGATGATGATGTTTTTGCATCATTTGATTATAAGAATGATTATATTGAATACGATAATGAAAATGTAGAAATTAATGATGAAAGTGTTTTTAATAATTTTGCTGCAATTATTTATTTTGAAGGAATTATGGAAACTTTGTTTAATTTAATTGGTTATAAAGATATGACTTTAAAATATGATGAATTAGGAAAAGAACTTTCAGAAGAGTTTTATAATACTTATGGCTTTTACATAAAGAGTGAGCCTTATGAATATACTGATGAAAATGGTAGTACTAGTGGTGATTTTTGTCGTTATTTAAAGTTATCTTTGGATAGCGAAAAAATTAGTAAATTAGTTGAAAAATATGGTGTTGATGTAAATGATGGTAATGTTGTTGAATCAAATGATAAAATGCCAACAATAAGTGTCGATAATATTACTACTGATTCTATAACTGTTTATGCAACTGTAAATTCTTTAGAATCTGATATGTCAAAGAAGTTTTTCTGTGCTATTTATAGGTCTTCAAGTGCAGATGGTGAGTATGAATTGGTTTCGGATTTTCAGGTTAATTGTTCTGATGGAGTTGGTTTTGTTGATACTGACTTGCAAAGTGGTACAACATATTATTATAAAGCGATAACTGTTGGCGGTTCAAAATATAGTGATGTTATATCCGCTACAACATTGAATAATGATGTTAAAAATGATAAAAATGTTTCTGATAATCCTAAAACTGGATTAAATAAAATTTATTTTGCATTTGGATGCGGAATTATTTCTTTGATTATGTCAATTATTATTTTAATCTATCACAATAAAGTTAAAAGTAGTGCTATGTAATAATTTATATTTTGAATTTTGTTATGGTGTATGGCTTTAAGAAAGCAGGATTATTCCTGCTTTTTATAATATTGTTTTCTTTTTGACTATAGGCAAAAAGAACCTAGAAAGACTATAGGCTTTCTAGGATATTTATGAATTTTTATCTATATTTAATAATATTCCCATATTTATTAAACTTATTAGAAGACTACTACCACCATAAGATAGAAATGGTAATGTTACTCCTGTTACAGGAAGAAGTCCTACTACTACCATAAGATTTAATATAGTTTGAAAAGCTAATCCAAACGTTATACCAAATGATAGGAGTTTTCCAAAATTATCTTGACATCTCATAGATATTTTTAATCCCGAGTAAATGATTGTTATAAATAAAGTAGATATTATTAATACTCCTAAGAAGCCAAATTCTTCGCTTATTATGGCAAATATAAAGTCTGTTTGTGGTTCAGGCAAATAGAAGTGTTTTTGAATTGAATTACCAAATCCTAATCCTAATAAACCTCCCGGACCAATGGCGTAAAGACTTTGAATTATCTGAAAACCACTTCCTAGTGGATCAGTCCATGGATTTATGAATGATACTATTCTTTCTAATCTATATGGGGCAATTAAAATTAGAACTATTATTCCTATTAATCCTAAAATTCCTATTTTTATAAAGAAATTCATTTTTACACCACTTACAAATAATAATACAATGATGGTCATTATGATTACTACGCCGGTTCCAAAGTCTGGTTCTAACATTATTAAACCAAATATCAAAAGGAGAACACCTAAAATAGGAAGGACACCTTTCTTTATATTTTTTAGTTCTTTAGTATTGTTAGCTAGGTATTTGGATGTGAATATTATTAATCCTAATTTTGCAAATTCTGATGGTTGTAGTCCTAAGGAGCCTATACCAAACCAACTTCTACTACCATTTCTTACAGTTCCAATACCGGGAATTAATACTAAAATAAGCATTATAGTACATGTTAAAAATATTATATTAGCTAACTTTTTATAGTTTTGATATGGGAATTTACTTATGATAATCATTAATATGTATCCAATTATTAGAAATATGGCTTGTGATTTTAGGTATTTATATGGATCATTATATTTATATTCGGCCCAAATATTTGATGATGAATATATCATTAGAAGACCAAATAAACTTATTAATATTACCGCTAATAAAAGTAGTTTGTTATATTTTTTCATTGGTATATCACCTTAATTTATTTTATTAATTTTAATCTATATATATACGATAAAAAATACTAATCTTTTTTAATTAGTATTTTTTCTATATAACTTACTATTAGATACATAAGATATGATACTATTAATAATATTATGATACCTGACATTACTAGATTTAAATTAAATACTTGGGAGCCATAAGTTATTAGATATCCTATTCCTTGTTTTGATACTAGAAATTCACCCATTATTACTCCTATTAAGGTCATACTTATATTTATTTTTAGAGAACTTATTATTGTATTATAACTACTTGGTAAGATTACTAGTTTGAATATTTGATATTTAGTTGCCTTAAATGATTTTAATAGATTTATTTTGTTTTTGTCTGTTTCGATAAATCCATTATATACGGTTATAATTGTTACTATTAGGGAAATTAATAGGGCCATTATTATTATTGATTTGATATTGGCTCCAAAAAAGATTATTATTATTGGTCCTATAGCTACTTTTGGTAGGCTATTTATTATTGTTAAATATGGATCGATTACTTTGTATAGAAAGTCATTCCACCATAGTATTATGGCTATTATAATACCTAGTATTGTTCCTAAGGAAAATGATATTATTGTTTCATAGATTGTTGTCCATATATGAATAAATAAATCTTCTTTATTATATAGACTTATTATGGTACTTAATATTCTACTTGGTGAAGATGATATAAAAGGATTGATGATATTATATTTGGCTAATAATTCCCATGTTAATATAATAGTTAGTAGTAATAGTATTCTAAATGTTTTTATTAATAGTTTTTTTGTTTTATTTTTTCTTATGTATTTTTGGTGTTCTTTACTAAACATTTATATCAATATCCTTCCATATTTTATCATAGTAGTATTGAAATTCTTTTTGTTTTCTGTTGTTTATTGGGTTTTGTTTATTTTTCATTTCTATAGTATAAATACTTTTTACTTTAGAAGGTCTATTCGTTAATACTATTATGCGATCCGCCATAGAAATTGCTTCGGCGATATCATGAGTTATCATAATAGTTGTTTTCTTTTCTTTTTTTATTATTTTCCATACATCATCTGATACTGCTAGGCGGGTTTGATAATCTAAAGCAGAGAAGGGCTCGTCGAGCAGTAGTATATCGGGATTTGTTGCTAATGTTCTTATTAGCGCTACTCTTTGCCTCATTCCTCCGGATAAATTGTTTGGATATTTTTTTATGAAGTCTTTTAAGCCATAGGTTTCTAGTAGTTTTGTTACTTTTTGGATATTTTCTTTGGTAATATTTTTTTCTACTTTTAGTCCTAATAGGGTATTATCTAAAATATTTAGCCAAGGAAATAGGGTGTCATTTTGAAGCATATAGCCCATTTTTTGCTTTCCTTGTGTGTATATTATTTCTCCTTGCGATTTTTCTTCTAATGAACATAAAATTGAAAGAAGGGTAGTTTTGCCGCAACCGGATGGTCCTACGATAGCTACAAATTCTCCTTCTTTGATATTTAAATTTAAATCTTTAATAGCAGGTATTTCACTTTTATTAGTATGATATATTTTTGATAGTTTTTTGATTGTTAATATATCATTATTTGAATTTACTGAAGTATTTTCCATATATTAGTTTATCATATGGAACATATTCTGTTAATTCATTTGATGCTCTCATGATGTCTTGAATATGAGTCCATTCGGTTTCATTTATGGCAATGGTATCACGCCAAGCATCATTTTCTTTGTATCTTTGAATCATAGTAGTCAAGTCTTCAAATTTTGTATCTGGAAAGTAAGATATTATACTTTTAGCTATTTCTTCTGGTGATTTTTCTTCAACGAATTTTAATCCTTTATCTATTGCTTTGGAGAAACTTAGTATGGTACTTTCGTTATTTTCAATGAAGCTCTTTTTAGCGTTATATGCGGTATATGGTACTTCTCCTCCAAGGGTACCTACATATGCAACGATGTGTCCTAAACCTTGCTTTTCTACAGAAGTAGCATTTGGTTCAAATAGGGTAACAAAGTCACCATTACCTCCTATGAAGGCTCCTTCCATAGCTGCAAAAGCTACTGATGTATCTATATTTAAGTCTTTTGTTGGGTTGATGTTATTTTGCATAAGTCCCCAAACAAATGTCATTTCGGGCATACCGCCACGTCTTCCTCCAATAACTGTTTTTCCTTTTAAATCTTCTAAAGTAAAATTATCTATTTTTTCTCTAGATACAAGAAATGAACCATCTCTTTTGGTTAGGGCAGCAAATACCATAGGATAATCTTTTTCGCCACCATTATATACATATATAGTTGCTTCTGTACCGGAAAATCCTATTTGAGCGTCTCCTGATAGAACCGCTGCAGTTACGGCATCCGCTCCAGGTGTTAGTATTAGATTTATGTCTATCCCTTCGTCTTCGAAGTATCCTTCACTTATGGCTACATATTGTGGTGCATAAAAGATACTATGAGCTACTTCCGCTACGGTTAGTTTGGTAAGATTTTCTTTAGTATTATCTTTATTTCTATAGACACCGAATATTGTTACTGCTAATACTATTATGAATAGTATTAGACTAACTATTGTTCTTTTCATATTAACCTCCAATTCATAATTATTATATTCTTTATGATTATAAAGGTTCTAGATGTAATGGCTATTTTATAAAATAAAAAGATATACATTTTTTTGTATATCTATTAGCCTAACTTGTCGCCGTTTTGAGCTTTTTTATCGGGGGTTATTAAAATTACACCGCCAGTTGAATAAGTTCCTAATATTAGCACTTCAGAGATGAAGTCTGCAATTTGCTTTGGTGGAAAATTTACTACCGCTAAAAGTTGTTTGCCGATTAATTCATCAGGTGTATAATAGTCTGTTATTTGAGCGGATGTTTTTTTGATGCCTATTTCATTACCAAAGTCTATTTTTAGTTTATAAGCTGGTTTTTTTGCTTTTTTATTTAGTTCGGCTTCTAATACTGTGCCAACTCTTATATCTATTTTTGCAAAGTCTTCAAATGTTATCATATTTCCTCCTTTTGATAGTATAATGTATAAATAAAACTCCTTTAAGAAGGAGATTTCATACATATTATGGTGCGCCCAGTAGGAGTCGAACCCACAGCCTTTTGGTCCGTAGCCAAACGCTCTATCCAGTTGAGCTATGGGCGCATTTCTTTGGATACAATGATAGTATATAACAAATGTGATAAAAATTCAATATTTTTTCATTAAAATTACAAAAAAAGGTTGTCAAATATGAAAAAATGTTATATAATTAACTAGTCAACGAGAAATGTTGGTATTGCCTGAGTGGCGGAATAGGTAGACGCACAGGACTTAAAATCCTGCGAGATTTAACCCTCGTGTCGGTTCAAGTCCGACCTCAGGCACCATCTATGTTGGAGGAATACCCAAGTCTGGCTGAAGGGACTGGTCTTGAAAACCAGGAGGTCGTGAAAGCGGCGCAGGGGTTCGAATCCCTTTTCCTCCGCCATAGTTTTGTTAATATATTTATCGCGGGATGGAGCAGTCTGGTAGCTCGCTGGGCTCATAACCCAGAGGTCGTTGGTTCAAATCCTTCTCCCGCAACCATGGTTCCGTGGTGTAGTGGTTATCACGTCTGCCTGTCACGCAGAAGATCGCGGGTTCAACTCCCGTCGGAACCGCCATTTATTTTGGCTTCATAGCTCAGTCGGTAGAGCAGAGGACTGAAAATCCTTGTGTCGCTGGTTCAATTCCCGCTGGAGCCACCAGTTTAGCGATTAATACCCCTTAAGGGGTTTTTATTATGTTCATAATAATTCATAAAAAGAGATTACTAGTATTTATTTCGGTAATCTCTTTTTCTTTTATAGAAAAAGTAGAGTAATTAATTATACTCTACTATAGAATTCAACGATTAATGATTCATTGATATCTGCGTTTAATTCGCTTCTTTCAGGATATCTTACATAAGTAGCAACTCTTTTTTTCTCATCATAGTTAATAAATTCAGGTCTTTTTACTTTATTAGCAAGTGCTATTTCTATTCCTTTGTGATCGCTTGAATTTTCTTTGATAGCAATTACATCTCCAGGTTTAACTCTGTATGATGGAATATCAACTTTCTTACCATTTACTGTAATATGACCATGGTTAACTAATTGTCTTGCACCTCTTCTTGTAGTGGCAAAACCAATTCTATATACGATGTTATCTAATCTACTTTCTAATAGGATAAGTAAGTTTTCACCATGAACACCTTTCATTTTTGCTGAATCATTTACTAATTTTTTGAATTGCTTTTCAGAAATACCATACATAAATCTTGCTTTTTGTTTTTCTGCTAATTGAACAGAATAGTTAGATGGTTTTCTTTTTCTGTCTTTACCATGTTGTCCTGGACCATAAGGTCTTTTTGCAATATCTTTACCATTTTCTAATATAGAGAATGATAATCTTCTTGCTTTTTTGTTATTTGGGCCTGTATATCTAGCCATAATTCTATCCTCCTTCTTCTTAGAGGTTATACTCTTTTTAGTGCAGGGTGTCTTTATCATACTTTCGCTATGCAGCTGTAGTTACTTATAAATGACACATTACCTAAAAATAGAGTATGCGCTGCTAAGCAATAATATTATATAATTAATAGCATTTTTAGTCAAGAAAAATATTTGTTTTACCTATAAAAGATGATAATTTTTGCTAAAAATGGTAGTTATTGGTATTTTTGCCTTTAAAATATAGATAAAAATGTCAAATTTGTGTAAAGCAGGAGAAAAATGTCGATTTGTATGCTATAATTATTTTGATGATGATAGAAGAGGAAATATATGAATATGACTATTATCATTTGTTTTAGTTGGAGGTGTGCTACGGGGGATAAAATTTAATTTAATATTATTTGTTTGAATAAATGAAAAGAAAGGATGATAAAATGAAAAAAATAATAAAGATAATGAAACTTATTATGGTTTCAATTATGGCTTTTTCTCAACTTGGCACTTCATTTAAGGTACTTGCTGATACTATTTCTGAGAATAGTAATATAAAAGTTAATCTTAGTGAAGTTATGGATGAGAATAATTTATATGTAGATCATTTGAGTTTAAGTTATGGTAATGGTAATTTTGATGAGGTTACTGATAACGATGATGGAACTTTTGATGACAAAAATTATGATGTAGTTCTTACTAGTTCTTATACTTATTTAGATGGTACTGTTGTTACTGATAATAATACTATTGTTAAAACTGGTAAAGAGTTAAATAATGATAATATTTATGATTTTACTTATGGTAAATTTAATTTTGATGGTACTTTTAAACTTGAATTTAAAATACTTGAAAATGGTGTTGTGATTTATAGTGAAGATTTAGATTCTTCTATTAAAAATAATAGTAAAGGTGTTTATGGTACTTTATTTGGTGAAGAAGAGATTGCTCCTATAGAAGATAATATATATAATGTTAATATTCCTCTTAATTACACACAAAAACTAGGCGTTAGAGTAGGAGAATTATCCCCAGAAGAGAGTTATTTAGTTAGTGTAAATGGTACTTCTATTGGTACTTATACAGGTGAAGAACTTATTAGTGCTAAGTTTGATGGTAGAACTACTAATTTGACTAATGTATTTGGAGGAGAGTATACTTACACTGATACTATTACTTTGAGCAATGATTTAGGCGTTGTTTATTCTTATGATTACACTGCTAATATTAAATATGATAAGAATAACGATAATGAATTATATGACTTAACAGGACTTGAGTTTAATAATGGTTACTTATTTATTAATGCTAAAAATTATGATAAAAACTTAGATGTTATGAAAGTTAGTGACTTGTTAGATAAATTTATTCAGTCTGATATTTCTGTAATTGTTAAGGATAGTAATGGAATCCTTGTTACGGATAATGATAGTGAGTTATATAATAATTATGTTATAGAACTTACAAAAGGTAATAATACTATTTCTTATACTGTTGTTGTCGTAGGAGATGCTAATAATGATAATATTTTTGATAGAAATGATTTAGGTCTTACTATTGATGGTTATTTAAGTGGTACTAATATGCCTTCTATGGATGTATATACTTCTAATGATGATGAAGAGTTTGGTACTATTACTTTTGATGATGTTAGAGTTCTTAATAATGCACTTAGAGAAAATCCAATTACTGACTATGAAGATAATAATAATTTAAAATTATCTATAGGTAGTGTTCCTAGTAATGTTTTTGTAGGTGATAGTTTTGAGGTTAATGTAATTGTTAATAGTGATGATGCTAGTGATTATATTGATGGTATTAATGCTTTAGTTAGTGTTAATGATAAACTTATGCTTACTGATGTTAAGTTTAATGATACTTTCAGTGGCAACTATAAAGATGGACATGTAGTTGGTGTTGGTGATACATTATATAATGATGATATAATGTTAACACTTGTATTTACCGCTACTGGTATTGGTATTGGTAGTGCTAGTATTAGTGGTGAAGTATCTAAAGTATATGATGCTTACGATTTTGAAGATTTAGGTTTTGATGTACAAATAATTAGAAATATTAGTTCTAACAATGATCTTGCATCTTTAAATAGTAATGTTGGTACTTTTGATAGAGAATTTGATAGGGATGTTACTTCATATACTTTAACAGTTCCTTATGATACTGAGAGTGTTATATTAAGTGGTTCTACTTTTGATATGTATTCTACTGTTAGTGGACTTGTTCTTTATGAACTTACTAGTGATGAAACTATTGCCACTATTACGGTAACTGCTGAAGATGGTAGTACTAAAGTATATACTGTTAGAATTCTTAAAGAGGCTAAACCAGTTGTTACTACTAGTAATATTAGTTATGTTTATTCATCTAATAATTATTTGAAAAATTTAGAAATTGCTGACTATGATATTGATTTTGATAAGCTTGTTAATGAATATAGAATTAGGGTTGATAGTGATGTTAATTCTTTAGATATTAAAGCAATAGCAGAAGATAATCGTGCTAGTGTTGAAATTACTGGTAATGAGAATTTTAAAACTGGTGATAATACAGTTATTATTAAAGTTACTGCTGAAAATGGTGATGTTAATGAGTATAAATTGATAGTTAATAAAAAAGCACCTAAAAAGAATGCAGTTACTGTAACTGATGACTCTAGTAATACTGCTGAAAAGGTTGTTATTATTGTACTTATTGTTCTTGTTGTACTTGGTCTTTTATATCTTATATTCAAAAAAGACGATGAAGATGAAGTTCCAGTACAAAAAGATGATAAGAGTAAAAATAAAAAATAATAAGAAAGATTAAAATAATCTTTCTTTTTTTTGTATTATTTGATATAATTATATTTGATAATAGGGAGAGTGTCCAATGAATAGAAAGGGTCAAGCATTAGTAGAATTTGTTCTTATTTTACCTATATTTATATTAATGTTATTTGCAATAGTTGACTTTGGAATGATTTTGAGTAAGAAAAATGAACTTGAAAACATTAGTGTTGATGTTACTGCAATGATTAAGAATAGTGATAATATTGATGATATTAAAAATTTATATCCTAAGGTTAAAATTAATATAAGTAGTGATGATAAGTATACTAAAATTATTATTAGTGATGATGTTGATATTATGACTCCGGGACTTAATCGTATTTTGGGTAATCCTTATAACATAAAGGTAGAAAGGACTATACCTAATGTTAAGGCTTAATAATAAAGGACAGTCTCTTGTAATGTTTATTATTTTGCTTCCTATATTGCTTTTAATTCTTACTTTAGTATATGATGTAGGTAATGCTATATATGAAAAGGATAGACTTTCTAATACTAATTATATGGTAGTGGATTATGCTCTTGATAATATTGATAGTATTGATGAAGATGATTTGAATACACTTATTTTAAAAAATGATAATAATCTTGATGATATTTCAATTATGATTATTGATAATAGTGTTGATATTTCTTTAAAAAAAAATATTAAGGGTGTTTTTGGGAAGATGTTTAATTTTAATTTAACTTTTGTTAAAAGTGAATATAATGGTAAAATAGTTAATGGTAAAAAAAAGATAGAAAGGGTTAAGTGATATTATGACAGGTAAAGTAATTAGTGTTTTTTCTGTTAAAGGTGGCGTTGGCAAGACCACTATGACACTTAATTTAGCTGGTATTTATTGCAGTATGGGAAAACGTGTATTAATTATTGATATGGATTTGTATTCTGGTGGTATTGCTGTATCTTTAAATATTAATAATGATAAAGATATTTTTATGATGGTAGATAGTATGTCTAATAATAGATTTACTGAGTTTAGGGATTATATTACTACTTATAATAGCAATATTGATGTTTTAGCTTGCCCTAGAGATCCAAGAGAAGCTTCTAAAATTCCTAGTAAGTTTATACCTGTTATTTTTGATATGGTTAAGCATGAATATGATGTTATACTTATTGATACTTCACATATTCTTGATGAAATTAATTTAACTGTACTTGATAATTCTTATATGTCATTACTTATTGTTACTAATGATTTAATTGATTTAAAGAATACTAAGAGTTTAATTAGTATATTTAAAAATACTGGTAAGAGTAATTATTTAACTCTTCTTAATAGTTCTAGAGATACCGGTAGAGACTATATGTCTTTATATGATATTAGAACTTCTATTAAAGGTAATATTGATTATACTATTTCTAGTAGTTATTATATTAAAAATATAGATAAATATGTAATGAATGGTGAAATTTTAACTCTTAATAAAAGTATTAATGCTTTTCATCAAAAAGATGTTTCTAATATGAAAAAACTTGCAATTGATTTGATTGATGATAGGCATGGTAAGGAGGAAAAATAATGGCTAATAAGAAAAGTTTAATGGAAGCTTTTGAAGTTGAGCCTAAGGTTTTTTCTTCAAATGAAGATGTTAATGACTATGATGTTTTTCGTAATAAAAATTTACTTGAGGAGCTTAGGGTTAAAATTGTTCAAAATTTAATTGAAGAGAATATCCCTGATGATGAGCTTTTAGAAGATTATATTAATGATGAAATTGATAATACTCTAGTTGGTTATGATTTGAACTCTTTGGAAAGAGAACATATATTTAATTTGATTCAAAATGAGATTATGGGATATGGACCTATTACACCTTTACTTAATGATAATGCTATTACAGAAATTATGGTTAATGCTCCTGATGAAATTTATGTTGAAATAGATGGTAAAATTGTAAAGGATGAGACTGTTTCATTTATTAATGATAAACATATTATTCGTACAATACAAAGAATTGTACAGCCTCTTGGTAGGACTATTGATGCCGCTAATCCGATGGTGGATGCTAGACTTCGTGATGGTTCGAGACTTAATGCTATTATTCCACCACTTAGTTTGAAAGGACCAGTACTTACAATTAGAAAATTTAATAAAAAATTAGAAAATATTGATGATTTACTTAGAAATGGTTCATTAACTGTTAATATGGCGAGATTTTTAGAAGCTGCTGTTATGGCTAAGCTTAATATTGTCATATCTGGTGGAACTGGTACTGGTAAAACAACACTTTTAAATATTTTATCTGGTTTTCTTGGCGATGATGAGAGAATTATTACAATTGAAGATGCTGCAGAACTTAATTTACATCAGAGACATGTTATTTCTCTTGAAACTAGACTTACTAATTATGAGGGTGAAGGAGAGGTTACTATTCGTGATTTGGTTAGAAACTCTCTTAGAATGAGACCTGATAGAATTATAGTTGGGGAGGTTAGAGGTAAAGAAGCTTTTGATATGATGCAAGCTATGAATACTGGACACGAGGGATCTCTTACTACTCTTCATGCTAATAATCCTATTGATGCTATAAATAGGCTTGAAACAATGATTTTAATGAATGAAATGGAAATACCTGTATCGGCGATTCGTGGTTATATTGAAAACGCAATTGATATTGTTATACAAATAGATAGATTATCTGATGGTAAAAGAAAGATTACTTCTATTAGTGAGGTAGCAGGTATGGAAGATGGTAATATTTTACTTAAAGATATATTTACTTTTAAACAAACTGGTGTATCTGGTGATGGTAATGCAGTAGGTGAGTTTAGAATGTATAAAAGAAAGCCTTTGGTTTATGATAAAATTGTAAGAAAAGGCTTAGAACTTAAAGATATGTTTAATTAATAGAAAGGATGGCGATAATTATGAATATGGTATTTATGCTTAGAATTATTTTGATTATTGTTATATTTGTAATTATCGTTTATATTATTAGAATTAGTAGTGCTCAAAAAAAAGCTAAAAGAATAAGTAATTATGCTATTGATCCTGTTAAAAGCGATTATTATTCTTATAGCGATAGGATATTGAATAGCTATTATAAATTTGTTAAAAGAATGAGACCATTAATTAATAAGAGCTTTTACTTGAAAAAGAGTGCTAAGAAGTATGAAAAATATATTAGTTATGATAAACATGGAATTATTGAGGGGTATGATTTTATTATTACTAAGTTTGTAATTGCTATTATATTTGTTGTATTTACTGCTTTTTCACAAGTTTTTTCTTCGAGAGTTCTTGGTATATTTGATTTTGTTATTAATTATTTTATTGGTTATTTTATATTGGATGTTTATTTACACTTTATTTATAAAAGAAAACAGAAACAAATGGCTACTGATTTACTTAGAGCAGTTATTGTTATGAATAATGCCTTTAAATCTGGTAAGAGTACATTGCAGGCTATTAAAATTGCTAGTGATGAACTTGATGGGCCTCTAAAAGATGAATTTAGAAAAATGTATTTGGATATGAAATATGGATTATCTGTTGATACTGTTTTTGATAGATTTGCTAAAAGGGTAGAAATTGATGAAGCCGTTTATTTATCTTCATCACTTACAATACTTAATAAAACTGGAGGAAATATTGTTGAAGTGTTTTCTTCTATAGAAAGAACTTTATTTGATAAGAAAAAACTTGATGAGGAACTAAAAAATGTAAGTAGTGTACCTAAACTTGTTGTTAAGTTTTTGATTGCTATACCAGTTATATTTGTAATAGTTATATATATTCTTAATCCAACTTTTTTCAATCCTTTATTTAATTCTGTACTTGGATATATTATTATTGCTATTATACTTATTATGTTTATTATTTATATATTACTTCTTAGAAGAATACTTAAGATTGAGGTGTAATTATGGTTAATAATAATTTTAGTTTATATAATAAGAAACTTATTGATAGAATTGAAAAGAAAATTAATTTTCTTGGTGTTAGTTCTAAATATACCGCTATTAACTTTTTGAATATGAGACTTATTACTTCTATATTTTTCTTTGTATTTATATTTAGTTTCTTTAAATATGGTTATATTTTAGCAGTTGTTTTTGTTGTTTTGTATTATTATTTGTTTGAGTGGGTACTTCTTGATAATAAGATTAAAAAAAGGACTTTTAAACTTAATATTGAAGCTATATATTTCTTTGAAGTTCTAATCTTATCACTTCAAACTGGACGTAATTTAGTAGAGGCTATTTCTATTACTGTTAATAGTTCTAGTAGTGAACTTGCTTTGGAATTTAAAAAGGCTCTTAGAGAAACTAAATATGGTAAGAGTTTGAATGAAAGTTTATCTGATATGCAAAAGTATATTCCTTCGGATAGTATTAATAATATTATTATCGCTTTAACACAAACTAATATTTATGGTAGTAATATTATTGATACAATGTACAATCAGGTTGATTATCTTAGAGAAAAAAGAATAATGGAAGTGAAATCTAAGATGTCAAAAATTCCTACAAAAATTAGTATTATATCGGTATTTTTCTTTGTTCCACTTATTTTACTTATTATTTTAGGACCTGCTGTTCTTAGTTATCTTGGTTTGGGTTAAATATACTTGACTTAAATATATTTTAATAGTATTATATATTAGTAATTTATGTAGGAGGGAAAAATATGTCAGGACATAGTAAATGGTCTACTATTAAAAGAAAAAAAGGGGCAATTGATAGTGAAAGAAGTAAAGTTTTTCAAAAATTAGCTAAGGAACTTTACGTAGCTGCTAAAAGTGGTGATCCTAATCCAGAAAATAATCCTTCTCTTAGAATGGTTATTGAAAAGGCTAAAGGAGAAAATATGCCTAAAGCCAATATTGAATCTGCTATTAATAAAGCTAAAAATAGAGGCGAGGGAGAAAATTATGAGAGTATTAGATATGAGGGATATGGACCTCATGGTATTGCTATTATGATTGATTGTCTTACTGATAATAAGAATAGAACTGCTGGATTTGTTAGAAGTACACTTACTAAAAAGGGTGGTAATCTTGGTACTGATGGTTCTGTTAGTTATTTGTTTGAAAGAAAGGGTATTATTGTATTAGAGAATGTTTATGATGAAGATAAAATTATGGAAGATGTTCTTAATTTAGATGTACTTGATTTTTCTTCTGATGATGATAGTTATATTATTTATACTGATCCAACTAAATTTATCGAAGTTAAAGATGAACTTACTAAGATGGGATATGATAAGTTTTTAGTTAGTGAAGTTACTTTTGTACCTAATAATTATATTGCTCTTGATGAAGAAGCTACAGAAAAGGTATGTAATCTTATTGATGCATTAAATGATCTTGATGATGTACAAGCAGTATATCATAATTTGGAAATGTAATTAATAAAAATATTGATATTATATTTAAAATATGGTATTATAATACTAGATTAGTGTAAGATAAAGAGGTGATTATTAATATGAAATTTAAAAAGTTTATTTTTGTGTTAGTAATTACGTCTATACTTGCAGTGGCAGGTATGTGGGGAACATCTTATGCTTATTACGTTAGTACAAATGGTACTAATTTCAATGTTACTACCGCTAATGTCGATACTAGTTTGACAGTGGTATTTAGTCAAAGTGAATATATGAATATGAAAACTGGAGTGCCTATATCGGCTTCTGATGTAGATAATTATGCTAGTAAGAGTGTTTTTACTATACTTCCTAATAATACTTTATTAAATGGTTATCAGGTTGCTGTTAATATTAGTTTAATTAATATTAAGATTGATGATGCACTTAAGGTTAGTGATTTTAAATATAAACTTACTTGTAGTGATGGTAGTACTACTACTAATCTTGGAAGTGGTACAGGCGCTAGCTTTACTAGTGATGTATTAAAAAATGATAGTTTATCACTTGGTAGTTTGAGTACTTCTGCTAATACTTTTAATGCTTCTAAAGCTTATACTTGTACTTTGAGAGTATGGCTTCAAGATAGTGGAAGTAGTCAAAATAATCTTATGAATAAAAGTTTTAGTGGGCTTGTTAAAGTTGGTACTGCTATTAAGAAATAATATATTTAATAAAGGAAATGTAAACTAGAGGTTTATTCCCTTTATTTTTTTTTTATTATATAGTACAATTATAATGGTGATAGAATGAATAGTACAGATGTTATTGTGAGTATTAATTCTATGAAAGATATAGAAAGTATTACTGATAATACTAAATATATTAATTTGTCTATTAATAATGTTGATGTTAATGTTATTGATTATTTTCTTTTGCATGGACAAAATTATATGTATACTGATACTATTGATAATAAAAATGGTTTTATCTATGCCAATTATGATATGTTTAAATCAGGTGAAGCTATTATTGATAATATTGTGGATATGATGCCTTCTGATATTACGGATATTGAAAAAGTTAGATATGTATATATTAAACTTGGAAAAATATTATCTTTAGATATTAATACTATTGATAATAAAAATGATGTTATTTCTTTTGGTAGTATTAGTACTATTAATAATATATGGGGTGCTTTATCAACTGGTAAAATTACTAATATATCTCTTAGTAAAATATTTATGTATATATGTAGTAGAATTGGTATTAGTGGTGAAATTATTAATAATTCTATAAAGGGAAATATTGCTAATAAGATTAATATTAAAGATGATTTTATAGTAGTTGATCTATTTAATGATATTAGTTATATTCAAGGTAATTTTAGTACACATTACTTTGATAAATATAATAATAATAAAGATATTGATATTAAAGTAGGATATATTAATTCAGATTATAGTGATTATTATATTGAGAAGGCATTAAAGAATATAGATTATACGGATAGTGATATTGTTTATAAAATTCTTTCTTTGACAGAAAATATTATTAATGCTTATATGATTGGTACATATGAATTAGGAGAAGTATATAAATATATATTTAATAAGTATTGTCCTAATTATGATGTTAGGATTAATAACTTTTATATTTTTGATGGTAATAGAGAGCATTTTATTGTTGTTAATTATAATAATAAGTATTATTCATATAACTATAACAAGAAAAAATTTATAGAAGTAGAATATAAAGATATTTATAGTAATTTTGAAAATAAAAAGATAGGTTTATATAATAATGAAGATTTTTTATTTAATAAAGAGGGAGTTGTAGTTAGATGATTTTTGTTATAGCAATACTTTTATTTCTTTTAGCAGTTTGTTCTGTAGTTGAAGTTTCTTTTTCTAGTCTTAATTTATTAGAATTAAGAAACTTAAAGATAATGGTAATAAGAGAGCTAAAGTAGTATATGATTTATATCAGAAATATTCAGAGGTTGTTACGATTATTTTGGTTATTAATTGTATTATTAGTGTTTCTGTATCTTCTCTTACAACACTTTATTTTTCTAACTTAATTGGGGATAAATATATATGGATTGTTACTTTAATACTTACTTTATTTATTTTGATATTTACAGAGATTATTCCTAAAATACTTGCTAGGGAATATTCTGAAGATTTTGCTATGGAGTATTGTTATATACTTAAATATTTGTTTGTTATTTTTATACCACTTAATAAAATTATTAGTAAATTTGAAAATAAGGTTAAGAATGATCATAAGGTTACCGCTACAAAAGATGAGCTTGTTGAGATTGTTAAAACAATTGAAGGTGAGGGAGTAGTAGATGAAAAAGAGAGTGTGTTTATTCAGAAGGCTGTTTTATTAAAAAAACTTAAGGTAAGTAATGTTATGGTTGATAAAAATGATGTTTCTTATTTGTATGATACTGACTCTTCATATAAAGTTAAGAAGTGTATATTTAGAGATAATCATGATAGAATTCCTATTATTAATAAAGAGGGTAAGGCTGTAGGTATTTTATATGAAGTTGATTTACTTGATGAAATACTTGATAATGGTACTATTAGTATTAAGAGATCTATGATGGAACCAATATGTATTAGTAAGAGTACTAATTTGGCTTCTTGTCTTGAACTTCTTAACAATGCTAGAGCACATATGGCTTTAGTTACTGATAGGAGTAATAATTTTCTTGGTATTGTTACAGTAGAAGATATTATTAGTGAACTTATGAAGTCATAGACTTCTTTTCTTTTTTTTGATATAATATTTATGTGATGTGAAATGATAGTTAAAGTAGATAAATTGTCTCATGATTTGAGAGGTATAACTAAAATTAATAATAAGATTACTTTTGTGAGTGATGTCTTACCAAATGAAATAGTTGATGTTAAAATTATAAATGAAAAAAAGAATTTTAATGAAGCTAAGGTTATTTCTTATATTGAGAAAAGTAGTGATAGAATAGAAAATAAATGTCCTTATAGCGATAAGTGTGGTGGATGTGATTTTGGATATTTGAATTATAAAACTAGTCTTATGTATAAGAAAAATATGGTTGTTGATGTTATGAAAAGGTATGCTGGTTTAGATATTAATCCTAGTATTATTTCTAGTGATAATATATTTGGTTATCGTAATAAAATTTCTTTGAGGATTAATGATGGTAAGTTATGTTTGATAGAAAAGAATAGTAATGATTATATTTCTATTAGTAGGTGTTTACTTGTTAATGATAATATTAATAAAGTTATTGGAATTCTTAATGATTGTGATTTATATGGTATTAGAGATATTGTTATTCGTGGTACTGATGAAATAATGGTTATTATTAATGGTGATGATATTAATAATGATATTATTTGTAGGCTTGATGGTAATGTAAGTAGTATTGTTTTTAATGGTAATGTTATATATGGTAAGGAGTATATTAATATACTTGTTGATAAATTTAAGTATGCTATATATCCTAATTCTTTTTTTCAGGTTAATACTGATATGATTAGAGGGTTGTATGATGAAGTTAAAGAGTCTGCTGGAAGTGGTCATAGTCTTTTAGATTTATATTGTGGAGCCGGAACAATTGGTATATATTTAGCTGATAATTTTGATGACGTTCATGGTATTGAAATTAATGAAGATGCTGTAACTGGAGCTAATGTTAATAAGAAGATTAATAATATTAAAAATATTAGTTTTGATATGGTTAATGCTAATAGTATTTTGATTAATAATTATGATGTTATAGTAGTTGATCCTCCTAGAGGGGGACTTGATAAAAAAACTATTAATAATTTACTTAATAGTGGTGCTAAAAAGATTGTATATGTATCATGTAATACTATTACACTAGCTAGAGATATTGATATGTTAAAGGATAAGTATGTTCTTGATAAAATTACTTTGTTTGATAATTTTCCTAATACTAAACATGTTGAAAGTGTATGTTTGTTAAAACTTAAATGATGTATATTGGTATAAAAAATTAAATAATATTTTTGAATGGTAGGTGTACTATATGGAACGTTTTTATTTAGAAATTCCTTCAATTGAAAGGAAAAACGAGATAATTGATTATATTAATGAATTAGTTCTTTATAATTCTGATATTAATGGTATAGAGATTTTAGCTAAAATATTAGATGGTTATACTTTTGAACAAGCATTGGAATATTGTTTGAATCTTGGAAATAAAGAATATGCTAAGAGAATTGGTAAATGTCAGGTAAGGACTTTTTTATTAATTAGAGAGAATGATAATAGAGTAGTTGGTGCATTGAATATTCGTTTAAGTTTATCAGGAAAGATGAAGAAATTTGATGGAAATATAGGATATGGAATACGTCCTACTGAAAGAAAAAAAGGATATAATAAAATTAATTTATATTTAGGCTTAATTGAAGCACAAAAAAATAATATAAATACTGTTAAATTAGTTTGTGAAGCAAGTAATTTGGGTTCTGTTAAAACAATAGAAGCATTAGGCGGTATATTAGAACAAACTGATATTGATCCGTATGATGGAGTATTAACAAGTGTATATTGGTTTAATGTTAATGAAACTATTGATAAATATAAAGAAATGTTTAAAGATAAAATTTATGTTGACTACTTAGCTTCAAAAAAATATGATAAATAATATATAATTAAATGATGAGAAGCAAGTGTTTTTGTGATATAATAAATTTGCAATAGAGGAAGTGAAAAATGAATCAGGAGAAAATTGGTAATCTTATAAAAGAGATTAGAAAAAAGAATAATTTAACACAAGCGGAATTTGCAGAGAGATATGGTGTTACTTATCAAGCTGTTAGTAAATGGGAAAATGGTAAGAATATACCGGATATTATGTTATTAAAGCAGATTAGTGAAGATTTTGATACTCCTATTGAGGCATTACTTGAGGGGAAGAATGTTATAAATAAGAAAAAGAATAATAATAAAATTATATTTATTATTTTAATTATTATTTTTATAATTAGTTTAATTTTTTTAATTATTTATTTTAATCATGATGATGATTTTGAATTTAAAACTATTAGTGCTAATTGTAATAATTTTAATATTAGTGGTAGTATAGCCTATAATGATAATAAGTCTTCAATATATATATCTAATATTAATTACTGTGGTGGTGAAGATAATACTTTATATAAGAAGATTAAATGTGCTTTATATGAGAGTAATGGTAATATTGAAACTAAAATAGATGAATATGATTATAATGATAATGGTATTAAATTAGAAGTTTTTTTTAAGAATGTTAGTTTTCATATTGATAATTATAAAAGAAGTTGTAAAAAATATAATAAAAATAGTTTATATCTTTTAATTGATGCTACTGATAGTTATGATAATGTTACTTCATATAGAGTTCCTTTATCACTTACGGATAGTTGTAGTGCTCAACCTTAGGTTGAGCTTTTTCAACTTTTATTTTATTTATTTATTTTTATATTTGTTTTATAATGATAAAGAGGTGAGAAAAATGAAAAAGAAATTGATAATAATAGTTAGTGCTATTATAATTATTGGGGGAGGTATTCTTTTATATTTTGTTTTAAATAATAAAAATAATGAGAATGATAATGTTAGATTTGCAAAGGAATATGCAGATTCACAAGTAGGAGAAGATAATGTTTTTGTATATAAAAATATTGATGAGATTATTAATATTTTGAAGTATGGTACTGGTGTTGTTTATTTGGGATTTCCTGAATGTCCTTGGTGTCAAGCTTATGTTAAGTATTTAAATGAAACCGCTAAAGATGCCAATATAGAAAAAATTTATTATTTTAATATACTTGAAGATAGAAAGAATAATACAGAAAAGTATCAGGAAATTGTATCTATACTTGGAGATAATCTTCAGAGAGATGATGAGGGTAATTTGAAAGTTTTTGTACCTAATGTTAGTTTTGTTGTAAATGGGAAAATAATTGGTAATGATTATGAGACTTCTCTTGATACTAAAGGTTTTGAAAAGCCTAGTGATTACTGGACAGAAGAAGAAGTGAGTGAACTTGAAAATACTTTAAGTGGCTATATGAAAGAAGTATATAAAGCTTTATATTCATGTACTGATTGTAATAAGTAGGATTATTTATGTTAAAAAAATATTTGAGTTATATATTTAGAGGAATGTTTGCTGGTATTATGATTGGTATTGGAGGAGTAGTGTTTTTATCTTTAGATAATAAGATATTTGGGGCTACTTTCTTCTCTATTGGTCTTTTGGTTATATGTATGTTTGATATGTATTTATATACTGGTAAGATTGGGTATGTTATATCTAATAAATTATCTTATGTTATACTTCTTATTTTTACTTTGATAGGTAATTTTATTGGTACTTATTTGGTAGCGTTTGCTACTTTGAATAGTAGAATTAATAATATTAGTGAAAAAGCTAGAATACTTAGTGATATTAAACTTAATGATAGTGTTATTAGTATTTTAATTTTATCTATTTTTTGTGGTATTCTTATGTATATTGCTGTTAATAGTTATAAAACTAGTAAAGATGTATTTGGCAGGTATATACCTATATTTATGTGTGTTATTGTATTTATTTTATGCGGTTTTGAGCACTGCGTAGCTAATATGTTTTATTTTAGTGTAGCTAGATCTTGGTCATTTAAGACTATATTATATACATTTATTATGATACTTGGTAATTCTATTGGTTCAATACTTATTGCTCTTTATGATAGATATATTAGAGAAAAAAATAAAATATCAGAAAATTGATATTTTTTTTACAATTTATTTAACTTTTTGGTGTTTTATATATATGGAGGTGTATAAATGAATTTAAAAGAGTTACCTAATTGTGAAAAGCCTAGAGAAAGGTTTTTGAAATATGGAAGAGAGAATATTTCTAATAATGAACTTATTGAAATTATACTTAAATCTGGAACTAGGAAAACTAGTATTAAAGAAATATCTCATAATATATTATCTTCGGTTAATAATATTAATGAACTTAAGAATATGGAGGTTAATACTTTAGCTAATATTAATGGTATGAGTAAGATTAAGGCTATTGAACTTTTAGCCGCTATTGAACTTGGTAAGAGGGTATATACTAATGATAATTATAGTGATTTGGTTTATTTGACTGATCCTAGTTCTATTATTAATTATTTTCATGATCTTTATGCTTATGAGAAACAGGAATTATTTTATGTTATATATTTGGATAATCAGAAAAAGTATATAGATAAGAAATTGTTATTTAAGGGAACTGTTAATTTTTCTTTGGTTCATCCTAGAGAAATATTTAAAGAGGCTTATTTACTTTCGGCTTCATATATTATTTGTATTCATAATCATCCTTCTGGAAATGCTAGTCCTAGTAAAAATGATATTGATATTACTAAAAGAATTAAGAATATTGGAGATATACATGGTGTTGGGCTTCTTGATCATATTATTATTGGTCATGGTAATTATTATAGTTTTTATGAGGATAATAATTTATAAAAGTAGTAATTTTATCTTTTATTTTGATTAAAAATATTATATAATATGTATTGGTAAGGAAAGTGATATTATGCTTGGTAGAAAGAAAAAGATGACTTCTAAAAAATATGTTTTTATTGGTGTTGTTATACTTATTATTATATTACTTATTATATTTTCTTTTACTTTAAAAGAGGATAGAAAACTTAATCCAGTAGAATCTTTTTTAAGGGATACTTTATCTTATGCTGAGAAGATTGTTACTTATCCTTTTAGTTATATTACTACTAAAACTCGAGAATATAATAAACTTAAGGATGTTAATGAAGAGAATGATATTTTAGAGACTTCTTTGGATAGAATTGATGCTATTGAAACGGAAAATGTTGAACTTAGAAGGCAGATTGATGCTTTAAAGAATGAACTTAATATTGATTATACACTTACTGATTATGAATATTTGAATGCTACTGTTACTAGTAGGAGTGTAGGATATTGGTATAATACAATTACTATTAATAAAGGTAGTTATAATGGTATTAAGAAGGATATGGTTGTTATTAATGGTAAGGGGCTTATTGGAAGAGTAATTAAGACTAGTACTTTTACTTCTGATGTTAGACTTATTACTACTAGTGAAACAAATAATAAGATATCTGTTCATATTAGTAATGGTGATAATAATTTATATGGTCTTATAAATAATTATGATTATAGTAAGAATTTACTTGAAGTAGAAGGAATTAGTAATACTAAAGATGTTGATATAGGCGATTTTGTTTATACTTCAGGTCTTGGTGGTATTTTTCCTTCAGGAATATTGATTGGTAGTGTTAGTGAGATTACTACTGATTCTTATGATTTGGCTAAAATTATTAAAGTTAAACCTTCAGCAGATTTTTCAAATATTAATTATGTTAGTGTTTTGAAGAGAAAGGATTCGGAATAATGTTACTTTTGATTATTTATGTACTTTTTTCTTTTTTACTAGAAGGATTTATGTCAAATATTTTTGCTAGTTCTTTAACTGATGTTAGTTATTTTACAACAATATATACTGTTATTAGTTTTGTGGTTATTTATCCTTATTTCTATAATAAAAAGAAGTATTATATTTTACTTATTATATTTGGAATATTGTTTGATGCTTTATATACTTCTACTTTTATTGTTAATGTCTTTATATTTTTAGGGATTGGTTTTGTTATTTATTTACTTAATAATATTCTTAGTGATAATATTTTTATGATAAATATTATTAGTATTATTGCAATTATTACTTATCATTTGTTGTCATTTATTATTCTTAGTATAGCTGGATATGCTAATTATAGTTTTTTGCTTTTGGGTAGAATAATTGTTCATAGTATTATTATGACTATTATATATACTAGTCTTAGTTATTTGGCTATTAAGACTTTATTTAATAGATTTGATATTAAGGAAATTAAATAAAAAAATTTCTTATAAAAAGAAATTTGGGGTGTTTGTTTTTATACTGCTGGTAGTACTTGTACTTATACTATCAGTAGTTTTATTATTGGTTTCTGGTTTATTTGTATTTTCTTTTATTTTGTTATTTTGGTTATTTGATGTTGTTGTTTCATCATTAAATACTGAAGCTATTTTTAACATTGAACGCATGTTATGCATCATTGGTCGTACTTCTTTTACTACTGGTATGGCTTCTTTTACTACTCCTAGGGTTTTGGAAATGTTATTTAACATACCAGACCAATTTAATCCTTTTATTCCGGATAATAATCCTCCTGCTTTTGACATGGAGGCTCCTCTAGATAATCCTCCCATGGCTCCAATGTTATTTATTCCTCTTGTCATCATGGGATTTATATTTGGCATTTGCATATATGGATTTGGCATCATGAATGGTGCTCCTAGGTTATTTCCGTACATAATGATATACTCCTCTCTAAAATAATATATGAAAATTATAAAAAATTGTTAAAAAAGTTTGAATTATATGTTATAATTAAGTATAGAATAGGTGATATAGATGAATGGTCAGAATACTAATAATTATGTTAATAATGGTCCTGTTTTTAGTTCTAATCAAGTAGTTAGTGGAAATCAGGCTATGACTAAAGTTAAAACTAGGTATAAATATGTTGCTTATGATAAGAATGGTAAACAGGTTAAGGGGTATTTTGATGCATTTAGAAGAATGGATGTTGAGTCTTTTCTTACTGCTCAAGGTTATAAGATTTTGGATATTAAGGCTAAGAAGATTAGTAAAGCAGGGGACTTTTTTACTTTTAGCAATGAGATGAAATATAAAGATTTGGTTTTCTTTTTAACACAGTTATCTACTTATATTAAGAGTGGTATTCCTCTTACTGAGTCACTTGTTATGATAGAAAATCAGACTAAAGATAAGAAAAAGAAGGATTTATATAAAAGAATTGTTTATGAACTTAATACTGGAGCTAATTTTAGTGAAGCTCTTGCTAGGCAGGGTAATGTTTTTCCTAAGCTTCTTATTAATATGTTAAAGACATCAGAGCTTACTGGTAATTTGACTGAATCTTTGGATGATATGGCTGCTTATTATAAGACTGCTGATAGTAATAGAAAACAAGTTATATCTGCACTTACTTATCCTAGTGTTGTACTTGTTATATCTATTGCGGTTCTTACTTTTTTACTTATATTTATTATTCCTAAATTTCAAAATATATTTGATCAATTGGGTTCTAATCTTCCTGGTATTACTTTGTTTTTGATTAATATGAGTACTTTTTTGCAAAATAATGTTATTAAGATTGTTCTTGCTATTTTTGCAGGTATTATAATAATTGTTATGTTGTATAGACATGTAAAGAAATTTAGATATTGTGTACAATGGGTTGCTATGCATATTCCTGTTATTAAAGATGTTCTTATTGATAATGAGGTTGTTATGTTTACTAAGACTTTTTCTTCTTTGATTAGACATGATGTATTTATTACTGATAGTATTGAAATGCTTGGTAAAATTACTAACAATGAAATATACAAGGATATTATTAAAGAGGCTGTTACTAATTTGAGTGCAGGAGCGGGGCTTTCTCCAGCTTTTGAGAATAAATGGGCTTTTCCTAGAGTTGCTTATGAGATGTTAGTAACTGGTGAAAAGACTGGTAGACTTGGGGTTATGATGGAAAATGTTGCTAACTATTATGAAGAAGAACAAAAGAATTTGATACAAAGACTTAAGAGTTTGATTGAACCTGTTATGATTATTGTACTTGCTTTTATTGTTGGCGTTATTCTTTTAGCTATATTTATTCCAATGTTTAGTATATATAGTGATATATTATAATGGGTGATTTTATGGGAATAGAAATATATATATATATTATGATATTTATTTTTGGCAGTGTTATGGGAAGTTTTCTTAATGTTCTTGCTATGAGATTATCAAATAATGAATCTATTTTATGGCCTAGTAGTCATTGTCATAATTGTAATCATAGACTTAGATGGTATGAACTTATACCAATTGTTTCTTATATAATACAAAAGGGTAAGAGTAGATGTTGTCATACTAATATTCCTATTAGTTATTTGATAATTGAAGTTGTTACTGGTATACTTTATATTGTTTCTTATCATTCTTTTGGATTTAGTTATAATTTTGTTATTAGTTTGATATTTATATCTAGTCTTATTGTTATTATAGTTAGTGATATTGAATATATGATTATATTAGATGAAATTATTGCTATTTCTTCTATTAGTATTATTATATTAGAACTTATATTTTTTGGACTTGATTATACTGTTAGTAAAATTTTGGCTGGTATTCTTGCTTTTGTTACTATGTATGTGATAAAATTAATAGGAGATAGATTATTTAAAAGAGAGAGTATGGGTGGAGGAGATATTAAATTAATGTTCTTGTTTGGAATAGTGATTGGATATCCTTTAGCTATATGTGATATATTTTTAGCTACTTTTATTGCTTTTCCGGTAGCTATATATATTCTTTTTAGTAGAAGAGATAATTTAATACCTTTTGGGCCTTTTTTAGCAATGGCCGCTATACTTATTCATATATCTAAAGTAGATATTAATGGTATTATTAATTTTTTAGTAAAATAAGGAGGAATCTTTATGCAGAAAATTTCAGTTAAAACTATTTATTTGATTTTAGTTATTTCTATTGGATTAGTAGGTTTGGGTGTTGGTTCTACATTTGCTATGTTTACCGCTAGTAGTAAAATTGATAATCCTATTAGTTTTACTGCTGGAATATTTGGTGAAAGTGATGTTATGGAAACTGTTGAAATTACTGTTTCTGCTGGAGAAACGAAAGCAACTAATATATATGTTACTAATAGTACTAATAGTAATTTAAATTATGTTATGTGGTATATTGATGAGGGCCTTGATATTGAACTTGGTAGTAAGAGAACTGATTCTGGTACTTATCAAACTACTATTGATGCAGGAGAAGAACATAAATACGAGGTTAGTATTAGAAATAATAGTAGTAGTTCTGTAACCGTTGTTGTTGGTGTTTCTTCTGGTACTGGTAGTGTTACACTTAATAGTGATATGAAGATGGTACCACAGAGTGAACTTAAGCCAACTCTTGCTAGTGTTATTACTAATCTATATATTAGTAGTACCAAGACACCAGTAACAAATAATAGTATTACATATCAGTATGATACTAGAAATAACCTAATGCAAGATACTGCTGGTAATATAAGATACTATGGAGCCTCTCCTAATAACTATATATATTTTAATTGTGATAGTTATCCTAGTACTAACTGTGAACTATGGAGAATAATAGGAGTATTCGATGGTAAACTAAAACTAATGAGAAATGAATCAATAGGTAATTATTCTTGGGATACATCGGATTCAACTATTACTGATGGATACGGTGCAAATGAATGGTCACAAGCTGATTTAATGAAATTGTTAAATCCAGGCCACGAATCGGAATCAGTAGGAGGAAGTCTTTATTATAATAGTAAGGCGGGGGGAACATGTTATAACGGTTATAATAATGGTACTACATCATGTAACTTTACTAGTACAGGTATAAAAAATGATACAACAAGAAATATGATAGCAGAGACAACATGGAATCTTGGAGGATGGGATACTTCTGAAATATTTTCTAATGAAATGTATGAAAAAGAAAGAGGAACAACAGTAATATCAAATCCTATTGATGGTATAACTAGAACAACCACATGGACTGGTAAAATAGCTCTAGCATATCCATCTGATTATGGCTATGCTACTGATTTAAGCAAATGTTCCCAAAAATTATATAATTATGACAGTAGTACTGACTCATATGCATGTCGTAGTAATGATTGGATGTATTCTATTATTACTAATTCTGGAAGAACCCCTAAATGGTTACTAACCTCTATCTCAGACACCGCGGGCATTGCGTTCAGCGTGGACTTGACGGGCTTTGTTAGCCACGGCAACAGCGTCTGTAATGCGCGTGGGGTCGCTCCAGTCCTTTATCTGGGTTCTAACCAAGATATAGTGGCAGGGGATGGTTCACAAAGTAATCCATACCAGTTAGCTAATAGCTAACTGGGCAAACAATGGTAGGAAAAACGTGGCAAAAATGGCCCTAAGGAGGCGAAGTCTCCTAAAGGCCCGGCAAGCATAGCTTGTCGTCATGCAAATCTAGTCCCGCGTAAGCGGGAAACTAATCTAGCATAATTTTGCTTTACACAAAACATGTCAATTTTAAAAACGAATAAAAAAAATATTGATACATTAATAAATAGTAACTATAATGTAAAATGTAGGGTAACTTTAAATATGTATTTGTACCTCTAACTCAGGCAATGCGAACAATGCGTTCAGCGTGAACTCGACGGGCTATGTTAACAACAACAACGTCTATAATGCGAATGGGGTCGCTCCAGCCCTTTATCTGGGTTCTGACCAAGATATAGTGGCAGGGGATGGTGATGGTTCGCAAAGTAATCCATATCAGTTGGCTGCATAGTTTAGTTATTGTTTAATATCTTAGTATTATGATACTGAGGTATTTTTTTTGTAAATAAGATGTCTATTTGTTGAAAAATAAGGGAAAATACTATATAATTAGTATGGTGGTTTAATATGAAAGATGTTATCAAGAATATATATGATTATTCTTTAGAAGATATAATGGGTGATAGTTTTGGTAGATATGCTAAGTATATTATTCAAGATAGAGCTATTCCTGATGTTAGAGATGGATTAAAACCTGTACAAAGAAGAATATTGTATTCTATGTATAAAGAGAAGAATACTTATGATAAACCTACTAAAAAGAGTGCTAATGCTGTTGGTCTTGTTATGGCTAATTATCATCCTCATGGTGATAGTTCGATATATGAAGCTATTGTTAGAATGAGTCAATGGTGGAAGAATGAGGCTCCTTTAGTTGAAATGCAAGGTAATAATGGTTCTATTGATGGTGATAGTGCTGCTGCTAGTCGTTATACTGAGGCTAGATTATCTAAAATAGCAGGAGAACTTCTTCGTGATATTGATAAGGCTGGTATTGTTCCTATGGCTCCTAATTATGATGATAGGTTACTTGAGCCTACTGTTCTTCCTAGTAGATTTCCTAATTTACTTGTTAATGGTACTACTGGTATTAGTGCTGGATATGCTACTAATATGCCTCCACATAATTTAAGTGAAGTTATTGATGCAACAATATTTAGAATTGATAATCCTAATAGTAGACTTGATACTGTTATGAATTATATTAAGGGGCCTGATTTTCCTACTGGTGGTATTGTACTTGGTACTGATGGTATTAGAGAAGCTTATGAAACTGGTAGGGGAAAGATATTTATTAGGGCTAAGGCTAGGATAGAAAAGAATAAAATTATTATTAATGAGATTCCTTTTGATGTTAATAAGCAGCTTCTTGTTAGAAAGATTGATGAGATTAGATTAGATAAGAAAATTGATGGTATTGTTGAAGTTAGAGATGAATCTGATAAAGATGGTCTTCAGATTGCTATTGATTTAAAGAAAGATGTTAATGGGGAGAATATTCTTAATTATTTATATAAGAATACTGATCTTCAGGTATCTTATAATTTTAATAATGTTGTTATTGTTAATCGCAGACCTATGCAACTTGGTCTTTTGGGTATTCTTGATGCTTATATTGCTCATCAAAGGGATATTGTTTATAAAGCTACTGAATTTGATTTGAAGGCTGCTAAAAATAGTTATCATATTATGGAAGGTCTTGTAAAAGCTCTTTCTATATTAGATGAAGTTATTGCTACTATTAGAAAGAGTAAGAATAAGGCTGATGCTATTGTTAATTTAGTAAATGAATATTCTTTTACTCAGGTTCAAGCAGAGGCTATTGTTAATTTGCAGTTATATAGACTTACTAATACTGATGTTGTATTATTAGAGGAAGAGATGAAAAAACTTGCTGAAATGATTAAATTGTATGAAGAGATTTTATCTAATCCTGATAAACTTAATAGTGTTATTAAAGATGATCTTAGAAAGATTAAGAAGGAATATGGTATTCCTAGAAGAACTGAGATTAGGGATGAGGCTGCTGATATTAAGATAGATACTACTGTTATGATTCCTAAAGAGAGTGTAATTGTTGTTATATCTAATGAGGGATATATTAAGAGGGTTTCTATGCGTAGTTATAGTTCTGCTAATGGAGAGGAAACTGGTCTTAAAGAGAATGATTATGTTACACATTTATTTAATATTACTACTACTGATGTAATACTTTTATTTACTAATATGGGTAATTATTTATATGTTCCTGTATATGATATTTTTGATGGTAAATGGAAGGATCTTGGTAAACATATTAGTAATATTATTCCTTTATCTGATGGAGAGAAGATAATTAATGCTATAGGGGTATATGATTTTGATAGTGATAAATATATTACTACATTTACTAAGAATGGTATGGTTAAGAGAACTAAGCTTATTGATTATAAGGTTCTTAGATATAATAAACCTATTAAAGCTATTAATTTGAAAGATGATGATATGGTTGTTGATGTAACTATTAGTGATTTATCTAATGTATTTATATCTACTTCACTTGGATATGGATTATGGTATGATACTAGTGAGATTCCTATTCTTGGTGTTAAGGCTGCAGGTGTTAAAGCTATTAATTTAAAAGATGATTTTGTTGTTTCTGGTACTTTATTTGATGCTAAAGAGGAGTTTATTACTATTCTTACGGATAAGGGTACTGGTAAGAGAACTAAACTTCTTGAATTTGAAAAAACTTCTAGAGCTAAGAGGGGAATACTTCTTATGAAAGTTATTAAGAGTAATCCTAGTAAGATTATTAAGACTTATATTACTAATTCTAAAGATATGATTGGTGTTGTATCTGATAATTATACAAAGATTCTAAAACTTACTGAGATTCCTATAATGGATAGATATAGTAATGGTTCTTATGTTATTAAAGATAGAATTATTGATTCTTATAAGGTATGTAATATGATTAGTAAAGATGATATGGAAAAGCAAGAAGAAGATATTAAGTTTGAAAAGAAAGATGTTTCTTTAAAAGAAATTGATGATATGTTATCTAGTGTTGATGAAGTGCTAGATGATACTAAATAATAATATTAAATAAAGGGTTATATACTTTTATAACCTTTTATTTATAAATATATATAAACTATATATAATTTAATGGAGGTATTTATATGTTATATGTAAGTGATATTATTTCTCGTTTTAATGGTAAGCTTCTTTGTGGAGATGAGAATATGATACTTGATAATTTTTGTAAGGATACGAGAATTATTAAGAATGGTGATATTTATGTTGGTATTAAAGGTGAGTCTTTTGATGGTAATAATTTTTATGCTGATGCTTTTGATAAAGGGGCTAAGGCTTGTATACTTGATAATACTACTTTAGTTGATACTGATAGATATGGTGATAAGACTATTATTTTAGTGGATAATACTTTGGAATGTATAGGTAAGCTTGCTAAGTATAAGAGAAGTTTACTTAATATTCCTGTTGTGGCTATTACTGGTAGTGTTGGTAAAACTTCTACTAAGGATATGGTGGCTAGTGTTCTTAGTACTAAATATAAGGTTCTTAAAACTGAGGGTAATAATAATAATAATATTGGTCTTCCTTTTACAATACTTAGATATAAAGATGAAGATGTTATGGTTATTGAAATGGGAATGAATCATCTTGGTGAGATTTCTTATCTTACTGATATTGTTCGTCCTACTATTGGGGTTATTACTAATATTGGTACTGCTCATATTGGTATTCTTGGTTCAAGAGAAAATATATTGAAAGCTAAATTGGAAATAATAGAGGGACTTAATGGACCACTTATTATTAATAATGATAATGATATTATACGTAATAATATTAAATATATTAAATCTCTTAATGATATTGTTACTATTGGTATAGATAATGATAGTGATTATAAAGCTAGTGATATTAGTGATGATTTAACTAGATTTAAGATTAATGGTAATGATATGGAATGTGATATTGGTAATACTGCTTTTATATATAATTCTTTAGTGGCTTATAGTGTTGGTAGTTTATGTGATATAGATGTAGATAATATTAGGAATGGTATTAAGAATTTTAAACTTACTGGTAATAGGCTTGAATTTAAGAAGGCTAGATGTAGAGCTATACTTATTGATGATACTTATAATGCTTCTCTTGATTCTATTCGTTCTTCTTTGGAGATTCTTAAAAATAAAGAAGCGAAGAGACGTATAGCGGTTATTGGTGATGTTTTAGAAGTTGGGGATTATAATGAGGAGATTCATACTAAGATTGGTGAAGAGTTATTTAAAAGTAATCTTGATATTATTGTTACTATAGGAGATAATACTAGGTATACGGATAAGTTTTTAGAGAATAAAGGTTTTGATAATAGATATCATTTTAATAATGAGAGTGAGAGTTATGAATTTTTTGATGATATGTTAAGAGATGGTGATGTTGTCTTATTTAAGGCTTCTAATGGTATGAAACTTAAGAATATTGTTAATCATTTGGTTATGGAGGATAGATAATATGAAAAGTGATATTGAGATAGCTAGAAGTGTTAATCCTATGAACATTATGGATGTTGCTAAAAAGATTGGTATTTGTGATTATGTTATACCTTATGGTAAATATAAGGCTAAGATATCTATAGATGATATTTGTGATAAGAAGATTAAGAGTAAACTTATTTTGGTTACTGCGATTAATCCTACTCCAATGGGAGAAGGAAAAACTACGGTATCAATATCTTTGTCTGATGCTCTTAATAAACTTGGTAAAAAGAGCATTCTTGCTCTTCGTGAACCTTCTTTAGGTCCGGTATTTGGTATTAAAGGGGGAGCTGCTGGAGGAGGGTATGCTCAAGTTATTCCTATGGAGGATATTAATCTTCATTTTAATGGTGATTTTCATGCTATTACTAGTGCTAATAATTTATTATGTTCTCTTATTGATAATCATATTTATTTTGGTAATGAACTTGGTATTGATAAGGTTACTTTTAAGAGATGTTTGGATTTGAATGATAGACAACTTAGGGTTATTAATACTGGTTTATCTGGTGAAAGTAGGATTGTTCCTAGGGTTGATGGATTTGATATTACTGCTGCTAGTGAGATTATGGCTATTTTATGTTTGAGCAGGAATATTGATGATTTGAAGAGAAGGCTTGGTAATATTGTTATTGGTTATAATAAAGATGGTAAGGAAGTAACGGCGAGAGATTTAAAAGCAGAAGGAGCTATGGCAGTACTTCTTCATGATGCTATTTTATCTAATTTGGTACAAACTCTTGAAGGTAATCCTGCTATTATACATGGTGGTCCTTTTGCTAATATTGCTCATGGATGTAATAGTGTTATTGCTACTAATACGGCTATGAAACTTGGTGATTATACTGTTACTGAGGCAGGATTTGGTGCTGATTTAGGAGCAGAGAAGTTTTTAGATATTAAGTGTAGAATGAATGATTTAAATCCTGATGCAGTGGTCCTTGTTGCTACTATTAGATCTTTAAAGTATCATGGTGGTATGGATAAGAATGATATTACTAAAGAAGATATTCATTACTTGGATATTGGTATGAAGAATTTATATAAACATATAGATAATCTTCGTAATGTTTATGGACTTAATGTAGTAGTGGCTATTAATAGATTTGATAGTGATACGGATAAGGAAATTAGTTATTTATCTAAGAAATTAGATGAGAAGAATGTTAGTTATGCTCTTACTACTGGATTTAGGGATGGTAGTGATGGTTCTCTTCTTCTTGCTGAAAAGGTTATGACAGAAGCTAATAAGAAGAATAATTTTAGTTATTCTTATGATATTAATGATGATATTAAAACTAAGATATTTAAGGTTGCTAATAAGATATATGGGGCTTCTGATGTTATTTATGATAATAAAGCATTAGAAGAAATTAAGAATTTGGAAGATAATGGTCATGGTAATTTGCCTATATGTATTGCTAAGACACAGTATTCTTTATCAGATGATCCTAATAATTTGACTGGTGATAATGAATGTGATATTCATGTTAAAGAGGTTATATTAAAAGCAGGAGCAGAGTTTATAGTAGTTTTGACTGGTAAGATAATGACTATGCCTGGTCTTCCTAAAAATCCTAATTCTGAGAGAATTGATATTAAGGATGGAATAATAGAGGGAATATTTTAATAATATTCTTTCTTTATTTTGGATATTGTGATAGAATACTAGAGAAAGAAGGAAATGAGATGAAAGTTGGAATATGTAGTTTGGGATGTAAGGTTAATATTTATGAATCTGAAGTTGTAACTGATTTACTTAAAAAGGGTGGATATGAAATAGTTCCTTTTGAAGATAAAGCGGATATTTATATTATTAATACTTGTTCTGTTACTAATGAGAGTGATAAGAAGTCAAGAAAGATGATTAATAGGGCTAAAAAGAATAATAGTGAAGCTATTATTGTTGTTATGGGATGTTATAGTCAGGTTAGCAGTGATGATATAGAAGCTGATATTATTCTTGGTAATAAGGATAAATCAAAGATAGTGGAGATTTTGAATGATTTTATTAGAGATAGGGAAAGTAAGAAGATTATATATGATTTAAGTAGTGTTGAATTTGAGAAAATGGAAATTAGTCATTTTGATAATCATACTAGGGCTTTTGTTAAAATACAAGATGGTTGTAATGCTTTTTGTTCTTATTGTATTATTCCTTATACTAGGGGTAGAGTTAGAAGTAAGAATAAAGAAGATGTTATAGAGGAAGTAAGTAGACTTGTAAAAGACGGCTACAAAGAGATAGTTCTTACTGGTATTCATACTGGAAGATATGGTATTGATATTAATAGTAGTCTCTATGAACTTTTATGTGAACTTGTTAAAATACCTAATATTTATCGTATTAGATTATCTTCTATTGAAATTAATGAGGTTACTCCTGAAATTATAGATCTTTATAAGAATAATAAAATTATGGCTAGACATTTACATGTACCACTTCAATCTGGTAGTAATAAGATACTTAAACTTATGAATAGAAGATATAATAAAGAAGAGTTTATGAAGATGATTGATAAACTTAGGGAAATAGAGGATATTTCTTTAACTACTGATTTGATTGTTGGTTTTCCTAATGAAACAGATGATGATTTTGAAGAGACTATGGATACTTTGAAGAAAATTCATTTTACTAAGATTCATACTTTTCCTTATTCTAGAAGACGTGGTACTGTAGCAGATAAGATGGATGGTCATATTTCAGGAGATATTAAGAAAAAAAGAGTTCATGAGGTTATTGAATTATCTAATGAATATGAAAATGAATATTATAAGAGTAAAATTGGTAAGGTATATGATGGGGTAGTTGAAAGACATAATAATGGTTTAGTAGTGGTTCATACTTCTAATTTTATACCGGTTATTATAGATGATAATGATAATATAGAAAATAATAGTATTGTTAATGTTAAGATTGAAAGAGTAGATGGTCTTAATGTATATGGAAGGGTAGTTTAACTACTTTTTCTTTTGTGGGAAATTATGTTTTTTAATTGACATTGATATATGGGAATGTTATAATTTTAACGATTGTATATTTTTATCATAGTATATAGATGGAGGTTTATATGTTAAAATTACTTAAGAATTTAAATAAAAGGGATTATATATATGTATTTATATCTACTGGACTTATTGTTTTTCAGGTATGGTTAGAACTTAAAATGCCTGATTATATGTCAAATATTACACAACTTGTACAAACTCGTGGTGCTTCAATTAATGATATATTAAGAGAAGGCAGTTATATGCTTTTGTGTGCTTTTGGTAGTTTGGTATCTGCTTTTATTGTTGGGTATTTTACTTCTACGATAGCGGCTTCTTTCTCTTGTCGTACTAGAGGTAAGTTATTTAGAAAGGTAGAAGATATTAGTACATTTGAGATTAAGAAGTTTTCTCCTAGTAGTCTTATTACTAGGACTACTAATGATATTACACAGATTGAGTTTCTTATTGCAATGGGACTTACTTTAATGATTAAGGCTCCTATTACTGCTGTTTGGGCTGTTACTAAGATTCTTAATAAGAATATAGAGTGGAGTATACTTACTGGTGTTGCTGTTTTGGTTTTGCTTATTACTATTGGGATTATTATGATGATTGTTATGCCTAAGTTTAAAATAGTACAGGAACTTATGGATAAGATTAATATGGTTATGAGAGAAAATTTATCTGGTATTAGGGTTGTTAGAGCATTTAATGCTGAAAAATATCAAGAAGATAAGTTTGAAAATGTTAATAATACGCTTACTAATCAGCAAGTATTTAATCAAAAGGCTTTTAACTTTTTGAGTCCTGTTATGTATTTGGTTATGTACTTTTTGACTTTGGGTATATACTTTATAGGGGCTATACTTATTAATGAAGCTAATATGGGAGATAAGATTGTTTTGTTCGGTAATATGATTGTCTTTTCTTCATATGCTATGCAAGTTATTATGTCATTCTTAATGCTTGCAATGATCTTTATGATGTTACCGAGAGCTAGTGTATCTGCTAAAAGGATTAATGAAGTACTTGATACTCCTATTAGTGTTAAAGAGGGAAATGTTACTATGAATAATAGTGATATTAAAGGATGTGTTGAATTTAAGAATGTTTCATTTAAGTATCCTGATGCTGATGAATATGTACTTGAAGATATATCATTTAAGGTTAATAAAGGTGAGACTATTGCCTTTATTGGTTCTACTGGTAGTGGTAAGAGTACGCTTATTAATTTGATACCTAGATTTTATGATGCTACTAGTGGGGAGATACTTATTAATGGTATTGATGTACGTGATTATAGTTTTGAATATTTGAATAATATTATTGGTTATGTACCACAGAAGGCTACTTTGTTTTCAGGAGATATTTTATCTAATGTTTCTTTTGGTAAGAATATTGATGGTAAACCTTCTAATAAAAAAATTGCTGATGCACTTAGAGTATCACAGGCTAGTGAGTTTGTATCTAAATTAGAAGATGGGGAAAAATCGCATATAGCTCAAGGAGGTACTAATATTAGTGGTGGACAAAAGCAAAGGTTATCTATTGCAAGAACTATTGCTAGGAATCCGGAAATATATATATTTGATGATTCTTTTAGTGCTCTTGACTATAAGACAGATAGTACTTTAAGACGTGAACTTAGAGAATATACTAAAGATGCTACGGTTATGATAGTGGCACAAAGAATTGGTACAATACTTAATGCTGATAAGATTGTTGTACTTGATAATGGTAAATGTGTTGGTGTTGGAACACATAATGAACTTATGAAAAAATGTAAAGTTTATAAAGAAATTGCTTTATCACAGGTGTCAAAGGAGGAATTAGAAAATGTCTAGTAATGATAAAAATAGAAATAATTCTTCTAGAGGTCATGGCCCTATGAGAATAAATGAAAAACCAGAAAACTTTGTTCTTTCTATAAAGAAACTTATGAAGAGTTTGAGTAGTTTTAAGATACTTATATTTGTAGCTATTATACTTGCTGCTTTGTCTTCTATACTGTCTTTAGTGGCTCCTAATAAGTTATCTGATTTGACTGATGAGATATCTCGTGGTATTACGATTAATACTACTAATATGAAAGAATTAGAAAATGATCTTACTTCTAATGTTAGTGAAATTGGTAGTATTTTGGGTATTAATTTAGATGAGAATACTATTTATAGAGTTAATACTTCTAATATTAGTAATGATGATAAGTATTTATTTAATGATACTATTAAGAAAATTAGTGATGATAGGGATAATGCTATTATGTATTTTAGTAAGCTTCCTAGTAGTGTACTTTATATTATTGTTTCTGATAGTACTTATAATGATATTTATGTTAGTAAAGAGGATAAAATTAATGCTATTTTGGCTTTTCATGATATTGATGTTAATAATAAGAATTATGCTGGTATTAATAAATTACCAGACAGTATTAAGAGGGCTTTGTTTCCTAGTACTAATATAGATGGAGTGGAAATTAGTACTGATGATAAGATAGATTTTATTGTTAAAATGGCTGGTAGTGACACATCTTCGGTTAATGAGATGTATAAGGTTATGGAGAATGTTCCTAGTAGTATTCAAAAGGTTATTGGTCCTAAGATGAATATGGATAAAATTAAAGATATTGCTATTTTACTCGCTTGTTTATATATTATTAGTGCAATATTTAGTTATATTGAAGGTTTATCTATGATTAAAGTGGCTAATGGTTATGCTAAAAGACTTAGAACTAGTATATCAGAAAAGATAAATAGATTACCACTTAAGTTTTTTGATCATAATTTATCTGGAGATATTTTATCTAGGGTTACTAATGATGTAGATACTATTGCTCAGTCACTTAATAATAGTTTATCTACTTTGGTTTCTGCTAGTACTTTGTTTATTGGTTCTATTATTATGATGTTTGTTACTAATTATATTATGGCTGTTACGGCTATTTTATCTAGTTTAATTGGTTTTCTGCTTATGTTTATTATACTTGGTAAATCACAGAAGTATTTTACTAGAAGACAAACTGAGCTTGGTAATTTGAATGGATATATAGAGGAAATTTATAGTGGCCTTAATGTTGTTAAAACTTGTAATGCTAAGGAAGAAACTACTTTGGAGTTTGATAAGTTAAATGATAAATTATATGATTGTAATAGGAAGAGTCAATTTTTATCTGGACTTATGCAACCTATTATGAGTTTTATTGGTAACTTTAGTTATGTTGCTGTATGTGTAGTAGGGGCATTACTTGTAAGTAAGGATATGATATCTTTTGGTACAATAGTGGCATTTATTATGTATGTTAGATTGTTTACTAATCCTTTATCACAAATAGCTCAAGCTATGACTTCGCTTCAAACTACCGCTGCAGCTAGTGAAAGAATATTTGGTTTACTTGAAGATGAAGAAATGAGTAGTGAAGATAATATTACTAAGAAGTTAGATAAAAATAAAGTTAAGGGTAATATTGAATTTAAAAATGTTAAATTTGGTTATGATGATGATAAGGTTATTATAAATGATTTTACAGCAAAGGTTAAAGCTGGTCAAAAGGTTGCTATTGTTGGTCCTACTGGAGCAGGTAAAACGACAATGGTTAATTTGCTTATGAAATTTTATGATATTAATGATGGTGATATACTTATTGATGGTACTTCTATTCGTGATATAAAGAGAAGTAATGTTCATGATTTGTTTACTATGGTTCTTCAAGATACTTGGTTGTTTAATGGTACTGTTAAAGAGAATATTATTTATAATCAGAAGCATGTAAGTGATAAAAAGGTAGAGGAAGTATGTAAGATTGTTGGCGTTGATCATTTTATTAAGACTTTACCTGATGGTTATGATAGTGTTATATCTGATAATGATTCGGTATCTTCTGGTCAAAGACAGCTTCTTACTATTGCTAGAGGTATGATTAGTGATAGTCCATTCTTAATACTTGATGAAGCTACTAGTAACGTAGATACGAGAACTGAAGAATTGGTTCAGAAAGCAATGGATAAACTTATGGAAAATCGTACATCATTTATTATTGCTCATAGGTTATCAACAATTAAGAATGCTGATTTAATTCTTGTTATGAAAGATGGTAATATTATTGAACAAGGTAATCATAATACTTTAATGAAAAAGAATGGTTTTTATGCTAATTTATATAATTCTCAATTTGAAAAAGTTAGTAAATAAAAAAAATAGCGGTGGCTATTTTTTTTCTATTTCTTTTAAGATTCTTTCGGTATTAGAAAAATTTAATTTGGCTATATTTTTTAGAACATCTTTACCATATTTTTCTACTAGTTTTATACCAACATCTTCAACATAATAATTGGCTCCTTTAGGAAGAAATATTCCATATTTATCTCCTAATTTATCTATTTCTTTGATAAAGATATATCTGCTTATTAATGAGGATACGGCAACAGATAGACATTTATCTTCGGCTTTGGTTATAAAAGTTATTCCTTTTAATGGGTTAGGAACATCGCTTAGATGGTTATAATAACTTTTTTCTGGTTCAAACTGATCTACTACTATATAATCATAATTGTTATCTTTTATCATTTCGGATAATGCTTTATTATGAAGAATGGCTTTTATTTTATTCATGTTCATATCTTTGCCATATTTTTCGTTATATTCTTTGTTTGATAACATTATTGTTTTATATGGTATTTTTTTTATTATCTTTGGTACTATTTTTAGTATTTGTTCATCGGATAGTTTTTTGGAATCTTTTACTCCTAGTTCGGTTAAGAATGGTATGTTATTTTTGCTTACAAAGGATGCTGTTACTACTATTGGTCCATAGTAATCTCCTGTTCCTACTTCGTCAGATCCTACTGAAGATATATCAAAAGGTAAATTTATTTCTTCCTTTTTTATTTCTTTCTTTGGTATGTCATCAGTAAAGTATTCAATGTCTTCTTTATTATTTTTTATATTTTCCCACATACTTGATTCTATATCTGCTGATACACCTTGGAACATAGCTTTTCCTGATTCGTATAAAGTTACTATTGTATCTCCTGTATCTGCTTGAAAGATGGCATATGGTGGTGTTTTTTCTCTTTTCATTGGTTCATAAAAATTGTTCATTAGTTTTTTTGTTTCGTTATCTACACGTATTACTTTGGTAATTGTTTTAGCCATAGTGTACCTCCTAAATATATTTTATCATAATATTGTTTTTTATCAAGTTTTTAAATATTATTTTACATATATTTTATTTTATGATATAATATTGGAAATTTTTTTGGGGGGATATTATGAAATTTTATGTTGGTGACGAAGATTTAGGAATGGTTATTGAATCTTATTATCGTTATGAGGAACGTTTATATATTAGATATTTAGATGATTCTATGGCTACTATTTATGATCCTAATGGTGATTATGAAAAAATGTTACAAAATAGAATGATAAGACAATTACAAAATAGAAATGAAATTGTTGATTTTGATTTTTTGGCTAGAAAATGTTATTTTGATTGTGTATCTTTTGTATCATTGTATGGCTTATATATGGCTTGTCTTGTTAAACATGATGGTAATGTACCTTTTTATATTACTATTCCTTCAGTTATTATGGGAACTTGGGGAATGATGAGAGCAAAAGAATCTATTAAAATAATGGAAGATATTAAAAAATCTAATTTGTTTTTGGCTATGAATGATAGTCTTGGTGATGATTCTGAACTTAATGTTAATACTTTAGATGATTATTCTTATAAAAATGTTAGAAAAATATATAAAAAAGTTCTTAAGAAGTAATTTGCTTAGGTATTTTACTTCTTTTTTTCTTGCCCTTTTATATTATTTAATATATAATATATGTGTGGAGATGTAGTAGATGGATAAGAGTATTATTAAGGTTAGAAGTATGTCATTTAAGTATGCTGATAAATATATATTTAAAGATTTTGATATGGATATTGATACTAATTCTTTTGTCTGTATAATTGGAAGAAATGCTTCTGGAAAGAGTACTCTTGTTAAGATATTGGGGGGCTTGTGTAAAGCTTCTGGATATATTAATGTTGATGGTTATTTACTTAATGATACTTATATTAAAAAGATTAGAAGAAGTTTAGCTATTTGCTTTGATGATGCTGATAGGCATTTTATTGGGGATACTGTTTTTGATGACCTTGCTTTTTCGCTGGAAAATTTGGGATATTTTCCTAAAGAAATTGAAAATATGGTTAATAATATAGCTAAGAAATTTAAGATAGATGATATACTTGATATGCCTGCTGAAAAGATTAATGATTCTGAAAAAGAGAAGGTTATGATTGCTAGTAGTCTTATTTTTAATCCGAAAATTCTTTTACTTGATGAGTCTATTCATAAACTTACTCCTAATGATAAAAAACTTGTATTTAAGATTCTTGATGAATATAAAAGAAAAGAAAAACTTACTATTATTCTTATTACACATGATTTAGAGGATACTTTGAAGGCTGATAGGATAATTGTTCTTGATAATGGAAATATTGTTTTGGATGGTACACGTGAAGAAATATATAAAGATGATACATTGGAAAAAATGGGTTTTAATCTTCCTTTTATAGTTAAATTGTCACATAATCTTATGTTATATGATGTATTGGATAAGGTTTATTTTGATGATGTGGAGGTTATGAAGAAGTTATGGGGATAAGGTTAGAAAATGTTTCATATCAAGATAAAATTAAGAATATTAGTTATGAGTTTGAGGATGGTAAGATTACTACTGTTATTGGTTCTTCTAGTAGTGGAAAGACACTACTTAGTTATATTCTTAGTGGTATTATAGATGATTATACAGGTAATATTATTAGTACTTATAAAAACAGAGAAATTGGATATATTTTCCAGAGACCTGATGAAGCTTTTATATTTGAGACTGTAAAAGAAGAATTGGCTTTTGGTATTAGAAAATATAATTATAGAGTTGATGAAATAGATAAAAGAATGGAAGAGGCTCTTAAGATGGTTGGACTTCCAAAATTTTATTTGGATAGAAATCCTTTTACTCTTTCTAGTGGAGAGAAAGAAGCTTTAGCTTTGGCTACAATACTTATTCTTAATCCTAAGGTTATTATAATTGATGATCCTAGTATTAGCTTGGATAATTATAGGTGTGATCATTTGATTAAATTACTTAAGAAATTGTGTAATAGATATAAAAAGACGATTATTATTTTTTCTTCTAATACTCAATTTTTGGTAAGAGTTACGGATAATTATGTGTTACTTAAGAATGGTAAGATTGTGTTATCTGGTAATAGGAGAAATTTATCGAATAATATTGGTAAATTTAAAAATGCTAATGTTTGTATACCTAGGATTACACAATTTATAAGTAATGCTAATAAAAAATATAATGCTAATTTGGAATATACTTTTGATATTAAAGAACTTATGAAGGATATATATCGTAATGTTAAGTGATATTTGTATTGGTAAATATATTCCAAATGATTCGGTTGTTTATAAACTTAATCCATTATTTAAGCTTTTATCTGTTATTATTATGATTATTAGTATATTTTTTATTAATAGTTATGATGATATTATTATGCTTGGTTTTTATTTAATACTTAGTATGATATATAGTGATATTGGTATAAAGGTATATTATAAAAATATTTGTAATATTAAGTTATTTTTGATATTTATACTTGTTGTTGATATTATATTTTTTACTGGTATTGATAGAATTATTTTTGATTTATTTAAGCTTATTTTTATTGTTATTTATGCTAGTATTCTTACTTATACTACTAAAATGACGGAGATTGTGTATAGTATTAGTAAATTACTTAAACCTTTTAGTAATATTATTCCTGTTAATGATATTTCTATGGTTATTACTTTGACGCTTAGATATATTCCTACTTTGATTGAAGAGTATAATAGAATTATTAGAGCACAAAAATTAAGAGGTATGGATTTTGATAAGGAAAGTTTAATTGGTAAACTTAATATTATTAGTAAGATGTTGGTTCCGATGTTTGCTTTGTCTATAAAAAAAGCAGAAGATAGTGCGAATATTATGGATCTTAGGTTATATAATTATGGTAAGTCTAGGAGTAGTTATAGGACTTTTAAATGGAAGGGTATTGATACATTTTTATTTATTTTAAATATACTTATACTTATTATTGTAATTGTTTATTAGGAGGTATTATATGAGATATTTAATTACAGTTAGTTATGATGGTACTTTATTTGCTGGCTATCAAAAACAGCCTAAACAGAGAACTGTTCAGGGAGAAATTGAAAAAGCTTTGAAAGAAATTAGTGGTGGTAAGAAAATTGATATTCATGCTTCGGGAAGAACTGATGCTGGAGTTCATGCTATTAATCAGAAGATACATTTTGACTTGGATACTAAAATAACGATTGAAAAACTTGCTAAAGGGCTTAATAGCCTACTACCAGAAGATATATTTGTTAAGAAAGTAGAGGAAGTTAGTGATGATTTTCATGCTAGATTTTCAGCTATAGGAAAGGAATATATGTATATTCTTAATGTTGGAGAGTATAATCCATTAGAGAGAAATTATGTATATCAACATAATAAAAAACTTGATGTTGTTGAAATGGAAAGAGCTATGAAATATTTTGAGGGAACGCATAATTTTAAGTCCTTTACTAAGAGTGATGATGAAAAGGATGATTATGTTAGGACGATATCTCAAACTAATCTTATTAGGGATCCTAAGGATTTGAATAAAATTACTTTGATTTTTGTTGGAACTGGTTTTTTGAGATATATGGTAAGAAATATGGTTGGTCTTTTGATTGAAGTTGGTGAAGGTAAAAGAAAAAGTGAAGAAATTATTAGTATCCTTCACAGTGAAGATAGAAGGACTGCTGGAAAAACGGCTAATCCTGAGGGATTATATTTAAAGAATGTGTTTTATTAATTTACAAAGTTTGATTTATATATTATAATTATTAAGAGGTGTTATGAATGGGAAGAGAACTTAAAAGAAAACAAGCTAAAAGAGAAGGAAGAAATGTTAAAGAAGTACAAATTAAGAAAAAAGAAGCTAATGAACTTAAACCTAAATCTTTATTAACTATATTAGGTGTACTTGTATTAGTTTTTGGTGTTTTATATTTAATTACTGGATTATTTATTACTAAAGATTTTTCTTGGTTTGATAAGAAGAAAGATGATACTAGTAGTGATACTAATAATGATAATACTGTTTCTAATAAAATATTAGCGGTTGATACTTTGAATCAAGGCGATGATGAGTATTATGTCTACTATTATGATAGTAGTGATAAGAATGATAGTATTAGTAATAATGTAGATAGTTTATCTAGTAAAGTATATAGGGTTGATTTAAATGATGGCTTTAATAGTAATTATGTTGGTGATCCTTCTGGAATAGTAGATGATATTAGTGATTTAAAAGTTGAGAATCCTACTATTGTTAAAGTTTCTAATAAAAAAATTATAGAATTTTATAGTGGAAGTGAAGAGGTTAATTCTATTTTAGATTAGGGGTGTTTTATGCAAAAATTATATTTAGATTGTGATGGAGTTATTCTGGATACTGTTTCTAAAAGAATCTATGAAAAATTAAGAGAGCTTGGTATTACTACTGCTGAAGATACAAGTATGTATTTTTCTAAATTAGATTGGGATAAATATATAGATGAATGTGGTCAAATAGATAATTCTATAGATAAAATTAAAGAGTTATGTAATTATTATGATATAGAAATACTTACACATATTAATTCTGATAATGAGGGTGTTTCTAAGATTAAGTATTTTGATAAGATGTTGCCTGGTGTTAAGGTTAATGTTGTTCCTAAAGCTATTGCTAAGGCTGATTTTATTGATCCTAAGGGTATTATTTTGGTTGATGATTTTATACCTAATTTGGATTATTGGTCTCATAAGGGTGGAATTTCGGTTAAGTTTTCTGATTCTGGTAAGGAATGTGATTATGTTACAATTACTGATTTGATGGATTTAACTAAAGTTAATTTTAAAATGAGATATAAAGTTAAAGAGTAGAGGTGAAAGATATGAAACTTATGAATGTTAAGGGTACTTCGGATAGTTTACCTAATAAGGAAATTATTAAAAGACGTGTAGTTAATATACTTACGGATACTTTTGAGAAGTATGGTTATTTACCGCTTGATAGTAGTATTTTGTGTTATTATGATTTACTTGCTAGTAAGTATGCTGGTGGTAGTGAAATTTTAAAGGAAGTATATACTTTGAATGATCAAGGTGATAGAGAACTAGGCCTTAGATATGATCTTACTGTACCTTTTGCTAAGGTTATTAGTATGAATGTTAATAAAAATATCAGTTTACCTTTTAAGAGATATGAAATTGGTAAGGTATTTAGAGATGGCCCTGTTAAAAGTGGTAGAGCTAGAGAATTTTATCAGTGCGATGTTGATGTATGTGGTATTGAAGGTTCTTATATTGAGGCTGAAATGCTTGAAATGACTGTTTCTTGCTACAAAAAACTTGGTATTGATATTTATATTGAAATTAATAATAGAAAATTATTGCAAGGACTTATTAGTGCTGCTGGAATTGATGATGATATTATTAATAAAGTTATTTTGTCAGTAGATAAATTAGCTAAAATAGGTGAAAATGGTGTTAGAGAAGAACTTAAAGAATTTGATATTTCTTCTGATAAGCTTGATAAGTTATTTGGTTATTTTAAATTATCTATAAATGATATTGCTAAACTTTCTATTGATAATGATATGTTTGTACAAGGTAGAAATGAAATTAGTGAATTATTTGATTATATTGATAAACTTGGTCTTACTGAGTGTAAGTTTACACCATATTTGGCTAGAGGACTTGAAATTTATACTGGTACGATATGGGAAGTATTTGATAAGAGGCAAAGACTTACTTGTGCTTTAGGTGGCGGTGGTAGATATGATAAGATTATTACTAATTTTATCGATGATGGTAATAACTATCCTGCTGTAGGTATATCATTTGGAATTGTTCCTATATGTGAAATTCTTGTGAATGATTATGATGAGTCTTTATATGATGTTCTTGTTATCCCAATGAATACTAATATTGAGTGTTTAAAATTTGCTAGTAAACTTAGAAGTAATGGTATTAAGGTACTTATTGAAATGAAAAGTAAAAAGCTTGGTAAAATACTAGAGAAGGCTGATAAGAATAATATTCCTTATGTTATTATTATTGGGGAAAATGAAATTACTAGTGGAATAATTGAAATTAAAGATATGGCTAATAGTCTTAGTACTGAAATTAATATGGATAATATTGATGATATATGTAATATTTTGAAAGTAAGAGAGTAATAATCTTTTACTTTTTATATTGCAAAAATATTAATTATTTGGTATTATATTTATAGTAAGGGATGATAGATATGGATAGTGGTAAGGTTAATAAATTTTTGCTTTTTACGACAATTCTTAGTGTTAGTATATTACTTATAGGAGCTACTTTTTCTTATTTTACGGTTAATAATAAAAGTAAGCTTAATGCTGTATCTGTATCTGCTGGTCGTGTTCAGCTTGGACTTGGTGTATCTGATATGACCGCTGGTATCAAACTTATTCCAACGAGAGATGAAGATATTATGACTGCTTATAAGCATAATTGTATCGATGATAATGGTTATGGTGCTTGTAATGTGTTTTCGTTTTCTTTGTCTAATTTTTCTAAAGCACAAGATGTTATTGGTAAAATTGATTTTACTGTTAATAATATTGAACATCTTAGTTATATGGTACTTGATGATAATGATGAAATTTATTTGAGTAAAACTTCTATACCTAATGGTACTTCTTCTGGTTTATCGTTAGGTGAACATTTTATATTGGGAGATGCTACTGAAGTTAATCCTACTACTAAAAACTTTAAGCTTGTTATATGGCTTAGTAATTTAGAAGAGGCACAAGAAAAAGAAGATGCAGGTACTTATAGTGCTGTTGTTACTTATTCTTCTGTTGATGGTAGTATGCTTACTGGTACTGTTAGTGGTATTAAATCTAATGGTAATTAAGATTACTTTGAATGATTTTATTGGTAAAGTTATTAGATTTAATCATACTAATATAGAAGGCTTTGATAGTAATATTAAATTAGTATAGAAGGAATATCAAGAAAAAATGATTATGATAAATGTAGATGTGTTAAGGAAATAATGAATAATTTATAATAATATAAATATACTGTAACATAAAATGGTTGACAGTATATTTTTTTTGTGATAGAATATTTTAGGAAAGCGAGGGATATATATGGCGGTTAAGATTAGACTTAAGAGAATGGGAGCTAAGAAGGCACCTTTTTATCGTGTTGTTGTAGCGGATTCAAGAAGTCCTAGAGATGGTAGATTTATTGAAAATATTGGTACTTATAATCCTTTAGTTACACCTGCTGAAATTAAAATTGATGAAGAGGCTGCTATTAAATGGCTTAATAATGGTGCTATTCCAACTGATACTGTTAAAAATTTATTTAGTAAATCAGGAATTATGGAAAAGTTTCATAATTTAAAACAAGGTAAGTAATGAATAATAGTTTAGTAGAACTTACAGAGCTTATTATTAAAGGTCTTGTTAATGATTCAGAATCAGTATCGGTAAAGGAATTTGAGTCAGATGAAGATAATACTGTATTAATTGAAGTTATGGTTAATGGTGATGATATGGCTAAAGTAATTGGTCATGGTGGTAAGACTATTAATTCGATTAGAACTATAGTTCAAGCAGCATCTTTTAATCAAGATAATAAATTAGTTAAAATTAATGTTGACTCTTATTAGAACATGTAAATGTTCTTTTTTTCTTGACTTGATTTTTCTTTACTTATGTTTTATAATTAACTAGGAGGGTATGTAAGTGAGTAAGATATGTAATGTTTATGCTAGAGAAATATTAGATTCTAGAGGAAATCCTACTGTTGAAGTTGAGGTTTTATTGGAATCTGGAATAAAAGGTATTGCTTCTGTTCCTAGTGGTGCTTCTACGGGAAAAAGAGAGGCTTTAGAACTTAGAGATAATGATAATAATAGATATCATGGTAAAGGTGTACTTAAGGCAGTTAGTAATGTTAATAATATTATTAATCATTTAATAGTTGGTATGGATGCTAATAATTTAAGAGAAATTGATGAAGTTATGATAAAAAAGGATGGTACTTCTAATAAGAGTAATTTGGGCGCTAATGCTATACTTGGAGTATCACTTGCGGTGCTTAAAGCAAATGCTTTGGAGAATAATAAAGAACTTTATGAATACTTAGGAAATGATTATAGTATGCCTAGATGTATGATGAATATTTTAAATGGGGGAGTTCATGCTAATAATAATCTTGATTTTCAAGAATTTATGATTATTCCTAGTAAAGGTGAATATAGAGAAAATTTAAGAATGGGTAGTGAAGTATTTAATACTTTAAAGAGTGTTCTTAATGAAAAGGGTTTGTTATGTGGAGTAGGTGATGAAGGTGGATTTGCTCCTCTTATATCTGATGCAGAAGAGGCTTTAGAACTTATTAGTATGGCTATTCAAAAAAGTGGTTATATTTTGGGTAAGGATATATTTATTGGTCTTGATGTTGCTGCTTCAGAAATATATCATGATGGATATTATGTATTGGAAGGTAAAAATTATAGTAGTTTAGAACTTATTGGTTATTATAGAAAACTTATTGATAAGTATCACATTATATCAATAGAAGATGGTATGGCTGAAGATGATTATGATGGATGGAAACTTATGACAAAGGAATTATCTGATATTCAGCTTGTTGGTGATGATTTATTTGTTACTAATAAAAAGTTGTTAGAAGATGGTATAAAAATGGGAATTGCTAATGCTATTTTGATTAAACCTAATCAAATTGGTACTGTAAGTGAAATGCTTGATACTATTATGCTTGCAAAGAAGAATAATTATAAAACTATTATATCTCATCGTAGTGGTGAGACAGAGGATAATTATATAGCGGATTTTGCAGTTGGACTTAATTTAGGACAGATTAAGACTGGTTCTTTATCTAGGGGAGAGAGAACTTCTAAATATAATAGATTACTTAGAATTGAGGAAAAAATTAAATGAAAAAGTATTTGTTTATAATTGTTGGTTTGTTTTTGCTGGTCGGATGTTCTACTAAAGAAGAGAATGAGAAGTATGCTTATTTAGAATATAAAAATGATTTGGAATCACAAGATGTTTATGATGAAGAGGATAGTCTTGATTTTGATACTTATTTTAATATTATTAGAAATAAGGATGATAATGAAAAGGTTGATTATAGTATTGTTATTGATAGGCCTGAAATAAATATGTATAATGTGAAGGCTTTACTTGTTCATGATTATATGAATGAAGATGCTTTTCCTTCTGTTGGTATATTTGATGATCCCGTAACTTTAAGAAAGGATAGTGCTGATAAAATTAAGCTTAATGGTACTATTAATACTACCGCTGATACTGGTAATATTAATTTTAAATTATATTTAGAATATACTGATGATAATGGTGAAGAAAATAAAATTTATTATGAAGTAAAAAGAGGATAATAAAATACGACAAAAAGTATATAGATTTGGCTATATACTTTTTTTGGTGATAATGTGAAAGTTAAGATTTTTGATGAGGAACATGAGAAGGATTTAGAAGAAGATATTAATAAGTTTTTAGAAGAAAATAATCCTGAAGTTATTGATATTAAACTTAGTAATTCTTGCTGTATGTATGGAGAAGAACAGATATATTGTTTTACGGCTTTAATTATGTATGAGAATAAGTGATTTGTAAAATTAGTATATTTTTCTTTATATAAAAATTAAAATATGGTATTATATATATAGGGAAGTGTACTTATGAGAACAAAAAAAATATTTTTAAATATGGTATGTGATATCTTACCTTATCTTTTAATTGGTATTGTTGGTCTTGTTAAGATGAATGTACTAATTACTTATATTGGAGATGTTGGTAATGGTTATTATCAAACAATTAATCAAATTATATCTTATGTGTTTTTAGCACAAGCTGGTTTTTCTGATGCTGTTATATATAGTTTATATAAACCTTTTGCAGAGAAAAATAAGAATGATATTAATGCTATATATGGTGGGGCTAGAAAAATATTTAAGATAATAGGTTTTATTATATTGGGTATTATTTGCTTAGTAACACTAGGATTATATTTATTTTATCATTTTGAGAGTGGGTATATGTTGCCTTCACTTATTTGTTTCTTTATCATATCAACTTCTTATTTAATTTCTTATTTTGGTAAGGGACAAACTTTTATGGCAGTACTTAGTGCTGCTCAAGAAAAATATGTTTATTCACTTATATTTAATGGTGTAAAACTTTTATGTGATATTTTGATTGTAATTGTTACTGTTAAGTTTAGAACACTTGAGTCTATTGCTATTGTTATCCTTATTATGAAGATTTTAGAGGAGATTATTAATAGAATTGTTGTTAAAAAGAAATATCCAGAACTTCATGAAATAGATAAGAAGAATACTTCGATGGTTAAGATGACTAAGGATTTGGCTTGGACACAGGTTGGATTTTTAATTCTTAATAATGTTGATGCTTTACTTCTTATGGGATTTAATGGTCCAATAATGGTTAGTATTTATACAACTTATAATTATATTCTTAGATTTTTAAACGAAATTGCCTCTAGAATTGAACTTTCCTCGGTATATTCGTTTGGTAATGTTTTTGCTAAAAAAGAAGAAGATAGGGTATATCCTTTGTATAAAGAGTTTTTTGCTTTGTTTGTACTTATTGGATTTTGCATGTGCATTACATTTATGATTGGTATTAGAGGCTTTGTATCGGTATGGGTTGGTAAAGATAATTATATACTTGGATATCTTACTATTGTTTTATTTACTTTGACATTGTTTTTAAATATTTTATATTATCCGCTAGTGGCTATAATTAATGCTGATGGGTTATTTAAAGAAAATAAAAAGCATATATTTATATGTGCATTTACTAATTTATTTTTATCTATTATATTAGTTAAATATTATGGTATTGATGGTGTACTTATTGGTACTGTGATTGCATTCTTTATTAATATTCTACTTAAATCTAGTTTGGTAGCTAGACGAGTGTTTAAAAATGTTAAGATGCTTGATGTACTTAAGTATTATATTATTTCTACAGTTTTATTTGTTTTATTAGCGATTATATTGAAGCCTATAGAAAGTTTATTTTTAAGTACTAGCATTGGTTTTATTATGACAGTACTTAAATTGGGATTATTATTTGTACTAGTAATAGTGGTTGCATCTCTTATTTTATATACAATTAGTAGTTCTGCTAGAAACTTATTTACTAGGATGTTTAGGCTTGTAAAGAGTAAAATTAAAAAATAGCTTTAGCTATTTTTTAATTTGTCTTTAACTTTTTCTATTTTATCTTTTAGTTTTTCATGTTTTGTTTTGGAATATTTTTTTATTATATTGACTCTATATTTTGGATAAGCTTTTAATATTCTTCTATTTAATACTTTTGTTTCTAATAATTCTTTTATTTTTTTATTTAATTCTTCAGTTATATCTATATTTAAGTTTTTAATTTTACTCTTTAGATTAAATGTTACTATTAGGGATGTTATTAGATCACTTACAAATAGTATTATTAGGATTATACCTATTATTGTTAATGTGTTTTTGTTTATTTTTGATAATATTTCTGTGAAGAATGGATTAGCTATATAGACTAATATTACTCCTAAAACACCAAATAGGAAAGCATTTGTTAAACATACTCTTCCATTGATGTTGAATTTTCTATGAGAATAATCCCACCATCTGGCAGAAAATAATTTTTCCATTATATAGCTTATTAGATACTCAACAAAACTGCATATTATTACCGCTAATAAGAAGACAGTTAATGGATTATCTTTATAATGATTTAAATAAAATATCATTATAATACTGGAATATCCATAAATAGGACAGTATGGTCCTAACATGAAACCTCTATTGATAATTTTTTTTGTTTCGATAAAGACGGTTATTACTTCTAGTATCCAACCTATTATGGAGTATATTAGAAATAATATAAAGTAAAAACTAATATTGTACATCATATAAATACCTCACTTCGTAATTATAACATAAAATTATTTTTTTTGATACTAATATTGAAAAAAATGTTATATTATAATATAATTAATGAGAAAGAGGTGTAATATGAAAAGAATTTTAACTGGTTTAAAACCTAGTGGAGAGCTTACTTTAGGAAGTCTAATTGGTTGTATTAATCAAATGGTTAAGCTTCAGGATGAATATGATTCTTTTATGTTTGTACCTGATATGCACGCTATTACTGTTAAACAGGATCCTAAAATGTTAAGGGAAAGAATTAGAAAAAATGTAGCTTTATATTTGGCTTGTGGTGTTGATCCTGATAAGAATACGATATATTTACAATCTGAAAATTTATATCATGCTAATTTGTCATGGGTTTTAGAATGTACTACTTATATGGGGGAAGCTTCTAGAATGACACAATACAAGGATAAGTCTAGTAAGGGAGAAAATGTAACTGTTGGTTTATTTACTTATCCTATACTTATGGCAGCAGATATTCTTTTATATGATGCTGACTATGTTCCGGTTGGAATTGATCAAAAACAACATGTTGAACTTGCTAGAGATATTGCTCTTAGATTTAATAAAACTTATGGTGATACTTTTAAAATGCCAGAACCTATGATGTCGGATGTTGGTGTTAAGATTATGGATCTTCAAGAACCTACTAAAAAGATGAGTAAGAGTGATGAAACTTATAAAGGTGTAATTCTTCTTTTGGATGATGAAAAAACAATTAGAAAGAAGATAATGTCTGCTGTTACAGATAGTGATAATAAAATATATTATGACAAAGATAATAAACCTGGAGTTTCTAATTTACTTACTATATATTCTTCTTTGAAAAATATATCTATAGAGGAAGCAGAAGATTATTTTAAAGATTATAATTATGGAAACTTTAAGAAAGAAGTAGCTGATTTGGTTGTTAGCGTACTTTCGAATATTCAAACTAAATATAATGAAATTATTAATGGTACTATGCTTGATGATATACTTGATAAGGGAAGAGAAAAGACTTGTGAGATAGCTAAGGAAAAGACTTTAGATGTATTTAGAAAAGTAGGACTTGGTAGAAATTAAAAAATAGCTTTAGGGCTATTTTTTATTTTTGAATATATATATCTTTATTTATTTTTATGTTATAGTTTTGTAATTTGTTAAATGTTTCTTCATTAACATTGACATTATATGTTATATTATCTTGAAAATCTTTTTTTAATATTTGACTATCTTTTAATAGGTAGTCTATATTTTTTATGTCTTCATAATCAAATATTATGGTTATATTATGGCCTTTGGTTAGTTCTATAATATTATCTTTAGTTATTACTTCTTTGGCTACTTTTGAATATGTTCTTGTTAATAGACCTGTTCCTAGTTTTATACCACCAAAATATCTTACTACAATTATTAGTGCGTAATTTAAGTTGTTTCCTTCTAATTGAGTAAAGATGGGTAATCCTGCTGTTTTAGATGGTTCTCCATCATCGGAAAATTTGGTGTCGTTATCTATTATGTATGCATAGCAATAGTGAGTAGCATTAGGATATTCTTCTTTTACTTTATTTAAATAATCTTTTACTTCTTCTTTTATTGTTACTTTAAATAGTAGGGATATAAATTTGGAATTTTTTATTATGTATTCATATTTATTATTATTTTTTATACTTAACATATTTTTTCACCAAAGATATTGTATCAAAATTGTTTTGAAATATCAATATGACTACTAAAAATATATGATTTGATTAAAATATTATAAAAAAATTAATTTTTTTTGTAAAAATTACAATTTTTAGGAATTTTTGGTGTTTATATATATGAGGAGGTATAATATGAAGCAAAAGTTAATTGTACTTCAAGAAGGGAGTAAGGATTGTGGAGCTGCTGCTTTATTGTCAATTATTCGTTATTATGGAGGTGATGTATCGTTAGATAGATTAATTGACTTGACTAAGACTACAAAAGAAGGAACTAATTTTTATAATATTAAAGAGGCTGCTAATAAGATTGGACTTATTGGTACTGGTTATAGAGTAGAAGATATTTTAAAGCTTAGGGAATTGAATGAACCTTTTATTGCACAAATTAGAATTGATAGTTATTTTCATTTTGTTGTTGTCTATAAAATGAATGATAATAAGATGCTTATTATGGATCCGGCTAAAGGTAGAATGGAAATTGATGTTTTTGATTTTTCTAATAGCTTTACAGGAAATATTATGTTATTTGAGAAGAAGGGTGATGTTTTAGTTTTAAAAAGTAGTAAAGAAATTACTAAAATATTATTTAGTTCTATTATTAATAATAGATATTGTATTTTATTTGTTTTTATATTGTCTATAATATTTACTTCTTTATCTTGTTTGATATCTTTATATTCTAAATTTGTTTTTGATAATGTAATTGATACTAATACTAATAATTTACTAATTATAACAATTATATTCTCCATTTTGATTATTATTAAAAATATAACTAGTTTTATTAGAAATTATTTGATTATTTATTTGAATCAAAAATTAGATATTAGTATGGTACTTAGTACTTTTGCTAAAATTATTTTACTTCCTTATAAATATTATAAAAATAAAACGACATCGGAAGTATTATCACGTATTAGTGATCTGTTTAGTGTTAAGAATTTTATTTCTAAAGTTGTTATGATTATTTTGGTTGATAATCTGCTATTTATAGTGGCTAGTATTATTATTTGTAATATTAATATTAAAATATTTTTATTACTTATAATTATGACATTTACTTATTGTTTTATGATAGTGGTATTTAATCCTATTATAAAAAATATTACTTTGAGAAAACAGGAAGATATGGCTAAAATTAATAGTTTAATTATTGAAGATGTTAGTTCTTTTGAAACTGTTAAAGGACTTAATATTGAAGATAATGTTATTTATGATTTTGATAGTGTTTATAATTCTTTTTTGAATAATGTATTTTATGGGGAAAGAATTAATAATATTATTGTATTTATTAAGATTTTAATTGAAGATATAGGACTTCTGATAATTAGTTATTTTGGTATTAAATTTGTTATGTATGATAGTTTGAGTACTGGAGATTATTTTACTGTTATGTTATTTGCTAATTATATTATTTCTCCAGGAAAAAATATTTTGAGTATTTTGAATGAGTATCATTATATTAATAATTCTATTAGAAGGGTTAATAATTTGTTAAATAATTCGATAGAGAATATTGAAGATGCAGATAATCTTATGGTTAATGGTGATATTGTTATTAAGAATTTAAGTTATACTTATAATAATAAATATAATATTTTGAATAATGTTAATTTTTTTATTAGAAATGGGGAGAAGGTTGTTATTATCGGCTCTTCGGGAAGTGGCAAGTCAACGTTATTAAAACTTATTTATAAATATTTGGATTGCGGACGTGATAGTATTTTTATAAATAACTATGATATTAATGATTTTAGCCTTAATGATATTAGAAGAAATATTGTCTATATTTCACAAAATGAAATGTTATATACCAAAACCATCCGAGATAATATTTTACTTGGGAGAAATATAGATAAAAGTGAATATTTAAATGTTATTAATATGTGTTATGTAAATGATATTATAAAAGATAATCCTTTAGGAGATAATTTTATGCTTGAAGAGAATGGCGTTAATATTTCTGGTGGTCAAAGACAAAGAATTATTTTAGCTAGAAGTTTACTTAAGAATAGTAATGTTATTATGATTGATGAGGGATTTAATCAGATTGAAATTAATCTTGAAAGAAAGATACTTAAGAATTTATTTTATTATTATAAAGATAAAACTATTATTGTTATATCACATAGAAAAGAAAATATTGATTTATATGATAGAATGATTAAGTTTTCTAATGGGAAAGTTATTAATTTAGAAAGGAGAAGATGCAATGAATAATTGTATTGATAGTAGAATTATTTTAAATAAAGATATTAAGCCTATAGTATATGTTTATATAATGATTATTATTGTAATAGTACTTTCTTTAATTATATTTTTATTATTATTTCATTATAAAACATATTATAAAGTTAATGGTATTGTATTTTCTTCTGATGATAAATATTATTTAAAGGTCTATGTACCTAGAAATTATATTGGTTATTTTAATAATAGTAATGTTTTATATATTGATAATGATAGTTATAAATATAGTATTATTTCTACTAATGAAGAGTATTATACTAATGGTGTAGATACTTATGTAATTGTTGATATAGGATTGGAACTTTCTGATAATTATAAATATGTTAATTTGGTTTTGGAACTTAAATTGCTAAAAGATGATAAAAGAGTATTTGATTATTTGTTAAAATAGAGGAGGTTTATATGAAGGAACTTAATAAGAATGAACTTATGAAAATAGATGGTGGTTCTAGTACTGTCTTAATTGTATCGGTAATAGCGGGAGTTATTACTTTTGTTACTGGTATTTTATCTGGATATTCTAATCCACAAAAATGTAATTGATGGAGGTTGTTATATGAAGAAATTAGAAAATGATGAATTGTTAAAAGTAGATGGAGGAACTGATGTTATTAGTGCTACGATGATTAATTCTATATATAAGATAGTTAGTTTTATATATGAACTTGGTGAGGCATTAGGTAGTTATATTCGAAGAAGTAATGAAGATAAAATGTGTAATTTATAGTTTGAAAAAGTTCAGAAGAGATTCTGAGCTTTTTTTGAAAAAAAATAAAAAAATTAGCAATTTAGTGTTGACATTGCTAAATAATAGTAATATAATGATATTAGCAATGGAAATAATGATTGCTAAAGGAAGTGATATTGTGATCACTAATAGACAAAAAGAGATACTAAAAGTTATTGTTGAAGAATATATTAAAACTGCTAAAGCTGTAAGTTCTAATCATATTTGTAAAAAGCTTAAGTGTTCTTCTGCTACTATTAGAAATGAAATGGTGATACTTGAGGATTATGGCTTGCTTGAAAAGAATCATTTTGCTTCTGGTAGAATTCCTAGTGAAAAAGGTTATAAGTATTATGTTGATAATCTTATGACTCCTAAAAATATGACTGGAGAAGATATGCTTAAATTGCAAACTATATTTCATAATAATTCACTTGATCTTAATGATACAATTAAAAGAAGTATAGAAATTGTTAGTGAGATAACTAATTACACTGCTGTTGTACTTGGTAATGCTTCTTCTTCTAATAAACTTATGAAAGTAGAAGTTGTACCTCTTGATGATGATAAGATTTTATCTATTGTTATTACAGACAAAGGTATTGTACAGCATAAGATACTTAGCTTGCCTACTGTTGTATCTAAAGAGGAAATTAAGAAGACTGTAGAACTTATTAATAAGTTAGTGGTTGGAACTCCTATTAATGAGGTTAGTGAGAAACTTGAGTATGAAGTTAAACCAATTATAAAAGATTATGTAAGTCAATATGAAGTTTTATATAATACTTTTTATGATGCTTTTCACGAGTTTTCTTCTGCTAATGAAGATGTTCATTTTGGTGGTAGAAATAATATGCTTAAACAACCGGAATTTAGTAATATTGATAAGGTAAAAGAAATACTTAGTAAGTTTGATGATATTGATAGTATTTCAAATATGAAAGAAGAGGATAATGGTATTAATATTTATGTTGGTAGTGAAACAAAACTTACTGATGATGTTTCAGTGATTAAAACTAAATATAATATTAATGGAGAAGAGGGAACAATAGCGATTATTGGTCCTAAGAGAATGGAATATGATAGAGTTGTTGCTCTTCTTGATTATATAAAAAATAATTTAGGAGGAGAAAATGGAGAATAAAGATAAAAAACATAAAAATAAAAAAAATGAAGAGTTAAAAAAAGAAGAGTGTAAATGTTCTTGTGATGAAGAATGTTCTTGTGATGAAGAATGTTCTTGTGATGAAGAATGTAATTGTAATGAGAAATGCTCTTGTGATGAAAAAATAGAAGATAATAATCTTGATAAAATTAAGAAATTAGAAGATGCTCTTTTAAGAAGTCAAGCTGAACTTGTTAATTATAAAAGAAGAAAAGATGAAGAGACTTCAAGAATTATTAAATATGCTGAAGAAGATATACTTAAAGGCTTTCTTCCAATATTAGATAATTTTGAAAGAGCTATTAATATGGATGATGATAATTTGGATGATGAGGTTTCTAAGTTTCTTCTTGGATTCAAACTTATGTATAAACAAATTAAGGATTTGCTTGCTAAGTTTGAAGTTAAAGAAATGGATCCATTAAATAAACCATTCGATCCTGCTTATCATCAAGCTATAGCTGTTGATAATAAAGAGGGTATCTTACCTGGTACTGTTACTGAAGTTCTTCAGAAAGGCTATATGTATAAAGATAAAGTGCTTAGAACCGCTATGGTAAAGGTAAGTGAATAATATGAATAAAGAGAAAATTAAAGAAATTATTTATATTATTATTGCTATTATATTATCGATACTTGCAGTTAAGTTTATGATATGGTTATTACCTATTATACTTGTTGTAATGCTTAGTATTATTATTTATAGTAATATTAAAATGAATAAGAATAATACTTCAAATAAAAATGATAATATTAAAGAAGTATTTGATTATAAGGATAAAAAATAATGAAAGGAAATGATAAATATGAGTAAAATTATAGGAATTGATTTAGGTACTACAAATAGTTGTGTATCTGTATATGAGGGTGGTGAAGCTAAGGTTATCACTAATCCAGAAGGTGCTAGAACTACTCCTTCGGTAGTAGCTTTTAAGAATGGAGAAATTATTGTTGGTCAAAAGGCTAAAAACCAAATGGTTACTAACAAAGATACTATTTCTTCAATTAAAAGAAAAATGGGTACTAATGAAAAAGTTAGTGCTAATGGAAAAGAATATACTCCAGAAGAAATATCTGCTATGATACTTGGTGACTTAAAGAAGACTGCTGAGGCATATTTAGGAGAGACTGTAACTAAAGCTGTTATTACAGTACCAGCATACTTTAACGATAGTCAAAGACAAGCTACTAAAAATGCTGGTAAGATTGCTGGTTTAGAAGTAGAAAGAATTATTAATGAACCTACAGCAGCAGCTCTTGCTTATGGACTAGATAAACAGGATAAAGCACAAACTGTTCTTGTTTATGACTTAGGTGGTGGTACATTTGATGTATCTATTCTAGAACTTGGTGATGGTGTATTTGAAGTTAAATCTACTAGTGGTAATAATCATCTTGGTGGAGATGACTTTGATGAGAGAGTTATGGATTACATTGTAAGTGAATTTAAGAAAGAGAGTGGTGTTGATTTAACTAAAGATAAAATGGCTATGCAAAGAGTTAAAGATGCTGCTGAAAAAGCTAAAAAGGATCTTAGTGGTATGAGTTCTACTGAAATTTCATTACCATTTATATCTCAAGGAGAAGATGGACCTATTCATTTAAATATGAGTTTAACTAAAGCTAAATTTGAAGATTTAATTAGAGATTTAGTAGAATCTACTACTGAACCAGTTAGAAAAGCTATGAAAGATGCTAAACTTACTGCTAAAGATATTGATAAAGTTTTATTAGTTGGTGGTTCTACTAGAATTCCTTGTGTACAAGAACTTGTTAAGAAAGAACTTGGAAAAGAACCTTCTAAAGAGGTTAACCCTGATGAGGTTGTTGCTATGGGAGCAGCTATTCAAGGTGGAGTTTTAACTGGTGATGTTAATGATATCGTACTTCTTGATGTTACTCCATTATCTCTTGGTATTGAAACTTTAGGTGGTGTTATGACTACATTGATACCTAGAAATACTACTATACCTACTAGTAAGAGTCAAGTATTTAGTACTGCTGCTGATAATCAACCTGCTGTTGATATTCATGTTCTTCAAGGTGAGAGACCTATGGCTAGTGATAACAAGACTTTAGGTAACTTCCAACTTACTAATATTCCACCTGCTCCTAGAGGTGTACCTCAAATTGAAGTTACATTTGATATAGATGCTAATGGTATTGTTAATGTTAAAGCTAAAGATTTAGGAACTCAAAAAGAACAATCTATTACTATTACTGCTACTAATACTTTAAGTGATGAAGAAATTGATAAGATGATGAAAGAGGCAGAAAAGAATAAGGAAGCAGATGCTAAAAAGAAAGAAGTAGCAGATGCTAAAAATGATGCTGAACAAGTTATCTTTATGACTGAAAAAGCTATTAAAGATTTAGGTGATAAAGTTAGTGATAGCGATAAGAAGGAAGCTGAAGATTTAATTAGTGATACTAAGAAAGCACTAGAAGGTGAAGATGCTGAAGCTATTAACAAAGCTAAAGATAAGTTATTAGAAAAAGCTAATGCACTTGCTTCTAAAGTTTATGAAGAAGCTGCTAAGAATCAAAATGCTACTAATGAAAACACTACTGAAAATAAAGAAGAGGACAAAAAATCTAATGATGATGTTGTCGACGCTGAATATGAAGAAAAATAACCAAAGTTAAAGTTCTAGTATAAAGTTTTAACTACTAGAACTTTATACTTATGTATGGAGGAAATTATGGATAAAAAAGATTATTATGAGGTACTTGGTGTAAGTAAGACTGCTAGTCAAGATGAGATTAAATCAGCTTTTAGGAAACTTGCTAAAAAGTATCATCCAGATGTATCTAAAGAAGAAAATGCTGCGGAAAAATTTAAAGAGGTTCAAGAAGCTTATGCGGTATTGTCTGATGAAAGTAAAAGACGTCAATATGATCAATATGGACATGCGGCATTTACTAATGCAAGTGGTGGTTTTTCTGGATTTGATGGTTTCGACTTTAATGGTATGGAAGATATTTTTGGTGATTTGTTTGGTAATATGTTTGGTGGCAGATCGTCTCGTTCTTCTTCAAATAGAAGACAAGATGGAGCAGATTTGTTATACCGCATGACTATATCTTTTGATGAAGCTGTTCATGGAACTAAAAGAGATATTAAAGTTGAAGTAGAAGATGAATGTGATAATTGTAAGGGCCAAGGCGGATTTGGTAGCCATACTTGTCCTGAATGTAAGGGTACTGGAACTGTTACTAAACAGCAAAGTACAATGTTTGGTTCATTTTTATCTAGAACTACTTGTAGTCATTGTGGTGGTACTGGTACTTCTTTTGATAGAATTTGTACTGATTGTCATGGTAAGGGTAGAGTTACTAAACCTAAAACTCTTACTGTTACTGTTCCTAAGGGAGTAGATACTGGTAATAGAGTTAGACTATCTGGCAAAGGAGAAGCTGGTAGTAATGGTGGCGCTGCTGGAGATTTATATATTGAATTTACTGTTAAAGATGATGACTTCTTTAAGAGAGATGGTAATGATATATATATTACTGTTCCACTAACTATTACTGAGGCTGTACTTGGATGTAAGAAGACTATTCCTACTATTTATGGTAATGTAGAACTTTCTATTCCTGATGGTACTAAAAATAATAGTAAATTAAGATTAAGAGGTAAGGGTATTGATTCTGATGTTAATGGTAAGAAGGGTGATATGTATGTTATTACTAATGTAGTTATTCCTTCTAAACTTACTAGGGATCAAAAGGAACTATTTAAAGAACTTGCTCTTACTAATTTAGATAATGATAGTGAATTTACTAAGTATAATAAAAGAATTAAATAAATATGTATGAAAACTTCTTATTAATTTATAGAAGTTTTCTTTTTTATATGCTATAATTAGTTTACGAATTATTGTGTATGGAGTGATATTATGCAAAGATATTTTGCTAAAGAATATAATGATAAAATTATACTTAGAGATAGTGATATTCATCATATTAAAAATGTTATGAGGATGAAGATTGATGATAGAATAGAGGTTGTATTTGATAAGAAGTTATATATATGTAATATAACTTCTATGGAACCTTTAATTTTATCAGTTATTGATATTATAAATGAAGAAAATAAAATTAATTTGGATGTTATTGTTGCTTTAGGGCTTGTTAAAGAACAGAAGATGGATCTTATTTTGCAAAAACTTACTGAACTTGGTGTTAATGAAATTATTCCTGTTAATATGGAAAGAAGTATTGTTAAACTTGATGATAATAAAATTAGTAAAAAAATGATAAGATGGAATACTATATGTAAAGAGGCAAGTGAGCAGTCTAAAAGAACTAGTATTCCTATTATTCATGATGTTATTAATTTAAAGGATTTATCTAAAATAGATGGTGATGTTAGGCTTGTTGCTTCAACAAAAGAAAAGGATAAATTATTAAATTGCTATTTACAAAATATAGATAATTGTGCTAAAATTGTAGTGGTAATAGGACCTGAAGGTGGTATTAGTGATAGGGAAGAGGACTATTTGTTTGATAATGGTTATAGTCCGGTTTCTTTTGGTAATTTGATCTTTAGAGTAGAGACTGCGTGTATATATGTGGCTTCTATATTAAACTATTATAGTAGTAGAGGTGAATAATATGAATTTACTTAATTCATTTAATGATTTTTATGATAATTTATCTTCGAATGGTTTATTTTTCTTTTGGATAATTGTATTCTTGTTCGTGTTTTTAATATTTTTACTTATTGTTTTATATTTTAAAAATAAAAAGCTTATTAAATTACTTAAAGATAATAGAGATACTACTATTAATACTATAAGTGAAGAGGCTCCAATAGAAAACAAAGAAGTCCCTATTAGTAATGCTACTTTTACAGTAGAAGATAAGATATTAGAAAATGATACTACTTCTTTAACTGATGTAAAAGAAGTAATAAAAGATGAACCTAAGAATGATGTTCAAATGGTTAATGAGATTAAGCCGATAGTTAATGAAACAAAAGTAATAAAGGATAATATTCAAGATGTGAATGGACCATATAAAAAGAATGTACTTAGAGAAATGAATACTAGAGGACAAACTTCTCCTATTAATATAGTTAAGAAAGAAGAAGCTTCTGATACTACTTTTAATGATTATAATGATAGTTTAGATACTAATGGTATAGATTTAGGTGAAGATGGTTTATCACCACTTGAAAGTATGGAAGATGTATACGATGTTAATGATAGTATGCGTTTTGCTAGTGATGTTGTTTCTAGAATGGAAAAGGATGTTAAGCCCTCTAATATAGAACTTACAGAATATGAAAAAAAGCAGGAAGAAGAGGCTATTATTAGTTATGATGAACTTCTTAAAGTGAAGGATAAGATATATAATATTACTGAAGATGAAGAAACTGATGAATTTATTGATGAACTTAAAAATTTTAGATTGGATTTACAATAGACATAGTGATATGTCTATTTTTTTCGACATATATTTAACTACTATTAATATATACTAATAGTGGTGATGGTTAATGGGTAAGATGAAACTTAAACCTTCTAAGAAAAAATATGGAAGATTTATTAGAAAAAATATTTTATATATGGTAATTATTTATGTTATTTTTTCTATTACTTTTTATTATTCTTTAAATAATAGTAAGAAGATTAATAATATTAAGTTTATTAAGTTTTTACTTGGTGGTGGAAATAGTCATATGATGACGGACTATAAGATGCTTAATATTGTTAATTCTAGTACTAATTTTTTATTTAATATTGATATTAGTAATCCTAAGAGTATACTTGATAGTGGTATTTTTATGTATGGTGATAATGATAAGACTATTTCTCTTATGCATAATGATGATTATAGTAATCTTGAGGAACTTAAAAAGGTTAGTTCTTATATGGAAGATCCTAATCCTGTTGATATTGATAATCCTATTATTTATATTTATAATTCTCATCAACTTGAGAATTATGATAATACTAATTTAGATGTATATGGTATTACTCCTAATGTTCTTATGGCTTCATATTTACTTAAGGAAAAACTTAATAGTAGGGGATTATCTACAATAGTAGAAGATGCTAATTTAACGGAATTTTTAAATATGAATGGATGGAATCATGCTAGTAGTTATAAGGCTTCAAGAATATTTATTTTGGATAAAAAAAATAAATATCCTTCTATTAAGTATTTTGTAGATATTCATAGAGATTCTGTTAGTAAGGAGAGTACTACTACTAATATTAATGGTAAGGATTATGCAAAGATATTATTTGTAGTTGGATTAGAGCATGATAACTATAAAAGTAATTTGGATATAGCGGAAAGAATAAATAATATTAGTAATAAATATTATCCTGGATTATCTAAAGGTATTTTAAAGAAAGAGGGAGAAGGGGTAGATGGTATTTATAATCAAGATATAAGTTCTAATTCGGTTCTTATTGAAGTTGGTGGTGTTTATAATAATATTGATGAAGTACTTAATACTACTGAAGCACTATCTAATATTTTTAATTATCTTATAAATGGTGATAAGAATGAATAAGAAAAAAATATTTAAATTTATATTTGGACTTATATTTATTGCCTTTATTATTAGTTATGTTATAGAAGAAAGTGGCTACTATGAATATAATCTTCGTAATAAAACTGTTATGACTAAAGAATCTATGGAAAAGTTTGAAAAGGATTTGAAAGATGGAAAGGATGTACTTATGGAAGATTATGTTGTAAATACTACTAAGGATTATACTTCTAGACTTACTACTGGTACTAATAAGGTTTCTTTTAAAGTTAATTCTTTTCTAAAAAAGGGTATAGAAGGTATGTTTAAAGTGGCTAGTAAATTGGTAGAGGATTAATATTTATATTTAATAAAAAGTAGACATGGTCTACTTTTGAGGGGCAAAATATTTAAATTATTATTACATGTTTTTATATCTATTATTAATACTCTCTTCTATATTTTATCTCCTTATATATATAAACACTAATTTTTTTCTAATGACTTTGGCATTAGAAAACGACGAACAATGAAGTGTGAGGCGATAATAAAATAGTTTTAATTATCTTGATAAATATTTATCTTTATAGTATAATATATTTATATTAATAAGAAGGAGAGTTGAGATGGATAAGATTAAAGATTGGGCTAAGAAAAATAAAGGTTTAGCTACGATAGTAGGACTTGCTATTATATTATTTATAATACTTTTGATTATAACACTAGAATTGTTATTAGGTGGTTCTTCTAATAAATATGGTGATAGATTAGATGGTATTGATAAGGTTAAGATTGAAGATAAGACTTATAATGAAGTAAAAGAAGAGGTTAAGAATACTGATTTAGTTACTGATGTTAGTATTAGATTACAGGGAAAGATTGTTTATACAACTATAGTTTTAAAGGATGATACTAGTGTTGATAAGGCTAAAGAGATTGCTTCTAATACTTTAGATAATTATAGTAAAGAAGAGTTATCTTTTTATGATTTTTCGTTCTTTTTGGAGTGGAAGGGTGAAGAAAAAGATACTGTAATTACTGGTAATAAGCATCATAATCTTGAAGCTATAACATGGGTAAAGAGTTAGGTGAACTAATGTGAAAAAAAGAAATAATAAAGTAATTGTTTTAGCATTAGCAGGAGTTATTTTTGTATCTTTATTAGTGGTATTTATACTTAATTATAGTAAAGATGATTCTAGTTTTTCAATATTAGAAAAGAAATGGATTAATGATAATGCTAGTAGTGTAATTGATGTAAGTATTTATAATGATATTCCAATATATGGTAAGAATGGTAGTGGTGTTTCTTTTGATTTACTTGATAGTTTTTCGGAGAAATATGGTATTAATTTTAATAAGGTATCTTATTTAGTTAATGATTCTACTAGTTTTAAAGATAGTGCTTTTCATGTTGTTGATAGTAATGCTAGTATTAGTAAAAATGATATTTTACTATATGAAGATAAATATGTGCTTATTTCTAATAAAAATGATTCAGTAGATAAAATAGAAGATATTACTAATATGAATGTTTTGGTATTATCTTCGGATATTGGTATTGTATCTAATTATTTATCTGATGCTAGGAATGTTGCTTTTACTAGTAAGGAAAAGATTGATGATATTGTTACTGATATGAAAAAGGATGATAAGTGTTTTGCTGTTATTCCTTATAATATGTATGTTGATTATATATTAGAAAATAATTTTAATATACTTTTCCATTTTAATGATATTTATAAGAAGTATGTTTTAACTATTAATGATAAGACTTTCTTAAATATAATGAAGAAATTTTATAATTTATATGGTAAAGATAGTCAGGTTGATTCTTATAAGAAACATTTTTTAGCGGAGTATTTTCTTGATAAAAAGATTAGTGATGTTGATAAGATTGGATATAATTCTTCGCAATATATTGTTGGTTATATTGATTATATGCCTTATTCTGGGGGTGAATCTTCGGAATTTGTTGGTACTTTGTCTAATTATTTAAGTAGTTTTGAAGATATTTACGATGTTGATTTTAAATTGTATAGGTATAATAGTGTTAATGAGCTTAAGACTGCTTTATCTCATGGAGAGGTTGATTTGGCTTTTGCTAATTTTAATACTAAAAATATGAATATTGATATTATTAATACACCTTCTTTGTTTGAAGAGGAATATGTTATTTTATCTAAAGATAAGTTTATCGCTGATTCTATTAAGAGTTTAAAAGGTAAAGATGTTACTACGATAAATGGTACTTTTATTAATGATTTACTTACTAGTAATGGTATTAAATATACTCTTTATGATAATTCCTCTGAACTTATAAAGCATATTGGTAATAATATTGTTGTTATTGATAAGGATATGTATGAATATTATAGAAATACTAAGTTTAGTGATTTTTATGAAATATATACTGGTACTTTAAATGCTGATTATACTTTTGTTATTAGAGATGTTAATAAGAATAAGGTTTTTGCGGATATGTTTAGTTATTATGTATCCACTGTAAGTTATAATAATATTCGTTATGATTATAATATTAATTCTAATGTACATGATTTTAATCTTCTTTTGATTTTCTTGATAAGTGTAGTTTTAGTTCTCGGTATTTTTGCTTTGATTATAATTATTAAAAAGAAAAAGAATAATGAAAAAGTACTTAAGAATAATGAAAAGCTTAAATACGTTGATGCTATGACTTCTTTAAAAAATAGACTTTATTTGAATTGTAAGATTAAGGAATGGGATGATAATGTTATTTATCCTCAGGCATTTGTAGTAATTGATCTTAATAATCTTAAGGATATAAATGATAGTCATGGTCATGAAGAGGGAGATATTATTATTAAAAAGGCCGCTAGTATTTTGATTGTTAATCAAGAACCTAATACTGATGTTATTAGAACTGATGGTAATGAATTTTTAATATATATGGTTGGTTATAGTGAGAAAGATGTTGTTAATTATACTAGAAGAATATACAAGGAATTAAAAGAGCTTCCTTATGGTTTTGGGGCTTCAGTTGGTTATAGTATGATAATGGATGATGTTAAGACAGTTGATGATGCTATTAATGAGGCTATTTTAGATATGAAGAATAATAAGAAAAATAGTAAGTGAGTGATATTATGTTCTCTTTAAAAAGCATTAAAAGATATTTTAGTAAGCTTATTAAAATTCTAAGTTTAAAAGAACTTAGAATTTTACCTGCCTACTTATCATATAGTTTTGTTTTGGCTGTTATTCCTATTGCCACTATTATTGTTATAGTGGCTGGTTATTTTTCGATATCTATTGATAGTATTATTAATCTTATTAATGAATTTTTACCTAGTTATGCTAGTGATATTGTAGTGGGAGTTATTTCGGGTAAGGATTTTGATATTTCAGTTGGTGTTTTAAATATTTTTACTTTTATTGCCGCTGCTAATGGTATGTATGCTATTGTTAGTGCTTCTAATGATTTGTATAAAATTGAAAATTCTTCACAAATTAAAGATAGATTTAGGGCTTTTATAATACTACTTATTATTATTAGTGCAATTCTTTTCCTTATCTTGGTACCTATGCTTGGTGATAAGATTATATTACTTTTAGGAAGATATGAATCTTTGAATAAGATAGTGGAAAATATACTGCTTATATATAAAGCTGTTAAATGGCCTATTACATTCTTATTTATTTTCTTTAATATTAGACTTATATATTCTATTGCTCCTTCATATAGAATTGATAAGAGTAGTACTACTTTAGGAGCTTTTATTACTACTGTTGGCTGGGTTATTGCTACCGCTATATTTAGTTATTATATTAAATATTTTGCTAAATATGATTTAATATATGGCGGTTTATCTAGTATTATTATGCTTCTTATTTGGTTTTATATTTTGAGCTTTATTTTGATACTTGGTATTGTTATTAATTCTACGGAGTATAATAAGAAGTAAAAGAGATATAATATGTATGGATACATTAATAGTATTACTTAGTATCCTTTTCACAGACTATGGCGTTTATATGTAGTAATACTATTTTCTCCTTAGTTTGAAGTCTTATATGGCTTAAGTGAGCATTATGGCTCACTTTTTTTAGTTTATAATTGTTTTTATGGTTATGTTATGTTAAAATTATATAGAAGGATAGTGGTATTATGAATATAATTGATATTATTCTTAAAAAGAAGAATAAAGGGGAACTTACAGAAGAAGAAATTAAATATGTAGTAGAAGGATTTACTAATGGTTCTATTTGTGACTATCAGATGTCTTCTTTACTTATGGCTATTACTATTAATGATATGACTGATAATGAAGTTATTTATTTAACTAAGTATATGATGTTATCTGGTAATACTATTGATTTGAGTTTTTTGGATAATGTAGTTGATAAACATTCTACTGGTGGTGTAGGTGATAAGACTACTTTGATTATTGCTCCTATTGTTGCGGCATGCTCTTGTAAGGTAGCTAAGATGAGTGGTAAGGGGCTTGGATATACTGGTGGTACTATTGATAAGTTAGAATCTATACCTGGATTTAGAACTAATCTTAGTAAAGATGAATTTATTCATGAAATTGAAGATATTGGCATGGCTATAACTAGTCAAACTGATGATGTTGCTTTGGCTGATAAGAAGATATATGCTCTTAGGGATGTTACTGGTACGACGGAATCTATTCCACTTATTGCTTCTTCGATTATGAGTAAAAAGATTGCTTCTGGATCTAAAAAACTTGTTATTGATCTTAAAGTTGGTGAGGGTGCTTTAGTTAAAGATATTGAGTCCGCTAGGAGACTTGGTAATCTTATGATTAAGATAGGTAAGGAGAATGGTATGGAAGTTATATGTCTTCTTACTAATATGAATATTCCTCTTGGTAATAATGTTGGTAATTCTTTAGAGGTATTAGAGGCTATTAATACTTTATATTATAATAAAGAGAGTAATTTACAAAAGTTATGTGTTTGTCTTGCTAGTTATATGGTATCTTTAGGAAAAGGTATTTCTTATGAAGAAGCTAATAATATGGTATTGGATGCTATTAGAAGTAAGAAGGCTTATAATAAGTTTTTAGAGTTTGTACTTTATCAACATGGTGATATTACTAAGCTTCCTAAAAGTAATATGATATATGAGGTTAAGAGTGATACTTCTGGTTATTTAACGGATATTTCTTCTTTAGAGATTGCTAAGTTATCTATGCATTTAGGGGCAGGTCGTCAAAATAAGGATGATAAGATTGATTATTCTGCTGGTATTATTATTAATAAAAATATTAATGATTATGTTAATATTAATGATACTATTTTAACTTTATATACAAATAAGGATGTTCCTTTATTTGATAAGAATAAGTTATTTAAGATTAGTGATAATATAAATAATGATAATAGTAGTCTTATTTATGAAATTATTAAATAGTTTTATGAAATTATTAAATAGTAGTATTTACAAAATATTTAAAATATAGTATTATATATGACATGAAAGAAGGTATAAAATGGAAAATATGACAATGGATAAAATGGTTAATTTTTGTAAACAATATGGTTTTATATTTCAAGGTAGTGAGATATATGGTGGTCTTGCTAATACTTGGGATTATGGTCCTTTAGGTAGAGAGGTTAAGGAAAATATTAAGAAGGCATGGCATAAGAAATTTATTGAGGAACATGTTAATAGTTATGGTCTTGATGCTGCTATACTTATGAATCCTAATGTATGGGTTGCTTCTGGTCATGTTGCTAGTTTTTCTGATCCTTTGATAGATTGTAAGAAGTGTAAAACTAGACATAGAGCTGATAAACTTATAGAAGAGTTTACTCATGGAGAAGAGACTGGTGATGGTTGGGATAATGAGAAGTTAGAAAGATATATTAGTGATAATAATATTCCTTGTCCTAAGTGTGGAAAGAGTGATTTTACTAAGATACGTAAATTTAATTTGTTATTTGAAACACATATGGGTGTTACTTCTGATTCTTCTAGTTTAGTTTATTTAAGAGGAGAGACCGCTCAAGGTATATTTGTTAACTTTAATAATGTTTTAAGAAGTATGAGAGCTAAAGTACCTTTTGGTATTGGACAGATTGGTAAAGCTTTTAGAAATGAGATAACTCCTGGTAATTTTATTTTTAGAACTCGTGAGTTTGAACAAATGGAATATGAATTTTTCTGCAAACCTGGTAGTGATTTAGAATGGTTTTCTTATTGGAAAAGTCATTGCTTAGATTTCTTAAAAGAAATTGGTATTAGAGAAGAGAATTTGAGATATCGTGATCATGCTAAAGAAGAATTAGTCTTCTATAGTAAGGCTACTACTGATATTGAATATAAATATCCTATGGGATGGGGAGAATTATGGGGAATAGCGGATCGTACTGACTATGACTTGACTGTACATCAAGAACATTCTAAAACGGATATGAGATATTTAGATCCAGAGACTAACGAAAAATATTTACCTTATGTTATTGAACCTTCAGTAGGTGTAGATAGATTATTGCTTGCGGTACTTTGTGATGCATATAATGAAGATGTACTTGATGATGGAACTACTCGTGAGGTTTTAAAAATACATCCTTATTTGGCACCATATAAAGCATGTGTTCTTCCGTTAGTAAAGAAATATCATAGTGAAAAGGCTATGGAAATATATAATATGCTTGCTAAATTTTTTATGGTTACTTATGATGAATCCGGTAGTATTGGTAAGAGATATAGAAGAAGTGATGCTATTGGTACTCCTTATTGTATTACTATTGATGAAGATACTATTAATAATGGTACAGTTACTATAAGGGATAGGGATACTATGGAGCAGACTATTGTTAAAGTAGAGGAACTTACTAAATATATTGAGGATAGGATTAAGTTTTAAAGAACAAAATATATTGTTCTTTTTTTCTTGAATACTTTAATAGGATATGATATAATTTTGATAGATTATAGAGGTGGTATTATGGAAGATACAAATCTTAAGATGGATATTATAAAGGACTATTTAAATTCTACTAATAGTAATACTATTGACTTGAAAATATTGCTAAGATTATACTCTAATTATTCTAAGATAGCTAAAATTGATTATAAGAAATTACAGGAATATGAAGATGATGTGTATACTATTAAGAATGAGAAAATGTCTGATAGTGAGAGGATAAAGAAAGAGATAGACATTATTAAAACTGCTTTGAAAAAGTGTAATGATGAAAAGATTATTAAATATGTAAATGGTAGTTTGGCAGAGATGGAAGAAATACTTAAATATGATGATTATATTTTTGATGGTTATATTATGTATTTAAAGAGAACAATTACTGAACTACAAGCATTATTAAATATAAATATTAATTTTTATAATGCTTCTTGTGATGCTTTTATTGATATATATAAAGAAATAGAAAATACATATAACAAGAAAAGAATATTATAGGTGATAAATAATGAATGATTTGATGGAATTAAAAAATTATTTAATTGGTAAAATAGATATTTTAAAAAAGAAAAATGATATATTAAATAATTTTATTGAGTTAAAGAGTAATATTGACTTTCTTAACAAGGTAATTAGTAATTATGAATTTGAAAAGATGAATGTTGATGATTTAAAGAATGTATTGTCATTTATTTATCCTAATGAAGATATTACTAATAAAGTTAATAAAATTATGGAAGCAATAAGTATAATACGTTTATTTAATGATGATAATATTCCTCAGGTTGAAGCGGCGAAAGATTATTTTGAAGAGTTGAAGCAGATTTTATTAAGCGCCTCTAGAACTTTGGAAATGAAAATTTATAAATTGAATTTGGATTCTAATAATAAATTAGATGATTATTATAAATATTTGAGTTTAATTAATGATGGTGAAATTGTTAGACATTTAAATAATGATGAATTAAATAGATTTTTTATATTTTTAAATAATACTAGTTTAGATGAAAGTGTAAAGTATAATTTAACATTGTTATTTTCTAAAGATAGTATTTCTTATGCAGAACAATTAAGAAAATTGAATCAACGTAAACAAGAAATTATTATAAGTGAGAACGCTGAAAGAATACAAAGAGTAATAGATGAAGATAATAAAGTAGAAAATGATAGTTATGATAATAAGCAAGATGAACTTTCTTTAAGTGCTGATGAATTAGATATTTATGATAAAATAATGTTTATTATTGATAATTATGAAAAAGATAAAACCTTGGTACATGATTCATTGGTTGATTTACTTAAAGGGGATTATAGTTTAGATACAAGGATTAAGGTATATGATTCATCTCCAGATAAGTTAAATCTTATTATAGAGGATTTAAAAGAGAATTTATTACCTAGTTTTAAAGAACATAGAAATGAAATAATGATAATATTTAATTATATTCTCGAAATATTTAATCATGAATATAAGAAAAAAGAACAGTCTCAATTTATTTCACAAGTAGATGATTTTACTAAAGAAGAAAACGAAGAAATAGAAAAGTATTTATCTTTAGGGAAATCAGAATTTGATGCTTATGATAAGTTTAATGAAGTTGATAAGAATATGATACATAGTATTTTAGAACTTATTAAAGGTGGTGATACTAATACCGCTGGAATTAGTGAGAGGTTTTCTGTAAATTATGTAATGTGTTTGGAATTGTTTAGAAAGTTAAAAGAATCTTTTGATGAATATTTGGAATATCGTGCTAATGAAAAAGAATATGTAAATGAAGGATTACAAGATGATATAAATAGTTGTTTAAATAGTCAAAAGTCTGATATATTAAGTTTAATAACTAGATTAAAGAGAGAATATGAAGTATTAAATGCTGAAAGAAATATTACAGAAGAACCTTTAGAAGAACAAGTAAATAAGGATAATTCAATAATATTATTTTTACCGCTAGAGGATGGTAATTATTGTGTTTATGATGATCAAAAGATAATACTTAAGGAACAAAAGTCTGTTATGAATAGTATTGTAAGTATATTACATAATCTTAAGAGATATGAATTTTATCAGTCTAAAGATATATTAGGTAGTAAGGAACTTCAACCTAGTTCTGAAAGAAAAATACCTGATTATACTAAAGAGGTAAAGGCATATAGAAATAGAAGTGGTGATGGTAGAGTTGCTTATGTTAAATTATCAGTATCTGCTAAAAATAAGGAAATATTGAGTGAAGCATATGGTATAGATAATCCTTCTGTTTTATTAATTATTGGGTGTCGTGAGAAGCTTAATGATAGTGATAGGGTACCTGCATATTTTAATAGTCGAATTGCTCGTGAGATAGTTAATATAAGACATGTATTTGATTTATTTAGTAGTGATTTTGATTCTTCAAGTAAGAGTGAGGCTTTTTGTTTGATTGATGATACATATGCTATCTATGATAAGTTATCTAAAAATCCGGAAGTTCCTTTAGAGGATATTGATAAGATTAGGGAGTGATAAAATGGAAGAACAAATAATAAATGTTTTAGAACTAATTAAAAATGGTCAATTGAAGGAGATAGATGATATTGAATCAGAATTATTATTTCCTTTTAATGGTTTATTGAATAATTTGTCTTCGATATTGGATAATCCGGTAAAAATAAGTGATTTATCTATAGAAGAGTTAAAGAAAGTCTTACCTGATTTTGATATAAATATTATTAATAAATTAGAAATGTATAAGAAATTGTCAATGTTAAGTTATTTTCCTTTAACTACGGAACAAAAAAATGAAATAGTGGATATTGTTAATAATATGATAAATGATTTGAATAATAAGAAAGAATTTTTAATAGATAATAATGAAGATATTAAAGATAAAAAAAATATTATAGAAATTATTGAAAGTTTAATTGATAAGATTAATAATTTATATAATGGAAAGAATTATTTAACTTCTTTGGATATTGATAATATAGCTTTATATTTAAAATTATCTGATTTATCTATTGATAAGCAAATGGCTATTATTCAAGATATATCTTTGAAATCTTTGGAATTAATTAATAATATAAAGGTAAATAAAGAGGATGAAGAGGTTACTTTATTAGAGGAAACTAATTTATCTGAATCTGATGTTTTTGATTTATTTGATAAATATAATTATAATTTTGATGACTTTAAGGATAAGGATAAAGTACAATTACTTAGATATGGTAATTTATCTACTATAAATGATATTTTGAAGGTATTTAGTGATAATGATGTATCTTTATATATTAAAGGTTTTAGTAGTAAGCTGGTTCAGATATTATTACATTCTAATGGGAATATAGTATCAAGTATTATGAGTAATTTAAAAGATGATTGTACTGAAAATAAATATATTGATAATGAAGGTAATAGTTATAATGTTTCTTTAACTGAATTATTAAATAAGTATTTAAATTTTCCATCGTTATTTATTAATGGTAAACGTGCTTACTATAAGAGTAGATCTGGCGGCAAAAAGAAAATAGTAGATGATTTAAGTTTAGATGATAAAAGATATGTAACTGGAGCATATGATAATTATATAAAAAATAGGAAGTTATTTATATCGAGAGGTATAAATCCTACTAATATTATTAAAGATTGTCCTAGTGTGTTTTGTCTTTCTTATAATAAAGTAAAAGAAAATTTTGATAGTTTTGATTTTTATAAAATACCTCCGGAAATATATAAGAATACTTTATCATCACTTCAAGCTGTTGATCCTTTATCTTCAATTGATCAGTTTATTGAAGTTGGTTGCTACGAATATATTTTATCTAATTTCTCATATATTAATAGAAGAAGTGATGATTTGATGTTTTATCGTATAGTTAAAGCAGGTCAAATGAATAAAGATATTTATAGTAATAGAAGAACACAAAAGGTTCAATTTATAAGTTCAATTTCTAATGATAAGAATAATGAATTTAATTTAAATGATAGTGATAAAGTGGAGTCAGTAGGACAATATATTCCTACATTTGATTCTAGATTTGATGATGTTGTAAATAGTAATAGAAATGCAGGACCTATAATTCTTGCTTATAATAATTATTTTATTAAAAAAGTAGAAGAGTATAAGATGGATGATTTAAGATATAATTTTAATGGTGTAATAATTTCTAGATATAAGGTACTTAGAATTTATGAAACTTTAATTAAGAATCATATGGCAGGTACTTTGGGGGCAATAAAATATGCTATATGTAAAAATAGTATTTTAACTGAAGAGCAGTATAGAAATATAGAGGATTGTCTAGAAAAAGTTTATGGTAAGAATTTGAGAGGGGTAGCTAGAAGATGATTGATTTCTTAAAGAGGGTAAATATAAGTGATAGTACATTGATTGAGATGATGAAGAATAATAATGAAGCAATATTATTTAATTTATCATGTAATGAAGATGATGCTTTAAAAATTATTAATTATATGCAAAGTATAGGTATTAATGATATTGATGATTTACTAATATATAGAATTGATATATTTACTATATTGTTTGAACAATTTATTAAGAAAATATCAAAGTTTAATATACCTTTATTAGTTGAATATGTTAATTCTGATTATACAAATATTGATATTATTAATAGATAGTTATTGACAAAAAAAAGAAATAGTCATATAATATATTCATATTCAAAGCAATGAGAAGGACAAGATTATATATATTTTATTTATAGAGAGTTAGTGGTTGGTGTAAACTAATAATGGAGATATATAATTACTACCTTTGAGTGTACTCGAAAGAGATTACCGGGTAAAACCGTTATCATAATTAAGACCAAATAAGGATGGTACCGAGATGTATTCTCTCCTTTAAGTGGTCTTTTTTTATTTATAGGAGGTTAGTATGAATATTAAAGGATATGTACCAGTAGAGGTACAGGGTAATAGAGATTATTTATGGTATTTAAGTGTTTTAAATTTGAATTTGAGTGAATTATTAGAATTAAGAGAGGAATTAAGATGGTTCGGTGCTAATTCTGATTCTATTAGAATATTAGATGGATATATTAGAATGAAGTATAATATTTATGTTAATAATGATCATTATTATGATAATGATGGTTTTGGATATAGAAGAGAAATTAAGAAAGAAACTAAGATTAGAAAGATGAATAAGAAAAGGAAATCAAAGGAAAGGAATGGTAAATATGGTAAATATTAAAGAAAATGAAGATTTAAGTAAATTAAATCATTCTTGTGCACATTTACTTGCACAAGCTGTAAAGCATTTATATCCTAATGCTAAGTTTTGGGTAGGTCCTGTAATAGAGGATGGCTTCTATTATGATATTGACTTAGGAGAAGATGTTATTAAAGAAGATGATTTGCCTAAAATTGAAAAGGAAATGAAGAAGATTGCTAAGGATGGTAAAAGGATTGTAAGACATGAAATATCTAAAGATGAGGCTTTAGAAATGTTCCGTGATGATCCATATAAAATAGACTTAATTAGTAGAATGGATGAGAATGAAACGGTAATATCTTGTTATACACAAGGTGATTTTACTGATCTTTGTAGAGGACCTCATGTTGATACTGTAAAGGAACTAAAATATTTTAAGTTACTTAAGGTAAGTGGTGCTTATTGGAAGGGAGACGCCAATAATAAGATGCTTCAGAGAATATATGGAGTATGTTTTAGAAGTGAAGAAGAATTAAAAGAACATTTAGATTTTCTTGAGGAAGCGAAAAAAAGAGATCATAAGAAATTGGGTAAAGAATTGGAATTATTTATGATAAGTGAATATGGACCTGGATTTCCTTTCTTCTTGCCTAAAGGAATGATACTAAGAAATGAACTTGAAAATTTTTGGTATAGAGAACATACTAAAGAAGGATATCAATTTGTTAAGACTCCTATTATGTTAAATAAAGAATTATGGGAGTTATCAGGTCATTGGTACAATTATAGAGAAAATATGTATACTAGTGAGATAGATGATAAGGTATTTGCTATTAAACCTATGAATTGTCCTGGCGGAATGTTAGTATATAAAAATTCTTTGCACTCATATAAGGATTTACCTCTTAGAATAGGAGAACTAGGACAAGTACATAGACATGAAGCTTCTGGTGCTTTAAATGGTTTATTTAGAGTAAGAACATTTACTCAAGATGATGCTCATATTTTTATGAGACCTGATCAAATAGAAGAAGAGGTTATAAGATTAATTAATTTTATTGACAGAATGTATAAAATATTTGGATTAACTTATGATATTGAATTATCAACAAGACCTGAAGAAAAATATATTGGTGATTTGGAAATTTGGAATAAATCAGAAAAAGCATTGCAGGATGCTTGTAATAAGGCTGGTCATGAATGTAAGATTAATCCTGGTGATGGGGCTTTCTATGGACCTAAGCTAGACTTTCATATTAAAGATTCTTTGGGAAGAGTATGGCAATGTGGTACTATTCAGCTTGATATGAATTTACCTGAAAGATTCGATTTGGTTTATATTGATAAAGATGGTTCTAAAAAGAGACCTGTTATGCTTCATAGGGTTATTTATGGATCAATAGAAAGATTTATCGGTATTTTAATTGAACATTATGCAGGTGCTTTTCCATTATGGCTTAGTCCAGTACAAATAAATATTATTCCTGTTAATAATGAATATCATTTAGAGTATGCTAATAAGGTTCTTGATGAACTTAGAAGTGATGAATTTAGGGTTGAATTGGATTCTAGAGATGAAAAGATGGGATATAAGATAAGAGAATCACAAACTAAGAAGATACCTTATACTTTAGTACTTGGTAATAATGAAAGGGATAATAATACTATTACTTATCGTAAGTTTGGTAGTGATGATAGTACTACTGTAACATTAGAAGAGTTTAAATCTATGTTAGAAAAACAAATAGAGGAGAAGAAATAGAATTAAATTAAATGTAAAGTATTAGGAGATACTTTGCATTTTTTTTACTCATTTGCTATAATATTAATGGAGGTACTATGAAAGAGAAGGCACTTGAAATATTAAAGAAATTTGAGAATAATGGATATGATGCTTATATAGTTGGTGGTTATGTACGTGATACTCTTTTAAATAGAAAGACTAATGATATTGATATATGTACATCTGCTACTCCTAAGGATATATTAAATTTATTTGAAAATGTAAGTATATCTGATATTGAATATGGTAGTGTAGTGGTATCATATAAGGGATATAAATATGATATAACTACTTTTAGAAAAGAAATTAAGTATGAAAATAATAGGATTCCAGTTAATATTAAATATATTAAGAATATAAAGAAGGATTTATTGAGAAGGGATTTTACGGTAAATACTTTATGTATGAATAGTGATGGTAAGATACTTGATATTTTAAATGTTAAGAATGATTTGAATAATCATATACTTAGGACAGTTGGAAATCCTAGATATCGTATTAAAGAGGATTCTCTTAGAATACTTAGATGTATAAGATTTGCTACAATACTTGATTTTGATATTGAACCTAAGACTAAACATTTTTTATCTAAATATAGTTATCTTTTGAAAAGTTTATCGATGAATAGGAAAAAAGAGGAACTTGATTGTATATTTTTATCACAGAATAAGGAAAAGGGTATTAAGTTATTGATTGATTTAAGTTTAACTAATGCTTTGGATATTAATAAATTACCTAATATTAAGATATGTAATGATTTGATTGGTATTTGGTGTCAATTAGAGGTAGATGATATTTATCCATTTACTAAATTGGAAAAGAATCAGATGAAGGAATTAAGGGAATTGTTAAAGTATGATAAGCTTGATAATTATTTGTTATATGAATATGGTCCTTATCTTTGTACGGTATATGGAGAAATACGTGGTATATCTAAAAGAAAGATTAATACTATATATCAGGGATTACCTATTCATACTTCTAAGGATATTTTAATTAGGGGAAATGATATATCTGATATATTGAATAGGGAACCTGGTAAATATATTAAAGAGATACTTACTGATGTTGAAAGAAAAATATTGGATAAGAAATTAGATAATAATTATGATGATATTAAGAAGTATATACTAGATAATTATAAGTAATTATCTAGTATTTTTTTTTAATTTATACATAATAATTACTATGAAAAAAATATATTTGGTATTTATGATATTGTTACTGACTGGTTGTAGTAGTTATTATAGGAAAGAAGAGGATTATAATTATTTATCTAATAATTCTATTAGATTTATTAGAGATGATACTACTTGTTTTCTTATTAATAGGAATGATATATATTATTTATTATATTTTGATTATTTTGATAGTGATATATATAGTGATTATTATATTGATTTGAATGATATTGATAGTGGTATTGTTATAAATGACTTGGTTATTAAGAGGAATGATAAGATAGAAATAAATATTGATAATTATAATTTTTGTATATATATTAAAGAACTTGATAGGGATAATTATGGTAATTGTGATTTTTTATATTTATATAATATTGATGATGATTTTTATATTACTTTAAGTAATGATATGTATATACTTTTTTATGATAGTTATACTAGGTTTAATTATAGGTTTATGTATCATTTATCTTTAGTATGGGTTGATTCTTATACGATAGATAAATCTTCTTATTTGACTATGACTATAAGGGATAATAATTTTATTATAACAACGGATAAAATAAGAGGAAAAACTATTCACAAAAAGGGAAAATCATAGTATAATAGGCTAAAGGATGTGATAAATATATGTCTAAGAAAAGTGTATTTATATTGCTTATGGTATTTATTGTATTAATACTTGGTATATATAATTATCCTTCTATTAAGAATGATAATTATCAGAAGAAATTGATTAGTGATATATATAAGAATACTGATATTAAGGATATTGAATATTTGAATAAAGATAATAATTATTATGTTGTTAAAGATCGTGATAAGGTAATTGTACTTGATTTGAATTATGAAGAGGTATATAGTATAGATAAGAGTAAGTTAAAGGATAATGATTTGGATTTGGTTTATAGAAGAAATAATTTATATTATGAAGAAAAAATAAGAGATGGTGATAATTTGACTTATAATTTTTATAATATAGATAATAATGAATTAGCTTATCAAGTGTTATTAGGAGGTAATGATGGATAATATTGAGAAATTATTAAAAGATAGACCGATAATTGTACCTAGATATTTGTTTAATTATTATTTGAGATTGGGTATTACTGCTGAGGAATTAATAGTACTTATATTTATTATTGATAAAGGGGATAGGATTGTATATAATCCGGAAGAAATAGCTATTAATTTGGGAATGGATAAGTTTAAGGTTATGGAAATTCTTAGTAGTTTGGATGAAAAGAAGATAATATCTATTACTTTAGAGAAGAATAGTGATGGAAAGAGTGAAGAGTATATATCACTTGATTTGTTGTATAAGAAGATTGTTGGTTTGATTATTGATAATAAAAAGGAAAAGACACTGGATAATAGTGATATTTTTAGTACTTTTGAAAATGAGTTTGGTAGACCTATATCTTCGATGGAATGTCAGATTATTAAGGGATGGATTGATGATAATTTTTCTCATGAGTTAATTATGGAAGCTTTGAAGGAAGCTATTTATAATGGGGTTACTAGTCTTCGCTATATTGAAACTATTTTATATAATTGGCGTAAGAAGGGTTATAAGAGTAAAAATGATGTTATGGAAGCTAAAAATAAGGCTAGGGAAAGTAGAAAAGAGGAAACTAAGGATGTTTTCTTCTATGACTGGTTAAATGATGATTAATAGAATAATTGATTATTTAGATGAATTGTTTCCTAATCCTAGATGTGAACTTGAATATACAAAAGATTATGAATTATTGATGGCAATAGTAATGAGTGCTCAAACTACTGATAAGAGGGTAAATGAGGTAAATAGGGTATTATTTAATAGATACAAGTCTATTTATGATATTGCTAATGCTGATATTAAGGATATTGAGAAGATAATTAAGCCTATTGGTACTTATAAAAAGAAAAGTATATTTATTAAGGAAATTGCTAATAGATTGATAAATGATAATATGATGCCTATTCCTAATAATAGGGGGTATTTGGAGTCTCTTCCTGGAGTGGGTAGAAAGACGGTGAATGTTTTTTTATCTGTTATATATAATGAACCTACCATAGCGGTGGATACGCATGTTAATAGGGTTAGTAAAAGACTTGGACTAGCTAATGAAAGTGATGATGTAATTGTTGTGGAAAAGAAGCTTATGAAGAAGATTCCTGAGGATAAATGGAATAGGGTACATCATCAGCTGGTGTTTTTTGGTAGATATAAGTGTAAGGCTATTAATCCGATATGTGATGATTGTAAATTGAAGGATATATGTAAACATCGTTCATATAAAGATAGATTTTGTAAATAATAAGTAAAGAACTTAAAAATGGTTTTTACTTTTTTTCTTTTGTGGTATACTAATATGTAAGAGAGGTATTAATATGTGTGGAATTAATGGAATTATAAGTAAAGAAAAAAATAAAGATAAATTAATTAAAGAAATGAATAATAGAATTATACATCGTGGTCCGGATGCTGAAGGTATTTATGTAGATGATTATGTGGCTTTGGGACAAAGAAGATTATCTATAATTGATATAAAGGGTGGAGATCAACCTATATATAATGAAGATAAGAGTGTTTTAATTGTATATAATGGTGAAGTATATAATTATAAGGAATTAAAAGAAGAGTTGAAGGAATATAAATTTACCACTAATACTGATACTGAGGTAATACTTCATGGTTATGAAAAATGGGGTCATGAGTTACTTAATAAGCTTAGAGGTATGTTTGCTTTTGCTATTTATGATAAGAATAAAGATGAGGTTTTTATAGCTAGAGATCAATTTGGTATTAAACCTTTGTATTATTATAAGAATAATGATGTTATTTTATTTGGATCTGAGATTAAGAGTTTTTTAGCTCATCCTAAATTTATAAAGGAACTTAATAGGGAATTATTGGGACCTTATTTGACTTTTAGTTTTACTCCTACGGATGAGACGTTTTTTAGGAATGTTTATAGATTACCTGGAGGTAATTATATGACTATTAATGTTAAGAATGGTGATATTAAGATTAATAGGTATTTTAAGGTTTCTTTTTCTTCTTCTAAAGATAGTTTTGATGAGATGGTAGATAAGATATCTAATGTTATGGAAGATTCTACTAAACATCATTTGATTAGTGATGTTGAGGTCGGTTCATTTCTTTCTAGTGGTGTTGATTCTTCTTATTTGGTTAGTTTAGCTAGACCTGATAAAACTTATACTATTGGTTTTGATTTGGCTAAATATAGTGAGATTGATTATGCTAAAGATTTGACTGATAAGTTAAAGATAAAGAATATTAGTGAAAAGATATCTAAAGAGGAATATATGAAAGCTATTCCAGATGTATATTATCATATGGATGAACCTACTGCGGATGGTTGTGCTATAGCGGTATACTTTTTGTCTAGATTAGCTAGTCGTGATGTTAAGGTTGTTTTATCTGGAGAAGGTGCTGATGAGTTTTTTGGAGGGTATAATAGTTATGATGATAATTTTTATACTAAGTTACCTCTATGGTTAAGGAAATCTTTTGCTGGTATATGTAAGGTATTGCCTAAGAATAAGATTACAAGATATATTATAAGAAGAGGTAAGTCTTTAGAGGATTCTTATGTTAGTATTAATAGAACGTATTATGATGATGAACTTAAAGATGTATTGAATAGTGATAATTATATTAAGAATAGGGATATAACTAAAGATATATATGAAGAGTATAAAGATTATAATAAACTTGATAAGATGCTTGCTGTTGATATTAGATATTGGCTTAGTAATAATATTTTGACTATAGTAGATAAGATGACAATGGCTCATTCTATTGAATCTAGAGTACCTTTTACGGATATGGAAGTGTTTAAGATTTCGTCAATGTTACCTAGAAAATATAAGGTATCTGATGGTATTACTAAGGTTGCTTTAAGAAATGCCGCTAAAAGGGTTATTCCTAATGATGCTTATAAGAAGAAAAAACTTGGTTTTCCTGTACCTATAAGGGAATGGATTAGAGAAGATGATTTTTATAATGAGATTAAGAATACTTTTAATACGGATATTGCTAAAGAGTTATTTAATAATGATTATTTATTAAGAATATTAGATGAACATAAGAATATGGTAAAGGATAATTATAGGCGTATTTGGGCTGTTTATAGTTTCTTGAAATGGTATGATGAGTATTTTGTATTAAGATAGAATTTATTTTCTATCTTTTATTTTTGCTTGATATATAGTATAATGGTTAAGAAGAGGTGTGAGATGAAAAAATGGAAATTTAAAGATAATATATTATTAATAATTGCTTCACTTATATTATTATTATCTATATATTTGAAGGTTAATATATATAATTCTTCTTTTGATCAGTATATGTATAGTGTTCTTAAGATTTCTGGAGCAGGTGGACAACCAGTTAAGTTTATAAGTTATATTATTGCTTTCTTTGTTTTTGTAATAATATATGGGATATTTTTATTACCTACGATTGATTTTGATAAGAAGTTATATATAAGAAATAGTAAAAAGAAGGAAAAACAAATATTACCGATAAAAAATACTAAGAGATATAATAGAATAGTTCTTGCAATATCTATAATTTGTTTAGGAATAAGCGTTGGTTTTTTTGATTTTGCTTTTAATGGTTTAGTTAATAGTGATTTATTTAAGGATTATTATGTATCTGGTAATGATGTTAAGATAGATTTTCCTAATAAGAAGAGGAATTTGATATATATTTTTATGGAATCTACTGAAACTTCTAATGTTAGTAAAGCAAATGGTGGTACTTTTGATGTTTCTATTATGCCTAATTTAGAAGAATTGGCTTTGAATAATTTGAATTTTTCTAATACTAATTTACTTGGTGGTGCTGAGGAGTCATATGGTACTAGTTGGACAGTTGCGGCGATGATAGCACAGACTTCGGGTGTTCCTTTAAAGTTGAAAGTTGATGACTATGATAGTAATAGTACTAAATTTAGTAATATTGTTACTTTAGGTGATATTTTAAAAGATAATGGTTATAATAATTACTTGATGATAGGTTCTGATTCGGAGTTTGGTGGTAGAAAGGCTTATTTTAGTACTCATGGTTATGAGATAAGTGATTATTATACCGCTATTAAAGAAGGTAAAATAACTAGTGATTATTATAAATGGTGGGGTTATGAAGATAAGAAGTTATTTACTTATGCTAAAGAGAAGTTAATGGAAATATCTAAAGATGATGAACCGTTTAATTTGACTTTATTAACTGCTGATACTCATTTTGCTGATGGTTATTTGGATGATGATTGTGAAGAGGTATTTGATAATCATTATGCTAATTCTTTCTATTGTTCTGATAAAATGGTTAGTGATTTTATATCATGGGTTAAGGAACAAGATTTTTATGATAATACGACTATTATTATTACTGGTGATCATCCTACTATGCAGAATAATTTTTATAAGTTGGATAAAGGGTATAAGAGAACTGTATTTAATACTTTTATTAATGTATATAATGATAATAATGTAAGAAATAAGAATAGGATATTTACTACGATGGATATGTTTCCTACTACGCTTGGAGCTATGGGAGTAAATATTGAGGGTAATAGGCTTGGTATTGGTACTAATTTGTTTTCTGATTCTAAGACTTTAGCTGAAGAAATGGGTATTGATAAGCTTAATACTGAGCTTAAAAAGAATTCAGCATATTATTATCAATATATTAGAAAAAATGAAGATAAAGAAAAGAAATAGACTTGCATTTGCAAGTCTATTTTGTTAATTTATTTTTATTGTTTTTGTAATACTATTTTTATATTTTAATTTATATACAACGCTATAAGTAATAGTGGCTTCTTCTCCAGATTCTAGATTATTGATAGCATCTTCTAAATCATTTACTGTAAGTTTAGTAGTACCATTTAATTTGTATGTTATTAGTGAACTATTTGTTACATCTTCACCTTCAAAGGTTACTTTTATTCCTGAATCATTGTAAGAACCTTTATTGTAATTTGTTGTATTATCATTTAATGTTAATTCTAATTTATCACTATTTAAACTACTACCACCAGTACTATTAATTGTTGTTGAAACACCATTACTAGCATTTGCTTTGAAATTACCATATTCGGCTTTTACTACTATTTCAATATTTCCGCTAGTAGTAGGGTGGTATATGTATTCTGTTTTTTCTGTAAATGCAATTCTATCTAAGTTTCCAGAAGGTGATTTTACATATATGCCAAATCCGTTTCCTCCTAGTGTGCTGCTATTATAGTTTAGTCTTGCTTGTAAGTAATTAGCAGAACTTTTTCCAAATACGGAGTTGCTAAAATATTTTGTTAGGTAAGTTGAGCTAAGTACATCTGGCTCTTTCCAACTCCATGTTAGTTTATATCCTTCTGATGTTTTAGTACTTGATAGGTTAGTTACTTCATCTAGTTTTGCATATCTTTGCGATACTTCAGTAGGTTGTGTTCCTTTTTTAAAGTATTCGGTTATAACCATGTCACTTGGTGTATATTCACTTGGTAGTTGTGCTGGCCATGTTTCTTTTTCAACTGTAGTTGCTACTACTGATGAAGGCATTTCCCATTCTTTTGTTGTTTTTGGTATATATTTCATTACTGAACGCATAACGGCATCTTTTGGAGCACTAGCGCCACTTAGATAGTGACTACTATCGACTTTTTCATATCCATACCATAATGCTACTGAGTATTCTGGTGTGTAGGCAACAGTCCATAAGTCGTTAACGGCACTACTAGGAATTCCTAGGGCTTTTGTTGTGGCTTCCGATAAGTTTGATGTTCCTGTTTTGGCTGCTACTGTAGAACCTGCTACTTTTGCTCCACCATTGAATCCATAATCAACAGCGTATTTTAATACGTTGTTCATAAGATATGCTGTTGAATCTGACATAACTTTTTTCTTTTCTTCAGAGAAATCTACTGTTTCTCCGGTACTTCTATATTCTATTTTTGTTACAGCATGGGTTTCAATATGATATCCTCCATTAGCAAATGATGCATATGCTTCGGCCATGTCTAGTGGTGTAACGCCATATGCCATACCACCGATGGAGTAGGCTTCATTGATAACGTTATCTGCTCCGGTTTTTTCATCTTTTTTATAGTTTTCTGATTTTGTACTATATGCAACATCTAATCCTAGATTATTAACAAAGGTAACAATATTCTTTTTATCTACTTGTTGGAAAGCTTTAAGAGCTGGTATGTTTCTTGATACACTAAGTGCTTGTCTTAATGTGATTAATCCTTGATAACTACCATCCCAGTTTCCTATTTCTGGACCATTTGTATAAGTCCATGGTTCATCATTGAATAGGGTATATGTAGAGAAATCGTTATATTCCATACCTGGACCATAATCAAATATTGGTTTAGCGGTACTTCCTGGTTGTCTACGTGATTGTGTTGCGTAATTCCAATCTCCGGCATTACGATTACGACCTGCACCGATTGCTACGATTGTACCATCATTAACATTAGTAACAGCAACACCTGCTTGTACTGTATCATCAGCCCAAGTGTGATCTTCACCACTAAGTACTTTATTAATACCATCTTGAACTGTTCTATCCATAGCTGTATATATTTTCATTGATACTTGTGCTGGGTTATTACCTGTTTTATTTTCTACTTCTTCAATTACGGTATCAATGTAACCTTGATAATCACTTTGAGTACCACCACCAGCTAACATGCTTTCAACGCTAACATCTTCAGCCATTTTCTTTTCTTCTTCAGTTATGTATCCGTGTCTAACCATTAATGTTAGTACGGTATCTCTTCTTTTTGTTGCTGCTTCAGGATTTTTGTATGGATTATATCTATTAGGAGCTTGATACATGCCTGCTAATAGTGCTGCCTCTGGTAAACTTAGTTCGGAAACATTTTTACCAAAGTAATATTTACTGGCTTCTTCAACACCATAAACTGTTCCTCCTAAGCAACTGTCATTAACATACATTTCTAATATCTCATCTTTAGTATATTTTTTCTCTAAAAAGAATACTGATAAATATACATCTTGAAATTTTCTTACTATTTTCTTTATTTTATTTGTTTCAACAGTATCTTTTTTTGTTAGATTATTTTTTACTGTTTGCATTGTAAGAGTAGAAGCTCCACCGGCATCATCTTGACCTACAAGATTAAGAAGAGTTGCTTTCATAAATCTTGCCATATCAACACCATTGTGCTGGTAAAATCTTGAATCTTCAGTAGCTACAAGAGCATCTACTAGTACTTGAGGTAAATCATCAAAAGTAATGGATTCTCTTTTTTGAGCTCCTAAGGTAGCTATAACATTATTATCTTTATCATATATTACTGTTTGATCTTGATTTTTTAGTGCTTCTGGATCAAAAGAACCACTACTTATAACAATGTATAGCATAAATAGGGCTGCTGCAAAAATACAGAATATAGCAAATCCTAAAATGATAATTAAGATTTTTCTTCTTATACTTTTATCTTGAAATTTTTCTTTTCCTATTATATTATTTTTCCTTTCGGTTTTATTATTTTCTTTCTTTCTACTACTATTAGTGCTTTTTGTAGTAGTTTTTTTCTTAGGTACTTTTTTCTTTGTACCATCAGAAATAGCTTTTTTTCTATCTCTAGAACTCACAAATTCAACTTCCTTTCTTTCTCCAAAATTTCTTTTTTCAATATTCTTCTTTTTTATATTTATACTATTTGAATTGAGATATACAATTAGTAATGGTGAGATAATTAATAGTACTAATGAACCTTTTATACCAAATGTAATGATACTTAATACTGTTATAGTTATATACATAATAATAATTATTAGTATCATTTTTCTATCTCCTTGATTAGTTTATCAACTATTTTAATATAATCTAGTCTAGGAGCATATTTGATATCTAGTTTGTAGCAGTTATTTTCAAAGTAGTCAAGTGGAATAGATTTTCTTTCTGTGTTATCTACATAATTTATTAAATTATTACCTGGAATAATAAAATCTTTATGTAAATTGTTAAATCTGACAATTAAAAAGACAATTCCTTGATGCTTTATTACTTTTCTAATATATGCTAGCTGATGCTCATGAATATTACTGATTGGGAAACTAGTACTACTATTAGTTTCTTTGGCATCGAATTCGATATAATAACCTTTATATACGCCATTATAATCTAATGTTGATTGAGTTTCAAAGAATCCATCAGTAATTCGCATATCCTTATAATTGGTTTTCGTTATTCTAATAGGGGTTGGCTTTTTATAAATAAGAGCAATATCATAAGTTAGATAGTATTTATTTGTTTCATTGATATCATTCTCAAGTCCCATACCTCTATTAGCGTAAGTACTATTAAAGTTAATTTTATAACTCATGGGATACCTCCCATATAAATTATACTATAAATAAGTAAAAAAATCTACATAATTGATAAAAGATTGGAAAATTGACATTTGTTATAAAATTAAAAATAGATCACTGTAAATGATCTATTAATCTAAATCTTTAGTAAGTATACCTATATTAACTAGACCTGAAAGTAGTACTAGAATATATACTATTCTTGTTAACATACTTTCGTCTCCGAAAAGGTATTCTACTAGATTGAAATTGAAAATACCTACTAAACCCCAGTTTATACATCCTATTATACTGATAACTAGAGCTATTTTATATAATGTGTTCATTAATAATATCCTCCTTTTTATAATATTTTCTGCAGAAAATTATAAATTATTCATCATATAAGAAATTTTATTTAATATAATTTAGAGAAAGAATAAGGAAGGTGAAGAATGAAAAAAAAGTTATTGTTTTTGATAATGATAATTGGTGTATTTGCTATTAGTGGATGTGGTAAAAATAGTGAGAGTGATGCTATTAAGGATTTAACTAAAAAAATTAATGATTCTAAAGCTTATTATGTAGATGGAACATTGGAAATTGTTAATAATGAAGATGTATATACTTATAATGTTAATGTATCATATAAAGAAAAAGATAATTATAAGGTTAGTTTGGTAAATACAGTTAATAATCATGAGCAAATTATTTTACGTAACTCTGATGGTGTATATGTTGTTACTCCTAGAATTAATAAGAGTTTTAAATTTCAAAGCGATTGGCCATATAATAATTCACAAGTGTATTTATTAGGACCTTTATTAGATGATATTACTAATGATGCAAATAGGACATTTGAAAAGGTTGATGATGGTTCTAAGATTATTGTGGCCGCTAATTATCCAAATAATTCTAAATTGGTAAAACAAGAGATATTATTAGATAAGAGTAATAATATTAAAAAGGTAACTGTTTTTGATAATAATGGTACTGCGCAAATTACGATGAAATTTAATAAAATAGATTTAAATAGTAAGTTTAATGATAATTATTTTGATTTAAAACAAATAATTGATATTAAAGAAGATAATACAGATAATACTACAAATAGAGAGAACAATAGTGATGAGAATAAGAATACTACTGATAATAAAGTAGAAGATAATAGTACTACTGAAAATAATAATACTAATGTAAATGAGAATAAGAATACTAATGAGAATAAGAATGAGAATAAGAAAAGTAGTGAAACTAAGCAAACTAGTTCTATTGAGGATGTAATTTATCCAATGTATATACCTGCTAATACATATTTATCTAATAAAGAAAAGGTAAGCAAGGATGATGGTGAGAGACTTATATTAACTTTTGATGGGGATAATCCTTTTATGTTAATAGAGGAGACTGTTACTTATGAAAAAGAGCATTTGATAGTACCAACTTATGGTGAACTTGAGGTTATGGCTTCCACGGTAGCAATTGTAAATGACAATTCGGTTAATTGGATTGATAATAATATTGAATATTATGTTGTAAGTGATAAGTTATCTAAGAGTGAATTGTTAGATATTGCTAGAAGTATATCAGTATTACCAGTAAGTAAGTAGAAATACTTGCTTTTTTTCTTTTTATAAAAAATTAACTTTTATAGCGAACATATGTGCTAAAATGTGTTGACGCTGTAAAAGCAAAATGATAACATTTTATGCAGGGTGGCGAGGTTATATATAATTATTGTTTTTGTACGATAAAAAAAGGGGGTTTATATGGAAGAAAATAAATTAAGTACAATTTCAAATTTATTTGAAGGAAAAGAAATTAGAAGTATTTGGGATGGAGAAAAGGGTGACTATTATTTTAGCGTTGTAGATGTAATAGGTGCTTTGACTGATAGTAGTAATCCAAGGAAATACTGGTCTGTATTAAAAACAAGATTAAAAAAAGAAGGCAGTGAAGTGACTACAAATTGTAGTCAGTTGAAGATGTTAGCTCCTGATGGTAAAATAAGATTAAGGGATGCTATGGTAACAAAAGACATATTTAGACTTATTGAGTCTATACCTAGTCCTAAGGCTGAACCTATGAAGATGTGGTTAGCTAACTTAGGTAGTGAGAGGATTGATGAGGTATTTGATCCGGAAATAGCAATTAATCGTGCAGTTAATTATTATCGTAAAAAAGGATATTCTGATAAATGGATTGAATCTAGATTGAAGGGGATATTGAATAGAAATAAGTTGACAGATATATGGAAAAGTATGGGTATTACTCAAGATTATGAATATGGAATATTGACTAATGAAATATATAAAGAATGGTCAGGTATGAAGGCTAGTGAATATAAAGAATATAAAGGTATTAGAAAAGAATCGTTAAGAGATAATATGTCAGATATAGAGATTATATTAACTGATTTGGGTGAAGTGGCTACTAGAGAACTTGCTAAAAAGTATAATCCTTATGGCTTAGAAGAAAATAAAAAAATTGCTATAATGGGTGGTAATACTGCCAAAATAGCAAAAGATGATCTTGAAAATAAACTTGGAGATAAGGTTATAACAAACAATAATAGTCTGGGTTATGAATATATTGATGAAAATAAAAGTAATTAATTTATTTTTTTAGAATATCCATAACATGAGAAGAAGCTCCAAGTAATTCTTTTCTTTCACAAGTTTTTAGATGATAATCGAGGTAAATAGAGAAAGTTTTATCGTCCATTTTATTTATAGTGCTTCTAAGATAATCACTAGGACCATCTTGAGCTAGTATTTTAATTCTTTTAAGATTGAGTTTATTTTTATATCTATTTATGTCTTCTAATCTTACCATACTATATAGATCGTTATTTTTAGGAGTAATGTGATAAGTTTTGTTAACAAGATTATTTTCTATAGAAGATATTATGTTATTGTCTCTAAAACCATGAGTAATAATAGCGTATTCATTCATATAATAACTAATAAAAATGAGACCTCCTGTTTTTACTATTCTTTTAGTTTCACTTAGGGCTTTTAATTTTTCTTCTTCACTGATTAGGTGATACATAGGGCCAAATAATAAAGCGACATCAAAGGTATTGTCTTTGAATCTTGATAGATTAGTGGCATTACCTTGATAGGCTTTTATATTATTATTCTTTTTTTTGAGAGTCATTAGATTGTGTTTTATTAATTCTACTGCGGTAATATCATATCCTTCATCGTATAAAGTATATGAGTATTTACCTGTACCTGCTCCAATATCAATTATTTTAGGGTTATCTATTTTTTTTAAATATTTGTGAATATATTTCATAGATGTGGTATATTCTATGATACCATGTCTTCTAGTTAATCTTTTATCTTCGTTAAATTTATTATAGTATTTTATTAAGTTATCTTCGTTCATAAGTAAATCACCATAAATATAATAATATATTACTTGGAATAAAGCAATAGGTTTATTATTGTATATTTATGAATGATGTGATAGAATATTTAGAGAAAGAAGGGATACTATGATATATTTTGATAATAGTGCTACTACTTTTGTAGATGATAGGGTACTTGATACTTTTAATAAGGTTTGTAAGGATTATCCTGGTAATTCTAATTCTCTACATTCTTTAGGTATTAAATCTAAAGAACTTGAAAATTATGCTACTGATAGGATAAGTAAACTTTTAAAAGTAAAGCCTAGTGAAATAATCTATACTTCTGGTGCTAGTGAATCTAATAATACTGTTTTTAAGGGAATTGCTTCTAAATATAGAAATAGGGGTAATCATATTATTACTAGTTATTTAGAGCATTCTTCTATTATTGAGACATGTAAATATTTAGAAAAGAAAGGCTTTGTTATTGATTATGTTAAGGTTAAGTCTAATGGTATGATAGATATGGATGATTTGAAGAGACTTATTAATGATAATACTATTTTGGTGTCTATTGCTATGGTTGATAGTGAACTTGGTATTAAGCAAAATATTAAAGAGATAAGTAAGGTTGTAAGGAAATATCCTAAATGTTATTTTCATGTTGATGCTACACAGGCTATTGGTAAGGTTAATATTGATTTTAATGATATGGATTTTATGAGTATGTCTGCTCATAAGATATTTGGTATGAAGGGTATTGGATTGCTTATAAAAAGGGATAATATTGTTATTGATAATTTAATACATGGTGGAAAGAGTACTACTGATTTTCGTAGTGGTACACCTGCTTTACCTTTGATATGTAGTTTAATGAAGTCTTTGGAACTTGTTATTCCTAATGTTGATAGTAATTATGAATATGTTAGTAAAATTAATAATATTATTAAAGATAATTTAAATAAATATGATGATATACATATTAATAGTACTATAAATAGTATTCCTTATATAATTAATTTTAGTTTGAAGGGAATTAAGCCTGAAACTTTTATTCATGCTATGGAAGAAGAAGGTATTTATTTATCTACTAAAAGTGCTTGTTCTACTTCTTCTTTGTCTAATGCTATTTATTCTATATATCATGATAATGATATTGCTTCTTCTAGTATTAGAATTAGTTTATCTTGCAAGAATACAGAAGATGAGGCACGTAAATTTAATGAGATATTTGATAAAGTATATGATAAACTTAGTTTAAAATAGTTATGATTATTACATAATGTTAATGCTTAACAATATGTTAAATAATGCTATAATACTTAGCCAAGGAGATTTTTATGAAAAAAAGAAAGATAATATTAGTTATTAGTTTATTTGTTTTATTTGTTATTATGGTAATGGTATATTTGTTTTATAATAAGAATGATAAGAAAATTGATTTTGATGTTGAGAGAAATAATAATGTTACTAATCCTACTGATTATAGTAAAGAAATAAATGAGTTAAAGGAAAAGTATAATAATGATGATGTGGTAGGTATTTTATCTTTTGATAATACGGATTATAGTGCTCCTATTATGCAGGGGGAAGATAATGAGTATTATTTGAATCATACACCTGATAAAGAAGATAATTATATGGGATCTATTTATTTGGATTATAGGGTTGATATAGATAATAGTAAAAAGCTTTTGATATTTGGTCATAATTCTTCACGTGTAGATATGCCTTTTAAGATATTAGAGAATTATTATGATAAGAATTATTATGATGATCATAAATATATTTATGTTACTACAAATAATGTTAAGAAGAAATATGAGATATTTTCGGTATTTGTGGAGTATAGTGATTTTACTTATATGAATATTAACTTTGCTAATGATAGTGATTATTTGGAACATTTGAATAAACTTAAGAGTAAGTCGATGTATGATACTAATGTAGATGTTAGTGCTGATGATGAGATTTTATTACTTCAGACTTGTAGTACACATAGTTATTATGCTAAGTATGATAAGAAGTATTTATTAGTAATAGGAAAAAGGGTATAAAAAATATGATTATTTTGATATAATCATATTTTTTTGGTATATTTTCCAAATTTTGGTTTTTTTCTAAGAAAGTTTGTTATTAATTCTTTTACCTCTTCATATCTATTATTAATAAATAAATCATGAGTAAGTGTTTTGATTTCTACTAGGGTAACGCTTTTTGCTGCTATAGTATTATATACATATAATACGGAATCTTTTGGTACAATGTCATCTTTATCTCCATGTATTATTAGTGTTGGGCAGGTTATATTTTTTACATCACCTGTGTGTTCTTCTACTAAAAGCATGAATTCTCTAATGGTTGGTATTGGTATTTTGAAGAATCTGGATAATACTTCTTCTGGTTTATAGTTTTTAAATAATTTGGGTAATTTTTTTATGCTTTTTGCTACGTCTACTTTGTCACCATTAAAGGCTAAGTAATGAAAAGCTGGGGCTGCTAAAACTAACTTTGTTACTTCTTTATATTTACTTGCTAAGTAAGAAGCTATAACTCCTCCCATACTATGGCCGATAATATATATTTCACGGTAACCATTATTGATTATTTTTTCTATTTCTTCTTCGGCTTTATTTATCCAATCATTTCTTGTTACTTTATCTATTATCATTTTTTCATGACCTGGTAGGGTAAATGTATATACATCAAAATTGCTATATAGTTCTAAGTCATTTCCTATTTCTCCATAGTCATAATTGCCTCCGGCAAAGCCATGTATTAATAGTATTGCTTTTCTGAAATATTTTAAATTCATATTTATCATTCTCCTTTTCTTTATTTTATCATAAATATATTAAAAAAATATAATATTTTAATATATTTAATGTAAAAATATAGAAAAATATCTAAAAATGTACATTTTTTGATACTAAAAATGGCAAAAAAGGTACAAGGATATTGCAAAAATATATTTTTTTAACTTTAATTATTTTATTTACAAATAAATAAATATCATATATAATTATATAGGAAATAGGTGATATAATGAAGAAAATATTATTATGCATTATGGATGGTATAGGGTTATCTAAAGAAAAGAAATATAATGCTGTGTATAATGCTAAAACACCAGTACTTGATTATTTATGGGATCATTATCCTAGTGCTACTTTGATTGCTTCTGGTGAGAGTGTTGGACTTCCTAGTGGTCAAATGGGTAATAGTGAAGTTGGTCATACTAATATTGGAGCTGGTAGACTAGTATATCAATCGTTAGAACTAATAAATAGCAAAATAAAAGATGGGTCTTTTTATAGTAATGATGAATTTTTAAAAGTTATTAGACATGTTAAAGATAATAATTCTAAGTTACATTTAATTGGTTTATTATCTGATGGTGGGGTACATTCTCATATTAATCATTTATTTGCTTTACTTGATTTATGTAAAAAAGAAAATGTTAAAAATGTATATGTTCATGTATTTACTGATGGCAGGGATGTTAGTCCTACTAGTGGTATTAAATATATTGAAGCGTTAGAGAAAAAGATGAAGAGTTTAAAACTTGGTAAGATTGCTTCTATTAGTGGTAGATATTATGGTATGGATAGGGATAATAGATTTGATAGGGTTAAAAAGAGCTATGATGTTATGACTAAACCTTCTTTAGTAGTAGATGTTAAAAAAGTATGGAAAAGTAGTCAAAAAAATAAGATAACAGATGAATTTATTGTACCTACTGCTACTATAGAAAATGGGCTTATAGAAGATAATGATGGTATTATATTTTTTAATTTTAGACCTGATAGATTAAGAGAATTAGCTAGTGCGTTTACTAATGATAAATATGAATGTTTTGATAGATGTAAGATTAATAATCTTAAGGTTGTTAGTATGATGCATGTTACTGATACGGTGCTTTGTCCTTATGCTTTTGAACTTCCTAAAATTAAAAATACTTTAGGAGAATATATATCAAAAAAGGGATTTACTCAATTACGAATTGCTGAAACTGAGAAATATGCTCATGTTACTTATTTTTTTGATGGTGGTATTGATAAAGTGTATGATAATGAAAAAAGAATATTAATACCTAGTCCTAAAGTAGCTACTTATGATAGAGAACCAGAAATGAGTGCTAATATGATTACTGCTTCTTTGGTAAGAGAAATTACTAGTAATAGGGAGGATTTGGTTGTACTTAATTTTGCTAATGGTGATATGGTTGGTCATACTGGTGATTATGATGTGGCTATTAAGGCTGTAGAGACTGTTGATGAATGTATTGGTAAGATATTAAAAAATATTTCTCTTGAGGAATATACTATGATAATAATAGCGGATCATGGTAATTGTGAGGTTATGAGAAATAAAGATGGTAGTATTAATACTAGTCATACGACTAATTTGGTACCTTTTATTGTTCTTGATAAGAAGGTTAAATTATTAGATGGTAAGCTTGGTGATGTTGCTCCGACAATATTATATTTGATGGGACTTGATATTCCTAGTGAAATGACTGGTAATATACTAATAAAAAATAGGAAGAAGAAATAATTGGAGGAGTAAGAAATGATTAATTTGTTAAATAATCCAACTTTTGATAATGAGAGAAATGTTCTTAATGCTGATTTGTTTGTTAGTAATTTACATAATACTCTTAAGGCTTTTGGTTTTAATCCTAAAGTTACGTATAATGTTTATCGTTTAGTAACTATATATCGTATTAGTTGGAATGATGATAAGGATTATAATGATATTATAGAATATAATAAGGAGATTGCTTTAGCTTTAGGAGTACCTAAAGAAGAATTAAAGATAGATAGAATTAGTGATAATGAAATAGAGATTAAAGTTCTTAATATGAAAAGGGATATTCTTACTTTAAAGGAATTATTATCTATGTATAAGAAAGATGATAAATTTAAGGTAGCTTTAGGTTTAGATGAAGAAGATAGGGTTATTATTTTTGATTTTGATAAGGATAAGAATCTTTTGGTTACTGGTACTAGTGGCAGCGGTAAGACTAATTTATTTAGAAATATTATTATGAATGTTCTTATTAATTATACTGATACTAAGATTATTATACTTGATACACAAAGTATTAATTATAATGATTTTGCTAATGTATGTGAGGTTGTTAATGGGAAAGATGATGTTATTAAGAAGATTAAGTTATTAAGAAGAGAATTTGAAGAAAGAGTAAAGAATGGTAATAGGGAGAGAATACTAGTATTTATAGATGAGATATATGAAATATTAGAAATGGATAATAGTGTTGATGAGGATATTAATTATTTATTATCACTTGGAGATAAATGTAATATTCATTTGATTGTGTCTACTGATACTTTATCTAATGATGATATTGTTAGGATATTTACTAATAATAATACTTGTAAGATTAGTTTTTATATGACTACTAGAGGGGAATATAATATATTTTTATCTAATATTGTTAATGAATCACTTAATAATGATGGAATGTATTTGGATAGTGATAAGAATTTATCTAGAGTTATTATTCCTTTAATAGGGGATGATGAGATAGAGAGAGTTGTTAAATATTTAAACAATAAATAATTTGTATACAAAAAGGAGTAGTACTTATGAGAAGAAAAAGGGATGGAATTGATAAAGAAAAGAAAAGGGATAATATTTTTACTATTATTCTTAGTATATGTGATGTTATTGCAGTTATAGTACTTTTTCTTTTATATGGTCCTTATAATAACTTTAGAGACTGGCTTGTTACTACCGCTATGAGTACAATGAGGCATCAGTATATTGCTAGAACTTTTTATAATGATGAGACTATTAATAAGATTTTAGAAAGACATAGTATGATAGAACCTGATGGAAATACTGATACTAGTTTAATTCTTGAAGAAGATAATAATTATAAAGATAAATATGATAAGGAAATATTAGATAGAAATAAAAATGATATTTATAAATTAATAGAAATAGAAGAAAATGGTTATAGGGGATATCTTGTAGCAATATATGATCCTTCTAAAATTAAAGTTACTTATAGTAGATATTTGGGTAGTGATGGTGAATATTTAGTTGATATGGCTAAGAGAGAAAATGCTGTTGTTGCTATAAATGGTGGTGGCTTTTTGGATGCTGAAGGATTGGGTAGTGGTGGACAACCTATGGGAGCTATTATATCTGGAGGTAAGATAATTAGTAATTATGGTACTAGTCAATATGGTGGCGGTATAGTTGGATTTACTAATGATAATAAGTTATATCTTGGTAAGATAAGTGCTAATGAAGCTATTAATATGGGAATAAGAGATGCTGTAGAATTTGGACCATTTTTAATAGTTAATGGGAAGAGTGCTTTTATTAATGGTAATGGTGGATATGGTACTCATCCTAGAAGTGCTATTGCTCAAAGGCAAGATGGTATAGTGTTATTTTTAGTAATTGATGGTAGAAGTTTAAAAAGTAAAGGTGCTGATATGAACGACTTAGTAGATATCTTACTTAGATATCATGCTTATAATGCTGCTAATCTAGATGGTGGTAATTCTAGTGCTTTAGTTATAAATAATGAATTAATAAATCATCCTATAAATTGGGATAACATGGAAAAGACAAGACCGATACCTGATGGATTTATTGTTACAGAATAAAATAAATAATGAAAGAAACATTTATTGTTTCTTTTTCTTTTGTTGGTATTGTAATGTTCAAAATATTATGTTATAATCTAATTATGAACAAAATAGTTCAAGAAGGAGAGAAGATTGATGAAGAAAAAAATAATATTTTTAGGATTAACCTTAATGTTATTGTTAACGGGGTGTGGTTCAAATAAAGATAGAGTAGTAATATATAGCTCTATGGAAGAAGAAAGAAATCAGGATTTAAAGAAAATGGTAAAAGAAGAATTTCCTGATATGGATGTTGTAGTGCAATATATGGCTACAGGAAATTGTGCTGCTAAAATTAAAAATGAAGGCACAAAAGTAGAGGCAGATATAGTATTGGATTTGGAGACAGCTCATATGAAAGATGTCAAAGATAATTTTGCAGATTTATCTGATTTTGATACTAGTATTTATTTAGATGGTGTAAATAATGATAGTAATTATTTGACTTGGACTAAATATACTATGAATTTAATCATTGATAATAAATATTTTAAAGAACATAAGTTAAATATTCCTAAAACATATGATGACTTATTAAAGCCAGAATATAAAGGATTAATAGCAATGCCTGATCCAAAAACTTCAGGTACTGGATATGGTTTTTATTTGAATGTTGTAAATATTATGGGAGAGGATAAAGCAATAGAATATTTTAAAAAATTAAAAGAGAATATGAGAGAATATACAACTTCTGGATCAGGACCTACTAATTTATTAAAACAAGGAGAAATAGCTATTGCTATGGGAATGACATCACAAGGTGTACATGCAATTAATGAAGGATATGATTTTAAGATTGTTTCGTTAGATACTGGGTCTCCATATAATACTACATCATTTGGTATTATTAAGGGTAAAGAGACAAACGAAAATGTAAGAAAAGTATTTCAATGGTTGATTAATGATTTTGGTAAATATGATAAAGAACATTATCTTCCAGATATAATATTAAAGGATCAAGATAATAAGGTAGAAAATTATCCTACTGATTTGGTTGATGCTGATATGACTGGAATAGATAGTATAGAGACAAAAGATAAGTTAACAGAGAAGTGGGGAGAAGTAAATGGTTAATCTTAAGATAAATAACCTTACTAAAGTATATAATGATAAAACTGTATTAAATAATATTAGTTTTGAAGTTAATGATGGTGAGTTTTTATCGATATTAGGACCTTCCGGATGCGGTAAAACAACATTACTAAAGATTTTAATTGGTATAGAAAGTCCTACGAGTGGTGAAATTATTAAGAATGAGAAGGATATTACAAATTTAGATCCTTCTAAAAGAGGAATGGGTATAGTTTTTCAGAACTATGCTCTATTCCCTAATATGAATGTTTTAGATAATGTTATGTATGCTTTAAATTTAAAGTTAAAAAACAAGGATAAGGCTAAGAAGGAAGCCATGAAAGTATTAAACGTAGTAAATATGGATGAACATATAAATAAATATCCACATGAATTATCAGGTGGACAGCAACAAAGGGTTGCAATAGCAAGAACGCTTTCTTTAAAACCAGATATAATTTTATTTGATGAACCAATGAGTGCTTTAGATGCTGATAATAGATTAATATTAAGAAAAGAATTGAAGGCTCTTCAGAAGGAATTTAAGACTACTATGATATATATAACTCATGATCAGGAAGAAGCTTTTTCTCTATCAGATAGAGTAATGGTTATGCATGATGGAAATATTGAACAAATAGATGTTCCTAATAAGATATTTAATCATCCTAAAAATGATTATGTTAGAAACTTTGTTACTAATCATCTAAAAGAGAAAGTATCATCAATAGAAAAATGTACAGGAATTGATTTGTAATGAAAAAGAAAAGTAAAATAAGTATATTGATTTTTATATTTTTATTAGTAACAGTTTTTTATCCACTACTAGAAATGTTAATTAGGGTAGAATGGTCTGATTTTGGATCGTTGGTTTCGTCTTTTGCTTTTAAAGAAGCATTATCTAATTCATTAATAGTAACTAGTATATCTACTATAGTATCAATATTGATAGCTTTTTTCTTGGCTTTTACATTAAATAGAACTAATATAAAACATAAAGCTATATTAAAATTATTGCTTACAGTACCCATGCTTATACCATCTATATCTCATGGACTTGGATTAATAAATTTATTTGGTGCTAATGGTATAATATCAAAGTCATTAGGCTTTAATATCATTGGAAGTTATGGAATTATACTTGGTTCTATTATGTATTCTTTCCCAGTAGCTTTTTTGATGTTAGATGATGGCTTTAATTATATTGATAATAATATGTATAGTACTGCTAAAGTACTCGGAATGAATAAATGGCAAACATTTAAGAAGGTAACTTTATGTTATTTGAAAAAGCCATTATTATCTGCTATATTTGCGGTATTTACAATGATATTTACTGATTATGGTGTGCCTTTAGCGGTAGGGGGAAAGTTTATTACATTACCTGTATTTTTATATAAAGAGGTAATAGGATTACTTGATTATTCTAAAGGAACAATGATAGGATTATTTTTACTTATTCCTGCTATTATATCATTTTTGTTTGATAATTTTTCTAAGGATTATAGTAGTGGTGAGTTTGAAGGTAAGGAATATAAAATTAGTTCTAATAAAAAGAGGGATGTAATATTAACTATATTTGTTTATTTGATAATTGCTTTTATATTTTTAATATTAGGTTCGTTTATTTATTATGCCTTTGTAAATAATCCTGTAATTGATAATACTTTGTCATTTAAACATTTTGAATATATTATAGATAATAATATTGGTAAATATATATTTAATTCTTTATTTATATCTATTTTAGTATCCATATTTGGAACATTTATAGCATATTTTGCTGCTTATACTACTGCTAGAATAAAGGGAAAATCAGCAAAAGTAATACATGTATTGACAATAATATCTTTAGCAATACCAGGAATCGTATTAGGGTTATCGTATTCAATAGGTTTTAGGAATAGTTTTATATATAATACATTTATAATTATGGTTATAGTAAATATTATTCATTTTATTGCTTCACCATATTTAATGGCATATAATGCTCTAGAGAAGGTTAATCCTAATTATGAGGTTGTTGCTAAAACATGTAATATTAGTATATTTAGGATAATAATTGATGTAATAATACCATGTACAAAGAAGACAATAAGAGAAATGCTTACTTATTTCTTTGTTAATTCTATGGTAACTATATCTGCTATTACGTTTTTATTTAATACTAAAACAATGCCATTATCGTTACTTATAAATAATTATGAAGGAAATATGATGCTTGGAGAGGCTGCTATTATATCATTAATTATATTATTTTTTAATGTAATAGCAAAAGGTATAATATATATAATAAATAGAAAAGAAAGTAGGAGAAGTATAAATGGATATAACATATAATGAGTTTGAAATATTAACATGTGTTGAAAAAGAAAAAAGGAAATTATCGCAAAGAGAATTATCAAAATTAACAGATTTATCTTTAGGTACTGTAAATAAAGTAATAATAGATCTTCAAAATAGGGGATTAATTGATGAAAATAATTTGATAAGTGAAGATGGATTGCATTTATTAGAGCCGTATAGGGTAAAAAGGGCTATCTTTTTAGCGGCTGGTTTTGGTTCTAGGATGGTACCTATAACTTTAAATACACCTAAACCAATGGTATTAGTAAATGGAAAGAGAATAATAGAAACTTTGCTTGATGCTGTGGTAAGAGCTGAAATAGAAGAAATAATAATTGTAACAGGATATTTGGGAGAACAATTTGAAGTGTTATTAAAAAAATATCCAAATATAAAATTTGTATATAATGATAAATATAATGAAATGAATAATATTTCTTCTGCATATATGGTAAAGGATAAGTTTAAAAATAGTTATGTATTGGAATCTGATTTAGTATTATATAATCCTGATATTATAAGAAAATATGAATATTATTCTAATTTTTTAGGTAAGAAAGTAGACGTAACTGATGATTGGTGCTTTGAAAGTAAAAATGGTATTATTACTAAAGAAAAATTAGGAGGATATAACTGCTATCAAATGTATGGAATATCATATTATAATGAAGATGATGGTAAGAAGATAGAAAGTGATATTGATAAAGTATTTAATATGCCTGGTGGAAAAGAAAAATATTGGGAACAAGTGATTTTAGATGTATGTAAGAATAATTATAAAATACATGTAAGAGAATGTCATGATGGAGATATTATTGAAATAGATACATTTAATGAACTAAAACAAATAGATAAAAGTTATGATTGCTATAAAAAGGTAAGGAAGTGATTTTATGCAAGCAATAATGTTGGCAGCTGGTAAAGGATCTAGATTAGGAAAATACACTAAGAACAATACTAAATGTATGCTTGATGTACATGGAGAAACATTGCTAGAAAGAGCAATAGATGCTTTGTTAGAAGCTGGTATTAAAGATTTTATCTTGGTACTTGGATATAAGAAAGATAATGTAAAAAAATTTATTAAAGAAAAAGAGTTAGATAAGAAGATTAATATTACTTATGTTGATAATGATGTGTATGATACTACTAATAATATTTATTCACTTTATTTGGCTAAAGATTATCTTATACAAGATGATACTATATTATTGGAGTCTGATTTAATATATGATAAGTCTATAATTAAGAAGTTAGTTAATTCTAAATATGAGAGTGCTGCTTTAATAGCTAAATATGAGGAATGGATGGATGGAACAGTAGTAAAATTAAATGATGATAATACTATTAATTCCTTTGTAGAAAGAAAAGATTTTAATTATGATGATGTTGATAGTTATTATAAAACAGTTAATATCTATAAATTTAGTAAAGAATTTTCTGAAAGATTTTATCTTCCGTTTTTAGAGTCATATATTAAGGCATATGGTAATAATGATTATTATGAGTTAGTACTTAAAGTAATTACTGAACTTAAGGATACTAATTTATATGGTCTTCCACTTACTAATGAACTTTGGTATGAAATAGATGATTGTCAAGATTATGATATTGTTAAAGCTATGTTTGCCCCTAGTACACATGAAAGATTAGAATTATTTCATAAGAGATTTGGTGGTTATTGGAGATTTGGTAATATTAAGGATTATTGTTATTTAGTTAATCCATATTTTCCTACAGAAGCTATGATTAATAAAATGAAATATTTTTATGATAAGTTATTATTTAATTATCCTTCTGGACAAAGTATTGAAAGAATTTGTGCTTGTAGAATGTTTGATAATGTAAGTGATGATAATATTTTAATAGGAAATGGTGCTGCTGAACTTATTAATAATTTGAAATATATAGTAGGTAAGAAAATTGCTCTTACTATACCGTCATTTAATGAATATGTTAGATGTTTTCCAAATAGTGAGATTACTTATATAAATAGTAAAGATGATAATTATCGTTTATCATTAAATAAATTAAAAGAAACATTAAATAAAGTTGATACATTAATTGTTATTTCTCCTGATAATCCTAGTGGTTCTCATTTGAAATATGGTGAGGTTATAGAATTATTAGATATGGCTAAAGAAATGGATAAGCAAGTAATATTTGATGAATCATTTATTGATTTTGCTAATGATAGTTATACTTTAATAAATGATGATATATTAAATAAATATCCTAATTTAATTGTTATTAAGAGTATAAGTAAATCATATGGTGTACCTGGATTAAGACTTGGTGTGCTTGCTAGTGGTAATTATGAATATCTTGATATTATTAATAGAAATATGCCAGTATGGAATATTAATTCTTTTGCAGAGTATTTCTTACAAATATTTTTGATATATAAAAAAGATTATGTATATGGATGTAGTAAAATAAAAGAGGAAAGAAATAGATTTTATAATGAGTTAATTAAAATTAGTGAATTAGATGTTTATGATTCAGAAGCTAATTATTTTATGATTAAGTTAAATAAGAGTACCGCTAATGAAATTGCTGAATATTTATTAGATAATAATAAAATTCTTATTAAAGTATTAAATGGTAAGAATGGATTTGATGATAAGGAATATATAAGAATAGCTGTTAAAACGAAAGAAGAAAATGACTATTTTATTCAAAGTATTAAAGAATATTACGATAAAAAGTAATATTCTTTTTATATACCTTGATAATGCTAAGAAAATATTGTATAATTATTTATGATAGCAGAGGGTGAGTAGTTATGAGAAATAGGAATAGCAGTTTTGAACTTATGAGAATTGTTTCTATGATTTTTATAGTTATTGGTCATACTCTTTCTTGGGGTGGAGTAACTGATTCTGCTAATGATTTTTTAAAATTAATTATATATATTATATATGCATTGATAGTGGTTCATGTTAATTCATTTGTTCTCTTAACTGGATATTATCAGGTTCAATCAAAATTTAAGATTAAAAAGGTGATAAATATTTTAATCTTAATGCTTTTTTATCGCATTTTTTGCTTAATTATAGCAATAAATTTAGATTGGATACAATATGTAGGTATAAAAGATTTAATATTAAAAATTTTACCATTATCTAATTTTAGTTACTGATATTTAAATGTTTATATTGTTTTATATTTAATTTCACCTTATCTTAACGTTTTCGTTAACAATACTAGTAAAAAGAAATATGGTATACTTTTAATAATATTATTTATATTTTGTTCAATAATTACTAGAACAACAATGCAAGAATTTATTGCTAATGAAGATGGTTATTCTTTAATACATTTTATATTTATGTATTTAGTGGGTGGATATTTAAGAAAATATGATGGTACAATTAATTTTAAAGTATTAAACAAAAAAATAACGACTATGGATAAGTCTAGTATTTTTTTGATAATTTATTTCATTATTGGAATAATAAAGTTTTTATTTAATTATTTAGGAATTAATAATAACATTTTGCCTGAATTTGTGAATATTAGGCTCAAATATTCATTTGATAGATTGATATATGATGATCCATTGGTAATATTACAATCAATTTCATATTTTTTATTTTTTAAAAACTTAAAAATAAAAAGTAGTGCTATAAATACATTATCGTTAGCTACAAATGAAGTATATTTATTTCACATGAATCAAAGCTTTAGAAAAAATTTATATTTGATGCTAGGACTTAATTTGAGTAATTACACAATAAAAAATGTTCCTAAAATTATTTGGGTTGTTATGCAAATATATTTTATTGGTATTATAATATTTTTTGTCAGGACATTTATTATTAAAACTATATCTGATAACAAATATATTATGAAAGTGAAAGAAAAAGTTGAAAAAAAGTGTAATATATTTGATGAAATGATGAATACTTAATTTAAGTAGAATACTTTATAAAATAAAAAAAATATGATAAAATAATAATAGTTTGTGGAGTGATATTATGGAGAAGAAAAACACATTATTTAAAAATACAATATATAAATCAATTTTAAGTATGGTTAATATAGTTATTCCTTTGATAATAGGTCCGTATATAACTAGATTACTTGATGTTGAATTATATGGAATATATAATAAGACATTTTCTGTATTTCAATTTTTCTTAGCGTTTGCATCGTTTGGAGTATATAATTTTGGAGTTAGGGAAATTAGCAAAATTAGAAATGATAAGAAAAAAGTATCACAATTGTTTACTAATCTTTTTGTTATATCTTTAATTTCAAATTTGTTTGTTTTAGTTATATATATAATTTATGCTTTATTAACATCTAGTGGAATAACTACTACTATTTATATGATATTTATTATTCAGTTTGCGGCTAATATAGTTTATGTTGAATTTGTTAATGAGGCACTCGAAAATTATAAGTTTATAACTGTGAAATCTGTTATAGTTAAAATAATATATTTTATTTCATTATTATTATTTTTATCAAAACCTGATGATATTATAATTTATGCTGTGATTGTTTCTTTAACTGTATTATTAAATAACATTATTAGCTTTATTTATGCTAAAAGAAAAATTAGTTTTGATTTTTGTAGTATAGAAATAAAAAAATATTTAAAGCCTTTAATTGCTGTTCTTGTTATAACAAACGTCGATCTTTTATACAGCCAATTAGATAGAGTTATGTTAGGAGAGTATGTAAGCAATGTATCCGTAACTATGTACTATATACCTTATTATATCGTTTCTACTTTGGCTGCTATACCTTATTCAATAATAAATGTATCCATTCCTAGATTGTCTTATATATTAAAAAATGAAAGTAAAGAAAAGTACGAAGAAAAATTAAACAATTCTCTTTCTTCATTAATGTTTATAATAGTACCAATGTGTTTAGGAATATTTGTTGTTGCAAAGGAAGTAATATTTATTTATGCAGGAAAAAAATATATGGCTGCTGTAGTACCACTTATGATTGCTTGTATTACTAGAATATTTATTAGTTTAGAATCGGTTATGAATAACTTGGTAATGTATCCTAATGATAAAGAAAATAGGATACTTAAAGTATCACTTTGTTGTGGACTTCTAAATTTATTAATGAATTATATATTAGTTTATTTTAAAATATTAAATCCATCTACTGCGCTAATTACTACTGGATTTTCTGAAATAATAGTTTTAATATGGCATTATCTATATGCAAAAAGAAATATGAAAATAAAAGTTGAAATTTTATCAAAAAAGAATATTACTTATTTTGCTTTGGGAATTTTATTTATTCCGATTTCTTTAATAATTAGAAAATTGAATTTAGGATTCATATTAACTTTATTATTAATAATATTAATATGTAGTTTTATGTATTTTATAGTTCTTTATATAAAGAAAGACACTAATTTATTATTTATTTTAGATAAATTTAAAAGAAAATTGAAAGTAGGGAAGAAGTAAAATGAAAAGAATTATAGTACCAATGGGTTATATGGGTAGTGGCTCATCCGCTATTACGGATTTAATTTCCGAATTTAAAGATTGCCAGAATGAATATAAGAGCTATGAATATGTACTTTTACATTGTCCAAATGGTTTATTTGATTTGGAAGATAAATTATTAATTGGTAATAATGCTATTAGAAGTGATGAGGCGATTCGTAGCTTTGAAACTCAGATGAATAAATTATATAATAAGAAATTTTGGTGGGTAGGTAATTATCAAAAAATAATTAGTCCAAATTTTATGAAAATGACAGAAGAATATATAGGACGTATTCAACAGTTTAATTTTCCTGGATATTGGTATACACATGAAGAAGTAAATACTAAGATGTTTTTAAAATTATTGATAAGAAAACCGATTAAAATACTAACTGGTAATAAAGTCAAATTTAATAAAGTTTTAAAGTATTCTGATGGTATGAGAATATCATATATAACTTCAGAAAAATTTTATGAAGAGTCTCATAAATATATTTATGATATAATTGATGTAGTGTCAAAAGGAAAAGAAAATATAATATTAGATCAATTTTTATTACCATTTAATTTATTTAGAGTAGATAATTATTTTGATGATAGATTAAAAGCTATAGTAGTAGAAAGGGATCCTAGAGATGTATTTATAATTAATAAATATATTTGGCAAAAGAAACAAATTTGTGTACCTTTTCCACTTGATGTAAATGAGTTTTGTTCTTTTTATAAGAAAATGAGAGAAAGTGAAAAAGAATGTAATTCTAACAAAGTATTAAGAATTAGATTTGAAGATTTAATATATAATTATGATGATGAAGTAAAGAGAATAACAAAATTTTTAGGATTTACTAGTAAAGATCATATAAACAAGAAATCAAGATTTGATCCTGATATATCAATAAAAAATACGCAATTATTTAGAAAAAAAGAATATCAAGAAGAAAGTAAGATAATTGAAAGAGAATTGGAAAAGTATTTATATAATTTTCCTTATGAAATAAATAATGATGTTAAAGAAACTGTAGAATTTGAGTAGGTGCAAAAGATGAAACTAGAAAAAGATTATAAAAGAAAGTTACAATTAAAAATATTAGATATTGTTAAAGATATAGACGATGTGTGTAAAAAGAATAATATAGAATATTATATTTTATATGGTTCAGCACTTGGAGCTATAAGACATAAAGGCTTTATTCCTTGGGATGATGATTTTGATATAGGAATGACGTATGATAACTATGTTAAGTTTTTAGAAGTTTGTGAACAGCAACTTGATAAAAATAAATATTATGTACAAACACCTGATAAAGAAGAAGATTATTATTTATCTTTTTCAAAAATAAGGGATATAACTACTACTTTGATTGAGGAAGGTAATAAGGATATTGATATAGTTCGTTCCATATATGTTGATGTTTTTCCTATAGTTGGTTGTCCCGATAATAAATTTAAGGAAGAAATTTTAAAAATAAATAGAGCATTTATGTTATCTGCTAATAAAAATATTATTAATAATAAAGTACTTAAGGGTATATTTAATGTTATTTTGAAAATTTTTGGAAGAAAGAGAATACTTAAATATACGACTAAAAGATGTTTTAAATATGATTGTAATAGTAGTAAGTATTGGGTTTCAATTGCTGATGGGGATAGTTTTGAACAAAATAAATTAGAAAAAAGTGTATATGGAAAACCTAGATATATTGATTTTGAGGATACTAAGTTGCCTGTTCCGGAAAAAACCGATGAATATTTAAGAAATATTTATGGAAACTATATGGAAATACCTTCTAAAGAACAAATAAAGGCTAGAGAACATACACCTTATTTTCTTGATTTTAATTTGCCATATAAAAAGTCTACATTTTATTCTGATAATAAAAAAAAGTTATTATTTATAATCTGGTCATTTAGTTATGGTGGCGGTGCTGAAAAAATACTTGCTAATATAGTTAATAATATTGATTCAAATAAGTATAAAATAGATATAATTGAATATTGGAATGCTAATATAAAGAGAGAATATGTTAATGATGGAATAACTATATTACCGCCTATTATTAATGTTCAAAAAGATAGTAAAATTAAAAAAGTTCTATATAAAATTATTCTTGAAACGTTTCCAAATATATTAAGAAGAAAATATATAAGAGAAAATTATGATGTTGAAATATCTTTTAATTATATGATTCCAACATTTCTTCTTAGCAAGAAATGTAAAACTATTTCTTGGATTCATGGTGATGTTTATGATTTACAAAAGAACAAGAGAAATTATTTATTACAAAGGAAAAGTTTTAAATATGTTGATAAGATTGTTGCAATATCAAACAATACTTATAATTCTTTAATAGATGTTTATCCAGAGTACTCTAATAAGGTTATTTTAATAAACAATGGTTTTAATACCAAAGAAATTATACAAAAGTCAAAAGAAATTAAGTTATCAAAATCAAAAGTTCCTTCTTTATTGTTTATAAATAGATTTGATGAAAATAAGAATCCAATTTTTGCAGTTGAAGTAGCAAAAATTTTAAAAGAAGATAATATTAATTTTAAATTATATTTTGTTGGAAAAGGTGATTTAGATACTAAAATTAATGAAAAAATAAAGGAATATAATCTTGGTAGCGAAGTTGAAATACTCGGATATAAGAAAAATCCATATCCTTATATAAGAAATAGCGATATCGTTTTAGGATGCTCAAAAAGTGAAGGCTTTCCTACTATTTTTGTTGAAGCTATTACGTTAGGTAAACCATTTGTTACCACTAATGTTGGAGGGGCTGCTGAAATTTCTGATAATCAAAAATGTGGTCTTATAGCGGATAATATTAATGATTATGTAAATGATATAAAAATTTTAATAAATGATAAAAATGAATATAAAAAACTTAGTGAATATGGAAAAAAATATGTAGAAACATTTTCAATAGAAAAACAAATTCAAAAGATTGATAAATTAATTGAAGGATTGGTTGGTGTGAATGAAGATGAATAAATATAAAGTTAGTATTATAATACCAGTATATGGAGTAGAAAAGTATATTTCAAAATGTTTGGAGAGTTTAGTAAACCAAACATTAAATGATATAGAAATAATTGTTGTAAATGATGGTACAAAAGATAATAGTCAAAAGATAATAGATAAATATGTAAAAAAATATCCTGATAAAGTTAAATCTTTTATTAAAGAAAATGGTGGACAAGGATCTGCTAGAAACTATGGTTTGAAACAAGCTAATGGCGATTATATTGGATATGTTGATTCTGATGACTATGTTGAATTAGAAATGTATGAAAAATTATATAATAAGGCAATAAGTGATAATTTAGATATTGCTATATGTGGTAATTATAATGTTAGTGAAGATTATAAAAATAAAAAAGTAGATTTAGAGTTTATAAAATTTGAAGATAATAAAATTAATGCTCTTTTTGGAAAAAAAGCTGTATGGAATAAGATATATAAAAAGAGTATAGTGGAAAAATTAGAATTTAGAAGTAAAGTTTGGTATGAAGATTTTGATTTTTCTATAAAAGCAATATGTGGTGCAAAAAAAATTGGATATGTTAATGAACCATTATATGATTATTTATTAAGAGAAGGATCTACTATGAATAATTCTAATGTTATAAGAAATTTAGAAATATTGGATGCTTTTAATGAAATAGTGAAAGATAAAAAATATAAGAAATATTATGACATAATAGAATTTTTAGCAATTGATCATATATATATATCAACGATAGTAAGAGTTATTAATGCTAAAGTTGATAAAAATATAAAAATAGAAGTAATAGGCAAATTAATAGATTATATGAATAATAATTTTCCTGATTTTAGAAATAATAAATATATAGAAACTTTATCTAGAAACAGAAAAATAATATACAATTTAATAAATAGAAAGAGATATAATTTAATAAAATTATTGTTTGCAGTGAAAGGGGTAGTATAATATGCTTGATAAAATTTATAAAAACTATAATAAAATAATATTATACTCTATTTTTGTTCTTCCTTTTTTCGATATATATAGAGCTTTGGTAGGAAATAAATTTGAGTTATTTGGTATTTCTTTTGTTGAGATTTTTAATTTTATCTTTACTTTTTTTCTCTTTGCAATGTTGTTTTATAAGTGTATAAGAGAAAATAAAAAAATTTTTACGTGGAAATTTATTATTTTAGTAATATTATATTTAATATATATATTTTTTCATTGCAAATATATTATATCATTAGCAGATGTAAAATATATTAATTATAATATGTCTATATTTAAAGAAGTTTATTACATTTTCAGGGCTTATGTATTGCCTTTGATTATATTATTCGTGTATATGCGTTCTCAATTAAAATCTAAGGATATTATTGCAATTTTATCAAAATTAAGTTTTATTTTTAGTTTAATTATTGTTATAACAAATATATTTGGAATTGCACTTGTAGCATATTCTTCAAGTTATGAAGGGATTGTTAGGATTAAAGGTAATATTTTTACTTGGTTTACTAACTTTGATGTTAATAGTGTGGATTTATATACTTCTAGAGGATTATTTTATTCTACTAATCAAATATCTGCTATTCTTGGAGGATTATTGTTTGTTTCTTCATTCTATACATTATATAAAGATAAAATTAGTTATTATTTATCATATTTTGTTAAAATTTTAGCGGCAATTATGTTATCAACTAAAACTGCATTTTTTGCAATAATTTTATCTATAATTGCAATATACGTATATAGCTTAATAATGTATATAGTTAATAAGGAAAGAACGTTAACTAAAAAAAGTTTTATATTCTTATTGTATTTGGCAATTATAATGTTTATATTTTCTTTTTCTCCTATAAAATATAAATTGAATGGATATGTCAGTAATTTGAAAAATGATGAAATTAATCAATTTGTTGATACTGGTGATTCAAAATCTTGCTTGAATAATAAAGCAATTGAACTTGAAAATAAATATAATATATCATTGCAAACTTTAATGAAAGAAAATGAAATAGAAAATTATGAAAAGGATTATTTAGTTGAATATATGAATGATTGCCCTAAAAAATTTGAAATACCTGAATCATATATAAAATTTTATCCTATAAGAGAAAATTTTGATTTTTGGTTTAATATTGTGAAAGAGCCTGTATCAGAACTTACAAATTATAGAAAATTTAAAGAAAAAATATATATGGATTATGTAGAAAAACATAATGATAAAAAAGATAAGTGGCTTGGAATAGGCTATTCTTCTGAATTCCCTTATTTAGAGGTTGATTTCGTTGGCCAAAATGTTTGGTTTGGTTATATTGGAATGGTATTGTTTTTATTTCCTTATGTTTTTATATTGTTATATTGTTTGTTTATAATTTTATTAAATATTAAAAAGAAATTAACAATTTTTAGTACATCTTTGGCTTTAACTACAAGTTTTATGATTTTTGTCTCTTTATTTGCTGGTCATGTTTTTGGTATTATTCTTCCATCTACAATTCTTGCTTTATCGTTAGCAGGATTATATGATTCGGTTAGAAATAGTGATGTTAGTAACAATAAAATGTCTTTCTTACTTCTTCATTTAGGATATGGCGGAATAGAAAGTTCAACTATTAATACTGCTAATAGTTTATGTGATAAATATGATATTGAAATTATGTCGTTTTATAAATTAGATAAAAATCAAGCTAATAAACTTAATGATAAAATTAAAATTAAATATTTATATGATGGTGGACCTAATAAAGAAGAATTCTTAAATGCTATGCATAAACATAAATTTATTAAAGCATTAAAAGAAGGTATAAAAGCTTCAGATATATTAATTAAAAAGAAAATTAAAGTTATTAAGTATATAATTAATAGTGATGCTAAATATGTTATATCTACTAGATGGGAATTTAGCATATTACTTAGTAGATATGGAAATAATTATAGTGTGAAAATAGCACAGGAACATCATTATCATAATAATAATAATAAATATATAAATGTATTGAAATATAAATATAATAATATTGATTATTTGTTTGCTTTAACTAAGACATTAGAAAAAGATTATAAAGATTTCTTGAAAGGAAATAATGATCATACTAAAGTAGTGTTAATGCCTAATATGTTATATGAAATACCAAACAAAGAAAGTAAATTAAAAGATAGAAATATTATTACTGTTAGTAGATTAGATGAAGGAAAAAAGATTGATGATATTATTAGAGCTTTTTCTAAATTAAAAGAAAAAAATTGGAAATTATATGTAATAGGTGATGGTAAAGAATATAATAATCTTAATAGTTTAATAGATGAGTTAGAATTAAAAGATAGAGTAATATTGACTGGTTATAAGAATAAAGAAGAAATAGAAAAATATATGTTAGAATCAAGTTTATTCTTAATGGCTTCTGTATCTGAAGGATTACCAATGGTATTATTAGAAGCTATGAGTTATGGTATACCTTGTATAGCTTATCATACTGATAGTGGTACAGATGATATAATAAAAGATAATAAAAATGGTTATATAATAAATAATCGTAATGAAAAAGAATATATAAATAAAATAGAAAAAGTTATTAAAGATGATAAACTTAGAATTAAGTTAGGAAAAGAGGCAAAAAGTACAGCTTATGATTTTTCAAAGGAAAAAATAACAGAAAAATGGTTAAAAATATTAAATAAATAAAAAGGAGTTATGATTATCTTATGAAAAATAAAAAAAGAAAAAATAATAAAATAATAATAATTATTAGTTTATTATTAATTATATTAGTTGGAGTAATAATATTTATCTATTATAGTAAAGATAGTGTTATGCCTATTTTAGATAATACAAAGGAAATAGAAAAACACTATAATGAATTTGTTAAAACAAATAAAGAAAGTATATTATATAATGAGAAAGAAGAAGAAATTGGTAAAATAGGTAAAGATGTAGAACTTACTTTAAATAATATAAACATTGATAAAGATACAAAATATTTTAGTATTAAAGATATAGATGGATATTATATAAAATATATAGATGTTGATAAAATAGATAAGTTAACTGATATTGATCAAAGATATAAAGAATATATACCTTTTAATCAAAATATTGTTACTAATGATATTACTAATTTCTATGATGAAAGTGGTAACTTAATATATTCTTTAAAAGAAGAGTTTTCTCTTCCTATAATTATAAAAGATACTGATAAGTATGGTGTTGAATATAATAATAGATTACTTTATGTTAATAAAGATGATATAAAAGAAATAATAGATAATCATAATACTGATAAAAATAATTCTAGTGGTATTGCAGTACTTAATTATCATGCTTTTTATGATGAAAATGATGATGAAGCAAGAGCAAATTGTAATACAAGTATTTGTCATTCAAAGAAGCAATTTAGAAGTCATCTTGAGCTTATTAAAAAGATGAATATGTTAACATTAAAAATGAAGGAAGTAGAAATGTATGTTGATGGTAAAATTAGGCTTCCTAAAAGTGTACTTATTACTATCGATGATGGTGGTAAAACAAAAGATGGCATTGATCTTTTAACTGAATATAAAATGTATGCTACTATATTTTTAGTAACATCATGGTTTGATCCAAAAGATTACTATAAAACAGAATTTATTGAATTACATTCGCATAGTGATCATATGCATGAAACTGGAGATTGTCCTACTGGTCAAGGTGGAGGCATTCAATGTTTAGATGAAAAAACTATTCAAGAAGATTTAAAAAAATCAAGAGAAAAATTAAATAATACTACATATTTCTGTTATCCATTCTATGAATATAATGAATATAGTATTAAAATGTTGAAAGAAGCAGGCTTTACTATGGCATTTATTGGAGAGAGTACTCGTAGTGATAATTTAGTTCATGTAGGTAGTGATAAGTTTAGATTAAGAAGATTTGTTATAGCAAATATCACTACAATAAATGGATTAACTGATTATTTTAATCAAATAAAGTAATAAAAGAGGTTAAACCTCTTTTTTTTTAAGGCTTTTTTTGCTATAATTGTATTAGAAGTGTAGGAGGTATAAGGTATGAATGAATTATTTGATAAGTTATATAGTAAGAGTGAAGAATCTTTTTATAAGATATTAAATAAAAATTTAAAGAGTGATAAAAAGATGTTTATTGTAACTGCTAATCCTGAAACATTTATGATGAGTGAAAATGATGAAGAAATGAGAAAATTACTTCTTGATAAAGACACTATATTAGTACCAGATGGAATAGGTATAGTAAAAGCAGCTAGAATGATTAATTATAATGTTACTGAAAGAATAGCAGGAATAGATATAGCTAATAAATTATTAGAATTAGGAAATAAAGAAAATAAGAGTATATATTTATTTGGATCTAAACAAGAAGTAATATATTCAATGAAAGAAGTTTTAAAAGAAAAATATCCTAATTTGGAATTAGTAGGGGCTTCAAATGGTTATGAAAAAGATAAAGATAAAGTATTTGAAAAGATAGCAAAAGTTAAACCTGATATTGTATTAGTAGCTTTAGGTATACCACTTCAAGAAAAACTTATATACAAACATTTAAATAAATTTGATAAAGGAATCTTTGTAGGGGTAGGTGGATCATTTGATGTAATAAGTGGACATAAAAAAAGGGCTCCTAAAATATTTATTAAACTAAATTTAGAATGGTTATATAGAATATTAAAAGAACCAAAAAGATTAAAAAGATTCTATGATAGTAATGTTAAATTTTTATTTAAAGTAAAAAAATATAAATAGTAATAGAGGCGTATAAGATATGAAAGTATTAATGATAATTCCGGCTTATAATGAAGAATTGAATATTGAAAATACAGTTAAAAAAATTATTAAATATAATAAGGAATCTACTAATAAAATTGATTATGTTATTATTAATGATGGTAGTACTGATGGTACTAAGCAAATATGTGAAAAAAATAATTATAATGTTATTAATTTAATATATAATCTTGGTATTGGTGGTGCAGTACAAACTGGATATAAATATGCTTTAGAAAATAATTATGATGTTGCTATGCAATTTGATGGTGATGGGCAACATGATGAAAATTATATTGATTCATTAGTTAAAGAAATTGATAATGGTGCTAACTTTGTTATCGGTTCGAGATTTATTGAAGATTTAAGTGAATTTAAGTCTAGTAGTACAAGAAGAATGGGAATAAAAATATTATCTATGTTAATAAAAATTTGTACTGGTAAGAAGATATATGATCCTACGAGTGGGTTTAGAGCAGCAGATAAAAAAGTAATAAGATTATTTGCTAACCATTATCCAACGGAATATCCTGAACCAGAGTCAACAACTGAGCTTATAAAAAGAGGTTTAAAAGTAAAAGAAATACCGGTAAAAATGCACAAAAGAGAGTTTGGATATTCATCTATCAAACCTCTTAAAAGTGTATATTATATGTTTAGTGTTTGTTTATCTATTATAATTACTAGTATTAGTGCAGGAGGAAGAAAATGAATATAAATTTAAAATTATCTTTAATAATATTATTAATTTTTCAATTGGTTTTGATAATTAATAGAGTAAAAAGAAAAAAGATGACTATGAAATATGCTAGTTTTTGGATTCTTTTAATAATTATTATGAGTATTGTAGTAATATTTCCTGGTATAGTGTTTAAATTATCAAATATTGCTGGATTTGAGGAAGCTTCAAATATGATATTTTTACTTGGATTTTTCTTCTTATTTTATGTTTCTTTTATAATTACAACAAGTATATCAATACAAAATGAAAAAATTAAAACATTAATTCAAGAAGTATCATTATTAAAAGAAAGTGTTGAAAAAAATGGAAAGAAGGATTAATATGAAATTAATAATTATGTTTACTTGTTATGTGCTTCTTGCATCTTCAGGATTAATATTATTTAAATTAGGGAGTACAAATAATAATTTGACATTAAATATATTTGGGTTATCAATTAATTACTCTATAAAGATGATATTAGGATTGTTGTGCTATGGTTTTAGCTTTATTTTATGGATGCTTATAGTCAGTAAGATGAATTTAACCTTTGCAATGCCACTTTCTGTTGCTATTGTAAATACATTAGTTGTAGTAGGATCTTGCTTGGTCTTAAAAGAGAAAATAACACTAACGCAAGGAGTAGGAATATTTATTGTAATATTAGGGGTATGCATTATGACCTGGGGGAAAAAATGATGAAAAAAATTATTAAGTGTCTTATTGAAGCATTATTATCATTTATAGGTATTTTAATTTACACTAAAACTATTTATAATTCTTACTCATATAATTTTCTAATATCTTTAATTCCTGTTATATTATTTTATATTTATTATAATTATGATTTGAAATTAAGTAAAAGGCAAAAAAAGTATTCTTTTATGTTATCTATTATTATATCTGTTATGCTTTCAGTAGGAAGTATAGTAGGATTATATACAAATGAGGTTACTTTAATATTTAACACTAAAAATATTATTTATGTAATAGTTTGTTTCATTGGTTTGCTTATTATGTTTTATAAATTGTTTGGATTTATGTTTAAAAAGTGTAAAAAAGTTAATTTGGTAGAGAATCATGAAAATATGAAATTAAAAACTTTCTTAATTATAATTGCTGTTATTTTTGTCGGAGACTTTTTATATTTTATTAGATTCTATCCTGCTATTATGACTCCGGATTCATATTATGTAATTCATTATGCTAATAATTTTATTTTGAGTGATTTTCATACATTTGGACATACTTGGTTCTTTGGAATATTCTTTCATTTAGGTAAATTATTATTTAATGACTTAAATGCTGCTGTAGCATTTTCAATTATCATACAAATGCTTTGTATGTCAACAATATTTGCTACCGCTATTAAATATTTTTATAATAAAGGTTTAAATAAAAATATTTGTGTGTTATTAACTGTATTTTTTGCTTTAAATCCTTTACATACATATTATAGTGTAACATTATGGAGAGATATAATGTTTGGTGGTTCATTTGTTATAATATTAGTTTGTTTGTATGAATTTGTTTCTTGCAAGGATAAAATTAAACCTTCTTATATTATATTATTTATAATTGGTGTATTGGTAATGCTATTTTTTAGAAATAATGGTATATATGTTTATTTGTTTTGTATTCCTTTCATAATTATTATTATGAAAAATAAGAGAATTATGATGAGCGTTTTAACTATATCAATAGTTTGCTTTTATTTTATAATTAAGGGCCCTGTTTTTGATTATTTTAATGTAAAAAAAACTACTTCGGTTGAGGCCTTTTCAATACCTCTTCAACAGGTTGCAAGGGTTCTCGCTTCAAATAAAGAGATTGATATTGAAGATGAATTATATCTTAGGAGTTTATTTAAAGATTATGATGAAGTTGTTACTGAATATAAACCATATATAAGTGATCCAATTAAAAGTCGGACTAGAAACAATATATTATCGAATAATAAAGGTAATTTTATAAAAACATATTTAAATTTGCTTGTTAAATATCCTAATATATATATTGAAGCTTATCTTTCTCAAACTCTTGGTTATTGGTATCCTGATGTGATATATAATTCAACTGGTGGGGAAACTAGTGGTATTTTCGAAAGTGAAAAAGTTTATTCTTCTCCTTTAACTTCAGAAGTGTATAATAGGTCTATTGATAAAGTTGTGTCTAGAAAATTTCCTTTGTCAAATTTTATATGGAGTTTGGGAATTCATTTTATTATATTATTGATTTCATTTACAGTAACTATGTATTTAGATGATAAAAAATATTTACTTTGTTATGTACCACTTTTTGGGCTTTGGTTATCAATGATGGCTGCAACACCAGTTTTCTGTGAGCTTAGATATGTCTATGGATTATTTACTTGTGCGCCATTCATGTTAGTTTTACCATTTATAATTAATGGTACTAAGGAGGAAAAAAATGATTAAAGTAATGACTATATTTGGAACAAGGCCAGAAGCTATAAAGATGGCTCCTCTTATTAAAGAGTTAGATAAAAGAGAAGAGATAGAAAGCGTTGTGTGTGTAACTGCTCAACATAGAGAGATGTTAGATCAGGTATTAGATGTATTTGATATTAATCCTAATTATGATTTAAATATTATGAAACAAGGACAAACATTATCTGAAATAACATCAAGAGTACTATTAGGATTAGAAGAAATAATAAAGAAGGAAAAACCTAATATTATATTAGTTCATGGTGATACTACTACTACTTTTGCAGGTGCATTAGCAGCATTTTATAATCAGGTTGATATTGGTCATGTAGAAGCAGGACTTAGAACTTGGAATAAGTATTCACCATTTCCAGAAGAGATGAATAGGCAAATGGTAGATAGAATGACTGATATGTATTTTGCTCCTACTGAAGTGAGTAAACATAATTTATTAGAAGAAAATATTTCTGAAGATAAAATATATGTAACAGGTAATACTGCTATTGATGCTATGAAAACTACAGTTATAGATGATTATAATAATGAGATATTTAATTGGGTAGGTAATGATAGATTAATACTATTAACGGCTCATAGAAGAGAAAATCTAGGTGAACCTATGAGACATATATTTAAAGCAGTAAGAAGAATAGTAGATGAATATTCAGATGTTAAAGTAGTATATCCAATACATTTAAATCCAAAAGTAAGAGAAGTAGCTAATGAGGTATTTGATGGAATTGATAGAGTAAAGTTAATAGAGCCTTTAGAAGTAATTGATTTTCATAATTTTCAAAATAAAAGTTATATTATTCTTACTGATTCTGGCGGTATTCAAGAAGAAGCTCCATCACTTGGGAAACCTGTATTAGTATTAAGAGATACTACTGAAAGACCTGAAGGAATAGAAGCAGGTACATTAAAATTAGTAGGAACTGATGAAGATATTATATATAGAGAAACTAAAAGATTATTAGATGATAAAGAGGAATATAACAAAATGAGTAAAGCTTCTAATCCATATGGTGATGGATTTGCTAGTAAATATATAGTAGATGCTATTATAAATAAGTATAGATAAGGAGGAAGTATGAAAATATTAGTAACTGGTGGTACTGGTTATATAGGTAGCCATACTGTAGTAGAACTGTTAAATTCTGGATATGAAGTAGTAGTAATAGATAATTTATATAATTCTAAAATAGAGGTAGTAGATAAAATAAAACAAATAACAGGAAAAGATTTCACATTCTATAAAGGAGATGTATGTGATAAAGAATTATTAGAAGAAATATTTACAAATCATGATATAAGCGCTGCTATTCACTTTGCTGGTTATAAAGCTGTAGGAGAATCAGTAGAAAAACCACTTATGTATTATAGAAATAATATCGTAAGTACATTGTCATTATGTGAAACAATGAGTAAACATAATGTAAAAAATATAGTATTTTCATCTAGTGCAACTGTATATGGAATACCAGAAATATTACCAATAATAGAAAATTTAGAAATAAAACATGCTACCAACCCATATGGAGAAACAAAAATAGTTAATGAAAAAATACTAAATGATCTTCATATATCAGATAATAAATGGAATGTAGCACTTCTTAGATATTTTAATCCTATAGGGGCTCATCCATCAGGTCTAATTGGAGAAAATCCAAATGATATTCCAAATAATTTAATGCCTTATATTGTAAAAGTAGCAACTGGAGAATTAAAAGAATTATCAGTTTATGGAGATGATTATGATACTATAGATGGAACTGGTGTTAGAGATTATATTCATGTAGTGGATCTGGCTAAAGCTCATATAAAAGCAATAGAATGGACTTTTAAAAATGAAGGAATAGATGCATTTAATATAGGAACAGGACATGGTTACAGTGTTCTTGAAATAGTAAAAACATTTGAAAAGGTGAATAAAGTAAAAGTACCATATAAAATAGTTTCAAGAAGAAAAGGTGATGTAGCATCATGTTATGCTGATGCTAGTTATGCTAAAAATAGATTGGGATGGAGTAGTACTTATGAACTAGAAGATATGGTAAAAGATGCTTATAATTTTGCAATAAAAAATTAAAATATGTTTTTGGGGGATTAGTTAATTATGATTATTAAAATTAAAAATACAAGATATTTTAAAACTGTGATGTTTTTTGTATATGAAGGGATATATTTACTATTTATTGATGCATTTAATCAATATTTATTGACTAGAAGTTTTGATATTAGTAATTATTTGATAAATAATTTGGTGGTATTTAATATTGTTTGGATTTTATTGTTTTTTATATTTTTATATGTATTAAAACCTAAGGCCAGAAAAGTAATAGCTTGTATTTTTAATATATTATTATTATTGATATCACTTGCTAATTATTTTATGTACTCGTATTTTTATTCTGTTTTTTCTTGGAAGGATTTGGTTCTTTCTGGTGAGGGCTTTTCATTTATAGATTCTGTTTTTAAATTTATTAATTTAAAGATTATTTTGTTTACACTTACTTCTATTGATATGATATTACTTGTATATAAAACTAGGACTAAAAGAACATATAAATTTAAATCTATACAAAGTTTGATTTTAGTTATTATGATAATAGTTTTGTTTGGAGTAAGGAGAATATATATAAATAATAATTTAAATAGTGTTAATGATGGATGGAATTCTAATAATGTAATTAGTAATGATTCTAATTATTATCAGAATTGGAATAGTCCTACTAGACTTGTTAAAATATGTGGTATATATGAATATTTAATTAAAGATTTCTATAATTCTTTTATCAAAAAAGATAATAGTATTGAGGCTAGATTGTTTGTAAATAATTATATTGATGAGAATTATAAAGAAGATAATAATGAATATACTGGTATTTTTAAAGATAAGAATCTTATATTTGTTATGATGGAAAGTATGGATGATTGGTTAGTTAATGAGGATGTTACTCCTACTATGTATATGATGATGCAACATGGTTTTAATTTTAATAATCATTATTCTCCGGGATATGTTACTGGTGATACTGCTAATACTGAATTTATTGCTAATACTGGTATGTATCCAGTAATTAATAAGTTATCTCCTAATTATGCATATGTAAATAATAGTTATCCATATTCAATCGCTAATTTATTTAAGAATGAAGGTTATACTGTTAATTCTTTTCATAGATCTGGTGGCGGAATATATAATAGGGAGAATATGCACATAAGTTTAGGATATGAGAAATATCATAATTACGTTGATATGGGGATTTCTGATGATAACTTGGATTTGGATAGTTATATAATTAAGGATGGTTATGATAAAATTATTTCTGATAATAAATTTATGAGTTTTATAATAACTTATTCACCACATTCTCCATATACTTATAATAAAATTGAATGTCAAACTAATTTGTCTGATATAAAAACTATATATCCAGAATTAGATAAAGAAGAGTTATTATGTGCATATAGTTCTGCTAGAGAAACGGATAATATGTTTAAACTATTATTGGAAAAACTTAAAAATGATAATTTACTTGATGATACTATAATAGTGGCATTTACTGATCATCCTAATAAATTAGTTATTAGAGATGATGAAACTGAAAAACTTAATAAAACAATATTTTATATATATGATCATGATATGAATAGTAATCAAATTGATACTATTACTAGTTCGATAAATATATTACCTACAGTTATTAATTTGTTTGGTATTAAGAATAATTATTTATATTCTGGTTATGATGCTTTGGATACTAATGAAGAATATGTTATATTTAAGGATTATACTTATTTTGATGGAAAAGAAGTTAAAACAGTCACTAAAGAATACAAAGATAAATTAGAATATAGTTCTGATATTTTATCTTCTGATTATTATAAAGATAACACTGTTAAAAAATAGTGTTATCTTTTTATGATATAAAAATACTTATTAGATAATAATTAATTATAATTGATAAAATATTAAATATGTTATATAATATAAATGTAATGTTTATTTAAGGAGTTGTAGTGATAATGGAAATTAATGATGTAATATTGATTGTATTAACAACGTTTATAATAACTGCTTTATTTATACCTGTTGTTAAAAAGATGGCTGAATTTATTGGGGCAATGGATATTCCTAATGCTAGGAAGGTTCATACTGTACCTATACCTAGATTGGGTGGCCTTGGTATATATGCTGGATTTTTAATGGGTTATATGTTATTTGGTCAACATTCTATACAAATGAATGCTGTACTTATTGGTAGTTTTATTATTTTGGTTACTGGTATTTTTGATGATATTAAACCTGTACCTGCTAAATATAAGTTATTAGGACAAATTGCTGGAGCTGCTATTATACCTTTATATGGTGGAATATTATTAAAGGATATATCTGCTTTTGGATTGTATTTGAATTTTGGAATACTTTCTTATCCTATAACTATATTATTTATTGTGGCTATTATTAATTGTATTAATTTAATAGATGGATTAGATGGACTAGCATCAGGAATAAGTAGTATATATTTCTTAACAGTAGGAATAATAGCAATGCTTCTTAATAATGCTGGTGGTTTGGATACTACTTTAACATTTATTATGCTTGGTAGTACTCTTGGATTTTTAGTACATAATTTTCATCCTGCTAAAATTTTTATGGGTGATTCTGGTAGTATGTTTTTAGGTTATATTATTGCTGTAATAGCATTATTAGGATTTAAAAATATTACTCTTACTTCATTTATTGTTCCCATGCTACTATTAGCTATACCAATAATGGATACACTATTTGCTATACTAAGAAGATTAGTAAACCATAAACCATTAGGTGAACCTGATAAAAATCATTTACATCATCAGTTACTTAGACTTAGATTATCACAAACTAAAACTGTTTTAGTTATATATTTAGTTGATATTTTATTTGCTATTGCTTCTATATTATATGCTATTGGTAATAGAGTACTTGGTACTAATATATATGGTATTATTATATATATTATATTATTGGTTTTGACTATATTATTAGTACTTAAAACTAATATTATTTGGAATCATGATAAAAAGAATGATAAATAATGATATTTTAATTAAAAATAAGTTACTGTCGCAAATTTTGCGACAGTTTTAATATTATATAAAGTGATAGATAAATGTTTGATAAAAAGACTATAGGCTTTTTATCACCTGATGAGATTATAGCTCATCAGGAAATGAGTTAATTTAATCATATTATTTTATTTATTAAATATAATTTAATAGAAAAGAGGAATAATATGATTAATAAGAAGAATTTGTGGTTTTTAACGTTATTTAGTTTAGTATTGGTACTATCAATTTATTATGTTACTATGCCTAGTGAAATTTTTGATAGTAAATTAGAGAATGAAAAGGTTGATAAGAGTACTGTTAATGTAGAAGAGTCATCAGTGATTTCTGCTTTGAAGGTAGAAGATGAGAATGAAGTTAAGGAAAAGATTAATGGTTTAAAAGAAAAACTAACTAATAGTGAAGTTAGTACTAAAGAAAAAAATGAAGTATTTGAAGAATTAAAGCTTATTAATAAAAATTCTTCAAAAGAAGAAACTTTAGAATCTAAGATTAAAGATAGTTGTTCTTGTGAAAATTTTGTTAAAATAGATGGAGATAATGTTAGAGTTGTACTTGATTCTGATGATAGTAATGCTACTACTGCTAATAATATAATGAGACTAGTACAAAAGGAATTTGATGATAAGATGTATATATCAGTAAAATTTAATAAATAGGGACTAATAAACCTCACTTTATTTATGTTTTTGAATAGAATAATATGAATAAACATAACCACCCTTATGGAAGTGAGGTATTTATGAGTAAAGGTATATTAACCAAAAGAGAAAAAGAAGTTTTTTCGTTATTAGTAGAAAATAAAACTACTCATGATATAGCAGAGATATTGGGAATAAGTGAAAAGACTGTTAGAAACCATATATCTAATACTATGCAAAAGTTATCAGTTAAAGGAAGAGCTCAGGCAGTAGTAGAATTGATACGTTTAGGAGAAATTACTTTATAAGCACATAAGTGCTTTTTTTCTTTGTATATTTGTATTTTATTTATAGATTTTTAATCGTTAATATGATATAATTTTATATGATATGGAGGTATGAAATGAAAAATTTATTTGATTTAACTGGTAAGGTTGCTGTTGTAACCGGTGCTAGTAGTGGTATAGGAAAAGAGGCCGCTATTGCTTATGCAGAAATGGGGGCAGATGTAGCTCTTCTTGCTAGAAGAGTAGATAAGTTAGAAGAGACTAAAAAGGAAATAGAAAAAATTGGCAGACGAGCTATTTGTATAGAATGTGATGTTACTAAGGAGAATAGTGTTAAAAAAGCTGTAGATGAGGTACTAAGTGCTTTTGATCATATTGATATATTACTTAATGATGCTGGTGTTGCTGTACGTGGTGGAGTTGATACTTTAGAAGAAGAAGATTGGGATAAATCTTTTAATACTAATGTTAAAGGTATTTATTTGATGTGTAAATATGTTATTCCTGGTATGAAGGAAAGAATGTATGGTAAAATTGTTAATGTTTCTTCAGTTAATGCTATAGTGGCTGATAAGAATGATATGTTTATTAGACATTCTTATAATGCTTCTAAAGCTGCTGTTATTGGTCTTACCAAGGGTATGGCTTGTAGTTATGCTAGGTATAATATTACTGTTAATGCTATTGGACCAGGTTTATTTGAAACTGGTATGACTGAGAATACTTTATTTAAATCTGAAGAATTCTTACGTGGATATAATGCTTTAAATCCTTCTAGTAGACCTGGTAGACATGGTGAAGTTAATGGTACTATTTTATATTTATCTAGTGATGCTTCTAGTTATATTGAAGGTCAATTTATTGCTATAGATGGTGGCGGATCTATAGTATAATCATATACTTTATGGATAAGAGATATGAAATAATAAACGATAAGCTTAATAGTCTTAGTAAGAGTACTTTTAGGAATAGTTTTTATCTTAAAGATAAGGATAAAAATTATATTAAAGATAAAGGAATGAATATTATAAAGGATCATGCTTATGATATTATTTTGAAGAGACTTGCTCCAATTGATATTAAGAATGATGGAAAACAGACTCCTATGAGGGGACATCCGGTATTTATTGCACAACATGCTACAGGGTGCTGCTGCAGGGGATGTTTATTTAAGTGGCATGGTATTCCGAAGAATAGAGAATTATCTAATAACGAGATTAATTATATTGTTATGTTAATAATGGAATGGATAAAAAGACAAATGGAATAATTTGTCTTTTTGTATTGTGAAGTTGGTATTTTATATGGTATAATAAAGGGACGAAGAAGGTATAAAAAATGAAGAGAAATGAAGTTGATAGAGAGAAGTTATCTCCTATGATGAGACATTATGTTGAACTTAAAGATAAATATGAGGATACTATTATTTTATATAGATTAGGAGACTTTTATGAGATGTTTTTTGAGGATGCTGAGATTGTTTCACATGCTTTAGAGCTTACTTTAACTGGTAAGAGTGCAGGACTTGAAGAGAAGGTTCCTATGTGTGGTATACCTCATCATGCAGCGGAAATATATATTGATAAACTTATTAAAAATGGATTTAAAGTGGCTATTTGTGAGCAGCTTGAAGATCCTAAAAGTGCTAAAGGAATAGTAAAGAGGGATATAGTAGAGGTTATATCATCAGGTACTATTATTAATGCTAATTCTTTAAATGAAAAAGAAAATAATTATATTGGTAGTTTATATGATTTTGGGTATGGATATGCACTTACTTATTCAGATATTACTACAGGAGAAGTTTACTCTATGCTTCTTGGTAATTCTTTGGATATTATATATAAGTTATTGTCTTTAGAAATTAAAGAGATTATTGTTAATAAGGAATTTGATAGGAATACTTTAGCTAAAATTAAAAATGAAAAGATACCTGCAACAATAGTAGATAATTATTTAGATGATATGTATAGTGATATTTATAGTGATATTAGTGATGAGAGAATTATTAAATCTATTAAGTTATTACTTTATTATTTAAGTTATGAACAGAAAAGGGAATTGTCGCATTTTCAGAAGGTTATTATTAAAAAAGAAGATGCTACTTTGATTATGGATATTCATACTAAGAGAAATTTAGAACTTACTGAATGTCTTAGAACTAAAGAGAGAATGTATTCTTTACTTTGGCTTCTTGATAATACTAAGACCGCTATGGGAAGTAGAAGACTTAAATATTTTATTGAGAATCCTTTAGTAGATATGGATATGATAAATAGGAGATATGATATTGTTTCTAAGTTACTTGATGAATTTATTTTAACTGATGAACTTAGAAATGATTTATATTCTGTATATGATTTGGAAAGACTTTGTGGTAGAATTGCTTTTGGTTCCGCTAATGGGAAAGATTTACTACAACTTAAGACTTCTTTAGAGGTACTTCCTAGTATTAAGGAAAAGATTAATACTATTGGTTTTTATGATGATATTGAACCGCTTAGTGAACTTTATAATTTACTTGATAGTTCTATTAATGAGGATGCTCCTGTTGGTCTTAAGGAAGGATTTCTTATTAAAAGTGGTTATTCTAAAGAACTTGATGAACTTAAGAATTTAAGTAAGGGTGGTAAAGATTTTATTAGTAACTTTGAGAGAGAAGAGAGAGAAAGAACTGGTATTAAAGGTCTTAAAGTTGGATTTAATAAGGTATTTGGTTATTATATTGAGGTTAGTAATTCTTACTTATCTATGATTACTGATGATATGGGTTATACTAGAAAACAGACACTTGCTAATTGTGAGAGATTTATTAACCCAATACTTAAAGAGAAAGAAGATTTGATTTTATCTAGTGAAGATAAAATTATTAATTTGGAATATAATTTATTTATTGGTATAAGGGAGGAGTGTAAGAAGTATATTAATATTTTGCAAAAGAATGCTAAGGTTATTAGTGAGATTGATGTTTTACAGTCTTTTGCTTATGTTAGTGAGAAGTATAATTATACGAGACCTACTTTAAATAGTAATAATGAGATTAGGATTATTTCTTCTCGTCATCCTGTAGTAGAGAAGGTTCTTCGTGATAGTGAGTATGTTCCTAATGATATTATTATGGATAATAATACTGATATAATTCTTATTACTGGTCCTAATATGGCTGGTAAAAGTACTTATATGAGACAACTTGGTATTATTGCTATTATGGCACAAATTGGTTGCTTTGTTCCTGCTGCTGAGGCTAATTTACCAGTATTTGATAAGATATTTACAAGAATTGGAGCAAGTGATGATTTGGTAAGTGGTGAATCTACTTTTATGGTTGAAATGATGGAAGCATCAAGAGCTATTAAAGGGGCTACTAAAAATAGTTTAATTTTATTTGATGAACTTGGACGTGGTACTGCTACTTATGATGGTATGAGTTTAGCTGAAGCTATATTAGAATATATTGCTAAAAGAATTAAATGTAAGACACTTTTTTCTACACATTATCATGAACTTACAGATATGGAAAATTCTCTTCCTAATTTAAAAAATAAACATGTATCTGCTATTGAAGATGGTGGTAATATTACTTTCTTACATAAAGTTAAAGATGGTTCGGTAGATAAAAGTTATGGTATTAATGTTGCTATGTTAGCTGGTCTTCCTAGTGAGGTTATTGATAGAGCTAATGTTATATTAAAGGAATATGAAAGTAAGAATGATAACTCTACTAGTAAAAAGAAGAAAAAGAATGATGATTCTTTTCAATATAGTTTACCTCTTGACTTTGAAGAGAAAAAGAGTGAAGTAGAGGAAGAAATTAAAAAGATTGATGTTCTTAATATTACTCCTATGGAAGCTATTAATATTCTTAGTGAGTTAAAAGAAAAAATAAAATAGAGTTACTATGATAAGTAATTCTATTTTTTAAATAATTGTTATGACTTCTAGTTTCTACTAAAAGTAATATAAGTTTATCATTTATAAATAAGTAACCAAAATATTGTATGTAAAAATAAGAAAATGATTTATAAATGTGTTAAAAAAGTATTGATATAAAGATAAAAATACTTTATACTATGTGTAGGTGATGGAAATGAAAAAAATGAATAATAAGGGATTTACTTTGATAGAACTTCTTGCGGTATTGGTTATTTTAGTGGTTATTATGTCAATAGCTATACCTAGTATTACTTCTTCAGTAGAGAGAAGTAAGGCTAAACAAAGAGAACAGGTTATTAATATTATTATATCTGCTGGAGAATTATATGCTGATAAGCATAAAAATACATTTACTCAGGTTAGCGTGCCGACTCTTATAGATGATGGGTATTTAACTTTGGATGATGCTAAAGATCCACAAAATGAAAAAAGTACGATATGTGGATATGTTATTAGAGATGGAAATTCTTTTGTGTTTAAGGAACATTCATCATATTGTAGAAATATAGGATAGGGTGGTTATAAATGAAAGTTATATTAATTAAGTATGGAGAACTTACTACTAAAGGGGATAATCGTAAGTATTTTATTAATGTTTTGTATAATAATATTAAAAAAGCATTAGAAGGATATAATGTTAATATTGTTAAGAATAGAGTACGTATGTTTATTGAGACTGATGATGATGTTATGGAAATTGTTAATATTCTTAAGAATATATTTGGTATTCATAGTATAGTTATTGCTACTAGAGTTAATACTAATATTAGTGAAATAGAAGATAATGTTTTAGAGGTAGCTAGGGAAAATGATTTTAGAACATTTAAAGTAGAAACTGATAGAGCAGATAAATCATTTCCGATACAAAGTATGGATTTTTCTAGAAGAATTGGTGCTTTGATACTTAAGAATATTTCTAATATAAGTGTAGATGTTCGTAATCCTGATTATTTATTAAAAATTGAAATAAGAGAAGATTATACATATATATATCATAAAGAAGTTTCTGGTCCTGGTGGCTATCCAGTCGGAGTAGCAGGACGCGGTCTTCTTATGTTATCAGGAGGAATTGATTCCCCAGTAGCAGGATATCTTGCTATGAAGAGGGGAATCAAGGTTGATTGTGTTTATTTTGAGTCACCACCACATACTAGTGAGATGGCTAAAAATAAAGTTAAGCGTCTTGTGGAAAAGCTTACTAAATATAATCCGGATATTACTTTATATGTAATAAAATTTACGGATATTCAAGAGGCAATATATAAAAATATCGTCCCTACATATATGATAACCATTATGAGAAGAATGATGTATAGAATAGCCACTAAAATTATGGAAAATAATTCTTATTTATGTCTTATAAATGGTGAAAGTGTTGGACAAGTTGCTAGTCAAACTTTGACTAGTATGAATGTTATTAATAATGTTACTAATAAAGTTGTTATTAGACCAGTTGCTTGTCTTGATAAGATAGAAATTATGGATATTGCTAGAAAGATTGATACTTATGAAACTTCAATACTTCCTTATGAGGATTGTTGTACTATTTTTGTTCCTAAACATCCAGTTATTAATCCTAGTTTGAAATTATCTATAGAATATGAGAATAGTTTTGATTATGATAAGTTAATTGAAGAAGCTATTAATAATATGGAAGTAATAAAGATTACTAATAATTATAATAAATTTGATATATAGTAAAAATTACCATTAATTTGTTAGTATGAAATTTACAATATTTCACAACCTATTAGTGTAGGAGGTGAAATGATAATGAGTAATAGTAATAATAACAAAATGGTAGTTCCAGGAGCTAAACAAGCTATCGATAGAATGAAATATGAAATAGCTAACGAATTTGGTGTTAACTTAGGACCTGATTCAACTTCTAGAGCTAATGGTTCAGTTGGTGGAGAAATTACTAAGAGATTAGTTCAATTAGGACAAAACCAACTTAGTGGTTCTAATTACCAAAACAAATAAGTTGTTTATATAAAATAAAAAAGAGTCTCATATGATTAGTGAGACTTTTTATTTTTGGATAAAAAAAACAAGAGACTGACCCCCTAAGGAACAGTCTCCCAAAAAGAATAAAAAGGGGTTGGCTAGTGTGATACTAGCACCAATTCGCCTAAATCGAACTGGTGATTAATATAATAAGCGAAGTTCCTTGTTTTGTCAATAGTAAAAATGAAAAAAATTTAAAAAAACAACCATTTTGTTTAAAATGTCTAAAAATAGGTATAAAAGATATATAAAGACTTGATTTTTTTGATGTTTGAGTGTAAACTTATTTTTAGGAGGTATATGAATTATGGCAAATCAAAATTCAAAGAGTAAAAACAAAAAGAATACAACTAAAGCTAGTACTAATAGTAAGAAAGTTACTTCTAATAAAGATGTAAAAAAGGATACTAAAGTAGTTGCTAAAAGTGAAAATAAGAAGGTAGAGGCTAAGAAAGTAAATAATAAAAAGGTTGAGGCTAAAAAGGATGTAAAAAAAGAAGTATCTAAAATTGAAGTTCCTAAATTTGAAAAGAAAGAGAAAGAAAAAGTACATGAAAAGACTAGTAGTAAGAGTAAATTTTCTTTAACTGCTAAACAAAAGGATATTATACTTATTGCTTTGGTAGTAGTATTACTTATAGTAGCTGCTATTGTTACCGGTAATAAGGATAGTAAAGTAGATATTGAACTTCCTGTAGCTTTGGAAGGTGATGCTGGATTTAACGAGATTACTTATTCTAATTATTTAGAAAAGATTGATTCTAATGAACCATTCTTAGTAGTTATAGTTAAAGATGGTTGTGGTTATTGTGAAATGTATGAACCTATACTTAAGGAAGTTGCAGATGAATATAATTTACCTATTAATTATATTAATCTTACAAATTTATCTGAAGAAGAGTATAATGATTTAGCTCAATCTAATGCTTACTTGAAGAAGAATCAATGGGGAACTCCAACTACATTATTTATGTTAGGTGATTCTGTTATTGACTCTATCGGTGGATATGTTGATAAAGACAAATTTGTAGATTTTGTAAAAGAAAACTTTGTGGTAAATGAAGATGCAGAATAAGATTTATGAAGAAGTAAAAAAATTTAAAAGAAAATATCCTCTTACTATTGCTTTTAGACTTAAAAGTCATGCTAAAATAGCTGCTAAATTTATTGATGCTGGTGAAGAAGTTAAATACGTTTTTGCAGCACAAAAGAATTATCAAAGTTATGAAATTATAAATACTAATATCATAGTTTTAACTAATAAGAGATTAATAGTGGTTACTAAGAGATTAATATTTGGTTATTTCTTTAGAATGATTACTCCAGAAATGTTTAATGATTTGACTATTAAAAACGGCATTTTATGGGGTAAGGTAATTATTGATACTGTTAAAGAGGAAGTAGTATTATCTAATATTGATTCTAGGGCTTTGTCAGAGATAGATGATAATATTACAATGTATATGCTTGAACAAAAAAGAAAATTTAAAGAAAGTGAAAATAAATAATACTTTCTTTTTTCTTACGGAGGTTTTATGAAGATAGATAGATATGAACTTGTTAAAAATAATATTTATAATGTTTATTTATCTAATGGTGAAGTATTAACATTAGATGAGAATGTTATTACAGATAATGAACTTTTATTAAAAAAAGAAATAGATACTACTTTGTATAATAAGCTTAAAAGTGATAATGATATTATATCTTTATGTAATATGGCTATTAAATATATTAGTATTAGATTGCGTAGTATTAAAGAAGTAAGAGATTATTTGTCTAAGAAATGTGATAATAGTTATTATATTGATATGGCTATAGATAAACTTATTGGGTATAAATATTTAGATGATGATAGATTTACTAAAGCTTTTATTAATGATAAAATTAATTTTACGATGATGGGTGATTATAAAATAAGAAAAGAACTTGAAAGATATGGCGTTGATAATGATATTATTAATAATAATATTATAAATATAGATAGAAGTGTTATTATTGATAGGATTAAAAAGATTATTGATAAGGATATTAGATGTAATAAAAAATATAGTGGTATTATTTTGAAAAATAAAATATTTAATCATTTAATTACTCAAGGATATAGTAAAGAGATTGTTATTGATATTATTAATACTTATGATTTTTAGTATAATTTTAGTAAATATTGTAAAAATATAAATGGAGATGATTTTATGAAGAAAATTATATCGATATTTATATTTTTACTTTTATTAGTGGGATGTTCTTTATCTAATAGTCCTACTTCTAAGGTTGAAGAACTATTTAGTAAATATCAAAGACTTGATAGTGATGTTAGAAATGGTATTAATGATGTTGTTAAAGATGAGAATTTGACTGATGAACAAAGTACTAGATATAAAAAATTATTAGAAAAACAATATAGTAATTTATCTTATGATATAAAGGATGAAAAAATTGATGGTGATAATGCTGTTATTAGTACTGAGATTAAGGTTATTAATTATAAAAAGGCAATAAACGATACTTATAATTATTATCAAGGTAGAGATGATTATACTGTAGAAGAGTATAATAATACGAAGCTTAAGAATTTAGAAAAAGAGAAGGAAAAAGTTACATATACTATTGACTTTGATGTGAAGAAGGATAAAGATGGTAATTGGAAGATAGCTTCACTTAGCAATGAGACTATTAAGAAGATACAAGGAATGTATTAATTAATAGTTTTTTTATTTTTATTAAAAAACTTTTATTATTAATTTTAATAATTTTATTTTAAAAAAATTATTTTTGTGGTAGAATAGATAATAGGTAGGAGAGGTGATAGTAATGGATAGTGTTCTTATGATTACGATTTCAACGTTAGTATTGGCAATTATCCTTATAGTTATTACTATTGCTGTTATAAAAGGTAAACAGAGTAAAAAATATAAAAAAGAAATTGAAGAATTAGATATAGAGAAGAATAGTTTACTTGGGGTTCCAGTGCTTAGTGAGATTACTAAAGTTAAGGAACTTATTAAGACAGATAACTTAAAGGAAAAGTTAAATGATTGGGATAATACTTTTAAATATATTAGAGATGAGAAGATTCCTGAACTTACTGATTCTATATCTGATGCTGATTTTTTAATTGATAGAAAAGAATATAAACAAGCTATAAAAAAGATTGCAGATGTTGAAATGGAACTTAGACTTCTTAAGAATAAAACTGATGTTTTACTGGAAGAAATAAAGCTTATTACTAATTCTGAAGAAAGAAATAGAACACTTATTACTAAACTTAAGATTGTTTATCGTGAACAGCAGGCTAAATTTGATAGATCTAAGAAGGAATATGGTGATGTTGCTCCTTATATTGAAGATGAATTCGATAGTATAGATAAATTGTTTGCTGATTTTGAGAAGGCTATGGATAATAATGACTATGTATCTGTAGAAAAAAGAATTGCTTCTTTAGATGATAAGATAGATGCTTTAGGTAAGATTCTTCTTGATGCCCCTACGATTGTTCTTATGGCTACTGTTATGGTTCCTAATAAAATAGAGGAGGCTACTACTTATTATTATCGTATGAAAAGGGATGGCTATCCTTTGGATTATTTGAATGTTGAATATAATATTAAAGAGATTAAAACTAAGATTGATAATATTATGAATAATCTAAAGCAGTTACAAATGGGAGATGCTATCATTGAACTTAAGACTTTTATTGAGTATTTTAATGGTCTATATAATGATTTTGATAAAGAAAAAGAATGTAAAGATGTCTTTAAACAAAATGTTAAGGAACTTGGATATAATATTGAAAATATAAATAAGGTTGTTAGAGATATTTATTTGCAAATAGATGATATTAAATATAATTATAATTTAAGTGATGAGGAAATTAATAAATTTAGTCTTTTGAATAAAAATTTGGAACGTATTAATAAAGATTATAAAATATTAGTGGAACAAGGAAAAATGAAAACTTTTGCTTATTCTAAATTGGTTGATGAACTTGATGGGTTATCACTTAAATTATCTAGACTTCAGGATGATTTGGATTATCAACTTAGATCTATTACTAGTATGAAAGATGATGAATATAGGGCTAAAGAACAACTTGCCACTATTGAGGATTTGCTTAAGAAAAGTAAATATCGTCTTAAGAGTTATAAAATACCGGTTATTCCTAGTAGTTATTATATTGAGCTTAATGAGGCACAGGATGCTATTAGAGAGATTGTTAAAGAATTACAAAAGAAACCGATTGTTATTAAGATTTTGAATATTAGAGTTGATACTGCTAGAGATTTGGTATTTAAAATTTATAATAAGACTAACGATATGATTAAACTTGCTAATTCTGCAGAAAAAATCATTGTATATGGTAATAGATATAGAAGTACTTATGAAGAAATTGATATAGCTTTATCTAAAGCTGAGGAATTATTTAAGCGTGGTAAGTATAAGGAATCTCTTGAACTTTCTAAAAAAAGTTTGAGTTTTGTAGATAAAAATATTGAATAATAAATAAATATTAGTTGCAATTTTGAGTGTTTTATGATATTCTAGTTGTAGATAAGAATAAGGAGGAATAGCAATGCAATTTGATGCAGTAGTAGATTTTTTATTGGAATATTATGTGTGGGTTTTGGCGATTTTAATTATTTTACTTATTACAGTAATAGGTTTTTTAGCAGATGCTAAAAATAAACGTAAGAAGAGAAAACAATTGGATGAAACTAGTAATTCTAGTGAAAATAATAATAGTTCACAATATATGGACTTTAATAGTATGAATAATATGAATAATGTTAATAGTATGAATATGGGTAATAATGGTTTTAATGCTACTCCTGATTTTAATAATAACATGAATAGTTTTAATAATAATCAGAATGTTAATGAAATGCCTGTTAATAATATTAATCCAAGTTTTAATGGTGGTATGAATAATAATTCTAGTATGGGTAATGAATTCAATACTAATATGAATGTTAATTCTACTATGAATAATGGTTTTGATAGTGGTATGAATAATCAAAATATTAATAGTATGCCTTCTAGTAATAATATTGTTGAACCTAATAATAATGTAAATGGTTTTAATAATCAGAATGCTAATGAAATGCCTGTTAATAATATTAATCCAAGTTTTAATAGTGGTATGAATAATAATTCTAGTATGGGTAGTGAACCTAATATTAATATGAATAATAGTATTAATAATAATTTAGGTATGAATGTTAATCCTGTTAGTGGTGTTACTCCAGAAATTAATAATAGTGGTTTAAATAATGTAAATAGTTCTATTAATACTTCTGAAACTAATAATTCTTCTGATTCTTTCTTTATTCCTGCTTCGGAGCAGACTCCTAAGATTGAGCCAAGAAATGTTGTTATTCCTAATGTTAATACAAATACAGATATTCCTAGTCCTGTTACTCCGCCAACACCTGTGACTAGTCATCCTGTAGAAGCACCTGTAAATAATGTTAATCTTAATGGTAACTATGGTGAGAGTAATAATGCTATACCTAATGTTACTCCTGTTGTTCCACAACCTGTAATGCCTAATGTGGTGCCTACTGAAAACATGAATCAAGTTAATTATAATAATGCTAATGGTATGGCTAATAATATGTTTAATAATGTTAAACCAACGAATGAACCTAATGTTTCTCAAGGTCAAAATGTTAATAATTTTAATTCTAATTTTGTTAATAATGGGTCCAATTTTGTAACTGGTAATCCTAATGTCAATCAAAATAGTAATATGCAAAATGGCAATATTTCTGGTAATTGGCAGTTATAAATTTAGGTTAATACCTAAATTTTTTATCTTAGAAGGGAGGTAAGATGATGAATAATACTAACAATGACAACAATTCAAATGGAGTAGGGCCTTATAGGGCTACTAGTAATATGAATACTTATATTGATACTCCTAATGCTAATTTTAATGGCATGATGAATGTTAATATTCAAAATACTACTACTAATAATAATCAGAATGTTGCTGATATTTCTACTAATACGACTAGCACTAGTAATGCATCTGTTAATGTTACTACTTCTAATACTTATACTAGTAGTGATGCGAATGTATCTAGTAATAATTCTGATGGTGTTGTTAGAACTTATGTAAGTAGTGATAATAAACCTAAAAAAAAGACCGTGACTTTGAATCTCGGTACTGAATTTAAGATTGCTTTTTTAATTGTAGTAATATTACTTGTGTTTATTTTCTTACTTCCATATATTAGTGATTTTATTAGAGGTTATTAATATTTGATAGTTCAATTATTTTATTGAAATTATCATCTATGGCCATTATATTTTTGTGTATTTCTTTACACTTACTGCAGCTATAAATTATTTTATAGCTGTTTTTGAATTTTTCTATTCCTATTGGTTTCATTAATCCTTTACATTTGTTTTGTCTGTCCCCAGGGTTTATGTCTAAATGTTTGGAATATAAACAATATGGGCAATGATCTCTAGCTGAATAACCAAGTTTTTTTACTTCTTTACCACAATTTTCGCATATAAATTTTTCATCAATCATATTAAACTTTTTCATATTTATATTTTATCATATAATTAAAAAAATTAAAACACTATTTGTGTTTTAATAATATGGGTATGGTCCGTATGGTGGGTAGTAGTTATTATATACGGGGTATGGTCTTGGATAAAAAGCTGGTGCTAGTAGACCTCCTGTTATTCCTCCTAAAAGAAATGGTCCAAAGAAACCACCACCAATAAATCGATTGTTATTTATTGGTCTTCTATACATATTGTTATACATGGGTTTTTCTCCTTTCAATATTATTATATTAATAAAAGATAATGCTGTGAAAAAATACTTTATTTATTTTATATTTTCGAGTATAATATTATATATGGAGGTTGTGATGGAAGAGACTGTATTTAAAAGCGATGATTTGTTAGTTATGAATTTAATTAATTATTTTATTACTGAAAAGAATTATAATCCTATGATTATACATGGTTTAAATGATGAAATATGGCTTGAAAATTTAGATAGTAGTTATAAGATAGTTAGAATTGTTTCACATCATATTCATAATAAAGAACAATTGGATTTTGATAAATTTAAACTTAGTAGAATAGTTAAACAGGTGAAAAAGAAAACTTTATCTTTTAATGTTAAAGTTTTAAATATATATATGGATATTGAGGATGATAAATTACTTTCGGATAATGATGTTCATATTTCTAGCGAGGAGGATATTAATAATTCTAAACTTACTAATGTTTTTCCTGATATTGTTGAAAAGACTGAAAGAAAAGAAGATGGACTTGAATATTTTATAAAGGTTAGTGATAATATTAATAAGAACAATGAGATTAGAAGTAAGAAGGCTGAAAAGTTATTTTCTATTAAGAGGCCTATTGTAACTAATATTTTAATTTTATTATGTGTAGTTATTTTTATAGCTATGTATATATTTGGTAATGGATCTTCGGATAATTATACTTTGTTAAAATTTGGTGCTAATTATGATGTCTTAACTAAATCAGGAGAATATTATAGGCTTATTACTTGTATGTTTTTACATATTGGAATTGTACATTTGCTTTGTAATATGTATTCTTTATATATTGTTGGTAATAGTGTTGAAAATTTATTTGGTAAAGTTAAGTATTTGATTATTTATTTTATTAGTGGTATTTGTGGTAGTATTTTATCTTTAGCATTTTGTCATAATACTATATCTGCTGGAGCATCGGGTGCTATATTTGGTCTTTTAGGAGCTTTATTGTATTTTGGATATTATTATCGTGCTTACTTAGGTAGTACTATTAAGAATTCTGTTATTCAAGTTATTTTAATAAACTTGATTATTGGTTTTATGGTTCCTGGTATTAGTAATGCTGCTCATATTGGTGGTTTGGTTGGTGGTATACTTACTGCTATGATGGTTGGTGTACCTGATAAATCTACTTCTAGAGATAGAATAAATGGACTTATACTTACGGTTATATATATATGTTTTATTAGTTATTTAGCATTTATGTAGGAGAATAAAATATGAAAATAAATAGTGATGAAAAATTGGCTTTGGAGTTTTTTGAATTAGAAGATAATTTTAGTAAAAAGCAATATAAGAGAGCATATGATACTAAAATTAAAAATAAGTATAATGATGCATTAGTTAGTGGTAGGGGTGTCAGTGATATTGAGAAGGATATTGATAAATATAATGAGATTATAGAATTATATTTATTTAAGCGTAAATGTTATAAAAAGATGAAAGATTGGTATTTTGATGGTATTGAAAAGATTGATTCTTCTTTAGTTAAATATATTATTGATGTTAATTATAGTAATAATTATTTGCTAGACAAGGATGTTATACTTGATTTGGAACTTTTACTTGATACTTTTTATAAGAGACTTTCTTTCTTTACGGATTTAATTATGGAATCTACTACTAAGGATGAGGTTGTTAAACATTTTGGTGATTTTGTTGCTATTATGGAAATTGATATTAATAATTATAAGAATGGTAAACTTGCTATTAAAGCTAGACTTATTAATGATTTTAAAGATAAAGTAAGAAGTAATTTTGAAAAGGGAAGTAGTAATTATCAATATATGATTAGTAACTATTTTACTAAATTATTAGGCTCTAAGAATAGTGATGAGTGTTTACGCATTTATAATATGGCTATGATGGAGATTAAATTATTTACTATGGATAGTTTTAGAGTGAAAGAAAGATAATAAATTCTTTCTTTTTTTTTCTATTTATGTTATTATATAGTAGAGGAGAATGGAAATGGAAAAGATACATATTAATAGTAGTAAATTATCTGATGTTATAGAAAAATTTGATAAACCCACTAAAATATATATTCCTCTTATGGATAAGAATGGTAATAGTTATAAAATGTTAGTTAAAGTTGGTGATTATGTATATAAAGGGGATAAAATAGCTAATTGTGAAAAATTTGATTTTCCTATTAATAGTTCTGTATCAGGTTATGTTGCTAGTATAGATACTAAATTTATATCTAATGGTAATGAATGTGAATGTATTGTTATTGAAAATGACTATAAGGAAAAAGTTAGAAAAAATAGGGTTATTGGTAATAAAAAGGATAATTATTCTAAGGATGATTTTATTAATGATTTAAGGAATAGTGGTATTGTTGGTCTTGGTGGTAGTGGTTTTCCTTCTTTTATTAAATATAATACTGATGGTATTAAGTATTTACTTATTAATGCTGTTGAATGTGAACCTTTTATTTCTTCGGATAAGGCTGTTATTTATAATTATAGTGAAGAGATACTTGAATGTATTGATAATATTTTAGATATTATGGGGATTGATAAGGCTATTATTGTTATTAAAAAGTCTAATACTAGATATATTGATGTTTTAAATAAGTTTATTGGTACTTATCCTAATATTAGTATTTATTCTACTATGGATTTTTATCCTAATGGTTGGGAAAGATTAGTGGTTAAAAATACTCTTGGTATTTCTTATGATAAGTATCCTAGTGAAAAGGGTATTATTGTTAGTAATGTTTCTACTATATATGCTATATATGAGATGCTTAAGGAAAATAAATCTTTATGTGAAAGAATTGTTACTATTAGTGGTAATGGTATTAAAAAGAAATGTAATGTTAAAGTTAAGATTGGTACTTTGGCTAGTGATATTATTAATGGTTTTAATGAGTATAAGAAAATTAAGAATCCTATTTTTATAGCGGGAGGTCCTATGATGGGTAATTCTTTACCTAGTGATGATATGGTTATTACTGCTGATGTTAATTCTATATTGGTTATAAGTGATTTTGATAGTAAGCTTTTGCCTTGTATAAAATGTGGTAAGTGTACTAGAGTATGTCCTAGTGGATTAGCACCTGTGCTTATTATGACTTCTATTAATGATAAAAATAAACTTAAATGTCTTGATACTTCTAAATGTATTGAGTGTGGTCTTTGTAGTTATGTTTGTCCTTCAAAGATTGAGGTTAGGGAGTTTGTTCGTGAAGCTAAGAAGAAGGTGAATGAATAATGGAATTTAAGGTACGTAAGAAGACTTTTTTAAAGAGTAAAGATAATACTACTAATATTATGTATAGTATTCTTGTAATTCTTGTTTTGTTTATTTTGTTTGCTACTTATAAGAATGGTATTTATCCTACTATTAAGGGATATGGTAGTTTATATCTTTTATTTAAACCTCTTATATTTTCTTCTATTGGAGCTGTTGTTTGTTTATTTACTGAATATTTATATTATGTTATTAAAGGAGATAAGAAAAGTTTTTATTATTTATTTACATCTAGTTATGCTATTATACCAGGGGTATTTCTTAGTCTTATTATTCCTATTAATACTCCTATATGGCTTTTAATATTGGGAAGTTTTATGGCTAGTTTATCTAAGGTTATTATGGGGGGATTTGGTAAGAATAAATTTAATCCTGCTTTAGTTGGTGCTCTTTTTGTTACAGTTATTTTTTCTTCTTATAATGGGGGATATCTTAATAATTATGAAATAGATACGATAAGTTCTGCTACTCCTCTTGCTAATATGACTGCTAGTGGATATGTTGTTTCCTATGATAATTTGGTTAAACCGTATGGTAGTTTACTTGATTTCTTTGTTGGTAGTATTCCTGGTTCTATTGGTGAGACTTCTTCACTTCTTATTATTTTAGTATTTATATATTTAGCTTATAAGAGGTATATAAAGGTTAGAATACCTATTAGTTATGTTTTGACTGTTAGTGTTATTAGTTTGATGCTTTGTATTATTAAGAATATTGGGCTTTGGTTTGTATTATTTAATATTTTATCAGGTGGTTTGCTTTTTGGAGCAGTACTTATGGCCACTGATCCTGTTACTACTCCTATTAGTAATAGGGGTCAGGTAATAGGTGGTATTATACTTGGTATTGTTACTATGATTATTAGGTATATGACTCCACTTCCTGAAGGGGTACTTATTTCGATATTAATTCTTAATGTATGTACTATTTTTATTAATTATTTTACTACAATACTATATAATAAGAATATTGTAAGAAATATTATTATGGTAGTTTTTATACTTAGTATTATACCTATAGCTTTTGTTATTAGTGATAAGATTACTAATAAGCCACTTGATGATAGTTTTGAAGTTTTGTCTAAAGTAAAGAGTGGTAATGATACTATATATGAAGTACGTGGTAGGGGATATGCTGGTAATGGTAGTTTAAAACTTAAAATTGTATTTACTGGTAATAAGATTACTAAGATAGATGTTATTAAGAGTAATGAGACTTATACTAAGATGATTTATGATAATGATTATTTAAATAAACTTACTTCTTATCAGAATAATTTAGATAATTTAGATACGATAAGTGGGGCTACTTATACTAGTAATTATTTGAAAGATATTATAAGAAAAACAATAGAAAACTATGAAAAATAGTTTTCTTTTTATTAATAAAATAATAAAGACAAAATATTTCCAATATAATTAATAATAGAACATAAATATTTCCTCTCTATAAGATATATTAAATTTAGGAGGTGTTTTTTAAATATGAGTAAAAAAAACATTAGTTGCTGCAAGTAATAATAATGGAAAAATAAAAGAAATTAAAGAAATATTTACTGACTATGATTTTTTATCTATTAGCGAAATGGAAAAAAGTTATTGTTATTGAAAATCAAATGACTTTTAGTGAAAATACAAAGGAAAAGGTAAATTGTTTATATCAAGAAATTGGAGAGGAGTATATTTGTATTGGTGATGATTCTGGTATATCTATTGATGCATTAGATGGTTTTCCGGGTGTACATACTGCAAGATGGATGAATGCTAATGATCATATGAAAAACTTAGAATTATTAAAGAGGTTAGAAAATGTACCTAAGAATAAAAGACAATGTCATTATACAACGGTTATTGCGATAAAAGGAAAAGAAATTGATAAGATATTTGAATATACTTTAGACGGAATAATAAGTTTGAATGTAAGAGGAAATAATGGTTTTGGTTTTGATGAAATTTTTGAGTTACCAAATGGTAAAACATTAGCGGAAATAACTATGAAAGAAAAATTAGAGTTAAGTCCTAGAAGAAAAGCTTTGGATATGGCTATAGAATATTTAAAAAATTATAAAAATTAAAATATTTGTGATATAATATCTTCAAAAGGAAACGTGGAGGTATTATGCTATGAGTAAGATAACAAATGCTCTTTTAATGATGAAATTATTATCAAATGGTAGGGTTTATTCTGTAAAAGAACTAAGTGAGGAACTCGGTGTTACTGAGAGAATGGTACGAAATTATAAGGAACAGTTAGAGATGTCTGGATATATAATAGAATCATTTAAAGGACCTGGTGGTGGTTATTTTATAAATAAAAATAATTTTATGAATATTAATTTTTTTAATAAATACGATTTGGAAGTATTAGATAGAATAGAGAACGAAGTAATTATAAATGACAATGAGCTAAATAAAGATTTTACTGAACTTAATAAAAAACTTCATTCTATTTATAATTCTAATAAAGTGCTATCTGAGTATAAAGATGTTAATGTATTAATTAGTAAAAATGATGAGAAAATAGAAATTATAAATAATTGTATAAATAACAAAAATAATTTATTAATAGATTATTTGGGTTCTTCGGGTAAAATAACAAAAAGAGAAATAATTCCAATAAATGTATTTGAATTTGAAAATAATATATATGTTACGGCTTTTTGTAAGTTGAGAGGGGCAATTAGACATTTTTCCTTGGATAAGATATTAAATATGAATGAAAAGTAACCATAATAATGGTTTATTTTAAATAATAAAGACATTATATTTCCTAATTAAGTAATACAATTATTTTAGGAGGTAAATGATATGAGAGATGATTATACTTTTATTGATTGTGATGGTGTTATTATAGACTCAGAACAAAGAATGTTAAAACGAAAAGAAGAAATGGGATTTTTAAATCATAAAGATAGTAATCAATTTGATGAATATTTTTCTTTAGCTGATGAAATAGATGGTGAATGGGAAACTATTATCAACGATGCAAAATCAATTAATGATTCAGTAGAAATAATTAGAGAGTTAGAAAGAATGAAAAGAAAAATAGCAATACTGACTAAAATTCATAGTTTAAAGGAGATGAAAATAAAGGTTCAAGATTTGAGAGAAAATAGGCATATATATTCTCCAATAATTTTTGTTCCACCTGGTATTCAAAAGTATGAAGTTGTAATTCCAAATCATCAATTGTTAATTGATGATTCGAAAAAAAATATCAATGGATGGATAGAACATGATGGGCAAGGCTTACTTTTTGATGATAAGTTAGATAATAATAGTAAAACTAAGGTTAGAAGTTTGAAATTTTTATTAAAGAGGTGAGTTTATGAACGATATGAATATTATAGTTGATAATTATCGAGAATCATTGGAACAAAAATATAATGCTGTATGTTTTGATATAGATGGAACGTTAACTATGGATGACTCTAAAAAAATTGATGAGAGAGCTATCAAAATGATAGCAGAATTGTTGAAAAGAAAAATACCAGTGGTATTTATTACTGGAAGAGGTGAAACTGGATTAAATGATTTGAAAAACGACGTATATTATAAACTGGTAAACATATATAAAGTTAATGCTGGTGAGCTAAAGAGAACTTATGCTTTAACAAACGATGGTGCTAGATTGTTTTATACTTTAAAAGGTAATATGTTTGATAATAGTGTTTATATATCAACAGATAAAGAATTAAATGAGTTAAAACAGTTTAATGAAAATATAATTAATTATGCAGACAAATTTCATTTAAATAGTTTATGTGATATGACGTATTCAGAGGATTCTGTTAATAAAAGGTTATTAAATGTTCGTTTTATATTGTTAAATGATGAAAAAGAGACAGTGGAATCGTTAAAAGGCATTATTAATGAAACTATAAAAAATAACAAATTATATAACTTGACTATAACAAGAGGGATATACAAAGGAAGAACAGTAATTCAAATAGGAACGACGAAAAAGGATGTTGCTATTGAAAAAGCTGAAAAAATAATTGGAATTCCAAAAGACTCAATGATAAGAATTGGTGATTGTGGTGACATAATAGGTAATGATTATTCAATGTTAAACTGTCAACAGGGGTATAGTGTTGATAAGACTAGTAATATGGTTGATAGATGTTTTCCAATTTTTGATGAAAATAATAAAATATTAAAAGGTGTAGAAGCAACATTGTTTTTGATTAAAAGTGCAAAAATATTGCCAACAATTTGCTTAGAGAGTGCGGATAAACAGGAATATGTAAAAAAATATGCAAAAATAGAATATGATATAGTACATGGAAGAAACAAGTATTTGATATATTATAATAATGTGATTAATAATAATTTTAATACGGTTTATGGAATAAATGATTTGTTTGACTCTTCTAGCGGAAGTATAAAAATTCCGATGCATGAATGGGAAATCTTGGATAATAATAATCCGTTAAAAAGATTATTTGAAATTAATAGTGATGATAAATTATTTTATTCTTTAAGAGATAATTTTAATTATTTATTAAGGGGTTCAAAAGTATACTATTATTTTTTGGCTAACAGATATAATGAATGTGGAAATGATTATACATCAAAAGAAAATGTTAAAGAATGGTATGAAAATACATTGCTTTTCTTAAAAAATGCTATTTACGCTTTAAATATCAAATATGATTACACTGACATTATTAGTAAAAAACTTATACTTGGCTTATTAGATAATATTAGAAATATTTTGTTACTGCAAATAAATCATAATTTAATTTCGATGTATCCTAACGAAAGTATATTGATAAATATAAATTCAATAGAAAATGAGTATATAAATGAACTATATAGTGTTCTTTATTTAAATGAAAAATTAATGGCAGATATTTGCTTTGATAGTACTTTTATATTTCAAGTTACAGATATAAAAAAAATTCTTAATATGACTAACGTGATTATAAGCAATGAATTTTATAATTTTTTAAAAGCAGATAAAGGAAAAGATTATTCGAAAGAATATAGAGCATATAGAGAAATAGATAATTTTGCTGAAAATTATATAACTATGTGTTTGGACTTTGATAAAAATAAATGTAAAAATGACTTTGGAGTTTGTGGTACTTGTTATGGTGGCTTAGAATTGCCAGTTATATATAAAGTGGTTAATCCTAACATTAAAAATATCTTATTATTAAAGTTCGATAAAAAAGTTTCAGGATATAAAAATAAGCAATTAATTGATTTGAGAAAGTTTAATATTAATAATTATGGCGGTTTATCTAAAATCGGTGAAATAGATACTAATAATATTGTGCTATTAGATGATAATATTCTTACTGGTAAGACAATGCAATTGTCAATCAATTCTTTATATGATATAGGAATAAACACATCAAATATAAGTATTGTTAGATATCCAAGTATAAATCGTGTTGAACAAATGTTTATGGAAAAACATGGCGCAGTTGACTTCAATTTGTTTTTTGATTATGTGACCGGATTGTGTTTTTGTAGTCCTTATAGTTGGGTAGATGAAAAAATACAAACTTCATATTTAGATTCATTGGGTATATTTGATTTGAACAGAGAGAAAATTATTGAATGTTTAATAAAAAATCACGATTATAAAGAAAATAGTGAGGTTTATAATTGTAAAAGGAGAATAAAAAAATGAGAGTAGTAAGTGTTGGGGATTTAGTCTTGGATTATTATTATCAAAATGGTAAACTATTGGGAGTTAATGGAGGAATGACCTCCCATAATATAGTGGCTAATTTGGCAAATATGGGAATTGCGACGACAGTGTTTGGTGTTTGTGGTGATGATAGACAAGGGGAAATAGCTATAAAAAGTTTAAAGGATCTAAATGTTGATATATCTAATGTAAAAATGTTAAATGATATTCGTACTAGATGTTTTCATGTTTCGTATTTTGATACAGATAATGGTCTTGATTTTACTTCAAGAAAGAGATGTCCATTTTGCAATAATAAAAGGTGGTATAATGAGTCACTAATTGACACTACAGATATTATAAATAAGATAGAAAGCAAAGATATTTTAGTTTTTGATAATTTAAATATTAAAAACCAGATAATAATTGATAATGTTAATAATAATAAGTTATTAGATTTGGGACAATATTTTGAATTTGAAGAAATATCAAATGAAGAAATAATTAATAAAATAAGAGATAAGTTTGATATCATTAATTTTAATGAAAGAGTTATAAAGTATTTGAAAGATAGATTTAATGTTAAAGATGATATCCAAATATATAAAATATTAAAAACAAAGTTGATGCTTGTAACAATGGGAAAAAAGGGAGCAAAATTTATATATGATAATGATGAATATGATTTTCCTTTGACTAAATCTTCAGAAGAAGTAGATTCTACTGGTGCTGGTGATGCATTCTTTTCGAGTGTTATAAGAGATTGGATAATTAATAATTTGAATTTTGATCCAAATAAGTTCGATGACTGGTATATGAATTCAGTCAAATTGACATCGAAGGTAGTTAAAAAAATGGGAGCAAGAGGGCATTTAAATAAGTTATATAAAATTAAAAAAAATGGCAATTATTGCTTTTGTGATAATTTTGATTTAGTTGTTAGAAAGAAAATTAAAAGGTGTAACATTAATATAAATAATTTGGAAGTAAGAATAATTAATGCTATTAATAGTGGTGCTTTAAATTGTTTAAATAATATTAATTTTAATAGTAATGAAAACTATATATTTACGGGTACTGGAGGTTCTTTTGCTGCTAGTATGTTTGCTTCGATTGTCATTAATACTTTATATGGGAGTAACACGTATGCGATGTTGCCTAGGGATATTAAATATAGAAATAATTCTAGAATTGATAAAGTAATATTATTTTCTTATTCTGGCACTACTAATGATTTATTTGAGGGAACAAAGTTCTTTAATAATCTTAATAAGTATATAATTACCAAAGGTGAAATTCAAAAAATAGTATTGAAAACAGGAATATCTAAAAAAAATATAATTAGTTATCGTACGAGTTCTAACAAGGGAAAAGAAAGGGGCTTTTTATCTTTTGAAGGAGCGGTAAGCCCAGCTAGCATATTTTTAAATTATTATTTGAATATGAAAGGAAGTAATTTAGACATTAATACTTTTATAGAAAATTCAATAAAAAAATGGAATGCCTTCTTTGAAGAAAAATTTAAAGATACTGGTATTATAAGCATGTTTGATAATGGTAATATCGTAAATATATTTACTGGCGATTATACTCAATGTGCTGCTGTGGACTTTGAAAGTAAAGTTATTGAATCGGGAATTGTTAATTGTATATTACATGAAAAGAAAAATTTTTCTCACGGAAGATTTATTAATTACGAAAATTTGAATAATAAAAGTAATATATATTTCAAATCAAATAATGTGTCATTATATGAAAAAGAATTATTAAATTATTTAAGTAGAGATAATATGTTAATTATCGAAAGTGAATATAATGGAATTTTATGTGAATATGATCTTTTAATTGCTTCTCAGTTTTTAATATATCACATTGGTAAAGTATTTGATATAGATGTTTCTAAGCCAAAATATTCTGATGATGTTCTTAAAGTATACTTTTATAAAGGTGAATTATAAAAATATAAGTTAATGTTGTATTTATGATACAAAAATTAAAAAAGACTTTTAATGAGGTCTTTTTTTGTTTTAGGGTTTAAAATTATTTACTTTTAATTTTAGTAATGTTATAATTTATATATAGAAGGATTTGATAAGATGGCTAAGAAGAAAAATAAAAAAGAAGAAAAGAAAAAGTTTGAATATAGTAATGAAGTTGTTGGTATTATACTTATACTTGCTTCTATTATTGGAATTGGGGCATATGGGCCTGCGGGAGGATTTATTAGATCTTTTGCGGTTTTTTTAGTTGGTAATATTTATATATTTTTATTATTAGGTGTATTAATACTTGGTGGGTATTTAATATTAAAGAGAAAGATGCCTGATTTTGGTAGTTTGAGATGGATTGGTTTTTATATTATTGTTATTTCTTTCTTAATATTACTACATATGAAGTATATTATTCTTAATGAACAAGAAGGTAGTAAGATTATTACTGAGACTTTTAATAATTTACTTGTTGCTTTTAAGAGTACTAGTGCTATTTCTAATAGTGGTGGTGGTATGATAGGGGCTATCTTTACTTTTATGTTTTATAGTTTATTTAGAGATGGTACTAAGATTGTCGTTATTACTTTGATTGTTATTGGTGTTATATTATTATTTAATACTAGTATTATTGACTTGTTTAAGAAGATTAAACTTCCTAAGAGAGAAAAGAAAGAAAAGAATACTTGTAAGAATGATGATGAAGAAGATGAGAGAATACATATTTCTAGTACTAAGGATATAGAAAAGGTTAGTGAAAAAGAGGCTATTGTAGATAGAGAGATTCCTATTAAGACTTCTAGTGATGTTTCTACTCCTAAAGTAGAAGAGGTAGAGAAGCCTACTATTAATCTTAATTATAAACTTCCTCCTATTAGTTTGCTTAAACTTAGTAAGGGTAATAATGATAAAGAGAATGTTGAATCTGTTAAACAGAATATTGCTACTTTAGAGAGGGTACTTGGTGATTTTGAGATTCCTGGTAAGATTAAGGAATGTCATATTGGGCCTTCGGTTACACAGTATGAACTTGAACTTAAGGCTGGTACTAAGGTTAATAAGCTTTTATCAATTCAAAAAGAAATTGCTCTTAATTTGGCTGCTAAAGATGTTAGAATACAGGCTCCTATACCTGGTAAGAGTACTATTGGTATTGAACTTCCTAATAAGGTTAATTCGGCTGTTTCTTTTAGAGAAATTTTATCTAAGTTACCAGAACCTAATGAGAAGAGTATACTTGCTGTTGGTCTTGGTAAGGATATTATGGGTAGCGTTAAATGGGCAGAAATTAATGCTACACCACATCTTTTAATAGCAGGTGCTACTGGTAGTGGTAAGAGTGTATGTATTAACTGTATTATTGCTTCTATTCTTATGAGAACTAGACCTGATGAGGTTAAACTTGTTATGGTTGATCCTAAAAAGGTAGAATTATCTATGTATAATGGTGTACCTCATTTGCTTACTCCTGTTGTTACTGATCCTAAGAAAGCTTCTATTGCTCTTAAGAATATTGTTAGAGAAATGGAAAGAAGATATCAGATATTTGAAGATACTAAGTGTAAGAATATTGGTGCTTATAATAAGATGTGTGAAACTAATACTGATTATGTTAAAATGCCGTATATTGTATTTATAATAGATGAGCTTGCTGATCTTATGCTTGTTGCTGCTAAAGACGTAGAGGATTCTATTATGCGTATTACACAAATGGCTAGAGCGGCTGGTATTCATTTGATTGTTGCTACACAGAGACCTTCTACTGATGTTATTACTGGTGTTGTTAAGGCTAATATTCCATCACGTATATCTTTTGCTGTTTCTTCTTCTATTGATTCTAGAACAATACTAGATCAAACTGGAGCTGAAAAGTTACTTGGTAAGGGTGATATGTTATTTAAACCAATGGGAGAGAATGTTCCTATTAGAATTCAAGGAGCATATGTTAGTGATGAGGAACTTCAAAAGATTGTTGACTTTACTATTTCTCAACAAAAGGCTAATTATGATCATTCTATTACTGAAGATATGAGTGAAGTAAGTAGTGATAGTGGTAAATATGATGATGGTTATGAATCTAAAGAGGAATATGATGATCCTTTATATAATGATATTGTTGATTTTGCTATGGAATTTGGTAAGATATCAGCATCTTTAATTCAAAGAAAGTATCGTATTGGTTATAATAGAGCTGCTAGAATTGTAGATTTACTTGAAGAGAGGGGTATTATTGGACCACAAAATGGTTCTAAACCTCGTGAGGTACTTATAAAAAAGGATAGTAATAATGATAGTGATGAATAATTACTATCCTTTATTTTAGAGGTGGAATATGATTGAAATTAAGAAACATTATTATAATATTGGTAATAAGAATATTAATATTATGATGTTTGGGGATTTGCATTATTCTGATAGGTTTAATGATAAGAAACTTGATTTGATTAGTAGTAAGATAGGTGATGCTCAATATCTTTGTATAGCTGGAGATTTGATTGATAGTACGGATTTTCTATATACTAATAAGGATAGAAAGAATAGGATTACTTCTTTTATTAGAGATATTAGTAAGAAGTGTAAGTTATTTATTACTTTGGGTAATCATGATATTGCTGATAGAAGTTATGGTAATAATGTACGTGATGATAATGATGAGTTTTGGCGTGAATTATCTAAAATAGATAATGTGTTTGTATCTAGATATAATTGTTATTATGAAGATGATAATGTTATTATATATATGTTAGAGGCTAGTTATGATTATTATTATAGAGATTATAAGAATGAAGCTAAAGATATATTACTTAATAAAATTAAAGAAGATAAGAAGTTATTTGATAATATGAACAATGATAAAGTTAAGATTGTTATATGTCATTCTCCTATATATATGACTGATAGTGATATTTTAAATGAATTTAAGGATTTTAATTTTATATTTTGTGGGCATATGCATAATGGGATGATTCCTTATTTAGGTGATAAGATTATTAGAAATAATAGGGGAATTGTTTCTCCTTGTGGAAAGTTATTTTCTAATAATACTAGAGGTACTATTGATATTAATAATATTCATTTAATTATAAATGGTGGTATTACTAAGTTATCTAAGTCTTCAGGAATATTTAGTTATTTTAATTTTATATATCCTATTAGTATGGATAATATTGTTATTAATAGAAAAATGTAGGAAAAGGTTGATATTTTTTTAAAAATATTATATAATTATTAGGCAGGTGAAATTTTATGATTATAGATTTATTTGATCTTAATATTAATGGTAAGAAAATTAATATTGATGGGGAAGTAAATATTCCTTTGGAATTACTTAATGATAGTTCTATTAGAAGATTGGATAATGTGTATTTTCAAGGTTATATTAATAAGCTTATTGATGATAGTTATGAGCTTTGTGGTACTTTAAGTGGTGATATGATATTACCTGATGATATAACTTTGGAAGATTATAAATATAATTTTACTAGTGAAATAGAAGAAAAAATTGATGAAACTAGGATAAATTTGCAAAAAAGTATTGATATTACTTTGGATTTGTGGCAAAATATTCTTGTGGAAGTTCCTCTTAGAGCTGTTAACCCTAAGAATGAAAACATTTCTCTTAGTGGTGATGGCTGGAGACTTATTAGTGAGGAAGAGGTTAAAACAGAGAATAATCCGTTTATGGATTTACTAGGGAAGGAGTGAGTTAGATGGCAGTTCCATTTAGAAAAGTTAGTAAAACTAGAAGAGATATGAGAAGAACTCATTATAAAATTACCGCTAATGGATTAGTTGAATGTTCTAATTGTGGCGCTAAGATTAGATCACATAGAGCATGTCCTAAATGTGGATTTTATAAGGGTGCTGATACTTCTAAAAAGGTAAATGAAGTAGTTTCTGAGGAGAAGAAGGCTCCTAAAAAAACAAAGACTACTAAGAAAGATTCAGAATAATAAATAGATAGCGTGTTTTTGTGCTGTCTTTTTTATTTAATGGGGGATGATTTTAATGACAAAAGAAGAAATTTATGAAGAAAATATGAGAAATGAATATTTGAGAACATTTCTTACTGGTGAGAGGCAAGGCCCTTATACTAATAGGCCTAGTATGGATAGGCCTTGGCTTCAATATTATGGTAGTGAGGTATATACTAGGGATTTACCTAGAAAGACTTATTATCGTTATGCTAAAGATAATAATGTAGATAATATGGGGAATACTGCTATTAATTATTATGGATTTAAGACTAATTTTAAAGGTTTTTTTGATAAGGTAGATAAGATAGCTAATTCTTTTAGTGCTTTAGGTGTTAAGAAGGGAGATATTGTTACTATTTGTTCTCCTACTTTTCCTGAGACTATATATGCTAATTATGCACTTAATAAGATTGGAGCGGTAGCTAATAATATTGATCCTAGAACTAATGCTAAGAGAATACTTGATAATTTGAATAAGGTTAATTCTGATTATTTGGTTATGCTTGATATTGCTTATCCTAAGATTGATACTATTATTAGAGATTCTAATGTTAAAAAGGTTATATGTAATTCTTATATGGATTCTATTCCTGTTTTGGCTAGACCAATATTTAAGAGAAAACTTAATGTGGAATTAGAGAAGAAAGGTCTTGTTATTCCTGATATTCCTTATGGTTCTTTATATGTAAACTTTAAAGATTTTATTAATATTGGACGTAATACTGTAGCAGAAGAGGTAGAGTATACTCCTAATATGCCTGCTGCTATGGTTCTTACTGGTGGTACTACTGGTATTCCTAAGAGTGTTACGCTTACTAATGATTCGGTTATTTCTATTTGTGAACAATATAAGGATACTGATTTAGGATTAGAAAAAGGGCAATCACTTCTTAATATTATGCCACAGTTTATTGCATATGGTTGGTCTTTTGGAGTTGTTATGGCACCTTCATTAGGTATAGAGGATATTAATATTCCACAATTTGATCCTGATTGTTTTGCTGATTATATTATTAAATATAAACCTAATCATATTGTTGGAGTTCCTACGCATTATACTTCGCTTATGCATAGTGAGAAAATGCGTAATGTTGATTTTTCGGGATTTCTTAAATCTATTTCTGCTGGTGGGGATTATTTCCTTCTTGGTAGTGAGCAGGAATTTAATGATTTTTTACATAGTCATGGCTATGATAAGAATGTTATTGTAGGATTTGGTCTTACTGAACGTAATTCTAGTGTAGCTACTAGACTTAATAAGCGTAATGTTCTTGGTAGTGCTGGGGTTCCTCTTTCTAGAAATATTATTTCAATCTTTGATTTTCCTAAGGATGGTTCTAATGGAACTGAGAAGGAGCTTGGTTATGGTGAATATGGAGAGATATGTATAGCAGGTCCTAGTGCAATGGCTGGATACTATAAAGATGATGAAAAAACTCGCGAAGTACAAATTAAGCATAGTGATGGACTTGTTTGGACACATACTAAAGATAGGGGCTATATGACTCGTGATGGTGTACTTTTCTCATGTGGACGTACTAAAAGAATGATTATTAGACCTGATGGTCATAATGTATGGCCAATGGAAATGGAAAATATTATTAAGAGACATAGTGCAGTTGAAGAGTGTTGTGTTGTTGGTATTCCTAGTGATACTACTACTCAGGGTGAATTTCCTATGGCTGTTGTTGTTCTTAAAGATAATTGTACTACTCCTTTAGAAGTGGTAGAGAAAGAACTTAGGGAACTTTGCTCAGTTAATTTACCAGAAAGAGATGTTCCTTATAAATATACTTTTGTAGATAGTCTTCCACTTACTAATATTGGTAAGATTGACTTTATGGAAGTACAAAATAATGTTAAAAAAAGAATTAAAAAGAGATAATGAGGTGTGATATATGAATATATTTACTATATATAGTTTATTTTATAGTTTACTTATTAATATTGTTTATTTTTCTAGTAAAAGACTTCGTAGTATAGAAAATAAAATATTTGAAAAGATTATGCTTACTAACTTTGTAGGTGTACTTTTGGCTATTGGTAGTTATTTTACTATTAAAAATATTGATAGATTTGAACTTTTAAATACGTTTATATCTAAAGGGTATATAGTTTATCTTTTGACTTGGCTTACGCTTTTCTCAGTATATATATTTGTTATTTCTATAAAAGATGGAAAAGATAAGAAAAGTGAGGTTAATAAGATTATAAACTTATTTGGTATTTTATATTTAATATTTTTGATAATAATTATTATTAAACCTTTGTATTATCATAATATTAATGGGGCTATTTATTCTTATGGTCCTAGTGCTAATGTTATGTATATTGTATCTATTGTATATATAACGGTATGGTTAATTAGATTATCCACTAATATTAAGAGAATTAGGGATAAGAAGTATTTACCTATATTTGCTTTTATGGGGTTAGGTTTAGTTGTTATGATTATACAAAAGCAACATCCTGAACTTCTTCTTATGACTTCAATGGAAACTTTTATTGTATTCTTAATGTATCATACTATTGAGAATCCTGATATGCAAATAATTGAAGAAGTACATAGGGCTAAAGAAATTAGTGATAATGCTAATGAAGAGAAGAGTATGTTCTTATATAATATGACTAATGAGATTAGGGGTATTACTAAAGATATTGATTATTCTGCTGATAATATATTAGAAGAAGTAGATAATAAGAAAGTTGATGTTCTTAATATTGGTAATTCTGCTAGAGAGATTAAGAATAATACGGCTAAGTTTACTACTATGACTAATGAGATTCTTGATATTTCACAAATGGATTCTAATATTAAGATTTATAATGATAAATATAATGTTAAGATTATTATTAAAGAGTTAGTTCAAATATATAAGAAGAAAGCTGAAGATAAGGGTATTAGTTTTAGAACTAATATTGCTAGTGATATTCCACCATATTTATATGGTGATAGTATGGGACTTAAGAAAGCTTTATCTATTATACTTGATAATAGTGTTAAATATACTAGTAGTGGTTTTATTGATTTTGATGTTAGTACTATTATTAAAAGGGATATAGCTAGACTTGTTATTACGGTAGAAGATTCTGGTAGTGGTATTAAGGCTGAAGATCTTAATAAGATATTTAATAAGAAAGTTAATGATAATGAGAGACTTAACATTAAATATAATTTATATAATGCAAAAAGACTTGTTATACTTATGGGTGGTACTATTATTCCTAGTAGTGTATATGGACGTGGTACTACGATTAAGGTTGTGTTAGATCAGAAGATTGCTGATATGGATGATACTTTAGATAAATATGAAAGTGTATATGATAAGAAGAGTATTCTTCTAGTAGATGATAATGTTTCTAGTGGTAAGATATTTACTAAGATGCTTAAGGATACTAATATTGAACTTAGTATTGTTACTTCTGGTAAGGAATGTTTAGATAAGATTAGAAATAAAGATAAATATGACTTGATTTTACTTGATGAAGATATGGAACCTTTAGATGGTATTACGGTTATGAGAAAATTAAAGGAGATTAGAACATTTAATACTAAAACTATTCTTCTTACTAAAAATAATGATTATGAATATAATGATGATTATTTGGAATATGGTTTTGATGGTTATTTGCTTAAACCTATAGATAAAGATAAATTATTTGAACTTATTGATAAGTACCTTAAATAGGTACTTTTTCTTTTTTTCTAAAATTAATATTGACAATACTTGATATTTAGTATATATTTATTATGACATTTGCGAAGAAAAAAACTCTATATATAAGCACGATGAAACTACATATATTCATATGTGGCTTTTTTTCGTTATCAAAGAATTAGATTGGAGGATGATATGGAAGAAATATTAGTTGATGATGAAGGTAGATGTCAATACTATGAGGAATTAGAAAAACTTAAAAATTTAAGTTTGATTAATTCTAGTGTTGGTAGTGAGAGTTATACTTCTAGTGTAGGAGATGGGTGGCATGATAATTTTGCTTTTGAAGAATCTATGAGAGAAAGTGTTAAGATTGCTTCTAGAATTGATAGAATGATAGAAGAAGAAATGTATTTAAAGGTGGTTCATAGAAAGAATTATCATAATGATATAATTGATATTGGAGATATTCTTACTGTTTTGGTTATATATGATGAAGATGATAAAGAAGAATATACTATTAAATTAACTGGGAAGTATTTGCCTAATACTGATTCTCTTATTAATGAGATATCTCTTAATAGTCCTATTGGTAGGTGTATATATTTGAAGAATATTTATGATGATATTTATTATTATGTTAATGATAAGAGAATAGATATTAAAGTTATAAAAAAAAGATAATATGTTCACAATATAATATTTATGGAGGTTATAATATGGATAAAATAATAGATGATAATAATAAAATAGTTGGTAATATTAATTTAGATAATTCTAATATTAAGTTTATTGGTAAAAATAATATATTGTATGTAGATAATGGGTTTACTTTGGTTAATTCTAGTATTGAATTTAGAGGGGATAATTCTTTGGTATATTTATGTAAGACTAATGATAAACTTACTATTGATGTAAAAATATATAATAATTCTACTTTATATTTTGGTAAGAATATGTGGATTAATAAGGGAATTAAAATTGTTATATCTGAAGAAACTAATGTTTTCTTTGGATGTGATTGTTTGGTTAGTTATGATACTTGTATTAGAACTGGAGATCCACATATTATATATGATATTAATACACGAAAAAGAGTTAATCATAGTAAAAGCGTATATATTGGGGATCATGTATGGATAGGGCAACATGTTATGATACTTAAGAATACTATGATTGGTTCTGGTAGTGTTATTGGAGCTATGAGTTTGGTTACTAATAAGAAATATTCTTCTAATAGTGTTTATGCTGGTACTCCTGCTAAAAAGGTACGAAGTGATATTTTCTTTATTAAAGATGATTGTCATAGATTTTTAGATGATGATATAGATAGATATGAATATAATTATAGTAATGATTTTATTTATAATAAAGATAATACTACAATATCTTTTAATGATATTGAAAAAAATCTTAGATGTTTATCTATTGAAGATAGAATTAAATATTTAAATGATATATCTAGTAATATGAGTAAAAATAAATTTTATATTGAATGATTATGTGAAATAATGGGAATTATTTATCAAAAGTTGATTTTTCTTTTATTTTATGATACTATAGTACCGGCTAGTAAGGGGGAGGTAGTATGAAATTTGTCAATAAAGAGCATTTTGATGCTTTTTTAAATTGTTTAAGTTTTTTAGGTCAAGGTAGTCAAGGAATATGTTATTTAGATAGTAAAAATAGAATTGTCTATAAAGTTTTACATGAATATTTTGATGAAGATGAAAATATTTATTTTAGTAAAGATGACTTACTTAAATTTAGTGATATTAAAAATAAAACTTTTATATGGCCTACTGATATTATTAGTGTTGATGGCAAGGTATATGGTTATATTATGCCTTATAAAAGGGCTAAAAATTTAAATGCTAGTAATCCTTTAATGGTTAATTTGAATAGTTTAGAAAAGGGAATATTAAGAGCGGAAAAGGATATTAAATTACTTACTGATAATGGAGTACATATATGTGATCTTAGATATAATACTTTATATAATAATGGTAATATATATGTAATTGATACTATTGAATATGATTATAAATTATCTACTTATAAAGAAAATAGAGAAGGATTGGATAAGGAACTTATGTTATTTTTAATAGATAATTATTTTGATGATTTTGTATTTAGTAATAGTGTCTTAAGAGAAATGTATTTGGAATTTGAGGTTCGTGGGATTGACTTTATGAGAGAGTTTAGAAAAATGATTAGTGAATATATAGGAGAAGATGTTGTTTATTTAAACAAAGCTAAATCTTTAGTTAAGAAGAATAATAATCCTGTATACTATAGGGAGTTTTTAGGAGGTAGTATTTATGAATAATGTAAAATCTGTTATGAATTATTTTGATGGTAATTTTTTGTTTAATTTATACTTAAAAAATATAATTGGTAATACTAATGATGAAAGTTATATGTATGAAGATAATTTATTAAATGATATAAATAAGAATGCTGTTATAATGGGATGTATATGTAATATTATGACATCTATTAAAGATGGGCTTAATGATAAGACTAATAATTTTAATAAATATTTTTCAGAAATTGTTAATAAAGAATTATCTGATAATATTTTAATGATAGCTTCTAAAAATAAAGATGGATATGCTATTGATGATTATACTTTTAAAAATGCTTCTAGTATATTAGCAACACTTAGAAATAAACTTAGCTATGGTAATTTTGTGCTTGATTTAGAACAAGGTAATGTTACTTTTAAAGTTAATAATAAGGATGTTAGTATTGATATAGATACTTTAGCAAATTATGTTATATCATCTTTATGGACATATATGAGAATTGATGATAGTACTAAATATATGAGAAATATTGTTGTTACGAATAAATTTGATAATAGTCGTAGTACTAATATGAAAAATAGATTTGAACTTAAATCATTTATTAGAAGTTTTAAGGAAATTGATTTTTCTTTAAGTAGAAAAGATAATCAAAGAATAGAGGGCTATGTTATTAATAGATTAGAAGAACTTATAAAAGAATTTAAGATTAGTCATGATTTTAAGATATTTAATGATTTTCAAAAAGAAATTAAAGATAAATATAATTTTAGTTGTCATCATGGTAAAGTTAGAAATATTAATATTGATGGTATTTTAGATGATTTGTCTAGTATTATGATAGATGATATTGATTATGGTACACAAGTTTATTTAATTGGTATTGAAATGCAAAAATTAGTTGATGATAATAATTATAATAATGCAATTAAAGCTAATTTAAGAAATTTGATTTTAATTAATACTATGTATAAGTGTAATAGTACTGATAATATGGTTATTGGAAAAGAAATGGTTAATAATTATGGTATAGTAGATATTAATTATGATAATTATGTTGCTAATGAAATTGCTATGTTTAATTCTTTGTTTTCTTATGCTAATGATGAATTATATAATAATAATAATAAGTATAGTAATTTAAATAGTGATGGTCTTGATTATGGTATGTTAAATTTATCTGGTATTAGGCTTAATACAATTAATTTAAATGATAATGTTATTACTAGATTATTAAGTGAAAAAATTAGAATTCAAAAAGAGATTAGTAAGATTAATGATATGATTACTATTTATAATAGTAATTTGGATATAGTTATTTTAAAAAAGAATATTAAAGCTATAGAGAAAATAAGTGAATTGTTAAAATCAGAATTTGAAAAATTAGATGTTTTACAATCTTTGTATACCGCTACGGAAAATAGCTTATCTTTTGCACGAACTTATTATAATAATAATGTTAATTGTTTAACTAATGAAGCTATTATAACTGGTATTAGAAATTCAATTGCTCATGGTAATTATAATATTGTTAATGATGATGATAAAATTAAGATAGTATTTAATGATAAGGTTAATAATAAGCTAGTTTTTAGTTGTGAAGTCTTTATTAATGATTTTAGAGATATATTAATTAATAGTGCTGCTGTAGTTAAGTCTTTTATTGATAATAAATATAATGATAAAAATATTGTTAAAGTTAAAAGTTTAGTTATTGTTTAGTTTGAAAGACATTGTATGATGTTTTTCTTTTTTTATTGACTAAATAGTTTATATATTATAAAATATTATTAGTTATGAAGATGATTTAATTATATAAAATATAATTAAGAGAGGGTGATTATTATGTTATTATATAATACTTTAACTAGAAAGAAAGAGGAATTTATTCCTTATGATGGAAAAAGAGTAGGTTTTTATACTTGCGGTCCTACTGTATATCATTATGCTCATATAGGTAATATGCGTAATTACATTGGTCATGATATACTTGATAAAACTCTTAGGTATTTAGGATATGATGTTACTAGAGTTATGAATATTACTGATGTTGGACATTTGAAGAGTGATTCTGATAGTGGTGAAGATAAGATGGTTGCTAGTGCTAAAAGAGAGCATAAGAGTGTTATGGATATTGCTAAGTTTTATACGGATGCTTTCTTTCATGATTTTGATGCTTTGAATCTTAGAAGGCCTGATATTGTTAGTCCCGCTACGGATAATATTGACGAATATATTAAGATTATTAGTAAATTATTAGAAGATGGTTATGCTTATCAGGCTGGTGGTAATGTTTACTTTGATGTTAGTAAGGTAGATGATTATTATAAACTTACTAATCATAAGGAAGATGAAATGGTTGTTGGTGTTCGTGATGGAGTAGAGTATGATAATAATAAGAGAAATCAGGCTGATTTTGCACTTTGGTTTACAAAGAGTAAGTTTGATGATCAGGATTTGAAATGGGATTCTCCTTTTGGGGTTGGATATCCTGGATGGCATATTGAGTGTTCTGGTATTAGTATTAAGTATTTAGGAGAGCATCTTGATATTCATGGTGGTGGTGTTGATAATATTTTTCCACATCATACTAATGAAATTGCTCAAAGTGAAGCTTATTTAGGTCATAAATGGTGTAATTATTGGTTTCATAATGAACATTTAATGGATGATAGTGGTAAGATGAGTAAAAGTAAAGGTGCTATTTTATCTGTTAGTAGGTTAATAGAGGAAGGATATAATCCTTTAGCTTTTAAACTTATGTGTTTAATGAGTAATTATAGAAAACAACTTGTATTTTCTTATGATATATTAAAACAAGTAGAAGGAGCATATAATAAACTTAAGAATAGAATATTAGCTATTAATGATATTGGTGAATTAGATACTACTAAGTTTGGTTATTATACGGATAAATTTAAAGAGGAATTATCGAATGATTTGAATACCGCTAATGGGATAACACTTATTTATGATTTACTTAAGGATGATAGTGTTAATGGTCATACTAAAATAGAAATTATTAATGATTTTGATAAGGTGTTTTCTCTTGATTTGACTAAGAAGACTCTTAATACTTCTATTGATATGGATAAGTATATTAAAGATAAAATAGAAGAGAGAAGAATTGCTAAAATGAATAAGAATTATGAACTTTCTGATAGTATTAGAGATGAACTATTAGATAAGGGTATTATTCTTACTGATACTAGAGAGGGTACTACTTATAGAATTAGTAAATAAATATGAATAGTTAATAATACTATTCTTTTTTTACAGATTTATATATTTTTTTTCTGTACTTTATTTGGATTATTTGTTACAATTAATGGTATGGAGTAGTGATTATATGGAATTAATTAGAGTAGTAGATGAAGATGGTAATGATACTGATGAAGTATTAGAAAGAGAAGATGTTCATGATTTATCTAAACTTCATAATGAGGTTACTATTTATATTATTAATAAAAAGGGGGAAGTACTTCTTCAGAGAAGGAGTAAGAATAGAAGATTTTGTCCTAATATGCTTGGTGTAATAGCGGGACATGTTGGATATTTAGAAGATCCTTTATCGTGTGCTAAGAGAGAACTTGAAGAGGAAGTTGGATTAGTTGTGGATAAAAATGAGGTACATGTATTATGCAATAAGTATCTTGTGTTGGAAGATGAGAATAATCATTTTATGTATCCTTATTATGTTATAACTGATTTAGATGAAGATGATTTTATTATTCAAAAGGAAGAAGTTAGTTATGTTAAATGGCATAATATTGATGATGTTATTAAACTTATTAATGATGGTAATGATGATTTTGTTTTTAAAAAGGAAGAGATTTATTTGTTTAGAATGCTTAAGGATATTGTTTCTTAATAACTAAGAGAGGTATATTATTGTGGTAATTATTTGACATAATATGGGTGTATAAAGAGGAAATAATGTATTTCTTCTTTTATTTTATTTGTTTTTATGTTAGAATTAGATTGTAAGGTAGGTTATAGATATGAAACTTAATGAAAAAAGAATTATTAATGATATTAGATTATTAGCTCTTGATATGATTAATACTGCTGGTAGTGGACATCCTGGTATTGCGCTTGATTTTGCTCCAACTATGTATACTCTTTTGGCATATCATTTGAAATTTGATATGGAAAGAAAGGATTGGTGTAATAGGGATAGACTTGTTATGTCATGTGGACATGGGTCAGCACTTCTTTATGCTAGTTTGTTTTATATGCTTGATGAGTATAGTATAGATGATCTTAAGTCTTTTAGAAAGATTGCATCTTCTACTCCTGGTCATCCTGAGTATGATTTATCACATCGCATTGAAATGACCACTGGAGCATTAGGACAGGGATTTGCTACTTCGGTTGGTATGGCTATAGGAGAAAAATACTTGGAGGCTACTTTTAATCGTAAGAAAAATACTGTATTTGATTATAATATATATTGTATATGTTCTGATGGTGATTTGATGGAAGGAGTATCTTACGAAGCTGCTTCGATGGCAGGTAATCTTGGCCTTGATAATCTTATTGTTTTATATGATGCAAATAATATTACAGCAGATGGGGATATTTCTAAGACTTTTGATGATAATATTACTGATAGGTTTACTAGTATGAATTGGAATGTTATTAAGGTTCGTAATTCAGAGTCGGTTAGTGAGATTACTTCTGCTATTGAGAAGGCTAAGAAGAGTAATAAACCCACTATTATTGAGATTGAATCGGTAATTGGTAAGTATTCTAAGTATGAAGGAACTAATCGTATTCATTCGGATTTGGATAAGAGTGATTTGGAAAATATTCGAATGACTTTAAAGGGTACTAGTCCTTTTACTTATAGTGAAAATGATAGAAATGGTATTCTTGAATTTATTAAGGGTGGTACTAGTGATTATTATAGGGATTGGTATTCTGAGTATGAGATGTATTTGGCTAATGCTACTGATAGTGAGAGGGATAAGATTAATTTAGTTATTGAAAATGAGGGTATTTCTTTGGATATTGATGCAGTAGTGGATGCTAGTAAGATATTTGAAGATAAACCTATGAGGGATATTAATTATCAGATTATGAATGTTATTGGTACTTTTATTCCTAATTATATGGGTGGTAGTGCTGATTTGTTCTGCTCTACTAAAACTTATTTAAAGGGTAAGAGAGAGTTTAGTTATGATGATTATGGTGGTAGAAATATTAATTTTGGTGTGAGGGAAGCTCTTATGGGAGCTGTTATGAATGGTCTTGCTCTTACTAATATTAGAAGTTATGGTAGTACTTTTCTTGCTTTTGCGGATTATATGAAGCCTGAGATAAGAATGAGTGCGATGATGGATTTACCTGTTACTTATATTTTTACACATGATAGTGTTAGGGTTGGTCCTGATGGTATTACACATCAGCCGGTAGAACAACTTGGTATGCTTCGTAGTATTCCTAATTTTTCGGTATATCGTCCTTGTGATTATAAGGAACTTATTGGTTCATGGACAAATATTTTAAGAGAAGGTAAGCCTTGTGCTTTGGTACTTCCTAGGGGACACTTGGAAACAATGAAACATACTAATTCAGAAAAGGTAAGTAGGGGAGCATATATTATTAGTGAGGTTAGAACAAGACTTGATATTATTATTATTGCTACTGGTAGTGAAGTTGGTCTTGCTATGAAGATAAAAGAAGAACTTCTTAAAAATTATATTGAGGCTAGAGTAGTTACTATGCCTAATCTTAATTTGTTTTTAAAACAAGATAAGGATTATCAAGAACAGGTATTTCCGACTGGTTATAGAAGAATGGTTATAGAACTTTCTAATGATGCTAATTGGTATCGTTTTATATCTAGTGATGAGGATTTTGTGGGTATTGATACTTTTGGCAAGAGTGGTAGTGAAGAAGAGGTTTTATCTTTCTTTGAACTTGATATTCAGGATTTGGTTATTAAAATTAAGAATAATTTATAATTCGACAATTTATTTATATATAGTATGTTACATTAATATTGGTGATATTAATGAGAACATACTATATTTTTAATGTTAATAAATATTTTTCTTATATGTATAAAAGAACTCCATTTAAGATGTATAAGATATTTGAAGAAATTTATAATACAAGAAATTATGATACTAATATGACTTATCATTCTCTTCTTGATGTAGCGGATCCTTTTAATAAGATTATGTTAAGTGAATATATTTATTATGAGTATAAGTATAAATATGGATATAAGAGATGTGGTAATGTTCATACTTTGAATGGTGGTGAAAAGACACTTCTTAGAATTAATAATTATAATATTAAGCTTAAGACAGAGAATAATTATAGTGTGTTTTTTAAGTATCTTAATAGATATAATAATAATCTTTTTGTATGTGATTTTGAAAATAAGGATTATTTTTGGCTTAGTATATTGGAAAATGGTTCTTTACAAAAGGATAAAGCTGTAGTAAAATAGTTTTAAGGAGGAAAGAGATATGCTTAGGGATATATTATATATAGTAATTGGTTTAATAGTTGGATTTATTTCTGGTTTTTTAGTAGCTAGAAAGGTTATGAAAAATGAACTTAAGAAGAATCCTCCTATTAACGAACAAATGATAAAGACAATGATGAGTCAAATGGGAAGAACTCCTAGTCAAAAACAAGTTAATCAAATGATGAAACAAATGAATAAGATGATGTAATATCGTCTTTTTTTGATGCTTTTTAGCTTAATATGTCGAATATATTTACTTTGATATGATAGTGTATTATAATGTGGTTGTAGTAAGATTTGGTAGTAAGAAAGGAATATGTTATGGATAGTACTAAAACTCTTACTGTAGATGTTATTAATGCTAGAAGGATACTTAGATTTTGTCCTTATTATGATGATATTATTAATTATGATATTAGGTATGATGATGAGTTTTCTTTTGATTTGATTGATTGGTATAAGGATTTGATTTTTTCTTGTGATGGGAATAATGATAATGAAATGAATATTGTTAGGCTTATTGATAAGAGTATGTATTTATATATTAATAGTTATGAATATAGAAATGGTTTAAAGAGAATTGTTAATATTAGGGATATTGATCTTAATAGTGATAAGAGAATTAAAAGGCTTATTAAGAAGATTATTAATTATACTAATAAATATGAAACTATGGAGGTTCTTAATGTTAGAACTAATAGGTGGATATAAGTAACTTATTGAAAATTATTTATTTTCTCTTTTTTTATTTTACTTCGATAAAAGCCTAGGTCTTTTATCGTAATTTAGAGCCTAAGGTCTCTAAATTAAATATTTTTTATAATAAATTTTAATAAATATTACAATTTTATTATATTATGTTATAATTATTTTAGGTTTATTGATATTTGGAGGTGATTATATGTATGTTTCTGTTCTTACACAAATTGGGGCTAAAGCAGTTGATCAAACTTTTTTTTATCATGTTCCTAAGTTATTAGAAAATAATATTAAAATTGGTGTTAGGGTTAGAATTCCTTTTGGAAATATGATACTAGATGGATTTGTACTTGGTATTTCTGATAATAGTAGTTATAATAATAGTAAAATTAAGGATATTATTAATGTTATTGATGATGAACCTGTTCTTAATAAGGAGATGTTACTTCTTGGTAAGTATATGAGTGATAATTTATTGGCTTCTTTATCTTCTTGTTATCAGGTAATGCTTCCAAAAGCATTAAAAGCGGAAGTTAAAAGTAATATTAAGATTAAATATGATAGATATTTACATAGAATTAAGAGTATAGAAGAGATTGATAGATATATTGATAATTGTAAGTATGAAAGTCAAATTAATTTGCTTTGTAAGTTAAAAGAGGGGGATATTTTAATTACTAAGATGTCTAGTAGTATTAATACTATTATTAAGTATGGTTTTGCTAGTATTATATATGAAGAGTGCAAGAGATATAAGTATGATGGTATTAGTAATTATAAAAGAGTTAATTTAACTGATAAACAAAGATTGGTTAGTGATACTATTATATCTTCTTTTGGTAAGAGTGATACTTTTCTATTATATGGCGTTACTGGTAGTGGTAAGACTGAGGTATATATGGATGTTATTGAAAAGGCTATTAATAATGGGAAAAGTGCTATAATGTTAGTACCAGAAATTGGACTTACTCCTCAAATTGTTGGTAAGTTTATATCTAGATTTGGTAATGTTATATCGGTTTTACATTCTAAACTTTCTGATAGTGAAAGATATGATGAATATCGTAAGATTACTAATGGGGAATCTAAGATTGTTATTGGTACTAGGAGTGCTATCTTTGTTCCTTTTAATAATATTGGTGTTATTATTATTGATGAAGAGCATACTTCTTCTTATAAGCAAGATAATAATCCTAGATATTCCGCTATTAATGTGGCTGAATGGAGAAGTAAATATCATAATTGTCCTTTGGTACTTGGTAGTGCTACTCCTAGTTTGGAAAGTTTTGCTAAGGCTGGTAATCATGTGTATAAACTTCTTTCTTTGACAGAAAGGGCTGGAGGTAGTGTTCTTCCAAACGTTAATATTGTTGATATGAAAGAAGAAGTTAAGAAGGGTAACTTTATTTTATCGGATATACTTAAGAATAAAATTGGTGAGGTTTTGGATAGGGGTGAGCAAGCTATTATTCTTCTTAATAGAAGGGGTTATTCTAGTACTATTAGTTGTAAGGAATGTGGATATGTATATAAGTGTCCTAATTGTGATATTACTTATACTTATCATAAGAGTAGTAATAATCTTAAATGTCATTATTGTGGGTATTCGATGGTACTTCCTAATAAGTGTTCTATATGTGGTAGCGATAATTTAAAGGATTATGGTCTTGGTACAGAAAAATTAGAAGAGACTCTTAATAGTTTGTATAAGGCTAGAATTGTAAGAATGGATGTTGATACTACTAGTAAGAAGGGACAGCATCAAAAGATTATTGATGATTTTGGAGAGCATAAGTATGATATTTTAATTGGTACACAGATGATTGCTAAGGGGCTTGATTTTCCTTTGGTTACTTTAGTTGGGGTTGTATCTATTGATAGTAGTCTTACGTCTCCTGATTATAGGGCCAGTGAAAATACTTTTCAATTGTTATCACAAGTATCGGGTAGAGCAGGTAGAAGTGAAAGTAAAGGAGAAGTTATTATTCAAACTTTTAATCCAGATCATTATGCTATTACACTGGCTAAAAATCATGATTATATAGACTTCTATAAAGAAGAAATGAAGATAAGAAAAATACTTAAGTATTCTCCTTATTATTATATGGTACTTGTATCTATTACTTCTAAGGATTATGAACTTGGTTTTAAAGAAGCTAATAAGATTGGTAGTTATATTAGAAATAATATTAGCAATGATAGTATTGTTTTAGGTCCTACTATGGCTAATATGTTTAAAGTTAATAATATTTATCATTATCAAATTATTATTAAGTATAGAAAAGATGATAGTCTTATGAAAGTACTTAAATTTATTATAGATATGCAGGTAAGAAATAACAAGATAGATGTTTCGATTGATTTTAATCCTTCGAGAATTTAACTCTTGTTTTCTTTTTCTTTTTATTGTATAATTGTTTTAGATGATATACGATGATAGGGAGATTGGATGTGAGGGATATGAAGAAGAAAATTAATAATAAGGGTTTTACTTTAATAGAATTACTGGCTATTATTGCTATTACGGCGATAATACTTGGCGTTGGTACTTATGGTATTGTTAATTTGGTTAATAAGTCTAAAGAAAAGGGTTCTTTAATTAGTAAAACTAGTATTAAGGAGAGTGCTAGTTTATATGCTGATGAAGCTGGTGATAGTTTATGGATTGATCCTGGTAGAGGGGATTATAAATATTATTGTATAACTATTGAGGAACTTATTAATAAGGGTATTATTAAAAAGAATGCTAAACTTCCTAAGGGTATAGATAAATATAATTATGTTTCGATTAAGAAAAATAAGGTTACTTTTGTTAAAAATGATCCGGTTATATTAGATACTAATGCTGATATTAACAGTACTGATTATCAAGTATGTACTGGTAATAAATTTGAAGAAAAGGGTAAAACTCCTGAATTTACTGGTAATAAGTCATGGACTGATAGTTTAGAGGTTAGTTTTAATGATGGTAAAGCGGAAAGTGATATTAAAGATAAATGGTGTCAATATGATACTACTTCTAGTATTAGTGGTGATAAGAATATAATAGTATTAGATTCTAAAACTAACACTTGTAATATAGATAAAAATTTAACTAATAAAACATCATATTATGTTAGAATTTGTATGTCTACTGTAAGGGGATCTACAATGTGTAGTGGCACTAATAGTTATAGTACTGCTGATTTTGTTAATCCAGAATTTTCTATGAAAGATGATATTATTACAATTAAATATAAAGATGATAATGTAAAGGAACCTTACCATTATTTTAAATCTAATGTTGATGGTACTAGTGATAAGAATGTTAGTGAATGTACGCTTGGTGGTGATAATAAATTTACTTGTAGTGGTAGTACTAGTAATATTACTAAGGATAAGTGGTATAAGGTTAATGAAAACGAAGTTAAGATTACTTATAAGGATAATGAAATTAAGAATGGTGATATTACTGCTAGAATAATGGATGGCACTGGTAATTATAAAGATAGTGATAAGAAATTTAATTTGTACCGAACAGTATTTAAGAAGGGTAATGCTGATAAGATTAATAATAGTACTAATGATATTACTAATATTTGTTTGAATGATATTGATAAGAAATGTAATATTAAATCTCCTAGTATTAGTAAAAAGGGTTATACAATAGTAGGATGGAATACTGATAGTAGTGCTAGTAGTAGTATATGGAAGGCAAAAACTTCTAAAGATATTGATGGTAGTAATACTTATTATCCTATTATTAAAAGTAGAGTTAATATTAAACTTAATGCTAATGGTGGTAGTGTAACAGAAAAGACTTCAAAAGGTGGTACATATACTGCTGATTCTTCTGGTATTATTAGTAGAAATGGTAAAAATATTTTCCATACTATTAATTATGGTGAAAAGATGAATAGTAGTGGACTTGCTAATTATAATAATAAAGATTATTTATATATTACTAAGAATGGTTCTATTGTTACTAAGAATAAGGAATGGATTTGTTTAAGTGGATGTACTACTAATGGAAAAGTATATAGTCAATATGAAGCATATAGTTCTGATGATTTTTGTGATGCGAAAGAGAAAAGTTGTACTGTAGTACTTGGTGTTAATTGGAAAAATGAAAATTATACTTTAACTTATGATAATAATGGTGGTAGTGGTTGCACTAGTAAATCAATGAATTATGGTGATGAATATGGTACTTTATGTACACCTAGTAAACGTGGTTATACTTTTGTAGGTTGGTTTGATAATAATTATAAAAATAGTCCTCTTAATTATTATGCTGATACTTATAGTGACTTGAAAGAAGCTTTTGGTTATGATGCTAATCGTTTATATAAACATTATTTTGAATATGGTTTAAAGGAAGGCAGGAGAATATCTCAGTATATATCTTCAGATATATATAATACGGAAGGTAATAAAACTATATATGCTGGCTGGAAGAGTGTAGTTTATAAAATTAATTATAATGCAAATGGTGGAACTGGTACTATGGAAAGTGATAATGCTGAATTTGGTACTAATGTTACTATTAAGAATAATGGCTTTACACGTGATGGTTATACATTTGCTGGCTGGACAACAAAAAGTAATGGAACAGATGATGGCTATGGATGGACAGGTTGGAGTGGTACTTGGAACTATGCTGATGGTCAATACGGTATAGCGGAAAATAAACTTGTATTATATGCTAGATGGAAAAAGAATAAAGTATATATTAAACTTGATGCTAATGGTGGCAGTGTTAGGAGTAGTACTACTTATGGTAGTTGTAGGACTAATAATAATCTTATCGGTTGTAGTTGGAATAGTCCTAAAGAATTATTTCATACTATTGATTATGGTGATTCTTTAGATAGTGCTGGTCTTGCTAATTATAATAATCCTGAATATTTATATATTACAAAAGATGGTTATTTTGCATATGCTAGTGAAGCTTGGATATGTGGTTCTAATAGTGGATGTAGTACTGTTGGCAGAACATTTGATCAGGATACTGCGTATAAGGCTAGCGACTTCTGTGATGCTTCAAATGGTGATTGTACTGTAACTCTTAAAGTTAATTGGAAGAAAATTGATACTACTATTAATGATTGGAGATGTCATGATAAATATTCTTACTTTATTACTTATTGTGATTCTGATGATATGTGTGAATATACAGCAAGAGCATATAAAGAAAATGGTGCATCTTATTCGGAACGTGTTTATGGTAAGATAAATAGGAATAATTTAAATCTTAGTTCATGTTTTGTTGATAATATTGATGATTATAGATGCAATAGTAATGGTAAATATAAAATTACTACATGTAGTGTAACTACATGTATATATACTGAACTTAATGGTAATACTATGAACCCTAATAATCTTTATATTGTTGATAGAGATACGTTGAGAATGTGTGCTCCGGATACTAAGACAATGTATGTTACTTCATCAAATGGAGTAAACTGTCGTTATGGTGCTGGAACTTCATATGGTATTGCTGTGGCCTATAGTTGTGGTGCCGCTTTAACTGTTAATGTAAATGCTACTAACGGATGGTATTATGTAACAAATGATGGATGTTACTCGATTGGAAGTGCTTTGTCTTCAAGTAAACCTAGTAGTTGCGTTGGCTCTAGTGGTGGTGGAACAAGTGGTGGCTGTAAAAAAATTGTTAAATGTATTACTTCTGCTGGCTCTGATGCTCAGTGTCGTAGTAAGATTAGTTCCTTAGGTGGTTCTTATGCAGGCTATAATGGTAAAGGAGATTGTATAGGTAACTTCTGTCGTAGTTCTTGCCCTAGTGGTTCTGTTGAGACTGGAGGCTTTTATTAGAAATGGTTGATATGAATAAAAAAATTAAAGTGTTATATTTATGTATTTTTATTATTTTATTGGTAATGATTGGCTTATTGATTTTTGTTTTTGTTAAAAAACAAGGAACTAAATTAGATGATAAAAACTATGAAACTTGGAGTTATACAAAATATGAAACTTATGATAATAATGGTAATAAGATAGATATTCCTTATGATATGGCTCCTTTTACCCTTACATTTTATGATGATAAAGTAGATGTTTGTTATGATAAATGTTACACCAATAATTATACAAAAAAAGATGATATATTAACTATTAATAATTCTGATTATTTTTCAGGGGCTTTTAAGGTTTCTTATGAAAATGATATGATGCTTTTAAAAGAGGATACGGAGGAATTTGGCAGTACAGTATATTATTTTGAAAAACCATTAGGATGATACTTATTATATAGGACTATTAACATTTATTTCGTTAATGGTCTTTTCTTTTTTTTAAAAATATATTATAATTAGTCTTAGGATAGGTGTTATATATGAAAAGGATTAATAATAAGGGTTTTACTTTAATAGAGTTACTTGGTGTTATTGCTATTGTAGCGATAATACTTGGTATTGGTACTTATGGTATTGTTAATTTGGTTAATAAGTCTAAAGAAAAGGGTTCTTTAATTAGTAAAACTAGTATTAAGGAGAGTGCTAGTTTATATGCTGATGAAGCTGGTGATAGTTTATGGATTGATCCTGGTAGAGGGGATTATAAATATTATTGTATAACTATTGAGGAACTTATTAATAAGGGTATTATTAAGAAGAATGCTAAACTTCCGGATAATATTAATAAGAGTAATTATATTTCTATTAAAAAGGATAAGGTTTCTTTAGTTAAGAGTGAACCTGTTATATTGGGTGATAATGTTGATGTTAATAGTAATGACTATAAGGCTTGTGTTAATAGGGGAACAGAAGAAAATAATTTATATACTATTAGCTATAATGCTAATGGTGGTAGTAATGCTCCTGGTGATCAGAATAAAATAGAAAATAAAAGTATTAGTTTGTCTAGTAGTAAACCTACAAGAACTGGTTATACTTTTGTTAATTGGAATACTAAAAAGGATGGTAGTGGTACTACTTATAAGGCTGGTGCTTCATATAAGGATAATGCTGATTTAACTTTATATGCTCAGTGGAGAATTAATAAGGTATATATTAAGCTTGATGCTAATGGTGGTAATGTTAGTGGTAGTACTACTAATGGCAGTTGTAGTACTAGTAATAATATTATTGGTTGTAGTTGGAATAGTCCTAAAGATATATTTCATACGATTAATTATGGTGGTTCTTTAGATAGTGCTGGTCTTGCTAATTATAATAATCCTGAATATTTATACATTACAAGAGATAATTTTTTTGTTTATTCTAGTGAAGCTTGGATATGTGATTCTAGTAGTGGATGTAGTACTGTTGGTAGAACATTTGATCAGGATACTGCGTATAAGGATAGCGACTTCTGTGATGCTTCAAATGGTGATTGTACTGTAACTCTTAAAGTTAATTGGAAGAAAATTGATGCAACTATTAATGATTGGAGATGTCAAGGTATTTATTCTTATTTTATTACTTATTGTGATCCTGATGATATGTGTGAATATACTGCGGTGGCATATAAGGAAAACGATAAATCTTATTTTGAATATACTGTTGGAAAGATAGATAGAACAACTTTAAATAATAGTTCTTGTTTTATAGATTCTGTTAATGATTATAGATGTAATAGTAATGGTAAATATTATATTACTACATGTAGTGAAACTACTTGTAATTATACGGAATTTGATGGTAGCTCTGAATATGGAACTGTTGATAGGGATACGTTAAGAAATTGTATAACTCAAGAACATACGCATGTATGGAAAGCAAGGGGAATTAGAAAATTTGCTATTGGGCAATCAACACAGTTTACTTGTGGCAATTATCATAATTATGGATTTGCTGTTTATTGTAGTGTTTGTGGTATGTCGAAAGATTATTATAATAGTCATGTTGCTAAGATTGGTGAGAAATTTGTTTGTCCTGACTATCCGTATGGAATTCCTAATGGATGGAAGATATATGATGATTGTGCTATTACTACTAGAAGTTCATTACAAAATATTAGTGGTGATAATAATAGTTTTGATGAAACTACTAAAAATTCTTGTTAGAGGTGATATTAGTGAATAAGAAAAGGGTATTAATAATTTTATTAATTATAATTAGTGTTTTGATAATTGGTATGATATTACTTATTAATAAAAAAGATAATGATTGTACTGATTGTCATACTGAATATGTTGAAAGCATTGGTACTACAAAAGAAATTAATTTACTTGATAATATGAATATGGAAAAGTATGTATATGATAATTATGTTTTTACTGATATGTATGTTATATGTTCTTCTAATAAAAGTGAATTTGATGGATATGTTATGAATTTAAATTCTAATACTAATAAAGATCTTAGATTAAAGATTACATTATTTGATAAAGATAATAAGGAAATATATTCTTTTAAGACTGAGATTTATGAGTTGGAATTTGGTAAGAAGAGGGATTTCTTTTCACAGATTAATAGGGATATTAGTAATGCATATAGTTTTAAAATAGAGGAGTATTAGAACTCTTCTTTTTTATGTTTATTTTCATTGCAAAATTTTGCTTTATATGGTATGATAATTGTAGAGTAGATGGTAGGGAGGATAAAATGAAAAAAATTATATATTATTTATTTGGTATGATATTATTTATACCTATATTTGTTTATGCTGATACAATTAATATTGATTTGTCTTGTCCAGAGAAAATTTCAAACTTTGGAACTATTAAATGTGATTTGAACGTTAATAGTGATTTTGATGTTAGTAGTCTTAAAATGAAGGTTCTTGATAGTAGTACTTCAAAATGTAGTTTTACCAATAATGACTCAAAAACTATTGAAATTAGTGATGATCAAATATTAACTATTAATGGTATTTCTTCTGGTAATAATAAAATTGGTGAAATTACTGTTATGTCTAGTATTAATGATGAGCCTAAAAAAAATAAAACTATTACAATTAGTGATATTGTGGCTACTAAAAGTGATGGAACAGAAGTTAGAGGTATAGATGTTAGTAAAAATGTTTATGTTCAGTCTGTTGATAATAGTTTAAAAAATTTAGAAGTTACTGGTTTAACTTTTGAATTTGATAGATTTAAAAATGAATACAATATTGAGGCTCCGGAATCGCTTAATAGTGTTGAAATTAAAGCAACCCCTAATGATTCTGATGCTGAAGTTACTGGTACAGGTATTAAGACGCTAAAACCTGGAACTAATACATTTAAAATTACTGTAAAAGCAGAAAATAGAAATTTGATTAAGAGTTATATTATTAATATTAAGAAACCTGGTGAAACTGTTGTTGAAAAGCCTACTGGAAAAGGGGACAACTATTTAACAAAGTTTGTTTTCTTAGGTTATGATTATGGTTTTGATAAGAATAAGACTGATTATTTAATTATTGTTGATAATAAAGTTACTAAATTTGCTGAGTGTTCAGATAATGCTGATAGAGATGATTATCTTTGTTTAATTGATTCCGCTGTTAGTGGTGATTTGGATAATGATATGAAAATGGTCATGCTTTTTAATGATGTTGATATTTTGAAAGCAATGGAGGAAAACAATAATATTAAAGTAAAAGATAATGAACTTGGGGGACATGATGGCTACTTAGATGGTGAACTTATTTGGAGAACTGATAAAACAGGTCGTTTAGTTTATAATGCAACTCCTTTTGCAAATATTAATGTTGGGGAAAATATTTTGAAAGTTATAGTGAAGGCTGATAATGAGAAAGATCGGATTTATACTTTTAAAATAGTTAGAAAAGATGCTGAAGGTAATGCACCTGTAGGTGAAAAAAATAAGGATAATGATGTTATGCCACCTGAAACAGGAAATACTATATATGTTGTTATATGTATGATTTTAGTTATTTCTTTTGGAGTTGGAATGTATTTCTTTTATAAAAAAACCGCCATTATAGAGGAGTAATTTTGGAATCTATCTTTTGATAGATTCTTTTTACACTTATGTATGATTTATTTGCAAAATTTATAAATAATATTTACTTTTATTATATATGACGATAAAATATATATGGAGGATTGTATGGAAAAGAAAAATAAGTTTTTAATTATTTTAACTTTTATATTATTTGTTTTGGTGATTTGTTTAGGTGGATATGTTGTCTATGATAAAGTATTTAGTGAAAATAAAAAAGGTGATACTACTAACAAAAATGAAAATAATAATGATAATGAAAATATTGGCGGTAATGATGAGCAAACCAATGATAATACTGGTAAGGAAGATAATAAAACTTCTGTAAATATATCTGATGTAATAAGTAATTATAAAAAAATATTAAAAAATAGAAATGATTCTAATTATTATTTGTATGATATGAACAAGGATGGTATTCCAGAGTTATTTATTGTTAGTGGTGATAGTGAGGCAACTAAAGAAATATCTGTTTATACTTATACTGATAATCCAAATCTTAAATATGCTGATGGTATTGTAAATGTTGGCGTTTTTGGATGTGGTCATGGGAATATTTATTTATCTAATGATGGTCAACTAGTGATATTTTTTGCACATATGGGATATCAGCATTATACTTACTATAAATTAGAAAATGATTGGCTTGTTAGAACTTATTATTCTGGTGATGAATATATAGAAGCGGGTAATGAATATAGGCCACCTGAAAATGTTAAAGAAATGATAACTATACCTAGTAGTGATTTATCATTATTTGATAATTATAAATAAATTTACTTTTAAAAGAAATAATGTATATTGTTATTTCTTTTTTTACATTTATTATGTATTATTTTATAATTTTACTTATTTGTATAGTAAAAATTGTCTAAAAATGTTATAATTAGTATGAGGTAGAAGATATGAAGAAGATAATTATTACTTTGGTATTATTTGTTTTATTTATAAATGTAGGATATGCTGCTAATGGAACTGCTTATTGTCCTGATGATAATGAACCTATTAATATAAGAAATAGTGCTGGTGGTTCTTTAATAGGAAAGGGTATTCCATGTGGTAGTGATGTAGAGGTCCTTGATACTAATGCTGGGTCTACTAGTAGTTGCAGGACTTGGTATAAGGTTAGATATGATATTACTACCGGTTATGCATGTGGTGATTATATTAAACTTAAAGATTCTAATACTACTTATAAGGGGAAGGCTTTATGTATTGAGAATACTGATCCTTTAAATATATGGAGTGATGTTAATAAAACTAATAAGTTAGGTAAATTAAGCTGTAATGAAGAAATGGAAGTATTAGAGAAGAATGTTGCTAGTAATACTAAGTGTGGTAATTGGTATAAAGTTAGACATAATGGAACTACTGGATATGCATGTGGTAAATATATAGGTGATGTTAATAGTTCTACACCAGTTAAAGATATTGGTAAGGGTAGTGGAGATAATATTTATAAGAAAGATAATTATAATTCTAAACCTAGTGGAGATGGAACTATTAGTTGTTTTGAGGATACTGGTGACTTAACTCTTAGAAAGACTCCAGGTGGTAGTACTACTGGTAAAAAGGTTAGTTGTGGTGAAGTTATAACTATTAATTCTTCTTCTGAATCTAGTGGTATTTGTCCTTATTATTATAATATAACTGATAGTAAGGGTAATAGTGGTTATGTATGTGGTTATTATGTTAATACTACTAAGCTTTCTGATATGGCTATTAATTATTATAAGAATAATAGTTTGGATGATTATTATAATTCTTTAAGAAATAGTGGTTTTCCTGATAGTTATTTGCCTTACTTGGCAGAACTTCATGCAAGGCATCCTAATTGGAAATTTATAAGTGAAACGATACCTCTTACTTTTGATGAGGTTGTAAGTGGAGAGAATGCTTATGGTCGTAATTTATTACAGGGTAGTGCATTTAATGAGAATTATTATTCGATGGGTATAAATAGTTATGATATTTTGAGCAATAAGTTTACTTCTTATGCTACTGAGAATGGATGGTATGATGCTTCTTCAGAGGCTGTAGCTTATTATTTGGATCCGAGAAATTATTTGAATATTAAGTATATTATGGCTTATGAACTTCTTCATTATAATAATGCTCATACGGAAGATGCTGTAGCTAAAATAATGGGTAATAATAGTTTTTGGAATAGTGTTTATTCTGGCTATGATGGTAATGTTTATTCTGATGTAGTTCGTGCTACTAGTGATATTGGTATTAGTTCTTTTCATATAGCAGCTAGAATTAAGCAGGAAATATCTGGTATTAGTACTTCTGATCCTAGAGCGGGTGGTTCATTTACTTTAGATGGTAAGAGTTATTCTAATTATTATAATTTCTTTAATATTAATGTATGGGGTACTGATAAGATTATGCGTGGTATGAGATATGCTGTTAATAATGGTTGGAATAGTCCTTATCTTGGTATATATGGTGGTAGTAAGTTTATTTATAATGAATATTGTGCTGTTAATCAGGATACTTTATATTATGAGAAGTTTGACGTTTCTACTAAGGATGGTGATTATACGCATCAATATATGCAGAATTTAGCGGTTATTGCTCAGGAGACTAATAAGGTTTATAAGTCTTATGTAGAGAATGTTTCGGATTATTTTGATAAGCCTTTAGAATTTACTATTCCTGTATATAAGAATATGCCTAATTATGTTGTTACCGCTCCTAGAATTGGTAATCCTAATAATTATTTAAATGATTTGAAGGTTAATGGTACTACTGTTAGTGGATTTAGTTATGATACTTATACTTATGATGTTAGTGTACCTGCTGGTACTGGTAGTGTTAATATTAGTGCTAGTAAGATTGCTAGTTCATCTTCTATTAGTGGTACTGGTGATATTAGTATTGATACTAATGAGAAAAAGATAAGTGTTATTGTTACTTCTGAGAGTGGTAATAGTAGAGAATATGTTATTAATGTTAAACGTGATGAGATAGATAATCCTGATGATATTCCATCAATTGATACTATTTTGAATAGTTCTGGTATTAAATATAATAATGATTATATTTTTGGTATTGGGGAGAATACTTCTATTAGTAGTTTGATTAACAATGTTAAGAAAACTAGTGGGTATGCTAGAATTAATATAAAAGATAGCAAAGGTAATAATAAGACTAGTGGTTCATTTGTTACTGGGGACGTTGTAGTTATTGGTAATGGTAAGGAAGAAGAGAGTTTTGGTATTGTTATCTATGGTGATGTTAATGGTGATGGTAAGATTGATAAGGATGATTGCTTGGGTATTTTGAGACATCTTAAGGGTTATGGTGATTTGAAATCTTATTATGCTATGGCTGCTGATAATAATAAAGATGGTAAGATTGATAAGGATGATTGCTTGGGTATTTTGAGACATCTTAAGGGATATACTAATTTGAATAAATAGGAGGTTATTTTTGTGAAAAAAATTAGATTTTTTATGGTTTTTGTTTTTGGTTTGTTTTTGTTTTCTACTGTGAGTGCTTCTAGTGTTAGTGTTAGTGCTAATAAGAGTTCTGTTACTAGGGGTGATAGTGTGACTATTACTGCTACTATAAGTGCTGGCAGTGGTATTTATACTACTGAGGGTTCTATTAATTGTAGTGGTTCTGGTGTTACTGCTAGTAGGGATATGTCTTTTGAGGATATGGATACTAAGAGTACTTCTAAGAGTTTTTCGTTTACTATTAAACCTACTTCTTCAGGGACTGTTACTTGCAAAACTTCTAATGTTGTTCTTAGAGAACTTGCTGTTGATAAGGGTTATTCTTTAGATAATAGTTCTATTTCTATTACGGTTAAGGAACCTGTTGTTATTAAGAAGCCTACTCGTGAGTATTCTTCTAATAATTATTTGAAATCTTTAGCTATTGATGGGTTTGATATTTCGCCTTCTTTTGATAAAGAAACTAAAGAGTATAGTGTAGAAGTTCCTAATGGTACTGAAAAAGTTAATATTAAAGCTGAGAAGGCTGATTCTTCTGCTAGTGTTAAGGGCGATGGAGAAGTTAGTGTAACTGAAGGTGTTAATAAGATTGAAATTAAGGTTACGGCAGAAAATGGTAATGAAAGGGTTTATGTTATTAATGTAACGGTTAAAGAACTTGATCCGATAGAGGTTACTATTGATAAGAAGAAATATAATATAATTAGAAAAGAGGGTGTTATTGATCCTCCGGAAAATTATGAAAAAGATACTATTAAAATTAATGATAATGATGTTTTATGTTATAGGAATAAAGTTACTAAAGTAGTACTTGTTGGTATTAAAGATGAAAGTGGTAATGCTGCTTATTATATATATGATGAGAAGAAGAATACTTACACTAAGTATAATGGTATTAAGATTGGTAATTTGTATTTGAGTGTTCTTGATATGCCAAAGGATAAAATACCTGATGGTTATGTTAAAAAGACATTTGAGTATGATGGTAAGAAGATAGATGGTTATGTGCTTAACAATAGTGACTTCTATCTTATATATGCACAAAATGAAACTACTGGTAAGATAGGACTTTATACTTATGATAGAAAAGAAGCTACTATACAAAGACTTAATAATGATGTTGTTAATGGATATAAGAAAAAGGCTGATAATTATTTTCTATATTTACTTATATCTATAGGGGTACTTGCTATTACTATTATTACTTTTTCTATAATTTTAATTAAGAAAAAGGATAATAGACATAAAATTAAGAATAAAAATAAATTAATGTAATATAATATAGTGCTACTAGAAGTTAGTGGTAAAGGAAAATATAGGGATTTATATTTTCCTTTTTTTATATTCCTTTTTTGTTAACTTTATTGACTTGTTAATTAATTATTATTATAATAAAAAATACAAAATGGAGAAGGAAAGGAGTAGATTTGAAGAAGGTAATTTTTATTTTACTTGGTATTTCTTTTATACTTGGGGGTATTATTTTTGTTTTATATAAAAATAATTATAGTAAGAGTGATGATGTGGTAGATATTTTTAAAGAAAAAGATGATAGTGATAATAATAGTAATGATGATATAATAGAAGAGATGAAAGATGATACTAATACTGTAATAGTGGATATTAAGGGGATGGTGGTTAATCCTGGTGTATATGAGGTTCCTAGTAGTTTTAGGGTTAATGATGTTATTGAAACCGCTGGAGGACTACTTGATGGAGCTGATACTAGTAAGATTAATTTGGCTAAAGTAGTTAGTGATGAAATGACTATTATTATTTATTCTAATGAAGAAATTTTAGAGAAATATAAAAATGAGGTATGTGTATGTGATTGCCCTGATATTAGTAATGATGCATGTATTAGTGATAATAATGAAGATGATGAACTTGTTAATATTAATACTGCTAATATAGATGAACTTATGGATATTAAAGGTATTGGAAGAAGTAAGGCTAAAGCTATTATTGAATATAGAGATAAGAATGGTAATTTTAATTCTATAGATGATATTAAGAATGTAGATGGTATAGGGGATTCTTTGTTTGAAAAGATTAAGATGTATATTAAAGTTTAAATATTTATTTAAGTTATTAGCTTTAATTTTTTTAATAGGAGCGATATTGTTTACTCGTTATTATAAATTTGAATCTTGTTATGAAAAAGACGATGATACTTTTGTGGGAATTGTTACTGATTATAAAGTTAGTGATGGTAAGATTAGTATTACGCTTAAGGCTAAAGAGGTATTAATTGTTAATTATAGTTATAATAATTTGGTTTTTGATAAACTTCTTTATGGTGATAAACTTCTTGTTAAAGGAGAGTTATATACTCCTATGGATAGTACTATATTTAACTCTTTTAGTTATAAAGATTATTTATATAATAGGAAGATATTTTATATAGTTAAGGCTAGTAGTATTAATAAGATAGAAAATAATAGTAATTATTTTTATACTTTGAAAAATGTTTTATATGATAGGGTTAATAAACTTAAGTCTGGTAATTATATTAAGACTTTATTATTTGGAGATAATAATCTTTCTAGTGATATTAAAGATAGTTATAGGATTAATGGTATAAGTCATTTGTTTTCAATATCTGGTATGCATATTAATCTTATTATTGGTATTTTATATATTTATTTGGATAGGATTACTTATAATAAATATATTAAATATTTAATTAGTGATTTTTTTCTTATATTTTATTTGATTTTTGCATATACTTCTTCTTTACTTAGGGCTTCTATTATGTTTATACTTAGTAGTATTAATTATTTTTTTAAGTTTGAGATTAATAAAATTGATATTATGTTATTTACTTTAGTTATTGCTATTTTTATTAATCCTTTTATTATTTATGATATTGGTTTTATTTATTCTTATTTAATTAGTTTTTTTCTTATTCTTTTTTATGATAAATATAAAAATAAAAATTATTTTATTAAGGTAGTTTATACTTCTGTTATATCTTTTTTGGTATCTTTTCCTATTACTGTATTTTATTTTTATGAGGTTAATGTTTTTAGTATTATTATTAATGTTTTAATTGTACCTATAGTTAGTGTTATTTTGATTCCACTTGCTATTATTACTTTGTTTTTTCCTATATGTGATAGTATTATGTTTTTCTTTACTAGTATTTTAGAGGATATATCTTTCTTTTTGAATGATATTTCTTTTATGAGATTTATTTTTTGCAAACCTAGTATTATTATAGTTATTTTATATTTTGTTATTATTTATGGTATTTATAGATATAAGGGATTTATATATTTGTTTATTTTAGTTACTTTAATTCATTATATTTATCCTTATTTTAATAATAATTTAGAGATTACTATGTTTGATGTTGGAGAGGGTGATTCGTATCTTGTTAGTTTTCCTAATAATGGTGGTAATATTCTTATTGATACTGGGGAAGATGATGGGTATTCTATTATGAAGAATAATATTATAATGTATTTGAAAAGCAGAGGGATTAGAAAACTTGATTATGTTATTATTAGTCATGGTGATAAGGATCATATTGGTGGTCTTATTAATCTTACTGATAATTTTAGGGTAGATATGGTTATTTTTAATAGAGGTGATAAATCGTTACTTGAAGAAGAGGCTATTGATATTTTTGAGGATAAGGACATTGGATATGATACTTTTGGTGATAAAATTGATATTCATGGTATATATTTATATTTTCTTAATGATAAGATATTTGATAATGAAAATGATAATAGTAATGTTATTTATTTTGAATATTTGAAATATAAGTTTTTGTTTATGGGGGATGCCTCTAGTAATGTTGAGGATTATATTATGTCTAAATATAATCTTTCGGATATTACTTTTTTTAAGGTAGGACATCATGGTTCTAAGACTAGTAGTAGTAAGAGGTTTATAGATTGTATTACTCCTAAAATTTCGCTTATATCTTTGGGGAAAGGTAATATATATGGTCATCCTAACGAAGAAGTATTAGAAAATTTAAATAATTCAAAAATATATAGAACCGATTTGGATGGAAGTATTAATATCAAGATTAATAAAAGTAAAGTTAGAGTTCGTACTGCAATTATGAAGGAAGGTGAATAAAATTAATTATTATAATGAAATTAAAAGTAAATTAATAGATAATGAAGTATATAAAAGAGTAAAAGATTATTCTAAGAATAGAAATGAGATTAGTACCTACTATGAAGTTGGCGGGCTACTTTTTGAAGTAGGAAAAAAATATGGTGAAAAAATTATTAATAATTATTCAAAAAAACTTACATCAGAAATAGGCGGCGGATATGGAGTTTCAAATTTGAAAAGAATGCGACAATTTTATTGTTTAATAGAAAAAGGTGTGGCAATGCCACACCAATTAAGTTGGTCACACATTTTATCTTTATTACCTATTGATAATATAAATGAAATAAATTATTATATTGATATTTCTATTAAACAAAGTTTATCTTATAGGAAATTGAGAGAAAGAATTAAAAATAAGGAATATCAAAGATTAGATGATAATACTAAATTGAAACTAATTAATAAAGAAGAAACAATAGTAAGCGATTTTATTAAGAATCCAATAGTTATTAAAAATAAATATAATTATGATATAGAAAATATTTCTGAGAAGATGCTTCAAAGATTGATACT